>Ga0185299_10000176_pt1 | contig 197923 bp, 184 predicted proteins | sample PaiPotPPA55metaG_FD_128002 | JGI IMG/M metagenome (GOLD analysis project Ga0185299, IMG submission 128002) | Iron sulfur acid spring bacterial and archeal communities from Banff, Canada, to study Microbial Dark Matter (Phase II) - Paint Pots PPA... ...
CCCACCGCTCCTTTGGGAGAGCTCACGCCAAAACAACTCTCCTTTTCCTGGAACTGAAATTCCGCTCATTTTTCCACTTTCCTTCCTCTTCCCTCCGAGAACCTCAACCAATTTCGTAACACCCTCCTTCGGGGCAGAAGCCGAACGCTCAGCGAGCCCTCTTAAGGTAGTGCTTATCGGCTTGAAACCCTGGGCCGTAATCTGGAGCCGCTGCGCGGCTCAAGCGAGCCAGACCCATCAATCGAATGCCGACTTGGGCACCGGTTGGAGCTGCAGTTTGTTTTCGAGCGTCGCCGCCACGGAAGCCAATTCATTTCGGGTTAGCCACCAGCCGATGAATGGCAGCAGCACGAGAATGCCGATGGCAGTGTTCATAGCCATGATGGTAGCAAAAAAACATTGGTCGGCGTGGAGCCCATCGAAATTGATGTTCGCTGGGTAATCCATGACCAAGAACATGCCTCCCACGGTCGCTGCAATAACGATCAGGAGAGCCCAGAGAACTTTGATGGGAATGGGAGTGCCGCCCTCGAAAACGACCGCACTGCCCTCTTTCAGCGGCGCCACCGACCCAGTGAGAACTGGCTTGAACCAAAGCCCCGGTGAAAACCAGGCTAGCGCCCATCCCGTTCCCAACCGTTTCTCTACAGTGAAATGGGTTCCTTCTGTTTGGGCTATGATCTCTTTTTCACCCTCGTATAAAGAAGGTTTGAATGGATTCAGCTTTTTTGTGTCCGTGAAATCCGGCAGTTTTGAGATCAGTTCGGAAGGGGGGAGCGGCGAGCTGAAGAACTTGTACATGGGTATCCGTCTTGGGTTCCCTTTCTCATGGGCCGAAGCCGGGGTGGTGTCAAGGCTGCGTTCAACGGGGCCCGCGCTCCTGCTCATTATTAGTGTCCTGCCCCATAAATAACGTGGCTTTCGTTGCGATCAAAATGGGCCGCCGGTCCCGCGGCCGCGGGACGAAAGCCACGTTATTTATGGGGCAGGACACGAGATGGTGGCTTATCCCTACCTGTCCTTGCACCGCGTCGAATGACGCTGGAAAGTCGACAGTTAGCATATGCCCGCCGAAATTGCTCTTCCGCGTCTGTTACTAATTGGAGGGGGCGCTTTTGCTGAAGCCCCAAGAGTATTAGCCGAACTCGGACTGGAACGTCCGCTTATCGTCACTGATTCATTCCTATCAAAGCAAGGCTTGGCCGACCGCTTAGCAGAGATTTTGAGATCAGAGGCCGATGTGCCCATTTTTTCCGGTGCTGTCCCCGATCCAACTAGCGGCTCGGTGGATGCCGGTCTGGCTTTCCTGAGAGAACGAGATCACGATTGTGTCATCGGGTTGGGGGGCGGCAGCTCGATCGATACTGCCAAGGCTATCGCGGTTTTGGCGGTTCATGGTGGGCCAATGCGAAAGTTCAAAGCCCCATTTCAACAGAACGCGCCCGGTCTGCCGATCATCGCCATCCCAACCACAGCCGGAACTGGATCTGAAGCCACGCGGTTTACGATCGTGTCTGATGACGACACCGGTGAAAAAATGCTGTGCATCGGGTACGCCTATCTGCCGGTGGCTGCGATTGTGGATTACGAGCTGACTTTGGAGAAACCGAAACGTCTGACCGCGGATACCGGAGTTGATTCGCTGACCCACGCCATTGAAGCGTATGTGAGTCGTCGCGGAAATCCGTTTGCGGACAGTTTTTGTCGCCCGGCCATGGAAGCAATTTGGCGGTGTTTACCCGTGGCCTACTTTGAACCTAAGAACCGGGCAGCGCGAGAGAGTATGATGTTGGCGGCAACGCAGGCGGGGATCGCTTTCTCGAATTCCAGTGTTGCCTTGGTGCACGGGATGAGCAGACCTATCGGCGCCCGATTTCATGTGCCTCATGGGATGTCGAACGCGATGCTGCTTCCAGCCATCACGGCTTTCTCCTTGCCGGGGAACTTAAGTCGCTACGGCGATTGTGCACGAATCATGGGAATCGCGAAACGTGATGCAAACGATGCGATGGCCTCGGCAGCGCTCGTGGATGCTCTTCGGCAATTGAACTTGCAACTCGAGGTTCCGACTCTGGAAAAGCTTGGGATCGATAGAAAGCAATGGTTCGACGCGATTCCGACGATGGTCGAGCAAGCCATCGCCTCCGGATCGCCTGCCAGCAATCCCCGGGTGCCTACCGCTGAGGAGATGGCAGGGTTGTATGCAGAGGTTTATGGATAGGTGGAGACGTCGTGCGCTAGGTAATCGGTATTGGTTGTTTCGGCTTCAGCGTGGGACCAATCAGGCAGTCGGATTGCTAACCATGAAATGGTTTAAGAGAACAGCCCTGGGCTATTCTGTTCGACCATTTCGTGGTCAAGAAATGCATCAGTCCTAAAAGCTTTGCATCGGAACATCACTCTCTTGTGAATCCCAAGCAAAACCCGGACGAACCACTACAAGTACTTAAGCCACCAATAAGCATGCCTTTGCTTGTACTGGCCGTACCGCCGGCAGACCGGCCATAAGAGAGCGGTCACAAGCAACCAAATGACGGTAACCAAGCCCAGTCCTAAGCCATAGCCCGGTGGATGGCCGGGCAACGTTTCCGACCAGAAAATGCCGGGGCCCTGGTATAACCACTCGGCGTGTCCGAATCGGATAAACGCCAGCAACACGGCTAACAGGTGAATCAGGAGAATGTGAGCCAGATAGAAGAATAGCGGTACTCGACCCAATACCATCAGAGGTCGCTGAACGAACTTTGGCAAAAAGGAGGCCAGCGCCATGAAAACGAGCATTGGTCCTAAAGTCATTAAAAGGAACGGAAACGAGGGCGGATATTTCTCGGTGTTGATAAACGAAAGGACGGTGAAGCCGGGGCGAGCCTGAATCGACCAAGGATCGGGATCGAGCAGATTCGGTATGCGGAGAAGGACAAAAAGAATCGCCATACCGATTCCACACCAAATCAAGGTCCTCTTTAGCCGGGGATCAAAGCCTGACTGCGTTCTTATCAACCCGGCGGCTCCGTAACCGAACGCCATCACGCCAAACCATGGCATAACCGGATAGGAAATGTAAAAATGCCAGCCGGGAGCGGGTAGAAGCTCATCTGAACGGAGTAGAAGAGTTCCCCACCAACTTGAACCCACGGGTCCGGCCAGGAAAGAATGGCCCGCCATCAGTGCGAAGCCCAGGATCCCAATTAGGTAAGACGGCAAACGCAAAGCCAGCGTACCGGCCAGTAGGACCATCGCCCAGCCAGTTCCCCAGAGAATGCCGGCGTTTACGAAGTGATAATCAAAATTGAAATACCACCCGAAACAGCGCAGAAAGGTCTGTTCTAATAGGACGAGCCATAATCCCCGAAGGGCGAGTTGCCCAAGGGGCCAGCGCGGTTCTTTAACTCGAACCAAGGCGAAGCTGATTCCGGCTAAGAAAACGAAAGTGGGAGCACAGAGGTGGGTGAGCCACCGAGCAAAAAACAAAGGCACGTTCGTGTTCACCAAATCCAGGGCGTCAATCGAGTGATCGCCGAAGAAGTCCCGAGTGTGGTCCAGCGCCATCAAGACCATGACGAATCCCCTTGTGATGTCGATTTCCGAAAGGCGATTGGGACCTGGCATCGTTGATTTTTGAAGAAGTTTTTAACGGGGCCAGTGATCGGGGCTGAACATCTGCACTGACTTACAATCAACCAGACAACGGGGATGTAAGTTGCAGGATGTGATAGCGATTGTCAGTAGAGATCAGCTCCCGACTACGCAACGAGACTCGACTGAGCTCGCCGGCCTCCTCCTCCGTAGTCCGGCGGCGACCATAGGGGTCAACCTAAGGAAACTAACCTTTGTCCCGGAGGGACGAAACGAGGGTAGCCTGGCATGAAATGCCTGGTAAAGGGCCCACATGCTCCGTCCCGTAGATACGGTGTGATCTGTGGCGCGACGTTTGTCCACCATCCGAGGCGATAGCCCCTTCTCGCCAACCGATCATACCGTACCCTCCGGGACGGGGTTCTGGATGACACATTCCAGCCCCGAAAGCTTTCGGGGCTGGCTACCATCATCTGGTCCCTCAGGGACAAACTCCACTTGCCTCCTCTTAGGTTGACGCCTCTGGGCGGCTGCCGGACGACGGAGGACGTCCTACGTCCCTACTGGAAAAAAAATCCCGGACGCCTAGACGTCCGGGATTTATGAAGGTCAAATCCGATACTACTCAGGAAATTTGATCGACGATTTGGACGTCGACAACCTTGCCATCGATCACCGTAACCTGTTTGTACTGGCCATCATCGGTCGCGTAGTAGTAGACCGTGGCTTCATCGCCGTTGTAGTCGCTGTAATCGGAATACACGGGATCCGGGTAATAATAATCAACTAAGTCCAGGGGCATCCCCACGCAGATGTTGCCCCCGCAAATGTCGTCGTACCATCCCCAGCAAAGACCCGGGGCAAACCCTAGAGCAATCAGGTTGTTGCAATACCAATTAGCGCCCCAGTAATTGCAGCGCCACCAGAAGCCGCCGTGGTTGAACCAGCAACCATTGTTCCGGTCGAAATGATCTTCGAAAAAATGGTCGTGGCCTTCCCAGTTGCGATTAGCAATCTGGTTAAGCCGTTGATTCATCATGCTGTGCGCTGATGTCGCCGTTAATGAGTGATTGAAAGCGGGCGCCCGATTTCCTATCGCCCTGTCGGCCACGTGCGCTGGATCGGTGGCGCGCGTAGTTTTAGCAACGTCGGTTTTGTTGGTCCCGTTCAGCGTGTGCGACGTGTTCGTAACTCGATTCAAGCCAGGGTCGTGGTGCTGGTTAACCGAAGTCTGATGCCGGTCGGCAGTCGCCGCGTGCTGACTGGAATTGTGCGTAGAATTCGCATTTCTCGCGTAGAGGCTGGCGTGATAAGAGGTGTGCGAGAAATTCCTTCCCGCGCCGGAATTTGCTGTTCTGGATCCGGCGCCATTGAACCCGCCGCCATGATACGAGACTGCCGGACGCGAATAACCGGCATGACCTCCACCGAAGCTGCCGTGCCCCCCGCTGCTCGGATGCCCGCCACCGCCACCTGTATGGCCTCCGCCACTCGTATGGCCTCCGCCCCCGCCACCGCCGCCGGTGTGATTGGCGAGCGCAGAAGAAAACGGTAAACAACTGATGCTCGCTGCAGCGACAATTGCCGCAACATTTTGTACTCTGCCTACGGAGCTGAGGCGCCCTAGAGGCAACGACTTTTTCATATACAAACCTTTCGAAGTATTAAAAGATCGGCACCCCAGTATCGGCCTCGCCGAACCCAAATTCAATGGTGCCGACAAGATTAATGACGTGCAGTGTTAGCGAAGGTTAGTGACGGTTCGATTACGATATTGTAATTAACATGTCAGCGCCGGAACAGACTCAATGGGTCCGTTCACGGCGCTTCAATGTTAATCAACTAGGTAACTGATCGACGACTTCGACGTCGACAACTTCGCCGTCAACAACGGTGACCTCTTTATATTGGCCGTCGGCGGTCGCGTAGTAATACACCGTCGCGTCTTGGCCATCGTAGTATGTATCGGAGGTGTAAACCGCGTCCGGATAATAGTAGGTAACGAGTTCCAGTGGCATCCCAACGATCACATTGCCCCAGCAGATATCGTCATACCACGCCCAACATAATCCTGGCGGCCGGCCAAGACCAATCAACCGGTCACAATATGCTCTGGCGCCCCAGAAGTTGCCGCGCCACCAATAGCTGCCGTGTCGATACCAATACCCGCGTTGCGGGTCAGAGTGGGATGAAAATACCGCGCTGTGTCCTGTCCACTGCCGGTTGCTTATATCTGTGATTCGGCGGTTCATCATGCTGTGGACGGATGTGCCCGTTAACGAATGGTTGTACGCCGTGGTTTCTCGGGGGATCGACCTCGACCGATTTATGACGGCGCCGTTGCGTTGCTGGTTGACAGCGACTTGGTGGTTCCGTACTTCACGAGACGCCGGGTGGTTCCTTTGGTATAAGCTGGTTCGCGTATTATAGGGACTGCTTTGCCTTAGACCCGGTGAGATGTTTCTCACTTGGGTATTGGTTAAGCGCGCATGCTCGGTTTTGGTTGTCACACTATTTCGAGCTGCCGTTTGGTGCGAAGTCACTGTCCGGCTAGCAACGTTGTGGGAGACAACGCTATGATGAGGTACTGCCGTTTTGCTGATCCCGCCGTGATGCGCGTTTTGGTGAGTGTTTACAGTCTTAGGCATACTTACGGTGCGGTTTCCTCCATTGTGTGGAGTACCCACCGTGTGATTTCCTGCCGGGTGAACATTGGCGGTTTTGTTACCACCGCCTCCATGAGGAGCGCTCTGATGCGAGCTAGGCGCTTTGTTACCTCCGCCTTTATTTCCGTGATTGTTGTTCTGGTCCGCTAAAACCGAGAAAAGAGGCAAGCAGCTAACGCTCGCCACTGCGATGAGAGCGGTCCACCGTCGAGTATTGCCGGCAGAGCGTACGCGCTCCGACGGCGATAACGTTTTCATAAGGACCTTTCGAATTTTAATCTAGTGATACAGGCCGCGCCTCAGACCAAGTCCAAGAGCACGACCAGTATATATTCGTTTCTTACTGTCGATTTGGACGGATCGGTGACGGCTTGTATTCAGTGTGGTTTGATTTGTCCCGTAGTGAGAGTCGGACTTTGTCCCGAAGGGACTACAGGACTCAGCCTGGGGTTTTAACCCCAGGTATCGATTAATAAAATACCCGCCCCGGAGGGGCGGTAGAACCGATGTGTCGGGCGTGCAGGGGTTGACCAAATGGACCCCCGACCAGAACTATCTTCCGCCCCTTAGGGGTCCAACTCGCTACGCCGGTGCAATTCGGACTTGGCGCAGTACTCCTACACTCCAATACTCCATCACTCCGCGTGGCCGGATTCGAGGACAGCCTGCTCGACGTAGCCTCCCGGAGTTTCAGACGACGGGGCGAAGTCGGGAGGACGAGTACGAAGCGCCTTGTGAGGGCGGGACATTGTGTGGAAATGTTCCCGGGGTTGAAACCCCAGGCTGAGTCCTATAGTCCCTTCGGGACTTAAAACTTGAGCTTAAACGTCACCGAAACGTGAAACGGCATCTGCTCGAGGATAGCGTCGTTTCCGGTAAAGGTGGGATCGATAACCGTAAAATTGTGCTGGTCGGTGAAGTTAAAGAAGTTCACCTGCACTTCCCAACGCGGTTGCCGATAGAAAATCTCTGCGTTCCATGTCACCTGAGCCGGAATAGTGAGGGTGCCGCTCACATTAGCCTTCTGTGGCCCGGTGACTTGTGGACCCAGCCCGATCCCAAAGCCGTTAGAAAACTTGTAGATCATGTACTCGTTAAAATAGATCTTCGGTGTGCCGGGCAACGAATAGTTTCCTTTGGCGAAGGTGGTAAAAGTCGGGCTGCCAACCCCCGTGCCGTTCTTACCGTCTACCACAAAGGTGGTGGGATAAACATCGAGATAATCGCCGGTCTGTTCGTAAGGAGCGAATTGGTGATAGTTTGCCAGCAAATAAGTAAAATTGCTGGTGACGCTCAGATGTTTGTCTGGCTGATAATCGAGATCGATCTCCACGCCTCGGGATTGGACCTGAGCTTTGCCGCCCGTAGGCGAGGTTACGCTTTCGTACCGGGTCTGATAAAACCCATCGATATTGAAGTATAACGCCTGTTTGAAGAGCGTTACCTTGTAACCGCCTTCGTACAGTTCGCTCAAGTTATTGAGTACGCCGGAATTAACGGAGTGGTTATGACCATACGGGTCAGTGTTGGAAGCATAGACAATCAAGCCACCAAAATTTGCGTCGCCCTGAAAGCCGTTGGTTCGATCGTAAGCTAGGTAGAAAGCCGAATCAGCCGTTGGCTTCAAAGTCAGTCCGCTAAAGACCGAGAAGTTGAAAACGCGGGCAGCGCTGTCTTCGTCCGGCCCGTAGTAATTGACCAACTGGCTGGCCGGAAGATGGCTCTCCCCCTCCACATAATCGCCGCGTACGCCCACAATCGTGCTTAGCCACTTCGTCCAGTTGGTCTGATGCTGGTAGAAGATACCAATGTCGTACATATGGTAATCACCAGTACCGCCCGCGGTGAAGAATTTGCTGTCGTTGATACCGGTGCTGAAAGGCGTCCCTTTAACCTGATAACCGCCGAAGATGCCGCCCGGACCATATTTAGAAGGATTGTTGCCTAATGGATAAGAAATATTGAAGGTGTTGGGATTGGCGAGCAGATCATAAGCAGCATACGGCTCAATCGAGAAATCAGAATAAGTGGTTCCCCATTGCAAGCGGCCGGCTACGCCGGCGATATCATGATTTTCCACGTTCCCACCGAATAGATTGAAGTCGTAATCGACATGCAACTCGGTGCGAGTGTCATAAAGTGAAACCCCGGGGACATATTCGTCATAGCCGTACTGCTCATATTTTTGGGAAACCAGATGCTCGTACATCTGGTAGTTCACGATCTTGAGCGAGGGGCTAATCGTCAGGGTCGTGATCATTTGCAGTGTCAGTTTGGTGCCGCGGGCGCTATCGGCCGGCCCATTAAGAGAATCAAAGGCGTATATCGGCTCAACCCCGGTCGGCGTGATGGTCGTAAACGGGCCGGAGTTGGTACCTCTGACGTACTGTTGGTTGTCGATCAGAGCCTGAGTGGGATGGTTAAAACCGTTCACTTCGTTATCTCGGATCGTGTAGTACTGGCCAAAGAGCTGAACGGTAAGAGCCGGGTTCGGGATCCAGGTCAGGGCTCCATAGATATCTTCTTTATCGTCGCGGGTGTTCCGATAGTAGGTGGTGCCGTCGGTACCTTCGTAACTCAGCCGGTAGGCCAGTTGGTTAGGAATTAATGGCCCAGTGCTGTCGATACTCCATTCGTAGTGACCCCATGATTGGCCGCCGGTAGCGTAGTCGCCAATCGTTGTTTCTAAGGTTTCGTGATAACCATCGAACTCAGGTTCTTTAGTAATAAAATTAACGTAGCCGCCCAGACCTCCTCCGGAGGGACCATAAACCGCCGTGCCAGGACCCTTCAGGATATCCATGGATTCCATTTGGTTGAAGCTGGGCACGACGCTGTTCCGATAGAAGATTTCGCGTTGGCCGTTCTGGAATAGTTCGGCGTAGATCCCGCGAATGTAAGGAATCCCGTCTAACCCATATTCGGCGGGAGTATAGGTACCTGAAGAAAATTGCCCCAGGTCCTGAACCGAGAGGATCTGCCGATCCTCTATCTGTGCCCGGGTAATGATGTTAACTGCGCGCGGAGTATCGATGACGCTCATATCCTGACCGAACACCGAGTTAATTGGTCTGGCGGTGGGAACTATCTGATCTGCGGGTGGAACGGCAGTGACGACGACTTGACTCATTTCCTGACCGGGATCGCCTGAAGCGGGAGACGAGGCGGGAGTAGGCGAGACTGACTGCGCCTCCATGGAAAGGGTCATCGATAGATAACCAAGAACAAAGAGTGTTCGAAAAGGTAGTAAGCGGCTAGTCATTCCAGAAGCAAAGGTTCGCCGTGGGCTCAGCACGTCTTGTACCACGTCCATTTTTATGGAACGACTCCCGCAGTTTGCGACTTAGCGTTCATGATTATGGACGCCGGGCCCCGGGCCGATGCGAATTGCATTTAATTTCGACCGGTTAGGTGAAAATAAGCCAACCCTCTGCGCGCTTTATAAATGCGGATGCAATTATGAACGAGGCAGGCTATTGCAGATTGATCCGGTTGGACCGGACTTTGTGCTGCTCATGAAAAAGAAAACGTTTGTACTTGGCTTGCTGTTATCGACGCTAGCGCTTTCCGGCGCTTTCGGCCAGGGCGCGTCACCCTCAGCCAGCCCGAAGCCAGCGTCACCTGCTCTTCCTGCGTCAATTTCTCCTCAATCAACGGCCGACACGCCGTTAGTAAAAATCAAGATCGTCGTGCGATGCGATGAAGCGGCTATCCGTGCGTCGGTTGAAAACTCGCTTCGAACTGAATTAACGAAGTTAAAGGGTGTCACTGTGCTGTCGGACAAAGGAGCGGCCGGCGTCATTGTCGGGGTAAAGCTGGTTCAGGTAACGGGCGTCCAAGCCAAACCGCCGTGGTACGCGGTGGAGCTATCAGTATTCGACACGCCGGCGCTTTTCAATGCGCTGGAGACGGTCGGACTCACTCGTCAGACGGTCTATACTCTATTGGTCGCGAACGTAGTTCAGCCGATTCGCGAAGAAAACGTGCTGACGGTTGTATCCAAAGACGCCATACCCGCCAAGATGGCAAGTCTCGTTCCTTTGATCGAACAGCATGGCATTGAACGCGCTCGGCTTGCCATCACCATGAATCAACAGCGGAGACCCGGGGCTGATGTGGATACGAATTCGGTCCGCGAGGATGTGCCGTGAGGGGGAGGAGGGAGGTGAATGGTGAATGGTGAAAGGTGATTGGTGATTGGTGATTGGTGATTGGTGATTGGTGATTGGTGATTGGTGATTGGTGATTGGTGATTGGTGATTGGTGATTGGTGATTGGTGATTGGTGATTGGTGATAACGGTTTGCCGGCTTTTTGGATGTCAATGGTTATCGAGCGGGCGCGGGGGGGCGAGAGTGATCGTTTTCGCGCGAGTCCTTTTTTGCGTTATTAGCATAGTCGGATTCTTGACAAATCTGGGGCGATCCACCAGGTTTAGTGTGGTTCTTTGAATGTAACTACAATTAGTTGTAGTTACTCCTGCGAGAGAGTGCCCGTGGTTACGGCCACGGGAGAATAGGGAACCGGGTGCCGAAGGTAGCGTAATGTGTTGTGCGTGAACTCGAAATCCCGGGCGGTTGCGCCGCTGTAACGAGCGATGTCGTTCTGCGGATATGGTCGTATTAAACGACGTCGAGGAGGACCTGATCTGATGAGCGCACAAGGCATTCAAACGCAAAATCTCGGTTATCCCAGGATAGGAGAGAAACGCGAACTGAAACGAGCGGTGGAAGCTTTCTGGCAAGGACGCATCAGCGAAGCTCAGTTGGAGGCTGAGGCTAGCCGGCTGCGGGCCTGGCATTGGGAAAAACAGCGTGAGGCCGGCATCGACCTGATTCCGTCGAACGACTTCAGCTATTACGATCATGTGCTAGACACGATCGCATTGGTTGGCGCCGTGCCGGCGCGCCTTGGTTGGAGTGGATCAACCGTCGACAACGCCACCTATTTCAAGATGGCGCGGGGCGAGCGCAAGGCTGTTCCCGGGAAAGAACCAATCGTGGCGATGGAGATGACGAAATGGTTCGACACGAACTACCATTATCTAGTGCCGGAACTTCATCCTGGGATGAGCTTCCGACTGGGTTCAAACAAACCATTCGCTGAATTCGCGGAAGCGTTGGCACTGGGCATCAAGACGAAGCCAGTGTTGCTCGGCCCGGTCACCTTTCTTTTGCTGGGGAAAGCTCATGACCTGTCGCGCCATAGCGTAACGGAGGCGGATACGTCCGGGTTTGAGCCATTAATGCTGCTGGATGCGCTCACCCAGGTGTACGTCGAAGTTCTCACTCGCTTAGCTCAGGACGGCGCGGAATGGGTTCAGCTCGATGAACCGGCTTTTGCGCTCGATCTGACCAGCGACCAACAAACCGCGTTAGTTCGAACCTATGAAAAACTGGCAACGGCAGTCCCGCAGTTAAAACTCATGGTAGCTACCTACTTCGGTGAGCTCCGGGAAAACCTTAGCGCTTTCGTCAGGTTGCCGGTGGCAGGATTACACTTTGATGCCGTACGCGGAGGAGCCGAACTCGATAGACTGCTAGCTCAGTTCCCAGCCGACCAGACGCTTTCGCTCGGTGTGGTGGATGGGCGAAATATCTGGCGTAACGATTTTACACACTCGCTAGCCCAGCTGCGGCGGGCCATCGATCGGGTCGGTCGTGACCGATTTATAGTTGGGCCTTCCTGTTCGCTTCTCTTTAGCCCGGTTACGCTCAAACATGAACAGACGCTGGATGCTGAACTGAAGAGCTGGTTGGCATTTGCTGATGAAAAACTGGCGGAAGTGGCCCAACTCGCTCGCCTGGCAGTAAACGACGGCGACGATGACGTATTAGCTGCGAACCAACGGGCGCAGGAGGAGCGCCGGGTTAGCAAACGCATCCACGATCCGGCCGTTAAGCAACGGGTTGGGGCGGTGCAATCGGGTGACTATGATCGCGTTTCCTCATTTGCCGAGCGCAAACCAAAGCAACAAGCGCGGCTGCAATTGCCGCTTCTCCCAATCACCACGATCGGCTCATTTCCACAGACTGATGCCGTTCGCGCGGCTCGGGCACGATTCAAGAAAAGGGAACTTAGCGCCACCGAATATGACGAATTCCTTAAGGCCGAGATAAAGAACTGTGTCGCTTTTCAGGAGAAGGCTTCTCTGGATGTCTTGGTACACGGCGAATTCGAGCGGACCGACATGGTGGAATATTTCGGAGAACATTTCGCCGGCTTCGCCTTCAGCGAAAATGGCTGGGTACAAAGCTACGGTTCACGTTGTGTAAAACCGCCCATCATCTTTGGGGATGTGTCACGCCCGGTGCCGATCACGGTCGAGTGGTCGCGTTATGCTCAATCGCTAACCCGTAAACCGATGAAAGGAATGCTAACGGGACCGATCACCGTCCTACAATGGAGCTTTGTGCGTAACGATCAGCCACGTGCAACCACAGCGCAGCAAATCGCCCTCGCGCTCCGAGATGAAGTCTGTGACCTAGAAACGGCTGGTCTCGCGGCGATTCAAATCGATGAACCCGCGCTTCGCGAAGGGTTGCCTCTCCGGCGCGCCGATTGGCCGGCTTATCTGGAATGGGCCGTGAACGCCTTCAGGCTAAGCGCGGCTGGTGTCCGTGACGACACCCAAATTCATACCCACATGTGTTATGCGGAGTTCAACGATATCATCGAGTCGGTGGCGGCTCTCGATGCTGACGTCATCTCTATTGAGACTTCGCGATCGCAGATGGATTTGTTGCAAGCCTTCGCAGATTTCCGCTATCCGGCGGATATCGGTCCCGGTGTTTGGGATATCCATTCACCCCGGATCCCGTCGGTCGACGAAATGGTAGAGCTCTTACGCAAGGCGCTGGCAGTTTTGTCGCCTGACCAAGTTTGGGTGAATCCGGATTGCGGGCTGAAAACTCGGGGTTGGGCCGAAGTTGTGCCCGCTATTGAAAACCTGGTCGCCGCTGCCCGCCGGGTACGAGCTGCTCAACTGCCAACCCGTTCTCAGGCATGATTGCTATCGCAAAACTCTTGGCAGTGTGCAATAGATCGACCGGGTTCCCGCTGAACTAAAGCGGCTCTATTAGCCGCGAAGCGCGCGACTCGTTATAGCCGACGAGGCTGTCGGATTTTGCCGCGAAGCGGCTACAGATCATAGCCCAGGGCTAAAGCCGAGGGCTAAAGCCTGGGCTTCAGCCCTGGGTAACTCGCACCCAAAATACGCCCTGAAAGTGGCGTCCGAGGCGTGGGCTGGTGCCAGCGTGTTAGTACAATCGAGGATAGCGATGTTCGCACGACTGACCGAATCAACACACCAAGCCCAGAACAGACCTGTCGGCCGCCACTTTCAGGGCGGCTCATTTGCTTGCGTCACCCAGGGCTGAAGCCCTGGGCTATGGTGTATGACCGCTTCGCGGTAAATCCGGCAAGGCTCCTAGGACGAAGCACTAGGAATCCAGCAACAAGACGATCTAGCGCTGAAGGCGAGGTTCACCCGGTACGACCATTCAATGCTGGCGGTACGAATAGTTGGTAATTCCGCCAATATGACCCGACTAACTATCGCTGCAGCTCCTGAACAAGAACAAGAGTTCTCTGTGCGAGGAAGAAACGTGATCACCGAAGTGGATGACGACGGCCTGATCTTCTATGAGGACGTCACTAAGGTGTATGTACTACCTGATGAGCACCGGTTTACGATCCAGGTGGTTACTCCTGATCTGGAAGTCGAAATGGATTTTCCTGATGCGGATAGTGTTAGGGACGCATTAGAACATTTCGAGGCCAAGAAGGTCTCGGAAGTTAATGCGGCCGCTCCCGGCGCAGTTCGACTTACACCTACCGAACCAGAAACTGCGAACGAAGATTTAGAGGAAAAATCAGGTGAGCACCCACCGATGATCAACCCGGCACTGACGGGTATTCCCGGCGAAATACTGATCGCGCCCGAACCCGATAGTACTCTCGAACAAATACCCTCGCGGCCGGATGAACGGCCGAGGGAGAACTTGCCCGACACTCAAAAGCGCTAAGGCTCAGCTTAATCGTCTCAGGACGAGCTCCCTGGCAGACTGTTGAAAAACCTAAGGTGGTTTCTTTACTCTGTTTTAGCGGAGCCGATGACCTGGCTCCGTAGGAGCAAAATATTTATAGCTACCGTAACCTAAACGCGATCAGCCACCTTCGCTTCGCTACGGCGCGCCTGACTGGATTATTCGGGCGCGACGAAGGCTTGGCGGAGTCGGCTCCGTTAGCAGCGGCATCTAAGGCTATGCACCCAGAGGTTACCAATGTTCCCAAGCAGAGATCGCTCCTCTGGAGCTGATGCTCTTTTTCTTGCGTCTGGATCTATAAAGATCTGGCTCCTCCGGAGCCGTTTTTCAACAGGCTGCTAGGGTGAGGGTCAGTGCGAAAAAACCACTATAACCAACGTCACTCGGAACGGCCTTGCGGCAGGGCCTCGACCTTAGCGTAACAATCATTGCCATTCAGATCGGCAAAAACTCTGCATCTCCCGCGCTTCAGATCGGATCTCACGTTTTCAGGAATTCGCTGCAACTGCTTCGATCGTCCTTCTTCCGTCGCCCAGGTCTGCGTCTCTTCGATCCAGGTATATAGCTGAAAATGTGGATATTCCGATTTCATGGGTTCAATGTCCTCGGTGAAGGTTCGCATTTGCCACGCCGCCGGGTTTTGTCGGAACGGGTCAACTGCTAGCTCAAGAGAAGGTGTCCGGGCGGACCGGAACATCGGCGCTAGAAGTCGCTCTTCGCCAGGGTCTTCGTTGCTATCAGAGCTTCGGAGCCGGAATCTGCCCGAGAGCTTGCTCGAGTAGCAGTCCAAGTGAAAGGAGCTGCCGATCATTTCCGGCAAGCGAATCGAATTCCAGGCCTACGGGTAGACCATCCGCAGTTAAACCTGCGGGCAATACCAGGCTTGCCATGCTTGCGCAGCTGCCAAGCTTGATATTGCGCGCCATGACCAGACTCGGCGGGACCTTTTTACCGCGAAGATCAAGCTCTTCATCTTCACCAATTTTTGGTGGCGGAATCATGACGGGAGGAAAAGCCAGAGCCACAATATTCAGTTCTTCAAAGTAACGCCGAATCGACTCGCGTAAGGCTTCTCTCTCCGCTAGCGCCAATTCGTATCGTTCCTTCGATGGCCGGTTTGGAGGGAAAGCCGAAGCTTTCATTCCCGTCCGGATTCCCTCGCTAGCGTGTTCGAGCAATTGCTCGAAGCTTATGCCGGTTTCGTGTTCTGCCAGGAAATCAGAGATGCTCGGCTGAATCTCGTAACGCAGGATGATCCGAGCAACTTCCATAGCTGCTTGAACCGACTCAGGAATTTCCCTTATCACGAGGGCGACCCCGGTGTCGCTCAATTTTCGAAGCGCCTCGGCGCAGATACTCTCGACTTCCGGATCGAGGTCACTCCAGAAATATTCCGGAGAAATTCCGATGCGCACGCCCTTCAGAGAGGTTGTAGCTGCGAGGCAGTTGTCACCGGCCACCGCAGTGTCGAACAGCAGGAGGTCAGCGACCCATCTAGCCAGAGGACCGACTTGATCAAACTTGTTGCAGGTGGCCGACATGATCCCTGCGCCCGGGTAACGTCCAAAAGTCGGCCGGAACCCGGCTAGACCGCACATGGTAGCCGGAACCCGGATCGAGCCCAGTGTATCCTCCGCGATCGCCAATGGCGCAATTCGTGCCGCGACGGCTGCGGCAGAGCCACCGCTGCTACCTCCGGGGATACGGCTCGAATTATACGGGTTTCGTACTGGGCCGAACACTCCGTTGTTGCTCGTCCATCCGAATGACAGCTCGTGCAGGTTGGTCTTGCCCATCAAAATAGCGCCCTCGGCAAACAGGGGTTTCAAGACGGCGGCGTCATCCTTTGGCCTGAAGTTTCGCAACGCACGGGTACCGTTCGATGTCACCAGATCCTTTGTATTGATGCTGTCTTTTACCGGCAGCGGCAAGCCGTGCACGAGCCCGAGCTTTGCCCCTGATGCCCGGCGTTTATCTGCCGCCCGGGCGGCTTCCAAGACCATCTCCGAATCCAATGTTCGGAACGCATTGAGATGCGAAAGCTCTCGGGCCCGATTGAGAGAGCACGCACATAATCCTCGGCCTTAATATCGCCGCGCCGCATGGCGTTGACAGCGGCGGTTGCACTGAGCTCGATCATTGCTGGCAACCTACCTGAAAGTGGAATCGCTGATTAGTTCGCGTTTGAGTTTTAGTATCTTCTCGGCAGCGCGCTCCTCGTGGAACAACTTTCGTTGATGCCTCATTAGCTGCTCTTCTACTAGGAGAGGCGGGGGCGGGAATCGAACCCGCGAATAGAGGTTTTGCAGACCTCGGCCTTACCACTTGGCTACCCCGCCGGAGAGAGAATTGGCAGCATCGCCTCTAATTTTGCGCTGTCAACCTGCAGTTCCAGGAGAAGGGAATAGCCGCAAAAGATCGCAAGGAACGCAAAGAAAAGACCGAGCAGAGCGGTCGTCTAAGTGCGGTCGCTGGCTCCGGTTTGCCCAAGCCCCGCTTTTTTTGTGCTCTTTGCGTTCTTTCGCGGCTATTCAGATTCCGTCTTCCGAGGCGGCTCCTCTTTCCACTGCGATATACGATTCCCGGATTTCTCAACTTTTACTACGTCCGGTGACCATCCTTTCTTCAGAGCACGCCAAATGTCCGGGAAATCGCGTTTCATCAATTCTACATCATGGAGCCCGTCTGCCTGGCAAAGCTGCAGTTTTGCCAACGGCTTGTAGACTCGGGTGCGCCCGATGCTTCGGGAAAATCCGGAAGGTTGATCGGATGCGGAGCGATCCAGGACCAGATAGGAATACGCCACGGCGCGATGATCGATCTCAAGTTGTTTGGCGAACTCAGCCCAATCCGCACTCCTGAAGGTTTCTGCAGGTGGACGAGTAAAAAAGTGGCACCAATGCAGGTGATTTTCCGGGGCTAACATTCCGCACGCTTGCCGATGGGTACAGGGTGCAACTACCGGCCAATCTAACCGTTCTCGCCAGAGCACGAGTTTCTTGCTGAGCACAGCGCTACCGCCTTCAACCCAAATAAGACTCGATGCTCGAGCCACAATGGAAGCGAGTAGTTCTTCCGATTTGGGATCGAGCTCTCCTAGGACATGACTTAGTACGAGGCAAAACGGTTCGCTGGCGGGAATTCCGCTGTGAACTGAGACCGACGGGAACTGGGTTCGTACGGTTTTGGCCGCATAACGTTCAGCCTGCGGCGACAAATCGGCCAAGTGGATCCCTTCAAAATATGGGAAAGCTTCCAGGATTTTCCGGGTAGCGATTCCAGAGCCGCAACCCCAATCCAGAAGCAATTTTTCTGGCGGCTGCCAATGAAGATTGTGTAGTTGGCCTATTACAGCATCCCAGCGCCAACCGATTCTAACCGCCAAGGTTTGATCGTACAGCTCAAGTGTTTTTTCCGAGTCCCAATAGCCAAATCGATTGGGGTGAGCACTTAAGAAGAACTGCCGCAGCTCACGGAGCTTTTCCCATTGAGACCCGGAAAGTTTCATTCGATCGCACGCTCCACGGCGTCACTGCCTTATGTCGACGGGCCTGGCTGACCGTGGGCCTCGGCGAGCAGCAGATCTCCCAAACGCTGGTTCTTAATTCCGAATCGATGTTGAAAATCGATGGCTCGATCGACCAGATCTTGGCGAGGGCTAGGTTTACGGGTTCTGGATGCCACGATTAGCAAATTCTTAGCGGTGTGTTCGGTCCCGATAAATTCTTGAATCCGGGTTTGATAGCCCCACGCTTCCAGATAGAGACAACGGAGGGTGTCGGTCACTGTCTCCGTCATTCGATCCACTTGGATGCCATGCCTGAATAGTGGTTCTAAGCCGGTCGGGGCGACTATCTGTGATCGGAGCTCGTGCTGGCAACAAGGCGACACCACGATCCAACGGCATTCTTCCCGGATAGCACGATAGATAGCATCATCGGTGGCGGTATCGCAGGCGTGCAACGCAATCAGGATATCGATTGGCTTGACTTCAACATCATTGATCTCGCCTGGGATAAAACGGATTGCGCTTTCTCCGAGTTGTCCGGCGGTCTCGTTCGCCAACCGCACTAAAGAACTGCGTTTTTCCACCCCAACCGTCTCTGGATGCAAACCGTTTTCTCGAAGGAATTGATGGAGCGCAAAGGTCAGGTAACCTTTCCCGCAGCCCATATCGACGATGTGCAAGGTTTCACCGGGATTGGTCCCTTTCACGATCGGCGCCAGTGCTTCGATAAAGTGGTGTACTTGGCGGTATTTGTTCCCCATCTGTGCCCGCGGTCGGCCTTCGGAATCAATGACTCCAAGCAATTGCAGCGCTTGTTCGTTTTGTAGTAGACGCAGCTTCTCGCGGTCGTGGGATCGCTCCGCGGCTGGCTCGGACACTGAATGCTGCGAGAATAGACGAGGCTTTCCGCGCCGGCTGATCGCGAGTTGTTGTCTACCCGTAGTAGTCAACAAGGTTGCCGATCGACAGCTCGATCCCAGCCAATCCGCTATCAGAGCAATTCCATCAGGGATAGGGCTATTTTTGGTGACGTCTTGGTCTGGGTAACGATAGAGAAACGACAAATGTGGTCCGCTTTTGAGATCGACTATACGAACATAGATATGTTGAACCGCGGAAAGCTCATTGAGGAATTTTCCCAACGTCAGTTTCTGGAAGGTCCAGTCCGCGATCGAAGACCGAACCTCCGTAATAAGCTGCGCCACGGGATCCATATCCGTCATCGCGTTCATCAATGTCAGAACTAAACCACCAAAACGGGTTTTTTCCCAGTGCGGTCAAAGGCCCGAGCTCTACTGCCAGCCCGCTCAACCCCTTACGCAAAGATTTTTCCCCATCGTCAAAAGATGGCTATTGAGTTGGGTTCGTTCCCGGTTGCGAAAGGCGAACCTTTTACCGGTTTAAGGGCCCCGTTTAAATCGATCTTGTAGGCTGAGATGGTGGCGTCAATAGTGTTCGCCATGTAGACAAACTTGTCGCTGGGGTCCACCACCGCTGCGATGGGATCGTTCCCCGTATTGAACGCACCAACGTATTTGATGGCTCCGTCCGGATCGATCTTGTAGCCATAGACCCCGTTGTTCTTTCCGTTTGTCACGTAGACAAATTTGCCCTTTGGGTCCACTGCCACCGATGAGAGGAAGTCCCCCGCCCCCGCTGGGAACGGCGAACCCGGTACGGGCGTGAGGTTTCCCTGTAAATTGATCTTGTAGCCTGAGATGTCGTGGCTAACAACGTTTGTCACGTAGACGCACTTAGCGGCTGCGTCCACCGCTATTGAGAGGGGTTCGGTTCCTGCCGCGAAAGGTGAAGCTGAGAGAGGGCTGAGTTCCCCGTTCGAAAGAATGCTGAAGCCTGAGACGACGTTAGCGCCGTAGTCTGTCACGTAGACGCACTTATTCGAGGAATCGACTGCCAACCAGTTAGGTTCGATCCCCGCCGCGAACGGCGAATCTGGTACGGGAGTGAGGGCCCCGTTCGAGGCGATCTTGTAGCCTGAAATGGTGTTGTCAGAGTTGTTGGCCACGTAGACGCGCTTGGCTCCGGGGTCCACTGCCACTGAGACGGGCTGGTTCCCGGTTGCGAACGGTGACCCCGGTACTGGTGTGAGGGCCCCGTTTAAAGCGATTGTATAGCCTGAGATGGTGTTGTCACCATTGTTGGCCACGTAGACGCGCTTGGCTACTGAGTCCACCGCCACTGCGTAGGGCTCGGTCCCGGTTGCGAAGGGTGACCCCGGCACGTATGTGAGCGCTCCATTTGAATTGATCTTGTAGGCTACGATGGTGTTGTCGAGGAGGGCTGCCACGTAAACAAACTCCGCGCCTCGCAATGGCGCTGCCTGCAAGATGCAACCGGCCGCTAGCGTGGACAAAACCGGCAAGCAACTTTGACTTAATGCGAGGCAACTACTCGCAAAGTAGCTTAGGTTAGCGTTCACAAAGCCGACTCGTCGGCCGAAATGGCGATGGAGCTTTTTCATGTGCGTGGTGATGTTAGAGTCTCAACGGTTCCGTTGTCGACACCTAAGACCGCGTACGCCGATCGTTCGCGGGAGATATTCACCCAGATTGCGGGAGCATCGAGAATCGACCGTGCGCACTGCGAATTATCCAAAGCGGTCTGCCTCAGGCCGCGCCGTCCAAGCGACTGAGCAAGCGCTCCTGAGTCAGTCTTTAACCGCAAGCGCGGACACTTTATAACACTTCTAACGGGCACTTGGGAAGCGCTTGCAGGAACGAGCGGCCGTACGCTCTGGTCAAAATTCGGTTGTCCAAGATTACCACGATCCCTTTATCGGAATTCGCCCGAATCAAACGGCCCACGCCTTGACGTAGCTTCAAAATCGCTTCCGGCAAAGAGTACTCGGAAAAAGGGTCACCACCGTTTGCTTGGATATGCTCTAATTTCGCTTCGATCAAAGGGTGATCGGGCACCGCGAATGGGAGACGGGTAATGGTAACATTCGACAAAGCTTCGCCCGGCACATCGACACCGGTCCAGAAACTATCCGTTCCGAAGAGGACCCCGTTTCCGCACCGCTTAAATTCGTCCAGCATTCGTGACCGGGAAAGCCCCTGTCCTTGCACAAAGAAAGTGAAGCGTTCGTGCAACTCCTTTTCCATGCGCTCGGCCAGTGCGGTCATGGTTCGATAACTGGTGAACAGAACAAAGGCTCGTCCTTGAGATCGCTCGAGGAAGTGCCGGATCCAATGTTCGAGCGCATCCTCATAGCCCTTATCTCCGGGTTCCGGCATCTTTTTGACGGCGAAAATCCGCATCTGGCGCTCGTAGTCGAACGGGCTCCCGATTTGCTCAGCCTGCACCTCAAAAGCGCCGACCCGGTTCCGGAAATAGGCCAGGTCAGGCTGGCCCACCGACAAGGTAGCGCTCGTCATGACACAAAGACGGTCTTCGGCGAACAACAGCCGATTCAAGATTTGCGAAATATCGACCGGGGCGGCGTTCAAAGAAAGAAAATGGCCCGTTTTGCCGGTGCGCTCGACCCAGTAGACATGTTCCTCCGGCTTTTGCTCGAGAAAATCTGTGACGGCGAATCGAATATCCCTGAGTTTTCGGCCAAGATCCTGGAGCTCGTTCTTGAGTATCTCATCCTCGGTCGACCGGACGGATGAAACGACGGCGGCCTGGATCCGAGCCAGAGCGGTTCCGATAGTGTCTGGAACCAGGTCGGGCGCGCGTACCCGGAATTCACGTCCTTTGGCGAAATCGCACCGGGCGTCGATGGCTTGAAAGAATCGATCTACTTGCTCGACCGTCTCCGTTGTCTCACGGACCGCATCGCCGTTTCGTAAAACCGTGAACAAGCCCTTGCGGGTTTTGGGATTGTAAAGCCGGTAAAGAAGCTGGCGCAGTCCGTACTGCGAAATACCCAGGCCGACTTGTTTTGCCGCCACTGCTTCAAGCGTATGCGCTTCGTCAAATATCGCGAAGTCGTTGGCGAAAAGGTAGCCATTGGCGCGATTCACCAGATCTCCCACGGCTTCAAGGTAAAGAAAAAACAAAGTGTGGTTGATGACGATGATGTCCGCAGTGAGGAGCTTTTTACGAGCCTCCTGGTAGAAACAGCGACCGTCTCCGCTACAAGTTTTCGGGGTACAAAGGTGCGGTTCGCTGCAGATTTGTTGCCAGAGCTCAGGGTCTGGTTCGGCGTCCAGCTCAGTTAATGTGCCTTCCTTAGTGGTCCGGGACCAAGCCTTGATCCGGGCCAACTCTTCTTGCTGGCCGGAAGTGAACAGGTCAGCGCTGTTCTGAAGAGCACGTTCCAAACGGCTGGGACACAGATAATTTTGCCGGCCTTTCATCAGGGTGGCTTCGAAGGGCCGATCAACAAGCTTTCGAGCCGCCGGGATATCTTTGTGCAACAACTGTTCTTGCAGGTTGATCGTATGAGTCGAGACGATCACTTTCCGACGACTCTCCAAGCCGTAGAGCAAGGAAGGCACGAGATAGGCCAACGATTTTCCGACACCGGTTCCGGCCTCGACCACCAAGTGGCGGTTTTCTCTCAGCGCCCGGGCGATGGTTTCCGCCATCTGCTGTTGCTCGGGGCGATACTCGAATTTCGGTTGCTGAGACAGAACCCCGGTGCGTCCGAACGTTTCACGGATTGCCCCCTCGAATTCGTTATCAAAATCTTCCCGTAAAGCGATCACGACCGGCGAGAATTAGTGCAAAGGACAGACCATCGCGTGGAGCAGGGTTGGACGCAAGGAGTTGGTAGGGCGAGGCTCCCGAACTGCGAAAATATGTTGGCAGGGCGGCTAGTGTTGCCAGTCCAAAGCACGCAACCCCTGAGAGCTGCCGAGCCGAGGGTCGTGCGGGTCCACGGCTCGGCAGCTTTCAGGGGTTGCGTGGGAAATACCAACGAACGCGACCTCTCGCGGCGATCCTCCTCGGCTATCCTGGAGCCTCGCCCTACCAGTTTGGGCACTGGACTCCTTGACTCTCCCGCTTACTTTACCCGCGTGTTTCTGGGAATCCTAGACCGCTATCTACTGAAGAACTTTTTGCTGTTTTTTGGTTACTCAATGTTCGGCATCCTGGGCATTTGGTTGGTCTATCAACTGGGCGTTGAGGGCCCCAGGTTTTTGGAACTGCATCTGTCCTTTCGCGTCGTCCTTCTCTATTATCTCGCGCAGGTCCCGTACATGGTGGTGCTTTGGATGCCGCTCGCTGTATTGCTCGGTTTGCTTTACGTGCTAACCAGGATGTCCCGGCGCAATGAGATCGTGTCAATGTTGGGGGCGGGAAGAAGTGTGCCCAGAGTTTTGCTGCCTCTGATCTTTTTCGGCGCGGTCCTGACGGGCGTCTGCATCTACCTGAACTACGAATTGGCGCCTAGAGGCTACTACGTCATGAACAACATGATGGATGAAGTCTCCAAAGGACATTCCAAGGTCACGTATTTGGATGGGCATGTCTTCGTCAATCGCCGGCAGCATCGGATCTGGTTTATCCAACTGCTGAATACCAAGACGAAAGAAGTCAAAGGACTGGAAATAACGCAGCAAGACCAGAACGAGGTCATCCAATGGATCGCCTACGCCAAGTCAGCGATTCAAAATCCCAGTTTTCATACCTGGACCTTATACGACGGAAAGATTTCGCACGTAGACGATGGAGGGAATGTCACCGACGAAGAGTTCTTTGACAAAAAGGAGATAAAAGATTGGTCGGAAACGATCTGGCAACTAGGCAGCTCGGCCCTTAGCGGCCGCATGATGACCGTGCCCGAGCTTCAGCGCTATCTGAAGATCAATGCTGATTTTCCTAAGAGCACCCTGGCCGAATATCGGACCCAGTTTTGGTATCGCTTCGCTGTACCCGTTAACGTGTTGGTGATTGTGTTCATCGCCAGCCCGCTTTGTGTAGTCTTCTCCCGGCGCGGCTCTTTCGGGGGCGTAGCTGGCGGCTTGTTGCTGTTCCTAGCGCTTTTCGGGGCAGGAAACGTTTTTGCGGCTTTGGGAACCGGGTCGCGTATCTCCCCGTTGGTAGCGGCGTGGACGCCGGCCGTCGTGTTCCTTTTACTGGGTATCGGCCTGGTGTATCTGCGCTCTACGAACCGGCCGATTCCGTTTTTGGGGTAGGCGCGCTCTCTTCCCAGAGGCGAGCTCGCAAAGCGGATAAGGCGGCAGCCGTTTCGGCTTGTTTCTTACTTGAACCGTCGCCAGAGCCGAGTTCGGCGCCGTCCCAAATCACTTTGGCTATGAACAGTTTTTGATGTTCCGGTCCGGTCTGAGAAACAATCTCATAAACTGGGCTTTTAGCAGAGATAGCCTGAAGGATCTCTTGCAGCTGGCCCTTCGGATTCACTTCCAAAGGCTGTAAAGCCAGGCGTTGGATGTCGTCGTGCGCTTCGTCGAGTATGAATCGCCGTACCACTTCGAGACTACTATCCAGGTACATGGCGCCGACCAGTGCCTCAAAGGCGTCTGCCAAAATCGATGCTCTTTCCCGGCCTCCACTGGCCTCTTCGCCTCGACCCATCATTAGATAAGCGCCCAGGCCGATGCTCGTGGCGTGAACCTTGAGACCTTCGCGAGATACCAGACGTGACCGCAGCTTGGTTAGCTGTCCTTCGCTAAAATGCGGGAATAACCGGAAGAGATGCTCGGTGAAGATCAGTTGGAGCACTGCATCTCCGAGAAACTCTAACCTCTGGTTGTCGAAGTGATGTCGCTGAGTTTCGTGGCCGAGGCTGGGATGAGTCAGCGCTTCCGCCAAAAGCAGCGAGTTTCGGAATTTATATCCGATGCGTTGTTCTAGGGGGTTCATCAACTAAAGCGTAGGCCGACTGCCTGGCCACGGCTTAGGAAATGATGATTGACCAATCGAAGCAAGACTGATTTCAACCTGTTACTTCCTAAAGAATTATCCACTGCTTCTGGCCAGAACTCCATCGCTAAGTTAAACCGGATGGAGTTCGCGAGCAGAAGGTGTCCGATAGCCAAAGAGATGCCGTTCCTTGATTAGAGCCGCTACTTTGGCCGGGACCCCGCTTTCCCACCCGTTTTCACCGTTTTGGATCTTGGCCAGGATGTCCCTGGAGAAAATATCCATAATAGAAGGATCGAAACCGACGATAGGAGCAATATAACGGTTTTCCATCAGGTGAGCGTACAGATTCCTCAAATTGAGTGCGACCTGAAGATTCGTCGCATTGATCCAGACGTCGGCTGGCAGGGCCGGTGTACCGGGGGCCGGCGTTGGACACTCCGCCTTTAGACAATAGCGATCGTACGCGCTCTTCCTCATCGGGTAGACGTACAGTCTGGTCGAGGCTTTGAATAGGCGGCCGACGGATTCAAGAATACCGCCCTCCAAGGCGTCATAATATTTCTCGTTAAAGATCTCTAAGAGATTATTGATACCCATCACCACGCCAACCATTTCTTTGGTATAGCGCCGGAAGTAAGAAGTAAGCCGGAAAAACTCAAAGTAATTTGAGATCAGAACGTTGTATCCGATTGCAGCGAGAGTATCTACTCTCGCCAGGAAGTCTTCATGATCGATATTGCCGGAAGCCAGGAGGTTATGCATGGTTAGCTCCATCAGGACGATAACGTCTCGACCCAGCACCGTCGGCTCTTGCAAAAACTGAGCCAGCGCGCATTTCAGCATATCATCGTTCACCAGGGTGACCGGCCGAAAGCTGCCACGTTCTACGACAATCGCTTTCTTGTGGAGCACCTCCGAGGGCTGCATTACGGCGCCGTCTGGATTGAACATCACCGCATTGGTAAGACCGTACTCAACCAGCTTCAGACTCATCAACCGATTGTCGACATTGGCGAATTGAGGCCCGGTAAAATTGATCATGTCGACCTCAATTCGATCCAGGGTGAGATTATCCGCTATGGATTGGATAAGTTTGTCTTGGTCGGTTAAATAATAAAAGGCGCCATAGATCAGGTTGACCCCAATGATACCTAAGGCTTGCTGCTGGAGGACGTTTTCCTTGTCCCACATGCGGACGTGCATGACGATATCGCTAGGCGGCGAATTCGGTTCAGCCTGACAACGGATTCCCATCCACCCGTGGCACTCGTTGGTGCCTTTGAAGTTTCTGGCCGCAACGGTGTTGGCGAAAACGAAAAACGCCGACTGGTCACCCCGAATGGCTTTAAGTCGTTCCAGCAATAATTCGTATTCGTGCTCCAGCATTAAGCCCAGCCGTTCCCGCGAGACGTATCGAGCCGACTTCCCATAGATGGCGTCGCTGAATTTCATGTCATACGCGGAGATCGATTTGGCGACAGTGCCGGCGGCCCCTCCCGCTTGGAAAAAATGGCGAGCGACCTCCTGTCCAGCTCCGATTTCGGCGAACGTCCCGTATTTTGTCCCGTCCAGATTAATGGTCAGGGCCTTACGATTAGTCGTGAGAAGTTCAGAAGACATGGCGGCGTTATCTTAGTCAAGAATGGCGTAAACACCATCACAGGATTTTGACGATTTATATAGTCGCGCTAAGGGTAAGAGCAGTAACTGGTGATTGTTTTTCCTGTCTCAGAACGAAAGGCCAAGGCATTACAGAGCAAGATGAATGCCCTGGGTTGCCATGAAAGAGACCTCGAAGAGAGTTTTCGAGGAACCTCTATTACAATAGTCCATCGCCCGACCGGCATCAGGGTGCGCTGCAACCGGCAAAGAAGTCAGGCTTTGAACCGATTTTTCGCGCGCCGGCTTTTGGTTGAAGAGCTGGAGGCACATGCTCAAAGCAAGACCCGCCATGAAGTCAAAGCCGAGCAGTTACGCGAAAAGAAAGGGAAGCATCGCAAGCCGCGCGTCGACGAAGGTCTCTCTCAGTTTCAGCTACGGCCAGAGAAAACGCCAAGGGTGCCCCGAAGCGTAGAAACCCTGCTAAAGCAGTGGCAAACCGGTAACAGTCAGGAGAAAGAGAGTTGATTCGATGCGATTCAATACCTTCTACACGGGAGCACCTTTGAGCGCTTCGGCTTGGCGAAGGGCTGGTGACAGTTTGGCGACTTTTTGCCGCATCACTTTTCCCGCTTTGAACTTGACCGTCGCACGAGGGGGGATTTTGAAACTACTGCCCGGCTGATTCGGATTTCGTCCTACCCGTTCTTTGGTCAGTCGTACTTCGAATATCCCAAAGTTTCTTAACTCTACATCCTCGCCTCGAGCCAAGCTGTCTGTGATCAGATCTAAGGTGCGTTGAACGACATCGAATACCTGATGTTGCACTAACCCCGTACCGTTACTAATTCTTACAACGATCTCCCGCTTCGTTAGGTTTGGCATTTGAACTCCTTTCGAACGTTCGACTTCTCCTGGCATTAAAGGTTGTCTAGCAACCCGTCAGTCCGAGGAGGTGTGAACTCCGTTATCTCCAGACTGAATTCTTAGAAACTATCTACAAGAAAGGGTGTCAGGCAAGGGATTATCGCGTTTCTCCGCATGATCCGAGGTAATCAAAAACCCTGGGAGCCTTGTATTTAACCGGCACGGCACGCGTTTGAGCAGGGAATCGTTACCGAGTTCAGTCCGGTCACTGCATTGCATTTCACCATATTGGACAAAACTTGACTCTCAAAACGCGCTCGCCGCTCGCCCGTGGGTGTACGAAGCGCCTGCTGAGGAGGTCTGGGACACCCATCACCCCATCGACCTGCCAAAAATGCCGGCTCAGGCAGGCCACTCACCAATCGCTTCTCACAGTTCCAGGCTACTCGTCACCTCCGCCGCAGTGCGGAAGTGCATCTTGGCGACCTTCGTCAATGCTTCCTGGCCGTACTTAGCGACTATCTCTCTGGCTGCGGTTTTGACTGCGGCCGAGACCCCCTTTGGCAAACCGATTCTCAGCTCTTTGCCTTTTCGGTCTAGCCAGCGGACAAACTTCTCTCGGGCGAGAATGGAGGCGCCTGCCACCGCAATATCCGACTCGGCCTTAGTACGCTGCTCCACTTCGATCTTGCTTCCGGCGGATAGTAGAGCGCGTTGGACCACGCGCTCGTTCGCAAATTTATCCGATAGCGAGCGAGGACAGTCAGGCCGCTCCGTTAGAAGGTTTTCGATCACCCGGGCGTGCCCCCAACCGAGCAGATCGTTCAGATTGGCGAAACGCCCATACAACTCGTTATATTTCTCGGGTCCGATCAGCACGACATTGCTGCTAATACCCGGAGTACTCCGGATCGAATCGGCTAGCTGCATAATCCGTTGATCGGAAGAGATCCTCTTGCTGTCCATAACCCCCAGATCGAGCAATTGCCGGGCAATAGAGCGATCGACAAATACGCCGGCGATGACCAACGGACCGAAGAAATCTCCTTTTCCACTTTCGTCGATCCCGAAGTGAGGTTCGAACATTGCCGGTTGCAAAACCTCCTCATACCCTAGTCGGGCTTCTCCGGTGATCTTCGGCTCGAGCTCGTACTTAACGAAGTCCTGGGTTTCTTTTCCTTGAATCACCACCTTGGGACCTTTTTCGTAGACCGCAATCGAGAGTTTGCCTTTCCGGGCGGAAAAGAGCATGTATGGCCGGCTGATGAATTCGAAGCCTTGCTCTGCCAGCAGTTCTCGTAGTTTTTCTGCTTGGGTTGGCGTTAGAGGCAACGTGAACGAAGTCACCCGCTGACCATGAATCAGGTTGAGCTGCAAAGCACGAGCTTTCGTGCGGCTTTGATTGCTTGGTACCGGCGTCATGGCCGATCGCTTCCCTGGAGGACCACGGCCGACCCCTATCGCATTCTGGTTTCAGAAATGATGTTGCAGCAGACTCAGGTGGTCACGGTGCTTCCTTATTATGAGCGTTGGTTTGAATTGTTCCCCACCTTGGAGTCGTTGGCGCAAGCGGATGAAACCGAGGTGCTCTACGCTTGGCAAGGGCTCGGCTATTACTCTCGAGCGCGGCATCTCCATCAGTGTGCCCGCTGGGTGATCGAGCATGGTGGCGGCGAGCTGCCTCGTGATATCAAAGCGCTGTTGGAACTGCCTGGCATCGGGCGTTACACGGCGGGCGCTGTAGCCAGTTTCGCTTTCAATCTGCCAGCTCCTATCCTGGATGCGAATGTCAGCCGGGTTTTGGCTCGACTCTTAAATCTGGAAATCCCCATTGACCGAGAGCCCGGTAAATCCACTCTCTGGGAGCTGGCTGAGCGGCTCGTTAAGGGCCCGGACCCTGGTCTATTCAACTCAGCCATCATGGAATTGGGCGCGCTGGTTTGCACTCCGCGCGTTCCCGGATGTGATCGGTGCCCGGTTCGTCGACAATGCCGGGCATCAAATCCTGAGAATATCCCCCGCAAGCGCCTTCGCTCTGAGATTGTGCAAAGGCACGAAAATTATCGATGGGTCCGCCGGGGAGACCAGGTTCTATTGAGAAAGTGTGCCGGTCCTCGATGGAAAGGATTGTGGACTTTGCCCTTGGCCGGCGACTTGGAAACGGCCGAGATGCCGGTCTTTGAAATGCGCCACTCGGTAACCCGGTTCGTGATTCACCTGAAGGTCTTTTCCGGCCGCGCGCCTGCGGTGTTAGCGCCTGATAACAGCTATCATCCGATCGAAGATCTGCCCCGTCTCCCTATGCCGACCCCGCACCGGCGCAGCGTGGATGCGTTGTTGGGTATGGTTGAAGGTAACGCCAGGCCGGATTCGTTCTAGGCGCGTGCTTGGTTGGTAACGGTGTCCGAGAGCCGCCCACGGCTCCCCTCCCGGACGGTGGAGCACGGCACACCCGGTGGGCGCGCAGGCGACACCTCGTGGCGTTTCCGACCGGACGGTTTCACCCCCGGATTGCCACTTGATTACCGCCCCGAGGCTGGCCGAGAATGAAGAGTTAAACGGCAGCGGCGACCTACGGCCCGGCGTCGCTGCCCGACGTAGCCCGACGTATTATGCAACCAAACCTACAGACCGATACGAGCCAGCTGCCGGATGAGAAAGGGTGCTTCGGCGTTTTCGGCGGTGTCTTTGTGCCAGAAACGTTGATGCCCGCGATCGAACAACTTCGGGAAGAGTACGCGCGCGCTAAAGCCGATCCTCAGTTTCGCTGGCAATTAGAAGAGCTGCTCCATACCTTTTGCGGCCGGCCGACGCCGCTCTATTTCGCAGAACGGTTGACCCAAAAATTGGGCGGTCCACGCATTTATTTTAAGCGTGAAGATTTGCTCCACACGGGAGCGCATAAAATCAACAATGCGGCAGGACAGGCTCTGCTTGCCGTACGCATGGGTAAGCGACGCCTCATTGCCGAGACCGGGGCGGGACAGCATGGCGTAGCCACGGCCGCGGTGGCGGCTCGATTCGGCTTGGAGTGTGTCGTCTACATGGGCGAGACGGACATGAAGCGACAGGCTTTGAACGTAGTGCGCATGGAGTTCTTGGGAGCCAAGGTAGTTCCGGTTACCGTTGGACAAGCCACTCTCAAAGAAGCGGTCAACGAAGCGATGCGCGATTGGGTGACGAATGTCCGTACGACTCACTATCTGTTAGGTACCGCTTATGGGCCGCACCCGTACCCGATGATGGTGCGAGATTTTCACCGCATCATCGGTGACGAAACCCGGCGACAGATTCTTGCGGTCGAAGAAAGGCTCCCTGACCTGCTGGTTGCTTGTGTGGGTGGAGGTAGTAACGCGATTGGTTTATTTTACCCTTTTCTGGCGGACGAAAATGTCGCCATGGTCGGGGTCGAGGCAGGTGGAACTGGTATTTTGCCCGGACAACATGCCGCTCGCTTTCAAGGTGGCCGACTCGGCGTGCTGCAAGGAACCAAAACGTATCTGTTGGCCGATGAAGATGGTCAAATCCAGCTTACTCATTCGATTTCTGCCGGACTCGACTATGCGGCTGTCGGTCCTGAACATAGCCATCTGCACGAGATCGGTCGTGTTCGCTACGACTATGCTACCGACGATGAAGTGCTGGCTGCGTTCCAACTTGTCGCCAAGACGGAAGGCATTTTGCCTGCGCTCGAATCGGCCCATGCGCTGGCATATGTTATTAAGCACGCGCCGGAAATACCGTCGCACCAGATTGTGGTCGTTAATCTTTCCGGACGCGGAGACAAGGATGTTGATCAGCTTGCTCGGCGCCTACCTCGGTGAGCCCAAATCGTGATTCGTATTCCACGTGAAGTTCCCATTATGGTTCTCCCGAATGCGGTTCTATTCCCGCATTCGCTGCTTCCGCTCCATATCTTCGAGAACCGATACCGCCAAATGTTGAGCCATTGCCTGACGGGGGAAAGGATGTTCTCTGTGGCTCTGGCTAAATCTGGGATACGGGAACCGAAAGGAGTAGGAGATCTGCGCTCGGTTGCTGGTGTCGGTCTCATACGCGCCTGTGTGGGCAACGAGAACGGTACCTCCAATCTGGTTCTGCAGGGCTTGGCTAGGGTTCGCATACTCGACTGGACTCAAGAGGACCCCTTTCGAATTGCGGAGATCGAGTTGATAGAATCGAGAATTGGTAACGCGATCGAAGCTGATGCTCTAAGCGAAAAGGTTAAGGAGCTTTGTGTTCGGATACAACAACTAGGCCTGCCGTTGCCACCGAACCTGTTGGATCAGATGCACCAGATCGATAGTCCAGAAATTTTGGCTGATGTGGTGGGAGCGGCTTTCGTTAGCGAGTTGGCGCCGCGACAACAGCTTTTGGAATCGCCAGATGTTGCCGAACGCTTGCGTTTGTTGATCCAAATCTTGCGGGTACAAGGTGGGTGACAACGCCGGGAACGCCGGGATCGCCGGGATCGCCGGGAGCGAGCGGGACAACGCCCAGGGCCATTCGTCCTCGTCCTCGAGAATGGTTGCTAAGCCCGCCGTGTGACTAGACCGCAATGCGTACGCTGGGCAGTTCACGGGCATGGGCAGTCAAACTTTCGAGCACGAGCACGATTGGCCCTGAGCGTTGTTCCCGCTCGCTCCCGGCGTTCCCGGCGATCCCGGCGATCACGGCGTTCCCTACGAAAGGGGTTGTCAATTTTCTACGAATGAATTAATCCTGAAACCGCGTCTATGATCCGTCACCTTTACCTCGCGTGCCTGATTCCGATCAGCATAGCGTTACTCTCGTGCGGCGAATCGACCCCCCAACCCCAAAAGGGCAAGTATGGCTATCTGCCTAGCCCGACGCCGAAACCTGCCGCGGCGCCGACACCAACGCCGATTCCGATCCCTGTTCCAACTCCCACTCCGGGGCCGGAAGTTAATAACATGCCTAACCCCGCAGGAACGCCGACTGCGCCGGAAAATTATCCTTACGCTACCAAGGTCCCGGGTAAGCCCGGTCGTGTTTACAGCCCTTATGCGCCAAACGCAGGGGAAGTCGACGTCGAGGGATATCCTCCCGGAGCTGAAGTAAAAGATCCGTACACAGGGAAAATTTTCCTGGTGCCGTAGAAAGCGGAAACACCAGCTATTCCTGAAAAAGGACGCGTTAACCCGCGTCCTTTTTGCTTGTTTAGAGGGACGTCCCAGTGGAAAGGCTAAACAATGGGTTACCTGAATTTAGGGGTGATCGGAACGGGGTTGATCGGTGGATCGATCGCTCTAGTTGGAAGTCGAGCAGGATATCGCGTCGTTTTCTTTGAGCGCGGGAGTACCCCAGTGGAAGCTGTTCTGAGCAACGCGATTCGGGCTACTAGTCTTGGTGAGCTGGCTGAGTCCAGTGATCTGATCTTTATCGCCACGCCGATTTCGTCGATAGCCTCTGTAGCCGAGGAGCTGGCGCCCTTTCTTAAACCAACCGCGATTGTGTCCGACGTTGCTAGCGTCAAAAGTCCGTTTTTCTCGCGCCTAGCTGAAATTTTTAAAGATCGGTGTTCCTACATACCGAGCCATCCGATGGCCGGTTCCGAGAAATCAGGTCTGGAAGCCGCCCGGGTCAGCCTATTCGAAAAGGCGGTTACCATCATTTCTCCGGACCTGTGTCAGGATAAACAGGCCCTGGAATGCTTGGTGCAGTTTTGGCAACAGGCCGGCAGCATCCCATTGTTTGTCGATGTAGCGACTCACGACCGGTTGGTTGCGGCCGTGAGCCATTTGCCTCACCTAGTGGCGGCGATTTTGATGGTGCACGCCGCGGAATTTGCCACCGAGGGCCTAAGCTTAGTGGGGAACGGTTTCCGGGATTCCACTCGGATTGCGGCTGGGTCCCCCGAGCTTTGGAAGGAGATCCTCCTTGCTAATCGGACCGATCTGCTTACCAATCTGTATCGCTTTCGAGACACGCTCAACGAGACCATTCGAGTCTTGGAAGCAAATGACGCGAAAAGCTTGCAAGCTTTTCTAGATGCGGCGAAGAGAAGCCGCGACAGATTAGCTGGTTAGAACAATTTATGGCCGAATTACGTGTTGCTCGAGCTCCGCATATTGAATCGGAGATAGTCGTCCCTGGAGATAAAAGTATCTCCCATCGAGCCGTTATTCTGGCTGCGATGTCGAACGGGAGTTGCACGATTCATGGGTTTCTCCCGAGTCACGATTGCCGCTGCACCGTGGAGGCGATGCGAATGCTCGGCGTCGCAATTGATCAGCCTGATGACACCACCTTGATAGTTCACGGCCAACGGGGCCATTTCCGAGCACCTAACGGACCGATCGATTGCGGCAACTCGGGTACACTGATGCGGTTGCTGTGTGGTCTTCTAGCGAGCCAGCCGTTTGAGTCCGAGCTGATCGGAGACGCCTCTTTGTCGTCCCGGCCAATGAGTCGGGTGATCGAGCCGCTGGCTAAAATGGGTGCAGTGATAGTGGCTACCGGCCCGAACGGAACGGCGCCCTTGAAAATAAGAGGCCAGAGTTTGCAGCCGATCCGATACGAGCTTCCCGTCGCTAGTGCTCAAGTGAAAAGCGCTATCTTGCTCGCCGGGTTACAAACTCCGGGGAAAACGACGGTGGTCGAACCCGTGTTGGTTCGTGATCATACCGAGCGATTGATGGACTACTTTCTCATCAAGACTACTCGGGAGCCGGTTAACTCCGGATACTCGATCTCGATTTATGGGGATCAGGTGGCCGAATCGCGCGACTTCATTGTTCCGGGTGATATCTCGAGCGCGGCGTTTTGGATGGTAGCGGCTGCCGCGCAGGAAGGATCGAATCTGTTAATCCGAGATGTTGGGTTGAATGAAACCCGAACTGGCATCCTATCGATTTTGCTGAGGATGGGCGCGCACGTTCGCGAGGTCGTACAGGATACGGAACATGGCGAGCCCCGCGGTGAAATCCGGATCGAAGGAACGCGTTTGCATGGAACGGTGATTGCCGGCACTGAGATCCCCAACGTGATTGATGAAATCCCGATTCTGGCGGTAGCCGCGGCTTTAGCTCAAGGGAAGACATTGATCCGGGATGCGCATGAACTGAGAGTCAAAGAGACGGACCGATTGGCGGCGATTGCTACGAACCTCACCGCGATGGGTGTCGATGTAGTAGAATTTCAAGATGGGCTGGAGATCAATGGAGGAGCTCCTTTAATGAACGGCCGGTTAAGGAGCTTTGGTGATCATCGGATCGCCATGTCCTTCGCCGTGGCCGGGCTCTTTGCCGACGGCGAAACCGTTATCGAAGAGGCTGAATGCATTCATACATCTTATCCCGGGTTTGAAAATCACTTGAACGATCTGCTTTTTCCTAATGATGATAGAACCACGCCCGTCATCAACCCGGCCGGAGCGCTAGACAAACATTGAATGAGCAATCGGCATTCGCGGTCGTCGCGATTGATGGTCCAGCCGCGTCCGGCAAAAGCACCGTGGCAAGACGGGTGGCACAGTCCCTGGGCTTCTGTTTCGTGAACAGCGGCGCCATGTACCGGGCGGTCGCTTGGTTAGCGCACATCCGAAGACTAAACCCCAATGATAATGCGGCCGTGGCCAAGCAACTGGCCGCGGTCACGTTTCAGTTCGGGGTTTCGGAGAAGGAATCATACGTCTTAGTCGATGGCCAGAATCCGGAAGAACACCTCAAAGAAGAGGTGGTTAATCGGACGGTGTCCGCTATTTCAGCCATCCCGGAAGTCCGAGCCTTTCTTTTACCGCATCTGAGAGGATTTGCCCGACTGGATAATATCGTAATGGAGGGCCGCGACATCGGTTCGACGGTATTCCCGGAGACCGCCCTCAAGTTTTATATCGACGCGGCTCCGGAGGTCAGAGCGCGCCGGCGCGCAGCTCAAGGGCTGAAAGATAACCTGGCGCATCGGGACCGAGTTGATTCTTCCCGCCGTTCCTCGCCTCTGGTGATCGCGGACGATGCCGAGGTCATAGACAGCTCTAGTCTTTCGATTGATGGGGTCGTAAACGAGGTGTTGGGCAGATTACGCCAAAAGGGATTAACCGGGACTTCGGAAGCTAGTCGATGACGCCGCTATACCGGGCTGGCCATACCCTTTGCACCGCGGTGGCGGAACTCGCGTTTCGATTGAAGATCTACGGACGCGAAAATTTGATAGAGCAAGGTCCGGCGATTCTCGCTTCGAACCACGCCAGTTTTCTGGATCCGCCTTTGGTTGGGGTTGCTTGTCGCAAGGAGGTCTTCTACTTGGCTCGCAAAACCCTGTTCGAAAAGCCGGTATTAGGCGCCTTACTCCCCAGAATCAACTGTATCCCCGTTGATCGGGATCGAGGTGATGTAGGCGCTGTCAGAACCCTTCTGCGGCTGCTAAAGGAAGGAAAACGGGTGGTGGTTTTCCCTGAAGGAACCCGGAGCAGAGACGGTAACCTGCAACCCGCCAGAGGTGGGTTGGGGCTAATCATTGCCAAATCGTTGGCGCCGGTTGTTCCAGTGCGCGTTTTTGGATCGTACGCAGCGTTGCCTAGATCCGGCGGGATTCATTTTGCGCCGATCACACTCGTGGTTGGCAAACCAATCTTTTTTACCAAAGCAGACCTGGGTACCGACGAGCGGTCCGCTTACCAAGCCCTAAGCGACCGCGTCATGGCGGAGATCGCCAGGCTGGAGATTCCTGACCAACGAGCGAGAACGCCGTGAACGCCGAGAACGAGCGTGAACTGTTGGCGCTGGGCTCCGATCACGCTCGTTCTCGCTTGTTTTAATGATTTGCCGTCGCTCGTCGCTGGATGGTGATCCGCTTAATCCGGGCGTCGTCGGTCGGACTAAAACTCATCAATTCCGGATCGTCTTTGAGCGTGTTGTGAACGATCCGGCGATCGTACGAATTCATCGGTTCGAGTTTAACCGGGCGTCCCGTCAACCGGACGGTATCGGCAATTTGCCGTATACGCTGGCGAAGTTTATCGTCTCGCATCGCCCGCCAATGGGCAACATCAACTTGCACCCGCGGTGCGCTTCTATCAGCCGACTGCAAGATTCGGTTTAACAAAAACTGCAGGTCCTCCAGCGTTTCGCCGTTGTGGCCGATTAACGCCTCTCCTTCGGCAGTGAAGATTTGAAGCTGAACCCCGTTTTCGGTTTCGATCTCCTGAATCTCCGCTACGAAGCCGAGATGACCTAACATGGTGTCTAGGATCTCTTTAGCGTCCATAGCGGGATCACGGGAACGCTTTAATTAACGGTAACTCTTCTTTTTCGCAACTGCCGGGGTTTTGACGGGCTTGGCTAACTGAGGCGCGGTCTGGTTTCGCGTGAGGTACGTTTGTCCAATCAGGATCAGGTTCTGCACCGTGTAATAGAGAGACAAGGCGGCACCGAAGTTATAACAAATGAAAAGAAAAACGACCGGCATGATCAGCATGATCCGCTGCTGAGAAGGATCGCCGGTCTTCGGGGTGATGCGCAGCTGCCATAGTTGGGTGGCTGCCATCACCAGAGGAAGGATGTTGATCGGAAAGCCGAAAATATGAGCGATCGTATCGGGTTGGGAAAGATCTTTTACCCACAAGAACGAACTGTCTCTAAGCTCGACCGCAGACCCCAGCATGGCGTAAAAAGCAAAGAAAATCGGGATCTGGATGAGCATGGGTAAACAGCCGGTGAGAGGATTGATGTGGTACTCTTTGTACAGCTTCATCATCTCCGTATTCATCCGCTGCTGGTCATCCTTGTATTTGGCCTTCAGCTCATTAACCAACGGAGATAGCTGGGCCATCTTCCGCATGCTCTTCATGGAGTAATTCTGGACCGGCCAGAGAGCGATCCGGATGATCGCCGTCATGATAATGATCGCCACTCCATAGTTCCAAACAAAGGAGTGAAGCGTGTTCATGAAGGCTAGCAGCCACTTGCTGATAAACCCGAAGGGCGGCCCGAAATTCACCACTTCATTGAAACTGTCTCCTAATTTCGAAAGCCGGTTGTATTCTTTAGGGCCGGCGTAAACGATGAATTCTTTCGTCTTGCTCTCGCCCGGTTGGAGGTTGAAACCGGGGAATCCCAACGCGCCTTGGATACTGTAAGCCAGCCGCTGATTCGGATCATTGGACAAGGGTTGCCGTCTCGCCCAAACTTGACCGGCGCTGGCGTCTTTCGATTCGAGAATGGTAGTGAAATACTGATCGGCCACGGCGGCCCAAGAAGTTTGGGTGCCGGTATCAGTAAACATTTCTTTAGCCGGCGAACTCTCGGGGAGTAAGCCTATGTTTAGCAGGTGTCCTGGGTTGAACCAGTCCACTGTGATCTGCTGGTATTTACTCTCTCGCTCCCAGCCGAACGACGTATAGGTCGAGCGATCGTTGGCGTGCATCGGCTGAGCGGAGCCGGTGTTCACAAAGAATCCAGGCACCTCTTGGGCGGTGGTCCCAGTGTTTTTGAATTCAATGGTCAGTTTAAGCTGAAACGGATCTTGAACTCCGGCTGATTTCCCAACGGTATAAGTCTTGGTTACCTGGATATTATTGCCGAAGTCTTTCGCCAGGGTTACCGAGCTATCGGCTTCATCCTCAGTTAACGTATAGCCGCTGTCCCGCCAATCGATTGGGTTCCTGGAGATCGCGCCGATGGCTGGCGCCCGATCACTATTTAATACTACAGGATGATCGTCCTCCGCCTTGTATTGCGATAGCTCGATCTGGGTTAAGCCTCCGCGCACGTTGGAGAAATCCATCGTGGCGACGTCGCTCTTCAGGCTGGCGTTCTGTGCGGGTTCCTCCGGTTGAGCCGGAGTCGGAGACGGCAGCGCCGAAGTCGTCAACGGTGTCGTTGCCGGCGTAGCAGAAGGTTCCGCCGGAGCAACCGTTTGGTTGGCGTAGTTCAACGCCCGGGTTTTAGCAGCTTCTTGTTGCTGCCAGAAAATTGTCAGGATTAAGCCGATTGCGGCTAAAGGAACCACAATCCAGGTAAGGCGATCGCGCGGCATGCTAGTAATTAGAAGGTTTTGTGTGTCTGGCAGGGACCGGGTCGTAACCGGACCCTCCCCATGGATGGCAACGCAGGATCCGCTTGGTTCCGAGCCAGACGCCGATTAAAAAACCGTGCGTTTCGACGGCTTGGACAAAATATTCCGAGCAGGTGGGTGTAAACCTGCAGCCGGTGCCGGTACCGCCGGTAAGCGCTGCCAGAAAAGGAGAAAGCGTTAACTTGTAGAGCTTTAATAAGAACCTCAATACGAGCACCATGAACGACCTCCAGCGAGTCCAGGGACCAGGTGGCCATGTTAAGACCGCGCTAAAATAGAAGCGCGCTCGGCTAACCGCAACCAATCTCGCTCCAGCTCCTGAAAGCTCGCTTTAGCGGCAGACGGACGCGCGATCGTCACCAACCAAACCCCTGATATCAGGTCAAATTGATGCAATCTAAACACCTCTCTAATCCGTCTTCTTATCCGATTGCGCACGACCGCCATTCCAACCTTCCGTGTGGTCACGATTCCTACTCGGGCGCGTGTCTCGTCCTCCCGGGTTAAAACACCGAGCACCAGGTGCCGGCCGGTCCAGGACTTTCCCGTGTGTTTGACCAGCTTGAACTCTGCCGCGAGAGAGAGTCGAGAAGCTCGGGGAAATCGATAACGTTCCCGCTGCTCGCCTGGCATAACTCGTCGCGCCCGTAGGACTTCGGCGAGCTCAGTCGAGTCGCCTTGCAGAGGCGGGGTGCTCTCAAGCTTCGGTGTGTCGAGCGAAATGAATGTCAGTTCCGACGGGAAGCAAGCGCTTCCGGCCTCGTTGACGGCGCCGGGCCAACGTCGCACGGCCGCCCCTTGTTTTCATCCTAGCCCGAAAACCATGCTGACGCTTCCGGGTGCGCTTGGAAGCTTGATAAGTTCTTTTCATAAAAGCGAATCCTGGATCGTCGCGAGTCGGGAAGAATAGTCAGAGCCGACCCGATGTCAATAATGGGTTCGCGGTTCACAGTTCGCAGTTCACAGTACGCCGTTTCTGGTCTATTGGGGGAGTCGGACCAAAGAAACTGAACTGCGAACCGTGAACCGTGAACTGCGAACTGTGAACCCTCAGGCCGTCATCGAACAGATTAAACAAGGGGGAACGCAGCTGATCAGCGAGCAAGAGTTGCTCCAGAAATTGGCCGAAAACCGGCCCTTGCGGGTGAAACTCGGAGTCGATCCTACTGCGCCCGACCTGCACCTAGGGCACTCCGTGGCATTGGCGAAGATGCGTCAATTTCAGGACTTCGGTCATCAGGGAGTACTTATCATTGGCAATTTTACCAGCATGGTGGGTGACCCGACCGGCCGGTCCAGTACGCGGCCGGTGCTAACTCCTGAGGATGTCGCTGCCAACGCCGAGACCTACAGAACCCAGGCTTTTAAGATTTTGGATCCCGATCGCACCGAGATCGTCTGGAACGCAGATTGGCTCGGCAAAATGAATTACCTCGATGTGATCCGACTCAATAGCAGCGTAACCCTTCAACAAATGCTGCAACGAGACGATTTTCGGCGCCGCATCGATGAGGGTAGTCCGGTTTTCCTGCACGAGCTCCAATACCCCGTCCTTCAGGGCTGGGACTCCGTCGTAATTCGAGCCGATGTTGAGCTGGGCGCCACCGAGCAGCTGTTCAATATTATGGTGGGCCGGTCCCTGCAGAAGGAGCATGGCCAACCGCAGCAGGTCGCTTGTTTATTGCCGATTCTCGAAGGCCTCGACGGCGTGCAAAAGATGAGCAAGAGCCTTGGCAACTACATCGGTCTGACCGAGCCGCCGGAAACCATGTTCGGCAAGGTGATGAGCATCTCGGACGAATTGATGGTCCGTTACTACGAGGTGTTGTTCAGCGAGCCCGGGCCCGGCGGCCATCCAATGGAAGCCAAAAAAGCTTTAGCGTCTCGAATCGTGGCTCGTTATCACGACGCCGCGGCGGCGAAAAATGCTTTAGAAGAGTTCGAGCGCCGTTTCGGCAAACGGGATTTGGAATCTGCTAACTTGCCTGAGGTTCTGGCCAGCTCGCTGGGGAATGACTTAGTTTCGGCCATTGTGACTGCTTATGCAGCAGGTTTTAATCAGACTCGATCCCGGAGTGATGTCCGGCGTCTCATCGAGCAAGGGAGTGTCCAGTGGCGTGGGGAAAAACTCACGAATCCAAAGGAATGTCCGGCTTTCCAGCCAGGCGAAGTCCTGAAACTCGATAAAACGCGCGCGGTGCGATTGGTGTAGGGGGATGGATGAGCTCCCGCTCCTCCCGGGAGGTGGCGGATCATCCCTACCTTTGCGTTCTCGCTCGTTGCCGCTCGTTCTCGCTCGTTTCCTTGAGCAAATCGTCGACCGATCTTCGTTTCCTTAGTCTCAGCCAGTTATTCCAAGTCTTGCGGAAGCTGTCCCGCATCGAGAGGTAGTTCTGGCTCAAGTCATTCTCTTTGCTGATCTGCTCTAAGATACCTGCTACCGAAAAGTTCTCGGTGCGAAAGGTCGTAAATGCCGTTCCGATAGCAGCATAATGATGAGCATCGCTAGCGGCGGTCATCGGTAACCCGCGTTTAACGGCATAATCGTAAGCCATCCGATTGTACCGCTTCAAAGTGGTGGCGGCGTTGAATACCTCGACTGCATCAATCGGCAGTGTGTTCAGCACGTTCTCCCGGATTCCGGCTCGGAACAAATCGTAGGGGTGAGGCGGTATGGCGACGCCCCCTGCCTCGTGAACGAGATGGCACACTTCTAAGGCCGGCCGCCCTTTGAGATCTGGCAGAACCGCGCCGATGCAGAGCAAATGCCCCTCGGCGGTGGTAACCTCAACTCCAGGGATGATCAGAAAGTCGTTCACTGGCAGACCATCTGGGCGCATCAGTTCCCGGTCGGTTAAGTATTTAACCGCGTCGCAAGTGTTGTGATCGGTAATGGCAAACCCGCTCAAACCTTTTGCGCGAGCGGCTTCAATGAGCTGCTCCGGACTACTGACGCCGTCCCCGGAAAAAAACGAGTGACAATGCAGATCGATCTTCAGAGGCATGCGGCGATTAAGTAAACTGGAAAGCAAAACTGTGCTACACCTAAGAATGGCGCAAGCGCAAGCAACACTAGACGGCCCAAACGCGCGGAAAACTCATGGAGGTACTTCTTTTGCTTTCAAGGAATGGGCTCTCGTCTGCGCTTCGATGCTTCGCGGCGAAACTAGTCTCATTTTCCGAAAAGGTGGCATCGCGGAGGGACGCGAAGGGTTCAGGTTTCGGCACGACCGGTTCTTTCTTTTTCCCACCTTTTTTCACGAACAAGCCGATCGCTTGAGAATCGAAGTCCCGCTCCCTGACCCTGAACCGGACGTCGTAAGGTTTTCCGCGTATATCGAAGTGGAGTTTACGCGATGGATCGAGAATCTGGCCTTATTAGAAGCGCTTGCTGATCTCCACATCCTCAAGCCAGAAGTTTTGGAGCAGCGCTTTGCCTATGATGACCCCAAAGGTCTTCACGTCGCGATGATTCGCGTCTACCGAATCACACCGGAATGGAGTCTGCCGTTTCAGAAGTCGTTTGGCGGTTGCCGTTCTTGGATCGAGCTACCGGAATCGCCGGCGGAGTTGCAGTTTACGCCAGTTATTGGAGATGCCGAGCATGCCGAGCGCGTGCAGCGGGTGTTGGCGGCGATAGGCGAGAGGTGAGCAATTGCCTAGGGCTCGGGAGGGGAGCCGTCCCGCGGCCGCGGGACGGCTCCCCTCCCGGCGCGCTGGCCGTTGCGGACCAATCGCCACGCTTCCCTCTTACAACTCCACTAACTGGATCCGATTCATCGTCGAAGACAGCCGATTCTGGACCCGCTTGATCTCGGGCGAACTAGCATACTTCGTCAGATCGCTTTTTAAGGTGTCAAAAGTCGGCTTCGCGGCTTCGATCTTTTTTTTGAGATCGGTCATGAAGTCTTGAATGTTCTTTTTAGCGTCAGCATCGTTGTCCATGCTCTTCAGGGCGTCGGATCCTTGGAATCGCTCTCGTACATCGTTGTATTCGTCGACGAAACGATTGGCATCGTCGCAAAACTTGTCGGCTGCTTTCACCACATCCTCACCGTTGTTAGCGGCCTTTATCGCATTCTCCAGATTCTGCATGGCGCTCAGGTAGATATCCCAAGGCTTTTTGTAGGCATCTAGAACGGCTTTCTGGTCCGCGTCTAGAGCGTACCCAGGTCGGGTCACCACAAAGACCAGACCAGCGACAACAGCAAACTTCAGAAAACTTTGCATAGACAATTTAGGCGGATCGAGACCGCAAAGTGGGGGAGAGGTTACTTGAGATCAATCAAATTTTCTGACGTCGTTATTTTGCCCTTCGCACCAGGAGCAAATAATCGGCAACCACGGCTAGCGCGGACGAACTGATGGCGTCTTCTCCCTTGTGTCCCCAAAACTGAGTTGAAGATCCGCCGTCCAAGTTAAGAGCGGAGCTCAGAGACGAGCGGCTCACCAGGTCATGAAGCGCCAAAATCTGACTCATTTCCGCGAGGGTCACAGATCGGCATATCCCCAACCCCCATACCGAATCATTGCCCAGGAAGACAAACGTACGAGGGGCGGTCCGATCGTTGTTGAGACCGATGGGACTTCTTCCATTCTCCAGAAGAAAGGGGCCACACTGGATGGCTTGGCTGACATTTTTTAGCTTCCCGAAACGTTGGCTCCTGACCAGCCCAGGTTTCCCATCCTGAACGAAAAACACACCGGATAACAGTCTCGCGGTCTCAAACTTGTGGACGGTTCGGTTATCGCTGATCAGCAACCCGACGGGGGTGCCGTCAGGCTGAAAATAGCCGCCGTTGACTCCCGCCACTGCCTCCGCGGCGGTAGCTGCATCCTCAACAGATCCATAGCGTCCGTCGTCGTTGCTGACTACCCGGAATGAGAACGCGTTGGAATGAGCAACGATCAATAGCAGCTCCGCCGTTTTGCTACCATCCGTGACCTTTAACCTGAAAGGCACACCCTCCGCCGCCTCTGCCGGTTGCCGATCTAGTACGCGCCATTCGGCCAACAGCGTCGCCGGTAGAAAACATAGGCACGCGCAGATCCATCGCATAAGGGTTCTCGGTTCGCAGTCCACAGTTCGCCGTTCACGGTTGAGTGGGGTCAGGGCTAACGGTGAACCGTGAACTGAGAACCGTGAACCGGGAACCGTCAACCCTTTACTCCGGTCGCAAAGACGGTCTGAAAATAGGGACTCTTTGTCTCGCGAGACACAATGCGCACATCAGTCTGAACGAAACCCGCTTCCTTTAGAAAGCGGAGAAGTTCCACTTCGCTGAACCCTAGCCAAACGTCGGCATAGAGCTCTCTAGCCTGTTCAAATCCGTGCGCGAGCAAATCGAGGATAAGGATCCGGCCGGACTTGCGTAAAATCCGATGGGCAGCTTGGACCGCCCGGAGCGGGTCAATCGCATGGTGCAGCGCTTGACTGAGAATTACGAGGTCGACGCTAGCCGGTTCGATCGGGGGACTTTGAATGTCGCCCAATCGGAATTCCAAATTTTTCAGACCGTGTTCCCGGGCTAGTTCAGACCCGAATTCGACCATTTTTTCGGACAAGTCGACGGCGATGACCCGCTTCGCACGACGAGCCAGTAATTGTGCCAATGTGCCTTCTCCGGCTCCCAGATCGGCGATCTCTACCTCCGGCATCAGGGTTAATAGAAGATGGGACAACGCTTGCCAGGATCGCCCCGGACAGTGACTCCGGCCGAACTTGCCCGCCAGACGATTGAAATATTCACGCGATCGGTCGTGGCGCCGGGCTAACACATGCTGGCGGGTGCGTTCATCCGCTTGCGCCTCCGGCAAATCTTTCATTGCCAACGAAACCAGGCGTTTGAGGTCGTCCACCGGAATCGATCCATTTGAGCCCCAGGCATAGTAAATATTCTTGCCGACGCGTCGATCCTGGACCAGACCGGCCCGCTTCAACTGAGCGAGATGCGTCGAAATACGGGATTGTCCCATGCCGAGTACTTCTTGAATCTCAGCCACCGATAACTCGTCGGGTTCGATCAGATTAAGTAGTCGTGCTCGCACGGGGTCCGAAAGGACTTTAAGAGAATTCAACGTTGACGACATCGGATAGCGGGATATATCAGGATATCATGATTGGTCAATATACACCAGTCCTGCTCGCTCTAAACTGCTTGGGGATTTACTCGTAGTATCAAGGCTATGGCGCACCGTTACATCTTTTCATCTGAGTCCGTTACCGAAGGTCATCCGGATAAAGTCTGCGACACCATTTCCGATCGTATCCTGGATGCATGCTTGGCCCAAGATCATCAAAGTCGGGTAGCTTGCGAAACGCTGGCCAAGGGAAATCTGGTGGTCATCGCGGGCGAAATTACGACCAACGCGAAGTTCGATCACGTCGAAGAGGTCCGCTCGGCTGTTCGTGATATTGGTTACGTCCACGAAGATTCATTGTTTAACGCTGACACTTGCCTGGTTATGCAAGCTCTCAGCCGGCAATCCCGTGATATTGCCCAAGGAGTCGACGCGAAATCGGCCGAAGGCAAAGAAACGGCTGAACAAGGCGCAGGTGACCAGGGGCTGATGTTCGGCTTTGCTGTGCGCGAGACGCCGGAATTGATGCCGGCGCCAATCCAGCTCAGCCATAAATTAGGACGTGAGCTAACCCGCTTAAGAAAAACGGGCGAACTACCTTGGTTACGACCGGACGCTAAGACCCAAGTGTCGGTGGAGTACGAAGGATTTACACCGATCCGTGTAACCGCGGTCGTGATTTCCACTCAGCACTCGCCAGACGTCAAGCACAAGGAAATCCGCGAAACGCTGATCGAGCGAGTCGTCCGCAAGATCGTTCCGGTTGAGTTAATCGACAAAGAGACGCGGTACCTGATCAATCCAACTGGCCGGTTCGTTATCGGTGGTCCCGAGGGCGACTCAGGATTGACTGGCCGAAAGATCATCGTTGATAGCTATGGCGGCATGGGCCGGCATGGCGGCGGCGCGTTCTCAGGGAAGGACCCGTCTAAAGTCGATCGATCAGCTGCCTACATGGGACGCTATGTCGCCAAGAACATTGTGGCAGCTGGTTTGGCAGATCGATGCGAAATCCAATTTGCTTACGCCATCGGCCATCCCGATCCGGTAAGCATCTGTGTCAATACGTTTGGGACTTCCACCGTCGCCGAATCAAAGATCGAGGAAGCGGTTTCCCAAGTCTTTAGTTTCAAACCCGCGGCGATTATTCAACAACTCGACCTGCTACGGCCGATTTACAGCAAGACTACTAACTACGGCCATTTTGGCCGGGAAGATGATCTTAACGCTTTAACCTGGGAACGGACTGATAAAGCGGACGCTCTCCGGCAACTCGTCTCTTAAATGGCGACTGAAGACAGTCGCCTCTACCAAATAACTAATGAGCAGCATCACCACACCCACGACAGCCGACTATAAGGTCGCTGATATTACTTTGGCCGAATTTGGCCGCAAAGAGATCACTATCGCCGAAAAGGAAATGCCCGGTTTGATGGCGATCCGGAGGAAACATTCGGAAGCCAAGCCGCTCGCCGGAGTACGGATCACTGGTTCGCTCCACATGACGATCCAGACGGCGGTATTGATCGAGACGTTGCGTGACTTAGGCGCCTCGGTGCGTTGGGCGAGTTGCAACATCTTCTCGACGCAAGATCACGCCGCCGCGGCTATCGCCAAGGCAGGCGTGCCCGTATTCGCCTGGAAAGGTGAAACTCTGGAAGAATATTGGTGGTGTACGAACCAAGCCATTTCGTTTCCGGACGGAAAGGGGCCGCAATTGGTCGTGGATGACGGCGGCGATGTCACCCTGCTTTTGCATAAAGGCTTCGAATTGGAAGAAGGCAACGATTGGGTAAACACGCCGGCGTCCAGCCACGAAGAGAAGGTCATTAAAGATCTGCTAAAAGAGATTCACGCTGAGAATCCCTATCGCTGGCATGAGCTCGTTAAAGATTGGCGCGGTGTTTCCGAGGAAACGACCACCGGCGTCCATCGGCTCTACAAGCTGCAGGAAACGGGCAAACTGTTAGTCCCTGCCTTCAATGTGAACGACTCCGTCACCAAATCGAAGTTCGATAATCTTTACGGGTGCCGCCATTCGCTCGTCGATGGAATTAACCGGGCCTTGGATGTCATGTTGGCCGGAAAGATCGCGGTTGTCTGCGGATACGGCGACGTGGGTAAAGGGTGTGCGCAATCGTTACGCGGTCAGGGCGCGCGCGTCATTATCACCGAGATCGATCCGATCAACGCGTTACAGGCGGCCATGGAAGGCTATGAGGTTACCACTTTGGAGGAAACCTTAGGACGTGGCGATATCTACGTCACCACAACTGGTAACTGTGATGTGATCACCGTTGAAGACATGGCCAAAATGAAAGACCAAGCCGTGGTTTGTAACATTGGCCATTTTGATAACGAGATTCAGGTAGATAAGCTCAAGGCTTTCCCTGGTATCCAACCTACCAATATCAAACCGCAGGTAGATAAGTTCCGGTTCCCGGATGGGCATGAGATTTTTCTCTTGGCCGAAGGTCGTCTAGTGAATCTCGGTTGCGCCACCGGCCATCCGTCGTTTGTGATGAGCAATTCCTTCTCCAATCAGGTTCTGGCCCAAATCGATCTTTGGACTAACAAGGACACTTACACGCCGAAAGTTTATATCCTACCAAAGAAACTCGACGAAGAAGTAGCTCGTCTGCACCTCGAAAAGATCGGTGTAAAGCTGACTCAGCTAACCAAAAAACAATCAGAGTATATCGGCATCCCGATCGAAGGCCCCTACAAACCGGAGTATTACCGGTACTAGCCTGTAGGTTACAGGTTTTAAGTTTTAGGTTTTAGGTTGTAGCTTGGAAGTTGTAGCGGTTAGCCGCGTTCGCGGCTAACCGTTTGTCGTTCGGGACACATAAGTCTCATGAGTCCCATAGAGCGTGTCGCGCCGTAGGCTTTGCGTAGGCGGATCCCATTCGTTCCGGGACACAGCGTTCGTCTATTCGCTCTAGGCTCAGCACTGCCCACCGGCTACGCCACGGTCCTCAACCGGTACCGGGAAAAGCAGATCAATCCCGCCACGCACGCCAAACCGGCGATGATCGCTGTGCAGCGTAATCCGATTGGTCCCAGGGCGCCTTGGATCTGGGCAAACGAGACTACCGAGAGACCAATCATCGATTTTTGCAGGATCGCTTGGACACCGAAATAGATTGCTTCTCGGCGTGTCCCCGTGCGTTCGGTATCGGCGTCGATCACATCGGCCAGCAAAGCAAAGGCCAGGACGCCAAAACCTGCTACCGGTAACCCTGCCAGTCCGCAAACAATTTGAGCGCACGTTAGCGTCGACAGCGGCACCCCCAATTGGTCTGACCAACCGAACAGGCAGAAAACCACTCCAGATAGAGCAAATACCAACATCAAAGAAGCGAACTTGCCGGCACGCTTAGCCAGCCAATTAAAAAAGAAAAAGCCGACCAGGTTGACAGAAATAAAAGGGAGCATCAACCAAGTCACAGCGTCTTTGGATAGGCCCAGGCGCACCTCGACCCATCTGGGCACCAACATCAACAACAGGTTCAAAGCGAACCAGTAAAAAGACGTTCCTATCAGCAATGGCAAAAAATCTCGATTCGTAAGCACTTCCCAGATCCAACGAAACAAACCGGCCAGTGATCCCTGGGTGCGTTCCGCGGACCGGTTCTCCGGGATAAAGAGCGTAATTGGATAAAACGAAATTAATACCGCCACCCCTAACACCACGCCTAACGCTGGGTAACCGAATTTTTGAATGATTAGACCGGATAAAGCGAAGACCAGCGTTCCGGCGAGCGTAGCCACGCCTTGACCGGTGGTCAGGTTTAATCGTTCCCGGGGAGAATTCCCCAGCTCCGGCAGGAGAGCGAGGTAAGGAGTAACCACTAATCCGTAAAGTAGGAAATAGCCCTGGCAAACCACCGCCGCATAGATGATTCGCATCGTCTCCGGCGCTTTCTCCGGAGGGCACCAGAGCAAGAAACAGACGATGGCTAGGGGCAAAGTAGCGCAAACTAAGAACGGAATGCGCCTTCCCCAACGGGTATAACTGATATCCGTCCAGTAGGCGATAAAGGGATCAGAAATGCCATCCGTGAGTCGTCCGGCCAATAAGATTACGGAGAACGCGGTTATTCCGACGATCCCGCCGATCACGAACCGTTCATAGAGCCATTGCGACAGGACAAGGTTGGTAAGGTTCATCGCAAACCCGCCCGAAACGTAGATGAGAAACTGAAAACGGGAGAGAGTAGGCTTTGGATTCACGGCGGGGAGGGATGGTTGCGGGGACGATTGCGCCCGTTATTTCGCGCGGGTCGGGTCGGGGATCAAGGGGCGATAGCGGTCCGGCGGTTGCCCATGGGCGGTTGTCGGACCGCTACCGGGCTCCCGCCTTCAATCTCCTCACTGCGTCGTGAGCAAGCTTAACCTGGTCGATCAGCGCGTTGAGATAGAAAGGGATCCAGGGTTCTATGTCTTGATCCCGCGCCGGGTCTCCGGCACTGATGTCAGACTGATCCCAGTCGTTCACCACCGCGAAATCCTTTGGTAGCGGCTTGGGCGGTTGACCGGTCTCTAAGTGCGCTGCGAGGTTGTCCAGATCATCGGCTAGCTCACGAGCAATTCGTTGCACCTGCTCGGCTCGGATCTGCTCCAGTCGTTCCTTCGGCCAGTGAGCCATGGAAGAGAGAGAATAGAAAATATCCCGGCAAAAGTTAATGCTGGCGAGCAGCGGCTCAACATTTCCGCGCAGGTGAGGCGGTTCACTCAGTAGACGCTGGCCGGCATTGACGGCGTTAGCGACGGCTAACCCGCCTCGTTTTCGCATTTCGTTGACGGAGAGCTGTTGTTCACCCAGGGCAAAAAGCGCGCGCAGAAACCAAGCTGTAGTCCGATAAGCTTCCGCGAGTTGACCCGGCAACTTGCTCCGTTCCCACACCGGGAAAAGCAGATAGCCGCAAACGATCGCTAACGCGCCGCCAATGATGGTGTGAAGAATCCGGAGAAAACTATCCGTGACCGTGCCCGGGTGCGCCAAATCCAACATCACCATGATCATCGGCGTAAGCGCCATGGAGAACGCCACGTAGTTGGCCCACCGGAGTGCCAGCGTCGCGAAAGAAAGCAGCGTCAGAATCACTAGCAGCCAGACAGGATCTTGGATCCAACATAGGATCAAAGCGGCCAAGAGCGCACCCGCGACGGTCCCGGTTATCCGTTGTACGGCCCGGTGCAAGGTTCCACCGAAGTTCGGCTTTAAGACGACGACGACCGTAATCGGGATCCAATAGCCGCGGGTCACGTGAAACGCTGACGCGATCATCCCCGCTAATGCAGTCGCGGCCGCCAGCCTCAGGGCATGACGAAAGGTGCTGGATCGAAAGGAGAGATTGTTCCGGATCTCTTCCATGAATTTGAACCGTTCCATCCGTGGGTACACCGGTTCGCGGACTCGCTCCCGGGGAACAGCTTCGCCGGTTTGCAATTGTCCGGCGGTGGCAACCAGCCAGCGAAACTCTTTGGCCAGCAATTCCACAGTTCTCCTGAGCTCGTGCCGGGAGAAGTCATGCTTAGCCGCTGACTCCGATTCGCGGAGACGCGGTAACAATCTGCTGAGGGCTGTCTCCAAGCTGCTGCCATCCAAGATGGCCCCGCGATGTGCCACCGCCGCGCCTATCTCCTGGGAGAGCCTCGCCAAGATTTCCGTGAAAGTATGGAGTTCGTCGCGCACTGAATCGAACCATGCTTCCGGGCCAACCAAATTCAGAATTCCCCTGAAAGCGATGACCGTCTTGCCGGCGCTATCCAAGTTTTCAATCAGATCCAACAGCTGAGTACTTCGAAGACTTGGCCCGGCGCGCCGAACCCGCACTGCTCCCCAGGTCTTGCGACTCTGATCGATGCTTGCCAGCAGCCCGTCATACGCCAAAGCGACTTGCAGATTGGAAGCGCTGAATCCCGACTTGGGCGCCCCGATCCAAACCGAATCGAGCAAATCAGCCAATCGATAGCCGCTCTTGGAGATAGCTTGAAACAGAGGAAGAAAAGGGTGTACTGGCCAAAGCGCCAGAATCAGCGCTGCCGCCCAAAGCACACCGCTTGCGCAAAGAAGTAAGCGGATCCAAAACTCGTTTGGCGCGGTCAACACAACTGCAACCACCACTATCGTGGTGGTCACCAAGCCGGCCTGGGCAGCGGCGTTCCCTGCTACTCCCAGCAACGTCATCACCAGGGCCCAACTGAAAACGCCCAGGATATAGGCGGGTACGGATTGAGTGATCCACGCCCCAAAAATGTAAGCCAACAAAATAAGAAAGCCGGAACCGCAGATGGTGAGCGCTTTTTGGCGATAGGCGCCGCCCATATCGCACATCAATGTCCAGAACGTTGCGAGTGCCGTGAGAATCCCCCAGCTCAGATGCCCGGTGATCAAACCAATGCTAATCGGGATCGAGATACCTACGGCCGCGCGGATTCCTTGAGACCAATCATAGCCACCGTCCCCTGAATCGGAGTGCCAGGAAATGATCGTTTGCCAGAGGCGGCGAAGATCGGATTCTGCCGGCGCGCCGATTTTCTCCGAATGCTGTAGAAATCTCATCAGTGAAACCGGACCTTTGCCAACCGCGTCTAGTGTGAAGTATTAGGCTGACACTTGTTTGACTGGGTTTCCTCTCTCATGAATTTCAAGCTTGCTTTGGTATCGATAGGTTGTCTGTCCACAGCAACCAATAGGGGCTCGGCCGAGAGTACCTCGCCGATTCCAATTAATCACATCGTCTATATCATTCAGGAGAATATCACGTTCGATCACTACTTTGGTACGTACCCTGGAGCCGACGGCCTACCTGCCAACCTCAAACTCGCGTTTCAGCCCGGAGAAACGCCGCAGGTCAGTCCTTTTCACCTAAACAAGACGGCTATTCCACGTGACCTGAACCACAGCTGGCAAGCCGCCCAGTTCGCGTACGACAATGGCAAAATGGACGGTTTTCTCTGGGCGGAATGGCCCAAGGCGTTGCGTTACTATTGGCAAGGCGAAGTGCCGCAGATCGATCCGGCCGCGATAAAGCCAGTGCCCGGCTTGGCCGCTAAAGGCGGCCCATTATTTAGTAATAACGTGCTTGACGGCCAGCTCGTTGGGAAACGGCCCCGTTCCGGCCCGATAGGTAAGCCGCCCGCTTGGGTACTAAACACCTTCTCCTACTACGACTATCATGAGATTCCCAATTACTGGGAATACGCCCGCCATTACACCTTATGCGATCGTTTCTTTTCGTCCCTAACCGGGCCCAGTGAGCCTAACCATCTTTACTCGGTCGCGGCGCAATCAGGTGGTCTGGTAAATAATCCAGGGCCCAACATCGCTCACCAGCAAGCCGTCTATAATTTCAAGACGGCGGCTGATCTATTGCAGAGCAACGGTATTAGCTGGAAGTATTACGACGAAAAACCGAACCCTCACGCCCATAGCCTTTGGAATCCGTTGCCAGGTTTTAAGAACTTCACACCCGACAGCGATCTAATGAAGAACGTAGTGTCGCTCGCCGAGTTTTTCTCCGATATCAAGGCCGGTCATCTCCCCAGCGTTTGCTGGATCGTGCCCAACGGAGCTGACAGCGAACATCCGCCTCATGATTCTGCCCAAGGGATGTGGCACGTAACGGAGTTGGTCAATGCCATAATGAATAGTCCGTACTGGCAAGATACCGCGATTATCATTACCTGGGACGATTATGGCGGCTTTTATGATCATGTTGCTCCGCCCAAGGTCGATAACTACGGCTACGGATTCCGGGTACCCGGTTTGGTGATTTCGCCTTATGCCCGGCCCGGATTTATCGACCACACCCAGTTCGATTTTACCTCGCCGTTAAAGCTGATCGAAACGCGCTTCAATCTTCCGCCTCTCGCAGACCGCGACCGGGCGGCGAATGATATGCTGAGTTGCTTCGATTTTAACCAAAAACCTTCGGCGCCCGACCCGATCACCAAAGACAAGAAGTTGGATTTCTCGGATGTGAAACCGACGATGCCGTGATGGCGTTTGGCGTTCGGCGTTCGGCGCGTGGATTCGACAGTCCGGAGCAGAATTTGTCCCGTAGGGACTAATCCCGAAGGGATGACAGGACTCGGCCCGGGGTTTCAACCCCGGGTAAATCCACATCATAGACCCGCCCTGCCTGTCCGCCATAGTTCATACGGGAACAACTTTGTGGCTATCGGAAATATCTTGTCTCCTTTGCGTACCATGGTACATATGTACCAATGTCTTCGCCTGGTCGTCACTCGCATGTCGAAGTCGAGCGCGTTCAAACCGGCGTCCGTCTCGAAAAGCGCCTTCTGAAAACGCTCAAAGCTGTGGCCGAACTCAAAGACATGTCCCTGGGCGACTTGCTCGAAGGGATCGTACTCCACGCTTTCGAAGGGAAATCTGCTTTCACCAGGGAAACGCTCAAAGAGATCGACCAGCTCAAAGCGATCTACGGTATGACCCTGACCGCCGAAGACAGTCACCGCCTAAAGGAGCGTTCCCAATAAAAACTACTCTGGTTGCTCCTCTCATTGTTGGAGCAATCGCCTTTATGTCCGTTTTATCTCCAGCCGATCAAGATTCAGGTGGGACAGCTTCTCCATTGCATGTTCGCACCGAGTTCGACCTCACTGTCCGTGCTCCCTACAACGTCGCATTCCCGCTATTCGGGCCGGCTGGTGAGCGATCGTGGGCCGGAGCCGATTGGAATCCGCAATTTGTTTATCCATCTCCCGCCGCGGATGTTCCAGGAACGGTGTTTACGGTTAAGCACGGCACTCACCAGGCCGTATGGGTGAATACAGCCTTCGACGTTGAAGGGCATCACATCCAGTATGCCTATGTCATCAGTGAAGTGATGGTGACGACCATTAGTCTCACTTTTCTTCCCCTGGACTCTGCTAGCACAGAGGTCTCCGTCGTGTATGAACGAACTGCCCTCAGTGTCGCAGCGAATGACCACGTACAGCAATTCGGAGCCGCTGACCGAGCGAGAGGGGCCGACTGGGAGAAAGCGATAAATGCCTATTTAGAAAAACACTGATAATCCGTGGACAATTAGATTCTTGCGCTCACGCTGGGCGGCGCAGGGAAGCGTGACATATCGCTCCGTCCGGGTGACGTTTACCCAATGAAAAAGGAGCCGCGCATAACGCTGCCGATCAAGAAGCCGGCCAAAGTAGACAAACAGGGTCCACAATGGCGCTTCTTTATTATCTATTTTCTGGTCACTCTGCTGATTACCTGGGGGTGGCAAGAATTCTTCTCGCAGGCGGCCCTGCGCACCATCCCTTATAGCCAGTTTAAGCAATATCTGGCTCAGCACGAAATCACGGAAGCGGTCGTCAAGGAGAACGAAATTGACGGTCGAATTGCACCAAAGACGCATGCGGCGGGAACCGTTAGTTCGGCTGAGCCAAGCCCTACCGCATCGCCGAACGTGGCAGTGCAAAAAGAAGCAACGGAGCCTTTCTTCTTTCGCACAGAGCGGGTTGAAGACCCCGACCTGGTGAAACAGCTCCAGGAGGCTGGCGTCCAATATGCGGCGGCGCGCCCAGGATTCATGAGCCAGTTGCTGGTTTCCTGGATTTTGCCAATCGCTTTCATCTTCATCTTATGGCGCTTGCTGGCACGGAGAATGGGAACGGCCGGCCAATCGATTTTCGGGATTGGCAAGAGTGGGGCGAAATTGGTCGCTGATTCTGATACTAAGGTAACGTTTGACGATGTCGCCGGCTGTGATGAAGCCAAGTTCGAGCTAAAGGAAGTGGTCGATTTCCTCAAGAATCCGCAACAATACGAGGATCTGGGGGCGCGGATTCCCAAGGGCGTGTTGTTGGTAGGTCCACCGGGGACTGGCAAGACGCTGCTGGCGCGGGCTGTAGCAGGTGAGGCTAAAGTCCCGTTCTTCTCTATCAGCGGGAGCGATTTCGTTGAGATGTTTGTGGGTGTCGGCGCTGCCCGGGTACGTGACCTGTTTCATCAGGCCAAAGAACATGCGCCTTGCATTATCTTTATCGACGAACTCGATGCGATTGGGCGGCAGCGCGGCGTGCACATGGGCACGGTTAACGATGAGCGCGAACAGACGTTAAACGCGCTGCTGGTGCAACTGGACGGGTTCGAACCGAACACCGGTGTCATCATTCTGGCTGCTACCAATCGTCCTGAAGTCCTTGATCGAGCTTTACTTCGTCCGGGCCGGTTTGATCGACAAGTTGTGGTTGATGCGCCCGATCTCGATGGTCGCGTGGCCGTTCTGAAGGTGCACTCCAGGGACAAACGATTGGCGGCCGATGTCGATCTGCGCCGAATCGCTGCGGCTACCGCCGGACTTTCCGGAGCCGATCTGGCGAATATTCTAAACGAGGCCGCTCTCCTGGCTGCGCGGCGGCATGTAAAAGAAATCGCCCAACACGATCTCGAAGAGGCTATCGAGAAGGTCGTAGCTGGCCCTGAACGAAGGAGCCGGCGGCTTAGTGACGAAGACAAATTGAGAGTCGCCTACCACGAAGTGGGGCATGCCCTGATGGCCGCTTACAATCCGGACACCGATCCGGTCCACAAAATCAGCATTGTACCACGTGGCCGAACTGCCCTCGGTTACACCATGCAACTTCCGGCCGAAGATCAATTCCTCCTTACCCGCACCGAACTAGTGCATCGGATAGAAGGTTTGCTTGGCGGTCGCGCCTCAGAAGAAATCGTTTTTGGCGAAGTCAGTACCGGCGCGCAAAACGATCTCGAACGAGCTACGGCCCTGGCTCGTCAGATGGTCGCCCTTTACGGAATGAGTGAACGGGTTGGCCTGGCCAACTGTGCTCAGCGCCAGCCAACATTTCTCGACGGACAAGGATTCCAAATCCAGCGTGATTGCAGCGAAGAAACCGCGCGAACCATTGATGAAGAAGTCAAAAATCTGCTCGGAGTTTCTTACGACCGCGCGAAAGAAACTTTGTCCTCGCATCGGGATCAGGTTGAACTTGTCACCCAGGAACTTCTGAAGGCCGAGAGCCTTGATGGTCCCACATTTTATCGGTTGATCGGGAAAGAGACCCCAATGATCAGCGAACCTGCTTCTCTTAAGACGGCCGCGGCCGAGGCGAAGTAAATTGTCTAACCTAGGCGTCATTAATCGCGCCGACCTCGGATGGGCGTCATGGTCCACGGAGCCGCTGGTTTGACTTTGTCCCGAAGGGACTTCAGGACTCAGCCTGGGGTTTTAACCCCAGGTGCTGATTTGAAGAAATTCCCGCCCTCACAAGGCGCTTCGCGTTCGGCGTTCGGCGTTCGGCGTTCGGCGTTCGGCGTTCGGCGTTCGGCGTTCGGCGTTCGGCGTTCGAACGTTGTTGCTTGCAGAACAGGCGTGTCAACCCAATTAGAAGCGCCAAGCCTGAATTGCACCCTGCGTCCGCGGGGTTGGAGGTGCTGAAGGGGCGGTAGAAAGCGGTGCCTCACGTTCGCAGAGCTTGACCAAACAAACCGTCGATCGCAATATCTTCCGCCCCTGCAGGGCGGGGCGTTGTGTGGATGTGTTCCCGGGGTTAAAACCCCGGGCTGAGTCCTTAAGTGCCTTCGGGACAAAGTCCAACGGGCGGCATCGCGATTTGATCGTACGGGCTAGAGCCCTGAGCTTATGTTTAACCGCTTCGAGGTAAAGACACTAATGAACCGCGGCTATGTCCCGGATCCGGGATGTTCGCCCACACGTGGGACACGAAGAACGCGCTCGCATTGAGGGTCGCATCTCATTCCTCCTGTGGGCAGCGCTCGAATGACACTTAAATCCTACTTGGCACGCGAAATGATGTAGGACCCGGCATACCACACCGAGCCATGAAAACATCACGTATCCCTAGAGAACAAAACCCATATTTCTTGTCCGGTCGCGGTAAGAAAAAAGTCTGGTTCTTCTTCTGGACAACTGCTGCCAGCAAAAACTCTCGCTAGAGGGGAAAAGCCGTTTGTCGGCTGTTGAACGCCTCGGTGAATCTTAACTATGTGGCAGACAAAGCGTTGGGTTCAGTACAGTATCAGTAATCAGTTCTTCAGATTTTCAGCGTCGGTGAGGTTTGATTCTGATTCGTACGTCGAGAACGCGGATACGAAAAATCGGACGGCGTCGCAAGCGTCGGGGCTCTCGAACTAATCGTTAGTGTAGCCACACGCTCGGCGCGGCTCAAAACCGGCGCGGACTACCGATTGGGCGGAACAAAGTACAGGGCGCGCCGAGTTTCTCCCTACCGCCGCCAATCACCAATCACCAATCACCAATCACTCTTCCCGTCCCCTACATCGAGCACGCAGCGAAACCCGTAGGTAACATCGCGATCCTGGGGCGAAACTACGTCGCGATAGGAGCTTATGAGAAGGCGGACGCCATAGGTGGCCCAAGAGCCGCCGCGGAGAACGCCCCAACTGGAGAATGTACCTGATCCGCCATATGGATCGGAACACCATTGCCAGACATTCCCGGCCATGTCGTATAGACCGTAACTATTGGGAGCATAACTGCCAACCGGTGATGTTTGTGGGAATCGCCTTTTTACCGATTTGGTCTCGCTGGGGTTGCCAAGATTTCCCGCATCGGCTGGTGGCGGCCAAATCTCGCCCCACGGATAATGCTTTTGATCTTTCGAATCACGAGCCGCAGGTGATTGCCCTTGTTCCTCTGGGAGCCCGGCTAATCGACTCCAGTCCCGATCCGTTGGCAGTCGATACTTTGTTTTGGGACCGATCAATCCCTGACGTCTCTCTTCTTCTGTTAACCAGGCGCAGAACGCTTCTGCGTCTGGGCGGCTTAGCAATACCGCCGGATGATCCGTCGTTTGCTCAAAGTCTGGCACCACCATTCCGCGACCGGTCGCTCGACAAAAAGCCCTGAAGTCTGCAACGCGGGTGTCCCAAATCGATGCCAGGATATCGCCGACTGGGACAAACTTCATTCCCAGTGAGTCCATCCAGGCCGTTTTTCCGTCCGGCCAGGCGGAAGGCTGCAGTTTGATCAAGGGGAGATCGAGATTCTGTCTGGCCTCAAGTTTGGTATCGATCAGCCCGGTTCGATAACCGGGGAGACGCACCTCCATTTTTAAAGGACCGGGCGTGACGTTTTCTAGCACCAGCGGGGTATGGCCCATCGATTTCCCGTTTAGCAAAACTTCGGCCCCGCTTGGATCCGAACGCAGTGTTACTACGCCAAACACGGGCGTCTGCAGCACACACCGGAAACCGTAGCAATCCGTTCGGCTGTCGACGATATCATCGATCCGCCGGCTAAGCCTTAATAGACCGGCATCAGCATTAGCCCAGGAACCGCCTCGGAGAACCCGCGTATCGCCGTTCCGCGAGAATTTGTCCATGCACCACTGCCAGACATTCCCACTCAGGTCATAGATACCGAAAACATTGGGTTTGAAAGAGCCGACGGGAGAGGTGCGAGTGAATGGATCCGAGTAACCATTAATCCAACGCCAATTTGGCGGCCAGTCAGCGCCTTTCATTTCAGCGCCGGCATAGTTCCCGGCGCCGGACGGAGGAGGCCAATTCTTGCCCCAAAGAAAAGTTTCAGAACCCTTGTTCGACCGTTCCTCCGGAGTTTCACCTTCTTCCCGGTCTAGCGCGGCGGCTTGGCTCCATTCCAGATCAGTTGGTAAACGATAGTACTGACCCTCTTGCAGAAGGCCGGTGCTTTGTTCTTTCTGGCTGAGCCAGGAACAGAACTCCATGGCGTCTTTCCAGCTTACCCCCACGACGGGATGGTCATCGGTTTGCGTGAACCCTGGGTCATCCCAGGTTTTTCCGTGCTGGCCCTGTTCACCGTTCAAGATGCTCTCCATCGGGCCGGTCGGTTGATATCCTGTTTCGCGAACGAATTGAGCGAAGTCGCGGACCCGGGTATCCCATACTGCGGCCAGTAAATCGCCCACCGGGACAAACTTCATCCCGATGGTATTGGTCCAATTCTGACCACTAGCCGGCGCTTTGGCGACCTGCAGATCCGCTTGCAAAGTGAGAGGCTGTCCGGCTTCGACTGTGCCGGTTAGATCGGCGTAGAGGTAGCGAGCTAACCGCAATTGAAAATGAACCTCGCCCGCAGGAACAGAATTCAGCTCTAAAGGCGTGATTCCCAGCTCATGTTCGCCATCCCAGACCTGCGCACCGGCCGGATCGCTCTCGATCCTGACCGTCGCAGTGGCCGGAGTTGGCGCCGGTGTGATGGTGGCGGCGGGCGTGGGAGTCGGGTGCACCGGTTTAGGACTGTCTCCGAACCAGTGTGGAATCGAGCGTACGACGGCCAAGGCGACGATGATCAAAACCAAGCCCGCGATAATAAACGGCAAAAGCCGCCTTCGTTTCGGCGGCTGGGAAACCGCTTGGATGCTGTTCAGGGCACGCTCCAGCTCTCGACCGTTTTGATACCGTTGCCGCGGTTCTCTGGCGCACGCTTTTAGCAATAGTGGATTTAGCGTTAGCAGAGTCGCCTTGTCGGGTAGCTCAGGTAGATTGGTGGGGATCTCGGGAAACTCGAGGCGATCCTTTCCTGTGGCTGCTTCGTAAAGGACTTTGCCCAAAGCATAGACATCGGCGCTGGGAGAGCCAGGGCCCTCTGGCGGCACATAACCTTCAGTACCCACATAAGTTTTCCTTCCTGCCGCCGCGACTAGCCCTATATCCGCGAGCTTGGGTACACCGTTTACGAAAATAACATTAGAAGGTTTTATGTCGCGATGGGTCAGCCCTTGCTCGTGGAGGTAGCCGAGAGCGCCGCTCAGCATCGTTCCCAATTGGAGGCAGGTTCTGGGTGAAAGCCGTTTAGAATCGCGGAGATCCGTCGCTAAGGTGTGAGGGCTGTATGCCTCGGGATCGATCTTTTGCCCTTTCTGACAATCATCCGCCAGCTCCATCGTGTAATAGAAGAAGCTGTCTCCTCGGCCGACATGATAAATGTTAACAAATCCGGGATGATGCCGGGAGATCGGTTCAAAAGCTCTTATCCCGTCGAATTCCCTATAGGCGATATCCGGCTCGGGGAACACGACCTTAATGGCTCGAAATCCACCCGTCAGTGTCTTAGCCAACCAAATTTCGCCGTAAGCTCCTCGCCCGATGGGACGAATTAGATCGTGATCAGGGATGTCAGGTACGCGTAGGTTCATGCTCCCCTTTTTCAACGCGAGCCATGATCTCCTTCAGAATCGGTAAAAGTCGGTTTTTTGCGAGGTAAACCGAGCCGACGCTGATTTGAAGCTCTTGGGCAACTTTTTGCGCGGTCCACCCTTTGATCACATAACAGTCGAAGATCTGAAACTGGGCCAAGTTGGTCTTCTGTTTCAAACGTTCAAGAGAAGCGGTTAACAGGTGGGTTTCCCACTCCAGGTTCCAAGTCTCCGCGAACCAAGGTTCTCCTATCGACGTCGCCTCCAGGTCAATCGCCGCCTGTGACTGCCGTTTGCGAAATTGATCCGTAATGCGCCAGCGGGCCAATGTGAGCAACCAGCTACGAAACGTCCCAACATTGGGATCGTATTTGAAATTGGGAATTTTGCGGACGACTGAGATGATGGTCTCCTGCACCGCCTCTTCCGCTTCAAACGCATTTAACCCGGCCCTGCGAGCGACCGAGTAGATCAGGCGCCAGTACGTCTCAAAAAATTCCCGCCAAGTCCGCTGATCCTCCAGATTGCTGAGACGTTGAACGAGACTGCGTCGAGTGGCGAGGAAAACTTCCTCCATATCATGTGCGGCCATGGTAGCTGAAGCCATGCCAGAGGCGAGACCATTCGGAAAGGAACAGTAAGGATGAGTCGGAAACAGATCCTTAGAGCCGCCGTTAGCTCGGATTTTGTCCCGGAGGGATGGAGTGGTAGTAGCCAGGCATCCCGCGGCCGCGGGATTGCCTGGAACAGGTTCAATCGAGAATACGTTCCGCAGGGGCGCCGTGGGGCTTATCCCGAAGGGATAACAGGACTCAGCCTGGGGTTTTAACCCCAGGTATCTTCAAATCACGGATCCGCCCTGAAAGGGCGGCAGATAGTTGGTTCCAGGACGTCGTTTAGTATCTCGCGGCCTAATACAGTCTCTGCTGCCCTTTCAGGGCAGGCCCTTTTTTAATCAGTACCCGGGGTTGAAACCCCGGGCTGAGTCCTGTTATCCCTTCGGGATAGGTGACTCAGTCCGGAACAAAGTCCTAACGCCCCTATAAGTCAAAATCTCGCAAGCGTCTCGGTACACGTATAAAACTGCCACAATCTTCACTTTTTTGAAAGAACGGCCGGATATTCCCCGTACTACCTAGTGAAAGATCATAACTATGCCAGCAGCTCCGGGGCGTTTCCTTAAGTCCGTTCAGAATTTTTTCCAGACCGTCGTCAGGGTCGTCTTTGGAGAGATCCATTGGCAACCGCCGATTTGGTTGCGACCGATCGGTCGGTTTATCCTAGGGCGTCGCATTGCCGCGTCGCTCGTTACCCTAGTCATTCTGGCCAGCGCGATTGCCGTCTACCTCTTCGAACATCTACCTCAACCGCAATTTAGTAAGGTGTATGTCACCGCGCCCGACATCACTCCCCTGGAAAAAGATCTCAAACCGAAACCGGTTACTATCGTTTTCGATAAGTCGGCGGTCCCGCTCAATAAGATTGGCACGACAGTCAATCTCCCGATGACGCCTAGTCTAGCCGGCGAATGGAAATGGAAGTCCGACAAAACGCTGATCTTTTTGCCAGCAACAGATTGGCCGCCGGCCACCCGTTATCAGGTCACTCTACCGGAATCAGAATTGGCCAAGGATATCCGTTTGCAGACTAACGTTGTCGAATTCGTAACCAAGCCGCTGGAAGTACAATTCAAAGACGCTCAGTTTTACCAAGATCCAGTCGATGCAGATAAGCGGCAGGTGATCGCTACGATCGAGAGCAATTTCCCCATCGAGCTAGATGCGCTCATCAAACATGCTGGCTTGGACGTACTTGGCGGTTCTAATTTGTTTGGTGGAGGGCAGCCATTCGAGATTGTAGTTGATCTGCATCAAAGGCGGTTTTTTCTCCGCTCCACGAACGTCACCTTGCCGGATCACGAAGACTTTGTCCGTCTCGCCATCCGGCAGGGTCTGAGTAGCGCCTCCGGCAGCTCGCAAACGAGACAAGATGAACTAGCCAAGGTGCGGGTCCCCGACCGGTACAGCTTCTTTAACGTCGAGAGTATTGATGCGTCTACAGCCCGCCGGGAGAATGGTGATTTTGCCCAGTTGGTGGTCGTTGGAACCAGCATTAATACGAAGGCCGCCGACATTGCTTCAGCGATTCAGGTCTGGCTGCTTCCCAACCGAAAAAATGCCGAGGAAGGGACTGATAACGGTTCGGAGGATAGTAATACCAAGGTCAATGATGACGGTTCCAAGAACAGCGACGCGAAGGATAGCGATTCCAAAGATAGCGATTCCAACGACGACTCGAACAAGAGCGACTCCAAGAGTGATGACGCGAACAACAATGATGATGACAATAGTGATGTCGCTTCTTGGAAGAGTCCCGGCGAGATCACTGATGAAGTCTTAAAAACGGCCCAAAGATTACCCGTTACCGTCGAAGTCGAGAAAGAAAAATTCTCGAAGGAGCATCTGTTTCACTTCGTATTGCCGAAGGGAGGGCAGCTGTTTGTCAGGATACCAAAGGAAACACCGGCGGTGGGCGGCTATCTGCTGGCAGACGATTATCAAGCGATCGTGAATGTTGATGCGTTGCCTCGCGAAATCCAAATCCGAGGAAAAGGGGGAATACTCGCGTTAGGGGGCGAAAGGACTCTCTCCATCAGCACACGCGGAGTCCAAGATGTAGAGTTCGAGATCGCCAAGGTCTTACCTGGCCAGATTAGCCATTTGGTCACCCAGACGTCGGGTTCATTCAATAAGTTGGAATTCCTCGGAGAGAATTTCGACCAGAACAATATCAGTGTGGTGAACCGGCCTACCCTACAGATCGCCGACGAAGGGGATGGCACGGCTAAATATAGCTCGTTAGTCCTAGATCCGTACCTCACCGCCAATGGGAAACTTCAGTACGGGCTCTTTTTCATCCGGCCAAAGGCGATCGACCCAGTTAAACACACGAAGCTTAAGGCCCATACCGATACGCGCTTCGTGCTGGTAACCGACCTTGGCATCTTGATGAAGCGAAACAGCGATCAGAGCCGGGAGATCTTTGTGGTATCGCTCAAGGACCAGACGCCGGTTGCCGGCGCTCACGTGACTCTTTTAGGCAAGAACGGTCTGGCATTGTTCGATGGAACCACGGACGAGAGTGGGCATATCCATTCACCGGCTGTGACAGAGGTCGAGAATGAACGTCAACCGGCGGCGGTGGTCGCCCAATTGGGCACTGACCTTTCTTTCCTGCCGTATGAACGCGACGATAACCAGGTCGACTTCTCTTCATTTGAAATCGACGGGGAGATATCGCCTAAGCCCGACACGGTGGAAGTGTTTCCATTCACCGAGCGGGGAGTCTATCGCCCCGGTGAAACGGTTCATGTGGGCTTAATTGTTAGATCGCAGCGCAATGCTTCCGCCGAGATCCCGTTGGTAGTGAACCTCGATGACTCCGGCGGTACTTCCATTGGTTCAGAGGTTCTCAAAGCGCAGGGGTTAGGCGAAATCGATTTCGAGCTCCCGGCTACCGCCGGTACCGGTGAGTATCATCTCAGCGTTCACCTGCAAAATAAGGATCAGACTCAGATCGCAGAAGAATATTTTCACGTGGAAGATTTTCAGCCTGACCGGATGAAACTGACAGCGTTAGTAAGCGCCGGTGACAATCCAGCCTGGGTAAGCCCGGAAGAACTCGCCGTAAATGCTCATCTGGAGAACCTGTTCGGTACGCCAGCGGTGGGTAACCGTATCGCGGCGAAACAGAAAGTCACCGTCGGCGGATTCGAACTGCCAAAATGGAAGGAATTCACCTTTTTCAACCCTTCTATCTATCCCGATAACCATCCGAAGTATGACGAAGAGGAGGATCTGGAAGATCAAAATGCGGACGCGCAAGGAAATGCGACGATCAAAGCTGATCTGAGTAAGTATGCGAACGCCTGCTATCGAGTGGATTTTGATTTGGAAGGTTTTGAAAGCGACGGCGGCCGCAGCGTGCATCGCAGTGCGCAGGCCATCGTATCGGACCGCGACTTTGTGGTCGGATACCGAACCACGGCTGAGCTAGGGTTTCTGCCATTCAACCAACCAGCGGCAATTGAACTCGTAGCCGTAAGTAAAGCTCAGCTGGCGATCGGAGTGACTAACTGCCGGTTTCATTTGATAGAGATAGTAAACCAGCCCGTCCTGACGAAGCAGGACAATGGCACTTACAAGTACGAGACGGTCAGCCAGGAGAAGACCGTCCAGGATGAAACGATCGCTTTAGCGGATAAGCCGACTGCTTTTACCCTGCCGACGAATGAGGTTGGCAAATTCCGGATGGAGCTGGTGCAGAATAACGTTAACCTTTTTAGCCTTGACTATACCGTGGTCGGCGCCAGCCAAGGAAACCCGGCTCTGGGTGAAAAGACTGATCTGAACCTGAAGTTGAGTGAAAAGACCGTTATTCCTGGCGAGAATCTGCAAGTGAGTTTGCAAGCGCCCTATGATGGCTACGGTTTGATTGCTATCGAGCGGGAAAAGACTGTCAGCTGGAAATGGTTTCGTGCCTCTCGCGGGATGTCAGTCCAGGAAATCCGGATCCCGACTAATTTTAGCGGCTATGGTTATGTGAACGTTAGCTTCGTGCGTAGTCTGAGCTCGACTGAAGTTTATGCTTCACCGCTCAGTTATGCCACAGCGCCAATCCGCTGTATCCCCCCACAGCGGGAGATCAAGCTCGCGCTCGACGTGCCCAAGCGATCGAAACCCGGCGACAAATTACCCATCAAGATCAGGGCGGATCGCAACTGTAAGGTGGTCGTGTTCGCCGTCGATACCGGAATTCTGCAGGTGAGCGATTATGAGACGCCAGACCCGCTGGCATGGCAATTCCGGAAAAGGCAATTGGAGGTTCAAACCTATCAGATCGTGGAGTCGCTCCTGCCGGAGTACTCAAAGTTAAAACAGGCGGCAGCGTCGGGCGGCGGAGAGGAACATGTCGAAAAGAATCTGAACCCGTTTAACCGGGTGATGGAGAAACCGGTAGTATACTGGTCCGGGGTCATCACGGCCGGAACTCAGCCGGTCGATATCAACTATGTCGTCCCCGAATTCTTCGACGGGAGTGTTAGGGTAATGGCGGTGGCCGAATCCGCTGATGGTGAAGGTTCAGCTCAATGCGAAGCGGCTATTCACGGCCCGATTATCATCACGCCTCAGGCCCCGGTGTTTGCAGCGCCGGGCGACAAAATCCTGGCTACCTCCACAATTACCAACGCCACCGAGAACGACCTGAGCACCGATGTGCACATTGAATGCGAGGGAGGCGTTAGCGCGACGGGGCAACCGAAACAGACGCTTAGTTTGCACCCCGGGGCGAGCCAGACGTTGCGTTGGCAGATACGAGTGACAGATACGCTGGGAAATGCAGTTATTCGGTTTGTGGCCACAGCTCCGACTGAGCTGGTCCATCGCCAGCGCACCTTGAGTGTTCGGCCGGCTGCGCCCTTCCAGACAATCATTCAGAGCGGGAAATTAGCCAACGGAAACCAAGAAGTGCCGTTAACCCAGGAATTCTATCCCCAGTTCGAATCACGTACTGCCATTGGGGCAAACTCTCCGGTGCTCTTCGTGAACGGATTGCATCAATTTTTGGAGACCTACCCTTATGATTGTTCTGAACAACTAACCAGCAAGGAACTCGCTAATCTGGCTTTGATTTCCATGCCGGGATCAGCGCTCACCAAGACTCAGTTAGCGGCGAAGTTACAGAGCTATTTTCAGCTCATCAGGGAAAGGCAAGGATCAAACGGCGCGGTCGGTTACTGGAAAGCCGATGATGCTGGCGAGCTTGATCCAATTTCGGTCTACGTGCTGGAATTCATTACCGAGGCCAAGCTAGCCGGGATCGCCGTTCCTCCCGACATAGACAAAGCTGGGCTTACCTATCTGAAGAAGGTGGCCGTGGCTTCGCCGTCGGATCTGAGGGGCGCGGAAGTAGTGGCAAAAGCGATTTACCTGTTGACCCGACGTGAACAGGTAATGACCAACGAATTGGTTAATTTGCGGGACACGCTGGATAAGGATTATCCAGATCAGTGGAAACAATCGATCGCCGGGGTCTATGTCTCGGCTTCGGCAGCCCTTTTGTTGAAGGACCGGGAAGCCAATCAGTGGATCAGCCAATATCGATTAACCGGCCAACCTAACTCCTCTGGCCTCTGGTCAAGTTTAACTGATTATGCTCAGTATTTGACCATTCTCGCTCGCCATTTCCCTCAGCGGTTCCGGTCATTGAGCCGCGACCAAGTGGAGCAGGTTCTGAAACCGATCTGGGCGGCAGATTACAACACCCTATCCGCGGCTGAATGTTTGCGGGCGTTGGTTGCCGGACAGACCTTGTTTGAGCAAACCAAAAACAACCTGCGGATCAGTCAGTGGAACGGCAATTGGCAACCCGGCACAGCCAACGCGACCGGTTTGGTGACTATCAGTAATGAGGCCACTAAGGTGAAGTTTGAGGGTCAGAACGGCTCAGGATATTTTCAGGTGATCGAGAGCGGGTTCCCTAAAAATGTGAAGGCTTTCGAACGCGGGCTCGAACTCAGACGCGATTTCTTAGATGCGAAGGATAATTCCGTTTCGAGTTTGAGCCTGGGAGATCAAGTCAAAGTTCGGCTGCGAATCCGGTCCACCACTGGAACTTCGGTTGATCATGTTGCGATTAGTGATCTGTTGCCCAGTGGTTTCGAGCCGGTCCGCGACGAAAACGGTGGAGTGACGCTCACTGCCGAAGGAATCGATCATTCAGACGTACGAGAAGATCGCGTTCTGATTTATCTCACTGCGGATACTTCTCCCAAGGAGATCACTTATGAGGCTAAAGCCACGGTCGCCGGTAGTCTGATAGTGCCTCCGATCGCTGCACAAGCCATGTACGACCGAGCGATTCAAGCGACCGGTGACACCGGTAAGATCGAAGTGAAACAGCCATGAGGTTGTTGGGACGTTTGGTTTGGAGGGTATTGAGACAGCCCTGGTGGCGGCAACCGGTACCCGTCAATAACAGAAGTAGCGGTGGTTTGCGGCGCAAGAAACTGTCGGACCTATCCCGAAGGGATAATAGGACTGAGCCTGGGGTTTTAACCCCAGGTATCGATCAAAAAACATCCCGCCCTGAAGGGGCGTTAGAACAGGTGCCGCAGGACGATGCAGAGTTTGCTCGGACGACCCATCGACCAAAAATATCTTGCGCCCCTTCAGGGCGGATCGGGTGGGCGCATCTCCTGGGGTTAAAACCCCAGGCTGAGTCCTTTAGTCCCTTCGGGACAAGGTCCGACGACCGTCACTTCGACCCTGTGCGACACTTGTTTACTTTCTTGGCGGGTATCGTGCTTGCCGGGGCCATCCTTCTCACCTTCTGGCTCTTCCTACCACGGCCACCACTGCTTGATAACATTCCGTTCTCTTCTCTAGCTCGCGATCGAAACGGCGTTCTAATGCGGCTGACGACAACCTCCGACCAAAGGTATCGCCTTCCGGTCAGGCTCAACGAAATCCCACCGGATCTAATTCAGGCTGTGATGACTCAAGAGGACCGGCGTTATCGTTCCCACCTGGGCGTTGATTTCAGTGCCTTGATCAGAGCAAGCCTCGATTTCCTTCTGGGTCATCCGAGGTCCGGCGCCTCCACCTTAACCATGCAGGTGGCTCGATTGCGTTTTCATCTTCAGACCAGGAACGTCATCGGAAAGTTAAATCAGATCTATCGAGCATTGCAGATCGAACGGCACTATTCCAAGGACCAGATCTTAGAGGCCTACTTCAACCTGGCTCCATATGGCAGGAATATCGAAGGGATCAAAGCCGCGAGTTTGATCTACTTCGATAAGAGCCCGGCGAAACTGAGTCGCCAAGAAATTCTGGCGCTAGCCGTTCTACCGCAATCCCCGACGAGACGAACGCCCAGGGCCGGGTTGGAACCAGCCGCTCTCACCGAGGCGCGCCGCCGGTTAAATCGGTTGATCTGGAATGATCCGTTAGGTGATCTCCCTCTCCATTATCGCCAGCCGAAAGACCTACCTTATCTAGCGCCTCATTTGGTCCAGAGAGTTTTGAAGAATGAAGAAACCCGTTTGACCGTCGATGCCGGCGTTCAACGAATTGCGATTGCCGAAATCCAACAATTTATTGCCAGCCGGCAATCAAGCGGTCTCGATAACGCAGCTTGTTTGCTGGTTGACGTCCGCTCCATGGATGTACTCGCGTCCGTAGGGTCGGGTTCTTTTTGGAGTAATGCGATTAAAGGCCAAAACGATGGGACCAGGCAGTTGCGTTCCCCGGGATCATCCTTAAAGCCGTTTGTGTACGCCATGGCCTTGGATCGCGGATTAATCGGTCCGTCTACTCTTCTCTATGACGTGCCCGGGCGATTCGGGAACTATTTACCCGAGAACACGGACGGGAAATTTGATGGGCCAATTCCCGCCCGCCTGGCTTTGGTCAGGAGTCGAAACCTGCCTGCAGTCACCCTCGCTTCGCGTTTAGGTCCGGATGCACTCTACGAGTTCCTACAGTCCGCCCAAGTTTATGGCCTTAACCAGATCAACAACTATGGACTCTCCGCCGTGCTAGGAACGGTGGAGATATCCATGCAAGATTTGGTCCGGCTTTATGCCGGGTTGGTAAATCATGGTGAGATTAGAGCACTGCGAATCAGGATGTCTGACCCTTCTGATCCCGGTATACGTCTGCTTTCGCAGGAAGCCGCCTTTATCACGCTCGATATGATGTCCACCGCTGAAGCGGGCATCAGGCTGCCCACTGCGCCCACGGTGAACATTCCTTACAAAACGGGCACTTCGACCGGGTTTCGCGATGCTTGGTGTACCGGCGTTATTGGGCATTACGTCCTGGCGGTTTGGGTGGGCCGATTCGATGAAAGATCAAATCCATCCTTCACCGGTCGTAGTGCGGCTGTGCCGCTGTTTATCAGGCTCGCGTCGCGATTGGCGGAAGAAAACAAAATCTTAGTCGCCGCTTTATCGCCGCCGCCGGGCGCCAATCTTCGCCAAGTCGACGTCTGTTCGGTTTCCGGCTGTTTGCCCGGTCCTTATTGTACTCACACCAAGAAAGAATGGATTATTCCCGGCGTGTCTCCCATCACCCGCTGCCATATTCATACGGCGGCGGGTACCGAAGCGTGGGATAGCGAAGCGCGACATTTCTTTGAGACGGTTGGCCTGGCGCGAAAATCTTCAACCGAGGCCGGCACCAATGAAGGGCTTCATATCTTGCCCTTAGCGAAAGATGTCAGTTGGCAAACAAGTCAATCCGGTGACGCGCGCGTTATCGCGTTGCGCGCCCGCACCGAAGCGGGCGCCACCCGAGTTTTCTGGTTTGCCAATCGCGACTTTCTCGGTTCAGCCGGCTCAGGGGAGACCTATTATTGGTCACCGGCGCCGGGGACTTACACCGTTGCTGCGACTGATGATCGTGGGCAATCGGATTCGGTCCAAATCACGGTGGAAGGAGACGTGAGAAGTGAGAGGTGAAAGGTGACAAGCAGCTTGGGCGTTGTCTTGGCCGAGACGGCCTAGGAGGCTGTCGGATTTTGCCGCGAAGCGGCTACAGATCATAGCCCAGGGCTTCAGCCCTGGGTAACTCGCACCCAAAGCACGCCCTGAAAGTGGCGTCCGAGGCGTTGGGCTGGTGCCAGCGTGTTGGTACAATCGAGGATAGCGATGTTCGCACGACTGACCGAATCAACACACCAAAGCCAGAACAGACCCGTCGGACGCCACTTTCAGGGCGGCTCATTTGCTTGCGTCACCCAGGGCTGAAGCCTGGGCTATGGTGTATAACCGCTTCGCGGTAAAATCCAACAGGCTCCTAGGTCCAGTGTAGTGCAATATTCCAGCGCCCCTTATGTCCCTCTTTTAGTTGTAGAGCGGAACCGTTCTTTTTTTGAAACTTTAATGGATGTTTTCCGGTACTACACCCTGACGAGGCGCCGTTGAACGGCGCCGGTCAGCAGAAAAATAAACACAGAAAACTGTCAATTACGGCGATCCCCGTTCGTCGTTCAGAAAAGGAAAGTTGATCATATGAGAACAAAGACCATTTCGGATTATCCACTTTTGATCGGGGAACTGATTCGCCGTTCGGAGCTACGCAAAACGCGGCGCCAACGTTGGTCTGCATTCTTCAAGGGAAATCGACCGACGCAGAAGGACTAAATAAAGGGTTGCTACGTCTTCTGCCATGAGATCTGAAAGACTCCCGAGAGAGCAAAACCCCTACTTCCTAACCGGTAGAGGTAAGAAGAGAAACTGGTTTTTCTTTCGCTGGAATTGGGCCAAAAGACCTTAAGACGGGTAGAACCGGTCGGTCACGATAGTCGGATTCAGCGGCGGCAATTACAGACAGCTCGTCACTTTCGTCCAGTCGCCATTTCGCCAATGAGGAAAACTAATCGTCACGCGTTTTCGCTCGGTTCTTCTCATTGGCGACTACTTCCTTAGGCCACAGCACTCGAGCATCGCCGGGATAGGCGCGCTTGAAGTTCGTGCATTGGTACCAGATAGAGTGATTGAGCAGATTGGAATCCTGGGTATCCGGCCCCGGATGTCCGCGGAACATGGCGATACGGGTTTGTTCCCAAGCCTTTTGAAGAGGCGTGACGGCTGCCGTTGGCATCTCGTCCAGCGGGATTTGGTTAAGTCGCGCTTGATAGGGACGCAAATCGGGTTTCTCATCGAAACAGCTTTCCATCGGTTGGACCGCGAGGTCGCGGAGGTTCAGCGGCGGCAAATCGAGAATTTGCTCGATCGTTCGAACCACGTTCAGCTGGGTGTAGAATCGGTGGTCGACGTATCCCCGTTTCGCGTAAGGGCTGATGACGAGCACCGGCCCGCGGTGTCCATCCACATGATCGACCCCGCTCTGGGTATCATCTTCCACCACGAAAATCGCGGTGCTGGGCCAAAACTTGCTATGACTGACCGCATCGACAATGCGACCGAGAGCTAAATCGTTATCGGCGACCTGGGCGATCGGCAGCGGTGCGCCACCCGTGTGATCGTCGGGAAGCGTCATGATGACTAAATCCGGTAAATTATTGTTGGCGACGTATTGCTGAAATTCCAACAGGAAAATATCTGCACGGTATTGGTCGGGGATATTTGTGTCGAATCCTGGGAAATCCCGGTTCAGAACTTGGTCCCACGACGGAACGTCGGAGCTCGCCTGCGCCGAGCCAAGCGGAACGTGCAGAGTGCCCTGGATCTTACCTTCGAGAATCAAGCTGTCATTGTACCAGTCGGTCCAAGTCCCGAAGTTTACACCAGGAGCCAGGGTGAATTGATTGGTGTACTCGCCATAGCCGCGGACAGTTTTGTGGTGATTGAGAGCATTTTGCCAGATAAAACCGGTCGGCGCGTAGGCCAACGCATCGCCTCCGTTGTAGGGGTAGGAACGACTGTCGCCGTTGCCCGGACGTTCGATGTAATCAAGCGATATTGCCTGTACACACCATTGATGACCGTCGCTGGAGCGTAAACCGCAGTCGTAAAAATTATCGAGGAGCGGAAAGTCGCCGGCCAGCGCATGATGGTTCGGCGTCGCCATGGCGCCGAATTGCACTAAGCTCGGATCGCCATTGCCGCGCTTGATATCGCCGAACAGCTGATCGTAGGTGCGGTTTTCCTTGATGATGTAGAAGACGTGTTTGATCGGGGATGGAGCGCCAGGCCGGGTCGGGATCGGTCCGTTCGCGTTTGCGTTCGACCGGCGAGAATCGCTATCACCGAGGCCTACCCAACCGTTGTTCTCTTTGACCTGTCGCAGGCCGTCGCGCAATTGAGCGTCTGTCCGGAATGGGATTAACGAAGCTGAACCGAGCCAACTATAGGTATTAGGGCCGGTCGCGACAGGAACGCCGGGAATCTGTGCGGTAATCGGCTCGCCGATAGAGCCAAGACCTTTGGTATTGGCCACGACCAACTGGCCGGTCGTTTGCGAGACATTAACGGCGCAGGGGTACCAACCGGTAGGAATCAGGCCTTTGAATACGGGCCGCCGGTAGGGAGTAAACCAGGCGTATTGCGCCACGGCGTTAGCGCCCCCGACGGTGACCGCCAGATTGTCCTGGTCGATGAACGCCATCGAATTCGGCAAACTACCAAAAGGAGCGCCCGGAAACGCCTGGACGGGGAAGGTGTCAATCACCTCTTGAGTGTTAGTATCGATCACGGAGATGGAATCGCTGTTCGTGTTCGTGACCAACAGATAGTTTCCTTGTACGACCATGGACGTCGGCTGCAGCCCGACCGTCAGGGTCTTGACCACTTGATACGCCGTGAGGTCGACCACGGAGACCGTGCCGGTGGTCACGCCGCCGGACTGCGGATCGGCGACGATCGCGGTTCCAGCAGAGTAGTTAATAAAGTCGCCCGGAACTGCGGTCCGGCCACCCTGGTTGGTGACGTAGGCGTAATTCCCCACCACCATCACGGTGAAAGGGGCATTGCCCACCGGAATCTGGGCCAGGATTTGTTGGGTGGCGAGGTCTACCACATCCAGATTGTTGTAAACATTGGCTACCACGCACAACCGGGCGGCATCCGTGGTTTGGGCGAGACCCGCCGGGAAGGGTGGCGTGTTGGCCTGAGTCTGAATGGAGAAACTCGAATTGAACGTTAAGGTCCCGTCGGCCGCCGCGTCGCAGACCGCCACGTTCCCGGAGTATTCGTGAGAGTGGTAAAGTTTCGTGCCGTCGGCCGAATAAAGGAGGCCGGAAAGCGATGACCCAAAATTATCGGTGTAAATCTGCTTTTCCCGGCCCGTGATCAAATCGACGACGACAATCTGGTCGGGTCCGTTGTGGGTCTCGTTGATAAACGCGGCCGTTAAGCCATCGGGGCTGATTGCGAGCGAGACCGGGCGGTCATTGAGAGCGGTGGCCGACTTGCCGGCCGGGGTCAGAATTTGATTCGTGGCAACGACATATTTGCCGTTGGATTGTGCACCGACATGGGCGAAGGGGGCTGGTTGCGCTTGGGTGGCGCCGACGAGCCAGCCGGCAAAACAAACAACCAACCTGAGAACGAACGGCGTGAGAGTGAAGTTACGCATAGTGGTTAGGAGCGGTGGAACAGGGAAAGCGGGACATCCCACATTTTCTCCGTGAACGTTAACGGGAAAATTTCATGGAGCGACTTTTGGATTGTTAGTTTTTCGTAACAACAATGCCGAACCGATGTTGTTCTAAAGGGGGCAGTCAAATTGAAAATCGAAAGCGCACGTCCACGCGCTCGATGATTGTCTAAGGAGTTCGGCGCCGCTGGGAATCAATCTGCGGCGGGCAACGATCTGGCGGCCTCGGCCATCAACGCTTACGACGCGTTCGCGATTAGATGGAAACGGGCTTTCCGCTTTGCTTCGCCCGCAAACCAAAAAAGCACGGGGCCGATCTCGCATTTTATCTCCATGGTTCATAGCTCCGGTTATGCCGCTTTGCTAAACGCGAAGGAAGCGACGGTGGCCCGGGTTCAGGCCGAGGATCGTGAAGCAAAAATCCTCACGCGCATCGTTAGCACCAGCGGTTCGGAAATGTTCTACCTTTTTCTCCTTTCGAAGCAATCTGAAGGCGAGGAGACGAATTGTTGGCTAATAGACGGTGTGATCGGACTCCAGCCGGCAGACGACGGCCAGCCAAAGGTAGAGATCTGATTTAATGACCATTTTGTCGGGCTCTGCTGACGCTACCGGCGTTTGTCTCAATGCTCGTCAGCCGAGCCAAGGAGCGTTCAGCTAGCTCACTGCGCGTGATAGCGCGGACTCACTGGCTTCCGCAAGCGCGGCCGACCGGATAGAGGCAACGTTACGGGCGTAGGCCTTTGGACCTTCTCTGACGATGGGCGGAGCCGGCGACTAGCGTGTCCGCTCCCGCTTGCGCTCCGAAAACGCGGCTCACCAGTAGATCGGCTGCATCGATGGTAGTCAGATCTTCTGCCGTAATGCTCCTCGCGCCGGCGCCGTAAACCAAGCGATTGGCCTGACGCAGCCGAGCCCGGTCCAAAGCGTTACGAATGGAGCGCGCATTGAAAAATGAGGCTGAGCTTTGCGGACCTGGATGTAACGGATCAAAGCGTTTCGTCCGTCGAGCGACCACAGTGATCCACGATTTCGATTCGGGACTGGCACCGCTCGGGTGGGAACATCGCTCGCCAGCTGTCACCCCCTCCGTCCCTTCGCATCCTTCCCGATCTCGGATTTTGGTAGAAAGTCCGCGCCAGAAGTCACCATGAAGTTCCACATAGCACGACCGGCGGGTGATAACGTTCGGTCCGAACGATGAATTGCGTACCATTCGCGAACAATCGGTAGGCCTTCCACCTTAAGAACTACTAATTTCCCAGTTGCTAGCTCGGCTTCGATGGTATGAGCAGAGATAAGCGAGAGACCGAGCCCTGCCATCACCGCTTGCTTTACAGTTTCGTTTGAAGCGATTTCGATTCTGACTCGGTCAGACTTCATCTGTACCCCGCTAAACAGGTAATCGAACATGCTCCGAGTTCCGGATCCCTGCTCGCGGACAATAAAATTCTCGGTAGCCAATTCCACTCTAGTGACGCGAGCTTTACCGGCCAAGGGGTGGTCCGGCAGCGCGATGATCACGTGCGGGTGCGGTCCGATCGGTTCGCTGGCCACGCCAAAGTCCTCCGGAGGCCGGCCCATCAGAGCGATGTCGGTTTCATAGTCACGCAGCGATGCGATCACATCGCTGCGGTTGCCGATAGAAAGCCTCAGGTCAATCTTCGGGTGCAGTTTTATAAACGCTGCGATCAGCCGAGGGGCAAAGTATTTTGCCGTGGATACTGTACTGATCCGAATGCGTCCACCGAGCAGGCCATTCTTGCCTTGGAGGCTCTCCAAGAGTTCGTTGATGACGCCTTCGATACGAGCGGCGGCAGCCACTACTTCTTTGCCGGACTCCGTCAACCGTAGCCGCCCATCCAAACGATCGAAAAGTTGAAGTCCCAAGTCTTCCTCCAGCAGTTTAACCCTAGAGGTGAGAGCCGCGGGGGTTACGCAGAGCACTCCAGCGGCCTTCACCATCGTACCGCATCGAGCGACCTCGCGAATGGTTTCCAGCTGCCTCAAGGTGAGATTATGCATTCGACTCCGACTTAATTATTCTAAAGGACAGCGAAATTATATTCAATTTATTTTGACATCGCAAAGTCTTAATCTCGGGTCCGCGGAACCGAGACTACCGGGTAACCCTTGGGGCGGATCCCAATTCAATCAGAAGCACGATACTAGCGAACTAGTAACACGCATAGAAAATGTAACACTCAGTATCTGAGTAAAGGATCGGCCGCAGAATACAATGGTCGGCGGGAGTATTTTCTCTTTTCGTTAGGAAACAGGTTCGGACTGGCCAGCCAGAATCAAAGCCTGGAATCGTAGTTGTTCCGGGTCGATTTGGGGACTAGCTTTACGCCTCAAATCGTGAACGAAAATCTCGACCCCCCAGGATTTACGGACGCAGGTCCGCAAAGCTTCAGCCCAGGCCAAGGTTTGATTAAAACGTTGCGCCGTTTTCGCGAGCAGCCCGGTGCTTTGCAAGAGAAATGCGAATTTTGCGGCGTCGGTCTCGAGACGGAACATCGGCATTTGTTGGAAGTCTCGAAAAAGCGAATTACCTGCACCTGCTCTGCTTGTGCCCTTCGATTCCAGGATGTGGTCGGAGGTCGGTTTAAGCTAATCCCTAGAGATGTCCGGCGTTTGTCCGAGTTCGATATGTCAGACGCGGAATGGGAAAATCTGGCCCTGCCAATTAATCTGGCGTTCTTTTTCTACAGTACGCCCCAACAAAAGATGAACGCGATGTATCCTAGCCCGGCGGGTGCAACTGAGTCGCTTCTGCCGCTCACAGCTTGGACTTCCTTAAGCGAAAAGAATCCGGCTCTGACCAGGATGGAGGCAGACGTGGAGGCGCTTTTGGTAAATCGGGTGGGCACCAAGCGTGAATATTATATCGTACCGGTCGATGTTTGTTTCGAGCTGATCGGCTTGATTCGCATCCATTGGCGTGGGTTCTCAGGCGGAGACAAAGTCTGGGCAGAAGTCGACAGATTCTTTGCCAAGCTCGACACAAACTCTTGTTCATGAGGATCCCTGACGTGGTTCGAGCCGGGCTTTCATCCCGAAAAACTTGCTGTTAAGGCGCTCAAAAGTCGATGCCTGACCTTGATTTTAAAGTGACCGGAGTGGGGCCGGCAGCGCGTGGATTATTGCCGTTGCTTCATTTCAATCTGCAGATTTCTAATCGGCCGTCTGCGGAATTGATTCAGGCGATAATGATCCAGGCTCAGATACAGATTCAATCGGCCCAGCGCTCGTATAATGACGGAGAAAAAGAAGGATTAGAGGATCTCTTCGGTACGCCGGATCGTTGGGGCCAGACCCTGCGCAATCGCCTGTGGACGCATGCCAGCACCACGGTGTCACCTTTTTCAGGAGAGACAGAGGTCATTCTGCCGGTCCAATGCACTTACGATTTTAACGTGATCGCTACGAAGTATTTTTATGCCTTGGATGGAGGGGAAGTGCCGTTGCTGTTTCTATTTAGCGGAACGGTTTTTTACGCAGGGCCGCAGGGCGAACTACTGGTGCAACAGATTTCGTGGGACAAGGAGTGCGCCTATCGGATGCCAGCGAAAGTCTGGTCCGATTTAATGAACCATCACTATCCCAATAGCGCTTGGCTTTCTTTGCAGCGGGACGTGTTCGACAAGTTAACTGATTTCAAGCGTAAACGCGGTTTGCTAACTTGGGAGCAGGCTCTGGAGCTCCTGTTGGAGGGTATAACCAAAGAGCCATAAGAACGTTAGAGCGACTGCGTACGCGAAGTTAGAACGACTGCGTAGACAGACTGTGTAAGGCGAAGGCCCCCCGTAACCTATGAACCTGCCCTTAGTTAACAAAGTGGTCGAGGCGGTGTTGTATGAAGGATATATACTTTATCCTTACCGGCCTTCCGCGAAGAAAAATCGGCAACGGTTCACTTTTGGTCGCGTTTATCCGCAGGCTTACAGCGAGGCTCAAAAAGGAGCGGAACCTTTCGTGATGACCACGCAGTGTGTGGCTCTCCGCCGAGGTGAAGGGACACGGCTGGAAGTCAGTACCCGGTTCTTGCATGTGACTTCCAGAGAGATTCTATCGCCCCGGGAACCCTTGCAGGATCTACCGGCGTCTTTGTCTCCGGGGTTGGTAGAAGTTATGCCCGAACTCGTAGTAGAGGGTCAGCATTTCTTAACCTGGCAGGAAGCGGTTGAACGAGAGATTGGTATCTCTCCGCAAGATCCAAAGCAGATCTGCGGCGCAGCCTGCCGTCTGGCCTTCGAATATCCCGCGTCCGAGAATTTGGAGTCGATAAAAGATAGCCGCGGATCGATTGTCGGCATAATCCGGCGGCGCCAGGAAAAGTTAGCGGGGGAGATCCTGCTTCAAGTTGAGGAACTACGGTCAGGTCTATTTAAGATCAACGTAGACGTTATCAATCAGACTCCCATCTCTGAACACGACCTCGAGAATCAGGATTCGGTTTTGCTGCGGACCCTGGCCTCGACCCATACCATCCTCCACCTGGAGGATGCAGAGTTTGTTTCGTTGATGGATCCCCCGGATTCGCTGCGCGAATTGACTTCATCCTGCAAAAATGAGGGAACCTGGCCGGTATTAGTCGGGGACGAAGAAGCCGGTGATCGAACGACCATGCTTTCCTCACCCATCATTCTCTACGACTACCCGAAAATTGCAGCGGAGAGCCCCGGCGAACTGTTTGACGGTACCGAGATCGACGAGATTCTGACCTTGCGCGTCATGACCATGACAGATGCCGAAAAAGACGAAATGCGCCAATCGGACCCCCGGGCACGTCGGATCCTGGAGCGCACAGAATCAATGTCGGAAGATCAATTGCTAAAGATGCACGGGGTTGTGCGCGAGTTGCGGTCATTCGACGATGATCCCTTTGGCGATGACTTTTTTAGTAATGATCGGCGCGTAGAGGTCGCTGAGGTCAACGGCGTACAGCTTCGCGCCGGCGATCGAGTGATAATTAGGCCTAAATCCAGAGCGGATATCATGGATATGGCACTGGAAGGAAAGATAGCGACGATCGAGGCGATCGAACAGGATGCGGAAAGTCGCATCCATCTGGCTTTGGTACTGGACGACGATCCGGGCAAGGACCTCGGGTTCATGCGCCAGCCTGGCCATCGATTCTTTTATACGCTCGACGAGGTAGAGCCTGTTTCGGAAATAAAATGAATGCGAACGGGCGCATTCTGGTTGCCGGCATCGGGAATATTTTCTTCGGCGATGACGCGTTTGGCGGCGAGGTAATAAAAGAGCTCACGAAATCTCAACTGCCCGAGAAGGTCGACGCGAAGGACTTCGGGATTCGTGGGTATGACCTGGCCTACGCGATCATGGACGGCTATGCCGCCACGATTCTGGTGGATATTACCGCGAGAGGGGAGCCTCCCGGAACGCTTTACCTGATTGAGTTGGACCAAGAAAAGATCGCGAATGTGGAGGCCTCAATTCCGGATGGCCATAGCCTCGGGCCTGTCCAAGTCCTTCGTCTGGTTCAATCATTGGGCGGCCAAATTAGCACCCTCTACTTGGTCGCCTGCGAGCCAGCGGTTTTAGAGACCGAAGATGGTCACATCGGTCTGAGCGAACCAGTGCAGGCTGCTGTGCCTGAGGCCATTCAGATGATTCAAAGGCTCATCGATCGACTGCGTCTCTCGGCGCCTGGTGCGACGCCGGCGCCGGGGCATTGAGGACGTCCCGCGCGGCTCACTGATCACTTCAGGAGCTAGGAGCTGGAATCTAGAATCTAGGAGTGACACATCCGGCAAAACTCGACACGTAGGAAAAACGTGGGACCTCAGGTGCGCATATGAACCCAGAGTTTCGTTCGTCGCATGGGAACCCCTCCTAGCTCCTAGATTCCAGCTCCTAGCTCCTGAACTGATTGCCTCGAAAGTGCCGCGCTGGTCTCGGCAATTTGGCAAAAATCACTCCAGTTTCATTATCCGCCATCCGAAAACGCCATTAAAAAAAATTGAAGCAGAATCAAGAAATTTCAATTTGCCTTAATCCGATCAGCGGTGATACGGTCGAAATATCCACCCCCCGTCGGCTACTCTCGGTCCGAGTAGTCAAATGCATATGGCAGCAAGATCTTGTTCCTCGAGGATGGCCTCCGACTGCAGTCGAGTTGTAGATCGCCCGCGCGGGATGTGCTCAGCGGCGGGCGGATTTCAGAAAAGGTAATCGGATAATGAGCGCCAAAATCTCTTCCTTCCCCGGTACGTCCGGTCGTAGTGCCGATCTTCTACTGGAAAAGCTCCAGGATCCCAAGGTCGCCGAATCATTGGTTTCGCTTTTGGAAAAGTCACAAGTGCTTAACGACTTTCTAGAGCGAAGCGAGGGCATGTTAAACTCGATCACGAAAGGGGTCGGCGAGCTCGGTCGGGTTGGGGTAGCCACGCTTTCGCAAACCTTTAAATCGGTCGAACTGGACGACATAAAAGCGGCCGGCGGACAGTTGCAGGCAATGATACCGGCAGTGCGGGATTTTATGGCTGAGCTTGGATCTCTTAAAGAGTCCGGGTTCTTCGACCCCGAAGTGGTAAAGGTCTTTGGCCGGACCGCGCGGGCAATGTCCGCGGCTGCTCGGGACCCCGATGCGCATTCCGATGACACCTATGGGATTTTCAGCGTAGGCGGCTTGCTGAAGGATCCTGAGATCGCTCGCACCTTAAACTTTTTTATTTCATTCGCTCGCCATTTCGGGGGCGATCTCAAACAAGACGGAGCAGGTTCCGCCAACGGTAAAAAATAAAATCGGGCGCGAAGCCGAGATTTGGGCCGGCTCGCAACAAAATATCCTAAAAGCCAAAACGGAAGCGTAAAACCATGGCAGCAGCAGCATCCCCTCAAATCGGAGCCCATCGTCCGCCGGACGTAAAGGAAGTCCACGTTGTATGGATGACAACCGGTCTTGGATGCGACGGAGACTCAGTTTCAGTCACCGCCGCTACTTTACCGAGTATCGAAGATGTCGTTATGGGAGCAATTCCCGGTCTCCCTAAAGTTCATCTGTATAATCCAGTCTTGGCCTATGAAGTTGGCGACGACTTCATGCAGTACTGGTACCAAGCAGCGGAAGGGAAGTTAGATCCGTTTGTACTCATCGTGGAAGGTTCAATTCCGAACGAGAAGATTAAAAAAGAAGGCTACTGGGCGGCACTAGGCACCGATTCGAAAACCGGCCAACCGATAACAACCAATGAATGGTTAGACCGCCTTTCACCCAAAGCGTTAGCCATTGTTGCTTGCGGCACCTGCGCTACCTACGGGGGTATCCATGCCATGGAGGGTAACCCGACTGGAGCAATGGGAGTGGCGGATTATCTCGGCTGGGATTGGCGCTCAAAGGCTGGTCTCCCGATTATTAATGTCCCCGGTTGTCCGGTCCAGCCCGACAACATGATGGAGACCTTGCTTTACCTGCTGTACCAGGTTGCCGGTTTAGCGCCGGTGATACCGTTGGATGACGAGCTACGACCCAAATGGCTGTTCAGCAAGACCGTACACGAAGGGTGTGATCGAGGCGGCTACTATGAACAAGGTGACTTCGCCGAGACTTACGGTTCGCCAAAGTGCATCGTGAAACTCGGCTGCTGGGGGCCAGTCGTTAACTGTAACGTCACCAAACGAGGATGGATGGACGGGATCGGAGGATGTCCCAATGTAGGCGGCATCTGTATCGGCTGCACTATGCCGGGTTTTCCGGACAGGTTCATGCCCTTTATGAATCCTCCGCCCGGAGCAATGATTTCTTCCGCGGTATCCGGGGTAACGGGAGGAATTATCCAGGCGTTACGCGAGATCACGCAACGCGCCGCGAATAAGGAACCCACTTGGCGCCATCCTCGCGCTGAACTAACGACGGGTTATCAACCCACCACCTATTAACCCTCTGCCGTCCAACCAAAATTTCGCCAACCGAAGGAACTAACCAATGTCAGTTGCAACTGCTCCCGTTACGGGAATCAAGTCCCACCCGGAAAATATCGTGGAAATGTCCTGGGATCCGATCACCCGGATCGTCGGAAGTTTGGGCATTTTTACGAAAATAGATTTTGCCAATAAGAAGGTCGTCGAATGCCATAGCACCTCGTCCATCTTCCGGGGTTACAGCATTTTCATGAAGAACAAGGATCCCCGGGATACGCATTTTATCACGAGCCGGATCTGCGGAATCTGCGGGGATAATCACTGTACCTGCTCGATCTATGCCCAGAACATGGCGTACGGAATCAAGCCGCCGCCAATGGCTGAATGGATCCTCAATCTAGGAGAAGCGGCCGAGTACATGTTCGATCACAACATTTTCCAGGACAACCTGGTAGGGGTTGATTTCTGCGAGAAGATGGTGCGCGAAACTAATCCTAGTGTTTGGGAAAAAGCCAAAACCACGGATTGTCCGCATGCTGCCGATCATGGATACCGCAAGATATCGGATATCATGACGGCGCTTAACCCGTTCGAAGGCGAGTTCTATCGCGAGACCTTGCAGGTCAGCCGGATGACTCGAGAAATGTTCTGTCTGATGGAAGGCCGTCATGTGCATCCATCGACGTTGTATCCCGGTGGAGTCGGCACCGTGCCGTCGGTACAATTGTTTACCGATTTCCTCGTGCGCCTGATGAAATACATCGAGTTCATGAAGCGGTGTGTACCGCTGCATGACGATTTGTTCGACTTCTTCTACGAAGCTTTGCCTGGCTACGAACAAGTTGGATTCCGCCGGACACTCATGGGCTGCTGGGGATCTTTCCAGGATCCTGACGTCTGTGATTACAACTACAAAACGATGGATAAGTGGGGGAAAGCGATGTTCGTTACCCCTGGCATCATCGTAGATGGCGAGTTGGTAACTACCAATCTAGTCGACATCAACGTCGGCCTGCGAATCCTGCTGGGTTCCTCCTATTACGAAGATTGGGATAAGAGCGAAACCTTTGTTAAGCAAGATCCGTTGGGCAATCCGATCGATCAACATCATCCGTGGAACCAAACCACAATTCCTAAACCGCAGAAGCGTGATTTCGGCGGGAATTACACCTGGGTGATGTCGCCACGCTGGCTGGATAAACGGACTGGAGACCATCTGGCGCTGGATACTGGCGGCGGACCTCTCCCTCGTCTCTGGGTGACGGCTATGGCCGGTTTGGTGGATTGCGGTTATGTCAAATCCACGGGACATAGTGTTAAAATTATCCTCCCGAAAACTGCCATGAAGCCGGAAGTCGAGTTGGAGTGGAAAATTCCGAAATGGAGCAATGCACTCGAACGCGATCGGGCCCGCACTTATTTCCAAGCTTACTCCGCGGCAGTAGCCATGCATTTCGTGGAGAAAGCGATGCAAGAACTGCATGCCGGTCGTACTGAGACTTTCACGCCATTCAAAGTACCGAGTGAAGCGATCGGCTGCGGGTTCCATGAGGCTGTCCGCGGTGTGCTGTCGCATCACCTCGTGATTCGAAACGGCAAAGTGGCAAACTATCACCCGTATCCGCCGACCTGCTGGAATGCTAATCCCCGGGATGTATACGGTACTCCTGGCCCCTACGAGGACGCGGTGCAGAATACGCCGATCTTCGAAGAGAACGGGCCCGACAAGTTTAAGGGAATCGATATTATGCGCGCGGTGCGCAGCTTCGATCCCTGCTTACCGTGCGGGGTTCACATGTATTTAGGCGATGGCAAGGTAGTGGAACAGATGCACACCCCAACCGTGTACGCCGGACTCGCCAAAAAATGAGGGCCCCGCCGCAGAAACTTCTAAGAAAGAAAGGCTATGATTCAACAAATCGAAGCGGTCCCAGACGAGATATACGACATTGAACTTGAACATAGCCTTTTAGAAGCAAACGCAAAACTTGCCCAAGAAAACCGGAACGAACTCGATCGCCGCGGGGTGACGGCGATCGATGTAATGGGAGCGATTGGATCCGGCAAAACGACCCTGATCACGCGTCTGGTAGGAAGATTAAAGGATCGATTTGGTGTCGCCGTATTTAACGGCGATGCCACCACGAGTAACGATGCAGACCTGATCGCCAGTCAGAGTGTACCTGTAGTCCAGATCGCAACCGTCAACGGCTGCCATCTGGACGCTAACCTGGTTGGGAAAGCTTTGCGGAAGATCAGCTTAGATAATTTGCGGCTGATCTTCATCGAAAACATTGGCAACCTGATCTGTCCAGCCGAGTTTCCGTTAGGTTCGAAGGCCCGAGTAGTAGTGGTCAGTGTTACCGAAGGTCCTTACATGGTCCGGAAACATCCTCACATGTTTATGGGAGCACAGTTAGTTGTGATCAATAAGATCGATCTGGCTGAGGCCATGGAAGTCAGCGTGGCGGATTTAACCCAGGATGTTCACCGGTTAAAGCCTGACCTGACGGTGATTCCTACCAGCTGTAAGACTGGCGCCGGACTAGACGAAATAACTGCGGCACTGCTCGCTGTGTGAAATGATACGCCGATGCATGAATTATCTATTGCCTCGGCGGTAGTAGACAGCGTGCTCGAGTTTGTGGCTGAACGCTCCGTAAAAAGAGTGATCTCAGTCAAACTGGCCGTGGGCGAGTTGACCCAGGTGGAAGAAGAACAACTCCGTTTCTCCTACATGGCGATAACCCAGGAGACGCCGATCCAAGACTCAGAATTAGAAATCGAACGGGTCGCAGCCGTCGTGCGGTGTCGGGAGTGTGGCTATTCTGGGTGCCCGAAGTATTGGGACGACGCCCTCGCGGTCGCACCGATACTAACCATGCAATGTCCTGATTGCGGAGGCACGGTTGAGCCAGTGGAAGGAAACGATTGCGCGATCAAATCGATCCGGTTCGCGACTGAAGACAACGGTATGGCCGTTCCGGCTGCCTGAAACTTTTTATGGAAAGAAATCTTAACGTGTCGAGTAGCAACGGAAACTCCGAGACGAGTCCGCCCTCCGGAGGGTCAGCCGGCGATATCAATGCGCATGGCGATCGCATTCAGCGGCTTCTCGAACGAGTGGAAGCATTGCCGTATCCCGGTGCGCGAGAACTCATTCACGAATGCATGGAGGCGGTGCTCGCATTTTACGGAGTCGGGTTGCAGCGGATTCTGCAAGTCGTGAGTGAAGATGGCGCGGAGGGCCGCAAGGTCTACCGTGACTTAATTCACGACGATGTGGTGAGAGGATTGCTTCTCATTCATGACCTTCATCCATCTGACATGGAGACCCGCCTGCGAGAAGCTTTAGATAAAGTGCGGCCCTATTTGAAGAGCCATGGTGGTAACGTCGAGTTGATTAGCCTGCAAAACGATATCGCCAGGTTGCGGTTACAGGGCACTTGTCAAAGCTGTGCTTCATCGTCGGTGACCCTGGAACTCGCGATCCGCCACGCGATCGAGCAGGCCTGCCCCGACTTAGCGCACTTTGAGGTTGAAGGTATGCAGGACAAACCGGCTGCTTCACTAATAGCGCGGCGCCAGGTTACTGATTGGACGGTCATAAAGAGTGCACATCAGCTCGAAGAAGGAGCTTGGATGCCGGTTCGGCTAGGGGACACTCGGCTGGTAGTGTGCAAGCTCAATGGAACTCTTTACGCTTATCGCAATCGTTGTCCGGCCTGTAATATGCCGCTGGACACGGGCACCTTTGAAGCCGGTTTTCTCTCCTGCTCATTGAATCACCGATACGATGTGATACATGCGGGCCAATGCGCGGAAGTCCCCAGCGCACATCTCGATCCTCTTCCCCTTTTGATCCAGAACAGCGTCGTGAAAGTGGCGCTCACGCGAGAGGTCGCGGATGCAACCGCCGAAACTGTTCCAGCAAACAGCTGAGCCAAATGACCCGACCGAGTCTGGGCGCGCCAAAGTCACGGTACATGGTGCAGTTCAGGGAGTCGGTTTCCGACCATTTGTTTACCGCTTGGCCACCCGGCTTCGTTTGAACGGGTGGGTACTCAACTCTTCTCAAGGGGTTTTCATTGAGGTCGAAGGCCCGCTCAATCTGGTCCAGATTTTTCTGAGCCGGCTAGAAAGTGAAAAACCTCCCCTGGCAATAATTCAGAGTTTGGAGTGTTCCTTTCTCGCTGCGATCGGTTACGACCACTTCGAGATTCGCTATAGTGAGCAGTCTGGAAAAAAGACCGCTCTGATTCTTCCGGACATCGTTATTTGTCCGGATTGCTTACAAGAAATTTTCGATCCAGGCAACCGGCGCTTTCGGTATCCATTCACTAACTGCACGAATTGCGGACCGCGTTTCAGCATCATTGCAGAACTGCCCTACGATCGACCGAATACGTCGATGAGACGCTTTAAGCAATGTCCTGATTGCGAAGCCGAGTATCAGGATCCTCTTGACCGCAGGTTTCACGCGCAACCGAACGCTTGCGCAAAGTGTGGGCCTCATCTGGAACTGTGGGACCGGCAAGGAAAAGTGTTGGCCTCCGCAGACGAGGCTTTGCTGCAAGCGGCGGAATTTATTAGGCAGGGAAACATTCTGGGGTTGAAAGGGATCGGCGGTTTTCAATTGCTAGCGCTTGCTCACGAACAGGATGTTGTAATCCGCTTGCGCGAACGGAAGCGACGTGAAGGGAAGCCGTTCGCTTTGATGTATCCTTCCGTCGAACAGGTTAAACGCGATTGCCTGATAACAGATCCGGAAGAGCGTCTACTGACGTCGGCGGAATCGCCGATCGTATTATTGGGTCGCCGTTCTGGAAGTTCCGCCATCGCGGAGTCTGTCGCCCCGGGTAACCGATCCTTCGGCGTGATGCTTCCCTACACTCCCCTCCATCATTTGTTAATGTATGAGCTCGGGTTCCCCGTCATCGCTACCAGCGGAAACTTGGCCAACGAGCCGATCTGCATTGATGAAAATGAAGCGCTGGAACGGTTGCAAGGTATTGCCGACTTCTTTTTGGTGCACAACCGGCCAATCGTCCGGCATGTCGATGATTCCATAGCCCGAATAGTCTGTAACCGGGAAATGGTACTGAGACGGGCGCGGGGCTACGCGCCGTTACCGGTGCGGATGAAGGAACCGGTGCCAACGGTTCTGGCGGTCGGAGCACACCTGAAGAACGCAGTAGCCTTGAGCGTTGGGCAGGATGTCTTTATCAGTCAGCATATCGGTGACCTCGAGACCACGTCCGCACTGGCTGCTTTTCAACGGACGGTAGTAGATCTACCTCGGCTCTACGAAGCCCAGCCGGAGTTGGTCGCTTGTGACCTGCATCCCGATTACCTTTCTACCAAGTACGCTGCCGGCACTCATATCCCGGTAGAACGGGTCCAACATCATTGGGCGCATGTGCTGGCTTGCATGGCGGAGAACGAGTTAGATGCGCCGGTACTCGGTGTGTCGTGGGATGGCACCGGTTACGGAACCGATGGGACTATCTGGGGAGGTGAGTTTTTATTAGCGGTTGATGATTCATTTCAACGAGTAGCCCATTTTCGACAGTTCCAGCTCCCCGGAGGCGAAATGGCAGTGAGGGAACCGCGCCGGACTGCTCTGGCTCTTCTGCACGAGATCTGGGGACAGAGAGGCTTCGAGAATCGTTCTTTGGCCCCAGTGGCGCAATTTTCGAAGACTGATCTTGGGCTTATCCAACAAATGCTGACTAAAGGCTTTAACGCTCCAGTAACCTCTAGCGTTGGGCGTTTGTTCGACGCGGTCGCCGCGTTGGTCGGCCTACGACAACAGGTCACGTTTGAAGGACAGGCGGCGATGGAATTAGAATCAGTAATTGATCCCGAAGTTACCGATCTCTACCCATTCGAAATCAGCAATGATGTTCCTCACATTATCGATTGGGCGCCGATGATTGGGGAGATTTTGATCGACCTGCAGCGCGGAAACTCGATCGGTTCTATTTCCGCAAAATTTCACAATACGCTGGCGGGAACGATTGTTGCCATTGGCCAACAGGTGGTGCTGCCAAAAATAGTACTAACTGGCGGATGCTTCCAAAACCGGTATCTTCTTGAACAGTCCGTCCTGGGTCTCACTCGGGCAGGTTTTAAACCATACTGGCACCAGCGTGTGCCCACAAATGATGGTGGCATCGCACTGGGACAGGTTGCCGCCGCTGCCCTGGCTAGCCGCCGGATGGTCAATACAGAAGGAGTCAAAGCGCGATGAACCTTCTCTACGGTGAAATCGTCGAAATTCTGGCCGAAGACGGAATGCGATTCGGTAAAATCCGGGTTGGAGGCGCCCTCAAGAAAATTTCACTCGAACTATTAGAAGAACCTCAGATTGGGGATCGAGTTCTGGTTTGCGATGGTATCGCGATCAGTAAGGAGAATGAGTCAAAGAACTTTCAATTATGTGTCTAGCAATCCCGGGTAAGCTCATTGAAGTCTCACAAGATCCGCAGGGAGTCAGAATGGGAAAGGCGAACTTCGGCGGTATCGTCAAGCAGGTCTGTCTGGAATACACGCCGGAAGTAAGTATCGGCGACTATGTCTTAGTGCATGTCGGCTTCGCCCTAGGCAAGGTTGATGAAGAAGAAGCCCTTCGCACCTACCGGCTTCTGCAAGAAATGGATCAATTGTCCGAGCTCGAAGTTCCTGACGTCTGACCCTAACCCTGGAGGCTGTTTATGAAATATATCGACGAATATCGAAACGAAGAGCTGGCGCAGAAGTTAGTCGGCGAAATCAGCCGGACGGTTACCCGGCCCTGGGTTTTGATGGAGGTTTGTGGTGGCCAGACTCATAGCATCGTGAAGTACGGAATCGACCACATGATTCCTCCCGAGGTCGAACTGGTGCACGGACCAGGTTGCCCGGTGTGCGTTACTTCGCTGGAGATGATCGATAAAGCGCACGCCATCGCCCGGCGTCCGGATGTGATTTTCACCTCGTTCGGCGACATGCTCAGAGTGCCCGGGTCGGACGGTGATCTATTAGTGCTAAAATCGCGCGGAGCTGACATCCGCGTGGTCTATTCGCCGATCGACGCACTTAAAATCGCCCGGGCGAATCCAGACAAAAAAGTAGTGTTCTTCGCGATCGGCTTCGAGACGACAGCACCCGGCAATGCCATGGCGGTTTGGCAAGCTGCCAAGCAGGGGATTAAGAACTTCTCCGTGTTGGTTTCCCATGTTTTGGTTCCTCCCGCCATGGCTGCACTCTTGCAGTCGCCTTTAAATCGCGTGCAAGGATTTTTGGGACCTGGGCACGTCTGTACCGTCATGGGGTATCGAGAATACGAGCCGATTGCCGAGCGGTTTCACGTTCCCATCGTTATTACGGGGTTCGAGCCTTTGGATATTCTTGAAGGCATTCTCATGACGGTTCGGCAGCTCGAACAAGGCAGAAGGGAAGTCGAGAATCAATATCCGCGGGTGGTAAAACGAGAAGGTAACTTAATGGCGCAAGATCTGGTTAATCAGGTTTTCGAGATCGGCGACCGTAAGTGGCGTGGGATAGGCTCCATCCCAAAGAGCGGTTATAAGCTTCGGTACGAGCTGCGAGATCACGATGCCGAACGAATTTTTGAAGTTGAAGAGATCGATACCCAAGAACCGGAAATCTGTATCAGTGGTCTGGTATTGCGAGGGGTAAAGAAGCCGCACGATTGCCCGGCTTTCGGCACGCTGTGTACTCCTGAGCGTCCGTTGGGTGCAACCATGGTCTCGGCTGAAGGGGCTTGTGCTGCCTACTATGCCTACGGCCGTCACTTAGAACAGCACCGGCGACAAAGCCCGCCGCCGGAAAGCATCACAGTCAAAGAATCTTCCACCGTACCATGAGCACGATTCAGCAAAGCGCGCCCGTCATCGATAAAACGACTGAGAGCTTTCGCGACAAAGTCATTCGCAAATGCGGCGAGAGCGTCGAGATGAAGGAAAAGTTCTTCAATAAATACGCCGAGTCGCTGGAAGCGATGTCGCGAGCGATGGCGCAACATTTTCAACATGGTGGGCGGCTGTTTGTGATGGGTAACGGCGGTAGTCTCTGTGACGCCTTGCACATGTGCGTTGAGTTTAACCATCCAATTATCGAGAAGCGGGCAGCGTTCCCGGTAATTCCGCTGATGACCGATATCGCGACCATGACCGCCATCGGGAACGATATCGATTTCACGCGAGTCTACGTTAACCAACTTCGCTTGCTGAGTGCGCCTGGTGATATGGCGATGGTGTTTAGCACTAGCGGCAAGTCGCCGAACTTAATCTATGCGCTCCAAGCCGCGCGAGAAAAGGAAGTGCTAACCATTGCGTTTGCCGGTAAGGATGGCGGCCGATTTCCCGAGATCTCAGACTATTGTTTTATCGTACCATCCTACAGCATCCATCGGATTCAGGAAGTTCACGCCACGGCAGTGCATGTTGTATGGGACTTGGTTCACATCGCTATGGGCGCAGAGGATGTAACCTAACGTGGAGGGCCCCTCGCTTCCGCCGTCTCCCGCGCCTGCGGGACTATGGCGCGATCCGGCGGCGGCCGGACGAGGCCGAAATTCTAGGCACAGCGGAGTTTATGAACCCACTAATCACCAATCACGAATCACCAATCACTGCTCCCTCTCCCCTCATGGGGAGCTGCCCTCTTCCGATATCGGACTATCGGGAGATTGTATTGGCGCATGGAAGCGGAGGGAAACTGAGCCAACAGCTTATTCAGAAAATAGTGCTCCCCCAATTCCGCAACGAACTTCTTGAGCCGCTCCACGACGGCGCAATTTTCTCTATCAATGGGGTCCGGCTCGCTTTCAGCACCGACTCGTTTGTGGTTAGCCCGATTTTCTTCCCAGGTGGCGATATCGGTAAGCTGGCCGTGCATGGGACGGTCAACGACCTGGCCATGTGCGGGGCCCGGCCGCTCTACTTGTCCGCAGGCTTTATTTTGGAAGAGGGAACCACGATGGAGGACTTCTGGAAAGTCGTCTCCTCTATGCGCGAAGCGGCAGCAGAGGCGGGCGTCGCCTTGGTCACTGGCGATACTAAAGTGGTCGATCGAGGCAAAGCGGATAAAATCTTCATCAACACCTCAGGAATTGGTGTGGTTCCGGACGGAATTAATATCGGTCCCGGCCGGGCCCAGGTCGGTGACAAGGTCATTGTAAGCGGTGAGATCGCGGTTCACGGGATGGCGATCATGTCGGTGCGGGAGGGATTAGAGTTCGAAACCCAGATCGCGAGTGACACCGCCCCGCTAAACCGTTTGGTCGAGACCATCCTGGCGGCGTCTCCGGACGTGCACGTGTTTCGTGATCCGACTCGGGGCGGAATAACCAGCGCTCTGAGTGAGATCGCGCAGACCGCGAAAGTCGGGATCAGATTGGATGAGTCTCAGATCCCGATCAGCGAGGAAGTGAAAGGCGCCTGTGAGATTCTTGGACTCGACCCCCTTTATGTTGCTAATGAAGGGAAACTTTTGGCGATTGTTCCGGCGGAGTCCGCCTCTGCTGCGCTAGCCGCCATGCAATCTCATCCCCTCGGCGCCAAGGCCGCCATCATCGGCGAAGTAGTTCCTGAGCATCCGGAGTTTGTAACCATGAAAACGCGGATTGGTGGAACCCGGGTTGTCGATATGCTCTCCGGAGAGCAACTGCCGAGAATCTGCTAGTGGTTACAGCTACAGCTTTTCGGCCGGCACAGATCGTAGCCGCCAAAATTGAGTTCGATATCAGCGGCTGCGGAATGATCAGCACAGCTCAGGCAGAGATAGCCAAGCTCCTGATCTTGATACTTAAGTGCTCGATAACCGTCACAGCAGTCGCAGTGGCCGACTAAGTGGTGACTGAGTTTCCTAATTACAACGTTCATTTCCTTTACAACTCCCAGAATTACACTTAGCACATCCTGTGCCCGATCAATTACTCTTTGGGATAGGGGCGCATATCCCGAAGGGGCTATAGGACTCAGCCCGGGGTTTGAACCCCTGGGGTTATCAGCTTCGTCCTCGTCCTCCCGACTTCGCCCCGTCGTCTGAAACTTCCGCCGCCGCCCCGTCGTTCGAAACTCCGGGAGGCTACGTCGGGCAGGCTGTCCTCGAATCCGGGCACTCGGGGTGTAGGAGTAGAGCGCCAAGTCCGAATTGTACTTTTAATTGGGTTGACACGCCTTTTCTGCAAGCAGCAACGTTCGAGCACGAGCACGAGCACGAGCACGAGCACGAGCACGAGCACGAGCACGAGCACGAACGCCGAACGCCGAACGCGAAGCGCCTTGTGAGGGCTGGCCCGTTTCTTGGATCGGTACCAGGGGTTAAGACCCCTGGCTGAGTCCTATCATCCCTTCGGGATAAGTCCCATGGTTCCTTCGTGACAGGACACTTAATTCCAAGTCTCAAAAATGGGAACAGTTCTCTCTCAATTTCGGAGTGCCATTGCTACCCCTTGGACCGCCTATTCGGAGGTTGCTGCCACCGGAGCTTCTAACCGGTCGAAGCCTTTGATCCGGTAAAATACGACGGAGCCTACCCAACTGAGTACGAAGATTCCGATGATAATGAGACCCAATGCGCCGAAATTATCGTTTAGGTTGCCTACCAGATCCCATAGGCCCCCGGTCAGCTTCATTTGATCTTTTAAGAGTCCGATCGCCTCGATTCCTCCGATTAAGAGAGCCACAACGACTGAGACGAACGTAATGGTCAGATTGTAATAGAGCTTACGAACCGGTTTGATAAACGCCCAGCCATAGGCCCCGACCATCAAAACTCCGTCGGTGGTGTCGATTAGCGTCATTCCAGCCGTAAAAAGTATCGGGAAAATCGCCATCGTGCTTAGCGATAAGCCTTTCGCCGCCGCTGCCGCAGAGATGCCGAGAATGGCGACTTCAGTGGCGGTATCGAACCCGAGTCCGAACAGCAAACCGATTGGATACATCTGCCATGGAGAAGAGAGTAAGCGGAACAAAGGACGGAAAAGGCGACCTAAGAGCCCATTTCCCATCAGAGTATCGGGAGTTTGGGTAGTTGAACCCTCTCCTCTCCTTGCTTCTTGGAAAGCTTTCCATATCCCGCGCAGAATGATGAGGTTGATCAGCCCGATCGAAATCAGAAAAAAAGCAGAAATCGATGTAGCCACAATGCTCCCGATCTCTCGAGCGATGTCGATTTGCCGCTCAAGCATTGAAGCGGTCGCGTACACAATCAACGAAGCTATGACCACGACGGTTGAGTGGCCGAGCGAGAAGAAAAGGCCGATACCCACCGGGCTCTGACCTTCCTGCATCAATTTACGAGTAACGTTGTCAATCGCGGCAATGTGATCCGCGTCCACGGCGTGGCGCAGGCCAAATGAGTACGCCAGGAAAGCAGTCCCTAACAGAAGCGGTTTGTCGTGAAAAGCGAGAATAGCCCAAACCCAGACGCCGATATTGAAAGCGCCCAACCCTGTGTAAACCCCGATCACCCGGTTGCGGAAACTACGGGAAGCCACCTCGCTCATAGGGATTTTTGCAGGGCATTAGTGGATTAACTGCCTTTCTCCGCATCTAAATGCAATCTGGGGGTAGGTGCTTGTGGAATGGCACTCCGCTATGGTCAATCAACGTAACCTTTGGGTGTCAGGACGTCTAGGAAAAGACTGGCTGCGGCCAGCCTCTTGTCCGGCAAGCTGCTGAAAAACGGAGGTTCGTGTCCCGGAGGGACTGTCAGACTTATCCCGAAGGGATAATAGGACTCAGCCCGGGGTTTTGACCCCGGGAACAGAGCCACACCAAAGCCCGCCCTGAAAGGGCGGAAGAAAACTCAGATTTTTCAAACGGCTTGCTAGGCCGGAGCTTGGTAATCTGCCGGCGCGGTCTGATCTTCCGGCGTCTTGGTCACCCGATTGAACAAGGGAGTCAGAGCAGCAGCCACGACCAGGTTTAACACCAGGCTGTAAAGAGCGCTGTATCCGGGAAGCGTCCAGCCACCGAGTTGCAACGGAAACGTACCATTGAAGTTCATTGCGGCCGCCATCCATGTACCTACCGCGATGCCAACCGCCCAGCCAACTAATTGCGCCCACGGGTTGAGCCAGCGACTATACGCGCCGATCAAGACTGCCGGCAGCGTCTGAATTATCCAAATCCCCCCGAGCAGTTGGAGTTCGATGGCGTACTGAGACGGCAACAGTAAGATGAAAATCAATGCGCCGAATTTGACGATCAAAGACATCCATTTTGCCATCTGCGATTCTTGTTTATCGCTCGCGTCACGGTGGAAAAATTCGCGGTAGATGTTGCGGGTAAACAGATTGGCCGCCGCAATCGACATAATCGCGGCCGGTACCAGAGCCCCTATACCGATGGCGGCGAAAGCTACTCCGGCGAACCAGGCCGGAAACGTGTGCAATATCAGCGCCGGGACCGCGAAATTGGCCTTAAAAGCTTTAAACCCGTTGATGAATTCCGGAAGCTTGTCGATACCGAGTGCAAACGCCATCAAACCGAGAAGGGTTAACAACCCCAGCATAAACGAATAAGCCGGCAATAGCGCGGCGTTACGACGTACCGCCCGCCGGCTGCTCGCGCTAAGAATACCGGTAATGGAATGGGGATAAAGGAACAGGGCGAGTGCGGAACCAAGCGCCAGTGTGGCATAAGCGCCGTAGGCACCTGTCGTTTGGCCGTGAGGTACTGCCAAGATTAATTTTTGTGCCGGGATAGCGGCAAATATTTTTCCAAACCCACCGACTTCGATCGGGATGACAATACAGGCGGCGAGTGCGGTGATGTAGATCAGTAGATCTTTGACGATAGCAATCGCAGCCGGAGCCCTTAAACCGCTGGAGTAAGTAAAGGCAGCCAGGATCACAAAGGCGATGATTAACGATGCCTCGCCCAGCCAACCTTCGCCTCCCAGGCCGAGGCCTCCAATCACCACCTGCAGGCCGACCAATTGCAGCGCGATATACGGCATCGTGGCCACGATCCCGGTAACGGCTACGGCCAAGGCGAGCCATCTGTTTCCGAACCGGCCGATTACGAAATCCGCTGCCGTAATGTAGCCATGCTTGTGACATACAGACCATAGCCGCGGAAATACCACCAACAGAATTGGATAAATCAAGATCGTGTAGGGAACGGCAAAGAAGGCGACCGCTCCGGCGCCGAACGCTAATGCCGGCACGGCAATGAACGTGTAAGCCGTATAGAGATCGCCTCCTACTAAGAACCAGGTGATCAGCGTTCCAAACCGGCGCCCGCCGAGCCCCCATTCATCAAGCGAATCGAGGTCGCCCCGGCGCCAACGCGCGGCCGCGAACCCCAGCCAGGTGATGAAGCCGAAGAGCAAGGCAAAGACGATGAGTGCGATCCAATTTATATTTTGCACAGGTTAACGGTTTGCAGTTTTCAGTTCGCGGCGTTCGCGGCGATCCCGGCGCTCACGGCGTTTCATTGCGTCGCGAAATAGACGATTGCGGTGATACCCGCGCCGATAAACACCATCAGCATCTGGTACCAATAGAAAAACGGTATGCCGGCCCACATCGGTTCGACCGAGTTATAAAACGGGATCCACAGGGTTCCTACGAATTGCACCAAGAGCAGGAGATACCACCAGTTGCCGCCAGGTTTACGCTTCTTGTTGTCCATGGAGGGCAAAGAATTCGCCAAGATTGGCCATCTCTAGGGGGCCTATTATCCGAATTTTGGCGCTCTGTCGAGAGCGAGGCGAAATAGGCCCGGTCTCCCTCGGTGGTCAGTCGCCATCCGAGCGCTGGGGTGGCGACTCAGCGTTGAGTCAAGTACGCCGCGTCGCTTCGGTTTAGTCAATCGGCGACGCATACCGGAGATCTTAAAGGATCCGGCGGCTGCCCATACGCGTCAACCTCAGGAAACGGACCTATATGACCCCTGATCGGTAGGGCGAAAAACTCGGCGCGCCGAGGATATGGTTAACTACTCTAAGGTTTTCGCGCCGGTTTTGAGCCGCGCCGTGGGTGTGCCACTACCTCCAGAGCATCCGAGTCTCCAACGCTAGGTTCGTGAAAATTCTCCATCGATGGCATGCGCACGGAACGGCTCAAAACCGGCGCGTACAAGTCCAAAGAGTTAGCGACGCTTACAGCGCGCCGAGTTTTTCGCCCTACCGCACCAAGGGCCGTTCACGATTGTTCCTTTAGGTTGACGCCTATGGGCGGCTGCCGGACCGCTACCGGGACATATCGCTCTCCGGCGTCCGCGCCTGGCTTCCTACATTGAGTAGGCTTGCAATCACGCTTTTCCATCGTAGTCAGATCGGCTGAACCCCGAAACGTGCCCCTATGACAAGCAGGGAAAATCTATTCAAGACCGCGCATTTCGCAGCAGAACGACTATCACCTGCAGACCTCGATTTGGTGATCCTGCTGAATGACACCTGTCGCGACTTCTTTCTGTTGCAGAATGGACAGCCGCCAAGCGCGGCCGATGCCCGCGAAGTGTTTGAATCGGTGCCTTCGCAATGCCCTGGAGCTACCAAACTACCGATCGGAATCTTTGATCAACTCGGCAAGCTGGTCGGATTGGTAGATGTTTTGTGCGGCTATCGGACTGCGTCTGATTGGTATATCGGACTCATGCTCTTAGCTCCGGCCCTCCAAGGTCAAGGGTTCGGAACTGAAATCCATAATGAATTTGTCAGTTACGCCCGGCGCGAAGGCATCCATCGGCTTTTGCTGGCTGTCCTCGAGGCAAATGAGTCAGCCCGCAGGTTCTGGTTGAGTCTGGGCTACAGCAAGGTCAAAGATTTTCCACCCAGGCAGTTTGGTAAGTGTCTCCACGGGCTAACCGAGTTCGCCAAGATTCTTTAGTGAGTGGCTGCCGGCTTCATCGCTACGGCCAGCATTCTTCGCGCATTTAAGTCGTAGGGAGATGGATGTAACGGTTAATCGTTCAAGCGGCTGCTGGTGCGGACAGTTCCCCTTGATTTGAAATCCTCGTCGAGCATACTTTGAGTATGGCTGTAACAACAATCAGAACGAGCTACGCTTTAACTGCAGACACAGTTGCACGCCTGGAAGCGCTGGCGCTTCGGTGGCAGGTGTCCAAGTCCGAAGCGCTGCGCCGTGCCATTAACCAGGCTTCGGCTCATCAGCTGTCCGCGGAGCCCCCTCTGAACCCGGCTCAGGCGTTGACCCGATTGCGACAAACCGCCACCCTCACCAGGGAGGAGGAGGAGCGCTGGAGCCGCGAGGTGCGGCAGCAGCGTAGGCAGAGCCGCTCTGGAAGGCTTGCATGATCCACCTGGACACGAACGTGTTGATCGGTCTCGTCGCGGCTAGGGCAGCCGCTTACGAATCCGTGGAACAATGGCTCGCGCAAGGCGAAATCCTGGCTGTCAGCGCTTTGGTCTGGAGCGAGTTTCTGTCTGGCCCAGTTTCGGATCAGCAGATCGCGTTGGTAGAACAAATCGTCGGGTCGCGAGTGGTCCCCTTCGATAGCGGCGAAGCCGTGGTTGCAGCCGGTCTGTTCAATCGTGCCGGGCGCCGCCGCGGCAGCAGGGTCGACGGATTTGTGGCAGCGACCGCGCTGCGGGCAGGGGCCGCTTTGGCCACGGCTAACCGAAAAGACTTTCAGATCTTCGCGCAATTCGGGCTGCGGCTCCTTGAGATGTAAGCATCAAGGCGCCGTTTCCTCGGTTGGTCGCGGGCTCAGCCCAGTCCCCGTTTCAAACCGATGTGCCGCATAGCAAATAGTCTGCCAATCCAGGGTGATCCGTTGCGATTGTCGTAACCCAATCTGTTCATTCTTTTGAGATTTAGATGCGACCTCCTTGCCTTCCTCCCGCGGTTATAAAATCTACCTGTCCGGAGTAATCAGATTCAGCTTGGGGAAGTAGCGCCGGAGGTACCCGCGATCTACGGCGGCTAGCCGGTCGCATTGGCGCAGCCCGTGGGCACCTACGAGAAAATCAGGGATCAGATGGTGTCTGCGACCGCCCTCTTGCCGATATCTTTTGAAGAGTTGTCCGGCTTCGAATGCGGTACCGAGGTTTATCGGATCGAAACGAATACCTAACTCCTGCAGAGTTTCGAGCGCGTGTTCGGGTGAATCAAAAGCCGGAGCTATTTCGGCCAAAACCACATCACAGAGGACGAGCTGACCCTCCCCCGAGGCGTCTACCAATTTCCGAGACCAGGCGACGGCATCGGGCTCGTCATTAAAAATCGTCCATAGAACTGATGAATCGATGCCGGTAGTCATCGTTTCCGCCGTGCCGGAGGCAGCTCTACTGGTCCTCGAGTGTGTTCAAGCCAGTCCTCTATTGAGGCCGCCGGGAGACGTTTTTTGCCCATGCCTCGCGCCTTATCCCAGGCGCGCTGGTCAACGACTTTGACCGCTTTCAAGAAAGGCGCAGTCTCATCGAACTCCAACTGTTGGCCGGGTTTGAGACCAAGCCGCTCCCGGATTTTCAGCGGAATCGTAATCTGACCTTTGCTAGTAAGGGTAGCTTTCATTGCCGAAAAGTAAGGAATCATGGTAAGCAATCTTGAGCCGATTTGCAACTTGAGCTTGAGGAATCGTTCCAGGGGGCCGAGCTTTAAGTGGGATCAAAAGTTATCTTCCGTCTCTGTGTCCTTTGTGTCTTTGTGGTGATTTTTTTGCTTAGGTGAACGATTAGGATCGTCGTTTTCTTCCTGACCTGGTTGTGCCAATGATTATCTCGTGCCCGTTCTTCTTTTTTTCCTCTGTTTGGTAGCTCCGGCTTTTGCGCAACTTAAATGGGATCAGCCAAAACAGACCCTGACTCCTTCGCTTGGCGAAAAGGTAGTCACGGCGAAATTCGGATTCACTAATGTGGGGCCATCACCGATAACCATTATTGACATCCGTCCTTCATGCGGTTGTACGACCACGACCTTAGCAAAGAAGGGGTACGCTTCGGGTGAGTCCGGAGAGATCGAAGCGAAGCTCAATTTTGCGGGCCATGTTGGGCACCAGGAAAAATGGATTTATGTCACCACAAATGTGGCCGGCTCCGAACCGGCGCTTTTGAGTCTGGCTGTCGACATTCCACCAGAGGTCACGATTCAGCCGGAATTTGTGATGTGGCGAGTCGGCGATCCGCTCGAACCGAAAACGATGCGGGTAATGATACCGGAAGGAATTCCGACCAATCTGGTTGCGGCGCAGGCAGATAATCCGACGATGCAAGTCCAGCTCCGAGAGGTCCAAGCAGGAAAAGAATGGGAAGTGAAAGTGACACCAACCAGCACGCGCGAAGCGGTCAAAGCCGTAGTTACGATTCGGAGCGATTATCCGGCCGGGAATCCCGCGTCGTATTCGGCGTACGCGCGGGTGCAATAACTGGTTAGGGTGAGCCGCGGTCCCTCGTAATCGTCCTCGTCCTCGACAGTTTGGGCGTTGGGCTAGTGACGTCGTGTATTTCTTCCCATGGCTGGTCCCAGGCTCATTCCACGCGCTCGGGATAACACACGCGTTCGAGGACGAGGACGATTACGAGAGTCTTCCGCGCATCCCTACCGATGTCCCAAATACAGCTCATGCATCAATTGATCGTCCTTAAGCTCGGCGATATGGCCGGAAGCCACGATCTCACCGTGTTGTAATAAGTATCCGCGTCCGGCTACCGCTAAAGCCAAGCCCGCGTTTTGCTCCACTAAAAGGACTGCGGCCGAAAACTTGGCCTGCACATCGATGATCACAGAACGAACTTCCTTGATTAGTAACGGTGAAAGACCCAGAGACGGTTCATCGAGTAAAAGAATTTTGGGGCGCGCCATTAGCCCACGCGCGATCGCTAACATCTGTTGTTGACCTCCACTCAGGTCGCTGCCTTTGGCTGAGCGCTTGGTCGCCAGCACGCCAAAGTAAGACTCCATGAGTTTGAGATCCTGTTCGATGGCATCGGTATCTTTACGGCAATAAGCACCGAGCCTGAGATTTTCTTCCACGGTGAGATCCGGAAATATTTTCCTTCCTTCCGGCACCATCACGACACCCAGACTCGCCATCCGATCGGCAGTTGTACCGGTTACTTCGCGGCCTTCAAAATGTACGGCGCCGCGTTTTGGCCGTAACAGACCGCAAATCGCTCGCAGCACTGTCGATTTACCGGCGCCATTCGGACCGAGGATGGTGACGATTTCCCCTTGGTCGACACTGAGCGACACATCTCGATTCACCACTACCGCGCCATAGGCAGTCCGGAGATGCTCGACTTGCAACAAAGTCATATCTCATTACCCAGGTAAACTTCTTTCACTTTCGGGTCATTCAATACCACTGGGGGCGGGCCTTCGGCGATTTTCGTTCCAAAGTTAAGAACGGTCAGCCGTTCACATAACCCACTCATCAAAAACATGTCGTGATCGATCAAACAAACGCCGATACCGACTCCTGGCAGTTGGACAATTAACTCCATTAGTTGAGCGACCTCGGTTTGATTTAGCCCGGCCGCCGGTTCATCGAGCAGAAGGAGCAACGGGTTTGTACTTAGAGCGATGGCAATACCCAGCCGGCGAAGGTTTCCGAACGGCATTGAGCCCGCCGTTTGGCCACCTAGACCGGATAAACCGACAAAATCGAGAATTTCTTCCGGAGAGTTCCATCTCGTCCCGGATGCCCCTCGGGGACGGCCATGTTCATAAGCGATGGTTACGTTCTCCCCAACCGAGAGTCCGGGAAAAGACATCGCTTGCTGGAAGGTGCGGACCAGTCCCTGACGGGCAATTCGAGCCGTTGATCTGCCCGTGATATCGTTCCCGCGCCAGGACACGTGCCCGGCACTGGGTTTATGCGCGCCGACGATCACGTTAAACAAAGTGGTTTTGCCGGATCCGTTCGGGCCAATGATCCCGGTAATCTTGGTTGGGTCCACCGCCAGATCCACACCATTGAGCGCCACCACGCCGCCGAACTTCTTTTGCAGTCCAGTAATTTCAAGCGTGGCCATGTCGATTGCCTTGGTTATTCCTTCGCGCCACCCATCGATAGATTCTCAGTAGACCTGCACTAACTCCGCCCGGCAATAAGAGGATTACTACCAGTAAGCTAACTCCGTAGGCTATTCTGGAATCGATCGGATCCAGATGCATGATCTCAGGTAGGAAATTGACGATGATTGCTCCAAGCAGCGGTCCGTAGAGAAGCCGCGCTCCGCCCAGCATGACCATCAGCGCGAGATAAAGACTGGGAAAAGCTCCATACAGATTCGGCGCAATGTGATGGAGGTAATATGCTTGCAAAATCCCGGCCACGCCCGCAAACGCACCGCTCACCATCAAAACGCCAATCTTGTGAAGGCCAGTCTTTATACCCACTGCCCGCGCCAGCGGCTCGTTTTCTCGGATGGCACGGAGGGTCCGGCCATAAGACGAGTTGGTTATCAGGTAGTAAACGAATAGGCACAATAGAAGAGCGACGATGACCAGGTAATATTCGTTTTTCAGGCGGTCAAAACTAATGCCAAAAATTGGATCGATCGAACCGACGTCTAGACCAGTAGCCGCGCCGGTAAACGATCCGCCGTTGGTCAGCGCGATAACCAGGAGTGCGCAAAAGCAGAAAGTGATGATGATGTAGTGTTGTCCGCTGACCCGGAGAGATGGTAAGCCAATCAACCCTGCCACTAATGCGGACAATAGTGCGGACAGAGGTAGCGCCAGCCAGAAGCCAACCCCGAGTTTGGTCGCTAAGATCGCTGCCGTGTACGCGCCGATACCCATGACCGCTGCATGTCCAACCGACATAATCCCGGCCTGACCAAATTGTAGGGCCAGTCCGTACAAGGCCACGGCCGTAAAGGCAGTGGTGATCGAAAGAGATAAAATCCGGTAGCCGGGATTAAGCCAAGGGAACCCAAGCAAAAATAGAGCGACGATGATTCCCGTGATGATCTCCAGGCGATTGGGGGTGCCGAACCGGCGAAGCTTATCTTTGCCATCCGTCCTGGAAGGTGTTCGAATGACCGGAGTTGGTGACACGGCTTGTTCCATCACTATGCGAGAAGATGCGGGATTATAAAATGCGATTCCTAGTGCCCGAGCTCGTCATCCGTTGCCTATCCGCTATTGGCTATTTTTCTCAGCTGGCGCGCGGACCCAACGTTCCACCGAGCAATCCTTGGGGGCGTATAATCAGAATGCCGATCATCAGGACCAGAGAATAAGCATCCGTCCACTCCGGTGAACCGTAGCCGGCACTTAGGCCGTCGACGAGGCCGAGTAGAAGTCCTCCTACTACAGCCCCGCCGACGTTTCCTAGACCCCCAATTAATGAAACAGCAAACCCGCGGATGATCACAACGCTGCCGGTAAACGGCGTGATAGGAAATAGAGCAATCATCAAGGCTCCACCGAGTCCGGCTAGCAAACTGCCATAAATAAAAACGCCGGTTACATATCTCCTAACCGGTATACCCATCAGCGCCGCGGTGTCTTGATCGGCGATACTCGCTCTTAAAGCGATTCCGTAACGGCTGCGCGAGATGCCGAAATAAGTTACAGCGACCACCATGGCGGTGATGGCGACGACGATCGCACGCATGGCGATAATATTGACGCCGCCGATTACCCATACTTGTCCCACTGGATCCGGGATCGTCTTCTGCACCTCATTGAATATCCGGATCACGACGTGTTGAAGGATGACGCTAAGACCGATCGACATGATGAAACCGTTCATCGGTCGATCGAGGGTGAATCGGAATAAGCCGCGCTCAACGACAAATCCGAGCGCACCGACGACAATCATCGCGCCGAACAGCGCCACAAAAAAGTTCATCCCTGTGCTCACCAGAAACCAGGTTACCATCCCTCCGACCATCAAGAACTCGCCGTGGGCAAAGTTAACGATCCCGGCCAGACCGAAGATCAAGGTAATCCCGATGCCAATGAGGATCGTGACGCTGGCCACCGAAAGACTGTTCACCAGCTGTTGAACAAGTATTTCCATTTATAATCCTATTTGTCGTCCGCATCCTCGTGGTCGAAGATTTTCGGTAGCCTCCTCATCCACATAGGTCCAGATGCTTTGGAAGAACTGAATCCAGTTATTCCGACCGCTCGCCAGGCCGCGTCTTCGAGGACGAGGGCCGTTTGTGAGCCATAGTCCATCTGCTAGGTCACCGTGCTTTGAGGCCGGTCGGACGACGGCGGGACCCCGAGATCGTAGACGATTCGTTTTGGCAACCTGGCGACTTCCGTGCTGCATTGGCCTCTCCTTCACTAATCACCTCTCACGCCGCAAATCTCGCTCCGCATCTTAGCCGCCAGTGTCGCCCGCCGGTGGGGAAGGAGGCGGCTGCTCGACTGCGGCTTTGAATTGATCGGATGTGCCGGGCTGTACCAGGCACACCTCCGTAGCAAAAGTGACTTGATGATGGGGATTGAATACCAACGGCACCGGAGACACCACCCCTTGGTATTTCATCTTGAGCAACGCATCCACTACGGCATCCGGCTTATCGATCGATCCCACCTCTTCAAGAGCTTTGGCGTACATAAAGAAATAATCGTAGTAGAGCAGCGACACTGATGACTGCGGCCCCTTGGCCGCTCCCAAAGCAAAGTAGTTCTTGAAATAGTTCTGTACCTCCGGGTAAGGCGACGAGCCCCAACAAACCGGAACACAGCTTAGCGTCACCGGCTTGTCCGATTTTAATTGTCGCTCTTGATAGATGCCGGGATCGACTCCGAACAAGAAATAGGCCGGCGCTACATCCAGCTTCAACGCCTGAGGGAAAGCGGTCAGGGTAGAATCGCCGTTATACCAAAAATGAACGATATCCGGGTTCATTCCTTTTATGCGAGTTAGCAGCGGCAAGAAGTCAGTTGTGTCGGGCGGATATTTCACGAGATCGACCTGTTGTCCCTCGGCCTCGAGCGCTTTCACATAATGAGCAGACAGATATTGGCCGGTAGCGTCATTGCCGACGAACACCACGGAATGTTTAGGCGGATGCGGCAGCAGCGGTGTTAACAGGGAAAGGACACCCTTGGCGGTGCTGCCGCTGCGTTGCCATTCCTGTGGCTCAGACTGGAACGTGTAATGAAGCCAACCTCCTGGTGCGACCGACTTATCATCGAGCACCGCGCCCAGCGAACTGTTTCCAGAAAATTGTAGAACCTTGGCCGGACCGGTGATCTTGGCCATGGAAACCGAAAAGTCGTGAGTTTCTGTGCCCCAGATAGCTTTGACGCCGACGTCCTCGACTAGCTCCCGGGCGGAAGCAATCGTCACATTCACATCCGTGCGATTATCTCGAATGTAGAGCTTAATCTTATAGGTCTTGCCACCGACTTTGATGCCGCCGGCGTCATTGATCTGCTTAGCTGCCAGGTTGGCGGCAGCCACAATGGTATTTCCGGCCGAAACAAACGATCCTGATTCGGCGGCAACAACACCGATCTTCAATTCTTCGTCCTGAGCACGGACCGCGAACGGCGTTAGCATTGCGAACGTAGCAACTGCGCCGAGACAGAACTTTGTCTGGGGGCTACAAGCGAAAGGGAAGAGAATTTTCTTCATGGAAGATTTCTCGAGTCACATTGGAGGGTGGATGGGGGAATGGTTTAGGAGGTCTGCCTGGCCCAGATGCTGAGAGGAGGAGGGCGGGATTAGACCACGTCCTGAGTCCGATCAAACTCCTGAGTTTGGTAGTGTCACTACGTATAAATCGAGTGACAACAGCCTTATTGAAGGTTTTTAGCGTTAAATCAGCGATCTTACAACAGAAAATTTCGTATTAAGGAAAGATCGCTACGCAATCCTGCGCCGGGGCTCCCCTCCCGGTGGTGTGTGTGGCCCTTCCCGACCCCATAGACCAAGGCGCCACGCTGTTCAGCGAAGACCGCTTGCAATGATATCGTTATGATATCATAATGATGTCATGCCTGCTCAACCCAAATACGGAGCCACGGCTCATACGGAATCCCGTGGGTTCAGCCTTAACGGCTGGTTCATGCTCGTTGTGGTGGTTGTTCTTTTCTCTAGTGAGTGTTGGTTACTCCAAAGCTTATTCGAACCTTCGGATTTTCGGTCCCTCTCGGTAGCACCCGCTGCCTTGGGGTTAGCGATTATTTTATCCAAAGGACTGTTTATCCTTCAGCCAAATGAGTCCGCCCTTCTCCTTTTTTTCGGCTCTTATCAGGGCACGGTGCGCAAGACTGGGTTCCGCTGGACCAACCCGTTTTGTCGCCGGATAAAGATTTCGCTGCGGGCCCGTAACCTGGTGTCGGAGATACTCAAAGTGAATGATCGATTAGGGAATCCCGTTGAAATCGCCGGGATCGTGGTTTGGCGGATGGCGGATACCGCGCAAGCCACGTTTGACGTAGAAAACTATGAACAATATGTCCGAATCCAGATCGAGGCTGCCATCAGGCATTTAGCCAACCAGTTTGCGTATGATAACGATGAGGACGGGAGGCTCACCTTGCTTTCTGGCGGCGATCAACTGTTTCAGGTTTTGCATACCGAGCTTCAGGAGAGATTGGCGCGCGCTGGAGTTAACGTTGAAGAAGCGCGTTTGACCCATCTGGCTTATGCGCCCGAAATCGCTCAAGCGATGCTACGCCGGCAACAAGCGGAGGCTGTGATCGGAGCTAGACAAAAAATCGTGCAAGGGGCTGTCAGCATGGTGGAGATGGCGTTGGCTCAACTGCAGGAGCGCGGCATCATCGATTTTGATCCCGAACGGAAGGCAGCCATGGTCAGTAACCTGCTGGTGGTTCTTTGCGGCGAATCAGACGCCCAACCGGTCATCAACACAGGTACGCTTTACCATTGAAGACCGATGGCTGACCGAAAACCGTTCTTACTGCGAATCGACGAAAAGGTCTGGCGAGACTTGGAAGCATGGGCACAGGAAGACCTGCGGAGCGTGAACGGCCAGATCGAATTTATCCTAAGAAAAGCCGTCGAAGAGCGAAAGAAAGGGCGCAAGAAATGACGTTTTGTAGGTAGTAAGGGGTCTTGATTTCGTCCTGTAGGGACAGTCGGAGTTTGTCCCGAAGGGACTACAGGACTGAGCCTGGGGTTTCAACCCCAGGTGCCGATGCAAAGACAATCCGCCCTGTAAGGGCGGTGGGACGAGTCGTTGCGCGCCCGAGTGGAATAAGATCTGGAACGAATTGTGTGCCGCCCTTTTCCTCCTTTCGTCCCTCATTCCCGAACTACGGCGGACAAGCAGGGCGGGTCTGTGGTGCTGGATCGGCCCGGGTTAAAACCCCGGGCTCATTCCTTTTATACCTTCGTGATAGATGCAAGAGTCCTCTGCGAGCCATTTTAGCCTCTCAAACTTCGGAACTTGCGACTACCCTTTTCCCCTGCTAGTTTCACGGCTTCAATACCGGTTAATTGCCTTGCCGGTTAAACGAAGAGGAGGAACTTATGATGCTAATCCCAGACCTAATTTTTCTCGACTCCCTCTTCAATTCTATGATTTCGCCGGCAGTAGGTAATATTTATCGCCGGCGCACTCTCGGCTTCAGATAACCGTCTAATATAGACGGTTGGCGGACAAAAAGTTCGCGTTGATTGCCGGGTTCGGAAACCGGCGCCGATCTTTCGACGGCTGATAGGGGCACAGGCCCGAGGCCAGTCGCCGAAGAGTTCTGAAGCCAGCGATGGGAGCGTGCCGAGCAGTGTTCCTAGCAACCGTAGTTCTCTCCAATTAACCCTTTTTTCTGTTTCAACTTACAATGAATCGTCACAGACTTTGGCAACGGATCGGTGGCGGATTGCCGGCCGGCTTCTGGATCCTTTGGTCTGGTATTCTGGTGAACCGGATCGGTGCGATGGCGTTCCCTTTCTTGTCCTTCTTTCTTATCAACCGGGGTGTCCCTCAAAATGTCGCGGCGGCGGCGGTTTCCTGTTGGGGGTTGGGCGGATTGAGTGCCGGCTTTTTTGGAGGGTGGAGTGCAGATAGAATCGGCCGGAAAATTACCCTGTTAGCCGGTTTGCTCCTGTCTGCCGTTGCTATGTTCAGCATGCCATGGTGTCAGTCGCTGTTCCTGGTTTATGTCTGTGCGTTTTTAATCGGGTTTGCTTTTGACTTTCAAAGGCCGGCAGTTTCGGCTGCGGTCGCGGATTTGGTACCGGTCTCGGATAGGGTCCGGGCTTACGCTCTCAACTATTGGGCAATAAACATCGGCGCCAGCGTTGCGCCTCTCATCGGAGGAGTGTTGGCCGCGGCCAGTTACCATCTTCTATTCAGTGTAGATGGCACCACTTCGCTGCTCTACTTTGCGATTATCCTGGTCTTCTTTCGGGAGCCTCGACAACATGTCGAAGGAACTCAGCGTTCTCCTTTGTCGGCGTTTGCAGATCGTCGTCTGCTCCTGCTTTTTGGACTGGGCTGTCTTTTGACGTTTCAATTCTTCCAAGCTTACTCCACGCTGCCTCTGGTCATGCGCCAACGAGGTTTGGGTGCCGGTGATTTTAGCCGCGCCTTGGCGACGAACGGCGTAACCGTGGTTTTATTGAGCATCCCTATTAGCCGGTTTTTGCAACGCTGGTCTCCGGCGGTCGGCTTGAGCATCGCCGCGATTTGCACCGGGACAGGGTTTTTCCTAACTCAATTTGCTCGAACGGTGCCGGAATACATCGCCACCATTTTCATCTGGACCTTAGGTGAAATCTCGATCGCTTCGACTACCCCGGCGCTGATCAGCCGGATTGCGCCGTCTGGTCAGCAAGGGGTCTACCAAGGCTCATACTCGATGTGCTGGTCGGTCGGGATTCTTCTCGGACCGGCACTCGGTGGATTCATTCTACAGACTTTTGGCGATCATGTTCTGTGGTCCGGATGCGGTGGGCTCGGCCTGCTAGCGGCAATCGGATTCTGGTTTTTTTCAAAAAAAATCGAACCGGCCTCGCTGCAAGTGGTAAGCTCGCTCGTCGATCCAGCAGAAGCGCTCGGAACCCAACCGGGGAGTTTTTCTGGCGACTAAACTTGCCTGAACTTGGACGGCGATTATGGCGCCAGGTCCGGGTACTCCTATTACGCTTCGGTGGAAGGAAGTGCTCATTCGACGAGGCGCTTTAATTTCGCGTGTTGCAGGAGCATGATGGTTTTTCCGTCCTGGATCTTACCAGTTTCTATCAGGTCCAGCGCCTCATCTAACCTGAGCTCTACCAGCTCGATTTCTTCACCATGATCGAACACCCCGCCACCGTCGCTTTTCCTTTGCGCGGGAGTATATGAGGCCGCAAAAAAGTGAACTTTCTCGGTGACGGATCCCGGGCTCATGTAAGCCGCAAATAATTTGGTTACCGGTCCAAGGTGATAGCCAGTCTCTTCTTCGGTCTCTCGCCGAATAGCGCTTTCGGGGTCATCGTTTTCTAGCAGACCGGCACAGGCTTCAATTAGCATTCCGTCTTCGCATCCGTTTACAAAAGCGGGGAACCGGAATTGTCGGGTCAATAGAACGGTCTTTTGCTCCCGATTAAAAAGGAGAATGGTGGCGCCATTCCCGCGATCGTAGGTCTCGCGAGTGATCGTCTGCCAGGAGCCGTCTTTGCGGCGGATATCCAACGTTGTCTTTTTAAGGATCGACCAATTGTCCGAGAGGATTTTTACCTCTCTTATTCTGATTCTATCTTCCATTGTGAGTTGTGTTTCTCTTCGTCGGTCCGAATACCGCGAAGCGTCTGAAGATCATAGCCCAGGGCTTTAGCCCTGGGTACGCGCGCACGAATATGCGCCCTGAAAGCGGCGCCCGAAGGCCGGCTGCTCGTGAGTCGAACCTGTTGATTAGACGGGGTGCGCAACGTCTAGTGCCTCTTTCAGGGCACGTTTTGCTTAGATAGCGCACCCAGGGTTGAAACCCTGGGCTATAATCTATAACCGCTTCGCGGTACATTCCGAAAATCTGCCGCGATGGAGCTGTCACCCATTCACCCGTTCAATCTGATCGATCGCGGTATACACCTTTTTCCCAGCCTCGCGCGCTAAGGTTACCATCTCATCGGCGCCGGCAGAAGCTCCACCGACTCTCAGAACGGCGTCGACCCGCTCAATCAATCGTCGCGCGATTGGATGAAAGATTTCATTGAACACCTCATCTCCGAGGCGCTTGGAACCTGCCAGCGCGATTAAGGGCAAAGCCAGCGCTTCGCCCGTGACCGGGATATGACCCAGACGAAAGAGCCGTAAGCTGGCTTCGTTCATTTGGCGCAGGTTGTTGGCGATTTTTTCCGGGTCATCGCCGGTATTGGACCGATACGGCCCGGCAACGAGAATCAAGAGCGGTCTATTGGTTAGCTGCATATCGAAACTGGCACAGCATGATTTGTCGTTGGTTGATCGTATAATGATTTCTTGGTATCGGAGCCATCATTGCGGATGATGGCTCCATGGATTCTCATTTGCTACCGGACGTGCTCGTTTTCCTGAACGTGGTGCGTTGCGGCAGCATTACTAAGGCAGCGAACCGGTTGAACATGGTGCAGTCAAATGTCACTGCCCGGATAAAGAAATTAGAAGAAGCATTGGGAGTGACGCTGCTCCGCCGGCATGCACGCGGAGTCAGATTGACCGGTGGCGGCGAAACCGTTTTGCCCATGGCGCTACGACTTGATGCCGTCCTCAACGATCTGGGTTACGCGTTCGGCAAAGGGAAACCCGCCAAAGAAGCGAGCCTAAGGGTAGGAGCGATTGAAACGGTTGCCGCGGTTCAATTGCCCGGGCTGGTCTCTGGATTTCTTCAGAAATCGCCGCATGTCGATGTTTCGGTAGACGTGGGCAGTTCGGGCACGTTAATCAGCCAAGTTAAAAGGGGCGAACTCGATGCCGCCTTTGTCTCTCGTCCATTCGCGTTGCCTGGCCTTCTCCAAGAAACCGTCTTCACGGACCGGTTGATCGCGCTTGCCCCTGCAAAGATAAGCAGCCTAGCCGATCTTATAAAAGTGAACGGAACCGGACTGAAAGTGTTGGTTCAACGTTTGGGATGTTCTTACACCGAGAGACTATTGGGGTTCCTAGAGAAAAGGAAGATTCGGCCCGAGCGCATCATGGAGATGGGAACGCTTGAAGGCGTGATTGGATTCGTCGAAGCCGGGATTGGGATTGCTGCGATGCCGGAAAGCTTCATCCGTCCGATTAGTAAAGAGCGAAAGGTATCGATCCTTTCGTTACCCAGCGATGTGGCTGTGCTCCAAACGTATATCGTTTGTTTAGAAGCAACGGCATCGCCGCTAGTAAAAGACTTTATGGGGCATTGTATTGTGGCTTAGGAGAGCCGAATCCAGCTCGGCTGTCCTAAGGTTGCCCTGAGGTGTGTCGAATTTTACCGCGAAGCGGTTACACATCATAGCCCAGGGCTTCAGCCCTGGGTCAGTTAGTTTGGAGAAGTGCCCTGAAAGTGGCACCCCATGTTAGCGCGCGCCACCAAGGTACCGCGCTCTGAACCACCACTCGGGCGCCACTTTCAGGGCGATTTAATTGTTTGCCTTACCCAGGGCTGAAGCCCCGGGCTTTGGTCTTGAGCCGCTTCGCGGCAAAACCTGACAGACACCGAGCCTATATTGATGCCAGCGCTTCACGTCAATTCGCCGCCCGTCGGCCGTAGCTTGGCGGAGGCGGATACATTCGCGGTTTCTTTTATCTGCGTAAATCCGCAGCTTGCCCGCCATAGTCCGGCGGCTGGTTCATCTGCGGTTGGTCTGTCTCTGTCTACTTAATGACGGCGGTTTTGCTGCGATCGAAGGTTAGCGCCACGCTGACGATGATGACCAGGCCGAGGATACTTTGTTGGAAATAGGCATCAACTCCGACCACGTTCATGCCGTTTTCCATCACCCCGAGTATCAGTGCTCCGATCAGGGTGTTTACCGGGCCGCCGGTGCCGCCGGTTAGCGCGGTCCCGCCCACGACGACCGCCGCGATCGATTGAAGAATGTAAACGTTGCCCAAGGTCGGGTCGCCGCCGAATTGCGTGCACGACAGCATGATCCCGGCGGCGCCGGCTCCTAGACCGGATAGCACGAACGCCAGGTTCCGCGTCCTTACGATATCGATTCCCGACATCCAGGACATCTTAATATTACTGCCAGTGTAATAGATTCTTCGGCCCGCCGAGGTGTAGCGGAGGATGAGGTGGAAAAATATGAAACCGGCGACGGTCAACAGGAGGAGATTGGGTATCCCGAACGAATTCCCGTTAACGACGTCCAACTGTCCGTACTTGGCCGAAGGAAGATCGACGGGCAAAGGTGAAATCAGAAGCGCTAGACTGGTCAAGATTCCGCCGGTGCCGAGAGTAGCAATGAAGGAGGGGATTTTGATCCGGGTAAGAATAATTCCGTTCAAGAAGCCCACCAGAAGCGCGATGACAAGGCAGAGCGGAAATGCCCAGGCTCCGATGGTTTTCAACGAAATGATGAACACCACGGAAATGAAAGACATCAGGCCACCGACCGATAGATCGATTCCACCAATCAGAATCGTGTTCATCTGGCCAAGCCCGACCATGAGTAGAATCGCTGAATAACTGGCGATAGTATTGAGATTATAAGGCGATAGGAAGTTCTGGTTTCCGATGGCAAATAGAACGACCAGCAATGCCAGCAGGCCGATCGAAAAATAAATCGCCGGGATCCGGGCGCGCTTCCGTCGGGCGTTCCTGATCTCCGGCGACTTCACTACATCATCTGGTTGTAACCCTAACATCGCACTATTCTAGTTTCCGCCTCCGCCAAGCCTACGGCGCGACAGGTCCGCCTTCGCCAAGCCTACGGCGCGACAGGTCCGCCTTCGCCAAGCGACTCGACTCAGCTCGCCGAACGTCTTACGGCCGACAGGTCTCTCCTCGCTCCTCTCCTTGTACTCCTCGGACTCCTTGAACTCCTTTTTAATCGCCTTCACACCATTGAGCCGATGATCTCGCTTGGGCCAGGCTTCCCCAACGGGGGACAGTTGATCTCGCGAACTAACCGGCCATCCCTCATAATGAGCATTCGACTGCAAAGACCGATGTCTTCCTCCAGCGTATCACACATGATGATCATGCCGATGCCATCGGTCGCCAGTTGCCGGATTAATCGGTAAATCTCTTCTTTGGCTCCTACGTCGACGCCGCGCGTCGGATGATCGAGCACCAGGAAACGGACCTGTGACGTCAGCCATTTTGCGATTACCGTCTTTTGCTGATTACCACCGCTCAAATTCGCACACAGCGTCGATGCAGACGGAGCCTTGATGCGGCATTCCTTGATCCAATGTTGAGCGTTCTTCTTTTCCCGGATTGGGTTGACCAGCCCCGCCGTCTTTAACCGGTCAAGCACCAGCAGGTTCACATTCTCCGCCACGGTCATGCCTAATGCCAGGCCGTCGCTTCGCCGGTCGATGGGGATCTGCCCGATTCCCAAACGGACGGCCTCACTGGGAGAACCAGTGGCGAGCCGTTTCCGGTCGATGGTTACCGAACCAGTGTCAGGTTTTTCCAGGCCGGTAATGCACCGGCACAGTTGCTCTTTGCCGGAGCCGACCAGTCCCACCAAGCTAAGAATTTCTCCCGCTCTCACGGTGAAGTTGATCGGCTCGAACCCTGATCGTTTGCTGAAGTTCTGAACACTGAGCACCACTTCGGTCCGTGGCTCGATCTGCTCGGCTTCCCGGTAGCGATCGGCTGAAAAGGTATGTCCAACCATCAAGTTCTCGATCTCCGGGATACGCGCGTTTTGGGCGCCGAATTCCGTTACGTTTTTTCCATCCTTCAAAACAACGATCCGGTCCGAGTTCTCCACGATCTCTTGCAGCCGGTGAGATATCAGAATGATGGATGCCTGTTGCTTGATCTCATGTAGAATCGCGAAAAGGGTCTCTCTTTCGTGCTCGGTCAAGACCGTGGTCGGTTCGTCCAGAATGAGCACTGGGTTCTTTTGGCGGTACAACCGCGAAAGCCAAAGCAGTCGGGCGATCTCGACCATCTGTCGCACCGCGGGTGTGGTTTCGGCGATCGGAAGATCCAAGTCTCCAAACACTTTCACGAGAGCGAGCGCCGCCTCAGCAGCATCACGCATCGCCCGTTTCGACAAAAAACCGAATTTTTCGAACTCCTTCTCGTGGCAAAGGAACAGGTTCTCCATGATCGATAAGTTCGGAACCAGCGAACCTTCCTGAAAAACCATTCCTATCCCGAGCCGAATTGCATGGGCGGGATCTTTCAACCGGACAGGTTCGCCTCGGATGTGATAAGCGCCTTGGTCTGGCTGAACTACACCGATGAGGATCTTCATCAGAGTCGATTTCCCTGCGCCATTCTCGCCAACCAGCCCCACAATCTCGTTTCGGTAAACCGTCAAGTTCACGCCATCAAGCGCGACGACTCCCGGGTAGGACTTGGTGATCCGGAGCAGTTCCAGCACCGGCTCTTTTTTTGACGAATGATCCTGTGTTCCATGCATATCGGAAGAGAATCTATTTGATGAAGCCGAGCTTCTTCCGGTCGATGGTCAATGCCACCGCGATAACCAGCACAACTCCGTTCACCGCCTCCTGAGCGTAGGGATTGATATCCATGAGGATCAATCCGTCGTTTAATGCCGTCACGATTAGCGCTCCCAGCGCCGCGTTTTTCGCGCCTCCGATCCCTCCAGTTAACGCCACGCCGCCCACTGCAATTGCCGTGATGGCAGGGAACAATAGATTGTTGCCGGTAATGGCTTGAGCGCTGCTCAGTCTGACCGCTAGAAACAAAGCGGAAAGCCCGTAGAACATCCCAGCGATGGCAAACACTAAGATCTTGGTTCGATCAACTTTGACACCTGCTTGCGCCGATAAGAGTTCATCACCACCGATGGCATAGAGATAGCGCCCGAATCGCGTTCGATCCTGAATGACCTGGACAACAAATAAGAGTATCAAGGCGACAATCGTAAGGTCTGGAATCCCAAATAGAGAACCGTTAACCATTCCGTTGAGTGGGTTATCAATCAGAGGAATGGTTTGCCCTTTGCTTACGAATACCGCCAATCCCCAGAGGACCCAACTCATGCCCAATGTGCTAATGAAAGACGGGATTCTCAATTTGGTGTTGAGCAGGCCGTTTATGGTTCCGGCGACTCCGCCCAACAACAAAGTGATGGGCACGACCCACAGGCCGACGTCGTTAGAATTGAATTGGTTGTGCGCCAACAACCCCACCATAACCACGCAAAGGGCAACGATTCCTTCGACCGAAAGATCGATCCCGCCGAGAACCACCACCTGGTGAAGACCGATCGCGATGATGGCCGGTATGGCCGCTAGACTGAGGATGACCTGCAGGTTTGCCCAGGAAAGATATTTTCCGTGAGTGCCGATGGCAAAAACAGCCATCACCAAAATCAGGCAAAGAAGCTGTCCACTGACTCCGCTCCGTCGGATCCACTGGTGGACATTTTTGAACGAAGACGCCAGCCTGCCTGGAACATAGCCCGGCGACTTTAGAGTCACGCTTTTCCGCATGGTGCTGGCGCTTTCCTTATCCATATCTTAGCACGCGTTGCTTAGGATCCGCAGATTACTCAGATTACGCAGATTAGAAGAAACCTGCGTCACGACTAGCTTTCAGTGCCGTCTCTCGACTCTTGGCTCGCTGCTGTAACCTAATGAATCTGTGTAATCTGTGGATTTTTCCAGTCTTCGGTTTAGGGGATCGCTTTTGACCATTTGGCGAAGAAATCGCTCAGGTCGTAGGTCGGTGTATTCTCGATATAGTCGTGTTTGACTTGATCCACGTTTTCGCGGTTCACGTTCACCGCGGGAATCTCGAATTGACGCCGGTCATGCGATAACGATTTGACGTCCAGTTTTCCTTGCTTGGCAGCGAGCGACATTGCCAGACCCAATTGGGCTTGATACTTGCCATCGTTGAAAATCGTAGCGGCTGCCAGCCCGCTCTTGATTGCGTCGAAAATCTCGGGGATTCCGTCGCAGCCCGTTACCAGGACCTTGCCGGCCAAGCCCGCTTCTTTCAGCGCTTGGATAGCGCCCATCGCCATATCGTCGTTAGCGGTCCACACGCCATCGATATCGGGGTGAGCCACCAACATTTCCTTCGTGCTGTTGTAAGCCTTGGTTCGGTCCCAAAGCGCTGATTCCCACTGGACCAGCTTAACTCCCGGATTTTGCGAAAGCACCTGTTGCAGACCTTGCCAGCGTTCAGCGTTCGGGGTGTCGCCCAGTCGTCCTTGTAAGGCAATGATTTTGCCCTGACCCGGTGTCTTGAAGGTCTTCAAAAGCTCCGTGGCAGTATAGACGCCCGCCGCAACTCCATCGAAGGAGATATGGGCGATCCAATGTGGATAATCCCAGACCTTGACGTCTGTCGGTTTGCTCCACCAGGTCACGAAGTAAACGCCCGCCGCATCCAACGTTTTCGCAATCGGAACAGCGTCTGCCGCGTCATTGGGATCGATATAAAACGCCACACTGCCGCCGGTGCGAGCCACTTCCGCTTTGATGTCGGTCAATCCCTTTTGACTGTTAGCCTCGGTGGTCAAAACATCGAGCGGGAGGCCAACTTGTTTGGCGTAAGCTTCGGCGCCGACCTTATACATGACTTGATAAGGACTGGATAATGTCCGGATGGAGATGGCGAGGGTGGTCGACGCAGCATGCAGATTGTCTGTCGTGGTGAACGCTAAAAGCGGAATCACCAGCGCCAGCATTTTAAAGGACACTGCCCGCGCGGGGGCAGCAGGGAGTGGGGCTATATTCATGATAGTGGGTGAGCTAAACCAGACTGATTAACAGGGGAGTTTACGTAGCAATACTACAGTCTTGCGCGCATTTCTAGAATTAGAATCGAGTAAAAAACCTCGAATTCCTAGGGAATCGGATTTTTATCCCCAGGGCGTGGCATCTAAATTGATAATAACATTACGAAACTGCGGCGACGATCCGATCGGGCACTTCCACTAGGTCCGCTACGTCGACTAGGTCCACTTTTGCCACCGCGTCTTTCACGGTCCGGGCAATGCGAATCAGCACACATCCGCAAGCAGCCGGGCTAATTCATCCAAGCCGGCGACGCGACTTAGCGAAGGTATCAAAGGCCACGGCCAGCACGATGATGATACCGATGATGATCTGTTGCACGTAGGCTGAGACGTTCATCAACACGAGACCGTTGAGCAGTACACCAATCAGGATCGTACCGATAACCGTACCGAAAATGGTACCGAGGCCACCAAAAAGGCTGGTACCGCCAATTACGACGGAGGCGATTACGGTAAGTTCGTAGCCGGTGCCTGCAACCGCCTCCGCTGAGTTTAGCCGCGCGTCTAATACGAATGCTCCCAGGCCGGCGAAAAAGCCCATGATCACGTACACGCTGGTGGTCACGGCGCGCACGTTCAGCCCAGAGAGCCGAGCCGCTTCCGGGTTGCCTCCCACGGCATAGATCTGGCGACCGTAACGGGTGTAGCGGAGGACTACGTGAGCAAGTATGGCAAAGGCCAGGAAGATGACCACTGGCACCGGCACCTGATCAAAGATTCGTCCTTGGCCGATCCAAACAAAATTTGGTTCAAAGCCGCTAATCGGGCCGCCGGCAGCGAAAAGAAGCGCGGCGCCCCGCCACGCGGACATGCCCCCCAGTGTGACCACAAACGGCGGCACTTTTAGCCTGGTAATAGCAAACCCTTGGAGAAACCCTCCTACGACCCCAACGCCGATTGCAGCCAGAGCGGCAAGATACCAGCCATAACTAGCCGCCTCTTCGCCTGCTCCCACATTGAACCGATTAGAGAGGCCTCCTTTCGATACAGCGGCTGCGGCCAAGCCGGCAAAAGCCACCAATGATCCAATCGAGAGATCAATGCCGGCGGTCAATATGACGAAGGTCATGCCAACGGCGAGCAACCCGTAGATCGAGACCTGCCGGAGAATATTGAACAGGTTGAGCGGTGTAAGAAAACGAGGCTCGAAAGCGGCGAAGCTGGCCATCAGCACGATCAGGAAAATGAGGGGCGCGAAACGAGCTAGAAAACCGAATAGGTCAGGCCGCTTTCGTGGCTGGGCGCCGGAGTGAGAGGGCTCAGTCAATGTTTCCATGATTTCGTTCGGTGTTTTTCGCAGTCAACGTCATCATTGACATTAAAATCTCTTCCGTGGCGTCTTCTCGCTTAATCTGACCGGTAACCCTGCCTTCTCGCATCGTAATGATGCGGTCGCTGACCGCCAGAATCTCGGGCAGCTCCGAAGAAATGGCGATTACCGCAATGCCGGATTGCGCCATTTCGAAAAGGAGTTGGTGAACTTCGACTTTCGCGCCGATATCGATGCCTCGAGTCGGCTCGTCGACGATGAGCACCTTCGGCCGCAGTGCTAACCAGCGAGCCAGGGTAACCTTCTGCTGATTCCCGCCCGACAGATTAGCGATCAACTGTTCCTGGCTCGCCATCCGGATATTCAGTTTCTGGCGAAATTCCTCGACCATGGCGCGTTCAGCGGTTTCGTCGATAAATATGCCCCAACGCAGGATTTGCCGGTGCGACGCCATACTGAGATTGATGCGCACCGCCAGCGCCAAGAACAACGCCTGCTGCTTGCGGTCCTCCGGCACAAGTCCGATTCCGTGATGGATGGCATCTTTGGGCGAACGGATATGGAGCTCCCGACCCTCCATTATAATACGACCGGAATCGAACTCATCCGCTCCAAACAAGGCCCGCGCCATTTCAGTTCGTCCAGAGCCGACCAAACCGGCGACACCGAGGATCTCTCCTCTGCGCACTTCGAAGCTGACATCTGCCAGCACCGTCGCGCTCTGATCTCGGGCGTTGCCCTGCCGGCTCAAGCTCTCGACCCGAAGCACCGCCTCCTTGGCTATTTCCCTCTGTTTATGGGCGAACAATGTTTTTACTTCCCGGCCGACCATGAGCCGGATGATGCCATCGATGGTGATGTCGGCGATAGAGCCGCTACCAACCAGCCGTCCATCCCGAAGCACGGTATACCGGTCACAAATCTGCATTACTTCTTCGAGGCGATGGGTGACGAAAATGATGCTGAGACCTTGCGCCTTGAGCTCACGCGCGATGCGGAAGAGCTTATTCACTTCGGTTGAGGACAAGGCGGAAGTCGGTTCATCCATGACGATTAGCCGCGACTTCATCGAGAGCGCTCTCGCGATCTCGACCATTTGCTGTTCCGCGACGCTCAAGTGACGAACAACGGCCATCGGCTGCAGCTCGAGGCCGAGTCGTTCAGTAATCGAGCGCGTTTCTGACGCCATTTTCCCCCAATCCACGAATACGCCCCCGCCGGGCTCGCGACCGATGAAGACGTTTTCGGCAATCGTCATGTTCGGAGCTAAGGTGAACTCCTGATAGATGGTGGCGATACCCCGGCGCTGTGCGTCATGAGGTGAGACCATCACCACCTTCTCTCCTCCGAACTCAATGGTGCCGTTATCTGGCTGTTGGGCGCCGGACAGGATCTTGATTAGCGTGGATTTACCGGCCCCATTCTCGCCAAGCAACGCGTGGATCTCGCCGGGCTGCACGTCGAGTCCGGCATCATCGAGAGCCAGGACGCCCGGGAATTTCTTCCGGATCGAGCTCATGCGTAGGAGTGGTTCCATTGGGCGTTCGGCGTTCGGCGTTCGGCGTTTGGCGGTTGGCGTTCGGCGTTGGGCGCTTGGCGCTTATCTTTCTCGGTCGTCGCGGAGTTTGAATTTTCGGCCGCGCATTTCGGTCGTATTCAAATGACGCATCAGGCCTCCCAGGCATTGACTAGCCCGTTGGCCTGCGGAATTGATCGGTTCGAATTGCTCGATCTGCTGATAGCCGAAATCCACGGCATAAAGCAGTTGCCCTCGAGCTTCGCCCACTGAGCCCTTCGAAACGGAAACAAATTGGGAAAACTCTCGGTTACCATCGCGCTCAAAGCCTTCAGCGAAATTCGAATAAATAGAAATAACCGTTTTCCTTAATTGAGTCACCAGAACAGGGTCTCTCGCGAATACACCCCTATTCAACGGCACTGCGATTGCCCGAGCAAAATCCCTGCATAGTTGAAACGCATCAAACTCAGTAAAATCGTTCATTCGAAGAAAGAACACGATATAATTAAGTTGTAAACGACTGTTTCAACACCCTCCGCATCGGACTGCAGAACGCCAAACGCCAAACGCCAAACGCGATCCCTATTTTACCTCATTCAGCCGTTCAGCCTGATTGAGGTTATCGCTGGTGATGGCGATGGGTGTGAGCAGCTTTACCGGTTCAGCAGGTTTCTTACCCTCTCGGATAAATGAAACCAGCGTATCCAAAGCGCCTTTAACCTGGCCACCGGGCATTTGCTCGATTGTAGCCGTCATATTACCGGCTTTGATCTGCCCCAGCGCTTCCGGAAGAGCGTCGAAACCGATGAGTTTCACTTTACCCAGAAGGTTGCGCGCCTTTAGAGCTTCGAGAGCACCAAGCGCCATGTCGTCATTCGCGCAGACAATCACGTCTGGCGGTTTTGGCATAGAGGCGAGGGCCGACTCAGTCATGCTAAGGCCCTTGGCGCGATCGAACCCGGCGGTATCTTCAAAGACGATCTTGTATTTGTCTTTGGCTTTATCCAGGACATCGTGCAGTCCTTTGTTGCGGTCGATGGCTGGACTTGATCCTGACTGCCCCTGCAGATTCATCACCGTGCAGCCGTCCGGAAAAAGTTTCTCGACGAGCTCACCTTGAGCTTCGCCTCCTTTTACGTTGTCTGCGCCCACATGTCCAAGGATACCTGGGACCTTGTTGACCCTGCGGTCGATGGTGACGACAGGAACTTTTGCATCAACCGCTTCTTGTAACCCCGGGGCGAGTGCGTCGGCGTCGTTTGGCGAGATTACTATACCGTCCACTCCTTTGGTTATGGCCGCTTCAACATCGGCGGTCTCCTTCGGCGAACTGCGCTGGCCATCGCCGATAATTAACTCGATATTGCCGAGCTTGTTCGCTTCGTCTTTACCCTGGTCAACCATGTGCACGAAGAACGGGAACGCCAGATCAGGTACTGCCATTAAGACCGTCAGGTGCTTTTCTGCTGCCTGAGCAGGATTGAATGCGACTAACGCAAGCCCAAGAGTCGCTGCTAGCCCAATTTTGCTGAAATATCTCATAGAGTGTTTCCTGACTTTTCGTCAGTGGGGGAATTAGGAACCTACGGAGGATATAGGGGGCCGTAGGGCTAGGCCATGCTCCATTTCTGACTTGGCAACGTCAATAGAAAACCGCCGATCGAGGGCAGCATTCGGCCAAGAACCAACTCAAATTTGTCTCTTAAAGTCGTTTTAATTGATTGCCGGTCACGCCGTAGATCCCTCCGCCGGGGGTTCAGCCTACAGGTTAGCGGAACCGACAAAAGTTTTTTACAGAAGGCAACGAAGATAACGAAGGGAATCCGGCCGAGGATCCTGGTACGTTCAAGGCCTCAGTCCTTCGTTGCCTTCGTTATCTTCTGTAAAAAAGTCTTCTCTCTGAAGGGCACCCTAACCGCCGGCGGCGCGAATCAAGCCCAAGGCGTCTCGCAGCGTAGTCAGATTCTGAATCGAAATTACATCTGTCCCTCGTTTGCTTGGTTGAGCTCGGCAACTGGAGTACAATTTCATCGAGTTTCTGGCTGCGAAAGATACGCTGAAACCAAGCGATTAGTTCGAGCGTCAAGGATAGTTGGAGTTCGCTCGATTGAGCAGCGGTTCTCTGGCAGCGACACCTAAATTTAATGCTATGAAGTTCAAACGGTTGTTGTTCTCGATATCGGCTGCCGTGGCCCTCCTACTTTCACCAAGTTCAACTTTTGCCGGTTGGGGTGGTGGCTGGCATGGCGGTGGGGGTTGGCATGGTGGCTGGCACGGCGGTTGGCGCCGCGGCTGGGGCGGCTGGCATGGTGGTTGGTGGCATGGCGGCTGGTCGCACGGCGGCCATTGGTATCGGTGGGGGTGGTGGCCCGGCTATGGCTGGGGCTGGTGGGGTTGGGGCGGCTGGTATCCTTATTCGGCTTGGGGTGAATATCCGTACGGTTACGACTCCGTTGGCTATGACTCCGGTGGTTATGGTGATCCTCGGGGCGGTTATCCGGGTGCGGGCGATGAAACCTCAGCGATTCAATCCAGACTTGCTAACCTCGGTTTTTACCATGGCTCGATCGATGGCAAGGTAGGTCCCGGAACGCAAAGCGCGCTTAAAGCTTTCCAGAGAAATCGCGGTTTGCCGGCCAACGGCCAGATTGATGACGAGACATTGAATGCTTTGGGACTAGGCGAGGGTGGCCCGAGCGGCGGGGGTGGCCAGGGTCGATGAATCATTAAGTACGCCCAAACGGACGCCGGGGCTTCCCCTCTGCTCTTGGCCGTAACTTCGAGTGCAAAAAAAATCTGGTGCTCTCACGGAGCACCAGATCAGGTAAAAACTGCTTTGGCGTAGTCTTACCGCCTCAGTTTAACGCCGTCTCGGGGAGTTTGGGTCCTGGTCGAGTGCTAGACCTATAAGGAAAAGCGAAATCCCGGATAAAAAGATTAGTATGCTCATCTGTTCTGGGGCTGCGGACTCGCCGCAACCCGCTCCGTTTACATCTCCCGAAGAAAACTACTTTGGTTACTCGATGATGAGGGAGATCACGTTCTGAGTAGCCGGAAGCATAAAACTAAACCGCCGGTGGTCCGTCGGCGACCCGTCCTGGGCGCCCTCAAGGCGATCAGATAGTCTAGCGGCTTCCAACAAAGTCACGATTTTATCGAGGCCCGCACGTTCATGCGTGGTTCTGTCAGTAATATTGCAGTGGCTGCAATCCATGGTGTCTATCCTTTCTTCCTAAATTGACTAGTTAGTTTAGTAACAGGGCAAAAAAAAAAGATTTAGGCTGGTTGAGCTACCTCTAGCGGCGTACCCAAGATCCGCGCTAACCCTGGTTTAAGGCGTTCTAGCATTTCCGGATTATTTTGGATCTTTGCCTGCATTAAAATACCGACCACAAAGCAATAGGCTTCCTTCGCTAGTTGAGCTGGGTCATCCGTCTTGATTGAGCCTTCCTCGGCGGCGTCCCTGATCGCCCCGGTCAGATAGCGAACCACTCGCTCCGCGACTTGTTCCGTTTTTTGACGGATAGCTTCATCCTGAGTACTAAGTTCGCATCCAACCGAGGCGAAAGGGCAACCCAACACCCTGCCGAAACTCTGATATTTCTCTAACTGGTCGTTGACTGTCTGCTCACAGTAGTGTGCAAGTCTAACCAGTGGAGGATCTTGTGACGAAAAAATCCGGTCCATAATCGGCCGTTTCTTACTGGCGTGTTCTTCACATGCAGCGACAGCCAGATCGGACTTGGTCTTGAAGGCGTAATAAAAGCTTCCTTTGTTCACACCGGCTCGTTCACAAATATCGTCGACACTGATGGAGCCATAGCTGTTCTCCCACATCAGCTCGGTAGCGGTGCGTAAAAGCTTCTGCTTGGTATCGCCTTCACGTCTCATGACACGCAACTTAGTTGACTGGTTAGTATAGTGCAAGCGGTTTTTTCGCAAGGTCCGGTGGTTCGGAATCTACTCGGACGGCTTGGATGGCCTCGCCCCAACGTTTGGAGGGTGTCCAACGCCGGGAGGGGAGCCGTCCCGCGGCCGTGGGATAAGACGGCAGCTCTATAGGACGGCAGCCACCGAAAGCCTTCGGGGTAGACAGGCGGCTCCCGCGAGTGACCCAGGAATCGGAATCCACCCCTGACGTCTCGAAACAGGGCAACTACGGGCAAGACCGATAGAACAAAGGGCACGATGGGTAGCTTCCGGGAGCCGCCTGTTGCAATCGGATAGAGCTGCCACCCTATAACGCGGCTCCCCTCCCGGCGTTGGCTCTCCTCCCGGCGTTGGGCGCGACCGCCGATCGACGGCTCACTCAATCATTCTCTGTCCGGCCGATTGCCCATTCCGGTAACCTTGCTACATTTTAGGAACTCATGAAATACCGCAAACTCGGTAAGACTGGCTTTGAAGTTTCGGAAGTTAGCCTGGGCACTTGGCAGATTGGTGCTTCCTGGGGTTCCGTCACCGAAAAGGACTCGATTCAGTTGCTCAATGCGGCCATCGACAACGGCATTAATTTCTTTGATACGGCAGACGTCTATGGCGACGGCCGCAGTGAACGTTTGATCGCTCAGGTATTGCGCGATCGACGCGAAAAGATTTACGTGGCGACGAAGGCCGGCCGCCGCCTGCAGCCGCACGTAGCGGACGGCTACAACGAAAAGAATCTGACGGCGTTCGTCGATCGGAGTCTTTCTAACCTGCAGCGTGACGCCCTTGATTTAGTGCAGCTTCATTGTCCACCGATCGACGTCTATTATCGACCTGAAGTGTTTGAGGCTCTCGATGGATTAAAGAAAGCGGGGAAGATTCTTAATTACGGAGTCAGCGTCGAGAAAGTCGAAGAGGCGATCAAAGCAACCGAGTTTCCCGGAGTGGCGAGTGTGCAGATCATCTTCAACATCTTCAGACAGCGTCCCAAAGACTTATTCTTCCCGCTCGCGCAAAAGAGAGATGTTGGCATTCTGGTCCGGCTGCCTCTAGCTAGCGGTCTGCTTGGGGGTAAGATTACCAAGCAGACTCAATTCGCCGCTGATGATCACCGCAGTTACAACCGCCGCGGAGAACAGTTTGATCGCGGTGAGACATTCTCCGGCGTCGATTTGGACGTGGCCTTGGATGCGGTTGAGAAGGTCCGAGCGTTGGTTCCTCCGAATGTGAGCATCGCGCACTTTGCATTACGCTGGATTCTCGATCACCCGGAAGTCAGCTGTGTCATTCCCGGAGCGCGAAATAGTGCTCAGGTACTCGAAAACGTGAAATCGATCGATGTACCCACGTTGAGTCCGAAGCAAAACGAAGCGCTGGCCAAGATCTATCAAGAGCAGATCAGTCCGTTGGTTCACCAACGTTGGTAGAAAAGGCGCGCTATCGCGCCTTTTCTTCACAATCTTTCAATCGTTTTTCCAGAAACACCTTTTCTGTCTGAAGATCGGTGAGCTGAATCGCCTTCCGGAAATGGCCGGAGGCGATGTCAAAATGATCTTGCCGGTATTCGAACTCGCCGAGGACGGCGTAAAAAAGGTAGTACGAATCCAGATAACCATTCTTTTGGATCGGTTCCACCGCTGCGAGACCGGCTTTAGGTCCCTTCACGTTAGCGACGGCGACGGCGCGGTTAAGGGCGATCACCGGCGAGTCGCTGATGCCGATCCAGTGATCATAAAGAGTTAAGATTTTCTGCCAATCAGTCGATTTATAGTCCGCGGCAGCGTCGTGGCAGGCGGCGATCCCCGCCTGGATATGATATTCCGTCAGCTCATTTCCGGCAGCGGCTAAGCCCAAATGGAGCATACCATGCTCGATCATCTTACGATTCCAAAGTGAGCGATTCTGCTCCTTGAGACGCAGAATGTTTCCTTCGGCATCTACGCGGGCAGGTAGCCGAGCTCCGTCCAATAGCATCAACGAGATCAGTGCGTGAATCCTAGGCTGATTCGTGAGCGGATGTTCAGCTAGCAAGGTCGCCAAATGGATCGCCTCAGAACAGAGATCTTCTCTTACAAGGTTTTCACCGGTAGATGCCTTGTAGCCTTCGTTGAATAACAAATAGAGCGTTTGCAGGACACCGTCCAAACGACTGGATAGGTCTGCCCCCGATGGAATCTCAAAAGGGATATGCAAGTCCTGGATGCGCTGCCTAGCTCGCGTCAACCTTTTGGCGATGGCAGCCTCACTGGTGAGAAAAGCAATCGCAATTTCGGTAGTGCTGAATCCGCAAAGCGTTTTGAGAGCTAACGCTGTTTGCGCTTCGGGCGGAAGCTGGGGATGACAACAGGCAAACATCAACCGTAGCCGACCGTCTTTTATCTCAGTTTCGAATATCGGGGAATCGTCTGCTACTGGATCCGAAGACCATTGATCAATGAAAGTAATGATCTCGGTTTGTTTATCCCGAAAACTCTTCTCTCGGCGAATCAAGTCCAACGCGAGATGCTTGGCCGTTTGGGTTAGCCATGCTGCCGGATTGTTCGGTATCCCGTAATACGGCCAAGTCTGCAAGGCTCGGACCAGCGACTCTTGAACCACGTCTTCCGCTAACTGCAACCGTTCAATCCCGAAAATACCGGTAAGAACGGAAACGAGTTTGCCTGCCTCATGACGAAAAAAGTGTTCCGCTAACTTAGAAACCTCTCCGGGCGGAGTTCGCGGTTCACGGTTTGCTGTTCCCAGTTCACCGTTCACTCTTGGCATCCTTCTCTTTTCGCGAGCGTTTGAAGTTTCTGCCGCGTCGCCGGGTCAGATAGCCGAATACGTGACAACGGCGAACGGTGAACCTTTCAAGCAGTAGGAGGATTCATCGTACCTTTTGCGAATCGAGGCGCAAGTCCTCGTACGTTAGATCAAGCCGATCCATCGACGAGCACTGTTCAATTACCGGGCGGACCTCGACCGTAACGCCGTGCTTCAGAGCGGGGCATTCTTTAGCGATTTCGACGGCTTCGTCGAAGCTCACTAGCAGCAGAAAGTAGCCGCCGATTGCTTCCTTAGACTCGGCGAAGGGGCCATCCACGACCGCGCCTTTCTTCCAGGTTACGGTTTTTCCTTGGTTCGATAGCGGCTGGGCGGCTTTGACTTTGCCTTCCCGAGTCAGTCGATCAAGCCAATCCATCCAACGCGTCATGACTTGCTGGAGTTCCTCTGCAGATAGATCCCGGTCCCAGAGAGTCCCTTTGAACAACAACATATGTTCAGCCGTAGTTGTCGGTGCGCTCATATATGACTAGTCTCAGTTTCTCGCACGTCTTCAAGGAGTTCCAGTGTAACCTCTGCATCCGGACGTTTTCTTGTTTCGTAACGAATTACCACCGCGAAAAGCTGGGCCCAGAATTCTCGTTCTTCGTCCAAAGGAAGAGTTCTGTTCATATGCGCGTTTTTGATGTTGCCCGTATGACCGCGTGAACCATGCACCTGGCGATCAGAAACGAGAGAGCAGCGATACAGAGGATTACGAGCGCCAGCCGCAACTGGGCGAGGGTCGACAAGGAAAACCCGACGCTGGTTCCAATGACCGCGTAGCCGGCTAAGCACACCGGACACTTCGGTATGAGAGTCAGGATCGCGCTCGGCACGATCCAACCGATCAAGTTAAGAAACCGCCTCAAGAACTTCTGGTAGGGACGAGCTCCCGCTCCTCCACGAATTGTTCGCGGCTCATTTCCACAGTTACAATCTTTCATAACGTTCGCTCTCTCTTAGCTTCGGTTTCGTTCCCGGCGTTCTCGCTCGTTCCCGGCGCTAACTCCCATACCGATCATGATGCCGAACCCAGTCCCCGAGGTTGTGACCTGGTCCCGTCTCGTTGCGTCCCTTCGGCAAGTGATCCAGATAGCCATATGCTCCTCCTACCAATTCGCTGCCGCGGGCGTAGGCTGAATAAGTATGAAAGATGTCACCCGCGGCATCGCGATAAAACATGCTGGTTCCAGCAAGTTCATCGATGTCTATCGGCTGGACCTCGTAATTGTAGTAGACCTTGCCTTGCGCAATCGCGTCGTCAGTAAAAGAGACATGGTAGTCGTAGTTAAAATCGCTCCCCTGCGATGACACCCACTGGAAGCGCCAACCCATGCGTTTCTTAAATGCATCGATCTTAGGTAAGGGCGCCCGGGAAACCACAACGAAGGCGACGTCATGATGCTCCAGGTGCACTACGATACCGTCGTAGTGATCGGCGCCGAAGGAGCAGCCTATACACCCTTGTTCCCATTCGGGGCCTAACATGAAGTGAACAATGATTAGCTGGCTCTTATCGCCGAACAAATCCGTCAGCGTTCGTTTACCGGTGGCGGTATCAAAGACATAATTCTTCTCGACTTTGACCCAGGGCAGAGCGCGGCATTCCGCAAAGAGTCGATCTTTTTGTCGAGTGAGCTCTTTCTCCTTTTTTAGTAGGGCTTTGCGCGCTTCGACCCATTCATCCCTTGTAACCACGGGGTGAGTCGAAAGGTCTTCTATTGATGGGGTTTGAGTAGTCATATCATGATCCTGCCGGACTAGCCTCTCCGGCCAGTCCGTTAGTTAGCTTTCTATTGATTCGACGAATGAGCCGGGCGGTTTAGGACACTGCTGGTTTATTCTTCATAACGATCGTGATGACGCACCCAGGCCATGGTGAAAGGCAACCCGGCTTCATCGCGCCCTTTTGGCACGAGATCGAGATAGTTGTAGGCGCCGACCAGGAATTCGGGGCCGCGGGCATAGGATGTATAAGTGTGGAAGACGTTGCCGGCGCTGTCCTTATAGAAAACGCTGAGACCGGGGGCCTCTTCGGCGGGAAATTCGCTGGTGTCGAAGTTGTAGAATTTGCCCTTCATTTCCTCGGCTTTGAATGAGACGCCGTAATCGTGGTTGAAATCGTTCGCGAACGACGAAACCCATTTGAACCGCCAACCCATCCGCTTTTTGAAATCATTGATTTTTGCCAGGGGTGCTCTTGAGACCACCACCAGGTTTACGTCACGATGAGCCAGATGGATCACGTTGGGATCGATGTTATCGGCTGCCATCGAACAGGTCGGACAGCCTTGTTCCCACTCCGGACCAAACATAAAGTGGTAGACAAGTAACTGGCTTTTGTCGCCGAATAGCTGGGCCAGCGTCTCTTTTCTCTCTGGCCCGTCGAAAACATAATTTTTATCGACTCTGACCCAAGGTAGATTGCGTTTCTCTGCTGCTAACCGATCTCCCAGCCGAGTGAATTCCTTCTCCTTAGCCAGAAGGGCTTTACGTTGTTCCAGCCACTCACCTCGCGATACGACCCGTGGCGATTCTACGTTCGATATGCTCATAATACGTTGGTTCCTTTTTTCAGTTCAAAGACACGACGAACGGGCAGAGCCGCTTTGGACAGGTCGGTCGGCTTTTTTGCAGTTATTCACCCGGTTGCGCTAAAACATCGACGGCCAGGAGGAGGTTCCTACCAATGCCGGTCAACCTAAGGACGCAAGTGTGTTCGTCCCTCCGGGACAAAGGTTAGTTTCGTTAGGTTGGCGCGCATGCTCGGCGGCGGGAAAGACACGCTCCCCGCCTTGGCAGATTTTTGCCTGCAGATGTCTAAAAGAAAACAAAAGGTGCTTAAAAAGAAACATTTAGAATCTTTTAAAATCATCCGATTGGCCTCTGTTAGCTGCTGTGCGACCGGATTTAATCTTTTGCTTGAGATATTAAAGTTTCATGATAAGAAACATCTTCGATGTGCGGTATCGTCGGTTTATTTTTGAAAAAGAGAGCACTCGAACCCGAGCTCGGCGCCTGGTTCAGTGAGATGCTGATCTGTATGAGCAGTCGGGGCCCGGATAGTGCCGGCTTCGCCATCTACGGCGAATCTGCTCCCTCCGGAAAAGTGAAATTGGTTCTGCAGCATGCGGACCTCAAGTTTGATTGGTCGGTAATTGCTCTGGCCCTGGAGCTCGAATTTCGAGAGAAACCAACCGTCGAAGTGAACTCGAGCCATGCACGATTTATGGTGAATGAAGACCTCCAGGCGATTCGGGAATTTCTGCGTCGAAACTTTCCGGAAGTCCGCATCATGAGCGCTGGACGAAGAATTGAGATCATGAAGGAAACGGGCAGGCCGGAATCGGTGGTCGAGCGGTTCTCCGTGCGAAAGATTTCAGGCAGTCATGCGATAGGTCACACGCGGATGGCGACCGAGAGCGCGGTCACCACTGAAGGATCACATCCGTTTAGCACGGGAGTGGATCTTTGCCTCGTGCATAATGGCTCTCTGAGTAACCACAATCGCCTGCGCCAAAAGCTCTTCCGAGAAGGAGTCAACTTTTACACGGAGAATGATACGGAAGTTGCGGCGGGTTATTTCGCCTGGAAGCTGGAACAGGGCGCCACTCTGAAAGAGGCGCTCGCATCCGGGCTCAAAGATCTGGACGGATTTTACACTTTTACCATTGGCACAGAAAACGGATTTGCGGTGTTACGCGATCCGATTGCCTGTAAACCTGCGGTGTTGGCGGAGACAGATAATTACGTGGCCATGGCTTCGGAATATCGTTCGCTGGCGAGTCTGCCCGGGATCGAGAGCGCCCATCTTTGGGAGCCCGAGCCGGCAGTGATTTACAACTGGAGTCGAACGGACGTGCGGTAGCGAGACTCACGTATGATGTTTACTCAAACTGTTGATCTAGCCAAGGCCAGCGTCCGCTCGTTGAACGAGAGGTTGCATGCGCTTGGGCTCGATCGAGATGAAGAACGCTGGCGGGTCCTTAATCCGCGAGGTGCTCACGCCATCGCCTGCGGTCTGCGAGTTCCGGTCACGGTGGAAATCGAGGGACACGCCGGGTACTACTGCGCGGGAATGAATCAGAAAGCCACGCTGATCGTTCATGGAAACGTGGGAACCGGGGTGGCTGAGAACATGATGTCAGGACTGGTCCATGTTAACGGCAATGCTAGTCAATCCGCCGGCGCCACCGGGCATGGCGGTCTTCTAATTGTCGAAGGAGATGCATCGGCGCGCTGCGGCATTTCCATGAAAGGGATCGATATTGTCGTTAAGGGGTCTGTTGGCCACATGAGCGCGTTCATGGCCCAGGCCGGGAACCTAGTGATTTGCGGGGATGCCGGCGATGCCCTGGGCGATTCCATCTATGAAGCTCAGCTGTTTGTGCGAGGCATGGTCAGTAGCCTCGGTACGGATTGCGTTGAGCAAGAGATGCGTCCGGAAGATTACCATATCCTGGAACCGCTCCTGAAGCGGTCGGGTTGCGCCGCGAACCCAAGTGAATTCAGACGTTACGGCTCCGCGCGGAAGCTCTATCATTTCCAAATCGACCATGCAGCATTGTACTGAAATAGTTCCTGGAATGCGCGAGTCGGCGACATTCGATCGCCACGTGATCTACGAAATTCAAAGGGCGGCTGAGACCGGCCTTTACGATATTCGAGGCTGGGGTTCGAAACGCCAGCTACCACACTTTGATGATCTGGTCTTCCTTGGGGCAAGTATGTCTCGCTATCCCTTGGAAGGATATCGGGAAAGGTGTGGCACCGATGTCACCCTGGGCACATTACACGCCAAAAAGCCGATTCATCTTCAGATTCCGATCACGATCGCCGGGATGAGTTTTGGCGCTCTCTCCGCAGAAGCGAAAGAGGCGCTTGGTCGCGGCGCTTCTGAAATGGGAACTTCGACTACGACCGGAGATGGAGGCATGACGGCCGAGGAACGGCGTTCCTCGAAGCTTTTAGTCTATCAGTATCTGCCTTCTCGATATGGGATGAATCCCGACGACTTGAGGAAGGCTGACGCGATCGAGATCGTACTCGGTCAAGGCGCTAAACCCGGAGGCGGCGGGATGTTGCTGGGAAGGAAGATCAGCGATCGAGTGGCGGAAATGCGCACCCTGCCGCCTGGAATCGACCAGAGAAGTGCTTGCCGGCATCCGGATTGGACCGGGCCTGACGATTTAGCCATTAAGATTGAAGAACTTCGGGAAATTACGGATTGGGGGAAACCGATTTACGTAAAAATCGCCGCGTCTCGAACTTACTTTGATGTTCAGCTCGCGGTAAAAGCGGGTGCGGACGTGATTGTTCTAGACGGTATGCAAGGAGGCACGGGCGCGACTCAAGAAGTCTTTATTGAACATGTCGGCATCCCGACGCTGCCCGCCTTACGCCAAGCGGTTCAAGCCCTGACCGAATTGGGGATGCATCGAAAGGTGCAATTGATCATCTCCGGCGGAATCCGTAGCGGAGCTGATGTCGCCAAAGCGTTAGCCATGGGAGCAGATGCAGTCTCCATCGGTACGGCGGCATTGATCGCTCTTGGCTGCAACAGTCCGAAGTATGAACAAGACTATCGAAAGCTCGGCACTTCCGCCGGCTTTTACGATGCCTACCAAGATGGCAACGATCCGGCAGGGATCTCAACTCAGGATCCCGAGTTGGCTAAGAGACTTGATCCAGTGGTAGGTGGAAGAAGGTTAGCCAACTATCTACGGGTGCTAACCATGGAAACCCAAACCCTGGCTCGGGCATGCGGCAAAAGCCATGTTCTCAATCTGGAACCGGAAGATATGGTGGCTCTAACCGTTGAAGCGGCAGCGATGGCGGGAGTTCCTCTTGCGGGTACGAACTGGGTGCCGGGAGAGAGACAGCCGCAAGAGAGTGCAGCGCGGCATTAGACGGAACTGAAGGAATAGCCGCAAAAGAGCGCAAAAAAAAGATCAGAAAAAGTCGCCGTTGGCCGATTTTGATCTACGCTGATTCGTCAACCAAGCGTCGCGTAGCGAAGAATCATCGATTTTCAGGAGGATTCTTTTCTGCGGTTCACCCGCGCCAATTCGTTTGTCTGTTTTGGCTACCCTTTTTGCGATCTTTGCGCTCTCTTGCGGCTATTCCTTCGGTTGGGCTCGGCCGCGCTGCGCTTTTTTTTGCGGCTATCAAAGATGGTGACGGGCAAGGCTTGAGTTGTGACTGGTTCCCGGTCTCAGACTGCAAATGGGTTGCAATCCGAGTTTCCTTTGCAGAAACTTCGGGTAGTGAGAAAAGCAAAACCCACTCTGGAGGAATCGGCTACGGTTGAGCAGTTTATCGGGCAACGAATTCGAAACCTTCGGTTGCAACGAAACGTCACTCTTGACCAGTTGGCGGAACGGGTTCGCTTAACCAAGGGGCAGTTGTCCAAGATCGAGAATGGACTTGTTTCTTCGCCGGTTTCGACGTTAACCCGGATCGCTTCCGCGCTGGGAGTTGGACCTGGTTATTTTTTTCAAGTTGATGGGTCAGAGCGCCGGGCGGTGCTGATCCGAAAGAACGAGCGAAAGGTGATAGTCGGTCGCGGTTCCAAGCTGGGGCATTATTATCAGTCGCTGGCCTTTGGTCTGCCGTTTGAAAAGGACTTCGAACCCTACCTGATGAATATCGAAGAGCGGAAAATCGATCCGACCGAGAATATCTTTCGGCATCCGGGTCACGAATTGCTCTTCATGTTAGAAGGCGAAATGGATTACCGGCACGATGATCAAATTTATCATCTGAGTCCTGGCGATAGCCTCTTTTTTGACGGCGCGATCGAACATGGCCCGGTCATGGTTTACTCACCCCCGGTGCGTTTTTTGAGCATCATTAGTAATTCCAAGGGTAATCAGTAAGGAGCCAGGAGCCAGGAGGTTTTGCCTCTTGAGGCATCGTCGGGCGAAAAGTTGGCTGCTTCTTCCATCTCAATCGTTCCGGTTTTTGCACAAAAGTCACCGAGCGGACCCAGAAGGCGATTCTGGAGAATTTTTGAGCCTGGCCAGGGCTTTGCTGTATCTGCGTCAGGCGCGCACAGAGACCAACGTGTAGTCCATCCCAGCACATGCCAGATCTCACGACCTCTTGGCTCCTGACTCCTTACTGATTACTGCGCACTGCCCACTGATTACTTGTATCCGGAAATGGCATGGCAATTGCTTTTCATGCAACGCTAGTTTCCTAATAGAAAACATCCCTGCACTGAAAAAACGCGTTATGAGTACACCTAAATCCGGGGGTTATGGACTGAGATCCACTTGCCTCTCATTCGTAGAAATTCTATCTCAATCAGTCGCTAATATCTCGCCGACTCTGACGCCGGTTGTGATCGTCCCTTTTGTTTTTGCTTCGGCCGGGAACGGTACCTGGCTTACCTATCTCGTTGCGACCGCGGCACTCATGTTGGTTGGCTTGAGCATTGCGGAATTTGCGAAGCGCTCTGCATCACCCGGTGCGCTATACGTCTGTATCGGTCACGGGCTCGGACCAAGCATGGGCTTCTTAGCCGGCTGGTGCCTGATCATCGCTTATATCTTCACCGCCATCGCCGTTTTGTCCGGTTCAGTGAATTACGCGCTGATTCTTTTGAGCATGCTGAAACTGTCTGTTCCGCCGGTTGTCCTTTTCGCCATCGGCACATTTTTAGTCTGGCTCGTAGCTTATAGAGATATTCAGCTCTCGACCCGGTTGATGCTCTTTCTGGAAGGGGGGTCTATGGCTTTGATTCTGCTGGTATGCGCTATCGTGTTTATAAACCACGGGACCGCCTTCGATCCGGCGCAGTTAAAACTGGACGGCGTGAGTTTCGATGGATTTCGCTTAGGCCTGATCCTAGCGATTTTCAGCTATGTCGGTTACGAGAGCGCTACCGCATTGGGGGAAGAGGCAAAACGGCCTTTGGTTTTCATCCCTCGAGCAGTACTGATGAGTGCGCTTATCAGCGGTATCTTCTTTGTGATTTGTTCGTATACCGCGACTCTCGGCTTCCGCGGACTGGCCAACCCGTTGGACAAAAGCACGGCGCCATTCAACGACTTAGCGGACGTCGCCCACCTACCCTTTATGGGAGTGCTGATTTCGGTCGGAGCGGTTGTGAGCATGTGGGCCTGTACGCTCGCCTCGGTCAATGCCGCTTCGCGGGTGATCTTCACCATGGGCCGGCATGGCGTTTTTCACGAGAAACTGGGATCAGCTCACGACAAGAATGAGACGCCCCACCATGCAGTGACCCTATGTGCCGTGCTCACTTTCGCCTTTGCCGCCCTATTTGGTTGGCTTGGTCTGGGTGTGCTCGACATATTTAACGATTTCAGCACGATCGCGACCTTCGGTTTCCTCATTGTATATATCATGGTCTCCGTGGCGGCTCCGGTCTACCTCAAGTCGTTAGGAGCCTTGAAGATATCGAATATTATCATCTCGGTTATTTCGATTCTCCTAATGCTGATGCCGCTGGTGGCCGCGGTCTATCCAGTACCAGCGGCTCCGGCTGACAAGTTCCCGACCTATTTCGGAATTTATCTGTTAGTGGGAATAGCTTGGTTTGTCTGGCTGCGATTTCGAGCAAACCATGTCGTGGACACCATGCGAAGCGACCTCAAGTCGGTGCACGACCGGTTTGACGTTAAACGGAAATCGCTAACTCAAGAAGTAGCCTAACATCGGTTTTAGGTTGGAAGTTGTAAGTTAAAAGTTCCGCGTATTAAGCGTGTTTTCTACGCACTGGGATCCATCCGAACCGATAGCTTACAACCTACAACTTAGAACTTATAACCTAAAACTTATAACTTAATCGGGATGCCGAGTTTACGCGAAAATATCAAGTCACGGCTCAAGGAAGACAAAATCGACTTCTTATTGGTGCAGTTTGTTGATTTAAGCGGCACCGCTAAGGTGAAAATGTGTCCGGTCGAAGCCTTAGACACTTTGATCGATGAAGGCGCCGGTTTTGCCGGCGCCGCGTTGGGAGGGTTCGGCCAGGGGCCGAACTCGCCCGATATGATGGCCCGGGTCGATCTTACTACCTATACACCGCTACCCTGGCAGCCGGGAATCGCTCGATTTGTCGGGGATCTCTATGTTCAAGGTGAGCCATATCCCTATTGTCCGAGGTTAAATTTAAAGCGAGTGCTCAACCAGGCTGCAGAAAAGCTAGGCTTCACCTTGAATGTCGGTCTTGAGCCAGAACACTTTCTGATAACGAGGAGGCCGGATGGTTCCATTCAGCCTTGGGATCCTGCCAATATCGATCGTCTGGCGAAGCCTTGTTACGACTTCAAAGGAATTTCATCCGCGCTGGGCTATCTGCAGGAGATCGTTGGTTATTGCAACCAGCTGGGTTGGGGCGCTTATCAGGCGGATCACGAAGACGCGAACGGTCAATATGAAGTGAATTTCCAGTATGCCGATGCCTTGACTACCGCGGATCGTTACACGTTTTTCAAAATGATGACTTCCCAGGTGGCTCCGAAATATGGCGCGGTGGCGACCCACATGCCGAAGCCGTTTGCTGATCGCACCGGAAGCGGCGCACATATGCATTATCATATCGCTGACCGCAGCGGTGAGAATCTGTTTGCCAGTGATGAAGATAATCGTGGAATGGGACTTTCGAAGTTAGCTTATCAGTTTCTGGGCGGAATTCTGAAACACGCTCCGGCGTTATGTGCGATCTTGTCGCCAACGGTGAACTGTTATAAACGGTTGCAAGTTGGAGAAGGCTTGTATAGCTCGCGTTCCGGATTCACCTGGACACCTGCTTTTGTTAGTTACGGTGGAAATAACCGTACGCAGATGCAGCGAGTGTGCGGGCCTGGTCACATCGAAGACCGAACCGTCTCAGCCGGTTGTAATCCGTACCTGGTGTTTGCTGCTTACTTAGCCGCCGGCCTTGATGGTATCGAACAGGATCGAGATCCCGGCGAGCCAAACCACGAAAACCTTTACGAACTAACTCCTTTGGCGATCCGAAAACGCGGGATGAAAACCCTGCCGCAAACATTGCCTGAGGCATTGTTCGAGCTGGAACGAGATCCTGTCGTTCTCAATTCTCTTGGTCCGATCGGAGACGAATTCGTAGATCATAAAAGAAGGGAATGGAACGATTACCATCGGAGTGTGTCCGGCTGGGAAATCGAGAATTATTTGACACGTTTCTAAGAATTCCCGGTGAAGGTATTCGATGTCGCGGTACTCGGCGTTGGCGGAATCGGCAGCGCCGCTTGCTATCACCTAGCCCGAGCCGGGGTTCGGGTACTAGGGATTGAGCAATTTTCGATTCCGCATGCTCGCGGAAGTTCTCATGGCATCACCCGAATCCTGCGACAGGGCCTGCATGAGAATGAAGTTTACGTTCCACTGGTCCGACGTGCTTTGGAGCTTTGGCACGACCTGGAAAGAACGAGTGGCGTACAACTCTTTTATCAGACCGGGAGCCTGGACATCGGGATGCCTGATTCTCCGATCGTGACGCAATCGTTGAATTCGTGCCGGAGATGGAACATCCCCTATGAAGAGCTTACCGCCGTTGATTTGCGCCGCCGGTATCCAGTTCTACGGCCGGACGACGAGATGGTCGCCGTTCTTCAGCCAGGCTCAGGTTTTGTCTTAGCAGAATCATCCATCGTGGCCCACGTAAATGCGGCGCTGGTTTGCGGAGCCGAGGTTCACGGACACGAAAAACTGATTCGATGGGAAGCCAGTGAATCGGGCTTTACCATTGAGACCACTCATGATCGTTACCAGGTTGGTCAGTTGGTTTTTACGGTAGGGGCATGGATCAGGAAAGTAGTTGGTGGTGTGGTTCGCGTCAGGCCGGAGCGCGCCCTCCTTGGGTGGTTTCAACCTAGGGCAAACCCAGCCTGGTTCGGATCGCTTCCGGTTTGGATCATTGATTCTCCGCAGGCAGGGCACTTCTATGGGCTGCCGATTTTCGGCATCCCCGGGTTCAAACTGGGCCGGCTATCGGTCAATCTCGATGAAGTTGATCCCGACGCTCCTTTGTCCGAGCCCAATGCGGACGACGAAAGCGATCTCCGCCAATTTCTGGGAAGGTATTTTCCGGATGCTAATGGGCCCGTATTGTCAATGCAGACAGCGATGTTTGAACACTCCCCTGATCGCCAGTTCATCATCGGCGGTTTACCGGGCCTTCCAGGCGCCTGGGTTATCGCTGGGCTCAGCGGACACGGATTTAAGTACGCCAGCGCGCTCGGTGAGCTGGCTAAAGACTTGGTCGTCTCTGGCAAAAGCAATTATGATCTGACTCCTTTTCGGTTGGACCGCTTTACCGGCTAGCGATCTGTTTCCGGAATTCCGCCGGAGCATCCCGGTGCTTTTCCCGAAGGTTCACCACGGCCTCGTCCCGCGGCCGCGGGAAGGCAACGCTCCAGGGTTCCTCTCAGGCGCTGGACTTCACGCCCATCCTTGAACTTCTCCACCCTTTGACCTCGCTCTTCCGCGCAGTTAGTCTGGAGTCTCCACCCCAGACATATGATTGTACTTGGCGTTCTCTTCGGAAGTTTGATCGTCTTCCGCCTGCTCGGATTCATCGGGATTCCCGTATTTCAGACTTGGCATGAATCAATGGTCTTCGCATTGGCGGTGATGTTCTGTTTCACCGCAGTCGCCCACTTTGGCCCGATGCGCAGTGATCTAGAAAGGATGGTCCCTCCGTGGGTGCCAAAGCCTAGAGTAGCGGTGTTTTTAACCGGCATTCTCGAAATTCTCGGGGCGATCGGTTTGATCATTCCGGAGACGCGTACGTTAGCAGGCGTGTGCTTGATCGTTTTTCTGGTGGCGGTGTTTCCCGCTAACCTCTATGCCTCCAAAACCGGAGCGAGACTCGGCGATAGACCGGTGACTCCGTTAGGGGTGCGGGGGCCGATGCAGCTACTGTTTATCCTGCTGATTTTTTGGGCGATCTCGGAATGACTTCAGGAGGTAGTGTCCTGTCCCATAAATAACGTGGCTTTCGCCGTCGGTCAGTTGGCTGTTTTTCAAGGCGCGAACGACGAGCATATCTGAATTGATACGTGAGGAGAGAGCAACGCGGAAAAACAGCCAACTGGCCACGGCCCGGAGGGTTGCGATGAAAATGGGCCGGCGGCTGCGTTGCTCGTCGGTTACGTATCGGTTCAGATATGCGCCCTCCTCGCGCCTTGCCGGCGGCTCATTTTGATCGCAACGAAAGCCACGTTATTTATGGGACAGGACACTGGGAGGGGAGCCTTGCGACGATGATTGCTCGGATGTCATCAGGCCGTAATGTGAGGGCAGAGATTATGTGCAGGAATATTCGACCCTTGTTCAATTTCGAGCCGCCTGTCACTGAGGATGAGGTTCGTGCCGCCTCGCTCCAATTTGTTAGAAAGATCAGCGGTTTCGCGAAGCCATCCAAAACAAACGAAGCCGCATTCCTTGCTGCTGTTGAAGGTGTTGCTGAAATCGCCCATCGCTTGTTGCATTCGCTGGAGACGAATGCACCACCCAAAAACCGCGAAGAAGAGGCGGCCAAAGCAAAAGCTCGAGCTGCAGTGCGGTACGGCACTTGAAGCTTCGCGAACAGAAAATAGCAAATAGCAGGTAGTAAATATCAGAGGGCAGATAGCAAAGCGCCTGTGAGCAGCGGGTGAGGGTGTGACTCTGCCGCGAAGCGGCTAAACATCATAGCCCAGGGCTTCAGCCCTGGGTCAGCCAGTTGGAAAGGTGCCCTGAAAGTGGCACCCGATGTTAGCGCGCGTGATGCAGCCAAGGTGCCGCGGCTTGAACCACTCCTCGGTCGCCACTTTCAGGGCGATTTCATTGGTCGCCTTACCCAGGGCTGAAGCCCGGGCTGAAGCCCTGGGCTGTGATCTTCAGCCGCTTCGCGGCAAAAATCCGACGATACCAAGGCTATCCGTTATTCGCAGCTTCGCAGCTAATCACCACCCGAAACTCCTGAATTGCCGTTAAAGCCATAAATCGCTAAGCAAAGGCATGGCCTGGTGGATATATGCTTTGATCTCGGCCGCGTGTTGGGGCGCGCAATATGTCTTGATGGAGACGCTGTTCAGGAAAGTGGATTTTGCGGCGGCTTTCTCCTTCTTGAGTTTGGTGAACGGTATCTTGGTTTCTGCCATTCTCTGGGTGCTTTATCCGCGTCAGAACTGGGCGAAACTTTGGGAAAGTTGGCCGACGATCTGGATGATCATCCTCTACCTGATATTCGGAAGCGGGGCCTATCTATTCAACGCGTTGGCCATCAATGAAAAGAACGCTACCATGGCGTCTCTTCTGGAGATCAGTTACCCTCTTTTCATTATTCTTTTCACGCTGATTTTTTTGCGTGAACTCCATTTGAATGCCGCGGGTTTAGCAGGCGCGGTCCTGATCCTGGCGGGTTGCGTTCTCGTCGTGTTTAGTCGCGGCGTTTAGCCGGACTTTGACCTGGTGGCAGGGCCTAAGTAAAGGTTCGCATGATCATCCAAGCTTGCCTGAACGGAGGTCATCCTCCGTCCTATCACCCCGCCATTCCCGTAACGATCCCGGCTTTGGTGGAAGACGGACGCAAGGTTATAAATGCCGGCGCGAGCGAATTGCATCTTCACGTTCGCGGCGAGGACGGCCTGGAAAGCCTCGCCCCCCAAAATGTTGATGCCACGATAACTGCTCTGAAAAGGGCTCTTCCCGGAACCCTTATTGGGATGAGTACCGGCGCGTGGATCGAAAAGGATGACGATCAATCGCTTGGTTATGTGGATCAGTGGAGCGTTTTACCTGATTACGCGTCGGTAAATCTGAGCGAAAGAAATGCGCCGGCAGTCATCGAAAGGCTGCACCGATTGGGCATCGGTATTGAAGCCGGGCTGGCTGACCGAGATGACGCTGAACGTTTACTCAAACTGGGACTCGATCGTTTGGCGCTGCGCATACTGGTCGAGGTCGGTGAACAGGACGTTGATCAGGCTCACGTTGTCGTCGATGAAATATTGGCTGCGCTGCGAAGAGCGCCTTTTGCCAAGCCTATCCTTCTGCATGGCGCCGATGGATCGGCTTGGCCCTTGCTCCGGCGTGCAATGGAATCCGGATTTTCTGTCCGTATCGGCCTCGAAGATGTAAAGATTTTGCCCGACGGCTCGGTGGCTGCATCCAATTCGGACTTGGTGGCTGCGGCAGTTCGCATCGCCGTCGGTCTTTCGAGTCCGGCGTCGAATGAGCGGTAGACCCGGGAGTTGGCAGCGAGGCGGCGTCCGGTTCCTGCAACAGATTGGACCTATGCGACTCATGGGACCTATGTACCGGTGAACCCATAAGTCCCATTCGTTGCCCGAATCCAGGCGTTCCCTCTTCCTTACCGTCACACGATCGGCGTTTGACGCTGCGAGACAAGTTGAGTAGATGACCGGAGCATCACCCTCGCGGTGGTGACAGACGTCGTTAAGAGAGAAGAGCCCTATGACGGAAAAACAGCGCATCGCAGAGATGAATAGTGGTACTGCCAAGTGGCGCCATTGGGGGCCCTATCTTAGCGAACGTCAGTGGGGATCCGTCCGGGAAGACTATAGCCCCGGGGGAAACGCCTGGAATTATTTTCCTCATGATCACTCCCGCAGCCGCGCATATCGCTGGGGTGAAGATGGGATCGCCGGGTTCAGCGACGAGAGCCAGATCCTTTGTTTCGCTATCGCGGTTTGGAATGGTAAAGATCCGATCTTAAAGGAACGCTTGTTCGGCCTCACCAACGAAGAAGCGAACCACGGTGAGGACGTTAAGGAGCTCTATTATTATTTAGATGCGACTCCCACGCATTCTTATCTAAAGAGTCTCTATAAATATCCTCAGCGCGAGTTTCCCTATACTGCGTTATTGGAAGAAAACCGGCGTCGAGGAAAGTCAGCTCCTGAATACGAGGTGATCGATACGGGTGTGTTCGACGATGACCGTTATTTTGATGTTTTTGTCGAGTACGCCAAAGCAACCGCCGACGATATTTTAATTCAAATTACGGTGGCTAACCGGGGACCGGAAGCGGCCATCCTTCATCTTCTCCCACATCTTTGGTATCGAAACACCTGGTCGTGGGGCACCGCAGGGACTAAACCGGAGTTGGCGGTAGCGGCAGACAACGTGATCTCAGCGAAGCATCCGCACATGGGGACTTATCTTCTTCGTACGGAAGGGACTCCTACGCTGGCTTTCTGCGAGAACGAAACCAATTTCGAACGCCTCTACTCGGTCCCTAATCCGAGTCCCTATCGCAAGGATGGCATTCATGAATGGTTAACCGGTAAGAACGCAAACGCAGTCAATCCGGCGCAAACCGGTACCAAATCCGCCGCTCATTATCAGCTGGTCATTGATGCCCATGGTCAGCAGGTCGTCCGTCTGCGGCTCTCTGCAGGGACGCAGGAAGTAAACTTCAGTGATTTTGATCAAATCCTGAATTCACGGCGTACGGAAGCTGACGAATTTTATGCGGAAGTGCAGCGTGGGGTCCCGAGTGAGGACTTGCGCCGAGTTGAGCGCCAAGCTTTCGCTGGAATGATCTGGAGCAAACAGCGCTACCGTTTCGATGTCCGGAATTGGATCGAAGGCGATCCCGGAAATCCGCCGCCGCCGGCTGGGCGAAAGTATGGACGGAATCATGATTGGCAACATCTCAACGCGACGGAAATCCTTTCGATGCCGGACAAGTGGGAATATCCCTGGTTCGCGGCTTGGGACCTCGCTTTCCATACCCTGCCGTTTGCTGTCATCGATCCTGAGTTTGCGAAGCGACAGCTCTTGCTGATCACCCGCGAATGGTACATGCATCCGAACGGCCAATTACCAGCCTACGAGTGGGCTTTTGGTGATGTGAACCCGCCGGTACATGCTTGGGCGGCGTGGCGGGTTTTTGAAATCGATCGTAAACAGAGGCGAGCTGAGAAACCTGACGACGAAGGGGATATATCGTTCCTGGAACGTGTCTTCCATAAGCTGTTGCTCAATTTCACCTGGTGGGTAAACCGCAAGGACATTACCGGCCTCAATATATTTCAAGGCGGATTCCTCGGATTGGATAATATCGGAGTCTTCGACCGGAGCGCCCCGTTGCCGACTGGCGGCTACATTAGCCAGTCGGATGGGACGAGTTGGATGGCCATGTACAGCTTGAATCTGATGCGGATTGCGCTCGAGCTCGCACAGCACAATCATGCCTACGAAGATATTGCCTCGAAGTTTTTCGAACATTTCTTACAAATCGCCGAGGCAATGGCGGGATGCGCTGAAGGCATGGGGTTGTGGGATGACGAAGATGGGTTTTTCTATGACGTCTTGAATTTGCCGGACGGCCACAAGATTCCGTTGCGAGTCCGTTCCATTGTCGGGCTGGTACCGCTTTTTGCGGTGGAGACGCTTGAGCCTGAGTTGCTCGCCAAAGTGCCGCATTTCAAATCGCGTTTGGAATGGCTACTGAAACATCGGCCAGATCTGGCTGACCTGGTTTCCCGCTGGCATGTTACCGGGAGCGACGATCGGCGTCTCCTGTCACTTTTACGCGGTCATCGTATGAAGCTGCTGCTGAAGAGAATGTTGGATGAGACCGAGTTTCTCTCTGATCACGGTATCCGGGCGCTATCCCGTTATCATCGGGATCATCCTTATTCTTTTGTCTGGAACGGTTCGGCCACGACAGTCGATTACGAACCTGGTGAATCGACTTCCGGTTTATTCGGTGGCAATTCCAATTGGCGCGGCCCGATTTGGTTCCCCATGAACTTTCTGTTAATCGGAGCATTGGAACGGTTTCACCATTACTATGGTGACGATTTTAAGATCGAATGTCCGACTGGTTCCGGGAATTTCTGTTCTATCAAAGCCGTGGCCGCGGAACTACGTGATCGGCTCAGTCGCCTGTTCCTACGCGACGCTAATGGCCGGCGGCCGGTATTCGGCGAGAACAACAAATTACAAACCGACCCAAATTTCCGCGACTATCTGCAGTTCTTTGAATACTTTCACGGAGACAACGGGCGCGGGGTTGGCGCATCTCACCAGACCGGTTGGACCGGTCTGATCGCCAAGCTGATCGACTCGCATTTGGAGTGAGCCGGAGGAGAAATTGTCCCGTAGGGACTAAACGATGGGAGCCAGGCATGAAATGCCTGGAATCCGGCCTCAGCCCAGAGTTTTAGCCCCGAAGCCGGTCGGATTTACCGCGGAGCGGTTATACATCATAGCCCAGGGCTTCAGCCCTGGGTGACGCGAGCAAATGAGCCGCCCTGAAAGTGGCGGCCGACGGGTCTGTTCCGGGCTTGGTCTGTTCATTCGGTCAGTCGTGCGAACCTAACTATCCTCGATTGTACTAGCACCGTGGCACCAGCTCAACGCTTCGGACGCCACTTTCAGGGCGTGTTTTGGGTGCGAGTTACCCAGGGCTGAAGCCCTGGGCTACGATCTGTAGCCGTTTCGCGGCAAATTCGGCGCCTCCCAAGGTTAAAACCCTGGGCTGAGTCCTGTTGCCCCTTCGGGGCAGAGACGCTCTGCTAGCAAGCGTTTGAAATTCACTTCTGTTCGCTGCCACTGCTCGCCACATTGATCCGGCCGAAGACGCCGTCGAACTCTTTGGCGGGGCCAGCGGAATAGTAAAGCGCTTTGGCGTCCCCGAGGCTAACTCCATTGCCAAAGGTTAAAGCCCAAACGCCTTCCACCGGCAGCGGTTTGCCGTCAGAGTCACGCAGGCAATCGATATACTCTCCTGTATTCGGATCAAAAGCGACGATGTTGTTATCGCCGAAATTGGCTACCAAGAGGTCGTTGGCGAAAGCCCCAAATGTCGCAGGCGCGATGACCATTCCCCACGGGCTATTCAATTTACCCTGATCCTTGAAATCCATAACCAAGGTTCCATCCTCGTTGTATTCGACCACATGACCGAGTCCCGGACCATCGACCTCCTCCTGTCCTTCATCGCCGTTTACATCAAACTTGGCATAGGTAACGAATAAATGCCCGGCCAGATCCAGTACATTGTAGACGTGCAAATCACCCACTGAGGACGGTACCGGAAAATGGTAGGACGCGGTCACGTCACGCCACTGATTATCGAACACCTCGATCACGTTGTTGCGGAAGTCGGCGGCAAAGACATGATTCCCTTCTGCTTTCGTATACGCATCGCTATCGGCACGGTTATTTGTAAGCGTGCCGCCGGTGAACACGCTGTTAACCGGATGAGGTTTATGCTCCGCAGTTTTGGAATAGTCGATCAGTAATATAGCCTGATCCATGGCTACCTTCGTATTCGCGCTCCAGGCGTTCAGAGCGCCGTCCTCGGTGAAGAAGATAAACTTGGCGGAGCCGGAGAAGCCTTTGGGGACTCGGACAGCGGGCTCTTTGCTATAGTCCATGGCGGGGCCTGAGATAGGAAACTCGATGGGCTGTCCCGGCAAATCACTCGCGGAATTGTAGGTCTGGCCGGTCACGTAAGCGATACCTCGATCGGTCCATTTTGGCGTCTGCAGGGTAACGCTCTTGAGTCCGTCTTGGTGCAAAGGGGTACCGTTTACATCACCGATGTATTCAACCGAAGTGCCGGTGGCGGCGTTGGCAATCCAGAAATGTCCGCCAGCGCCAGGCGGCCGAATGGCGATGCCCCACGCGTCTACCATTTTCTTATCAATTAGCTGCGGGTGATACTTCGGGTCGTTTGCCACCAGGACCGTCTTCACGTACGCGTTCTGCGCCATAGCGGAGGCAGCAAAACTGCAAGCCGCCGCCATGAGGTACTTCAAAATCTTCATGCTAGAAACAACTACACGGCGAGCCATCCTGGAGACGGCTCGCCGTGTGTAATTCATTAGGATTTGCTAAGTTTGCTCGCTAGCTGGCTAACGACCTAGCTTAGAATTTCGGAAGGTTCTTCGGAATAGCCCCTGACTTGAACATATCGGAGATATCCGTGGTCCCGTCCGCTTGGGGATTCGCGGCGTCATTCAGGTATCCACTCGGGGTGTTTGCTCTAATGCCGAACACCTTCTGCAAAGTAGCCAAATCCGAGGAGTGGGTGTAGTCCTTCGTGCTGGCGAAGGCATTGCCTTTGGCTAGCTTCGAAATCACGATAAATGCCAAGGTATGCTTGAAATCGTTTTGGTTGGTACCTTCGGTTTCATCCGTCCAGATGACGATGACGCCATTGTCCTGATACGCTTGCGAAGCCATGATCTGGGGAATCACGATCGACAGGAAGTTATCCGCCGCCGCGATTTGCGATAGATCACCCGTGTAAGCAACACCATGATAAGTAAACCCGTTCGTGAGAGCTGAGTGCATCTCGTTGAACTGATCCGGAGTGATCAGGTTATATCTAGCGACTTTATTGCTTTTCAGATCACTGAACAACTGCTGCAGCGGACGGTAGTGCTTTCTCAGCTTGTTAGTGGTGTCCGTAACGTCGCCGCCATTGGTGTCCGTGAAAAACAAGCTTCCATCATGTTTGCAGGCAAAGTTATACTGATTGCTGCCGTTGAACTCGTTGACATAGCTCGGAGAGGTTCCGCTGAAGCTTGAGAGCGGTACTGTCCACGCGCTTTCTGGGGCCGGAGTGCTGGTAATGGTTCCGCCGAGGTTGAAATTGCCACCATCCGTGTTCAGCATGTCGACGTCTTCTTGGTACGCATTCCAAGTGAGCCCATTCTTTTCCATCAATCCGGTCAGATGCTCACCCGTAAAGGTTGGATTGGCGGCCAAAAATGCTGCGATAGCAGCCACACTACCACCAGGCGTTACGTACGGATCGTTATCGTTGAAAATACCGAAATTCGTTCCGGCTTCCTGCCAGAGATAGTTCGGCTCAGAAGGATGGATGCTCGGGTTGTTGCCGCTCGGAGTTGCCAGCACGTTGTGATACGCAGTTGCATAAGAGACTTCCTTAGCGTTAGGATTTCCTGGCGTTACCAAGCTGTTGATGTACGGAGCAGCCTTGGAACCGAAAATCTGGTTCGGAGCGCTGGTATCACTTTTCGGCTGGGTCCAGTTATGATTTTCCAGTTCGATATAGAAAACAGCGCCGATTTGCCTGTCTGGTTTATCCTGGGCAAACGCCGTCGAAGACAAACAGACTGCGAAACCAGTGCTGGCGAGTGCGCAAACGACACTGCTGGCCATGCGGGCCGGGAGGGGTTTATTTAAAAGCATAGAGTAGGATACTTGATGAAAATGCTCTCCTGTGAGAGCAGGCGACAAATAGATCCCGTTTACGGCTTCGTCACGTTACGTTTTGGTCACAAGCGAGCTTTTTTGTCAGAATTGTGTCGTATCCGTAACATCTGTCGATTTGCGCGATCAACCGCCTCTCGTGAACCCTGCATTTTGCAGCATTAAAGGTTTGCACCCAATGACTTGGCGAAGTTGGTCTATGGTGAGATTTTTCCGACCGTGGACATATCCGATACGCATGAATGGTTGGAAACGGACGGTTTGGGCGGCTTCGCCAGCGCAACGACTTCGGGGATTCGGACTCGGCGTTATCATGCGCTGCTTTTGACCGCCACAACCCCGCCGAGTGGCCGTCTGGTACTAGTCAATGGATTCGATGCCTGGATCGATAACGCAGCCGATAAGATCTGGCTTTCCGCCCAGCGTTATGCACCTGACTCCGTTAGGCAGAACGAACATTTGCGCAGTTTCCAATTCCAACCGTGGCCTCAGTGGAGCTACCGCTTAACCGTCGATCTCTGGCTGGATCACGAGGTGTTTGTTCCTTACGGCCAATCGATGGTGGTACTGAGCTGGCGCCTCTCCGGTAGAGTTGATAAGGATTACGCACTAACGGTAAAGCCTTTCCTATCCGGGCGCGATTTTCACGCCACTCATCACGAAAACAGTTCTTTCCGATTCGAGCCCGCCATCACCGGGGACGTGGTTAGCTGGCGTCCGTACGACGGTTTGCCGGCGATCGTGTGCCGGTCCAGGGCGAGTTACCGTCACGATCCGCAGTGGTATCGAAATTTTTCCTACACTCAGGAGAAGGAACGTGGTCTGGATTTCCTCGAGGATCTGGCCGCGCCTGGCGATCTGGTTTGGCAATTGGACAGTCAAAATCGAGAGGCCTTACTAACTATCCAGGCCGCAGGTTTCTCCGAACCGGGTCCGAACTCGTTAGAAGACTGGGTCGCTCAGCTTCGGGTCAGCGAACGCGAGCGCCGGATCCAGAAGACCGATCCCGTTGAACGCTCCGCCGAATCCTATTTCGTTCGTCGTGGAACCGGCAAAAGCCTGATCACCGGTTACCCTTGGTTTGGTGATTGGGGACGGGATACGTTCATTTCGATCCGGGGACTTGGTATCGCCACCAATCAGCTGGAGGTAACTCGCGATATCCTTTTGGAATGGGCTAACCACGTTTCCGAAGGGATGCTCCCAAACCGGTTTCCTGATCAAGACGCCGCTCCCGAGTATAATTCTGTCGATGCTTCGCTCTGGTTCATCATCGCGGTTGGCGATCTGCTTGATGCGGTCTCGGGTAACCCGGGATTAATCGATGAGCCGGCTCAACAAAAGCTGAAAGCTGCCATTGATGCGATCTTGCTAGGCTACCAAAAAGGAACCCGGTTTCGGATTCAGGCGGACAGCGACGGATTGTTAGCGGCGGGAGTTCCCGGTGTCCAACTTACCTGGATGGACGCGAAGGTAGGTGACAAAGTGATTACGCCGCGCGTCGGCAAACCGGTTGAAGTACAGGCGCTTTGGATCAACGCGCTCGCTATCGGTAAACGTTTCTCATCCCAATGGGGGCCGCTTTTCGAAAAAGCGCAGCGAGCTTTCGAAAGCCGGTTCTGGAACGAAGCCCGCCAACAGTTGTTCGACGTAGTTGATGTTGACCATCAATCAGGTGTGACCGACCCCGCCACGAGGCCGAACCAGATCTTGGCTGTGGGTGGGTTGCCGCTGGCGATCTTGTCTGGACCGCGAGCCCGCCAGGTGGTTGATCAGGTTGAAGCTGCGCTGTGGACGCCGGCGGGACCTCGTTCGTTAGCCCAAGATGAACCCGGATTTATACCGCACTATATTGGAAACCCCTGGGCGCGCGATTCCGCCTATCATCAAGGCACGGTTTGGCCCTGGCTAGCGGGTCCGTTCGTCGAGGCTTGGGTGCGTGTCCGCGGGAACACGCCCCAAGCTAAACAGGAAGCTCGCGAACGCTTTCTGGAACCGCTGCGTTCCTTGATGACTTTGACCGGGCTCAATCATCTGCCGGAAATCGCTGACGCAGTTGAGCCATATACTCCGCGTGGTTGTCCGTTCCAGGCTTGGTCCGTGGGCGAATTCTTGCGCCTAGACCGAGTCGTGTTACGTGCTTGATCACAACTGGATCCTGATGCCCCGTTGTGTTCCGCTAATCAGTTCCGCGTTCGACGTTCCGTTGAAAGGTCGAGTCATCCATCTGATGAGGGAAGCCTAATCGGTCTTGAAGCTGTCGATGTGTTGGCGAAGCGTATCGCTTACGGTTGGCCATTGAGATTCTTTGGCGGTCGCGGTGGCTATATAAACCCTCCCGTTCTTGGAAATCGCTCGCGCGTAGAAGTGTAGATCGCCGGACTGCCCGCTTCCGGTGTATTCGACGCTCCATTCATTGTCGCCGAGTGCCTTTTCGGAGATAATCTTCCATTTTAACTCTTCGAACTGTCCTTTCGATAAAGTCGCGTACTCTTTGATGGTCCCGGTGTACGGCTGGATCTGAATATTGATGTTAGGGCCAAAATCCTCCGACGCAGGTAGACATAACACCAAAGCGGTGGTTGTTGCCGATGCGTTCGGCGTCGCGTCTAATGCATCAATTTGGAAACCATAGAGAGGCAGGTCGATAGTTGCGGCTCCCGCCTTTAAAAACGCTGCGCACGAGAACAATACGACGACGCTGATTACCCTGGCTGTGCTTTTCATAAATGAGAGGTCTGGATGACTAAGGTTAGTCGCGTCAGCATTATCACGTTTGCGCCAAACTTTGCCAGTTCGCGGTTTGGAGCTAGGAGGGTGGCCGTCCGTATTTCGGGGTCGAACTGGTCCCGTAGTCCCTACGGGACCAGATCCAAGGACCCGTTTGACGAGCTTCTAAAACGTAATGGTTGTCCTCAGCCCAAGGACCGCGGCGTTAGCGGCATGAATACCGGCGCCGGGCTTTAAATAATATTGAAAGTCCGGCTGTAACTGCCACCAAGGAGCAAGTTGGATGCTGTAAGTGGCCTCAAGTACCGATTCAGTGCTGAGCGGTTGGCCACCGGCGCCTTGGTTAAGCTGGCTGGCATGGTGGCTCACTTTGCTACAGCCGAATCCGATCCCCAATACGTCATCGTTCCGACCGGGTAAAGGTGCGAGCAAGTTGATTCCTCCGTCGGCATAGAAAGATACTAGATTGCGATCCGCGGGAGCGCTTCCTATCCTGGTCCACACACCAAGCGCCGGCCCTTTTTTTCTTGGTTCATTGTTTTGGCGCCAGACCATTTGGTCGGCAACAATGAACACACCGTAATCTCCGTCTTTGACCGCCCCTGGAGTAAAGCCGACCTCGGCTCTGGTGGCCGTGTGATAAAATGCCCCTAGCCGGTACGTCCCGGGCAAGCCACCATTGTCGTTATTCACGTGGAAGCCTATCTGGCCGAAGAAGAATGCGCCGGTGCTCGCGCTGATCGGGAACGACACGCTGTGGCGATTGACGTTCGGCGCTTCAACGCTCCCGCTGTAAATCGCTCCTTTTAGGAAAAACGTTTTGCCAGGCTCCAAGTCGAATTTCACGGCAGGAGTCGCCATGGGAAAAAGGGGAGAAAAGGGAAGGTTGGCGCTTAACAGAGTAAACTCATCGAGAGTGCCGTTGATAAACAGCTCCTCGTAGGGACAACCGAAAAACTCATCATGGCTCAGCAATTGCCCTATCTGAATCCGGAACTGGTTATCAAAAAAAGACTGCTCGAGATAAACTTCACCCAAGCGGATGGTGTTATAACCATAGATGTTACTGAAACCGGCGATATCCCCAAGGGATTCGTGAGTGAGACTGGAGCCGTGCAGCTCCAAAACGCTGAAGTAAAATTTCGCTCCTGACCACCATCCGGTGAGCTTGTCTAAATCTAAATTAGCGCCAAGCGTCAGCAAACCATCGTAGCTGGCCGTTTGTTTGGTCTGGCCGCGAGCATCGAGGATAGCTCCACCGGAGACGTTCCCGAATACCTCGCCTTGATAGTTACCGAAAAGGTCTATCCCTTGTTGGTACAATCGCGTTCGGATCCCATCATAGTCTCCGGCGAGATAGTCTCTCTGCGGAACGGATGGCAACCAGGAAGAGAGGCCTGTCTCTTGGGCCTTGCTTGAGCAAAGCGAGCAATACGCCAGCGCGAATGCCAAGATTAGTGCCCACCATGGCGAAGCGGCTCTGACCGTGCTCGAACGGACGTGATCTTCGTGATCCTCTGTGTAAAAATCGTTCACACCAACCCCTGGAAATTCATTGCAAACTGGCGCCTCGAATCATCCCCGCGGCGATAAACCGACCCACGGCTAACCGGCGTGACAGGATATCTCGACCGATGACCCCGGAGGAGGTACCGATTTCAAGAAAACAGCGAAGTGAGCTTGAGCGGCCAAGCCATGTCCGGGTGAGCGCAGATAGCAATCCGTTGAAGTTTTTTCTCTGATTTCGCCCTGCGGCCCGCGCACCACGACTTCGATCCTCGTATTTGGTCCGAAAGAGGAGCCAAACTTTTGCCGGGCGAGGCCGGAAACGAGGATAGCGCCTGACTCATCTTTCCGAGCGTGACCTACCACAATATCGACCGAGGACGTACTCCGCAATTCGAGAGGATATTTGTCCGGTACTTCCGGTTGAACGAGAGCGGACGCAAAGTCCAGGAATCCGTCTGAATGACGAGCTGACTCCACCATATCTCCCTGAGCGTTAATGGTGGCCCGAGAGAACAGCAGGAAAACCAGCGCGATTGGCAAACGGTAATTCAAGTGACCAGATGAATAGTCTGTGATTGAGGCGCCGGCAACTCCAGCCCGGATGCCTTTTGACTCTAAAGGTAAAAATCTCCCAAGCTTCGAGTTGATGGGAAACTCTTAGGCCAAAAGCCGGTATAAGTTAATGGGACGTGCTTTGGACCGTCGTCCCATTACGATAGAGCCAACCTTATTCCCAATTCAAAATCATGGGTCGATCCTGCCTGCATCAGCTTCGCATCCTCCCCGGCGCACGACCAACCGCTTGGAGTTCCCATCCGAGCCGGCTGGCCGGGTTTCTGTTTTCATTTAGCTTCCTTGCTTTTGTATCACTGCAAGCAGACGCCGGTAATCAACCTGGAGCCGGCGACGACAATCGAGTCGTATGGCAAAATCCTACTCCCCAACTTTCACAGAACGCGATGCGATCGTTGCTAGCCGCAAAATTAGGCGGGTTGGAGGCAGGGCGGGTACATGCTGGTGATTGTCCGGCTTGATGGCGGCAAAGCGATGGAGGTTCGCTCGTTGATGTCCTCCGGTTCCCTGGTCGCTGACCAAGAGATTTGCCAGTCCGTTCTGGATCACTGGGTTTTCAATCCGAAAGCGACCGGAGTCTACAAGTTCCCTGTCTTACTTCCTGCTGGTCTTTAGCTTTGAAGACCAACCTCAAGCCGAGCAAAATTGCGCTCATACCTGCCAGGTTGAGCGGACCGAGCATTGAGTCCGGGTTATAGGCAATAGGTCTAAGCGATTCTGCTTTCCCGATCGGGTTCTAATTCTTACGGTGGGACCACGTCAACTTCTGAGTTCGCTGCGCCACCGAAAGCTGAGAAATTAACGTCCAAAATCGTCCCCTTTGTTCGTCGTGCTATAGAGCGAAAAATAATATGAGCCGAGTACGAGTGTTGATTGGTACCAGGAAAGGGGCTTTTGTCCTGACCGCGGACGGGCAGCGTGAACAATGGGAAGTCAGCGGGCCCCATTTTGCGGGTTGGGAAATTTATCATGTCAAAGGTTCGCCGGTTAACCCGGATCGGGTTTATGCCTCGCAGAACACGAGCTGGTTTGGTCAGATGATGCAGCGTTCCGACGACGGTGGAAAGACTTGGGAAGCGGTCGGGAACGAGTTCAAGTATGAAGGCGTGCCTGGCACCCACAAATGGTATGACGGCACCCAACACCCCTGGGAATTCAAGCGGATTTGGCATATCGAACCCTCTCTCACTGAGCCCGATACCGCATTTGCCGGGGCCGAGGATGCTGCTCTATTCAAGACGACGGACGGAGGGCGGACCTGGCAAGAGTGTCCCAGCTTGCGGAGTGTGAAAAGCGATCTCTGGCAACCCGGTGCCGGGGGCATGTGCGTACATACCATTGTTATCGACCCGAAGAACTCCGATCGAATTTTCATCGCCATCTCAGCAGCGGGAGTTTTTCGTACCGACGACGGCGGCCGGAGCTGGATGCCGGCTAACCAAGGGCTGAAGTCTCCTTGGGAGTTGCCCGACCCGGACGCTCAGGTCGGCCATTGCGTCCATCGAATCGCTCTGCACCCCGATCGGCCGGAGGTTTTGTTTATGCAAAAACATTGGGACGTCATGCGTTCGGATAATGCCGGTGAATCCTGGTCGGAGGTTAGTGGTAATCTGCCATCCGATTTTGGGTTCCCCGTTGAGGTACACGCGCATGAACCCGAAACCATTTACGTTGTGCCCATTAAGAGCGATTCAGAGCATTTCCCGCCGGATGGAAAGTTGCGGGTGTATCGGAGTCGCACCGGAGGAAACGAATGGGAAGCCCTTACCGCGGGGTTGCCGCAAAAAGATTGTTACGTCAATGTGTTGCGTGACGCGATGGCGGTCGATTCCCTGGAGCCTTGTGGCGTCTATTTTGGAACCACCGGCGGACAGGTCTATTTCTCAGGGCAGAGTGGTGACACCTGGAGCCCTATTGTTCGCGATCTGCCGGCGGTTTTGTCGGTCGAGGTTCAGACCCTGCTATGATCCGAGTGACGCTTCCTTATCATCTGCGAACTCTGGCGCTCGTGAACGGTGAAGTGGAGCTCGTTCTCGATGGGCGAGTAACGTTGGGATCGGTTCTCGACGCACTCGAATCGCGTTTTCCGGTATTGCGTGGCGCCATCCGAGACCGTGTCACGCTGCAGCGGCGGCCATTCGTCAGGTTCTATGCTTGCAGAGAAGACCTGTCTCACGAACCACCCGATACTGTGTTACCGACCGCCGTCATTGAAGGTCTGGAGCCCTTCCTGATTATCGGGGCCATGGCCGGCGGTTAAGAAGTGGCGCAAAGTAGACGAGAGTGGACGTAGTGGACGGCATGGACTGAGTGGACCTTCGTGCCGAGGGTCGTCTGATTACCTCTCTGTCCACTGAGTCCACTACGTCCACTCGCACGGCCAGCTTACTTCTTAGCTTGCCCAGCACGTGGTGGCCGCTGCCGAAGGCAAACAAGATGGTGGCGGATTCTTAGCGCTCTTCAAAAAAGAGAACCGGCGGGCAACCATCTTTGCCCGGTTCCATGGTTTTTGCAGGATCTCGGAACCTACGGCATCGGGATTTTCATACCGACGATTCTGGCCATGACGATTGGGGGCAAGGTGGAACACGTCCGTAGCGTTAGCGATCTTATCGCTGATGGAATTGTCGCGGCGAAAGGCGCCGCCCTGATTACCGGGCTGCTCATCGTCGGGATTATCTTTGCCGTATTTCTGGCGGACAAAGCAGGCCGGATCTGGTTGCAGGTCATTGGATTCGTCGGTTGTGCGGTTGGCCTGCTGGTCGCGTCCTTCTCTTTCTATACGACTGGCAGCACGCAGACGATTTTGATCTTTGCCGGCTTCATGCTTTTCAATTTCATGACCAACCTGGGCCCCAATGCCCAGACCTATCTGCTCGCGGGCGAGGTTTTTCCGACATCAATCCGCGGCATCGGCGCCGGCTGCGGTCGGAAAGATTGGTGCTGTTTCCACCGGATTTCTTTTTCCGATTCTCCTGATCAGCTGGGGAACCACGTCGGTCCTTTATATCCTGGTCGTGACCTCGCTCATCGGGGCAGTGGTCACCTGGATGTTCCGGATTGAGACCAACGGCGTAAATCTCGACGAGATCGGGCGCAAAGAAGGCGCCGTCACTCTGGACGCGCGTACCGCTGCCGCCAGCGCGACAGGTAATGGCATTCACTAACCTTCAATTGGAGAACCAAATGCGAACTACCAAGCAAAATCGGTATTCAGTTCGAGGGCTCTTTGGCCCTGCTGCCCTCGCGCTCACTCTGGCTGCAGTCACTACCGCCAGCGTTAAGGCAGCGGATATAACCTTGAATGAGTCTGGCTCGACCCTGTTGTATCCCCTCTTCAAAATCTGGGTCGAGAATTACACCCAAGGTCATCCGGGCGTTAGCATCACCACTGATCCGGCAGGGTCAGAGGCCGGCATCAAAAAGGCTATCGCACGGGAAGCCCAGATCGGCGCGTCTGATGTGTTTATGTCCGATCGGGAGACCCGGGAGAATCCGCAGATTGTAACTGGTCTGACAACCAGGGGTCCGGCATGAAGATTACCTGGCCGGCGGTTCCAGGAAGCCTGGAAGCAACCGGCAACGAAGGGATGGTCCAGACGGTCCAGAAAACACCCTACTCGCTGGCATACATCGGCGTCAGCTATAGTAAGGATATTGCCGATGCCGGCCTGGGCACTGCCTGGCTCAAGAACCAATCGGGTAACTTCCTGCTACCCACTAAGGAGGCCGTGTTAGCAGCCGCGGCCGGTCTGGGTACTAGGACGCCGGCGGACGAGCGACTTACGATCGTGTTAGCGCCGGGCGGCGATGCTTACCCCCTCATCAATTACGAATATGCCATTGTGTCAATCAAGCAGTCAGACTCGGCCGTCGCGGCCGCGATTCGCAAGTTTTTAACCTGGTCGATTGTACCGAGCGAAACCAATGAGGGTTATCTTGATAGCGTTCATTTCAATGCGCTGCCGTCGCAAATCTGGGCGTTGAGCGTAGCCCAGATTCAAAGCATAAAATAGCGGCCAACCCACAGACGTGCTTTCGGGTCATGGCATACGCCAGCTTCAGCCTCAGCCCTTCGGTCTTTCGATTCGAGAAAGAAATGTGGACTTTGCCTCGCTAGCCAGCCACGTTCAGCTGTTTCTCGCTGAGAGAAAAAAGGGTCGACGACTCCCTCGATTTTGGTTAAGAACCTGAGCCCCAAGGAAGCGCTTGTTATGAATTATCTACTTATCAGGACGTGGCTTACGGGTCTGTTGGTTTTGACGTCATTCGGGTTCTGGAGCGCCAGTTATGCGGGTAGCCCAGTCGGATCTGGTAATACCATTACCGCTGATCCTCCGGTTAGCCGTCCCCTGGCCAAGTATGGGGCGCCGACCAAAGTAGAGTTGTTTCAGAACCTTGAATTCAACAGTTTTACTCCCCAAAATTTCTCTTATACGCCTCCGTCTTTCACCGCGCCGGCCCAGCCTAATGACCCCCGGCCTTGGGCGAAAGTGATCCTGGTGTGCGATATTTCCGTGACCGCCGGCATCCAGTTTGACCGAACTGCGCGGATGACGATCGGGAACACCGTGGTTTATATCGGAACGACGGCTGAACCGAACCCTAATCTGGGCCCCTCCTGGCATATTGAGCGCGATCTGACCGAGTACAGCAATCTGCTCATGAGCGCGCAGACCGGGGAAATCAATATCGGGAACATAGTAAACTCGCAATACACCGGGGTGATTTATGCGAGCGCGTACCTGTTGTTTTACCCCTATACCCAAGGAAGTGGCGAGCAAGCGCCGGTCGTCGCCGACCTGATCTATCCGTTGCCGGGCACCGCCGACGGCAGCTACACGTTACAATCAACCACTAGTGCGTTGTTGCTTACCTTCACGGTACCCAAGACAGTTCAAACTATTCGCACCACCGTTGCTCGGGCTTATCTCGACGTTTTCGCGCAAAGCCAAAACCAAGATGAGTTCTGGTATTCGAATGTTCCTGATAGCCTGGCCCAAGAGCTGAACGAATATGGCGGGACCGCTTTTCGCGAAGTGGAAGTGACTATCGATGGGCAGGTGGCAGGTTTCGCTCCCGTTTATCCGTGGATCTTTACTGGGGGTATCGATCCTTATCTTTGGGCGCCAATTCCTGGGGTCCAAACTCTAAATTTTGTGCCTTACCGGGTCGATCTTTCACCATTCGCGGTTTCGTTGAGCGATGGGAATACGCATACGATTTCGTTGAGCGTCTATAACGCCAACAACTATTTCTTAGCATCCGCTAATCTGTTCGTTTACCTGAATTATAACTCCAGCTCACTGACGGGCGGCGTTACCGTAACCGGCGACTACGAGCCGCCATTGGAAATTCAGGAGAACATTCACCAGGTTAAGGGCCATCCTAACGGCACCATCTCCACGCGGTCCACTCGGCATTTGACCGTGGAAGGTTATGTGATGGTTTCCCCGCACGAAAAGCTGGTGACCAGAGTAGAACAGGAGGCGAGTTTTTCGAACCAACAGCGGTTTATCACGTCGACATCTAAATATGAGCAAGAGATTGCTCAACTGACCAGGCTCACCACTAAAAGCACGTACCAAGATATTAATACGGCGCCCGGACAGAAGTCATCGACTTTGGTTAATACCAGGGAACTTTCCTATCCGCTGACTGCTGACATTGATCAGACTTTCAACTTTGATGGTTCGGGTGGTCAGCAAAAGACCACCATCGATCAGGAATACCTTATTGACGAGCAAGGAGATTGGGTGCCAGAGATCGGGCTTCCTATTAAAGTCGATCCGTACACGAGCCATTTAGCGAACGTAGTCAACGCAGTTGATACGTTGTTGTTTAATAGCTCGTTCCAGATTACAGGCAACAAGGGACAAGCCAGCTCGCAGAACTACGCCCTCGATGGTAGCGCTCCCGATCAGCATTACGAACGCACCCTCAAGGCGGCAAACGGCGTCGTGACCTTCGACCGGAAAGAGGGATCTGCTCCTTAATGGGGCGGCTAGAGGCGCCGACGTTGATCGGTGGTGATTTTGATGGACCATCACCCAATCAATTTCTGGTGATTAAAGTGGACCATCACCGAGGCTCTGGTGGGGCGAGGCTCCCGAACGACCGAGGAATCTCGCAGGGTCTAGTACGTGGCGCGATCGATGGTGTACCTTGGTCCAAAGCGCTCGCCGAGCCGCGCTGAAGATGCGAGCATACTCCAACGCAACAATCAAACTAGTCGATACTTTTACACGCGAGAGCCTATCCGGATGGGCCAGATGTTCCTTCATGCTGGAAGCCGGCTGCCCGCTGGGATGCGGCTCGGCAACTTATCGGCGCGATACATCAGGCGTTTGCCGAGCGTGAGCACCTTGCGAACCTCTCAAGGAAGTTCAGGAGCCTCGCCCTACCAATGTTTGGGCTCCGCTCTCAATTCAGACAGCGAAAACGTCTGCCAAGATCGTGTCCGCCAGTTCCCCCCTTTCAAAACCCGAACCAGCAAATAAGTAAAACCAACAACGATAGTCAATCGAATGAAGTCAACCAAAGCAATCCAGCAATTAGTCATAGTCGCGACCGTTATTTTTTGTTTTACGAGTCTCGCGATCGGTCAAGCCATGGAAGGATTGCAGATGAAAGAGCTTACGGAGAAGCTTCAGTTAAATGAACAACAACAGAAAGCGCTGACGCCCATTGTAGCGGAACGGGACAAAGCCGTGAAAGCGCTGATGGCCAATACTTCTCTGGGTAAGTTGCAGAAGGTGCGCAAGGTCCAGGAAATCCAGACCAACTTTCGCGCCCAAGCAGGCAAAGTATTGACGCCGGAGCAGACCAAAAAATTAGAAGCTTTGCAAGCGGAACGGCGCGAGAAGCTACTCGGTAGCTAACGCTTTTTTACGCAAAGTCTTGCGATCGATTTTGCCGGTAGGCCCGTGAGGCAGACTGTCTGTAAAAATGATCCGGGCCGGCATCTTGTAGCCCGGTAGCCGGCTCTTCATAAAGTCGATCAATTGCGATTCGTTTACCGGCGGGCTGTCCCGATGGCAAACCACGTAGGCCTGCGGGACTTCGCCGCCGAACGCGTCCGGTACGCCAATAGCTCCTGCTTCTAACACGGCCGGGTGTGCATATAACGCACCTTCTACCTCAATGGGTGATACCAACCCCGCTTCGGTTTTGATGATCTCTGATTTACGACTGACGAACCAGTAATAGCCTTGTTCATCTCGATACGCGAGATCGTCAGTGTGAAACCATCCATCTTTGATTGTTTGGCTGGTTAGCTCCGGATCCCGCCAATATCCGGAGGTCATACTCCCTCCGCGAACAATCATTTCACCTACTTGGCGAGGAGTTGAGATTGAGCGACCGGAATCGTCGATCAGAGTAAGTTCCATACCCGCGATGGGTTTGCCGATGGAACCTATCTTTTTCTGACCGTAAGGAGGATTCATGCTGTAAATCTGCAACTCCGTCATTCCGCAGCCTTCCGTGATCTCGACGCCGAAAAGTTGCTTAAATCGCTCCTGGATGGCGACGGCAATGGCTTCGCCGGCCGAAAAACAGAAATTCACAGATTTAATATCGTAAGCGCCGGCGTCCGGACAGTTGATCAGATCGTTATACAGCTTAGGGAAGCCGTAGGTCTTAGTCGGCTTATAGGTTTCGATTGCGGCCAGGGCCGCGCTTGGTTCGAATTGAGGTAGCAAAACGCAGGTTGCTCCGCACCGATGGAATGGCAAAATTTGAGAACCGAAACCGATCAGATAACAGATGGGGAAGAGGATTAGGGTGCTGTCGGCAGAGGTAATAGCGATCTGATCAATTTGGAGTTGGGTCGCTCGCGCCAGACTCGCGTGTGAATGAATTACCGCTTTGGGCAGACCCGTTGTTCCTGAAGTGTAGTAGATGGCGGCGGGTCCGTTCCCAGAAAACGCTTCTACTCGTGAAGTTGACGATGCCTGTAACAATTCCTGGAAAGGCCTGACTCCTTCGAATTCAGAGGCCCGCGAGGTCAGATAATATTGTTTAACTTCAGAGAGCGACGGTCGGATTTCTTCGATCTGAGAAAAGAGATTTGGTTCACTGATGAGAAGCCGAGCGCCGCCGTGGCTAATGGCATACTGAAGCAACTCGGCCGGAAAACGGACATTCAGCGGAACGGCGATAGCGCCTATTTTGAAACAGGCATAATAACAGATCACAATTTCCAGGCAGTTGGGCAGAAGGAACGCAATCCGATCCCCCGATTGGACTCCTTGTTCGAGGAACGCAGCCGACAGGGTATTCGTAAGTCCGCGCAGATCCGCGTAGGTGTAGCTTTTGCCCTCAAAAATAAGGGCAGCGTTTAGGGGGAACTTCGTGCCCGAGTGGTCTAGGAGTGAATGCAACATATCTTTCTCGGTGGTTTTCGACCTTGCACCGGGAACCTGATTGAAGCCGGAAAGTTTTCAAGAGGACGGCGTTTTTGCTGTTTCTCCAGGGTGCAAACGGATACAGCTCGAGAGTGCAGATTTATTCGGTGCGAGGTGTGTAGCGAGTGAATCGACGACTGAAAGGCGCGAATAGTGTTCTGATCACATGCAGGCGGTCCGAAAAGGTACCTCGGTTGGTTTACCAACCGCCGTTAGCCCACCGAGCGCGACCGGCTTAGCTATCCTATGCTGGTTGTTGGCGGCCGGTGTTTATATTGCTGCCAAGGTTGTGGCGGCAGAAATGCCGCCTTGGGCACTCAGTTTCTGGCGAGTTTTTATTGCCGGACTCATCTTGCTTCCGTTAATCCGTCGGCATGTGCCCGCGATGATAAGCCAAGTCAGACAAAGGTGGCTATCAATGCTGATAATCGGCGGACTGGGGTTTGCCATTTCGCCAGCCCTTATCTATATCGGGCTAAACTATACCACTGCGATTAACGCCGGACTGATTATCGCTTTGATGCCAGTGATAACGATGATCCTGGCGCGCTTCGTTCTGAATGAGACGGTGGGTATCTGGCAATTTGCCGGTTCGATGGTCGCGTTTATCGGGATGGCCATCATTGTGACGCGTGGAGATCTGCTTGCGCTGATCCGTCTCGATCTGAATGTCGGCGAGATTTTTGTGGTCTGCGCGGCGATCGCTTTCGCGCTCTATACGGTCCTCCTGCGTCGGGCAAAATACCAACTACCGGGCTTACCGCTCTTAGTCCTGCTCTTGGGAGCGGCGGTTGTAGTGACCATTCCGTTTTACATTTGGGAACTGTTACACGATGACCGCACCGTTTTGAACGCGAAAGGTTTGTGGGCGTTGATCTACGTCGCCGGGCCAGGCGGCGCTCTCATGTACTACTTGTTCAATCTGAGTGTTCAGGCACTGGGCGCGTCGCGGGCTGGAGTCTTCCTCTATTTCCAAACTGTTTTCATCGCCGTCCTGGCTTACTTTCTTCTTGGTGAACGCCTGCTTCCCTATCATTTGGTTGGGGCATTCTTTATTATGGTGGGTGTTCTTCTGGTCATGTTTCTCAAGCCTGGCCGTGCACGTTCGTAAGCAAACCGACTTTGCTCATGACTGATGAGGTACACGGACCTGCACCGATGGAGGGACATGGAGCCTACAACCGAAGTTCTCGGGTGCAGGCCGCAGGTTCGTCGTCTGCGGTGCCACTGCTTGAGAAAGCGGCTCGACAGATTCCGTTAGCAGCCGTTCCTGAGACGGTCGTGATTGCCGATTACGGCTCGTCTGAAGGGCAAAACTCTCTTGTTCCCCTTAGCGTAGCCATTGGCATTTTTCGTGAACGCATTGGCCAAGAGCGACCTATCGCGGTCGTGCACACTGATCTGCCGGGTAATGACTTTGGCGCTCTGTTCCAGACGCTGGCTTCCGATCCAGCCAGTTATTTGCGCGACGATCCACGCGTGTTCCCATCTGCCACCGGTTTACTCAGGTGACGCAGATTTTCTTCCCTACAGTCCCTAACCCTGATCCCTCCCGGCACCACAAACTGATGGTGCTGCAACAACTCCCTGCACCCATTCCCTCAAGTAAAATCTGCGTTATCTGAGTAAAACTTGTCGCGCCATTAGCAAAGCCATCGCGAAACTGCGGATCTCAAACCGGATCTGCGCTTAACGATCGAGTCGGAATCGCACTGGGATTAGACGAACCGGCCAGAGATTGGGCGGAGACTAATCGTGAGTGCAACCCCGACGATCGCGGTTTTCAATAACAGGTGCCTAGCACGCAACTGGAACGGCTAAAGCAGGGCGCCGGCTTGGCGCGGTGCCTCGAGTTCTATCCGCATCTTTTGGCAATCTAAGGGCCGCAAGATTGAACGGCTCAAACTCTGGCTCAGGAATGTTCCTGACCGACCGCTCACTCTGATATTGATTCTTTATAACAAATGACGCGAGTACTAGTCCTTCCATATTCTTTACCTTTCTTAGTTTCTCTCAGCATCCTGGGTTATTCGCCCGTATAACGGAGCGCTTTCCGGAATGCCCAGAGATCCTCCCCGAAAGGGACCCTTCTGAACCTTTGATTTCGCGATTTTGTCTAAGAACCTTTGCTCTCAATTGGAGCTGTGTATTCTGTATAACAGGATGAGACAGGATTCCAGGCGATATTCGATTACGTCGATCCGGATCGAGCTAATTCAATCGATTAGATCCTGATTATGAAGGACTTAAGTTGTCATATCAGGTTTTGGTATTAGGTATACAATTGTGAGGATCGCCACCCCCAAATACCGTCAGATTCTCGAAGCAATAAAAACAGAGATTGTGTCCGGACGGTATCAACCCGGACAAAAACTCCCGAGTGAAGCTGCCCTTCTAAAACGATTTGCGACCTCAAGAATCACGGTGGGCAGAGCGCTGCGCGAGCTGCAGCAGGCCGGCCTCATTGAGCGGCGGCCAGGTTCAGGCACCTACGTGGGAACCGGCCCAACGGATGAGAATGGTTTGCTGTTCGGGCTGCTGTTCCCCAACGTTGCCGATACCGAGATTTTTGGTCCGATCCGGGAAGGTATGTCCGAGGCCCCGCAAGCATCCAAACACGCTTTGCTCTGGGGCAACTTGACGCCGGATCCCAAGACCAGGGCGCATCAAACCTGGGAGCTTTGCCAGCAATATATTCGCAAGAAAGTGGGCGGAGTATTCTTTGCGCCGCTCGAGCGGACTGCGGAGAGCGACGAAACCAATCAGCGAATCATTTTCGCCCTTGAACGAGCCGATATACCGGTTGTGCTACTTGATCGTTGCTTTATGCCATATCCAGATCGAAGCCGGCATGACTTAGTCGGCATCGACCATCGTCGCGCTGGTTACCTGATCACAGAGCACCTGCTCAAATTGGGGTGCCGCCGAATCGCCTTTTTCGCGTACTCCAATTCCGCGTCCACCGTGGCGGCGCGAATTGCCGGTTATCGAGAAGCCCTTTACGTCTTCGGCTTACCGGTCGAGCCGGCTCTGGTTCAGAGCTTGGATACCGGTGACGAGGCAGAGGTCAGCCATCTGATGAAAACGCTGCGACCGGACGCTATCATCGGAGCCAATGATCGGACCGCGGGGCATTTAATGCATAGCTTGATCCATCTACGTTATCGGATCCCATTGGATGTGCGGATGGTTGGCATTGATGATCTCGAATACGCCAAGCTGTTGCCAGTCCCACTAACCACCGTGCACCAACCCTGCCGGGAGATTGGAACCGCTGCCATGGGTGCAATGTTGGAGCGGATCGCCCGGCCGGAGATGCCGATTCGAGATATTCTCTTAGACAGCAAACTGGTAATACGCGATTCGTGCGGAGCGAACCTAAACCAGGTGGATCAAGTATGAGTAGTGCCCCGCTACCATCAATTAGTGAACGAAGGAGAGTTGCTTCCCCTGCCGTGACGCCTCAGGCATTGGCATGGCACAACGGTGTTTTATGGATGGGTTCGCGTGATTTACGACGTATTTACGCGATTGAGCCGGAGACTTGGAACGTAGTTAAAGAAAGCGAAGCGCCGGGAATACCGTGGGCGGCGGTTTCAACCGGCGAGGCGCTCTGTTTCAACATCGGCGAAGGAGCGGCGGATGATCGGTATCTCCGACGCTATTCTGCCGCTAGCGGATTCTCCGAGATCGATCGAGTTGCTTGTCCCGAGTTTACCGGATCGTATCTGAGCTACGACGGTAGCCACGTCTACATGAGCCAATGGTATAAGCATCGTATTCTGAAGCTCGACGAGCGCGGAAATATCTTAGAGACCTACGACATTGGCGCGGAGATTTCCGGGCATACTTTTTTCGGTGGCGCTATTTACGTTCTGCGTGGAACCGAGCAGGCGGATGAAGACTGGCGCATTGCCCGTTTGAATCTACCAATCTCTGGTGCATCCCGAATCGAGGATTTGGCAAAAGTCCCATTCCCATGTCGTTCCCTGGCTTTTGATGGCACGTGCTTCTGGACTAACCATCGAGTGGCAAATGAAATCGTTCGCTTTGCTCTCCAGAACTAGCAGGGGTGCGACCGGGAGCGGCTGGTGGTATCGCGGTGCCGCTACCCTGGGGATAGCGCTTTCTTTCAGTTCCGTTTCCATGGCGGAGGATGCCCGACTAACTGAGCAAGATGGTCGGCTCAATCATGCTTACCAGCAGCGTGTTGGTCAGTTGAGCAGCAATCCGCAAAAACTGGCCGAGCTGCGCCGTCAGGAATTGGATTGGATCAAGCAGCGAGACCAACAGTGCGGGAAGGATGTTGTTTGCCTAATAGAAGCCACCAAAGCGCGAGCCGACTATCTCGAACAACAAGTTTCCCAGGCTGCACCCAAGCCGCCCGGGCAAATCCCGCAGGAGTTATTGGGGAAATGGATCATCCGTAAAGTGATTCCGACCGATACGGTGACATGTCTGGACAGCAAACAAACCCAGACCCTGGTCGATACCGAGATTGAGTATCGCGCAGATGGGTTTCGTTGGAAAAATACTACTGTGCGAAGCTCGGGAACTTCGACAAACATGATCGGTGCACAAGAGTTCGCTCAGACCAACTCCGGCAGCCAGTCGCACGTGGATTTTAATCAATTAGGGATCGCGGCGTCCGCAGTTAAGCAGATCACCATTAGTCATCCTCAGGTGACGATTGCGGAATTATCACAGGGTGGCAGCGGAGTGATGCCCGGCGAAAGCGTTCTGGTAGAAGCGCCTAATACAATCATTTTCGAGATCTGTAGCACCTATTTCGAGGTACAACGGAAGTAGGCTAGTAGTCGCGAATAGGTTTTTAGCAGCGAAGCTGCGATTCATAATAGCCTAGGGCGAAGGCTTTGCGCAGCCCTAGGAAGGATGGATCCACGGGCTCACCAAATACGCGCCTTATTGTCTCTCGCTTTCAGCTCTAGGCCGTTATTTGTTGCCGTTTTCCTAGGGCTGCGCAAAGCCTCCGCCCTAGGCTATTCTAGGTCGCAGCTTCGCTGCTAAGAAGCGGGTTCGCTGCGGCCGGTTTTTTAACAATGCTAATCCCGGCACGGCGACCAATCATTTCAAATCGCCCTACGCCTGACGTCGACGTCGCCCGCTGACCAGATAGATCGCGGCCCGCAGTTCAAGCAATGGATCATCCGATGGCTCAATGCCATCCACCCGCGGGATCGGATCAAAAATGATCTTTTTCTGCTCTTGATCGTTATCTGAGACCGGGGCGGTGAGAACGATTTGGCCCAGCCTGGTTAAAGGCCGATCCTCAGGCCAGTGCACAGTTGCGTCGTTGACCTCGTCGGTCTCGTTCGCCAGCTGGGCAAAAACTTGGAAACTAATCGGCCCGGAAGCGATCCGCTGGTTTAGCTCATCGAAAAGGAAATTTGGGTCTTTTCCCTGGGTAACCTCGGGATCAAGATGTTCAACCCCGGCATCCGGCAGGATCCGGTAGCGCCCGTACCGGCTCACACCGTCTTTGTTGGTAAAGCGCATTGCCGTGACACCGAAGTAGACCTCTTTGGCGTAACTAGATGGACTCGGTTTTGGCGTCTGCACAAAAGCAAGTGCGGCTGGATGCGAGCCAAGAAATACTTCGATTGGTTTCGGTGACGACGTTTCCGGACCGCTGGCGGCCAATGCCCGTAAGAACTCGAGAAACTCATCCCCGGTTCTGGCGGGAAACCCATCGGTAGAATGGCTAACGATGTCGGTATGTACGTGTTCGGCCAGATGGAACCGAATCGCTAATCCGCGCGGATTCGCATTCGGATCATTGTCGGGCAAAAGGGGGATACCGGTAGAACTGGAGAACCGTGCGGTTACCGGGGTCGATGGGCGGCTGAGGTGCGGCGCTCGGCTCAGAGAAGCGGCTTCCGGGTCGGGCGTGAAAGTACCGCTCAGCATGAATCCACGAGCGTGGGCTGGTCGAAAACCAGGGTGCAAGCCAAAGATGGTATCGAATTGTTTTAGCAGATCCTGACTGAGGGCCAACAGCTTCTCATCGGTTGGGAGTGGCATATGACTCATCTGTAAGGCGAACGATGCGGTCCGCCAACGGTTTATCTCGTTGAAGCTGTGATCCTTGAGACCTAAACCGGCGGGAAGACTTTCTTCAGTGAAAACGCATACGACGATTCCCCATGTTGGTGGAGATGATCAAGGCGGAGCTTCGCCTCAGAGATCGTCGGTATTGTGTCGACTGGTATCCACCAGAGCGCCACATAATAGGTCTCGAGTCGTTCGAACCATTGCTCCCGTTGGCGCATGACATCCGCGTGATGGGTTCGGTAGACAAAGGTTTTGAGGGCTTCCACGGTTTCCCAAACAGACATATTGATGAGGACCGTATCGTCATCGTATGGGCGAATGGCGGTAGCATCTCCTTCCTCGGTTTTCAGCCGCCAAACAAAGCCGGGGCTGGAATCAGCCAGGGCGTTGACGGGCTGAAGCTCAGCGACGAACCCGGCCATGAGAGCGTCGGTCATGGGCGCGCGGATGCGGCCGATATTAAGTTGCGCTAGATGCCAGCGAGGAGAAGCAGACATAGCAAGATGGGCTTGATGAGATAAAATTGAGTTGACCGGCAGGCCATCGCCAGTTAGCTCCTGTATACCGGTATACAGGAGCCCATGCCTTTGTCAAATCGATCTCTCGCCAGCGCCGCTGATCAAGTCGCCGACGCTCTTCGTCTCGCTATCTTTCGCGGCGATCTCAGTCCAGGCCAAGCTGTCCCTCAGGAGGAGATCGCCGCCCGGTTCGGTGTCAGCCGAATCCCGGTCCGCGATGCCATGAACCTCTTGCAGGCAGAGGGGCTTCTCCGCATCGTTCCCAGTAAAGGCTCGTTTGTGGCTAATCCGAGCCCGGAAGAGATTCTTGAGACGTACGAAATTCGGGTGCTCTTGGAACTCGAAGCTCTGCGGCTGGCGTTTCGCCATCATAACGCGCAAACCCTAAGTCGAGCCGAGCGTTGGCTACGCGAGTTTGAGCTCGAGACTGAGCCGATGCGTCTCGGCGAAATCGACCGCGAATTTCATGCGTCTCTTTACGCTCCCGCCAAGAAACCAAAGCTGTTCGAGCTAATTAATACCCTCAGGACATTGAGTAACCGAGCCTACTACCTGCAGATGAGTACGCCGGCGCATTTAAAACAATGTCACGCGGCCCACGCGGAAATTTTCGAGAACTGCCAGCAGCGGAAACTCCGGTTGGCGAGCGATTGGCTGCGGCGGCATCTTCTGACCGCCGGGTCACTGGTGGCGGAATGGGCGGTCGAGTTCAGCAAGGAGAGGAGCTAGGAGCCAGAGACTAGGAGTTAAGAGCGAATAGGGGCGGGGGTGCGAGCTAAATCCACCCCATCATCCACTGAGGTCCACTCCTGTCCACTAAGTAAGGAGCCGGTTCTTATCTGAGTCCATCTGCAGTTGAAGGTGTTTTGACTACTTAATTAGTAGGATTATCTTGAGGCCTATGTCTCAGATTCTCCGTGAAGTGCTCGAAGCAGATGCACAATACTCCGCGGGCTTCGGTGATAAGGGCGCCCTGACTATTCCCCCGGCACGTAAATTTGCGATTCTCACTTGTATGGATGCTCGCCTGGACCCGGCAAAATTTGCGGGGTTAGCTGAAGGTGATGCGCATGTGATCAGGAATGCAGGTGGTCGTGCTAGCGACGATGCGATTCGGTCCCTGGTGATTTCGTATAAACTCCTGGGGACCCAGGAGTTCTTTGTTATCCACCATACTGATTGCGGCATGGGGCTCTTTACCGATGCGATAATGCGCGATTTGCTCGCTCACAGCCTTGAGACTGCGGTCGTAGATGAAAAAGGATGGCGCGACGTCGGCGCCGGCCCGGGATCTGATGACGGAGAGTTCATCGATTGGTTGACGTTTAAGGACCCGACTTCGGCAGTTGTTACTGATGTACGCCGTATTCGGAATCATTCTCTAGTACCAAGCCGAATTCCGATTTATGGCTTTGTTTACGATGTTAGGACCGGCAAACTGATTGAGGTTCCTGAGGCCACCCAAATCGGGGCGGCAGGTTGAATCAGTTCCCGGCAATTCTCCCGAGCCGCATCATTCCATCACTCCGTCACTCCATCACTCCATCACTCCATCACTCCATCACTCCATCACTCCATCACTCCATCACTCCATCACTCCATCACTCCATCACTCCATCACTCCATCACTCCATCACTCCATCACTCCGTTAGACCGAATTCGAGGACAGGTGTTGAGAGTATTTGTCCCGAAGGGTCTGAATGATGGTAGCCAGGTACGAAGTGCCTGGTAGCTACGAAAAACAAGTTCCGTCCCGTAGGGAACGGTATGATTGGGTCTAAGGGACAACTACCGTCAAGACCTGTCTACAAACTTGGCTCCACATGACTGCAGACCCGGCAGTGCTTCTTCGAGGACGAGGACGAGGACGACCACGAGAACGAGAATGAGAAACGAAGCGTCCTGTCATGCACATCGACGGGATGCCGCCTCACGCGGCGGGTTTGTCTTTTGTTACCACCTTCAAATGAAGATGGACTTCATCGTTAACCAGATGTTGGCCTAACCGGCCAAAGAACTTAGCGGAACCGTAATTGGCTCCCCACAAAGTGCGGTCAACGTCGAGCAACCCTTGGGCGGTGAATGAGCCGTCCGCTTTTAGAGCGACGAGGGCGGTAAAATCAATCCGTTTGGTTACTTCGCGGAGCGTAAAATCTCCCGCGACCTGGTAGTTGGGTTCGTCCGGACTGACGCCCGATCGAAAGGTGATGTCTGTTAACTCAAGATCTGCCCGCGGATATTTGTCGACTGAAAAGAAATCGTCACTCTTCAAATGCGCTATCAAACGCGCGTTGAGCGCTGGATCAGGAATGTCCGTGCATTGCAGAGTGGTCATGTCGATGCTCAAGCGGCCACCAGCCAATTGTCCGTTTTTTATGAGAACGCTGCCGGAACCCAGTCTGACGGTGCCCAAGTGATGATTGAAGAGATTACTACCCATCCACTCAACGACGCTGGCCGCTTGATCAATTTCGAAGCGACCTGAGGGCAATTGGATCGGTGCGCCTCGCTCGACCTTGCCGCCTTTTGCTTTCCAGCCTTCTAAACCGCCCGCTAATACTTGAACGTGGCGGTAACCGTCAGCTGCCAGTTTCTCGACTGCTACCTCCGCTTCGCGGGTAGAATCATTCAGACCGTAGATGGTAAGCTGGGTATTTGGGTCGGGAAACGCGGCCCGAATTTTGTCTAGAAAAGCAACCTCGTAGACGCAGATGCTAACGGCACCCGGGAGATGTTCTTCCGCGAAGGATTCTGCCGAAAGGATGTCAATTAAAGGGGAAGGAAGGTCTGCCATAGGGCTAGGCTTTCTGGGATGAGTTAAATAAACCTACTAAGGATGCCGGACGGACCAACGGAAACGAAGGAAAAATGGGCAAACCTTCGTTTACTAAGAAAAAACGTAGAGCACGCTGCACCGGGTCAGGTCCATTTTACCTTTGGCCCCTGATCGCGCCTCATGCACATTCGGGTTATGCACGAGATTCTTCCCGGTATTTTTACTTGGGGTTCGACTTATGAGGATCGGCCCTGGGATTTAAGCGGGTATGCGATCGCTTTGCCTGGGGAGACCGTACTGGTCGATCCTCCGGCGCCACTTGAAGGTGAGTGGTCAAGGGTGTCGACACCGATCACGACGATTGTACTGACTAATCGCGATCATGTTCGTGATACCGAGCTATTTCGAACTCGGTATGGCGCTCACGTTACCGCGGGCAAGAATGAGCTAGCCCAACTCGCGCCCCTGACCATCGATGTGGCTGTCCAGGAAGGTGACCTGATTTCCGGGGCCCTCCGGGTTATTGACTTGCCCGGTAAATCGCCGGGAGAGATTGGACTCTATTTTGATCCAGCCCATCATGCTTACTCGCGCGAGATCGGTGGCATCGTGCTTTTGGGTGATGCCGTCATAGGCAATCCGCCTGGAGCATTGGGATTGATTCCTGAGCCGAAGCTGGATGATTCTCAAACCCTCAAAAAGTCACTGCTTAAGCTGCTCGACTATGAATTTGAAGTGTTATTGCTCTGCGACGGACGATCGGTTTTGAGCGATGCCAAGCGGAAAGTTAGCGAATTCTTGACGCAGCTCTAGTTGACGTCTTTTCTTGGGACTGGTTTTCTCCAGGGCCGCAACACCTGATAGGAAGCGGCGCGGGTGGGTTGACCGGCTCTCTCACTGGAATTAACCCGAAGCAGTTCCCTTCGCTGAAGCACTTTCAAAGCTGTTTGCACCACGCTCTTGGCTAAGCCGGTCTCCGAGGCCAATTCTCGTACACTGATGGTCACGGGATGCATCCGGCGTCTGGCAGACCGCTCGTGGGTTTGGTCTGCGGTAGCTCGGCCGCGTAGAAAAAGATAGATAAGAAAAGCGGAAGGCAGGCGATCGTGAGCGACCAAGTCGCGCATCAAAACCTCAGTCACATAACGTTCTAAGGTAAAAACTGAGGTTCGCAGTCGGTTGAGTGGCACACCGTTGGATTTCTCAGACGAACTCATCGTTAAGCGAATAGGCACAGTCACAGACTCTCTCTGGACCGCGTACCGATAATCGGTACACCACTTTCGCCCAAGGGGACAACATTTGCTTTTGAGCCGAGAGCCGGGCTGCGGTAAACAGGTGAGCGAACCCCCGTCCGTTTATGATTACCCACGTAAAACTAGTTAACCTACCCGTCCGCGACCAGGATCGGGCACTCGATTTCTATACCGATAAGCTCGGTTTCTCTATCCTGACGGATCAGCCGTTTTCCGATAAGCAGCGTTGGATCGAATTGAAGCCTCCGAAAGCCGAGACCAGAGTGGTTTTGTTTACTCCGGATGGACACGAGGATCGCATCGGCACGTTTTCCAACGTGGTCTTTAATTGCGACGACATGGATAAGACATATGCCGAGCTAAAGTCTCGGGGAGTCGAGTTCCTGGGCGAACCTGAAAAACAGCCTTGGGGTACTTTTGTGCTCTTCAAGGATCCGGATGGAAACACTTTCTGTCTATCATCCAGCTAGCTGGAGCAGCAGTTTTGTTCTGGTGGCAACGAAGGCTTGAAACCAGGGATTCCCAACCGGTCTTTACCGGCCGTTGAAAAGGACTGCTCCGTAGGAGCAAAATATTTATAGTAAATCGAGACAAATAGGCGCTTTCACGTGCAAGTTTATCGGGATGCCGGAGTTGCCCGATATTGTCACTTACCTCAAAGCATTGGAGCCGCGGATATTGGGCGAGCGGCTGACTCGAGTCCGAATCGTCAGCACCTTTCTGCTGCGGACTGCTCAACCACCGATTGGTGAAGTGGAGGGTTGCGTCGTCCGTGACTTACGTCGAATCGGCAAACGAATTGCGATCGGTTTAGAAAACGATCTATGGCTCGTCCTTCATCTCATGATCGCCGGACGGCTGCATTGGCGACCGCCGCAGGCCTCCTTAGGGGGACGCAACCACCTGGCTGCATTCGATTTCCCGAAAGGCTCATTGGTATTGACTGAGGCCGGCACCAAACGCCGGGCATCTTTACAACTGCTTAGTGGCGAAACCGGCCTTAGCTCAATGGATCCAGGAGGGATCGATATTTTTAAAAGCGATCTCGCTTCTTTTCGAGTCGCGCTTACCACCGAGAACCGCACCCTGAAACGAGCTTTGACCGATCCCAGGCTCGTGGACGGTGTAGGTAATGCCTATTCCGACGAGATCCTGCACGCTGCGCAGCTATCGCCGATTGCCATGACGCATAAACTTCGGCCTGACGAGTGGGAACGCTTATTGGCGGCTGCCCGGCAAACCCTGGAATTGTGGATCAATCGGTTGCAAACCGAAGCTGGTGCTGGTTTTCCGGAAAAGGTCACTGCCTTTCACAAAGAAATGGCGGTACACGGCCGGTATGGACAGCCATGTCCGCGCTGCGGAGAAAAGGTGCTGCGGATTCGATATGCAGATAACGAAACCAACTATTGCGCTCGCTGCCAGACCGGCGGTGTCGTTCTGGCAGATCGCAGCCTATCTCGATTGTTCGGGTCGGAGTGGCCCCGCACTTTGGAAGAATTGGAAGCGCTCAAACGCAGGTAGGGCGAAAATCTCGGTGCGCCCAAGACGTGGATTAATCGATTGAGTAGACCGCACCGGATTTGAGCCGTCCCGGGCGTGTGGCTTGGCCCACGATGTGCAGGAATACAAGCCCTGCGTACAGCGCGGATTTTCGATTGTTGCCAGCCCCACGGTGCGGCTCAAATCCGGTGCGACCTGTTCACCGATTTAGCAATGTCTTGGGCGCACCGAGATTTTCGCCCTACCGATCGCTCGCCGAGAAGTTCCGTTTCTGCGATCTTTGCTGCCTGCCCGCCATAGTCCGGCGTCTGCCGGACGACGGCTGGCCTTTTTCGCGGCTATTCCTAAGAAGCTTGCGGTTAGGCGTCGATCCAGTTCTCAATCAAGCTGGCGATTTCCTGATTCTCCAGAAAGGAACCAGCAGCCGGCAGTTCGTTCTCAGAGTACCGGGGGTCTAAATTCGGGGTAGCAGCAGGATACTCCGCATCATCGCGTAGTTGGGGATTGGCCATTGTGTATGGGGCACTCGCCTCATCAGATAAGACTACGGAGGGCGCCGTTTTATTCCTGGGTTGAACTTTTCTTGACACTAGACCCGCCGTGCCTTAATTAACCAACAGGTTAATTAACCTATAGGTACAATACGATGCAGGATACGCTTAGCCAGAGATTTGCAGCCCTCGCGGATCCCACCAGAAGGGCGATGCTGGTTCAACTCTCTAAAGGCCAGGCCAACGTTTCCGATCTAGCCAAACCGTTTCTGAAAGACATGAGCCTGCCCGCTGTTACCAAGCATCTCAAAGTCTTAGAAAAGGCCGGCTTGATCACTAAAACCCGCGAAGCTCAATGGCGCCCGTGCCAATTGAACGGAACTGCATTTAAAGATGTGGCCGATTGGGTGGAACAATATCGGACCCTGTGGGAGCAACGTTTTGATCGCCTCGATGACTACCTGAAAACCGTCACTGCCAAAAAAAACTCAAAAGGAAAGAGCTATGCCCGAAAGAAGTAACGCCAACGAGATTAGAATCACCCGGATCTATGATGCCTCTGTTGAGACTGTCTGGGACGCGTGGACTGACCCCGACCAGATTGCTCAATGGTGGGGGCCGCGGGGTTTTACCACCACTACCTACAGCAAAGATGAAAGGCCAGGAGGAAGTTGGGTCTACAACATGCGCGGCCCGGATGGCACTGACTACCCGAATCACGTGGACTATCTGGAGGTCGAAAAGCATACCAAACTGGTTTACGACCACGGCGCCAGCAACGATCGGCCTCCTCTTTTTCGGGTTACCGTTCTCTTCTCCGATCTCAATGGAAAGACGAAGATGGAGATGAGCATGACGCTGCCGACACCCGAAGCGGCTGAGGAAACGCGTATCCTTATCAAGAAAGTCGGCGGTTATTCGACCTGGGACCGTCTCTCCGAGTACCTGGAGAAAGAGGGCTCGGGTAAAGAAAAATTCGTTATTACCCGGAGCTTTAATGCGCCCCAGGATTTGATGTTCGAAGTCTGGACGAACCCAAAGCATTTGACCCAATGGTTGCCGCCGGGCGGATTCGAAATGCAGCTGATCCGATCTGATATTAAGCCCGGAGGCAGCATCTTTTATCTGATGACGGGCAACAATCTCAAGATGTACGGCAGAGCGGAGTACCTGAAGATCGAGAAACCTAGTTGCCTGGTCTACATCCAGCAGTTTTGTGACGAGAACGAAAAAGTCAGTCGCCATCCGATGGCTCCGACCTGGCCTGAGACCATGCTGACTACCGTGGACCTAGCTGCGGAAGGGTCAGAGCAAACCCAGGTTACCGTGACTTGGGAACCATATGGATCCACCACACCGGAAGAGCTCGAAACCTTTATCAAGGAAAAGAGCGGCATGACTCAAGGCTGGACCGGGTCCTTCGACAAGTTGGAATCCTATCTAGCCAAGGTTTAAGGGAGCGATGGTTCGCGCCTGCCACGAAGTGGCAAAATAAAATAGCCCAGGGCTTCAGCCCTGGGTTCAGCCTAATAAGAAAATCGCCCTGGAAGGGCGACCGACAGGTTACTGGGACTCCGAGCGTTCTAGATCGCCGCCAATCCCTACGCAATAAGCTAAATCCTTGGATTAGGCTGCGTTTTCGGTATCTTTGGCGTCTCACCCTTCACCCCAGGACATCAATGCAGCGGCGCGTATGGATAGGCAAGAAAAACGGCAGTGCGTGTACCCACGCCAACTGATGGTTAGTGATTACTATGCGCCACTGCTCGCTATCTGTGGGCTATTCTTGATCGCGGGAACAGCGGCGCCGGCAAATACTGAATTACCCGCAGTTACAGTTACCGGTCAAACCACGCCCTCTCCTACACCTCCTGGTGATACCGTGAGCAGAGACTGGCGCGAGAGGTCACCGGAGGTGCGTTGGCCTACTCCAATGTTCAATGGAGCGGCTGAGATTTTTGCGCATAACACGATCGTGATAAACGCATCTTGCGACACGGTGTGGGATCACCTGATCCATGCAGAGCTATGGCCGCACTGGTGTCCGTATTCCGGGAAGGTCACGATTTCGGGTCGATCACAAGTATTGCAAAAGAATTCGAAATTTACTTGGATCAGTGCCGACCTTCCCCAAGAGATCCCGCTCTTGGGTCAGGACAAGGCCGATCGAGTGGATGGCCTAGTCGTAGAATTCGCTCCTCCAAACCGCCTTGGCTGGCGCAGTTTCGGGCGGCAGTGGACCATTCATGGCCCTCTGGTCGATTCATACCATAATTGGTTCATTAAGCCGATAGGGCCTCGAAAATGCCTGGTGACTTTCGAAGAGGTGGCGACTGGTCTGGCGGCGCGCTGGGCCAGAACTGCTTATCCGGAGTTCGTCCACCTCAGCCACGAGCACTGGTTGGAAGCATTGAAGCGCATTTCGGAAGCTCGCCGCTGAACCGCAGACGCAGAAGATTTGAAAGATCCACAGGACTTGTCGCGCCGTAGGCCTGGCGAAGGCGGATTACGCAGTGAACCTGCTGTCTAGTGCCAGCAACATCGGTCCCCTCAACGTGACTTTGTTGAAGTCGGGATGTTCCGGGTTAACCAAACAGTTTTTGACCTCCGGAGCAGCTCCAGTGATGAGGATGCTCGGCACGAGCAGCCCGACCGCTGATCGACTGGTGAGCCAATCGTTGCCCAATCGCTGGGTAGAACTGCCCGGGAAAATCGATCGCCAATCAGCTGGCAGAGCAGTGGCTGGCAGCTCTTCAACCAAATGATCGGGTACTTCTGCCGTGTACAGAGGAAAAACTACGGAAGCGGGAGATCGTCGCCGATGAACCAGCTTCTCTAAAAGCGCCAGCGGCTCGGAGGTAGAAGCGTAAACGACGGGCGTTCCTTTGACGTGCCATCTGCCGGGCGCCAGGACGCCACCCTGTCCATTGAACTCTTCGGCTGCGGGCCGGGTAGAATCGGATCCGAATCGGTAAAGCCTCACCAGTAATTTCCGTATTCGATCGCTCCTAAATAATCGCGGACGTGAGCACCGCCAGGCTCGGTATCCAGTAGGTCGATGGGTCGTTGATCTTCCAGCCCAAATGCCGGGCTCGTGAGCCATTCGCGGGCTTCCTTGGATGAGCCAAACACCCGAACTGCCTGCTCAAAGATGTGACGGATCCGCAGCACTTTTTCGCTCTCTTCCGGAGTCAGTTTCTTTCGGCCGCCGGCGATCCGCGCAGCCATTGTTCTCGGCGAGAGCCCCAATTTCCTAGCCAGCTCCGCTTGCGATAAACCGATGTGCCTGGCTAACAACACGAAATCTTTCGGCGGAATGCCTTTTCGGATCGAGGCGATATCGGCCGATGGCTTTGCGGCCCGGCTTTCGGACTTCGCTGCAGCCGGTAACTTGGCTGATCTGATGCCAGGATACGGACGCGGTGTCTCGATATCGGCTGTGGTCATGAGACAATATAAGATACATTTCGTGTAGCGCAATTCTGCATACCAAGGTATGCAGTTCTGCAACAAAGCAGATTTTGAACAGAAAGTAGCAAAGGCAGAGTTATCTGGCCATTGTGACAAAGAAAACCATACGCAAAAACCAATTCTATTCGAATGACAGCTTCATCTCATCTCCTCTCAAAAGTGTTGCTTACGAACGACGATGGGTTCGATGCTCCTGGGCTTCGGACGTTAACGGAGGTAGCAGAGGAACTGGCCGATGAGGTTTGGGTCGTCGCCCCGAACCACGACCAGAGCGGGACGTCGCATTCTCTCAGCCTGCACAGCCCCCTGCGCGTCTCGCAGAAGGACGAGCGCAGATACTCAGTCTCGGGAACGCCGGGCGACTGTGTGGCCATGGCGGTCCGCCATCTGATGGCGGCAGGGGGACCAGACCTGATTCTGTCGGGCATTAACCGCGGCGCGAATCTTGGGATAGAGACAGTCTTCTCCGGAACGGTGGGGGCGGCGATGACTGGCCTGTTGCTCGGGATCCCGTCGATGGCTCTCAGCCAAGCCTTCAGCGATCGCAATGCGGTGCGGTGGGATACCGCTCGAGCGCTTGCTCCTAAGGTTATTCGGCAGTTCGCCAATGGTGCCTGGAGCCAAGGCTCAATCCTGAACATCAATTTCCCGGATGTACCCGTCGGCGAGGTCGGGTCGATCGAATTAACCACTCAGGGCACCGGGCTGATGGAGGACGTCGAGGTCATCTCCGGCATCGATCCCCGCAGCCTGGAATATCATTGGCTCCGCCTTCGACGCTCCGCTCGAGAGGATGCGGCCGGATCGGAGACCTTCGCCATTGGACGGGGAAGCGTATCGGTCACCCCCCTGCAATTCGAGCGGACTAACCAGGCCATTCTTGCCAGCTTACAAGCTGGCCCTCTCTGGATGAGTTGACCTGACGGGCTGGCTACTGATGTTAGCTCCGCCGAAATCGTTGTTTTCATCTGGCCAGTTCCAGGTTTCAAGTTACAGATTTCAAATATTGACACTTGTCCTAGCTAGAGCTATTTGGTGGGCAAATAACAAGAGGAGTAAACGACAAATGAGTACTTCAGAGCTCGGCGGTCAGTTCACGTTTCCCGGTACTTCACTCACCGTTCGCCGCATGGGCTACGGCGCCATGCAACTCGCAGGACGCGATGGGGACAAACTCGTCTGGGGTCCACCCCGCGACATTGACGGCGCGATCGCGGTGTTGCGTGAGGCGGTGGCCAGCGGGGTCAACCATATCGATACCAGTGACTTTTATGGTCCGCATATCACTAACCAACTCATCCAGCGCGCCCTGCACCCTTACCCGGACAATCTTGTCATCGTCACCAAAGTCAGCGCCCGCCGCGGCGAAGATGGATCGTGGCTTCCCGCCATGTCACCCGCAGAGCTGACTCAGGCCGTGCATGACAATTTGAGCAATCTCGGGCTCGAGGCGCTCGATGTCGTGAACCTGCGTAGCATGTTCGCCGTCCACGGACCGGCCGAAGGATCGTTAGAAGAGCCGTTGACTGCGCTGGCCGAACTTCGAGAGAAGGGCCTCATCCGTCACATCGGTCTGAGCAACGTGACCCGTAAACAAATCGAAGACGCCCGAAAGATGGTGCCAATCGTTTGTGTGCAGAATGCCTACAATGTAGCCCATCGCGCCGACGATCCGTTGATCGATGAACTGGAAAAAGAGGGCATTGCTTATGTACCGTTTTTCCCGCTGGGCGGATTCAACCTCTTGCAGTCGTCGGCTCTATCCGATGTGGCTCAAGCCCTGAAGGCTACGCCGATGCAAGTCGCTCTCGCTTGGCTGCTACAGCGTTCCTCGAATATACTACTGATTCCGGGCACCTCATCGGTCGAACATCTGCAGGAGAACCTCGCCAGCGCCGAGTTAACGCTTCCGCCCGATGCTTTGCAGGTGTTAGATCAGCTCGCTAGCAAACCCGAAGCGGCGCAACATTGATTTCGAATGCGTTCAATGATTTGTACTGAGAGCAGAGGTGAAGGAAGCAATCGGCGGAGAGGTAGGAATGGCCTTCTCTGAACTCCCTCTGACTCGCGATCGCATTGTGGCTACCGCCGAGGATGTGCTGCGACGGTTCGGCCCGGAAAAGGCTACCGTGGTTGACGTGGCGCGCGCACTTGGCGTGAGCCACGCTGCTGTTTATCGGCACGTAAAAACCAAGGCGGAACTTCGGGAACTGGTCGTTCAGTGTTGGGTCGATGATATGATGCCGCCGCTCCGCGCGCTCGTTGCCCGGAAGGGTCCGGCGCCGAAGCGGCTGCGCCAATTCTTCGATACCCTGATTAGCATCAAGCGCCGGCGGGCTACTGCTGATCCCGAACTTTTCACCGCTTACCGATCGTTCTCGGCCGAAGCGCAATCCGTCACCGCCGCTCATGTGGACGAACTAGTCGAATTGGGCGCGGCGATCATCCGCTCAGGAGTTGAAGAAGGCACCTTTCGCGATGTCGATCCGGTCGCAGCGAGTCAGGCGATCCTGTTTGCAACGTCTAGGTTCCATCACCCAGCCCACGCCATGGAGTGGGCTAACCCAAAGCTCGACCTGGTGTACGACGATGTCTGGCGGATACTGATCGAAGGGTTGAGCGCGGAAAAGAAATCTCCGGTAGCAAAGGGAAAGCTCCCGAAAGGGCGGCTCCGCAGATAGTCGGCGACCATCTCGAGCTGTGGTTTAGTCATCAATTCATCATTCTAGTGTCCTGTCCCATAAATAGCATGGCTTTCGCCCCGCGGCCGCGGGATCGGTTACGTATCCTCAGATATGCGCCCTCCTCGCGTCCCGCGGCCGCGAGACCGACGGCCCATTTTGATCACAACGAAAGCCATGTTATTTGTGGGACAGGACACTGGAGCATGACGTGGACACGATCGTCACTTAAGCATTCTGAATGCGAGCTCTTGTACTTTCACGCTACGGCGGACCTGAGTGCACAGCGCTGATTGATGTGTCGCCGCCGTCGCCTCGGCCGGGTCAAATCCTCGTTCGCATCCGCGCCGCCGGACTTAACCCGGTCGATTTCAAGACACGCGCCGGCGCCCTAAAGATCATCCACCGCTATCCACTCCCGATCGTGATGGGCAACGAACTCTCTGGTGTCGTCGAAGCCGTCGGTCCGGGGGTGATGCGCTTTGCTGAGGGCGACCGCGTGTATGCGCGCGTGGACAAACACGTCATGGGTGCGTTCGCCGAATACGCCGTGGTCGACGAAGATCACGCTGCGGGGATGCCGGCGTCGCTCGACTTCCCACCAGCGGCGGCGGTACCGCTCGCCGCGCTCACCGCGCTGCAGGCGCTGCGCGACGAACTGTACCTGAGCACCGGCCAGCGTGTATTCATCCCAGGCGGCGCCGGGGGAGTCGGCACTTTCGCGATCCAGATCGCCAAGCATTTAGGGGCCTACGTTGCGACAACGGCCTCGCCGCGTGGCGAGGCGCTAGTCAAACGGCTTGGCGCCGACGAAGTGATCGACTACACCCGGGAGCGATTCGACGAGAAGCTGTCGGGTTACGACTCCGCCTTTGATCTGCTCGGCGGCGACACGCCGGCGCGTCTGTGGTCGGTGCTCAAGCCGGGCGGACGCGTTGTCTCGATCGCCGGTATGCCGGAACCCATGACGGCGCAAAAGGATCTTGGACGCGGTATCGGTCTCGCCGCGCTGTTCTGGGTTGCGAGCTTGACCACGCGAGTGCGGGCCGTCCGTCATGGTTGCACCTATCGCTATCTATTCATGCACCCGAGCGGGGCCGACCTGGCTTATCTGGCCTCGCTCATCGACGACAAGAAGCTCGAGGTCGTTATCGATCGAGTCTTTCCATTCGCGGAAGCCAAAGAAGCGATGGCCTACCTGGAGACCGGCCACGCTAAAGGCAAAATCGTCCTGGCGATGAGTTGATCCGGCTCGCTGCCTACTAATGGCGTTTGGCGCTCCAAAGTAATAAAGATTGGGTTCGCACTAAGCGGTCGGTTGGGCCGGAGGTCCAAAATCTTTTAAAGATTCCTCGGTATATCTCAACTCGCTTGGCCATCTCTAATATTTAGAAAGCAGACGAACTTGCTTCTCTAAAACCCCAGAAACCCATGAAAAAGAACTAGCGTAGAAATTGTTCTATGCTGCGGCGACCAATTTTTGGATCGCTAAAATCTATGAAACTTAGACACCAATTGTTTGTAATTCCGATGGCGGTCGGACTGGTCGTTGCCGGTACAGACCGGGTAATGGCTGGGCCGGTCACGACGGGTTTGACCTTGTGGCTGGAAGCCGATCAGGGATTAGCGTCCGACGGTTCAACTTGGGCTGACCAGTCGGGCCTTGGGAACAATGCCACCGCTCTCCCAGCTGGGAACCCCACCGTAGTGCCAGGGGTATTTAATGGACTGCCGGCAGTGGAGTTTAATGGTCAGGCGATGAGCTTCGCTGCCCCGGTTATCACGACTCAGCAGTTCACCATCGTTGTTTTGGTGGTTGATAAAACCAACAAACACAGCACGAACACCGGTTTCCGGGAGATTTTCTCGAATTGGGATGGGACCAATTCGGATACATCGGTGTTCCTCGGAACTGCCTATATTAAGCCGACAAAGGTGCGCTTCACCGATGCCATTGGCGGGCAAGATCAGGGTCAAACGGGTGTCGGCATGATCGGAAATCCACAAAATGGATTTGTCCTGACTGGAGTGAGCAGCGCTACTGATGCCGAAGTGTACCTGGGTGGGAAACTTCTTTACAACCTGACAACCGCGCTTCCACCGCGGGATTTGAGCACCAGCTTCTACCTAGGTCAGCAGGGCAGTTTCGGGGGAGAGTACTGGAACGGCGACATCGAAGAAATATTAGTCTACAATGTTGCGCTCACGCCCAAACAGATCAAGCAGGACCAGGCATACCTCAAGACGAAGTACGGTGTTCCTCTGTAACCCTTTTCGATCAGCCAGTAACGGTGCTTGCGAGGAGGGCTCGTAACGCGCCGTTTTGGCGTTGTGAGTTCGAATACCAGTACAATCAAGGGACAGGTCAATTGTTGATTGAGCCGGTTGCCGGAATGATGCGATCGATAGCCACAGACTCTTGCCGATTCGACCTGTCCCCAATTTAGCCTCCCTTGGAATTATCCTACACGCCGTACACGCTGGATTGCTAACGTTATTGGCTCTTGAAGCGGTCCGTAGCTCGGATCAATTCCTCCGTGATACTGGGATTACCGGCTGCGTGGCCTGCATCGTTCACAATCACCAACTCCGAACGGGGCCATAGGCTGTGCAGCTTCCACGCCGTAGCCAGCGGTGCCTGAAAATCGAAACGTCCATTCACGAGCACGCCCGGAATCTTCGCCAGCCTGTCCACCTCACGCAGGACACGGCCATCGCCAAGCCACCCATTGTGATAAACGTAATGCGTAACCAGCCGCGCATAGGCCATCGCGAACTGCAGATCGTGGAATCGAGCCGCCAACCCGGACACAGGAGGCCAATCCGGAGTCGCGGACTCCCATAAACACCACGCAAGAGCAGTCCGTTCACGGACTGCAGGATTGGAATCGTGCAGCAAGCGACAGTAAGCCTCTATGATATCGCCATCGCGATCAGCAACCGGCAAGGAGTTGCGGCGGCGTTCCCACTCTTCGGGGAATAACAACCCAAGACCGTCACGAAACAACCAGTCAAATTCTTCGCGCCGCCCAGTCGTAACTCCAAACAAGATCAATTCTGTTACAAAGGTAGAAAACTGTTCGGCATAGGCCAGCGCCAACGCGCTACCCCATGATCCGCCCAACACCAACCACCGCTCGATGTGGAGGTGAATCCGCAGCAGTTCAATGTCGGAAATCAGGTTGTCTGTGGTGTTCCTCGACAACTCCGTCTCAGGGAGGCTCGCATGAGGTTGGCTCCTCCCACAACCACGTTGATCAAACAGCACAATGCGGTACGCAGCGGGATCGAATAGCCTTCGATGCCATGGACTACACCCCGAGCCGGGACCACCATGTAAGACAATAGCAGGCTTGCCACTAGGATTGCCGCAGACTTCCCAGTAGACGAGATCGTCGCCACCGACCTCCAGCAGGCCCTGCGCATACGGTTCGATCTCAGGATAAAGGCCTGACATACTTTGCCAATCCTGTCGGATTGTCACTTTGAAGATGACCTCGGTTTGACCCGGCGAGGTTTGGAACGTGCTTCGTCCGCTCTCGCTCGGGCACCGCGGAACACCTGGCTGACTAACTTGTCGCTGAACTCTTCAGTCAATGGTGATGTCCGGAACAAAAGGCGATAAAAGATCGCACCGAACACTGCATCGATAATCAGCTCCGGATCCGCGTCGCTCGCGAGTTCCCCGCTGGTTTTTCCCCGCTCGATATCGGCGGCGTTGGCCTCGTGGTGTCCCCGGATGTGTTTATCAAACAGCTCCCGGAGGATCGCTGGCTCGCTTTGGCCTTCGGCAATCAGCTCGGACAACACCTTACCCAACTGTCCGTTCAACGGCCCGATCAAGGCACGTGCCATGTCACGGATCGCCTCTTCCGCTGTCCCAACTGACGGCGGCGGTAAGGCGACAGCGATTCGTTCTCTGAACATGGCCAGCACCAGCGCGGCCTTGGTCGGCCACCACTTGTAGAGCGTGGGCTTACCTACGCCAGCCCGGTTGGCGACTGCTTCCATCGTGAGATCACGGACCGAACGCTCCTGCAGCAACTCATAAACGGCATCCAAAATTGCCACATGCGACTCGGCGGCCTCAATGGGAGGGCGGCCGCGGCGAGGAGGAACGGAACCTTTAGCAGACACGGATTAAGTTTAACAGAACGGAAAGAAAAATCATTTGACGATCTTAGTTCTATATTTAACAATACGGAACGTTCAGTAAATATTAATTTTCAGTAAGTGTTATTCGACGTGCCTGGACCCGGCTGTGGGTTCCCTAAATCAATGGAGACTTTATGAAAATCTTAGTGACTGGTGGTACGGGCACCGTGGGCTCGGAAGTTGTTCAAGCGCTGCTTCGACACGACGTTTCTGTCCGCGTCCTGACTCGGAACAAGGAAGCGAAGCTGCCCGATGGGGCCGAGGCGGCTATCGGCGACCTGCTGGACCCCGACTCGGTCCGCTCGGCACTGAACAGCGTCGACAAGCTGTTCCTGCTGGTCGGCAGTGTGGCCGACGAGCTGACCCAAGCTCTGCTTACAGTGGCCGTAGCTCGGGAAGCAAAGGTTAAGCACATCACTTATCTCTCTGTTTACCAAGCCGAGCGGTTCCCGGACGTTGCGCATTTTATTGGCAAGTATGCCGTTGAGACATCTCTTAAGGCGTTCGATACCCCATTCACTGTCTTGCGGCCCGGTTATTTCTTCCAGAATGATGCCCAGCTTAAACCTGTGCTGACCGGGGCCGGTCTGTATCCAAATCCGATTGGCAAAGCTGGAATCGCCGCAGTTGACGTTCGAGATATCGCCGATGCCGCTGTCGTTTCGTTAACCACCGACGGGCACAATGGGAAGACTTACAACCTCGTTGGACCGGATCAACTAAGCGGACCCAGTGCCGCGGCCATTTGGAGTGAGGTTTTGAGCAAACAGGTTCGTTACGCCGACCTCCCGGTGGAAGCGTTCGAGGAGCAAATCCGTCAAATCTTCCCCGCTTGGCTGGCTATGGACCTCCGGCTGATGTTCCAGGGATGCCAGGACCGTGGCTTCGCACCGAGCAGCGCCGATGTCGCTACGCTAACCTCGCTGATCGGCCATGCCCCTAAGCGGTACGAGGATTTTGTGCGTGAGACGGTTGCAGAGTGGAGCAAATAAAAACCGTCGGATCGCAAACACGTTTCCCTCGCGTTGGGTGGGCTCAAGGATGTAGACACCTTTGGTGGCGACCATCCTTTTGATGTCGAGTTAGCCCGGCGTAACCACGGGCGGGCGACTAACTCTTAGTCGTCTAAGTTGTGATCAGGAGGTGGATGCACAAATTTCACGGGTACTGGCCGAGTTAACAAGTCGACATAAAACGCATAGAACGCCATGGTATCAATGGCGAAGATCACCGATGATTCCTGTAGTAGGTCGATACTAGGAAAAGGATTAGATGTGTACGGGACAGATTTTCCGTAGTTCGCATCGAATGTGCTGTGCAGGTCGATCCATATTCCGCGCGTATCCGTAGCAAACTCTGGATGAATAAAATAACCCAAAGCGTTAGTATCGTAGATAGACGTCCCAGGAGCCACCGTAGGGCCGAATGCCTTTGCAAATAGCTTCGTAATGACCGTTTGCGGTTTGTGATTAGCAATCTGATCAAACACCGCTTGGGTTAAGGGGACGTTATTAGTGCAATCCAGCGGAACTACGAAATGTGGGACTGCCGCGCGCAGCACGATCTGGGTCGCTTCAGGATCGAACCACCAGTTAAACTCCGCGTTGTCCAGATAGGCGTTACCCGGCACAAATATCTGCCCTGCCATGGTTACGATCTGCTTGATCAGCGGAACAATGGTTGGATCCTTTCGAATCGCGAGGCCCAGGTTGGTTGGCGGCGCGATTTCAAGGATTGTGACCTCGTGGGGAAATTGGTGGATTGTATCAATAATGAAGTCTACTGCGTCCGTTTTCGCAGGCACTGTGTGGGTGGCGAATCCATCGGGTGGCGGCACCAGATCTTTCGGATTCGGTGGCGGCGCCGAGTAAGCACCGACATAATCGATCGGCTTCCCGTATAGCTGTTCTTCGTAAAGGTAGTCGTGGTAGTCGTGCAAGATTGGATACTGCGATCCAACATATACCTTCACCTGCTTTTCAATACCCATCCGCTCGACAGCCTTGAGGCAATCAGATACCTCCTGATCTCGCCATTGATTTCCTGAGGCAATAGTAAACCCGAGCAGATCGATTACGCCTTGAGCGTAGAGCTGAGCAGCCATGGCACCGACCTGACCATCATCGCCGATGGTATTGAAGTCAGTATCAATAATGACCTTCGGCGGACTCGCTGGCGGATTCGCTAAACAGGTGACGCCACCGATTAGCGAAAAGAACCCAAAGACACCTAATCGTAGTAGTCGCATAGTTCTGGGGGAACTCCATTTCGGCTTCGTTGATTAACTAGCCCTGCTCTTCCGTGGTACAGTCGAGCGGCTCCCTCTTTTGGGGAGACCAATCCTATTTACAACCCAAGAGTCGATCACTCGGGTCTCGAAAAAAGGACTATGGCGAAAGCACCGAAACGTCAAGCATTTTCAGTAGTACTGCTACGGCGCGCAACGCTTAGTTAGCTGATCCGATAGATTCCAAGAAAGCAGCGCGGGCTACCTGGAACAACAAGATGAAAGGTCAAAAAGGGACAGGTCAATAGTGGTGCTGCTGCATAGCGACAACCTTGGGACGGCCAACAGTTGATCTGTCCCCATTCAGAACCTTCGCTACCTTTTCACACCAACGTTCCAACCAGAAACGGAGGCCTTTTTGTTAGCCCTTTTTTCAATTCTGTCTTGGACAGTAGTGCGGCCTCCTTCGCCACTAGGTATGCCCTCCAGACGTGCAAGAGACGAGAGCCTAACCTGCCTTCCTCGAGACACTAGCGACCAATTCGTCTAGTCTTGAAAGTAATAGCTTTAGGATCGGAGAGTGATTCTCTTTGTTGTATCCGACGACCAGGTCGATGGTCGGTGCATCCCTCTGGAGTGGACGGCTCGTTAGGGATCGTGGAAGAAAGTTCTCTGCATACGCCGGTAAGAGCCCCACGCCGCGCGTTGATGCGATCAAGGACATTCCCATAGCCAGGTGGTCCGCCTCATGAACCGGCGTGATATTAATTCCGGACCGCTTCAGATAATTGTCGATGACCGCCCGCAATACAGGAGCAGTGTCTGATACAGTCACGAATATCTCGCCCAATAGATCCCTCGGATTGATGGTTTCTCGCTTAGCGAGACGGTGGTCGCTAGGCAAGACCACCACCAAAGGTTCCTTGACGAGAAGACGGAACGCCAAGTCTGGCACCCCTTTCTCCCGTCGAAGAAAAGCTGCATCGACTCTTCCCTTCAAAAGGCCATCGGCAAGCTGCGGCGAGTATTGACTCGATATCATCACATCGACGTTGGGCAGTTCGTGGCGCAAGATTCGCAAGGCTTCCGGCATCCAGGTCAGTTCGTGTCCAGTCAGAAAACCCATGACAAAACAGGGCTTGGCTGGATGCGCGACCCGGCGGGCAGCCTCAGCTGCCGCCTCGACTTGCAATAGCACCAAGCGAGAGTGATCGAGAAAGGCTCGACCCGCCGGTGTTAGTTCGATGCCGCGCGCGCTGCGCGTCAGCAGTTGGGCACCTACCTCGTCTTCAAGATCCCGGATTTGCCGGCTCAACGAAGGCTGCGTCGTGTGCAGTTTTTGCTGGGCTGCTACCGACAGGCTTCCCGCCTCGGCTACCGCAATGAAATAGCGAAGATGTCGTAGTTCCATTCCGAACTCCCATGCTTTCCAGGCATTGCCATCAGCTTATAAGGCATTTTTCAACCGCGCTACCACAACGTAGAAATACTTAATAGAAAATAATCTGAGCTCGCCTCGAGCGGTTTGGCGGACCTGTAAGCCATGCCTGGCTCGCAGAGCTGCCAGATTCGATCAAAAGACTAAGACATATGAGCAAGAACAATGGACGAAAGCTGGAAGGCAAGGTCGCACTCGTTACCGGCGGTTCGCGGGGGATCGGGGCAGCGATCGCGAAACGTCTGGCCGCGGACGGAGCCAGCGTAGCGATTACCTACTCAAAGGGCGCGGACGCCGCGGCGTCGGTTGTCAAAGCAATCGAAGGCACCGACGGCAAGGCTATCGCCATCCAAGCGGATGCAGCCAACGTCAAAGCTGTCATGGGCGCCGTCGAAAAAACTGTCGCGACTTTTGGCCAACTTGATGTGCTGGTGAACAATGCCGGTACGGCCATTCCGAAGACGTTCGAGGAGACCACTCTGGAAGAGATGGATCGCGTGATCGACATCAATGTCCGGGGGGTATTCGTCACAACGCAGGCGGCGTTAAAGCACATGAAAGATGGTGGTCGCATCATCATGATCGGTTCGGCCGTGGGTGAACGTGTCCTGACTCCGGGGCTTGTGCCCTATTCGGCCACGAAGGGAGCGGTGAAGATATTTACTCAGGCGCTGTCGAGAGAGGTAGGGAGCCGGGGCATCACGGTCAACAACGTGCAGCCAGGTCCGATCGACACGGATTTGAATCCTGCTGCGGGCGAGTGGTCGGTGCCGCAGAAGGCTGCCACAGCGCTCAACCGTTATGGGCACGTTGATGAGATCGCCGCGATGGTGGCGTTCGTCGCCGGTCCGGAGTCCTCGTACATTACCGGGGCGAATCTTACCGTTGACGGCGGAATGAATGCCTGACCAGGGCTCTCCATCGGTCCACCTGCCGAAGAATGAGGCATCTGAACTAAAGGAGTACGACGAGTTCAACGAGTTACAGGAGTTCGAGGAGAAGAATTGGTATGGACGTGTTAACTGGGACAGCCAATAGGGGGAGACAGTGACTATACTCCAGAACAAAACTGCGCTTGTGACCGGCGCATCAAGGGGAATCGGGCGCGCTACCGCATCGGTACTTGCCGACGCCGGCGCGCACGTCTTGGTTCACTATAATCGCTCCGCGGAGGAAGCGGAATCTCTAGTCGCTGCGATCCAAACTAAAGGTGGACGCGCAAATGCGATCTCGGCAGACCTAGGAACTTCGAACGGTGCGGCGCTGCTGGCCAAACAGGTGCGCTCAATCATAGGGGATCGATTGGATGTGCTCGTGTGCAACGCCGGAATCAGCAAGGCCCTACCAATTGCGGATTACACGGTAGAGGATTTTGACAACCTCTTTGCGACAAACGTCCGAAGCCCGTTCTTCCTGGTTCAGCAACTCCTGCCCGTTCTCAGTGAGGGCTCAAACATTATCGTGATCTCTTCCGCCGTAGCCCGAACGGTGGTGGGCAAGCCCGGATTGGAAAACCCTTCGATTCTTGCTTACGCCTCTACGAAAGCAGCACTCGAGACTCTGGTCAGGAACTGGGCCGCGATTCTCGGGCCGCGCGGCGTACGCGTAAACGCTGTCGCACCTGGCGTAATCGACACGGACATGTCGAATTTTACGAAGACAGAAGCTGGCCGCGAGGTCACGTTAGGAATGCAGGCATTGAAACGAATCGGCAAGCCCGAGGATATTGCCGATGTAGTCGCTTTTTTGGCGTCGGATGCAGCCCGCTGGATAACCGGTGCGAGTATTCCGGTCGACGGCGGTTTGAAACTGTAGTGTCCTGTCCCATAAATAACGCGGCTTTCGCCATCGGTCAGTTGGCTGTTTTTCAAGGCGCGAAGGACGAGCATATCTGAATTGATACGTGAGGAGTGAGCAACGCGGAAAACAGCCAAATGGCCACGGCCCAGAGGGTTGCGATGAAAATGGGCCGGCGGCTGCGTTGCTCGTCGGTTACGTATCGATTCAAATATGCGCCCTCCTCGCGCCTTGCCGGCGGCCCCTTTTTGATCGCAACGAAAGCCACGTTATTTATGGGACAGGACACTGGAAGGGATTGAGTAGGGGGCACGTCTTAGACGTAACGGGTGAGTAAAAAAGTTGATCAAGAATCCACTCGAGCGGACGGAGCTGGGCTGCCGTCCGCCAAAGTGTGAGATTTGCGGGCTAGAGAGATATTTTATTTAGCGTCAGTCGCCGTAAGCGAACTGCCGAAGGCGGGATCGGTCATGCTGTCTTCGCCGGTCTCTAAATGGCCCGCGAGTCGTTTCTGGAAAGTCGAATCGGTATTGGTCTCAATAGTGATATCGTACCAACCGTGGAACTTAACGAGGGACCGGAACTCGGCGACGCTTTGTTTTGGTCCAAGGGAGCGCTGAATAGCCTGTTGGGTGTAATAATCGAACAAGCTTACCAGCGTCGGTACGGCGCCCTGGTTGGTGACTTCCAGATGGATTCCTTGGTTGGGGATGTCATAGGTCACTTGAGCATGCAGGTTCGCAGCAGCGGCTCCGAAACTCCCTGCGAAAATGCGATAAAAACCATTGGGTCCGAAAACCAATAAACTGTACTGGCTCAACTTAATCGCCCCGTAGTCCCAGGTGTCAGAAATTTCAGACTTGGGCCCGACGGTGTAAGTCCTCGGTGAGAACTCGCCAGTGCTGGAATAAACCTGATAGACAGCGGCTGATTTGCCGTTATTCGCGAACTGAACTTGGAAAAGGTCTTGGCTCGCAACCACTTCACCCTGGACCTGGGATTCGTAAGGCACCGCGCGCGCGGGGCGGACACCGCTTTCTTGTTGCGGCATTGTCTGGACGGCAGGCGGAGTTGGGACATAACTGGGATGCCTTTGGTCGTCCGGAGGTTGATAAGCGATCGTGCTGGGCAGATGCGTCTTACGTTCGTTGGGATTCTGAAAGTTGAACGTGGAAGTAAGGTCTCCGGCGACAGCCCGGCGCCATGGAGTGATGTTGTTCTCGATGATTCCCGGGTATTCGTCCCCGAACCGAGCCTCAATAAATCGGATGAGCGACGTGTGATCGAAGACCTGGGAGTTTACCCAACCTCCTTTACTCCAGGGCGACACCGCCAGCATTGGCACACGGACGCCCATTCCATAAGGGCCGACCGGGAATTGAGACGGTGGATAGGAAGCAGTGCCCTGGAAGAGTTCGTTCGTTGTGTCGACGGTCGAAATCCCGTTGACGGGCGAAACGGGTGCCGTGATCGGAGGCATATGATCGAAGAACCCGTCGTTTTCATCGAAAGTGATGATGAACACTGTCTTGCTCCAGACATCAGGATTCTCCGTCAAGATATCCAGCATTTGCGAGATGTACCAAGCACCATAGTTAGCCGGCCAATTGGGATGTTCGGTGTAAGCCTCGGGAGCAACGATCCACGAAACCTGGGGCAGATTGCCCGAGGAAACGTCTTGGCGAAATTCGTCGAAGAGCGATCCGCTAACGGCAATATTGGTTCCAGTCTTGGCGCCGTTGGCCAGCGGTGAACCGGCAGGTGCGTTCTGATATTGGAGGAAGTAGAGGAGTGAATTGTCGCCGTAATTGCCGATGTAAGCATCGCTGGTAAAGCCCCAGGAACCCGCGGCATTCAATCCATCGCCGATATCTTGGTACAATTTCCAGGTGACACCAGCTTTCTGCAGGAGCTCGGGATAAGTTGACCAACCGTACCCTAATTCAGCATTGTCGATAACCGGCCCTCCTCCGCTACCGTCGTTGCCGACCCAGCCCGTCCACATGTAATACCGATTGGGATCCGTCGGGCCAAGTAACGAACAATGGTAGGCGTCACAAATGGTAAACGCATCCGCTAGCGCATAATGATAAGGAATATCGCTACGAACGAGATAGGCCATCGTGGTGGTACCTTTATTCGGAACCCATTGATCATATTTGCCAGCATTCCAGGCCTGATGGGTTGATGTCCAATCATGCGCCAGATCTTCGATGAACTGGAGGCCGAGATTCGGGGCGCCGGGATGGAAAGGGAGAAGGTAGTGATCTCCGTTAGGCTGATGCCAGACCTGATTTCCGTTAGGTAGAGCGATCGTGCGCGGGTCACCGTAGCCGCGTACACCTCGTAAGGTTCCGAAATAATGATCGAACGACCGGTTCTCCTGCATCATGAAAATGATGTGTTCGACGTCTTTAATTGTGCCGGTGCGATTATTAGCGGGAATAGCTAGCGCGCGGCTGATACTCGCAGGGAATGTGGCTGATAGAGCCGCACTACTGAGAAGTTGAAGAAATGTACGACGATCTGTGCTCATAACTGAATTCCTTTCAGGTTAGAGGGGTGTCCCGCAGCAGACGGCGCCTGGCGGTTTGACGGATCACTTAGGTGTCCATGATTAAAAACCATGCGAATCGAGTATCATTTATTCGATCCGCATCACCGTGGTGTTGTGTCGCTGACCATGGGCAGACCGCCACCGACGATCAAAGAGCTATATCGTGACATTTCCGTCACTGAGGACGTTTGATGTCGAAGGAAACCAGTATCCGTGCTTTTTGCGAAAACGGTGACAAAAAAGTCACATTTTGATCCCCGCGAGACCGCTCCTTGTAGATTACGCTTTTCGCGAAGTGCGAAGCTCGCAGTTACCAGATCGGACCCGTAAAGAGAAGGCCCCCATGCCGCCAAGTCTCGTTAAGACCGCGGCCGATGGCCAGCGGCGAATCGCCGCCAAGATTCCGTCTAAACAGCTGGCCGTAGTTCCCCACAGCCCTAATCACTCGCTCGGCCCAACCATCGTCGAGGCCGACGAAACTCCCGATGCCCGGCCTTACTCCCAACAGATAGAGCACTTCCGGATCCTTGCTCTTTTTGTCGGCGTCGATCGTCTCACTGGCAATCCCAAGTTCCTCGGCCCGGATCAGGACCGAGATCGTCGTGTTCACCAGAACTGTCCAGGCCGAGTCGTCGGATCGGAAAACCGCACCCACCGGTTCCATTCCGATAACCTCGGGCAACATCACGGCGTCACCTACTTCTTCGTGGTTAGCCGCACGCAAGCGGCCCAGTTCCGTTTCTTCCGCACTTACGGCAACAACGTGACCGGAGACGAAAGCGGACTCCATCTCATCCCATTCCTGGAAAGGAAACTCCGCCAGCGTTTTACCGTTAGAATGAAAATAGGTTTGCAGGTGCTCCTCGTTAGCCGTTTCAAAATTCTGTTCATTCACATAGCCAGGTTGTACGGCGACGGCTTTTCCGGCTAACTCATCGACTTTGGTAATTCCCGTATCTCTCCTGACCATGATCCTTTGCACATTGAAAAAAAAGGGATGCGAGCTGGTTAAGCCGGCGGCGACTAACTTCGAGGGCGCTATGGGCTCGACGGGTAGATACAAGTCGAGTTCTCCCTCCTGCAGTTTAGCCGGTCCGCTTTTCCTGTCACCGACGGCAAAGCCAACCTTCTCTTTATCCGCTAAAATGGCGGCAGCTAAAGCCTTGGTTAAGTCGATCGCTAATCCTGCCCAGGATTTTCCGGTGGGTAAATCGGCCCAGCCGGCACGTACGTTAACGGCGCTAGTGATGCGATCGTTACGCTTGATCCGATTAACAGTCGATTGGCCTTCAGTCTTGACTGCCGCCAGACAAGTAACAGCTACTATCAGCGCGCATGCTAACCAATGGATAGTTCTCGGAAGCTCCGTAGGCATCATAGCCAACTCCTATTGGCAGGAGTTGAAAATGACAAATGAAAATTATTCTCTGATGGAAATAGGCGAAAGTGGACCGTCTCGGATAGTAACAATGCTTTAATCTTTAGCGAATCCAACTGACCCCAAATACAAAAGAACATGCGCCCCATATACTCAGCTGCATTATGTGTAGCGCTCGGCCTTTTAATGAAGCCGGCGCTGATTTCCGCGAAGGAAGACGTAATAGTCAATCAGCCGGAACCGGACGCGGAGATTGCTCCGTTCGTTACGGACGCAAAAAGCGATGCCGCGACCAGCACGTCTAACATCGTTAAACTCATTCGGAACAAGATAAAATATGTCTTTATTATCTTTCAGGAAAACCGGTCGTTCGATTCACAGTACGGCTCGTTTCCCGGAGCTGATGGGCTATTTTCGCAATCAGAAAAAGATACTCCGGGATTCAAACAATTCATTCTGAACACGGATGGAACTTACAGCACAATCACGCCTTTCCGGCTTGACCAAGAGTGGCTGCCTTGGGACCTCGACGATGTGAGCCACGCTCATAGTGCGATGGTCGAGAAGATGAATATCGTCAGCGGCACACCGCGGATGGATCAGTTCGCCTTGGTTCAGGAAGGGCTCGAATTTACGGGGCAAACGCCAACGCTTACCGCTAAGCAATACGGCGAGCTCGAAATGGCTTATATCGATGGGAACACCATCCCGTTTATGTGGAATTATGCGAGCAAGTTCGTGCTCTTTGATAACGTCTTCCAGACGATCATCGGCCCCTCGAGCCCGAACGCGATTGCCATGATCTCGGGACAGTCCGGATCGACCCAGTGGGTGGAACACCCGAACACGGATGCGATCAATGTCCCGGCCCTGGCCGCTCTCGGTATTGGTGTCCCCGTGGAAGGCGACCCGGATCCGCTCTGGGGTTCGGCCAAGGACCCGACGGGGGGCAAAGACGGCATACCAGATACTGGCAGCACCGATCCCCAGATCAATCTGACATATGCCAGTCTCCCATTGACCTTAACCGGCAGCGCATTCCAATCGCTGGAACAATACGATTTAAATGCCTCCGCCGACCTGGCAGATATTCAGAACGATATCGCTTACTTGACCGCCCTCAACCAGGCTTCCGTCAAATGGGGTTGGTACGAGGAGGGTTTTAGCACTGCAGATGTCGGTGGCAACGGAGCTTATATTCAGCATCACAACGGTCCGCAGTACTTTGGCTATGTGGCTGCTAACACCGAAATTAACACCAACCTTCATGGGGTGGAGCAGTTCTTCACCGATGTTGCTAATGAGAACCTCGGATCTAACGGCGGCGTCTTTTATATCCGGGGCGGTTTCCAAAATCAGGTTGGACTGAATCCTTTGAATCCGGATCCGACGGTCCAGAAAGATTTCCAGGGCGATGACGATCACCCGGGTTATTCCGACTCGCAATTGAGCGAGGCTTTAGTGGCGCGGGAAATCAACGCGATTGCTAACAGTCCGTATTGGAATCAATGTGCGATTATCATTACCTATGATGAATCCGAGGGCGATTATGACCATGTCCCGCCGCAGATCATTTCGTGGGACCCGAACGGTCTCGCGCTCAGTCGCGGTCCTCGAATCCCTCTGTTGGTGGTCTCACCTTATGCCGAGGCCCACGCGGTCTCTCATGAGCTCGGTGATCACAATTCGGTTATCAAGTTCATTAACTTGGTGTTCGGTTTGACAGCTCTTCAAGACTTGCCCGACGAAAAGGCCGCTCAGAAGCTAGGCAAAGAACTGTATAATCAAGATAACCTTGGACCAGAAGACGATCCTAAAACACCCGTAGGCAATCTAACTTCGGCTTTCAGTGTTGGCCGTCTCATGGGTGTGTTGGCGCCTCTACCGGCCAGTTATGTTCTGATCCCTGATAACGACATCACGACGCTCCCGCATTGGGGAACCAATCCGCTTAAGACGCATCTGCATATTACTCCCTCGGATCACAACCGAAAGAACGCCGTCCCAAGCGACTTTGATCCCCGTCCGTCGTCTCAGCCTGGGTTTACTCCTAGTCCGAAACCATCTGCGTAGTCTCTGAGATTCGGAGCCGGAGACTTCCGTTCGCCGGCGCCCGGATTGTGAGATCAGCTCAAAGGCTCTCTAGGAGTCCCTGGAGAGCCTTTTTTTTGGCGCAGAGAAGAAAAGGACAGGTCAGCTATTTTGCGAACCAATTGGCTTTCCGTTTTTCAAACGCCTGGGCGGTGACATTGACCCGCTGGAGTTAATTCAGCCTTTCGCTGGAGTTCGATCTGAACGGTTTGGACGGCAGTCTTTGCCTTTGAGGCGGAGTATTGCCTTCCTGAGGAACGATTTGGCCGATCCTCGATTAGATTTAGTATGTTCTCGCGTATCGGTTGAAGCATTTTGGATACACGATCGCGGATCTCCTTCAGCTTCGCTTCGGCAGGATGCTTTTCACTTTCCAGTTCTATGCGAATGGCTTCGATTGAGAAAGCCAAGGCCATGAGATCCGGTGCCAATTGGTCATGAAAATAAACGGCGAGTCGCTGCCGCTCCTGATCGCTACCCAGTTCGATTCCTTCTTCAAAGTTCGAAGGACGGCTGTTAGGCGGAAAAACAAGCTGCTGAGTGCCAGTCTCTTCGGGATTACAAGTTTTCATCCAGATTCCTCGCAGGTTAAGGGCTATCGCATCGGTTCCTATACTGGCTCGTTCCACTCGTCACGACCTGGCGACAACATACATGCAGAGTTTGGCGGAACCTTTGATTAAGCTTCGGCGGTTGATGGGTCGACTATCGTGCGGACTTTAGAGATCCGATTTGCTGGGAAACCACCTTGCTTAGCATGTTCTCGCACGATCTCTTCGTCACGGGCGATATAGACACAATAGACTTTGTCATCCGTAATGTAGCTTTGCACCCACTGAATATCGGTCCCTAATTTCTGCAATACCGCGCATGACTTTTGCGCGACAGCTCGCAAATCTTCAACAGACGATTTCCCGGCATCAGGACTTTCTCGTTCGATTACGTATTTTGGCATAGTGTCTTGCCTTTCGTTTAGATTTCCTTCCACCTCTAAGCGGGTTCCACCTGCGGGTAGGGGCTTGCTGGGGACATTGGCACTTCTGCTTCCACTTGCACTTTCGACCGGCGGAACCTGACAGTTAGTTAGGACCGGGTTCGCGATACCTGCAATTACACCTTAGAACTAGTCCACTATTACTTTAGAGAAGGCGCACCCAGCACCGTCACCCCGTTCAATGGGGAGCATAATGCCGGGGTTCAGGTCCTTAGCACCAATCAGTTCCCTGACCTCAAAGGACCTCTGAAAAAAGTGCATTGATGATTTTCTCCTAAACAAACTAGTAGAAAGTCGGTTAACCGGGCAGGCGCGAATCCAAAACGTGCCTGTCCCTATTTTACGTTCTTTGGTCTTCGCGCCATCCGGTATCCTCTGGGGGTGGATTCGGTTTGTTGCCTGAAGACGCGGAAAAAGTGATTTAAGTTAGCGAAACCAGAACCTGCGGCCACATCGGCGACAGGCAAATCGGTCGTCGCGAGAAGCAGCTTCGCTTGGCTGATTCTTGTTCTGATAATTTCGTGCAGGACACTTCGGCACATTTCTGCACGAAAAGCCTTTTCTAGCGATCGCCGGGAGACACCTACAGCGGAAGCCACGCGTTCGACCGAAAGGGCGCTACGAGGAAAATTTGCCCTGATATATTCTATCCCTATCAGTACGCGCGGATTTTGGATCACCGTAATGTCAGTGCTCTGACGCGTTACCACACCTTTGGGCTGCACTTTCGATTTTTGAAAATTAGCTTTCCTGCCGTCCATCAGTTGATCCAGTAGTTCGGCTGCGCGGTAAGCCATTCCTTCGAGATCGTGCCGGACACTCGACAATGAAATCGGCAATCGTACCACGGGATCATCATCAACGCCGATTACGGCAATCTGCTCCGGGATGTGGATATTCGAGTCCATGCAGATGCCAACGATATCTGACGCTGTATAATCGTTGTAGCAGAAGACTCCGACGGGTTTTTGATAGGAGCGAAATTTCTCTATGATCCAATTTCGGCGGCTGATCCAGTCCATACGCCTGCGCCCTGATTTTTGAGTATTGATCGGTGGTAAACGGTCGCATGGATAACCGGTCGCTTGAACTAGCTGCGCGAACCCTTGGTACCGTTCCTCGTTCACGGCATCCTCCCAAAACGGAGCCCAGGCGAAGTGCTTGAAATTCCGCTCAATTAAATGGGCGGCGGCGCTTCTGCCTATCTCTTCGTTGTCTTCCCAAACGCAGGGTACACCCAGGTCCCTTCGCACCGACGAAATCTCGACCACGGGAACCGTGGCGGCCTTGATATACCGGGCGAAATCCTCACGGTAACCGACAAAAGAAAGTATGCCGTCGCCTTCCCAACCCATCGGGATCGAGCCGGTGAAAACAGCATCCTCCACCAAGTGCCAATGATGCTCAGCGGCGTAACGAATGGCGCCGTGATAAAATCCGTGATGCGTAAGGGTCAAGGCCAGGAGTACGGTTCGTTTCCTTGGGCGCGTGCGCATTTTGCGATGTTTCTATCGCAAAATCGTAGTTTACGCAATGGACTTGCTCTTTAGGTTGCTCCTCATCGCGCCTACGGGTCCGTTCTCAACCATCTCAAACGCGTCTCCCCCTTATAATTATGAAGATAAATATTTTGTTCTGCGCTGCACTTGGCGCCTTAACCTTAGTTTCCGCCAAAGCCGATGATATAGCTCCCATGCTTTGGTACGGGATGATGCCGCACCCGTACATCGCCGAAGTACAAAAAGGGGCTGAAGCCGCCGCAAAAGATTTTGGCATTAAGATCGACGTCACGGTTGGCCAGGAATGGACGCAAGCCAATGAAACCCAAAATATCGAGCAGCAATCGGCTCGAGGCTATAAAGCGATCAGCCTTTTCCCAGGCGACCCGACCGGGGCAAACGGTTTAGCGAGTTCCCTGATCCGGCATCATATTCTCGTGGTGGCTTATGGCGGGCAACCGCATACACCTACACCGATTCCGTTTACGGTCGGAACCGATATCAAAGGTGCGGCGATGCGCGCGACAGAGGATCTGATTAAAATCATGGGGGACAAGGGCAACATCCTCAACATTCTTGAAACCGTCACCGACGTGAATACCAAATTGCGCGATGATGGTATTCAGGAGGTTGTGGCGAAACATCCGAACGTTCACATCATTCAAACGATCGCGGACATGACCCAACAGAGCGTCGCGCGCACAAAGATCGAGAGCGCGATTGCTGCGCGCGGTAACGAAATCGACGGGATCATTACCACGGGGTACAATCCAACCGTAGCCGCCTCGGGGCTGCTGACGGAGCGTCACAAGAATCCGAGCTTGAAACAATTTCACTTCATTGGCATCGACACTGATCCAATCACGCTTCAAGCCATACGAGATGGAGCCATCGACGGAACGATCGCCCAAAATCCGTTCGCGCATGGATATATCAGCTGCGCACTCCTCAAGTATATGCTGGACGGTTACAAACCTACCAAACCGTATCAATTAGTCGACGCAGGCGACATCCTGGTGACCAAAGAGAACGTCGATACTTACTCACAACAAATCGCCGCGATCACGGAACAGTTAAAGAAGGATCTGACCACAAAATACCTGACCAAGTAACCGAACGTGGGACTGCTTAGTATCAGCGACATCAGCAAGTCTTTTCCGGGCGTTAAAGCGGTGGACAAAGTTTCGCTCGCGTTTCGTCCGGGCGAAATTCATGCGCTCATGGGTGAAAACGGCGCGGGCAAAAGCACGCTGATGAAAATCATGACCGGCATTTACCAAGCCGACTCGGGAACGATGTTTTATGATGGGAAGGAATATGCCCCCTCGAGTTATCGTGAATCGTTAGCGGCGGGAATCGATATTGTTCATCAAGAAATCCAGGTGGTGCCGCAGGCGAGTGTCGCTGAAAATATCATGCTGGATAAACTCGGCACTTTTTCCAGACAAGGCCGGATCGATTGGAAACAGCTGAACCGAGCTGCCGGCGAATATATGGAGACGGTGGGGCTAAAGGTAGCCCCTACTCAGTCGGTTATGTCATTGAGTGCGGGACAGAAACAGCTCCTGCAAATCGCTCGAGCCCTCTCAGCTCGGGCCGCGGTCATCCTTCTGGATGAGCCGACCAGCAGCCTTTCCGGGCATGAGGCCGACAATTTGTTTCTGCTCTTGGCGAATCTTAAGAAAAGCAACACGACATTAATTTATGTCTCCCATAAGTTAGACGAAGTTTATCAGGTATCCGATTTGATCAGTGTCATGCGCGATGGCAAACTGATCGGAACCCGCCTCTCTGGGGAACTTCCCCGAAGTGAATTGATCCGGATGATGATCGGACGAGAGGCTGGAGAACAACGCATCGGCCAAACCCGCGCCAATCCGAATCGCGTTCTGTTGCAGACGGAGAATCTAACCAAAAAGAACAAGTGCAAGAATGCTTCATTCGAATTACGAGAAGGAGAGATTCTGGGGTTCTACGGTCTGGTGGGCTCCGGGCGGACTGAACTTGCCCGAGTCCTAATCGGTGAATCGCGGGCGGATTCCGGTACCATCCGCGTGAATGGGAAGAAGGCGGTTATTCGTCGAATTTCGGATGCGTTGTTTCGCCATCGGTTAGGATATGTCACCGAAAACAGGAAGGAAGAAGGCTTATTCCTTGATGAAACCGTTTTGACGAATTTGACGTTGTTGATATGGCGAAAAATTCGTCATCCGTGGAGCTTTTATATCCCCAAGAACGCGGAGGCCAAAACCGGGGCCGAAATTGCTTCCGCATTGTCGGTCAAAATGCGCAACCTGCGCACTCCCGTCTCCACCCTGAGCGGCGGTAACCAGCAAAAGATCAGCATCGGCCGGTGGCTCTTGAACGACTGCAATATTTTGATTGTTGACGAGCCCACGGTTGGCGTCGATGTCGGGGCTAAGGAACAAATTCATCGGTTGATCTGGCAACTTGCCGCCGAAAAACGCAAAGGAATCATTCTGATTTCATCCGACATGGCGGAAATAATCCGTTTGTCGACGCGCCTCCTGATTTTCAGAAATCAAGAAATCATCGGCGAAGTCAAAGATCTCGAAGAACAAAGTTATGAATCGGTTCGGGATCGAATCGGCGACCTTTTAAGCAAACGAAATGGCGATCAACATTCTTAGTAAAAACGCCGAAGGTAAAAATGGCGAAGCAAATCATTAGGAACGCATTTAAGCCGGTGATGACAGGACGAGCCGTCGGTCTGCTTTTCGCTACTATCCTGCTTTCGTGTCTGACCGCGTCGGTCTCGCACACTTTCTTGAGCTCGTATACGGTGTTTGTGCTTTCTCGCCAGATGGCGTTCAGCATTTTATTGGCGCTGGCCCAGGCGGTCTGCCTAGTGGTTGGAGGTATGAATATGTCCGTCGGCGCTATCGGAAGCATGGTTACCGTTATCATGGGTATTTGCTTCCAAGACTTTGGTCTTAACCCCTGGCTAACCGTGCCTCTCGTATTGCTTTTCGGATTAGCTGCCGGACTGCTCAACGGCCTTATTATTACTAAGTTAAGGATCAATTCATTTATTGTCACCCTATCCACAATGTTTGTTTATATGGGACTTCGTTCTGGGATATCTGGTGGCTCTCCGTATACTATCCCTGATGATTTCGGCTTTATCGGTCAGGAAAATCTCTTCAACGTTTCCTGGGTCTTCGTCTTGGTTATCCTGATCCTGGGCGGTGCGGCCTATGTTTTTTCCTCAACGGTATTTGGACGCCAATTGTTAGCTACGGGCGGCAACGAAAGCGCGGCGCGGCTGTGTGGGATTGCTACCGATCAAATGATCCTGTGGGCTCACGGCATATCAGGAGTACTGGCGGGCTTAGCTGCAGTTTTATGGGCCTCAATGATCGGATCGGCGGCTCCCGAAACTGGTGATACCTGGCTTATCGGTAGCTTTGCCGTAGCGATCATCGGAGGGACGGGCTTGAACGGAGGAAGCATTTCCATTCCTGGTATCTTTTTGGGTGGAGCGATTTTTATTCTGATTCAGAATGGACTGATCGATATCAAAGCAAATCCCTATTTTGCTAACTCGTTTTTGGGCGGATTGATCCTGCTGGCTATCGTGTTGGATCGAGTACGGGAAATCGTTAGCTCGAAACGGAACCCAGGCGAAGAGTCAAATAGGGCTCCAGTCCAGGAGGATGCAAATCGTCCGCCTGGGACGGTGGTAGCACCGGTTGAGGAAACGCGCCGTAGCCCAGAAGTTTCCAAGGGGAATTAGCAGTTCTCACAAGGCGCTTCGCGTTCGGCGTTCGGCGCTCGTGCTCGTGCTCGTGCTCGTGCTCGTGCTCGTGCTCGTGCTCGTGCTCGTGCTCGTGCTCGTGCTCGTGCTCGTGCTCGAACGTTGTTGCTTGCAGAAAAGGCGTGTCAACCCAATTAGAAGCGCCAAGTCCGAATTGCACCCCGCGTCCGCG
>Ga0185299_10000177_pt1 | contig 197314 bp, 189 predicted proteins | sample PaiPotPPA55metaG_FD_128002 | JGI IMG/M metagenome (GOLD analysis project Ga0185299, IMG submission 128002) | Iron sulfur acid spring bacterial and archeal communities from Banff, Canada, to study Microbial Dark Matter (Phase II) - Paint Pots PPA... ...
GTAGTTGTTGAGGGTTTCGATCAGCATTTGGGCCATCGTCTGGTAAAGGTACTCGTTTCCGAGCCGACGGGCCGTTTCGCCGTTGCAAGGTTCCTCCCGCGCGAGGCAGGCAAAGTCTACGCCTGCTTTCTGCAGTACGCGGACGAAGGCCTGCGTCGTCTTTTTGTTGCGATCATCGAAGGCGCCGGCGCAGCCAACGTAGTAGAGGAACTCGGCGTCGGGCTTGTCGGCAAGGGTCGGGACGTTCATCCGTTCGGCCCACTCGAACCGCTGCCCGGAATCGAGCCCCCACGGATTGGATTGCGTCTCCATGTTCTTGAAGGTGCGGGTAAGCTCCTTGGGGAAACGGGCCTCCTCTTGCACCAGATGACGGCGCATGTCGACGATCTTGTCGACGTACTCGATCATCGGAGGACAGGCCTCCTCACAGGCTCGGCAGGTGGTACAAGCCCACAGTGTGTCGTCGTGGATGACGGGACCGACAATGTTTTCTCCGACCTCCAAGGGTTCCGTGCCATCCCCTTTGCCTGGGTGGCTCCTCTTTTCAATGACCTCGTCCTGATGCCGGTAGAGGTAGTCCCGCAGATCGAGTAGCAATTGACGCGGAGCCAGGGGCTTATTGGTTAAGGTGGCGGGGCAATTCGAGGAGCAACGGCCACATTCTGTGCAACTGAACATGTCGAGCACCTGCTTCCACGTGAAATGATCGATGTGCGAGGTGCCGAAGCGGGAATCATTTTCGAGGTCCTGCTTGGAGAGCTGCCCCTTGGGCTCGAGTTTCGCGAAAAAGATGTTCGGGATTGCAGTGATAATGTGGAAGTGTTTCGAGGGCGGCAGTAAGTTCAAAAAAACGAGAATGACGAGGTTGTGCATCCACCAGGCTACATTGCTCGCCTGCAAGGCGAAGCTCGTGCCCAATTTCGCCAGGCCAAGACCTACGAGGGTTGAGAGAGGCTCCCAGCGCGCCTCCCGAATGACCCGCATGTCGTTCGGGTTAGAAACGATTCGCCCACCGTCATACACGAGGCCTGTCAGCATGATGACCCCGATAAAAACCAGGATCACGTAGGCCTCCCAGTGGGATTTAGCGCGAAGGCGACTCTCGGCCGGAAGAAAGCCGTAAAGTCGAGGCGCGTGCGTGATCCGCCATCGCACAAGCCCTACCCCAACCGAAAACAGGACGGCCACCTCCATGAGGTCGCGGAGCAACATATAGGGGCCGCCCAGGAGATTTAGGCTAAAGCCAGGAAAAACGAACGAGTCGGAGTAGGCACGGCCGAACATCGTGATGATCTGGATCCCGAGGATGAGAAAACCCCAAAAGATGAAAAAGTGCATCCACCCGGCGGACCGCTCAGCTCCCGGATTCCTGCGCACGAATTTCCTCTGGCCAAAGGCGTAGACAAGCACGGCGCGAATGCGTTCGGGGATGCGATCGAAGCGGGACACGGGGACAGCGCTCCGCAGTAGCTGAAAGCGGCGCCAGAGCTGGTAGAAAAAAACGCCCACGGCAGCCAAAATGCAAAGAGTGAAGAGAATTCCCGTCATCATAGAACCTCCATCATGCCCACCAAGTAATCGGCGCCGACGCGAATCGGCGGTGGCACGGCCGCTAGAACCTTAAATCACCCTCGGTGCGCGAAATTCAATCCGCGGAGCGTTTGAAGGAGTGACGAGAGGCCCCCCTATTATAGGCTAGAATCGTGATCCGCCCCAGAAGAGACGTACCGTCCATGAAAGTCGTTCCACTGAGTGAGGCCAAGGCCACGCTGAGCCGCTACGGCAGGCTATGTCGTGATGAGGCGGTGGTGGTAACCGTCAACGGCAAGCCGTCCTTTCAGCTTGTTCCCCTTGACGAGAAGGATGACCTGATAGACCGCCTGCTCGAGGAGTATCCGGGGTTCCGCAGTCTTCTGAAGCGCCGTCTTCGTGAGCGAACCGTCTCTGTGACGACAGCGGATCGCCGCCTCGCGGTCCGCGCGCGGCGTCGCGCAAGACGCGGCTAGAAATTCGGTCATGCGCTACGAGTGCTTGACCTTCTTTAGCGCCTCGACCATCTCCGGCACCACCTTGAACAGGTCGGCGACCAAGCCATAGTCGGCGACGTTGAAGATCGGCGCCTCCTCGTCCTTGTTGATCGCGACGATGGTCTTGGAATCCTTCATTCCGGCCAGATGCTGAATCGCGCCGGAAATTCCGACCGCGACGTATAGCTCGGGCGCGACCACCTTGCCGGTCTGCCCGACCTGCAGATCGTTGGGTACGAAGCCGGCGTCGACCGCGGCGCGGCTCGCGCCCATCGCGGCCCCCATCTCGTCGACCAGCGGCTCGAGCACGGTCTTGAAGTTCTCGCCCGATTTGAGGCCGCGCCCGCCCGAGACCACGATTCGCGCTTCGGTGAGCTGCGGCCGGTCGCTCTTGGTCTCGTTGAAGCTGACGAACTGCATCTTGAGCCCGGCCGGATCGAGCTCGGGCTTGGCCTTTTCGACCGGAGCGGCGGAATCGCCGGGCTTGGCCGAATCGAACGCGGTCGCGCGCACGCTGACGACCTTGATCGGACCGTCCATCTCGACCGTCGCGAGCGCGTTGCCGGCATACATCGGGCGCACAAGCGTGCCGTCATCGCCGATCGAAACGATCTCGGAGGCCATCGGGGCGTTGAGCCGCGCCGCCACCCGCGGCATCAAGTCCTTGCCCATCGCGGTCGCGGTCGCGAGCACGTATTCGGCGCCGAGACTTTTTGCGAGCGCGGTGATCGCCTGCGCGTAGAGATCGGCCAGGTAGTGCGCGAGCTTGGGGTCCTCAAGCGCGACGACCTTGCTCATCCCGTATTTCGCCAGCTCGGCGGCAGGGCCGTCGAGGTTCTCACCGGCGATCACAGCGACGCATTTGCCGCCGCCGCGCTTTTTCGCCAGCTCGATTCCGGCGTTGACCGCAACCAGTGTCGTCTTTGGAAAATGTCCCGCCTGATGTTCGGCAAAGACCAGTACGTCAGCCATCTCGAATTCACTCCGGTGCGCCCGCCCGTCTGGCGGACGCGGATATGATGCATCCTGTGTGCGCCGCGCTCGTCGCGCGCCCGCGTCAAATCACCTTGGCCTCGCTGTGCAGCACGCTGACCAGCTCTTCGACCGAGCCAACCTTGCGTCCGGCCTGCCGCTTGGGCGGCGCGGCGAGCGTCTTTATCTTGAGCTTTGGCGTGAGGTCGATGCCGAGGCTGTCGACCGGGATTTCCTTCAGTTCTTTTTTGCGCGCCTTCATGATCCCCGGCAGCGAGGCGTAGCGCGGCTCATTGAGTCGCAAGTCGGTAGTGATAACGGCAGGCAGGTCGAAGGCGATCGTTTCCAGGCCGCCGTCGACCTCGCGCACCACGGTGCATTTGGTGCCCGCAATGTCCACCTTGGAGGCAAACGTCGCCTGCGGCCATCCGAGCATCTCGGCCAGCATCTGGCCAACCTGGTTGGAGTCGTCGTCGATCGCCTGCTTGCCGATGATCACGAGGTCGGGCTTTTCGTCGGCGACGATTTTCGCCATCACGCGCGCGATCGCCAGGCTGTCGAGCGGCTGGTCCGCGCGCACCAGGATCGCCCGGTCGGCGCCCATCGCGAGCCCCGTGCGCAACTGCTCCTGCCAGGTCTGCTGGCCGATCGACATCAGCGCGACGTCGGCGCCGCCCTGCTTCTCCTTGATCCGCAGCGCCTCCTCGATGGCGATTTCGTCGAAGGGGTTGATCACCCATTTCACGTTGTCGGTAGCGATTCCCGAGCCGTCGGGAAGGATCCGGATGGTCGTGGCAGGGTCCGGGACACGTTTTACGGAAGCCAGAATTTTCACGGCAGTTTCACTCCGGGTGTATTCAGCCGAACATTCCTAGATGTGGCTGACGGGCGCCGCCCAAGGTCCGGATGGCATCCCTATGGGGCGGCAAAAGAAACTAACAATGGCTCACGGGTGCGGTCAAACCGGACAGAGGTGAGACCGAGCCATCCGAGACCCAGCATCAAAGTCATCCCTACTGAGCGGTTTTCTTGCGCGCGCAAGCGTGCGCGGGACTCAGGCGCTACTCGTTGTAGCCGAGGCGATGCGACAGCTCGCGGCCGGCCTCCACGATTAGCGGCGCGATCTCGGTGTTGATGCGCTCGATTCCGATGCGATAGGCCGGCCCGGCCACGGCGAGCGATCCGACAACGCTGCGGGTGTAGTCGCGAATCGGCACCGCGACCGACGACACATCCTCGAAAAACTCGCACGTCTCCATCGCGAAGCCGTCGCGCGTGACCGAATCAAGCTGCTCGAAGAGCAGCGCGCGGTCCACGATCGTGCGGTCGGTGAAACGCGGGAGTTGCTCGGGCAGGTTGGCGCGCAACTGCTGTTCGAGGTCGAAGGCAAGATGGACCTTGCCAACCGCCGTGCAATGCAGCGGCAGCGGTTGGCCCAGCGGCGGCGTGATCCGCACTATGCGGTCGCCCGGCTCGGCCGATTCCAGCGGCACCACGCCCTCACGCCGCATGATTGCGACGAAAGTGCTTTCGCGGCATCGATGCGCCACGTCGGAAAGGATCGGGCGCGCTTGCCGCACCAGTCCCATGTGGTCAATATAGCGGCGTCCCAGGTGCAGACACTTGATTCCGAGGCGGTAGTTCTCGGTTGCCCGGTTCTGTTCGATATAGCCGCGCGCCTCCAGGGTGGCGAGCAAACGGAAGACGTTGTTCTTATGCAGCTTCAGGCGCTTGGAAAGTTCGGTGACGCCGAGTTCGTCGACTTCGCCAAAGAACTGTTCCAGCACGTCCAGAGCGTGAGCAACTGACTGGATGACGTAGTTGGTTTTGTTGCGCCTGACCATGGCGAACTTCTCCTCGAACGCCGCCGTGACCGAGCAACGGATCGAGCCGATTTGGAAAATCGTTTTACTCTAGGCGTCAGGCTTTGTTTATGTCAACGCGATTATTCGCCTTTGGCTTCAATTCACCATAAGCCATTGTTTTTGCTCATAAATCGTACGATCGTGGTATACTCCACCGATCCGGGATAACTTCGCCGTGCCGACCCATCTTCAACCTGAGTTCTTCCGCCGTCTCGACGACTCCGACGACGAGCTGTTCTATCTCGCGCCGCGCTTCGTCGTGCATATCGATGACGCCGCGATCAGGACCGTGGGCGAAATTTACTTAAGCCGTCTCCCACGCGACGGCGCGATTCTTGATCTTATGAGTAGCTGGCGATCGCATCTGCCGCCCGAGTTGAAGCCGGCGCGCGTGGTCGGGCTCGGATTGAATCGGCCCGAGATGGAAGACAATCCCGCGCTAACGGAAATTGTGACGCACAATCTCAACCGCACGGCTCAACTGCCGTTTGAGGACGCGTCGTTCGACGGCGCGGTGCTGACGGTTTCAATACAGTATCTCATCCATCCGCTCGAGGTCTTCGCCGAGGTCGGACGCGTGCTGAAACCGGGCGCACCATTCATCGTGACGTTTTCCAACCGGATGTTTCCGACCAAGGCGGTGGCGATTTGGGCCAATGCGACCGAGCAGCAGCGGGTAGAACTGGTCGGCTACTACTTTACCCACAGCGCGGCCTTCGAGAAGATAGAGATGATCGACCGCAGCTCTGGCGAGACCGATCCGCTGTGGGCCGTGCTCGGCTACCGCAAGGAACTGGAGTGATTACCAATCGCGGCATGCGCCATCTCGCGCTGCGAGTGAACGACGTCGCTCGCGCGGCCGAGTTTTACGCGCGGGTGTTCGGAATGCGCCTGGTATGGCAACCCGATCCGGACAACGCCTACCTGAGCTCGGGATGCGACAATCTCGCGCTCCATCGCGGGGCGCCGGGGGACGCCAGCGCCGGCGCGCTCGACCATCTCGGCTTCATCGTGACGAGCGTCGCCGATCTGGAAGCGGGATGGCGATGGGCCGAGACGGAGCGGTTGGATATAGTTCATCCATTGCGCCAGCATCGCGACGGTTCGGCGTCATTCTATATTCGCGACCCGGACGGAAACGTCATCCAGCTGCTGTTTGAACCGAATATCAGCCCTTTAGAAATCAGTTCGCCCAAGGCCTGAGGCCGCGGGGCGCCAAGGAGACCCGCCATGCTGAAGAACCGCGCCACGGCCGAGGACACGCTTGCCTACGCCCGCCGCCATGCCGAGCTGCCGGGAAATTTCCGCCCGATGCTTGGTGGGCTGAGCGTTTCGTCGGTCGGAATCGGCACTTACCTGGGCGAGCCCGACGAGGAGACCGACCAAGCCTACGCGCAATCCATCCGGAGCGCGCTGCTGGGCGGAATCAACCTGATCGATACCGCCGTGAATTACCGCTTCCAGCGCGGCGAACGCACGATCGGCAAGGTGCTGGACGAACTGGTCGCCGCTGGCGAACTGCGCCGCGAGGAAGTGGTGGTGGCGACCAAGGGCGGTTACGTCACGTTCGACGGCACGATGCCGCCCAATCCGCGGGCGTGGTTCGAGGAGAAGTTCGTCAGCAGCGGACTGGTGGGGCCGGGCGAGCTGGTCGAGGGCTCGCACTGCATGACGCCGCGCTATCTCGGCGCGATGCTGGAGATGAGCCGGGCCAACCTGGGCCTCGACACGATCGACATCTATTACATTCACAACCCCGAAACCCAGCTCGCCAGTATCGAGCGGGGCGAGTTTCTCGAGCGGATGCGCCGCGCGTTCGAGTTCCTCGAGCAGCAGGTTGCCGCCGGCAAAATCGGAGTCTATGGCACCGCGACCTGGAGCGGGTTTCGCCTCGGCCCTGAGGAACCGCAGTACCTTCAGATGGAAGAACTGGTGAAGATCGCCTTCGAAATCGCTGGCCGCGACCATCACTTCCGCGCGATCCAACTCCCGTTCAATCTGGCGATGCCCGAGGCGCTGACGGTCGCCAATCAGCAGCTTCCCGACCGGCGCGGCACGGCGCTGCGCGCCGCGGTCGGCTTCGGCATCGCGGTATGCGCCAGCGCTGCGCTGCTGCAGGGGCGGCTTGCGCGCGGCTTGCCGCCGATCATGGCGCAGGCGTTCGAGGGACTGACCACCGACGCGCAGCGTGCGCTGCAATTCGTCCGCTCGGCGCCCGGGATCAATGTGGCGCTGGTCGGGACGAAATCCGAGGAACATGTGAGCGAGATCCTGCAGGCGTTGCGGCATCCGCCGGCCTCGATCCAGGCGTTCTCCAAGCTATTCACGCCCAACAAGAGCGCGTAGCGCGCGCCGTTCTCTCCCGCGACGTTCTAGTCTTCAAAGATCGTCACCGGCATCGGAAACGCGAACATCATCGGCTGGCGTCGGCGCTGGGGCGGCGGGCGAACATTCTTGATTCGTCCATAAGAGGCAGATGCTATAGAGGGATCAGGCTCCCGGATGCCGGGCAAGTGAAACGATCGCAGCGAGGATCGTAGTTACGCGGATAGCGAATCGGAAATGACGTGGTGAAGACGAGAAAAATGATAGCGGCCGCGATATTCGCCGTGGCCCTGCTATCGGGCCTCCGCATCGGGACGAACGCCGCGGCAGCGGCTGCTCCCGCCAAGGCAGGAGCGTCTGCGCTGAACTCCGACCTGTACATCTACGACCCGACTGGCGCGCAGCTATTGGGGCGGGCGCACTACACCGTGACGCAGCATGACGGCATGGTGACGATCGAGGGGCGCAACGAATTTATCGACGGCCAGCGCGATGTCGAGCACGACAAGCTCAAGACCACCGATGGCGACCTTCCGCGGCTGCTTAGTTACGAGCATGATTTTTTCGATACGCACGGCGCCCCGCTGCTAAATGCGAGCGCCGACGCCGTCACCGGCAAAACCAGTTGCGCAAAATATGAGAACGGCAAGGGCACGATCGAGACTGCGGCCCTGCAATTTCCCCCGGACACTTACGCCGGCGCGAGTGTGTTGGTGCCGATAGCAGACCAGTTCCGCCAAGGCGCTACCGACCTCGACATCCATGTCTTCGATTGCGCGCTCGGCCCGCGCATCCTGACCCTGCACGCCGATCTGGCGCGGGCGCCATGGAGCTTTCGCCCGCATGACGGCGAGTTGGCCAAAGCCGACGCGCATCCGGTGTTCGGATGGTTCAACGTATTCCTGAAGCCGTTCGTCCCGACTATCCGGATGTGGTTCGACCCTCTGCGAGACTATGCTTTCGTCGGCGGGATGCTATCGCGCTACTATCGCGGCCCCGAGGTTTTGCTGGTGAGCATGAGGCCTGCGGTTAAACCGCAGCCGGTCTTCGAACGGCCCGAGCCGCCGGCGTTTACGGCGCCGGATGACTCCGCGACTCCTGCGCCACCGTCATCCGCGGCCGCACCGGCAACGCCGTCAAGTGCGGATGGCTCCGCGCCCAAACAAAGCGATACCGCTCCGGCGGGAACTCCGGGCGCTCGCTAGCTGCCGCTCGCGCGAACGGGCCGCACGAGCGTCGTTAGAATGAATTGAGCAGGCCGTTAGCGGCCTAGAAATGACTCGCGCCTTCGCTGCCGTAGTGCCGCACGCGGGAGCGTTGCGGCTTTTCGTACTGAAAGGTCGTCTGGCAATGCGAGCAGACGCCTTGCGGTTTGGGGTTGCCGGAACGGCGCGTCAGTTTGACGTAATGCACCACTCCATCACTGCAGAGATGGCCGGCGACGGGGAAGTCGTAAACAGTACGAATGTCGGTTGCTTCCATTTCCTGAACTAGCGCTCCCTCATTCAGAATTTTCTCCTTCGACGCGATGGCCCGACGGACGGCACGCGCGCGCCGGACTTACCAAGATAATGAAATCTTCCTGTCGATCAATGAATTTGACTACTCGTGATGAAATTTTCTTCGAAAATTTTTTCTTGCGCACCGAAACCGGACCTGGCCCGCGGCCGCGCGTCCGCCCGAGCGCCCTCGCCGAGCGCGGCGGCACGCCCGCCATGTGCTACGCTCGCGTGCAGAATGAAGCGCCGCCCGCTAAACAAGCTGCTCGTTGCCAATCGTGGCGAAATAGCGCTCAGGATAATTCGCAGCGCGCGCCTGCTCGGGATCGCCACCGTCGCGGTCTACTCGGAAGCCGACGCCGACGCTGCGCACGTCGCCGCGGCCGACCAGGCGCGCCTCATCGGTCCGCCCGAGGCGAGCGAGAGCTATCTCAATATCGCCGCGATCATCGAGGCCGCGCGTGCGACGGACGCCGACGCGATTCATCCTGGCTACGGATTTCTCTCCGAGCGCCCTGAGTTCGCCCGCGCCGTCGGCGAGGCCGGCATGGTCTTCGTCGGGCCTCCGGCGGAGGTGATGGCGGCGCTGGGCGACAAGGTCGCGGCGCGGCGCCTGGCCGCGGACGCGGGCGTTCCAGTGGTGCCGGGGCTCGAGACGGTTGACGATCGCACGGCCGAGCAGTTTGCCGCTCGCGTCGGATTTCCACTGATGGTCAAGGCGGCGGCGGGCGGCGGCGGCCGCGGGATGCGCCTGGTCGAGGCGCAAGCGGGCCTGGCCGAGGCGCTCGCGGCGGCGTCGCGCGAGGCCAAGGCCGCCTTCGGCGATGGGCGCGTGTTCCTCGAGAAATACCTGGCCCATCCGCGCCACATCGAGGTGCAGATTCTCGCCGACCAACACGGCGTCGTCGTTGCGCTCGGCGAGCGCGACTGCTCGATCCAGCGGCGCCATCAGAAGATTATCGAGGAGTCGCCCGCCCCCGGACTCGACGACAGCCTGCGCGGCCGGATGGTCGAGGCGGCGCTGAAGGTTGCGCGCGTGGCCGGCTATCGCAACGCGGGTACGATGGAGTTCCTGGTCGACGGCGGCGAGTTCTACTTCCTGGAGGCCAACACGCGCCTCCAGGTCGAGCATCCAGTGACCGAGATGCGCTATGGATGCGACCTGGTCGCCGAGCAGCTCCGGGTCGCGATGGGCGAGCGGGTCAGCGAGCCGGCCGCGCCGCGCGGCGTGGCGATCGAATGCCGCATCTATGCCGAGGACGCCGAGCATAATTTCCGCCCGGCCACCGGCGACGCGCTTTACCTGAATCTGCCTGCGGGACCAGGCGTGCGTATCGACACCCATCTTGTGACCGGCGCTCGGGTCACCGCGTTCTACGATGGCTTGCTGGGAAAACTGATCTGCTGGGGCGCCGACCGCGAGCAGGCGCGCGGCCGGATGGTCGCGGCCTTGGGCGAATTCTCGTTGCTCGGCGTCACCAACACGGCGGCCTTTCTCCGCGAGGTCATCGCGAGTGAGGCGTTTGGTGACGCACGGCTCTCGACGCGATTCCTGGAGGAGTTTTTTCCGCGATGGAGTCCGGATGGCGAGGCGCTCGAGTGCCTGCTGGTCGCGGCCGCGATAGCTGCGGGAGGCGGCCTCGGCGCGGCGCAGTCGGCGTCATCGCGCGGCGCGCTCAGCGGCGGCTCGGCTACCGGGCATGGCCGGCGTTCGCCGTGGGGGGAACTCACGGGCTTCGAGCCGTGGGGGCGAGGCGAACGGTAAGATGAAACTCAAGCGCCAGGGCGACGCGCGCGAGTTCGAAGTCGAACTGCTCGCGCAAAACAGGCAAAACGATACGGATGCCGGCGCTCCGCGTGCAATTCGCATCACTATCGATGGGCGCGAGGTCGCGGCGACGGTCGCGCCGATGCCCGACGGCAGCGCGATCGTGGAGTTGGGCGGGCGGCGCGTTCGCGTCGCAGGCGCACGGCTGCGATCTTCCATCGTAGTGGCCGCGGGCCCGCTCGCGGCCGAATTCGTCGTGGTCGAAGGGCGCACAGCACATCGCGCGGGCGGACTCGCCGCGCCGGAGGTCGACGCGCCGATGCCGGGCAAGGTGCTCAAGGTGCTGGTCTCCGAAGGCCAGCCGGTCGAGCACGGCGATCCGCTGATCGTGCTCGAAGCGATGAAGATGGAAACGACGCTATACGCCGAGAGTCCGGCGATCGTGGCGAAGATTTGCGTCGAGGCCGGGCAGATGGTCGATCACGGCGCGCGCCTTATCGAACTCAGTCCGGTAGCGACACCGGCCAGACCGCGCGAACCTCCGCCTCAAGACGACTGAGCCATTGATCGAAACCGGCGTCGCGATCGACCACGATTTCCAGCTTTCCGGCGCCGAGCTTGCGCACGCGGCCTGGATTCTCGGTGCGAAGCGGAATCACCAACGCCTCGCGCGAGATTCCGAGCACGTCGGTTATCGCGAAGATGCGCTCGATTTCCGCCAGCCCAATCGACTTAAGCAAAGGTGCCACCTCCACGCCCATCCGACCCCTCTTTACATACGGCGCGGCTCGCCTAAGCTCAACTCCTAAGGGGCGCGAGGCCCCCGCGGAGGACGCTGTGTTCGGCACGATCAAAAAAGTGATCAAGGACAAAGGCTTTGGCTTCATCACGCCCGACGACGGCACCGATGAAGTCTTCTTCCATCGCTCGCGGCTTTCGCCCAAGGTCTACTTCGAGGACCTGCGCGAGGGCGACCAGGTGCAGTTCGACGTGCGGCCCGGCGACAAGGGACCGCAGGCGTTCAACCTGCGCTTGCGCTAATGGCTCGTCGCTAATGGCTCGTGATGATACGGGGTGGTGATATAATTTTCCCGTGTCCGTAGAAGAGCATCATCGCCACGGCCATAAGAGCCTGAAGGTGGGTGTGCTGACCGCGAGCGATTCGCGCAGCGCCGAAACCGACGAGAGCGGCCGCCTTATCCGCGACCTCCTGACCGCCGCCGGTCATCGCGTGGAGTATTCCGCGGTCCTGCCCGACGATCCCGCGCTCATCCGCAAGGCGCTGCTTGACAACCTGCAAGGCCTCGACGCGATCATCGTCAACGGCGGGACCGGAATCGCGGCGCGCGACTCGACCATCGAGGCGGTCCGTCCGCTCCTCGACAAAGAACTGGAGGGGTTCGGCGAATTGTTCCGCTATCTTTCCTATCAGCAGATCGGATCGGCGGCGTTTTTGAGCCGAGCGTTGGCTGGAGTCGCGGCCGGCAAGATTGTGGTTACACTGCCGGGTTCGCCCGATGCCTGCCGGCTCGCGATGGAAAAGCTGCTTATCCCCGAGCTTGGTCACATGGCGCATCTGCTGAAACTCTGACCGCCGCTTAAGAATCGCAAGATGAATCGGCAATGAATCGGATCACGATAAAATTGTTCGCGACGCTCCGCGAGCGCGCCGGCGCCTCCGAGCTAAGCCGCGAATTTCCCGACGGCGCGACCGTCGCGGAGATGTGGAAGCGACTGGCGGAAGAATTCCCCGCACTCAAGGGCCATCGCGACTCCGTCGGCTTCGCCGTCAACCAGGAATACGTCCAGGACGACTATCGTCCGCGCCCGGGCGACGAGGTCGCGTTCATCCCGCCCGTGAGCGGCGGCGCCGGGGGGTCGCGCGATCCGAGCCATCCGAAATGGATGGGACCGATCGCGATCGGCCGCGCACCGATCGACGTCGTGGCGCTGGAGCGCGCGGTGGCCGACCCGCACGCCGGCGCGATCGTCACCTTTGCCGGGACCACGCGCGCCGACAACGCCGGGCGCAACGTGATTCGCCTCGAGTATGAGGCTTACGAGCCGATGGCGCTCAGCGAGATGCACCGGCTCGCGCGCGAGGCGGGCGAGCGATGGCAAATCGTGCGTATCGCGATAAGCCATCGCGTCGGCCTGGTCAACATCGGCGAGACTTCTGTTGCGATCGCGGTTTCGGCGGCGCATCGCGGAGAGGCGTTCGAGGCCTGCCGCTTCGCGATCGATCGCCTGAAGGAAGTCGTGCCAATCTGGAAGAAGGAATATTTCGAGGGCGGCGAAGTGTGGATCGGCTGCCAGACGTCGCATCCGCCAGCCCCAATTAATAGCGCGCCGGTCCGCGCCGGCCCAACTCGGAGCACGGAACCAAATCGATCTTGAGGCTCGCGCCCAATGCACGTGCAGTCCTTGCCAGCGTCTTCAGTGTCAGATTGTTGAGCTTGCCCGATTCGATTTGGGCGATCATCGGCTGGCTGACCCCTGAACGTCTTGCCAGCGCCGCTTGAGTGAGCCCGCGACGCTTGCGTAAATTCGCGATCTTGTGCTCGATCAAAATCTGAGCGAGTTCATCTTCGACTTCACGCCGCAGCCCAAGTTCATCAACTTTTCTTTCCAGCAGTGCCAAGCCTGGATTTTTCATACTCATGTTGGGCCTCCTTCAATCTTGCGCGCATCAGCCGAAGCACGCCGGCTGGCGTGTCGGTCCGCTTCTTTACGTAGCCGCCAACCAGCACGGCGCGTCGTCCCGGCAAGAACCCGTAATATATTCGCACCCTGGTGCCGCGCGGCTCGAACAGCCCGCCGTCCAGGGCTTTCGACCGTGGCTCACGTAGCTGATTACCTAAGGCACGCAACGCTCCGGTCAAAACGGCAGCGTCCTTAACGTCTTTCCGGTCGGCTAGACTGGCGACGAACTCAGCGAAATGCGATTGGCCTCCGGCCGTCTTGTGCTCGTCGACGGACCAATCCGACATGATTGAATAATAAGGTATAGCTTATCGAATTGCAAAACACCTTGGTCGGCTCTTGTAGAAAAAAGAAGACGACGGCCAATGCCACGGGTTTGGATTTTGGTACAATCGAGAGGTCGCACATGCCCGCTCGGGCGGTTAGGTTGACCGACCGGCCAGCATCCGTTAAGCAGGAGCCCTGATGCCTCTGGGTGAACATCACGTCGAAAAAATAATCCTGGCCGAGCCGCGGGGCTTTTGCGCCGGCGTCGACCGCGCGGTCGAGGCCGTGCGCAGCGCTCTGCGCACCTACGGCCGTCCGCTCTACGTGCGCCATCAGATCGTGCACAACCGCTTCGTGCTCGAAGCGCTGGTCGAGGAGGGTGCGATTTTCGTCGAAGAGCTCGGCGAAGTGCCCGAGGGCCAGCGCGTGATCTTCAGCGCGCACGGCGTCGCCCCCAGCGAATGGGAGCGCGCGCGCGACCGGGGTCTGCGCGTGATCGACGCCACCTGCCCGCTCGTCACCAAGGTGCATCTCGAGGTCGAACGCTACGCGCGCGAGGACCGCAGCGTGATCCTGGTCGGTCACGCGGGCCACGAGGAGGTCAAGGGCACGCTGGGCGTCGCGCCCGGCCGCGTGCTGCTGGTCGGCAGCGTGCAGGAGGCCGAGGTGGCCGAGGTTCCCGACCCGGAGCGGGTGGCCGCGGTTACGCAGACCACGCTCAGCGTGGACGACACGCGCGAGATCATGGAGACGCTCAAGCGGCGTTTCCCGGCGATGGTCGCGCCCAAGACCGACGATATCTGCTACGCGACCCAGAACCGCCAGAACGCGGTCAAGGAACTGGTCGAGCAGAGCGACGCGATTTTAGTGGTCGGCTCCAAGCAGAGCTCCAACGCCAACCGCCTGGTTGAAGTCGCGCGCATGCGCGGCGCGCGCGCGTTCCTGGTCGATTCGCTCGACGACGTGCGTCCCGACATGCTGGACGGCGTGAGCGCGCTCGGCGTCACGGCCAGCGCCTCGTCGCCCGAATGGCTGGTCGAGCAGATAATCGGCGCCTTTGCGAATAATGGAGCCTCGGTGGAGTTGCTGAGCGTGGCCAAAGAACGCGTGCATTTCCCGCTCCCGATGCCGGCCGATTAAAGCGGTTGCCGAGACGGCAGCCGATGAGGCGGGGCGGCGGCTATATCGCGATTGAAGGGCCGATCGGCGTCGGCAAGACCAGCCTCGCGCAGGCGCTGGGGCTGAAAATCGGCGCGCGTATCGTGCTCGAGGATACCGACAGCAATCCCTTCATTGCGCGCTTCTACCAGGACCCGGAAAAGTACGCCTTCCCCGTCCAGCTCTACTTTCTGCTGACCCGCTACAACCAGCAACGCCAGCTTGCCCAGCAGGATCTCTTCGCCCAGGCCACGGTCTCCGACTATCTGCTCGCCAAGGATCGCATCTTCGCCCGCCTCAACCTCGACCCCGACGAACTGGTGCTCTACGAGGGCGTCTATCGCCTGCTCGACGGGCAGCTCGCCCGGCCCGACCTGGTGGTTTACATCCGCGCCCGCGTCGAGGTCCTGGCCGAGCGGCTGCGCAAGCGCAACCGCACCTTCGAGCGCCATATCAGCATGGAGTACCTCGAGCGCGTCTCGGCCGCGTACCGCGACTTCTTTTTCTACTACGACGAGACGCCGCTTTTGGTGGTCGACAGCTCCGAGATCGATTTCGTCGACGACCCGGGCGACCTCGAAGACCTGCTGCGCGAAATCGATCGCACCGTCACGGGCTCGCACTACTATGTTCCGCGCAAGGGTTAGCGGGCGCGGGTCCATATTTGTTCCACAGGGAACAATTATGCCGTGTGCAGATTATCCCGCGTAGGCCTTGTAGGCCTCTTCGATCTGGGACGCCAGCTTGAAGTCCTTCTCGGTCACGCCACCCTGGTCGTGCGTGGAGCAGGAGAATGTGATGCGGGTGTAGTTGATCTTCACGTCGGGATGATGGTCGGCCGCCTCGGCCATCTCGGCCACCTGGTTGAGGAACCGGATTCCATCCATGAATGTCTTGAAGCGATAGAGCTTGCTGATTGCGTTGTCCTTGAATTCCCATCCGGGGAGCGCGCTCAGCCGCCGCTCTATCTCGGGCTTCTCGAGCTTGGGCATCGGGGCATCCTCCGTGCGTCTGACGTTGCGGGTTACTCGCTTTGCGCGTCGGCCTGACTCATATTAGTGCCCATATTAGACAAGTATAAACGGCCACATTCAGTTCGGCTACTGACACCGCGCTGAAATCGCTATTCCTCAACGCGCCCTAGGTGAAATGAATCTACTGCGCCCTTCCTTGCCCTTGAACGCCCTCCCCGGATCGGGCCGCTGAGGCACCTATTTGGCACCGGGAGGCACCTGGTGCCTCAGATCGAGGGCCAGTGCTTCGGGCCGTTCGGCACGGTGACCAGTGACCAGAAAGCGGCGAGCGCCGCCGCCCGGTCCTCCCGCTGGAGCACGAGAAGGAGTAGAAACTAAGGTGGGATATTGCTCGCGCAGGAAGATTACGAACTCGCAGATCGATACCGATATGAAGCCAAATAATGAGCGCTCACTGGCACGCAATCCGCATCAAGTGCGAAGCCTGCTCGCGACAGCCTGTGCGATCATCCTAATCTCTTTCCGCTCTGCATACGCCATCGATATCCTATGCAGCGACCTCGAAACTGCAAGTGCCGACGAATTGCTGGCTACGGTCGATCCGAAGTCGATACAGGATGGTGAAGGTGTCCGAGTTGGAGAATACGGCTGTTACAACTATCCGGGACAGAAGGTCTGCGACTGGAAGACCACCCTTGAAGATGACCGAATGTTAGACCCCGACTATCGTCTCATATACGTAGTCTCCTCCCATCAGACCGGGAGCGGGTCGTGGCTAGATTTGGTGGTGTTTGGCTGCATGTCGGGACGAGTGAAGAAAGTTTTCCTTGGACAATTTGATAGCGACACCTCTAGAGAAAAAGTCCTTGATTCGGCACCGCCGGAACTGCAATCGGCGCTCAGGGAATATATGAAGCACCTTCAATCCAGCCCGGTCGATTGCGAAAAGGTGATTACCGAACTCCAAGGCGGCAAGAACATCGCTGAGGTAGCCAAGGACTTGAACATGCTCATAGGCCCCATCAACCGCTGCCGCGAGGCCGACGCCAAGGGGCTTATACCTCACCGAGGAGCCGAGCCGCCTTCTATGGGGATGATGCCGTGAAATTGAAGTTGGTCCGGCCAGCGGAGCGGCGGCTGCTCGGTCATGATCGAGCCAACTCTTCGACCTCAGTCTCCGTGATCGGCGCGAAGTCCTGACGCCCGCAGCCGGCAGGTGCCGGGACGCAGCCCGTTTACGGAGACGCTCCATGAATGTTCCCCGGAAAAAGTACGCCCGTCCCTCGCGCGCCACGTCCACGCCGATCCCGGCGGATCGAATCGCTTACTCGGTCAAGGAGGCCGCCCGTCTGTTGGGCGTCTCTGAGCGGCTGGTCAAGGCGCAAGTGGCCGAGGGCGGTTCGCTGCCCAGCTTCAAGTGCGGCGGGCGGCGGCTCGTGTCTCGGGCGGCACTCGACGCCTTTATGGGAGAGCGGTTTGCGCGTACGTTACGGTCATTTTGAATGTTGCCGAGCGATTCGGCTATCAAAGAAACCGTCGTTGAATAGAATGAGTTGAAATGGGCGTGCGCCGGTCTCAAGTTTTATTGTTTCTCATTTATCCGCGACGAGTCATTCGCGATCTCATTGGAACCAGACCATGGCGAGTGGTCACTGCATTTTCGCTGATGATCGGAATGATATCTTGTATCGCTATCGCTGAGATGCCAGCGGGCGACATTCCCGAACGATTTAAACCAGTGGCCATAGCCTTGGTATTCATCTGCTCATCTTTGCTCACGGTCGTCGGCCTTTTCATCAACGGCTTGATGCGAAATCGATCCGGACGCGAGTTCGGCGGTCGCGCATCGGCGTGGGACTTGAGTGCAGGACTCGCTTGGTCGACACTTCCGTGGCTGTTGTACTTTGTCCTTGGTCTCGTTATGGGACCATATCTCGCCGAGCATCAGGAGTTCGGGAAAAACCATCTTGGCTTGGCGTACTTTCTTCTAGCCCTCGCGCCGATATGCTTATTTTGGGGGTATCTCCTCGGCAGATCCTCAATGCTTGAATTGCAAGGGTTCAGTGCTGCCCAAGGCCGCACGGCGGCTTGGAAGGGCGTGGCACTCCAGATGCGATGGTTCCTCTTTTTCGCTCTGGCCGCTCTGGGAATCCTGACTGCAATAACCTTGATCGGACGCGTTCTCCGATAGGGGCGCTCGGCGCGCATAATCCGAGTTCAAGAGGTGTACGTAAGGGCTGGGGCTGACTTCGCTCATCTTTGGCACCGTGCAGGCACCTTTCAACTCCAAGATCGCGGAAGCCCGCTCCAGTGTAAGCGGAACTGCGATTGTGCGTATATTAGACAACAGCGGGCGCGGCCGCGCCAAACGCTCGCCTGCCGCGGAGAGATGCGATGAACCAGCGCGATTCGATCAAAATGACACCGGAGCAGGCGCTCGCTTACCTCACCGCACATCATAGCTGCGCGCTGGCGACCAACGGCCACGACGGTTATCCGCACGTCGTGGCCATGTGGTATACCGTCCAGGACGGCGCGATCATGATGACCAGTTACGCCCGCGCGCAAAAAATCGTCAATCTAAGGCGCGACCCGCGCGCCACCGTGCTGGTCGAAAGCGGCGCCACTTACAAGGAACTCAGCGGGGTGATGGTCCGCGGGCGGGTCGAGTTGATCGAGGGTCCGGCGGCGCTGCCCGAGGTCCTGAGACTTACCGGCGCCGACCCGAACAATCCGGTGGCGGTGCGCCGCGTGCAAAAGCGGGTCGTGATGCGCTTTCATCCGGAGCGCTGGGCGAGCTGGGATCATTCCAAAATTGTGGGTGACTACTGAGTAGTGCGCGGCGCCGAACAGCGACACCAAGGTAACCCCGCACAGCGACACCAAAATAAAGGACTCGAGCGATGGCGAACAAGTACGTAACCGATGAGGTGTGCAAGCAGATCGGGATGCAGAGCGAGGCACGGGTGGTCGAGGTCGAGCGCGGCGCGATCCGCCGCTTCGCCGAGGCGATCGGCGATCCCAACCCGCTTTTCAACGACGAGGCCGCGGCGCGCAAAACCCGCTTTGGCGGGATGATCGCGCCGCCGACCTTCTGCCGCTCGCTCGGCGCCGCGATTCCGGAAATCAAAATCGGCATGGGCGAGTTTCGCGGCCTCGACGGCGGCTCGGAGTGGGAGTACTTCGAGCCGATCCGCCCCGGCGACCGAATCAGCGTGGTCTCCAAGATCGCGGACATCCGCGAGAGCGCGGGCCGGCTGGGCGCGATGGTCTTCATCACGGTCGAGACCAGCTACACCAACCATTACAATCAGCTCTGCGCGTTGCAGCGCTCGACCGTGATCCGGTACTGAGCCGCGCGCGGGATTTGTCGCGCGAGACTGGCGAGGGAGAATCGAAGATGGCGAAGCAGACCTACTGGGAAGATCTCGAAGCCGGATCCGAAGTGCCGGCGCTGGAAAAAAATCCCACCACCCAGCAACTCGTCAAGTACGCCGGCGCCTCGGGCGACTTCTACCAGATTCACTACGACAAGGACTTCGCGCTCAATAACAATCTGCCCGGCGTGATCCTGCACGGCGCGCTCAAAAATGGCTTCCTGGGCCAGATGATGACCAATTTCGCCGGCCATGAGGGATGGCTGCGCAAGCTCGTGGTGCAGTATCGCGGGATGGATCAGCCGGGCTCCAAAGTCGTGTGCAAGGGCAAGGTCGTGAAGAAGTATGCGGAGGGACGCGACCACCTGGTCGATTGCGAAATCTGGCTGGAAAACGCCAAGGGCGAGAAGACCACGATCGGCAGCGCCACCGTGATTTTGCCCTCGCGCGAAGGAATGCGGACATAGCTGTGGCCGAGTCGGTTCGCGGCATGATTTGCGCGCTATGATTTGCGGTATGATTTGCCGTTCGACTTGAATGACGGCTCACGCGAGCTGAAAGGAGGACGGAAAAAGGTCCACGATGCCGCTCGGGCGTCAATTTCCCGCGCGCACGATCGAGGCCGAAGACATACGGCTCCGCCGCGTCGATCCGCACTACGTCAAGACTCTCATCCGGCTGCTCGCCGCGCACGCGCTCGCCGAGAAACTGACCGCGCTCGGCTATCAACGCGCGCTGGACACGGTGACCAACGAATCGCTCCGCCCGACGATCGAAAAAAATCTCGCCGAGGAATGCCGCCACGCGGCGCTCGTCTACCGGGCGCTCCGCGAAATCGGCGTCACGCAGGAGGAAGCCGACCGCGCGATGATCCCGGCGCTCAAAGCGCCGTCGTTCGAGGCGCCGCTGCGCTTTGCCAAAAGCCCGGCCGGCGAGCTGGACCTGCTGATGGCTTCGCTCAGCCTCGACATGACCGGACTGCTGATGATCGGCGTCAACTACCGCGATTCCAGCTACGCGCCGCACGCACGCGCCGCCGAGCGCATCCTGGACGACGAGGCCGAGCACGAGATGTTCGCCGTGGGCGAACTCGCAATCGCCGTCGATAGTTTCGGGCCCGAGGCGGTGGCGGCGGCGCTCAAGCAGTGGCTGCCGGCGGCGGCCAACTTTTTCGGGCCGCCCGGCAGCGGCTTCGGCTACGATTGCATGCGTTTCGGGCTGAAGGCGCGCGACAACGGCGAGCTGACCGAGCTGTATCTCTCGATGCTCGAGCGGCGGCTCGGCAACGTGGGGCTCGCGATACCACGACTGACGTCGGGCTACCCGCACACGCTGGCGTAACGTGCCTCCTTTCAGCTAGCGCGATCACCTATGAGAGCCGATCTGTAGAAAACTCTCGCGGAGTAGAAACTCCCAGAACCTTTTTCCGTCTGGCTCCGTTCAAGTCTCGTCGGCGCGCCCAATATGTGAAGCCTTACGCAGGCGCCCCTTCGCTTAGCGTTCGGCACAGGACTTCAACCTCTTCGGCTGAACGCTTTGTTAGGGTCCCAACTTTACAAAGCGTTCGATCCCAAAAAAATTTCAATTTTAGGAGACTAAGATGGCCGAGAAGGACACATCCAATCGTGGCTTTGGTTCTATGGATCCGGACAGGCAGCGGGAGGTCGCTCGGGAGGGCGGACGTGCATCACACGAGAAGGGACCTCATGGCGGACATTCAATGGATCCGGAAGACGATCGCAGCCGACACGGTGGTTCGCACGCCCGGGGCACGCGAGGCGGCACTTCTGAGCAGCACGCCGAGGCCGGCCGGCAGAGTCATAAAAACGCCGGCCATTCGGATGACCGCGACCGTAACGATTCCGGAAACGGTGGTTCGCAGAATCGCGTGACCGATCACAAAACGCGAGGTGGTTCACCAGAGCAGCACGCGGAAGCGGGCCGCCAAAGCCACAAAAATCGCTAACTATTTAATCGTTGTTTGAAACAGAGAGCGAGCGTCTCAGCCCGGCTGAACGCTCGCTCTTCTTTACTACCACATCGATCAGAGAGGTGCGTGTCATGAAAGGCGTTGTGTATGACGAAGGAATATTTCATGGTGAGACGCCGGTTGGGCAACGCTGAAACGGCGCGCGCAAGGAGTGTCACATGAAGGTCGGACTTTTCGCGGTCGTGTCGGGACGGGTCGGCGGGATGGCGGTGATGAAGGCCTTCGCGGAGAAGGCCGAGCGCGTCGGCTTTTCGACCCTGTGGGCGCCCGAGCACGTGGTGCTGCTCGATTCTTACGCCTCGCGCTATCCGTACCGCGACGACGGCACCCTGCCAGCTCCGACTGACGCGCCGATCGCCGATCCATTCCTGACTTTGTGCACGATGGCGTCAGTCACGCGGAAAATTCGTCTCGCCACCGGCATCTGCCTGGTGCCCGAGCATAATCCGCTGGTGCTGGCCAAAGTCGTTGCGACGCTCGACTCGCTGAGCGAGGGCCGCTTCGTCCTGGGCGTTGGTGTAGGTTGGCTGGAAGAGGAGTTTCGCGCACTCGGAATCCCCTGGGAGCGGCGCGCGCATCGCACCCGCGAGTATATCGAAGCGATGCGCCGGCTGTGGGGCGATTCGCTAAGCTCTTACAAGGGCGAGTTCGTGAATTTCGAAAATGTCCGCAGCTTTCCCAAGCCGATGCGCGGGGCTGACCTGCCGGTCTTCTTCGGCGGCGAGAGCGGCCCCGCGCTGCGCCGCGTCGCCGAGTACGGCAATGGATGGTGCGGCTTCAATCTCGATCCCGGTGAGGCGGCGGACAAGATTCGCCATATCGAGTCGCTGCTCAAGTCCAACGGCCGCAAGCGCTCCGACGTCGAGCTCGCGGTCTCGCCCTATACCAAGCCGATCACGCCCGACGATCTCGCGCGCTACCGCGACGCCGGCGTCGACGAGGTCGTGATCGTCAATATGCGCGCGCCGCGCACGCCCGAGGAGGCCGCGAAGGGAATCGAGGACGCGGCCCGCAAGTGGATCGACGCAGCCGCCAAGCTCTAAAATCACCCAAATCATTCAGCCGTAGCAAATCGCTCGCGGTATCGTGCACGGGACCCGCAGGTGTTGATTGTGCGCGGCTAATCTTTAAGGCTGAAGGGTCACCTGCGTGGAGGTGACCAATTCAGGAAAGGGGTGGAGCGGCAGATGGCGTTTGTGAGGCTTAACAAGGGTGGACAGTCAGTTTGGATAAACAGCGACCGGATCGCGTACTTCGAGGGGGTTGAGTCGCTCGCGCAGGACGGATCAAAGCGGGCGGAAACCAAGGTCTGTTTCGAAAGTGATTTTAGTATCGTGGTCGACGAGCCGATCGAGCAGCTCCGACACAGATTTCAGTAACGCATCGCACAGATGAACGGACTCATCGGCTTCGGTGCTCGGTCCCGATCCGGGATTTCGAGACCGCGGGCCGGAAAACCTACGCGCGGTCGGTCTTGTCTATACGCGGAAAGAGCGCGACCGGCGGCTTGACGCGATCGCCGGGCTTGAGCCCCGCGCCGAACGGCGCATCCGCCGCAATCTCGTCGACGCCGAGCAGGTCGAGAAGTTTCGCCGCCTGTCGCGGCATGAACGGCTCCAGCGTGGCCGCGATCACGCGCAGCCCCTCGAGCAGGTTGGCGAGTATCTGTGCGACGCGCGGCAGCTTGTCCGGGTCCTTGGCGAGCGTAAATGGCGCGGTCGCGACGATATACTTGTTGGCCGCATCCAGCGCCTGCCATACCGCGTCGAGTCCGCGATTGAACGCGAGTTCGTCTTCCATCGCGCCCGCGCGCGCGGGCGCCGCGCGAAACGCCTCGCACAACGCGCGATCGATTTCCTCGCCGCCCGCGCCTGGCGTCGCGGTTATCTCGCCCTGGAAATAGCGCGCAGCCATCGTGAGCACCCGGCTGCTCAGATTGCCGAGATCGTTTGCCAGCTCGGCGTTGTAGCGTTCGACCAGCCGCTCCTCGGAGAAATCGCCGTCTAGGCCATAAACCACTTCGCGCATCAGGAAGTAGCGCAGCACGTCGGCGCCGAAAGCCTGCTCGTAGGAGACCGGATCGCGCACATTGCCCGAACTCTTGGACATCCGCGTGCCGCCGAAATTGAGCCATCCGTGAACGTTGAGATGCTTGAACAGCGGCAGCCCGGCCGCGAGCAGGATCGGCGGCCAATACACCGCATGGGTCTTCAGAATATCTTTGCCGATGAAATGCTCGGTGTTGGGCCACACCTTTTCGACGAAGCCGGGATCGTTGGTCGCGGGATGACTCACGTACGCCCAGAACGCGTCGTACCAGACGTAGGTGACGTAGTTGGAATCGAAAGGCAACTCGATTCCCCAATCCAGCCGTGCCTTGGGCCGCGAGATGCATAGATCGGTCAGCGGCTCCGACAGCATGTTGAGCGCCTCTTTACGGTAGCGCTCGGGGCGGATGAAATCGGGATTGCGCTGGATGTGTTCGAGCACCTGCTCGCGGTACTTCTCGATCCGCAGGAAGTAGTTGCCCTCGCTGATGAGCTCGACGGGGCGGTTGTGCGTGGGACAGACGTTGCCGGGCAGCAGTTCCTTTTCGGTGTAGAAGCGCTCGCAATCGACGCAGTACAGCCCCTCGTAGTCGCGAAAGTAGATGTCGCCGCGTGCATGAGTGCGCCGCAGCATCTCCTGCACCCACTTCTGATGAACCTCGTCGGTGGTGCGCACCCAGTAGTCGTAGCTGACGCCGAGTCCGCGGAAGGCCTCGTCGAACAGCGCGCTCATCTTGTCGGTGTAGGCCTGCGGAGTGAACCCCTGGGCGAGCGCGGCGCGCCGAATCTTGTCGCCGTGCTCGTCGGTGCCGCTTAAGAAGCTCACGTTTTCGCGGCCCAGCTTGCGCCGTTGATAGCGCGCGAAAACGTCGGCGGCAAGCGCCTCGTAGGCGCTGCCGACGTGCGGCGTGCCGTTGCAATAGAAAATAGCCGTCGTGATATGGATGCGCTCGGCCATCGGGAATGCGGTCTTCCTGCGCCGCTCCGCGCGCGTCATTCCACAAACGCGCGCGAGCAAGGCTTTCCGATGCTACTTGGCGGGGACGGTGCGGCTCAAGCCTGCGGGCGCGCGTCCACCAGATCCTGCAGCGCCGCTTCGACCACGCCGCCGTCCTCCTCGCGCTGGATCAACACGGTCTGCTTGAGGATGTTCTGGCGCAGCACCTTGCCGTCGCCCTTGACCGATTGTACGCGCTTGCCGACGTTGGGCAGGCCGCGACGCAATTCGAGATAGGTCGAATATTCGTAGCGCAGGCAGCACTTCAGCCGCCCGCACATCCCGGCCAGCCGCGACGGATTGAGCGCGAGTCCCTGCTCGCGCGCCATCTTGACCGTGATCGCCTCGAAGTCGCGCAGCCAAGACGAGCAGCACAGCTCGCGCCCGCACGGGCCCACCGCGCCGGTCACCTTGGTCTCGTCGCGCGCGCCGATCTGCTTCATCTCGACCCGCACGCGCAACGAGTTGGCGAGGTCGCGCACCAGGTCGCGAAAATCGATCCGGTTCTCGGCGGTGAAATAGAACACGGCCTTGCGCCCGTCGAGCATGTAGTCGACGTTGATGAGTTTCATCGTGAGATTGCGCTCGCGGATGCGATGCAGGCAAAGCCGCCGCGCGGCCGCCTCGCGGTCGATATTTTCGGTCTCGCTGTCGACGTCGCCCGCCTCGGCCAGCCGCAGCACCGGGCGGAGCGCGCGCAGATCGAGCGTGCGGGACGGCTCGTGTGGCTCGACTTCGATCTTTCCGATGCGCACGCCGGCCTCGCCCTCGACCACCACGCGGTCACCGCGCCTGAGGGTGAGTCCGCCGGCGAGAAAATTATATAGATGGCCGACCGCAAGAAAGCTGACCGCGACAATCCGCGGCAGTTCCGGTGCGCCTTCGAACGGGTCGATCTGCTCGGACACTATTGGCTCCCCAGTGCGTCGCGCACCGTCATCCACCACTGCTCGGCCTGCATCCGCGGATTCGCCATCTCGTCGATCGCGGCGCTCGCCTCAACCGCGCCCTTGAGGCTCACCAGCAGCGCGTCGAGGGCGAAAGTTTCGGCCATCTTCGTCATCGTCTCGGCGATTTCGGGCGCGGCCGCCGCCGGCGGCGTCCGCATCAGCTTGAGACACAGTATTTCCTCAAGCACCCGCGCGATCAACTCGAAGTTCTCGGCCGCCTGCTCGCGGCTGGCGAAGAATTCCTGCGCCAGCGCCTGGGCCTGGGCGAAGTCCAGGCGCCGTGCACCGCCAAGCGCGTTCAAAAGATCGGCGATCGGCGGTTCGGTGCCACCCGCCAGCTTTAGCGCACGGCCGGCGCTGCCACGCGCCAGCCGCGCGAGCGCCGCGGCGCGTTCGGCGTCGACCCCGGCGCGCGCGGCGACGATCGCCTCGATATCGCCGACCTCCAGCGGCGCGAAGCGCACCAGCCGCAGGCGCGAGCGCACCGTGTCGAGCAGCGCGCGCTCGCTCTCGGCGACCATGAAGATGATCGTATGGCCGGGCGGTTCCTCGAGCGTCTTGAGCAGCGCGTTTTGGGCCGGGATGCCGAGCGTCTCGGCGTCGTCGATAATCGCGACGCGACGCGCGCCGCGGCTCGGGCGCGTGCCCAGCCGGGCGATAAGCTCGCGCACCTGCTCGATCAGCACTTCGCTGCGGCCTTCGGCGCGCGCGATGGCGATAAAGTCGGGATGCACGCCCGCGGCGATCTGCACGCACGACGCGCAACATTCGCATCGCGCGGCCGCTGCGGCGCCCGCTCGTTCGGGGCCGCGGCCGCGCCGCGTCGATTTTCCGGCCTCGCGCACCGGGCAATTCTCGACTCGGCAGCAGAAGCCGGGCCCCGGCGTGCGCTCGCACAGGAGCGCATGAGCAAAGCCGCGCGCGACCATCGCCTTGCCCACTCCGCGCGGACCCGCCAGCAGATAGGCGTGCGAGGGACGAGAGAGAAGTTCCGCGTTGAGCCGCTCGATCGTCTCGCGGTTGCCGCGCACCCCGTCAAGCGGCATCAGTGGCCCACCAGCCGTTCGACCGCGATCAGAATGTCGGTGCTGACGACCGCGAGCTCGCGCGTCGAATCGATTACCGTGACGCGGTCGGGCTCGGCGCGCGCGATAGTCATGAAGCCCTCGCGGACCCGCCGATGGAAATCCACCTGCTCGCCCTCGAAGCGGTCGTAGCCGCGCACGTCGCCGCGCGCGCGGGCGCGCGTGCGCACCAGCCCGATCTCGACCGGACAGTCGAGCACGATCGTGAGCGCGGGCCGGATGCCGTCGCTGGCGAGGCGGTTGAGCTCTTCAACCAGCTTGAGGTCGAAGGCACGGCCGTGGCCCTGGTAGGCGGTGGTCGAATCGGAGTAGCGGTCGGAGATAACGATCTCACCGGCTTCCAGAGCGGGGCGCAGCTTTTCGCGCACGTGCTGCGCGCGGTCGGCCAACACCAGCAGCAATTCGGAGGCGACTCCCAGCGAGACCGCAGGGTCGAGAAAAATCGCGCGGATCGCCTCGCCCGCGCGCGTGCCGCCGGGCTCGTGGGTGAGCGTCACGCGCCGCCCACGCCGGCGGAGTTCGTCAGCCAGAATCGCCGCCTGGGTAGTCTTACCCGAGCCTTCGACACCCTCGAGCGTGATGAAGATGCCGGCCGCCATCAGCGGGATAGATACCAGCTTGTGAGCTGCGGTTGAAAGAGCGTGTAGAAGCCGGCGGCCGCCGATAGGAATGGTCCGAATGGAACTGCGGTCGCGAGCAGCGTGTGCTCCTCGCTTTCCGCCGCCGCGCTGTCGGGTGCTTGCGGATCGATCGAGAATGCGGCGGCCGCGTCGGTTTGTCCGACTGCCGCGCCCGCTTGCGCTCCGGCGACGTTGGAGGCGGGAGGCGCCGAAGCGCCGGCGGCCTCACGCATGCTCGGCGGCAGTTCGGGCGCGTCGCGCGGAGTTCCGAAGAGCCCGACTGCGAGCCCGCCGACCGATCCGAGCAGCGCGCCGAAGAACAGCGTGAAAAGCACGCCCTGCCATCCGATGAACGCCCCCACCATCGCAAGCAGGAACACGTCACCGAGGCCGACGCCTTCCTGTCCGCGCACCATCTGGTAAAGAAAGCCGGTTAGGAACAGGACTCCGCCGCCGAGAGTAATTCCTATGAGCGAGTTTTTCCATCCGACTTCCGGCATGAACATCGCGGCCAGCACAAAACCCACCGGGACGCCGGGAAAAGTGATCAGGTTGGGGATCAATCGCCAGTCGTAGTCGACCAGCGAGGAGATGAACAGCGCGGTGATGAAAACGAAGCGCGCAATCGCATCCCCCAGCGGAAAATTTGCGTACAGGTAGAGTGCGGCCAGCGCGAGCGCGAGTTCGCCGCCCAGGTGGCGCGCGCTAATCGGCGCCCCGCACATCAGGCAGCGCCCGCGCGAGGCCAGGTAGGCGAAGATCGGGATGTTGGCCCACCACGGGACCGGACGCTCGCAGCTTTCGCAGAACGATCGCGGGGTCGCGATCGAAATGTCGCGCGGCAAGCGGTAAGCGACCGTCACCGCAAAACTGCCGACACACGCTCCCAGCGCGAGCGCGGCCACGTCGCCGAAAATCGCAGGAACCTGCTCCATCGCCCCCCCCGCCTGTTCTCCCGCTCGCACCCCTCCGCTATCGATCAAGCCGGGCGACGCTCGCTACCAACGTGCGCTCGCGCGGACCGTCGAACTCGGCCAGCATCACGCCCTGCCATCGACCGAGCGCGAGTTTGCCCTCGCGCACCGGAATATTGATCGACGTACCGAGCATCACCGAAAGAATGTGCGCCTGCGAATTGCCCTCGGCGTGGCGGAAGTCGCCCTTGAGCGGGACCAGGCGCTCGAGATGGCGCAACATGTCGGAGGTGACGTCGGGATCCCAGTTTTCCGACACGATCACGGCGGCGGTGGTATGGGTAACGAAGAGATTGCAGAGCCCGCGATCCACGCCGCTTTGTTCAACCGCACGCGCGACGTCGCCGGTGATATCGACCAGCTGCACGCGCTCGCTCGTACGAACCCGAATATCGATCATCACACGAACATTCTACGGCCGGCGACGGCGCGCCGCCAGCCACCATTGCCTTATCGCGCCGCGCCGCGCGCGTTCCCCTGGCGCGTGCGATTCGCTATCGTTCGGCCAAACTGCGTAGGCATGGAGATATGGAACAGGAACCGCTGGAATTCTGGTTCGAATTCGCGAGCACCTACTCATACCTGGCCGCCTCGCGGATCGAGGAGGTCGCGGCGAAGGCGGGCGTACCGATGCGATGGCGTCCGTTTCTGCTGGGGCCGATCTTCGCGTCGCAGGGATGGGGCGACTCGCCATTCAATCTCTATCCACTGAAGGGCCAATACATGTGGCGCGACATGGAGCGCCTTTCCGAGAAGTACGAAATTCCGTTTCGCCGCCCGAGCAAGTTCCCGCGCAGTGGCTTGTTGGCGGCGCGCGTCGCCTGCATGGCGGCCGAGGAGCCATGGTGTCCGCGCTTCGTGCGCGCGGTCTATCGCGCCAACTTCGGCGAGGACCGCGAGATCTCGCGCACCGAAACCATCGCGGAGATTCTCGCCACCGTCGGTCAGCCGCCTCGCGAAGTGCTCCAGCGCGCCGAGGCGCCGGAGAATAAGCAGCGCCTGCGCGAGCAGAATCAATGGGCGGTGGTGCACGGAATTTTCGGCGCGCCGACCATGATCGTTGGCAAGGAACTGTTCTGGGGCAACGACCGCCTCGAAGACGCGATCGCGTTTTACCTGCGCGGGGGCGAGCTGATGCGACGACCCGACGCCGGCTAACCGCTGTCGCTCAGCGCTGGCAGCGCGGGCAAAAAAAGCTCGCGCGTTGGCCGACCGTCACGTTGCGAATCTTGCTCTTGCACACGCGGCACGGCTCGCCCTCGCGCCCATAGACCATCAGGCGTTGAGCGAATCGTCCCGGCTGTCCTTCCGAATCGCGATAGCTGCGAAAGGTGGTGCCGCGGCTGCCGATCGCGGCGCGCAGAATCGGCGCGGTTGCAGCCACGATACGTTCGATCTCCTTGCGCGTCACCTTGGCGGCACGGCGCGTCGGCCGCACTCCCGCCCGGAACAAGATCTCGGAGGCGTAGATATTGCCGACTCCGGCGACCACGCGCTGATCCATGATGAGGTTCTTGATCGCGGCGCGCCGCCCGCGAGCCATCCGCGCCAGGTACTCCGCATTGAAGCCGGCGCTGAGCGGCTCGGGACCGAGCCCGGCGAGTTCGGGCGCCGCGGCGAGTTCCCCGCGTGCAACCAGCCGGATGAGTCCGAAGCGGCGCGGGTCGTTGTAGACAAGGCGAGTGCTATCGTCGAGCGCGAACTCGACGTGGTCGTGGCGCGCGGCGAATTCGGCGTCGTCGAAGTCCTTGCCGCGATGGGTCAGGCTGCCGCTCATCCCCAGATGCACGATCATCGCGGCGCCGTCGCTAAGCTCGATGATCAGGTATTTGGCGCGGCGGCCAAGGCGCTCGATACGCCGGCCCTCGACGCCGGCCGCAAAGTCATGCGCCACCTTGCGCCGCAGACGCGGCTCCGCGATGCGCGCGCGCTCGATAGTGCGGCCGACCGCCGAGCGCGCGAGGATTCGCCTGAGCGACTCGACCTCGGGCAGTTCAGGCATCGCGGGGCACCGTCGCCGCCGGCGCACTAGCGATCGCGCCCGCGCGTTCGAGCGCGTCGGCCAAGCGCACGAAGTCGGCGACCGAAAGCGTGGCGGGCCGCGCGGCGTGATCGATGGCGGCGCGGGTAAGCGCGCCGGCAACGGCTTCGGGCGTGGCGTCGAGCGCTCCAGCGAGCGCGTTGCGGATGGTCTTGCGCGGGGCCGAAAACGCGGCGCGAATCGCACCGAGCAGCGCAGCTTCATCAGCCGGCGCAAACGGCGCAATCTTGTGCGGCGTGAAGACGATAACTTCGGCGTCGACACGCGGCGCCGGACGGAAGTTGCCGGCGGGGACGCGGAAATGCTCGCGCGTCTCCCAGTAGAGCGCCGTGAAAACGCTCAGCGCCGAGTACGCGCGCTCGCCCGCACGCGCGCGGATGCGCTCGGCGACCTCGCGCTGGAACATCAGGACCATCCGCCCGATCGCGCCGCGCATCTCGTCGAGCCGGCGCAGGATCGCGGCGGCGGCGTTGAACGGCAGATTGCCGATCACCTTGACCGGCGGCCGCTCGGCCAGTTCCGCAAGTTCGACCTCTAGGAAGTCGCGGCATACCACGCGCACGGCTGGATGTCCGGCAAACGCGCTCTGCAGCCGCTCCGCCAGCCGCGCGTCGAGTTCGACCAGCCAAAGCCGGCGCACTCCGGCGCGCAGAATCTTGTCGCTCAGGATGCCCAGGCCGGGGCCGATCTCGACCACTTCATCGCCGGGCGCGATTGCGGCCGCGGCGACGATCCGATCGGCGATAGCGGGTTGGATGAGGAAATTCTGGCCGCGCGATTTGCGCGGCCGCACGCCGGCCGCTTCGAGCTCGGCGGCCACGGCGAACGGCGACGTGCGCGCGGAGCGCCCGGCGCGTATCACTCGTGGCGTTCCCATCGCCTGGCCGCGCCTACAGGGAGAGCGCGGCTTCGGCGTCGATGCCGAGCGAGTCGCGCTCGCCGCGCAAAAGCCGGTAGCTTCCGGCCATCGCGATCATCGCCGCATTGTCGGTACAAAACTTGAGCGACGGCGCGACGACCTTGCGGCCTTCGGCGGCCGCCGCCTCGACGAGGCGCTCGCGCAGGCGCGAGTTGGCGGCGACGCCGCCGGTGAGCGCGATCACCTCGATGCCGGTCTCGCGCGCCGCGTGCATCGCCGGCCCCACCAGCATATCGACCACCGCCTCCTGGAAGCTCGCCGCCAGGTCTTCGTGCGAGACCGCGGCGCCGGCTTCCGTGCGCAGCAGCGTCGCAATCGCGGTCTTGACTCCGCTGAAACTGAAGTCGAGCGGCGCGCCGCGCACGTGGGCACGCGAAATGCGCACTCGCTTGCGGTTCCCGTGGCGCGCAAGCTCGTCGATTATTCGGCCGCCCGGATAGCCAAGGCCCATCAGCTTGGCCACCTTGTCGAACGCCTCGCCGGCGGCATCGTCGCGCGTGCGGCCCAATCGGCGATAGCGGCCAAAGTCCTCGACCACGAAGAGTTCGGTATGCCCGCCCGACACGACCAGCGCTAGAAACGGCATCGCGAGGCGATGCTCCAGCAGCGGCGCAAGCAGATGCCCCTCGATATGGTTGACCGCGGCCATCGCGACGCCGAGGCTTTGCGCGAGCCCCTTGGCGCACATCAGGCCGACCAGCAGCGAGCCGACCAGTCCCGGACCGCGGGTCACCGCGATACCGCCAAGGTCGCCGAGCGCGCATCCCGCTGCCTCCAGCGCCTGCTCGATCACGGGCAGGATGGTGACGACGTGGTTGCGCGAGGCCAGTTCCGGAACGACGCCGCCGTAGCGGCGATGGATCTCGTCCTGGTTAGCGATGATGCTCGAGCGGATCGAAGCGACGCCGGGGCGCGAGGTTTCGATAACCGCTGCCGCGGCGTCATCGCACGAAGACTCGATTCCCAGGATCAGCATTTTTTCACTGTTTCACTGCTTCCTGCTTTACCGGTTGCTTTGCGCGCCCGGACCGTTGCTCCGGCCGGCGGCAGCGCCGGTTGAATCGACGCCCGAGTCGTCACCCGCGTCGGCACCCGAATCAGAGTGATCGGAGTCCGCGGTGGGCGGGGCCGCTTCAGCCGGAGCGGGTGGGGCCAGATTGACCTCGGGCGCCGGGAGCGCCGCACCGTCGGCGGGCGGTGGCGGCGGGGCCGCGTCGCCCGCGTTAGCATCGGAGAGATTCTCGCTCAGCCGGCCGTATCCGGCACGCGCCATCAGGTTGCCCGGCGCGGCGTCGAGCGCCTGCTTGTAAGCCGCAGCCGCCGCGGGAAACTTTCCCTGCTCCTCGAGACACACGCCCTCGAAACTTTTTACTTCGCCAAGCCATGCGGGCACCGCACGCAGTCCGACTTCCGAGCGGCCAAAGAACGCGAGCGCCTGCGTATAGTCTTTTTTCAGCATGTAGGCGCGGCCGAGATAAAAGTACGCATAGGGATCGGTCGGATCGATCGAAATTGCGCGTCCAAGGTCGCGGATCGCGTCGTCGAGCCTGGAGGTTTCGAGCGCTTTGCGCCCCTGCTCCGCGAAGCGCAACGAGGCGTTGAGCGCCGGCTCGGCCTTGGTGCTGGCTATAAGCCCGGTGAGCGGCTGATCGCTGACCGGCGCGGTCGCCTGGACTGAGCCGACCTCGTAGGGCGGCGGCGCTTCGGTAGGCGTGGCCTCGGGCGCCGGTTCACCCGGCGCGACGGGAACGCCCGCCGTTCCGGCGGGCGCTCCCGTTACGGCGGCCGCGCCAGCCGAGCCGGACGCAGATGCGCCGCCGGCCTCGGCCGGCACGCGCGTCCATCCTGAACCCTCGCCTGAACCCTCGCCTGAGCCCCCGCCGCCGGCGCCTTCGTCGTCGGATGAGCCCTGGGGCGACGCTTGCGCCGCGGGCGCAAGCGTCGCCCCAGGTGCGACCGGCGCTTGCGCGCCGCCCTGAGCGGCGTTACCCGTGCCGCCCGGGCTCTGCGAGCCCGCGGGCGGTGCGGGTAACGCCCCCGGAGATGCCGCTGGCGATGCCACCGGAGAGCTCAAGTCCTCCGGTGGCAGGCTCTGTTCTTCGAGCGCGACGGCGGCGGCGCCGCCGCCGCGCGGGGCGTGCGCCTTCGGTGCATCGGTCGCGGCCGCCGCTAACGCGGCGCCCGCGACCGATGCGGATGGCGCGTGCCCAGCGGATGCGGCCGTCGCGGCCGCATCCGCTGGGCACGCGAAGCCAGCCAGCACCAGCGCACACGCCAGTGCAATCGTCGCGGCGGGCCTAGATACGACCCGCCGCGCGAAATCTGCCTCAACTCTCATCAGTCGTTAATGTCGCTCGTGTTGCTCGGCACGCGTTCCCAGTTGCCCTCTACCGGCGCCGACGCTCCAGGCGCTGGCGGCGCGCCGGGCGTTGCCGTATTGACCGCGGCCGGCGTGGTGCCGCCGCGACCGTGGAACGGGCAGACTTGCGTCGGCGCGAGGTCCGCCGGGAACGCTCCCTCCAATACCACGGGACAGTTCGGCCCCGCGAGGTATCCAGTCAGCGGGTCAACCTTCTCCACCACGATACCGGGCGGCGGGGCGAAGTCCAGCGGTGGACGGGAGGCCGTCGCGGCTTTCATGAAATCGGTCCAGGCCGGCAGCGAGGCCTCCGCGCCGGTCAGTCCCAGTTCTTCCCTTTGATCGAAGCCGGTCCACACGACGGCGAGCAGATTGGGCGTGAAGCCCGTGAACCAGGCGTCCTTGGAGTCGTTGGTGGTGCCGGTCTTGCCCGCCGCGGGACGGATGAAGCCGCGCTTGCGCGCGCCCTCGCCGGTGCCGTGGTTTATGACCTGTTCGAGCATGAAGTCGATCATGTAGGCGAGTTGCGGCGAGAGCGCCTGGCGCGCCTGCAATTCATGGCCCTCGATCACTTTGCCGCTCTGATTGACCACCGCCGTGACTGCGTAGGACTGCACCTCGAGTCCGTAGTCGGCCATGATCGAATAGGCCTGCGCGATCTGCATCGGCGTGACCTCGATTCCGCCAAGCACGATCGACGGATACGCGGGCAGGTTGCCAAAGCCCATCTTCTCGGCCATCGCGCGCACCCGGTCGAGCCCGATCTGGTTGGCCAGGCGCGAAGTCGCCGAGTTGAGCGACTCCTCGAGCGCGAACTCCAGCGTGACCCGGCCGAAATACCGGTCCTTGTAGTTCTTGGGGCTCCAGCTCATGTCGCCGTAGCTCCAGGTGAATGGCGTGTCGTCGATATAGGTGGTCGGCAGAAAACGCGCGGGGCCGCCGTCGAGCGTTTCCTGCAGCGCGGCCAGGTAGGTGATCGGCTTGAAAGCCGAGCCCGGCTGGCGTTTGGCCTGGGTGATACGATCGAACTGGCTTTCGCGGTAGTCGCGTCCACCCACCATCACGCGAATCTTGCCGCTTTGCGGCTCGACCGCGATCAGCGCCTCCTCTAGCTGATCCTTCTTTTCCTTGCGCCGCAGCGACGGGTAGCGCCGTTCGAGATAATCGAGGTTATCGCGCACAGCCTTCTCGGCGAGCTTCTGCGCATGCACGTCGAGCGAAGTAAAGATTCTCAGCCCCTCGCCCGTCAGCACGTCGGGCGGATAGCGCTCGGCCAGTTCGCGCTTGACGTAGTCGACGTAGTAGGGCGCGTCGTTGTTCTCGACGAAGACCTCGCGCGGATGCAACGGCTCGATAGCGGCGCTGTCGTAGGCGGCCTTGCTGATATAGCCATCGGCGAGCATCAGGCGCAGCACTTCATCGCGCCGCTGCTGGGCGAGTTGCGGATGATGCAGCGGGTTGAGGCGGTTGGGCGAGCTTATCATCCCGGCGATCGTCGCCATCTCGCCGATCGTCAGATTGCGCGGTTCCTTGGAGAAGTAGAACTCGGAGGCCTCCCACACGCCGTAGATTCCCTCCTGGCCGCGCTGCCCGAGGTAGATGTCGTTGATGTAGTTTTCCAGGATCTGGTCCTTGGAATACTGGCGCTCGGCGATATACGCCATCAGGATTTCCTTGACCTTGCGCCGCCAGTCGCGCTTGCTGGTCAAGAAAAAATTCTTCATCAACTGCTGGGTCAGGGTCGAGCCGCCCTGGCGCACGCGATGCGCGGAGAAGTCCACCCAGGCGGCTTTGACGATACGGACCAGGTCGATGCCGTGATGCTCGTAGAAGCGATGGTCCTCGGCGGCGAGGATCGCGTCGATCAACGCGGGCGGAATCTGCGCAAGCGGTACCAAGCGGCGCTGCTGCCAGCTACCCTGGAAAATTCCGCTTATCAGCTCCGGCTCGAGCTCGGCCGAGAACAGCGCCTTGCCATCGAGCGGGTCGCGCATCGCAAGCACCGTGTCGCGAGGCCCCAGGGTCATTTCGACCGCTTCGCCCGCGAAGTCGGAATAGGGATAGGCGAAGCTGTGAAGGAAAACGGTCAGCCGATGCTTGTGTTCATCGAGCGAGTACTCGCCGCGCGACGCGATTTGGCCGGGAGCGACGCGATGGTAGTTAAGGCGCGCCAGGCGCTGGAAGAAGCCGAGGTCGTCGAGGCTCTGGCCCGGATAGACGAAGCAGGAATCCGAGTAGATGCGCGAGGGGATATTCCAGCGCTTGCCGGAAAACCGCGTGACGACTTCGTTCTCCAATGCGTGGTAGTAGCTCAGGAATTCGTAGATCAAAGGCGGCAGGGCGAAGAGCAGGATCGCCGCGACGCTGAACAGGACTATTTTGAGCGCGCGTTTCATCGCCGCCAATATCGCTCCGCCCCCCGCGCGTTTGCGCCCGGCGCATACTCGCGGCCGCGCATCGCCTAGCCCTCCGGTTCGAGCGGCACGAAAACGGTGCTATTGTGACGCCTGATCAGGAGCAGCACTGCCCTGCCCCCGCCCGACTTGAGCGCACGCTGGTAGGCGTCAACATTGCCGACGCCATGGCGGTTGACCTCCACGATGATGTCGCGCGAGCGCACGCCGGCCACGTCGGCCGAGCTGCCGGGTTGTACCGAATACACGACCACGCCCTTGCTCTGGCCCAAGCCCATGTCGTGCGCGAGCGCAGCGTCGAGATCCTTGACGCTGAGGCCGAACGGCGCATTACCCTTGTTCGCCTGCTTGGAGACCGGGACGAGATGGGCCTCGCGCGAGGCGGTGATCGTAACCGGCAGCTCGAGGTACTTCTTGTCGCGGATGACGCGAAGCGTCGCACTATGGCCGAGCGGCGTGCGTGCGACCATCAAGGGCAACTCGCGCGAGTCTTCGATCGGCATGCCGTTGTACGCGGCGATCACGTCGCCGCGTTTGACCCCGGCGCTCTTGGCCGGCCCCTCGTTCAGCACCTCCGCGACCAGGGCGCCGCGCGGCTCCTCGAGCCCCATCGAGTCCGCGATCGCCGGCGTCACCCGCTGCACGTAGATTCCGAGCCATCCGCGCACCACCTTGCCATGCTCGCGCAGTTGCGACAGCTCTTCTTTGACCAGGTTGACCGGGATGGCGAAGCCGATCCCGGTGTTGGAGCCCGTGCGGGTGAAAATCGCCGAGTTCACTCCCACCACCTCGCCGCGGATGTTGATCAGCGGACCGCCCGAGTTGCCCGGGTTGATCGCAGCGTCGGTCTGGAGGAAGTCGTCGTAATTGCCTGGGATGAAGCGGCCCCGGGCGCTGATGATACCGGCGGTGACCGTGTGGTCGAAGCCGAACGGGTCGCCGATGGTCATCACCCACTGGCCAACTTTCACCTCGTCGGAGTCGCCCAGGGGCGCCACTGGCAAATCGTGCTTGGCATTTATTTTCAGCAGCGCGATGTCGGTCTTGGCGTCGCGCCCGGTGACCGTAGCCTTATACTGGTTCCCGTCCATCGTGGTGACGATGATTTCGCGGCCGTTTTCGATAACGTGATCGTTGGTCAGGATGTAGCCGGCTGCATTGATGATGAACCCGGAGCCCAGGCTGCGGCCGTGCGGCTCGCCGAACGGCTCGCCGAACTCGTTGAACGGCTCGTTGCCGCCACCTTCGCTGCCGCCGCCTTCGCCACCGCCGCTGTCGCCGCCGCCCTCGCTCTCGGAGGCTGCCGGCCCGGCCTGTTCGGTGGAGATATTGACCACGCTGGGGCCAAGTTTATCCGCCAGCGCGACGAAGTCTGGCAGGGTCTCGGCCTTCGCCGCGCGCGACGTGAGTTCGTGCCAGAATTGATCGCCGAAGGCGCTCGGCGCCAGGGCGCCGCACAGTAGCAGCATCAGCGCCGCGCAAAAGAGGATGGTGACGTTCCCGAACTTCGAAGGCATTCGCACGCTGAGCCGGACCCAGGCGAATCAGCCGTGCCGGCGAGCGATCTCAACGTATTTCATTCTGAGGTCAAAGAGAATCGCGTCGAGCAGCGCCTGCTCGTCGTGGTCGAGGTTGCCCCGCGTCTTCTCCCGCAACATCCCCAGGATGTCGATAAGCTGCTGCGCCATCGCGAGGTCGCGTTGCTCCTGGCCGCTGGAGGGATCGGCCACCTCGCCCAGATGCACCAGCGCTTCGGTCGAGAGACTCATCAGGAAGGCGCCGAAATTTATCTCGCCCATCTGCGCGCCCGCTTCGGATGGATGGGAACCGGCCGCCGCCGATCGCGCAGCGGCGTATCCTTTTGCTGCGGCCGCCTGCTGCGGTTGTGACGCGCCGGCTTGCTGCCCAGTAGGCGACGCTTGCTGTTGAGCGAACGCATGTGCCCCGGCGCTCGGCGGCGGTCCACCCGGCCGCGGCGCTTCGGGCTTCGCGGCGGCTGGTTCGTCGGCGCCGCTGAACTCGGGCTTCAGGTCGCCCTCGGCCGAGAAACGCCGGCGGTCCTGAATTTTGAAACCCTTGGAGTTCTCGTCCTCTGATGCCATCGTCCTAGACTACCTCGGTCTTCGCCATGTGCTCGAGGCGGCGGATGCGCTCTTCGAGCGGCGGATGGGTTGAAAAGAGCCTGCTCATGAGGCCCTGCTGTGCCGTCAGCGGATTGACGATAAACAGATGGGCGGTCGCCGGCCCGGCGTCCATCGGCATGCGCTCGTTGGCGACCTCCAGCTTGCGCAGCGCGCTGGCAAGGTAGAGCGGATGGTGGGTGAGATGGGCTCCGCTGGCGTCGGCCTGGTACTCGCGCGTGCGAGATACTGCGAGCTGGATCATGGTCGCCGCAAGTGGCGCCAGAAACGCCATCAGCAGCAGCTCGACCATCCCGCCGCGCCGGTCGTCGTCGCCGCCGCCGCCGCCGAAGCCGCCAAAAATCGCGCCCCATCGCGCCATCGAGGCCAGGATCATGATCGCGCCGGCGAGCGTCGCGGCGATCGAGCTGGTGAGGATGTCGCGATTGATCACGTGAGAGAGTTCATGGCCAAGCACGCCCTTGAGTTCGTCGCGGCTGCAAATGCGCAGTATCCCGCGCGTCACGGCGACTGCGGCGTGATGGGGACTGCGGCCGGTGGCGAAGGCGTTGGGCGTGTCGGTATCAATCAGATACATCCGCGGCACCGGGATATGCGCCTCCTGCGCCAGCTCCTGGACGATCGAGTAAAGCTCGGGCGCAGCGGCGGCGTCGAGCTCCTGCGCGTTATAAGCCTTCAGCACCATCTTGTCCGAGAACCAGTAGCTGAAGAAATTCATCAGGAGCGCGATTACGAAGGCGACCTCCATGCCGCTTCGTCCGCCGAATACGCCTCCGATCAGAATCAGAAGCCCGGTCAGGGCGCCGAGCAATATAGTTGTCTTGATGGCGCTACGAAACATAGATTCCTTTTGTGGGTAAAGAAACTCCAACAAAATCAAAGGTACTTAGCAGGTCGGTGACTGCAATGGCTCGGCTTGCTTGAGGCTACGCCGCGCAATTTTTACAGTCAACGCGCCCATACGCACTCCCAATCTAAGCATCAAAACTTCCTGTCGCACCCTTCAAATATCCGCGCGAAGGTCAATCGCGTCTAAGTCTTGAACAGTCTCTTTTGCTCTCTTCAAAAAAGTGATTACCATTGTTATAACAATAAGGGGTTTACGATGATCGAGCTCAAGGTCCGCAGAATCGGCAATTCTCTCGGCGTGGTGCTGCCCAAGGAAGCCATCAACCGACTTCAAACGGCTGACGGCGAACGCCTGTTCCTGATCGAAGGATCGGATGGCAGCTATCGACTGACGCCTTACGATCCTGCTTTCGAAAAAAAAATGACGAGAGCAGAGAAGATCATCGGCCGCTACCGCAACACGCTGCGCGCTCTTGCCAAGTGACCGAGCCTCCTCTGACCCTATCTGGATTGACGAGCACGACGCCGTCGCTCTTCATGACCGTCTCCTCGCGATCCACGGCGGAGCCGCAGGCGTCCGCGACGCCAACCTGCTGAAATCCGCGCTCGCCCGGCCACAACAACTCCATGCTTATGGCGACCAACCCAACCTCAACGATATCGCCACCGCCTACACCGCCGGAATTATACGCAACCATCCTTTTATCGATGGCAACAAGCGCACCGGCTTTGTCGTTGGCGTCCTGTTCCTTGAGATGAACGGTTATCGTTTCAGTGCGAGAGAAGAAGACGCCACGCAGGCCATCCTGGCCCTCGCCGCCGGAACTCTCGATGAAACCGGCTTCGCCATATGGCTGCGCGCCAACGCCAGAATTTCAGCCCGCGTGTAAGCACGTGTTCAAGCCGTTCTCCTTCAAGGCATCTCTATTATCTCGCGCAGCGCCGACGCCACCTCGGCGGGCGCCAGATAGGCGAGCTTCAGAGCCCGCACGACTCTGACCCGACCGATCGGACGCCATCGATCTGGATCCGTCGGCCCGAAGATCGCGACTCCGGGCGCCCCGGCGGCAGCCGCCAGATGCGACACGCCCGAATCGTTGCCGACAAAACCGGCCGCGAGTCGCGCCAACCCGGCTATGGTGCCCAGCGGCTGATCGCGAAGCCGCGCAATCCCGCGCTCGACGAACAATGGCTCGAGCGTGCTCTCCGCCCGACCCAGCACGACAAGCGCTCGCAGCGGCGGCGGCAGCGCGTCTGCCAGCGCAGCGAAATTCTCCGCCGGCCAATTCTTGTGGGGACCCCCGCTGCCGGGAAAGAACAGCACGACGCGCGTATCGCCGAGGCCGAGCCGAGCGAGCGCCTGCGTGGCTTCCGCGACATCGTCCTCGAGCACTTCGATATGCGCGTCGAGAGGTGCGTCCGGCGGCTCGCGGCGCGCGCCGATCTTGTCGAGGTAACCCGCAGCGACGTGGCCGGGGGCCGCGGGACGAAAGGCGTGGAAACTGACGACGCCGGGCGCGGCAGCCGCTTCGAGCGCGCGGCGAAAGCGCGCGTCTTCGGCGGCGAAAAATGAGTAGATGCGCGTGAAAGAGCAAAAAAACCGGGCGGCCTCGGTAAGGTCGGGTTCTTCGGCGAAGAGCGCCGCGACCTCGCGCCGGTCGATAGAATGGCTCCGCGCAATACCGGTACGCGTGATACCGATACGCGCGACACCCATACGATCGACGGCGAAGCGCGCCAGTTCCTCGCGCGCCATCAGTTCGAGAGTCGCGTCATGATGGCGCCGCGCGAGCGCGCGCAGCGCCGGCCCCAGACATATGAGGTCGCCGAGCGCGCCAGGAAAGATCACCAGCACGCGCTCCGTTTGCGCGACCCGCTTCGGCGTCGGCGATACCATCGCCGATAAGCTTTACCACCATCCTGCCGCCCCTGGCCTTTCGTCCACACCGTCGATCCGACGGCCGCCGCGCGGAGGTATCAGATAAAGTGGTCGCAAAACGGGAGCGAATACGGCTAAAATCGCCTTTATGCCGAACAGCGTGGCGCGCTCGCCGCTTGAACTTATCGGTCACACTCCCGTGGTGCGGCTCAATCGCCTGCCAGGCAAGGACGACGCCGAAGTATGGGCCAAGCTCGAGAGCTTCAACCCCGGTGGCAGCGTCAAGGACCGGATCTGCGTCGCGATGGTCGAGGCGGCGGAGCGCGAGGGACGGCTCAAACCCGGCGAAACTATCGTCGAGCCGACCTCGGGCAACACCGGAATCGGGCTCGCGCTGGTGGCCGCCGTGAAGGGTTATCAGCTTATCCTGACGATGCCCGATACGATGAGCGAGGAACGTCGCTCGCTGCTGGCGGCGTATGGCGCGCGCCTGGTGCTCACGCCGGACACGCGCGGGATGCACGGCGCGATCGCCAAGGCGCAGGAACTGGTGCGCGACAACCCGGGCTTCTTCATGCCGCAGCAGTTCAGGAACCACGCCAATCCCGACGTCCATTACGCGACTACCGGTCCTGAACTGGCCGGCCAGCTCGAGCGTATCGACGCGTTCGTGGCAGGCGTCGGCACCGGCGGCACGATCACCGGGGTCGGGCGCTACCTGCGTGAGCACTTCGGAGGTCGCCCGCTGATCGTGGCGGTCGAACCGAAAAATTCTCCGGTGCTCTCAGGCGGCGAGGCCGGCTTCCATAAAATCCAGGGAATCGGCGCCGGCTTCGTACCGGAAAATCTCGACACCAGCGTGTATGACGAAATTATCGCGGTGAGCGACGAGGACGCGACGCTTCATTCGCGCCGCCTCGCTCGCGAAGAGGGTCTGCTGGTCGGGATTTCCTCGGGTGCGGCCTGCTGCGCAGCGCTGCAGGTCGCAAAGCGCCTGGGCCGCGGCAAGCTCGTCGCCACGGTCTTCTGCGACACCGGCGAGCGCTACCTGACGACCGATCTTTTCCAGGCCGAGGGTATATGAGCGCGATGAGCGCGGAGCTTTCGTTCAAGCTCGAGCGGCTGCGCGGGATTTTCGCCCCGATGCGGTCGGTGATAGTCGCCTTCTCGGGCGGGGTCGACTCGACTTTCGTCCTGCGCGTTGCCTATGAGGCGCTCGGCGAGCGCGTGCTCGCGCTCACCACGACATCGCCGACGATGCCTGATGACGACCGGCGCTCGGCGCTGGAGATGGCGCGGATGATCGGTGCGCGCCACCTGGTAGTCGACTCCAATGAACTTGACGTCCCCGGCTACGCCGAGAACCCGCTCGACCGATGCTACCTGTGCAAGCACAACCTGTTCACAGTCTGCGAGGCCAAGGCGGGGGAACTCGGAATCGAGGAGATCGTCGACGGGCTCAACCTGGACGACCTGCACGACTATCGCCCTGGCATCAAGGCTGCCGGCGAAAAGCGCGTCCGCCATCCGCTGGTCGAGGCCGAATTGACCAAGGCCGAAATTCGCGAACTGTCGCGCGCTCTGGGGCTGCCGACGTGGGATCGGCCGGCCTCGCCTTGCCTCTCGTCGCGGTTTCCCTACGGGACACGAATCACGCTTGAGGGGCTCGAACAGGTCGAGCGCGGCGAGCGGCTATTGCATGCTATGGGCTTTCGGGTCGCGCGCGTCCGCTATCACGGCGAGGTCGCACGGCTGGAGGTCGAGCAGGCGGAGATCGCGCGGCTGCTCGAACCGGCCACGCGCGAGCGCGTCGATCGCGAGCTGCGCAAGCTCGGCTTTCGCTTCGTGACCGTCGATCTTAAGGGCTTCCGCTCGGGCTCACTCAACGAGGGCGTGGCGGCGGCGGCTCTCGCTGATTCACCGGCATCTCCCAGCGCTCGCTGAGAAAGAGGCCGTTCACGAACGGCCGCTGCGCAGAAAAAGGGAGTTTCCGATCCGCCGAGCCTTTCACATTTCCCGCCTCTTCAGGTGACAGCAAAAGAGGTTCACTTTCTGTCATCCCGAGCTTCAGCGAAAGATCTCGGCGAAGCGATGGATCTTTTTCCCATAGATCATCCTGAATGAACAATGATCCGTCCGAATTCTTTCTAGCCCGCGAAGATACGCGTGGCGAGCGCTTCGGCGATTTCGAGGTCGGCCGGCGTGGTGATCTTCAGATTGGTGGCCGAGCTTTCGACCACTTCGATCCGCCCGCCGCATCGCTCGATCAATTCCGCGTCGTCAGTCGCGGCCCATCGCTCGCGTGTCGCGCGATCGTGCGCCTCGACCAGCGCCGCGCGCTTGAACGCCTGCGGCGTTTGCGCCTGCCACAATCCCTCGCGCGCGACGGTCGCCGTGATCGTGCGGCTCTCGACGCGCTTGAGCGTGTCGGCGACCGCGATCGCAGCGATCGCCCCGTCGGCGCGCTGCGCCGCGTCGATACAGGCGGCGAAGAGCGCAGACGTCGCGAACGGACGCGCCGCGTCGTGCACCAAGACGACTTCGCTCTCGGCGCTGGTGAACCCCAACGCGATTCGCACCGAGTCCTGCCGCTGCGCGCCACCCGCGACCAGCTTGACCGGAATGTCGAGCCCTGCGCGCTCGACTTCGGCACGCGCCCGCCGCTCCATCCCGGCCGGCACCGTCACTACAGCTTCGCCGATCTGCTCGAGCGCGGCGATCGCGCGCAGTGAGTAATGAAGCATCGGCTTTCCGCCCAGAGGCACGAAGGCCTTCGGCGCGTCCCGCTTAAGCCGTATTCCGCTTCCGGCGGCGACGATTATGGCGGAGCATCGCATGACGTCGATTCGCGAGCGCGGCGGCCGAGCGAAGGTCGGTTGCCGCGGCGTTATCGAGCGTATCGGGCGCCACGCGCGAGGGCAAAGCGCGCGGTCGAGATGTACCAGGCGTCAAAATGCACAAGTGCGAGAAAACAACGGAGGAAAAAAAACGGGGACCGGAATTGCTTCCGGTCCCTGTTGAGTGTTTCGCTTGCGTGGACGCGTTCGCGCTAGCTGGCGAACTCACCCGGTTCGCGGCGCAACCTAATTGGCAAACATGACCTTCAGCTCTTCCATGATCTTCTCTTCCGGATGAGCCTTGGCGATCGAGAGTTCCTTGACCAGCAGGCTGCGGGCCGTGTCGAGCATCTTGCGCTCACCGAACGACAGTTCCTTGTCGCCCTTGAGCACCAGCAGGTCGCGCAGGACCTTGGCGATCTCGAGCGGCGAGCCAGTCTTGATCTTCTCGGTGTATTCGCGATAGCGCCGATTCCAGGTCTGTGTGTCAGCATCGACCTTGCGCGTGCGCAAAATCCGGTAAATTTTATCGACCACGTCCTTGCCGATCACTCGCCGCAGCCCGACCTGGGTTACGTTCTCGGTCGGGATCATGATGGTCATCTTCTCGGTGCCGAGGATCTTGAGCATGTAAAATCGGCGCTCAGTCCCGGAAATGACCCGGCTCTGTATATCCTCTATGACGGCGACCCCGTGGGCCGGGTAAACCACCTTTTCGCCCTTTTTGAACGGCAGATTCATCATCTATGTTCTTTCACGAGCCGCTAGGCGTTATGGATTTCGGTCCGGTTAGTGACGGCGGTTCACTACAGGCCGATCAGCGCTGGCTCAACGCCCATATTATGACACAACCAGTAGGGTTTTGTAACCCCGCCGAATTCCGCGGGTAACTGGACGATAAATCTCCAGGCCGGGCGGACTATTGCGGCCTATTGATGGACGCGCCGGGTGCTGTCGAGGTGGAGTTCCATCACGATCGCGTCTTCGCCAGGCCCGTAGTAGTTCGTCCTCAAACGCCGTTCTTCAAAATTCAACTTGCGGTACAGGCTCCTGGCGGCAACGTTCGAGCGGCGTACTTCCAGCGTCACGAGGCGGATATTTTTCGTCTTTGCTTCGCTTATTGCTTCCGCCATCAGCGCCATCGCGATACCGCCGCGCCGCAGTTCAGGATGTACCGCCACGTTGAGGATGTGGCATTCGTCGGCCACCAGCCATCGGCACAGAAAGCCTGCAAGTTGGCTGCGGGTGCCGGCCTGCGAAGTCTGAGCCGTATCCGCTGCGGCCGCCACCACGATCCGCGAAAACGGCAGCATCAGTTCGCGCTTGAACGAGTCGAGGCTCCACGGCTGTGGGAATGCCAGCCGTTCGATCTCCAGGATGCGCGACAGATCGCGCACGGTGGCCTCTCTCACGTTCGTCGTCATCGGCCGCCCCTCCAGCGCGTCGGCTCGCGTCGCCTCCCGCCGAAGCCGTTCCTCGCTCGTCCTAGGCGACTCGGCTGACGGTCTCGGAGCCGGCGGCCTTGAAGACTATTATCTCGAGCACCTTGTCGAGCAGGCAATGCTTGAAGGACGTGACCGGTTGGTCGAATTCTATCCGGGTCAGGAAGTCGGAAGGAAACGACGCCGAGATATACGACAGCCGGCGCATCGCGTCTCCGCGCACTCCCGCGCGGACGGCGAGCACCCTCTCGTGCAGCGTGACCGTGTAGTCGTAGTCGGGCATCTCGTCAGGCAGTTTCCACAGTTCCTTGAGCGAGGAGTCCGGGATCCGCCGCGGCATCTCGATGCCTACCAGATAGGCGTTGGCGTATTCGACGACCGTATAGACCGTCCCGTAGCGACGGTCGCGCTCGATCTTTTCGTCGTGCATCGGATTGCTGAAGCCGTCGAAGGCGACATGCCTGTCTGCGCGGGTCGCAGGGCCGCGCAGTCTGTCCAGCCGCAGGAGCCTGATTAGCGATCCCCAGATGCTGCGATGGCTGCGCCGCCGGCCCGCCGGACCGCCGGGCTCGACCATCGCGATCGCGGCCGCGAAGTCGCCCTCCATTTCGCCGGCGAAGCGTTTCTCCTCCAGCGGCCCGGGCAAGGCGCTCGCGCCGCCGCCCGGAATCGCGGTCATCATAAGAGGTCCTCGATCAGGAATGAGAGGTCCTCGACCAGGAATGAGAGGTCCCCGATCGGGAACGGCCGGTCCGCGATCGGGGGCGACGCCGGCGGCTGCGGAAGACGGCGGGGCCGGCTTCGCCTCGGCCCCAGGCCCCGAGCTCGCGGCGACTTTGCCGTCGGTTGTCGCTGGTGCCGTCTCACCCTGGCTTTTTTTTTCGCTGATGATGTCTGTCGACACGAGCGTGAGCGGAGTCGGGGATAGTGGTTGCGAGGAATTCGACAAGGAATTCGAACTGACGATACCCATCGCCAGTTTTGGATGTCAACCGGTGCTCGAAACAAGGCTTCGCCCCCTGCAGCGGCATGTCGATCGGCCTTGCCTTGAACAGATTGATTTGTAACCATGAGCACAATTTTACGGCCGTAGACGTTTCGCGCTGACGCGCGAGGCTGTTAGATTGCTTTCACATATTGGAATCGATTTACCGGTTTAGCCAGGAGGTGGGTTCGGATGAAGAAGTTGGCGAGTGTGCTCGGAATCTTAGCGCTCGGTGGAGTGTTCGCCGCCGGATGCAGTTATCAGACGCAGATCGATCAAGCGACTTCGCAGGCTGAGTCCAGCGCGCAGCAGGCGGCCACCGCCGCGACGAATGCGCAAAACTCGGCTAACCAGGCAGCCCAGTCGGCCAAGACCGCCCAGGAGGCGGCTGCTGGCGCGGAAGATTCGGTCAAGCGCGCCAACGACGCCGTGGCCCGCCTCGAAGCGGCATTCGCGTCTTCAGTTACGAAGTAACGATCGAAATAACAATTCAATGTCTGGCGAAAGAGGATCCCGCTCCTCTTCCGCCGCCTTTGAACCATCCGACGGCGATTGGGCGGACGTGGCGGCTCAGCGCCGCTCCGTTGGCTCTGCTGCTGGCGTAGCGTCGGCAGGCGCGGCGAGTGCTCGGCGGGCGTCGTCGCGCGCGAGGTCGTCGCTCTCGATGCGGCGTTCGAGGTCGCGGAAAGCTGCCACGGTCAGTCCCTGAGCCGCGGCGGCTTGTTGGACCGTCATGCTGTGGTTGTGTTGCATCGCGCGATAGACCGCGACGTACTTTTGAATTTCGTCGGGTGATGCCCCGTTGCCGGCAGTGCTGTCGCCGGTGTCGTCATCATCATTTTGATTTTGGGCGAGCATCTGTTGGGCGACCCTGACGAATCGGGGAGTCGCCTCAAGTTTTTGCGATGCTTTGGCGCGCGGCGAAATTGCCCCGCAAGGTGTTCGCCAGCCAGCAGACGTGATTCGCGGGATTACTGGAACGAGTGCCGCCACGCCAAGGAGTATCGCAAGCACCGGGGTGGCGTGGCGTACCGCTTGGTTTGATGAAGCCGGCGCCTGGTTCGAGACCGCCGCTGCTTTGATTGATGGAGTTGTACTCACCGAACCTATCCCTTGGAGCCTATCCTTGCACGCTCGGTGATCGGGTACAAAGCGTGATACTAGTTGTAATGCGCCCCAGCATGCTTATGTTTCAGCCGGCACTGCCGAGCCGGCTTCGGCCTAACATTGTGCGCATAGCCCCAAGCTTCTTTTACGGAGATTTTTTCGATGTCAGCCAAAACCATCCGCCTGCATGAGAAATCACGCGCCGGGATCATCAAGGGCGCTTCCCTCGTCGCCGACGCCGCGCGCGTCACGCTCGGCCCCAAGGGCCGCAACGTGATGATCCAGAAAAGTTTCGGCGCGCCGATCATCACCAAGGACGGCGTCACCGTGGTCAAGGAGATCGATCTCGAAGACAAGTTCGAAAATATGGGCGCCAAGCTGATCCGCGAGGTCGCCCAGAAAACCTCCGACGTCGCCGGCGATGGCACCACCACCGCCACCGTGCTCGCCCGCGCCGTGTTGCGCGAGGGCATCCTGCTGCTCGCCGCCGGGATGGCGCCGATGGAGCTCAAGCGGGGCATGGAGGCCGCGGTCGTCAAGGCGGCCGAAGTGATCAAGGCGATGGCGCGGCCGGTCAAGGAACACGAGCGGATGGTGCAGGTCGCGACCGTGGCGGCCAATGGCGACAAGGCGATCGGCAAGATCATCGCGGACGCGATGGACAAGGTCGGGATGGAAGGCGTGATCACGGTCGAGGAAGCGAGCGGCCTGGAGACCGTGCTCGATCTCGTCGAGGGCATGCGCTTTGACCGAGGCTATCTCTCGCCCTACTTCGTCACCAACCCCGAACGCATGACGGTCGAGCTCGACGAGCCGCTGATCCTGTTTTACGAAAAGCGGATTACCAGCATGCGCGACCTGTTGCCGCTGCTCGAGCGCGTGGTGCAGGCGGGCCGTCCGCTGTTGATCATTGCCGAGGACGTCGAGGCCGAGGCGCTCGCCACGCTGGTCGTCAACAAGCTGCGCGGCACGCTGCGCGTGGCCGCGGTCAAGGCCCCGGGCTTCGGCGATCGGCGCAAGGAGATGATGACCGACATGGCGATCCTGACCGGCGGCGAGGTGATCGCGGAAGAGATGGGGCTGAAGCTCGAAACCGTACAGCTGAGCCAGCTTGGCAAGTGCCGCCGCGCGATCATCGATAAGGACAACACCACGCTGGTCGGCGGCGCGGGCAAGAAGGCCGAAATCCAGGCCCGCCTGAATCAGATCCGCGCGCAGATTGCCCAGACCACTTCCGAGTACGATCGCGAGAAACTCGAAGAGCGCCTGGCCAAGCTGGTCGGCGGCGTCGGCGTTATCAAGGTCGGCGCGGCCACCGAGGTCGAACTCAAGGAACGCAAGGCGCGCGTCGAGGACGCGGTCCACGCACTGCGGGCCGCGATGGAGGAAGGCGTGGTCCCGGGCGGCGGCGTCGCGCTGGCGCGTGCGGTCAAAGAAGTCGAAGCGCTGAAGCTGCCCCCCGAGCGCAAGCCCGGCGCAGATATCGTTGCGCGTGCGATGGGCGAGCCGCTGCGCCAGATCGCGCGTAACGCCGGCGAAGAAGCCGCGGTGGTTTTCAACAAAGTCATCGAGGGCAAGGGCGACTTCGGTTTCAACGCCGCCACCGGACAATTCGAAGATCTCGTGAAGGCCGGCGTGATCGATCCGGCCAAGGTCGTGCGCTCGGCGCTGGAGAACGCGGTCAGCGCGGCCGCGATGATGCTCACTACTGAAGCCGCGATCGCAGAGACGCCGCGCAAGGCCGCAGCTGCGCCCGCGATGCCGGCCGGCGGCGGGATGGGTGGTATGCCGGGCATGGGCGGCATGGGTGGAATGGGAGGGATGCCGGGCATGGGCGGCATGGGTGGTATGGGCGGTATGGGCGGTATGGGCAGCGAATATACCGGCGAAGAAGACTTCTAATTCGCGCACTTGCACGGTTCGAATTGGGCCGTCGGCCGGGGTAGGGGCAGGTACAAGCTGAACTTGAGTTGGAGCGGGTCGAGATATAAGAGATGCTGACTGCGACCGCTTCCAACTTGTGTAAAATTTGTTATTCTCGTTACCGATCCGGCATGGCAGTTCGGTTGGGGATGTGACTAACTGTTGAGACGATCCACGTTGCGGCTCGTCGCCGACTTGTAAGGAGGGAAGGGAATAAGGATGGAAGGGTTTAAAACTTCGAAGATGATTGTGTTGGCCGGGGCTGCATTGGCTCTCGCGCTATTTACTGGATGCGGTGGACAGGACGCCGCGCAGAAGGCGCAGGCGGCGGCCACCCAGGCCGCGTCTTCAGCACAGGGCGCTGAAGCTGCCGCCAACTCGGCGCAACAGTCGGCCGCCGCCGCGCAGGCTGCCGCTACGCGCACCGAGCAGGCCGCGGCTGATGCGAAGGCCGCTGCGGATCGTGCTGAGGCGATCGCGATGAAGACCGAGGGCGGTGGCCATCACATGATGCATCATCACGTGATGCACCATGTTCATCATCATGTGATGCACACGACCGAAGCTCCGCCAGCAGCTCCTCCCGCCGAGCCCGCGCCTGCGCCGGCTCCGGCACCTGCGGCACCACCGCCGGCGACTCCGTAGTTTTTCAACCCGCGCATAGTAAGAGGGCGGTTTCACGACCGCCCTCTTACTTGTGTGTGGTCTCGCTTGTGTGTGGTCTCGCTCCAGCGCGCGTCGCGGCGCGGTCGCCCGTCGAGTAGCTATTCGTATACTCGTTCGATCGCAGGTGTTTGCCGGCGACCGCGCACTGAGGTTCGCCTTGCTCGCCGGACGTAGCTGTGTTGGCGGCTTCTCCGACTATTCCTGGAACGTGACGATCACTTTGAGTGACTCGGGCTTCTGTGCCATCGCGTAGGCCTCGGTCACGCGCTCGAGCGGGTAGCGATGGGTCACCAGGTCGGTGGCGCGCAACACTGAGCGTTCCACCAGCGCCATCGCTTCGCGCGTATCGTCGGGTCCGCAGGAATAGCTCGGCACCAGCCGCGTCTCGTTGAAATAGAGATCGTGCGGCTTAAGCGTCATCTCGTCCTCGGGCGGGGTCGCGGTGAACTGCACCACCGTCGCGCCCTTGCCGGCCGCTGCGATGCCTTGCGCGATCGCCTTGCCGCTTCCGGGGCCGACGATCACCACGTCGGCCATCGCACCTCCGGTCGCCTCGCGCACCTGCTCGACCAGGTTGTCGCCCGAAACCACCAGGCCCGCGTCCGCGCCCAGCGCGACGGCGCGGCGCGCGCGCGTCTCGAACAGGTCGGCGCCGATTATGCGCCCGGCCCCGAGATGGCGCGCGAGCATTACGTGCATCATGCCCATGATCCCGAGCCCGATGACCAGGATGCTCTCGTCACGCTTTAGGCCTGAGCGGCGGAGCGACTTGACCACGCACGCCGCGGGTTCGATCAGCACGCCGTCGGCGTCGCCGATTTCCTCGGGCAGGCGCAGCGTGTCGCGTTGGTTGTGCGCGCCCACCACGAAGTACTCGGCCATCCCGCCCGGCACGATTTTGGTCGCGCGCCAGGTCGCGCATTGCACGTACTCGCCGCGCCGGCACGACACGCACTCGAAGCACGGCGCGTGATGGTGGACGAAGACGCGCTCGCCGCGGCGAAACTCACGCACCGCCGAGCCGACCTCCTCGACCACGCCGACCGGCTCGTGGCCCAGCACCAGCGGCGCCTTGCGCCGGATGTACCAGGGCATGATGTCGCCCGAGCAGATGCCGCAGGCGCGGGCGCGCACCAGGATTTCGTCGGGGCCGGGCGCGGGGCGGGGATCCTGCTCGACGCGGATATCGCCGAAATCGTAAAGCCGTGCGACTTGCATCTCAGTCCAGAACTTTGTGGTCCGCGCGAGCCATTGTCAAATGCCGCTATCCTTCTCCCGCGGTGCGTGCCGATCGATGCGTCGCGTGGCATGGAGTGTTAATCTTAAAGCATGCCCAGGCCAGTATGTCCTCCAATCGCGGCCGACGTGATCGCCGAAATCGGCACCAATATCGTACTGATCGAGCGACGCAACTTTCCCTTCGGATGGGCGATTCCCGGCGGCTTCGTCGAGGTCGGCGAGAAGGTCGAGGATGCCGCCGTGCGTGAGTTGCGCGAGGAAACCTCACTCGAGGTTGAGCTGCGCGCGCTGCTCGGCGTCTACTCGCGTCCCGACCGCGACCCGCGCGGCCACACAGTTAGCGTGGTTTACGTCGGACGGGCGCATGGCGAGCCGCGCGCCGACGACGATGCCAAGGGGATCGGCTTGTTCGCGCCCGAAGCGCCGCCCGCGCCACTTGCGTTTGATCACGCCGAGATTCTCGCCGACTACCTGCGCTTCATCCGCACCGGCGAGTTGCCCGCGCCCTGGCGCCGTTAGCGAGCCGCCGTTCTTCTCTCCAGCCGCATGATCTCTTAGCGCATGATCTCGTGCGCCAGGCGCTCGATTCGATCGAAAGCCTGGTTGAGCTTCTCGCGCGACGTCGCGTAGGAGAGCCGCACGTGATTGGGCGCGCCAAAGTCGTTGCCGCCGACGATCGCGACCTGCGCGTCGTCGAGGATGATCGAGGCCAGCCGGTCGCCGTCGCCGATCGGCGCTCCCTTGTACTCGCGCTGGAGCATCGCCGACACGTTGGGAAACGCGTAGAACGCGCCCTCGGGCACGTTGGGCAGGCTGAAGCCGGGCACCCGGCGCACCCGCTCGACCACGAGATCGCGGCGCGCGCGGAACTCGGCCGCCATCGTGGCGATTTCGTCCTGCGGTCCGGTCAGCGCCTCGACCGCGGCGGCCTGCGCGATCGAATTGGGATTGCCGCTGTTCTGGCTCTGGAGGCGCGTCGCCGCGCCGATCACCTCGCGCGGTCCGGCCGCGAACCCGATGCGCCATCCAGTCATCGCGTAGGCCTTCGACAGCGTGTTGAACACGACCCCGTGCTGCTTCAGGCGCGGCTCGATCTCGAAGATGTGCGGGATGCCCCCGACGTAGCCGATATGCTCGTAGGCGTCGTCCGACATCACCCATACTTCGGGGAACTCCACCAGCACGCGCGCGATCGCACCGAGTTGCTCCGCGCTGAAAACCGCGCCGGTCGGATTGGAGGGCGAATTGAGCATGATGCCGCGTGTGCGCGGTCCGATCGCCTTGCGCAGCCGCTCCGGATCGAGCAGAAACCCATTGCTCTCCGGGCAAGCGACCAGTTTCGGCTCGGCGCCGCTTAGCTGGATCATCGCGACGAAGCTGACCCACGCCGGCGTCGGCACGATCACTTCGTCGCCCTCGTCGAAGAGGCTCGCGATGATGTTGTACTCGGCCGGCTTGCTTCCAGCCGAGGCCATTATTTCGGCCGGCTCGTAGTCGAGGTGGTTGTCGCGCTTGAGCTTGAGGCGGATCGCGTCCTTAAGCTCGCGCGTCCCGGACACCGGCGTGTACTTGGTCTTCCCCGCACTGAGCGCGCGGCGCGCGGCTTCCTTGATGCGCTCGGGGGTGTCGAAGTCGGGCTCGCCGGCGGCCAGCGGGATGACGTCGACGCCGGCGGCCCTCAATTCGGTCGCGCGCGCGTCGGCCGCCAACGTGGCCGACGACTTGATCGCGGCTACTCTGCGGTTGAGCTTCAGCATCACCTATTCCTGGCGGACAAAATGGCGCGCCGGTTAAGTGGGGCGCGAGACCGCCAAGCCTAGCAGACGCGGCGGGCTCAGTCGATTTTGAGCTTGGCGCGCAGCCGGTTCATCACCAGCTCGGGCACCAGCTCCGGAAGCCGCTTGCCGTAACTCGCGACCTCCTTGATCAGCCGCGAGGCCGAAAAGAACAGCTTGGGGTTGGCGAACAGAAACACGGTCTCGACCTGTGGCCACATCTGGTTGTTCATGTGCGCCATCTGCAGCTCGTAGTCGAAGTCGGTCACCGCGCGCAGGCTGCGGATGATGATGTGCGCGCCGATACGCTGGGCGTAGTCGACCGAGAGGCCGCTGAATTTGTCGACCCGCGCTCGCGGCTCGAGGTCGCGGATGGTCTCGCGGATCATCTCGACCCGCTCGTCGGGCGAGAACAGCGCGGGGTCCTTGTGCGGATTGTAGGCCACCGCGACGATCACTTCGTCGAAGATCGCGACGCTGCGGCGGATGACGTCGATGTGCCCGTTGTGAATCGGGTCAAACGTCCCCGGGTAGATCGCGCACCTGGGTACCGAATCCTTGCCTTTGTTCACCATGCCACGCCGCTACTTGAGCTAGCGCGCCGCCGGCGCGCGGTAAAGGGCGATCCGATGATCGCCCAGGGTTGCACAATTGATCGCCTCGAGTCCCGCCGGCGAGATCTCCGGCGCGCGGCCTGCCTGCCGCACGACCACGTAGGCGTCCACGCCAAGCAATCCTCCGTCCGTAAGCGCCCGCAGCACCGCGGCGCTCGTATCGTCGCGATACGGCGCGTCCACGAACACCAGCTCGAAGCGCTCGCCGCGCGCGCCCAGCGCCGCGATCGCGCGCTCAACACCGGCTACTATCACCTCCGCGCGCTCTTCAAGGCCGAGCACGCGCAGGTTGTCGCGGATCGCGGTCGCCGCCGCGCGCGAGGAATCGACGAAAACCGCCCGCGCCGCGCCGCGCGAGAGCGCCTCCAGCCCCAGCGAGCCGCTGCCCGCGAAGAGATCGAGCACGCGCGCCCCGTTAAGATCCGTGCGCGCGGCCAACCGCGAGAAAATCGAGGCCCGCACGCGCGCGGTGGCCGGCCGCGTCGTCAATCCACGCGGCGCGCGGAGCCGCCGTCCATGAGCCTCGCCCGCGATAACTCTCATCGCGCGCGCGCTCCGTCGCCGCCGGCGCCCGCTCGGGCGCGCGCGGCACTCAACTGTATGACGATTTCGTGTCGCAACAATTAAATTTCGGCGTCCCCGGGCCGACGGGCGGACCATAGCCCAGTCTCCCGATTGCCGCAAGTTTTGCGTCCGCGCCCCGGTCCGCGCCGGCGCTCTGGCGCGGACAGGCGATTTGAGTTACCTATTTTAAGATTTCTCGATTGGCCATTAGCTCTCTGAACACGGAAAATTCTCCGTTTGAAGGTCAGGTTATAGTGCAGCCGGCCGCGACCAGCTCTAAAGTGCGCTTTTGTACCGTCGCGCTCGACGAAGACCGAGCGCTGCCCGGCCTTCACCGCCCAACCTATCGACTAGCTTGTCGACGAGCTTGCCGGCCGTGCTGATTGACCTTCTAATCGGAGCGATCAAGGCGACCATCGTGGTGGTGATGGTCCTCAATCTGGCGGGCATCCTGCTGTGGGTCGAGCGCAAGGGCAGCGCGCTTATCCAGGACCGTATCGGCGCCAATCGCGCCTCGATAACCGGGCTCGGCAAGCGGATGGGACTGCCCAACCTAGGCCTGGTCAACACGCTGCTCGCCGATCCGCTAAAGCTTTTTACCAAGGAAGATTTCGTACCCGACGGCGCGGACAAGTTTCTCCACGCCCTCGCGCCATTCCTCGCCCTGTTTCCGGTGATAATCACCTTCGCGGTGGTGCCGTTCGGCGACGTGGTGCAAATCGGCTCGCGCACGATCACGCTGCAGGCGGCCAATATCAACGCCGCCGCGCTCTACATCCTGGCGACGATCGGAATCGGCGTTTACGGCGTCGCGCTCGGCGGATGGGCCTCGAATAACCGCTGGGCGCTGCTCGGCGGTATCCGCGCGTCCGCGCAGATGATTTCCTATGAGATCGGCCTGGGCCTGGCGATCATCTCGGTGGTGATGACCTACGGGACGCTCGACTTGCAAGCGATGTGTCATGCGCAGGGCGGAGTGTGGTTCGGATTCTTACCGCGCTGGGGAATCTGCCTGCAACCGGTGGCGTTCCTCATGCTGCTCACGGCCGGGATGGCGGAGTCCAAGCGCGTCCCGTTCGATTTGCCCGAGGGAGAGTCCGAGTTGGTCGCGGGATACTTCACCGAGTACTCAGGCGGCAAGCAGGCCGTCTTCATGATGACCGACTTCGCCGAAATTGTGCTGGTCGCGGTACTGATCACGGTGTTCTTTTTCGGCGGATGGCAGGTGCCGTGGCTCTATCGCGACGGCTTTCACTTTCCCGGCGGCGCCCATCTCTGGCTGCCGCAACTGCTGGTCGCGATTCTCGGCGTGGTCTCCTTCATGATCAAGACGATCGTGTTCTGCTGGCTGCAGATTCTGATCCGCTGGACGCTCCCGCGCTTGCGCTACGACCAGTTGATGCGCCTGGGATGGAAGGGGCTGGTGCCGCTCGGCCTCGCGAATGTCGTCGTCACCGCGATCGTCGTGGTGCTGGTGTCGGGGGCGCATTGAATTGAGATGACGATTGGAGTGTTCATCTTTCTCGCCGCACTGTCGGTTATCTCGGCGATCGGCACGGTCGCGCAGCGCAACCCCGTGCACTGCCTGCTCGCACTGGTGGTGACGCTGCTGACGATCGCGGTGCTCTTCATCGGCTTGGACGCGGTCGCGGTCGGCTTTTTGCAAATGATCGTGTACGCCGGCGCGATCATGGTGCTGTTCCTGTTCGTGATCTGGCTGCTCAACCTGCAAGCCGAGGTGCGCACCGAGCCGGGACATCTCGCGCTCAAGGCGTTCTCGGGGCTGCTGTTCGCGGCGCTGGTGGCCGAGCTGTTCGTGCTCCTGTGGCACGCGCCCAGCGCGGCCGGCGCCCGGGCGCTCGCACCGGCCGGCTATGGATCGATCGATAACCTCGCGACGACGCTCTTTTCCGACTACCTGATCTCCTTCGAGATTACCTCGGTTCTGCTGTTGGCGGCGATCGTCGGCGCGATAGCGCTCGCGCGCCGCGAATCGTCGCCGCAAGCCGCCGCGGCGCGAACGGCCGGAGCGCAAATCGGCGGGATGCCTGCCGAAGCGCAGGCCGCCGCTGCACGAACGCAAGCCGTTGCTGCCGAGGCCGGCGCATCGGCCCACTCGGAGGGCGCCTGACGATGGTTCCGATGAGCTATTTGGTCGGGCTGAGCGCCGTGCTGTTCACGATCGGCGTGGCGGGCGTACTCCTGCGCCGCAACACTATCGTGATTTTCATGTCGATCGAGATCATGCTGAACGCGGTCAACCTGGCTTTCGTCGCGCTGGGGCGCCGGTTGGGCTCGATGGATGGTCAGGTGATCGTGTTTTTCGTGATGACGGTGGCGGCGGCCGAGGCCGCGGTCGGCCTTGCGATCATCATCTCGGTCTTCCGCAACCGTGCAACCGTCAATGCGGACGAGCTCAACCTGATGCGCTGGTAAATGGTGAACAGCGCGGCGGCAAACCAAAATCTGACGGCTCAAACCTGACGGCTATATCATGACGGCTCAATTTCCCGCGCTCGCGCTGATCCTGCTGTTCCCGGCGCTGGGTTTTCTGTTCAACGTCTTTTACGGCAATCGCGCCGGGCGGGACGCGGTCAATCTCGTCGGCCCGGGAGTGATTTTCCTCGCCTTTGCGATCGCGCTATGGGGTTTTGCGCGGCTGCTGGCGATGCCGGCGGGCGCGGCGCTCGAAGTGACGCTGTGGCCATGGATAATCGCGGGCCAATTCCATACCGCGATCGCGCTCCGCTTCGACGCACTCTCCGCCGTGATGACGCTTATCGTCAGCGGCGTCGGCGCGATAATCCATCTCTACTCCGTCGGCTACATGGCCCATGACAAGGACTACGCGCGCTACTTCGCCTACATGAACCTGTTCGCGCTCTCGATGCTGATACTGGTGTTGGCCGACAACCTGCTGCTGATGTTCGTCGGCTGGGAAGGCGTGGGCCTGTGCTCCTACCTTCTGATCGCGTTCTGGTACGACAACGCGCAGTTCGCCTACAACGGGCGCAAGGCTTTCGTGGTCAACCGCGTCGGCGACGCCGGCTTTATCCTGGGCATCCTGACGATCCTCTCCGCGCTCGCCGCGCAGGGAGTATGGACGCTCAATTTCGCCGAATTGGAGGCCCATCGCGCGATGCTTGCGCCGGTGGCGACGATGGCTGGGCTGTTGCTGCTGTTCGGCGCGACCGGCAAGTCCGCGCAGATTCCGCTTTACGTATGGCTGCCCGACGCAATGGTCGGCCCGACCCCGGTAAGCGCGCTTATCCATGCCGCGACAATGGTGACCGCGGGCGTTTACATGATCGCGCGGATGCATTTTCTTTACACGCTCACGCCCGACGCGATGTACGTGGTCGCGGTCATCGGCACTGTGACCGCGTTCTTTGCTGCCACGGTCGCGATGGTCCAGACCGACATCAAGCGCGTGCTCGCCTACTCGACTATCAGCCAGCTCGGCTACATGTTCATGGGCGTGGGCGCCGGCGCGTTCGCGGCGGGGATCTTTCACGTGATGACGCACGCGTTCTTCAAGGGCCTGCTATTCCTGTGCGCCGGATCGATCATCCATTCGCTCGACGGCGAGCAGGACATGACGCGGATGGGCGGGCTCTGGCGGCGGATGCCGATCACTTACGCCACGATGCTCGCGGGGACGCTCGCGATAAGCGCGGTGCCCGGATTTTCGGGCTACTTCTCCAAGGATCTCATCCTGGAGCGCACGCTTGCCGCGGGTTACGCGGGGCTATGGCTCATCGGTGTCGTCACCGCCGGGCTTACCGCGTTCTATATGTTCCGCCTGCTGTTCCTGACCTTCCATGGAAGCTCGCGGGTCGCGCCCGACAAGCACGTGCATGAGTCGCCGCCGGTGATGACCGTGCCGCTCATAATACTGGGCGCGCTCTCGGTGATCGGCGGATGGGTGCAGTTACCGAACGGATGGCTCTGGGGCGGTGCGTTCACGCGCTTCCTAAAGCCCGTGTTCGGTCCGTTTCATACCGAGGCCGCGCAGGGCATCGCCACCAGTGCGATCGGGCTGGCCGCGCTGATGGCCACGCTGGTCGGCTTCCTGTTGGCCTATCTTTTTTACATCCGCCAACCCGAGTTGCCCGATCGGATCGCCTCGGGCGCGAGCGCTCTCTACCAGTTGCTGGTGCGCAAGTACTACGTCGACGAACTTTACAACCTGGTGTTCGGGCGGTTTCTGTTCTGGAGTTCGGAAAATGTGCTGAGCCGCGGCGTCGACAACGGCCTGATCGACGGAATTGTCGACGGCACTGGGCTCGGGGTCGAGGAGGCCGGCGAGGTCACGCGGCGCTCGGAAACCGGCAACGTCCAGGTTTACGCGTTTGTGTACCTGCTGGGCGCGGTGGGGATCGTCGCTTACTACGTTTACCTGGTGATGGTGCGCTGATGGGCGGCTCGTGGCTGACTGCTGTTATCTTCACGCCGCTGTTGGGCGCGCTGTTCGTGCTGGCGCAGCCCGAGGCGCGCGCGACCTGGCGCGCCGGGTTCATCTTCTCGCTCATCCCGCTCGCCATCTCGATCTATCTCTTCGCTGCGTTCGACCCCGCACGGGCCAGCTACCAGTTTGTCGAGCAATACTCCTGGATTCCGCAGTTCGGCATCTCGTATCACCTCGCGATCGACGGGATCAGCCTCTTCCTGGTGCTACTGACCACGGTACTGTTCTCGCTCTCGATGCTCTATTCGGGCGGCGGCGATATCGAGACGCGGCCGCGCGAGTTCTGCTTCTTCATGCTGGTGCTGGAGATGGGGCTGCTGGGCGCGCTGCTCGCGGTCGATCTGTTTCTGTTCTACGTGTTCTGGGAACTGATGCTGATCCCGATGTACTTCCTGATCGGAATTTGGGGGCACGGGCGCAAATATTACGCTGCCTTCAAGTTCATCCTGTACACGATGCTCGGCTCGATCCTGATGCTGGTCGCGATTCTTTACCTGGTGACCGCCGCGCGCGCTCATCTCGGCCATCTGACTTACGATCTGCTGGCGCTCTATGGCGTGCCGCTGAGCCATCGCGAGGCCACTTGGCTGTTCGCCGCTTTCGCGCTCGCCTTTGCGATCAAGGTTCCGATGTGGCCGCTGCATACGTGGCTGCCGGACGCGCATACCGAGGCGCCCACCGCGGGTTCGGTCATCCTGGCCGGCGTGATGCTGAAGATGGGCACCTACGGCTTCCTGCGTTTTGCGATTCCGCTCTTTCCGGAGATCGCGATCGAAGCGGCGCCGCTGTTCCTGGCGCTCGCGGTCGTCGGAATCATCTACGGTGCGCTGGTCGCGATGGTGCAGCCGGACATAAAGCGCCTCGTTGCCTACTCCTCGGTCAGTCACCTCGGTTTCGTGATGCTCGGCATCTTCGCGCTCAACCCGCAGGGGATGGAGGGCGCGATTTACCAGATGCTGAACCACGGAATTTCAACCGGCGGGCTGTTTTTGTTGATCGGGATGATCTATCTGCGCCGTCATACGCGCGAAATCGCCGAGTTTGGCGGACTCTGGAAGACCGTTCCGATCTTCGCCGCCGTCTTCATGGTGGTGATGCTCTCGTCGATCGGATTGCCCGGGCTCAACGGCTTCGTCGGCGAGTTCCTGATCCTGGTCGGAACCTATCTAACCAAATCGCTGGCCGCTGAAATCGCCGTCGTGGGCCTCATCCTCGGTGCGCTCTACATGCTCTATGCGTACGAGCGCGTCTGGTTCGGTCCGATCACCAAGGCCGTCAACGAAACGATGGCTGACTTGAGCGGGCGCGAAATTGCGGTGATGGCGCCGCTGATAGTGCTGATGCTTTTTATGGGGCTCTATCCGCGGCTGCTGCTGAGCCGCATTGAGCCGTCGGTGGGCGCGCTGCTCGGCCGCGTCCACGCCGCGCAGGCGCGTATCGACCGCCGCCAGCATGACGCGCGCGCTCTCGCCGCGCTGCTCGATCCCAAATCCGTGGCCGCCAAATGACGCAGTTCAACTGGAGCGTTATCAACTTCGCCTGGGTGCCGATCCTGCCGCTCATCGTGGTGGCGGCGGGCGCGATGGGCGTGCTGCTCGCGGGCGTGCAGATCGACGACGAGGATAGCGGCAGCCTGGGCATCCTCTCGATCGCGCTGTTCGTCTTCGCCGCCATCCTGGCGTTGCTGCTCTTTGGCGGGCGTCCGTCGCTGACCTTCTCGGGCGCCCTCTCTGTGAGCAGCTACACCGCCTATTTCGAATTACTGGTCCTGTTCGCCGCCGCGATGACGGCGTTGATGTCGGTCGAGTACGCCGCCGACCAGGGACTGGCGGGCGCCGAGTACTACGCGCTGATAATGTTCGCGGCGCTCGGCATGATGCTGATGGCGGCGGGCGACGACCTGATTGTGATCTTTCTAGGCCTCGAGACGATGTCGATCGCCGTCTATGCGCTGGCCGGTTTCCTGCGCCGCGACCCGCGCTCCAATGAGGCCGCGCTCAAGTATTTCCTGCTCGGCGCGTTTTCGACCGGCTTCCTGCTCTACGGTATCGCGCTCATCTACGGCGCCACCGGCTCGATCAAGCTCGAGCCGATCGAAGCTGCGCTCTCGCGCCCGGCGACCGACAACGCGCTGCTGCTGGCCGGCGTCGGCCTGATGCTGATCGGGTTCGGCTTCAAGGTCGCCGCGGTGCCCTTCCACATGTGGACGCCCGACGCTTACGAGGGTGCGCCGACGCCAGTGACTGCTTTCATGGCGGTGGGAGTGAAGGCCGCGGCATTCGCCGGATTCATGCGCGTCTTCATGGTCCACTTGGGGCCGCTCGGCCCGCAGTGGACGATGGTGCTGTGGGTGGTGGCGGCGTTGACGATGACGGCGGGCAATCTGGCCGCGCTGGTGCAGACCAATATCAAGCGGATGCTTGCCTACTCGGCGATCGCGCACGCCGGTTACATCCTGGTCGGGATGACAGCGGTGGCCTCGCCGCGCGCCGGCGGCGCGATCCTCTACTATCTGCTCGGCTATGCCTTCACCAACCTGGGTGCTTTCGCGGTGGTCGTCGCGCTCGAGCGCCGCGGCGCGGCGCATGACGATATCGCCGACTACCGCGGCCTCGCGACTCGCCATCCATGGCTCTCCGCCGCGATGGCGCTGTTCATGCTGTCGCTGACCGGAGTGCCGCCGCTCGCCGGTTTCTTCGGCAAGTTCTACATCTTCTCCGCCGCGATCGACGCTCATCTGACCTGGCTGACGATCATCGCCGTAATCAACAGCGTCATGTCGGCCTACTACTATCTGTCGGTGCTGATCGCGATCTACGCGCGCGAGGGCGGCGTGGAGCCGGTGGCGCTGCGCACACGGCCTGCTCTTGTCGCGGCGCTGGTGATCGCCGCGGCCGGCACCGTCGCGATCGGACTATTCCCGCAACCTTACATCAGCAGCGCCGCCGACGCGTTCGCCTCGGCGCTAAGCAACGCGCCGCATCGTCACATCGTACTGAGCCGCTAACGCACGATGGTCGCCTATCTCACCAGCAGCGCCTTCGGCCATCTTTATCGCAAGGTCGATTGCACCGCGGCCGATATCGGGGCGCTCCGCAAAGCGATCTACAGCCGGACGATTTCGATTCCGCTTGGGCTGCACAATCTCGAAGAGATTGTCCTGGCGCGCCAGGCCTCGCCGCAAGCGATGGCCGCGCAGCTCCGTCTGCTGCTTTCGATCAGCAACTGGCGCGTGTTGCTGAAGCCCTGCGGCCAGTTGCTCGGCGATGACCTCCGCGCATTTGCCGCGGGTGCAGATCCCGCGCGTCCGTTTTTGCACGGCGCGATGCAGAACGCGGTGACCACGGGAATTTCCGAGCTGCTCGAGAGCGATGGCGAGGAATTGAACGAGGACTTCGCGCAGGCGCTCGACGAGGCGCGACGCGAGCGGGAAGCATTCGTCGCGGGGCTCGGCGAGTTCCTCGCCGAGTGCAGCACGCGCTTCACGCTGCCGCCCGCCGCGGACGCCTTCGACGAGTATTTCGAGCGCAACGCGCCGGAGGTGGCGGCGGCGCTCGCCGACCGCGCCGGCGTCGATGCAGAATTCAGGCGCCGAGGCACCGAAGCGATACTCGCGCTGAAGAGTGTCAGGATGTGGGTGGGCGCGGCGTTGTCGCTCGCTTGCGCGCTCAGCCTGGAAGGACGGCCCGCGCGCGCCGAGGAAGCGAACGAGGTGATGCACGCGGCAAGTGGCGCCGCAGCCGCGGACACGTTCGTCACCGCCGATGCGCGCGCGCTACCGTGGCTTAGCCGCGTCGCGATCGATGGGCTGCGAACGACGGACCTCAAAGGGTTCCTGATGGAGACGGCCGAATCGCTTCGAGCGCGATCGGAGTAGCTGCCGGCCGATATCCTCAAGAAAAAGATCAGCAGGGCCGTTCACGAACGGCCCCTACCGGCATCGAGGCGCTCTTTTTGTAGGGCTCTTTTTGTAGGGGCGTTCGCGAACGGACCTCTTTCAGCGGCGCAGGCCCATCGCGTCCAATTTTTTGATCAGCCACGGCATCCGATCGTAGCCCCAGAAAAGCTCGCCGTCGGCCACGAACGTGGGCACGCCGAAGACGTGGTCCGCCGCCGCCTCGGCGAAGCCTCGCTTAAGCCGCGGCTTGGCTTCGCTCTCCTCATCTTCGATCCAACGGCGGAAGGTGGCAGTATCGGCGCCGACTTCCTCGAGGATCGCAGCCAGCGCCTCGGGATCTTCGACTTGGAGTTCGTGCTTGAAGAAGCGCTGGTAGACGCGGTCCGAGTACGGGCGGAACAGGCCTTGGTCCTCGGCGCAGAAGCCGCCGTAAAACGCGCGACGCGCGCTGAAAATTTGTTTGGGCGGATAGATCACCACGCCACGCTCGCGCGCCATCCGGCGCGCGTCGTGGTACAGATAGCGCAGCTTTCGCCGGTCGCGCTCGCCGCGCGTGGGCACGTCACCATAGACGCCCCGGATATCCACGCCATAAGGGATGTAACGCAAACGCACATCATGCGAGCGTTCGAGCGCATAGGCCGGATCGTTGGCCAGATAGGAAACGGGGCTAGTGTAGGCGAAATAGAATTTGAGCTCTTGCGTCATCGGTGCAGCCGGGCGCTTGCCGCCGCGCGGCGCTCGCTCGTCGCAATCGCGCTTCTTATCGCAGTTTCCTTGGGCTCACGCGCGCCGGCTCGCAGCGCGGCGATGCTACCATGAATGCGACAATCGGCCCAGCCTCGCCGGCAAGATCGGCGGACTTTGCAAAATCCTGAGGGATGGAAAACAGCGCCGCTATCGGCGGCCGCGCAGATTGCTCGCGAAGTGTACCTACTTTTTCTCAGTCACACGCGGGGCGCCCTGGTCGGTGCTGTCAATCGCGAGAACCTGCAGCGCGGTGCCGAGGTCGAGTTCGGAATATTTTCGATTGGCGTACAGCGTGTCGAGGCGCTCTACCGCTTCCGCCGGTTTCAGCTCCGAGAGCGCCAGCTCGTGCGACAGCTGATGGATAATCCTGTCGGCGCCCCTCCAATGGAAGAGATCGGCCGCCGTTGTCAGAACATTGAGCTTACCGACGCTGACCTGCATCGCGTCACTGTAGCCGTTGACGTAGCCGCTCTTGGCCGACGAGTTAAGCTGGTTCCAGTACGAACCGTTGTGATCGAAACTCGGCGCGGCAAACACGCCCGCGCAGCTCAGCACGAAGCCTACTACCACACCCGCGATAAATTTTTTCATTGATGTCCCGTAATACCGGCTGAAGCACCCCACCACATCCACACAGCCCCGCCTCTTATTAACAGAATACAGCGCGGGATTGAATACCGTCGCTGCCAGATGCCATCATTTGCACTGCTTTGGACATTGGCTTGCCCACAGGATGGCACAGCACTACCCCCATGGCGATTTACGACGAGGTTCGCGCCTTCATCCACGCACCCGAACAGGCGCGCTTCGAGAGCCTTGCGCTTCACGTTTTTCGCCATCAGTTCGATACAGTTGCCCCCTACCGCCAGTACTGCCTGACGCGCCAGGCGCGTCCGGACGACGTGCGCTCGCTGGACGAGATCCCCGCTCTGAGCACTGCCGCGTTCAAGTACGCTGAACTGTCCGATACGGTTACAGGCTCGCAGCCTGCGGACGCTCGCGTCTTCATGACCAGCGGCACGACCGCCGGGCGTGATGAACGCGGGCGCCATCGCGTGCCCCATATCGACATCTATCGCGCCTCGGCGCTGGGCCATCTAAGAACGATGCTTTTCCCCGACGGAGCCAAGACGCGGATGCTCAGCCTTCATCCGACCGCCGACCGGATGCCGGAGTCGTCACTGGCGCAGATGATAAGCTGGATGATCGAGGAGTTCGGGGCGGACGGCGCGCTCTGCGCAGCCGATCGCAAAGGGGTGGAAATTGGCTCGGCGCTCGAGTTTCTGGGCTTGGCTGAGCGTCAAAGCCAGCCGGTCTGCGTAATGGCGACCACGGCGGCGCTTGTAGCATTGTTCCAGGAATTGCGTGCGCGGGGTTCGCAGCTTACGCTTGCGCCGGGTTCGCGGCTGATGGATACCGGCGGCGTTAAGGGACAGACCGTCCCGCTCGGCCCTGGCCAAGTCGTCGAGCATGCGCAGGCGCTTCTCGGACTCGATCCCGCGATGGTAATCAACGAATACGGGATGACCGAGATGTGCTCGCAGTTGTACGACGCGACGTCGTTTAACTCTCGCAACTCTTCGAACTCTTGCAGCTCGAACAACACGCGCCGCAGGGATTCGTCCGAGGAGCGTCTCGGCGAGCGCCGCAAGCTGGGACCAGCCTGGCTCGATGTCGCAGCAGTCGATCCCTCCAGTCTCAAACGCGTTCCGGACGGCAATGCGGGTCTACTGCGATTCTTCGACCTGGCCAACGTAGGCTCGATATCGGCGATTCTGACCGGAGACCTGGGAGTTATACAGGACGGGACCGTCAGAGTGCTCGGCCGTGCCGAGGACGGCGAGGCGCGCGGTTGCGCACTCGGGATGGAGCAGTTTGCCGCGAGGGAGCGCTGACAAGCGCAGCGGCAGTGCGGCCAGCCAAACGGTATAGATGAATCGCGCCACAGCATCAGATACGGCACTGGCGGGCTCGCCTGCCAACAAACACCGCGCCGCCGATTCGCCGGCGCCGGTTTCCGCGACCGCCGCGATAGCGCGGGCCGCAACCTGCATGCGGGGCGCCGAGCGATGCTCTTCCGATCGCATAGCGGCGGCGCTCGGCCATACCGCCGAACGGTGGCGCAAACGTGAATTCGCGCCACGCCGCGAGACTGTTGCGGGACTCGCGTCCGCCCTTGGGATGACGCCGGCGTTGCTCGACGAATCGCTCGATGCGCTGCTCGAACCGGTTACAGCTTCGTCGCTGAAGTCACTCGCAGCGAAGCTGCCGAGCACCGATCGCCTGTTCGGCTTCCTGGTGCCGGGCAATGTTCCGGGCGCCGGCATCCATGAAGTCTGTGCGGGGCTGCTGGCTGGCGCGGGACTGCTAATCAAAAGCGCGAGCAGCGAGCCGTTATTCTTCGCCAATTTCATGCGCACGCTTGCTGAGGTTGACGCAACGATCGCGGCGCGCGTCGCGGTAGTGAATTTCGGCCGGGGCGACGATGCCGCGATGCGTGAGTTGTGGGCCGCCTGCGATGGAGGCGTCGTCGCCTATGGCGACGACGCCTCCATCGCAGCGCTGAGCGCCGCCGCCGCCGCGTGTGCCTCGCGCCGCACGCTCGCCGGCTTCGGCAGCCGGCTAAGCGGCGCGGTGGTGGTCCCCGGGACGAGTCCGTCCGCCGCCGAGGCGGCGGACGGACTCGCCCGCGACGTAACGCTGTTCGAGCAGCGCGGATGTCTCTCGCCGCATCACGTGTTCGTGGTGGGCGACGCGGGCGAGGCGCGCGGCTTCGCCGCGCACCTCGCCCGTGCGCTGGAGCGCCTGGCGCGCCGGCTTCCGGCGCCGGCGCGGCTCCCGCTGGACGCCGCCGCGGCAATCCGGGCGCTGCGCGAGCGCGCGCGATGGCGCGCGCTCGCGCAGCGCCCGGATTGCGGTCGCGGCCACGACGTCGCGCTATGGGAGGGCGAGCGGGTCATAGATTCGCCCGGCGAGACGCCGGGCGAATCTATGACCGAATCTATGAGCGAATCTATGAGATGGACCGTCATTTACGACGGCGCCGCCGGCTTTTCCGCCTCGCCCGGCTATCGCACCGTGTTCGTCAGCGCGCTTAAAGGCGCGGACGAACTCGGCGAGCGCCTGGGCGCGGCCGCCGGGCGGCTCGAGGCCTTCGCGTTGTCGGCGCCACCCGATATTCGCGTTCGCCTCGACGCCGGTTTGCGCCTGCTCGGAGTCTCATATGTATGCGAGCCGGGGCGGATGCAATCGCCGCCGCTTGACTGGGCCCACGGGGGCGGCGCGATGCTCGAACTGCTGCGAGGGGCGGCACGATGAGCGCATTGCGCGAAGCCTTTTTGCGCCATGTCGCGCAGACCTCTCCAGCGCCGATCGGCCTTGAGATCGTACGCGCCGAGGGTTCCTGGCTTTACACCGCCGACGGGCGCCGCTACCTCGATTTGATCGCCGGAATCGGGGTATCGGCGCTCGGACACGGACATCCTGCGGTGCTTGGCGCGATTGCCGCGCAGGCCCACCGCCATCTGCACGTGATGGTTTATGGGGAATACGTTATTGAAGCGCAAGTGCGGCTTGCCGAGCGTCTGACGCAACTGTTGCCGGCTCCGCTTAAGTGCATCTATTTCACCAACAGCGGTGCCGAGGCGATCGAGGGCGCGCTCAAGACGGCGCGCAAGCATACTCGCCGCGCACGCTTCGTCGCGTTCGACGGCGCGTATCATGGCGACACTATGGCCGCGCTGGCCCTGATGGGAAACCCCGCGTTTCGCGCGCCGTTCGAACCCCTGCCCGGCCCCGTGAGCCATCTGCCATACGGCGACGCCGCTGCGCTGGAGGCGATCGATTCGACGGTCGCCGCGGTGGTGGTCGAGCCAGTGCAGGCCGAGGGCGGTGTCCGTATACCCTCGGCGGTCTTCATGCGGGCGCTGCGGGAACGATGCGACCGGGTGGGGGCGTTACTGATCTATGACGAGGTGCTGACGGGAATGGGCCGCACGGGGCGGCTGTTCGCGATGGAGCACTTCGGCGTGGTGCCCGACCTGGTGGTGATGGCCAAGGCGTTGGGGGGCGGTCTGCCGCTGGGCGCGTTTTGTGCCTCCGAACGGCTAATCGGAGAACTCGCGCACGATCCGCCGCTCGGCCACATCACGACCTTCGGCGGTCATCCGCTGTCGTGTGCAGGGGGGCTTGCCGCGCTCGAGGTCATCGTCAATGAGCGGCTCTGGGAACGGGCAAACGTGCTTGGCGAAGAAATGGCGCAGGGGTTGCGACGGATCGCTTCGGCAGAGATTGCGGCAGTGCGTTTCATTGGGGCACTTATAGGAATAGAGTTTGTGGATCCGGGGACAGCCCGGACTTTTGTGCGCGAATCGCTGGCACGCGGCGTCATTATCAACTGGACGCTAAATGCCGAGCGGGTGGTGAGGCTGGCACCGCCCCTGAATATGGGCGCCGCAGACGTGAATTTTGGCTTGCAAATGATGGCCGAGGCGCTTGAAGCCAGCCGCGCCATCGGCAAATCTAGAGCCTGAGCATCCCCGAGGGGGGGATTATGGCAACAGCTCAGGTCATTGCGGTCGACGAAGCCGGTGCGGAGCAGGCAGGAATCGTACTGGGTCCGCGGCGCCCGGTAGCAGCCGACCGCCGCGTTCTGCTCGAGATCGATCACGACGCCGAGGCCATCAGCACGCTGAAGGTCGCGGGGCCGATCGCGATCTTTTTCCTGCTCGCCTATGGCGCCGTCGTGGTGTTCCAGGTGGGTCAGCATGGGCTGACCCAGTATCACTACGCTGCCTTTGCTATCATCACGCTATTCTTCGGATTAACCTGGCTGAGCATTTTCCGCCGCTACTGGAAGGCCTGGACGCTCGCCACCTGCGTCACCATCATCGCGTTGTTCATCAGAATCGCCTCGCTCGGCCATAGCCCCGAACTGGCTTTTATCGCGATCATCCTGTGCCCGTTCGCCACTGCGGCCTTCGTGATGTGGGGTCCGCGATGGCAGGGGATGCTGAACCTGGGATGCCTGGCGATGTTCGGCGCGGCTCAACTGGCGGTGCCCTCGCGCGACCAGTACACGGTTTACCGTTGGCTGGGCTTCGTCGCAGCGCTGGTGCTGTCATGGTTCACGGCGGTGTTTCTCGACCGCTACCGCGGCAAGCTGCGCGCGCAGATGGAGCAGTTGGCGGCGGCGGCCAAGTTCCGTGAGCGCCAGATCGGCACGATGACCCACGACATCCGCAATCCCCTGGCTACGCTGGTCGGTTTGGTCACGCTGCTCGAGGAGGACGAGCTCAGCGAAAAGGAAACCACCCATCTGTTGGCCCGCGTCGGCTCGACCTCGCGCGCGATGGATCTGCTGGTCAAGAACGTGCTCGATATGTACCTGCTCGAAGAGGACAACCTGCAGCCGCATCCGCGGGTCATCGATCCCAACGTCATCGTGCAGGAAGTGGCCGACGTCTATGGTCGCGAGGCGCGGCTTAAGGGCTTGCGGATGCGCACCGAGTTGGGCGGGATGCCGCGTGGCAGCCTCGATCCGCTGCACCTCGAGCGTATCGTGGCCAATCTGCTGAGCAACGGCATCCAGCGGACCGAAAGCGGCGAAGTGGTGCTGCGCACCTTCCTGAGTGGCGGCAAAGTTATAATCGAGGTTCAGGATACCGGCGCGCAACTGAGCACCGAGCAGTTCTCGCATCTCTTCGAGCGGCCGATCCAGGATCGCCAGGGGATGGGCTCGATGGGATGGAAGCTGTACATCGCGCGCGCGCTGACCGAGACCAACGGCGGCACCGTCAGCGCGCGCTCGCATACCAACCGCGGCCTGACTCTCATCACCGAAGTGCCGTTCTGGGAGCCGTAAACTCGCGCGCGCCGGCCGCACTTCTTTGACTGTTTAACTGCTTCAGCGGTCCTGTAGTAAGACGGAGCCACGCCGGATTCGCGTCAGGGTTCGCCCGGGGTGGGAATCTTTTAGTTGGTTTCGTCATCGATTTGCGCAAAGCCCTGTGCTTAAGTCTGCGCAGAGGACTCGCGTGTGCGTTACGGCTTCGTGATCGACCAGGACCGATGCATCGGATGCCATGCGTGCACGGTTGCCTGCAAGGACGAGCATAAGGTCCCGGTGGGCGTCTTCCGCACCTGGGTCAAGTACATCGAGAAAGGCTCCTTTCCCGACACCAGCCGCCATTTCGGCGTGATGCGCTGCAATCATTGCGAGCAGGCGCCGTGCATCGAGATTTGTCCAACCAGTGCGCTGTTCAAGCGCGACAACGGCATCGTTGATTTCGACAACAGCCGCTGCATCGGATGCAAATCCTGCATGCAGGCCTGTCCCTACGACGCGCTTTACATCGATCCAGCTACCAGCACCGCCGCCAAGTGCAACTTCTGCGCGCATCGCGTCGAGGCCAATCTCGAACCGGCGTGCGTCGTCGTATGTCCCACGCAGGCAATCATGACCGGCGATCTCGACGATCCGCAAAGCCGCGTCAGCCGGATCGTCGCCACTGGAAAGGTCGCAACGCGCAAGGCATACAAGGGCACGCAGCCCAAGCTCTTTTACGTCGGCATCGAGGGCGACCTGCTGCAACCCTCGATGATGCGGCCGGAGCAGCACGGCTCGATGTGGGCCGACTATAATCCGCTCGACGGCAGGCGTCCTGCTACCGGCGACGGCGCCGGCGACGCGGCGCCTGGCTCAGCGCGCATCGTCTACGACGTCCCGCATGCGGCGCCGTGGGGCGCGATTCCGGCCGCGTATCTGTGGACCAAATCGATCGCGGCTGGAGTGCTGATGGTCGCGGCACTGATGTTCGGAATGGGGCGCGGGGCCGAAGATGGAATGCTGCTGCGAGTGGTCAGCCCAATCCTTGCGCTGTTCTTTCTCGGCATCACGATCGTGCTGCTGATCGCCGACCTTAAGCAGCCGTGGCGTTTCTACTACCTGATTACCAAGCCCAACTTTCGCTCGTGGCTCGTCTGGGGCACTTACATCCTGATGATTTACGGCGCGCTCGCGACCGCGTGGCTCGCCTGCGGCTGGTTTGCCGGTTCGGTTCCTTCGTCGCTGACGACCGCGACGGCGATTTTCGCGATCGGCTCAGCGTGCTACTCCGCTTTTCTGTTCGCGCAGGCCAAGGCGCGCGATCTGTGGCAGAGCCCGGTTTTCATCTGGCATCTGCTGGTGCAGGCGCTGATCGGCGGCGCGGCGTTGTTGATCATCGCTGGGATTGTGTTCAGCGCGGGGCCTGCCACGATTCTTGCGACCACGCGCGTTCTGCTCGGAGCGCTGACGGTCGGCCTAGCGATGATCTTGATCGAACTCACGCTGCCCGCGATGAGCGAGGACTTCAGGCGCGCCGCCGATCTCATCTCGCGCGGGGAGCTGAGCTTTCGTTTCTGGGTCGGCGTGGTTCTGATCGGCACGATCGCTCCGCTGATTTTGCTCGGCACGACTCTGCGCACCGGCGGCGCCGCCCCGGCGGCCAGCGCGGCGATGCTCGCGTTGGTCGGGCTATGGACCTTCGAAAACCTTTGGATAGAAGCCGGCCAGGCCGTCCCGCTCAGCTAGAATCCAACGATGGCCGCGGCAAAAGAAGAGATGCGGCCGCTCAATCCGGCGGCGATGGAGTTGGAGGCGCCGGCGGGCGGCCTCAGCGCGTTTCCGCCTGTCGAGCGATGGGACGACTGGGTCGAGTACGACCCGGCCGCGTGGCCGCGCAAGGTCGAGAAGCGCTACACGCTGGTGCCGACCGTTTGCTTCAACTGCGAGGCCGGATGCGGCCTGCTCGGATACGTCGACAAACACGACTTCACGATCCGCAAGTTCGAGGGCAACCCGGCGCATCCGGGGAGCCGCGGCCGCAACTGCGCCAAGGGGCCCGCGACGATCAACCAGGTCACCGATCCCGAGCGAATCCTCTATCCGATGCGGCGTGCGGGGCGGCGCGGCGAAGGCAAGTGGGAGCGCGTGACGTGGGACGACGCGCTCGATGATCTCGCCGGGCGAATCCGCCGTGCGCTGGTCGAAGGCCGCCGCAACGAGATTCTCTACCACGTCGGCCGCCCCGGCCATGAACTGATTTACAATCAGCGCATCCTGCACGCCTGGGGAATCGACGGACACAACAGCCACACCAATGTATGCTCGGCGGGCGCGCGCACCGGCTACGCGTTCTGGCACGGCGCCGATCGGCCGTCGCCCGACCACGCCAACGCCCGCTTCATTCTCCTGCTCAGCTCGCACCTCGAGGCCGGCCACTATTTCAATCCGCACGCGCAACGGATTATCGAGGCCAAGGAACGCGGAGCCAGGGTCTGTGTGATCGACACCCGGCTCTCGAACACCGCGACCAAGGCCGACTGGTGGCTCTCGACCTGGCCGGGCAGCGAGGCGGCGGTGTTGTTGGCGATGTGCCACGTGATCCTGCGCGAGCAGTTGCATGACCGCGAGTTCCTGCGCCGCTGGGTCAACTGGGAGGAGTTTCTGCGCGAAGAGCATCCCGAGCGCGCGCAGACCTTCGAAACGTTCGTGGAAGTTCTCGGCGAGATCTATGCGGAATACACGCCCGAGTTCGCCGAACGTGAGTCGGGCGCCCCGGCCAAGGTAATCGTCGACGTCGCGCGCGAGATTGGACGCGCTGGGTCGGCGCTCGCAACCCACGTCTGGCGTAACGCGGCGGCTGGCAACCTGGGCGGATGGCAAGTGGCGCGTGCGCTCGAACTGCTGGTGGTGCTGATGGGCGCGGTCGACGCGCCCGGCGGCACCGCGCCAAACTCGGCCAACAAATTCGTGCCCGCGCCGCCGATGATGCCGCCGCCGGCCCAGGTCTGGAACGAGCTCACGTGGCCGCGCGAGTTCCCGCTCGCGTTTTTCGAGATGAGCTTCCTGCTTCCACATTTTCTGAAAGAGGGCCGTGGCAAAATAAGCGCCTACTTCACCCGCGTATATAATCCCGTGTGGACGAATCCCGACGGGATGAGTTGGATCGAGGCGCTCACAGACGAAAGTAAAATCGAGCGCCACGCCTGCCTTACGCCAATCTGGAGCGAGACCGCGCAATTCGCCGACTATGTGCTGCCGATGGGGCATGGGCCGGAACGCCATGACCTGCTGAGCCAGGAGACTCACGCCGCGCGTTGGATCGGCTTTCGCCAGCCGGTCGCACGCGTCGCGATGGAGCGCGCGGGCAAGCGCTTCAATTTCACCTACGAGGCCCATCGCGAGGCCGGCCTGGGCGAGGTCTGGGAAGAGGACGAGTTCTGGATCGAGCTGTCATGGCGAATCGACCCCGACGGCGCGCTCGGCATCCGCAAATACTTCGAGTCGCCATATCGTGCGGGAGAAAAGCTGACCGTCGAGGATTTCTATCGGTGGATTTTCGAGAACAGCGTGCCCGGCCTGTCGGCGGCAGCAGCGAAGGAAGAGCTCACTCCGCTTGCGTACATGCGCAAGTACGGTGCCTTCCTGATCGAGGAAGGCTCCTACCGGGTTCACGAAAAACCGCTCTCAGCGGACGACCTCAAGGGCGCGACGATTGACCCCACAAGCAAGGTCATCACGCGCGGAGGGGCCGCGGTTGGGGTCGAGATCGACGGCCGTGCCTGCGCCGGCTTTCCCACGCCGTCACGCAAGCTCGAGTTCTATTCGAAGACGCTGAAAGACTGGAAATGGCCTGAGTACTCAGTTCCTACTTACATCAGAAGCCACGTGCACTTCAGCAAGATCGATCGCGAGCGCGGCGAGATGCTGCTGCTGCCGACCTTCCGCCTCCCGACGCTGGTACATACTCGCTCCGGTAACGCCAAGTGGCTATACGAAATATCCAATCGCAACCCGCTGTGGCTGAATCCACAGGACGCGCGGCGCTTCGGCGTCGACACCGGCGGGCTGCTGAAGGTCGCGACCGAGATCGGCTATTTTATCGACAAGGTATGGGTAACCGAATCGATCCGGCCGGGCGTGATCGCCTGCTCGCATCATCTGGGACGCTGGCGGCTGAAGGAGGATAGCGGGGGAGAGCGATGGGCGAGCGGGCTGGTCGAGCTGAGCCACAAAGAAGAGGGGACCTGGATGATGCGTCAGGTACATGGCGTACAGCCGTTTGAGAGCGCCGACCCGGACTCGGGCCGCATCTGGTGGCAGGACGCCGGCGTGCATCAGAATTTGATTTTCCCTGTGCAGCCCGACCCGATAAGCGGCCAGCACTGCTGGCATCAGAAAGTGACGGTCAGCACCGCAGGGCCGCAGGATCGCTACGGCGACATCTTCGTCGATACGCGCAAGTCGCACGAGGTATATCGCCGATGGCTAGAGATGACGCGCGCGGCGCCGGGGCCGGGCGGACTTCGGCGTCCGACGTGGCTGGCGCGCGTCTATCGTCCGGCCCCCGAAGCGTTCTATATCAAGTAGTGTAACAACTCGCTAATAAATAGCATAAAGTCCTGCCCTGACTGGTCTCCGCTATTTGTCATCCCGAGCGAGTCTGCGAGTTGAGGGACCCCGGATCCTCCTTATGCTCTGAGATTCTCGCGATGCTCGCTCAAAAGGATTGGGGTCCTTCGACTCGCGCAGCGCTCGCTCAGGATGCCAGAAGAAAAACTTCACCGACGAAGCGGACTCGCTTCGCTCAAACAATTCGCACACCCTCAGGATGACGCCAAGAGACAGCCCCGGGTCACTTTCCGGCACCCTGGGAATAAGTTCGCAAACTCTGAGGACGACAGAAGTATTCAGGATGATCCTGGGGAGGCAACCGAATAGCTAGTTGATACAACGCAACGCGGCGCGGTTACTTGCCCAGGCGGCGCAACTGGCGCGACGTGAGCATCCACAGCAGTTGCGCGCCGCCGCGCTCGATCCCGTCGTGCAATTCGAGCGCGATCATTCCCGACTTCTTGAGCTCCAAACTCACGCTGTTGGCCGAGCCGGTCAGCAACAATGAGGCGATGCCGCTCAGCCCCGGTTCGTGCCCGACGATTATCAGATGGTCGTGCCGTTCGTAGGGTTTGAGCGCCGCGACCGTATCAGCGGGCGCGACTCCGGTGGATAGCGCGGCAAAGACCTCGGGAGCCGGGCCGCCGGCGCAAACGGCGGCGACCAGTTCCGCGGTTTCAGCGGCGCGCGGCAGCGGGCTGGTGAGGATAGCATCGTACTTGAGTCCCAGCGCGCGCATCCCAGCCGCCGCCTCGCGCACTTTCTCGCGCCCGCGGGCGGTCAGCCGGCGTGCGCCGTCGTCGCCCCCTGGAGGCGGTTCGTTCTCGGCCACTCCGTGACGCAAAATGTAGAGCGTCATGAGGCGCGGGCCACCGGGACCAGGACGAGCGGCGGCTTGGCCGCGCGCCGCGCCTGGGCGGCGGCGCTATTGAGTTCCTGGAGGACGGCGCGGGCGAGTTCGTCCATTTCCGCGCGGCGCCAGGCCTTCAGGCTGCGTCTGCGCAAGCGGCGGATGCGGCGCTCGAAGGAGTGAATCAGCGCGCCCGCGGCCATCAAGGCCGACGCGTCGCGCGACTCGGCGGCCCATCCGCGCAGCCAGGCGGCTGCGGTCACCGCGTCATGGTACCTGCCGACGCGCTCCTGCACGCGCTCGAGACGCCGCAGTACCTTGCGCCCGGGCTTGCCGCCGACCATACGCAGCAGTTCGAGAGCGTAGCGCAGCTTCTTCACGCGCACGCGGAGGCGATGCAAGCTTTCGGGCGGCGAGGCCTCGTCGAGTCCCGCGCCCGCGCGCAGCATCGCGCGCAACTGGGGACGCACCAGCCGCGCCGCCACCGCGCCGAGCGTGACGCTGTCGGCCGCCGGCCCGGGCGCGATCGCGCCCAGACGCTGGACGAGGCCGCGGCAGCGTTCGGAGTCGAGCGCCGCGACCAGGCGCTCCTGCTCGATCGCGCGCTGACGGCGAATCGTGTCGGAGAGCGGCGCAAGCGCGCGAATGAAGTCGGATTCGAGACGCGCTGCGCGATCCTGGAGCAACTGCGCGAGCACGTCGAGATCGCGCACCGCTCCGATAGCGCCGCAGAGCCATCCCAGTTCGTCCGCGGCCCTCTCCGCTTCGTCGTCCGGCACAACCTCGCGAAGCATCCGCAAGGCGGCGCGCAAGCGCCGCGTTGCCACGCGCAGCCGATGGATCGCTTCGACTTCGCCGGTCATGGCCTTGTCATGCTCCACGGTCATCGCACGTAGCTGAACAGCTATCGCTGCCGCTGCCGCCTTGACCGCGGGATCGGCCGAAGATGGTACGGCAGCGTGGGCACGCGCTGGACTGACCGGAGTCATCTCTTGGTTTTTGACCTACGCCTTCCGCCTATGCCTTGCGCGGCTGGACCGCGGGCTGGAGCGATGACGGTGACGACGCACTTTCAGACTGCGGCAGGACGCTGCTCTGCGCGCGCCGCAGGTAGTCCGAGACGTGTGCGCGTAGCTCGGCCTGGATTTTGTTGATCGACTCGCGGGCGTCGATGGTGATGAAGCCGAAGTCACGCGCGAGGCGATTATATTCCTCGATGATGCGCCGCTGGTAGTTCTGGAAAGAGTCGAAGATGTCGCTGGAGAGCGCGAGATGCATCCCGGACTCCCAGTAGTCCATCCCTTTGCCGCGGACCACGCGCGGCACGAGCGTGTCGACGTCGATCTCGAGATACAAAACGAGGTCCGGCACCAGCGCCATCCCGAACACTTCGTGGGTCCACTCCGGGTCGGCGCCCATCACGGCATTGCGCGCAAAGGCGGTGTACATGTAGCGATCGGCGATCACGACGAAGCCGGCTTGCAGCGCCGGCAGGATCTCGTGTTCGAGGCGGTCGGCGAAGTCGGCGGCGTAGAGCAGACTGAAGGTTATCGGCGTGAGCTGATGGCCAGCCTTGGCCTCGGCGATAGTTGCCGAGAGCAGCGGTGAGCGAGTCCATCCGGTGTTGCTGACCGCGTAGCCCTCCAACTCGAGCCATCCGCGCAGAAGCTCGACCTGGGTTGAGCGTCCTACGCCGTCGGTGCCCTCGATCACGATCAGATGGCCGGGCAGCGGCTTCTCATCGAGATAGGGCAGGCCGTGGCCGTGCCATCGTTTAGCGTGCGGCGGCTGAGCTGCCATGGTGGTTGCGGGCGCGCTGGCGATCGTACTCGCGCAAGATTTCGCCGGTCATCCGACGCACGACCTTCTGCTGGCCGGCGATGTCATGGCTGGCGTCGATGACCCGCAGATCGAATTCTTGGGCAAGCTGATCATAGATCTCGAGCACACGTCCCTGGAAGAGGCGAAAGCTCTCGGCCAGGTCGGTCGATAGTCCCAGGTCCATCCCGGCCTCGTAATACTTGAGCTTGGCCCGGCCGGCCAGCAGGCGCTCGAGCGACATGTCGATGGGCACGCGGAAAAAGAACGTGAGGTCGGGACGCGGCGCAAAGCGATAGACTCCGCGCACCCAGTCGGGATGCACGCCGCGGGCGACGTCGCGCGCAAAGGCGGTGTAAACGTAACGGTCGGCCAGCACGATCATCCCGGCACGCAGCGGCGGCAGGATCTGGTAGATGAAGCGGTCGGCAAAGTCGACCGCGTGCAGCAGGCTGAAGGTGCTCGGCGTGAGCAGGTTGCGCCGCTTGCCGCGGCGCATCGAGTTGCGCACCAGCCGCGAGGAGTTCCACTCGGTGAAATGCACCGGATAGCCGCGCGCGCGCAGCCACCGCTCCAGCAGCTTCACCTGGGTCGATTTGCCCGACCCGTCGATCCCTTCGACCGCGATCAGCCGACCCGGGTAAGGATGGGGCGAGCTGAGCAGCGTGCGCCGATGGCCGTTTACCGTCCGTCCCGCGCCACCGCCCGCCTCGGGCGCACGGTTGCCCGCCTCGGGCGCACGGTTGCTCGCTGTGCCTGGCGTCTGACCGTTACTTGACGGCTCAGCAGCCTCGACAGGAGGTCCGATCTTCTCTCGCAAGTCCATAACTCAAGGTCTGCCTGCCCACCGGCAGCATCAACTGTGATGGTAAATCGATCTGGTGAACGTCGGATACGTATATCTTTAACCACACTGAAGTGACTCCGGTCCAGAGCATCGGCCAACCGCAGAACGGCCGCGATGGAGCGGACCAAATGGCGTTTTGCCGGGCTGAGCGCGCGGAACTCCGGCGAATCGAGTCGGGCCGAGGGTTTGCGATGGCCGCGCGCAGCCTGCGCGATGATCTCGATCTCGAGCGGATCGAAGCCCAACAGCTCGGCATTCTTGACCAGGTAGTAGGTGTGACGGTTGTGGCGATCGTGGTCGATGACGCGCCCGATGTCGTGGAGCAGCGCCGCATGTTCGAGCAGCTCGCGCGCCTGCGGTCCGGCCTTGAGCGCCGGCGCGGCCGCGTCGAAAATCTTGAGCGCCAGGCGCGCCACCTGCGGCCCGTGCCCGTTGAGCGCGCCGAATCGCCGCGCCAGTGCGCTCACCGAGCGTCGGCGTGCCTCGATCGTGCCGCGTCCCCGCGCACCCGCGTTGACCATGCTCAGCAGGATGCCCTCGCGGAGAGCCCACGTGCAGGCGACCAGCTCCGGCGCGCCCGCATGCTCCAGCACGAAGTCCGCCAGCACCGCCGCCGCCGGCATCAGGTCGGCCCGCTTGGGGTCCGCGCCCGGAAGTTCGGCGCGCTCATCGGCGGAGAGCTTGAGCAGGCGGTTGCGCAACCAGGTGACGTCGGTCGCGGGGATGCTCAGTCCGTGGAGCCGATCCTGCTCGCCGTCGCGTGCCACCCGCGCCATCGCGACCAGCGCGTTTATGGTTCCCGAGGTACCAATCGCTTGCACCAACTCGGCGCGCCGCGCCTTGCGCAGCAGCGCATCGAGCTTGCGATGCAGATGGTCTTCGAGCCTGCGCACCTCGGCCGGGTCAGGCGGGTCGGAGGTGAGAAACCGCTCGGTCAGCCGCGCGACACCGAGCGGCAGACTTTCCATCCATAGGGCCTCGCCATCGCGCACCAGCACCAACTCGACGCTGCCGCCGCCGACGTCGATCAGCAGGTAGGGTCCGCCTTCCAGTCCGAGCGCGTGGCGGGCGGCGTTGAAAATGAACTGCGCCTCTTCGGCGCCCGAGATGATTTGGACCCTGAGGCCGGTCTCGCGCCGGATGCGCGCGATGAAGGCTTCGCCGTTTTGTGCCTCACGCACGGCGCTGGTCGCGACCGCGCGAATCCGATCGACCCGGCGCACCTTGGCCAGGCGCGCGAAATTCTTGAGCGCGCGCACCGCCAGTTCCATCGGCTCGCGCGCCAGCCTGCCGCTGGTGAACGTGTTGCGTCCCAGCCGCACCATCTCCTTGACGCGGTCTATAACCTCGAAGTGCCCGTCACGCCGCACGTCCGCGATCACCATGTGGACCGAGTTCGAACCGACATCGATCGCGGCCAGACGCATAATGAAAGCGTACGTGGCGCGGGCGCCGTTGTCAGCATCGCGCAGTCTGATCACTTCACAGCTAACAGGCGTGGCGGGCGAAGTTGTGGAAAGCGCGCGCTACACGCTGGCACCTTTTCAAGTCGTGACCGCTGGAGCATAGTTGTGCATCCTGAGAGGAGACTCGGGGGAGGACAGGGCCGTCGATGGGGGGGACAGGCACCGTCGCGAACTCACCTGCGTGTGGCCGAGCCGGCTGGAAGCGGCTCACGGCGGGGTAGTCTCGCGTGGCCAGCGCAACCCCGATTCCCGTCGCCGAAGAGCGTCCCGTCGCCCCGCACAAGTGGCTGATAGCGCTCGCGGTGATGCTGGGCACCGTGCTCGAGGTGCTCGATACTTCGATCGTCAACGTCTCGCTGCCGCACATGCAGGGCAGCTTCTCGGCCAGCGTCGATGAAATCGCCTGGGTGGTCACCAGCTACCTGGTCGCCAACGGCATCATGATCCCGATGACCGGCTGGATCTCCGCGCGCTTCGGCCGCAAGCGCTATTTCATGACTTCGGTGGCGACCTTCGTCGCCGCCTCGGCGGCATGCGGCGCGGCGCAGTCGCTGGGGCAGATGGTGCTGTTCAGACTTGCGCAGGGCGCGGCGGGCGCGGCGATGATTCCGTCCTCGCAGGCGATCCTGATGGAGACCTTTGCGCCCGAAGAGCAGCAGATGGCGATGGCGATGTGGGGCGTGGGCCTGATGATCGCGCCGATCCTCGGACCTACGTTTGGCGGCTGGATTACCGACAATTGGAACTGGCGCTGGAACTTCTATATCAACATCCCGATCGGGATCGTCGCCCTCTTGATGGTCTACGCGTTCGTGCATGACCCACCATACCTGCGCCAGCGCCGCTCGAGCGGCGGACGCGTCGACTACGTCGGCATCGCGTGCCTGGTGATTGGCCTCGGACTGACGCAAATCGTGCTCGATCGTGGCCAGCGCGCCGACTGGTTTGCCTCGACCTGGGTGGTAGCGGCGACCGCGTGTGCAGCGCTCGCGATGCTGACGCTGGTGGTCAACGAACTGCTATTTCCGCAGCCGATCATCGATCTGCGGATCCTCAAGGACCGGGTCTTCGCGCTGACCGTGCTCCTGATGATGGTGTTGAGTGCGACGCTGTGGGGCACGGGCTTACTCATGCCGATTTTTCTGCAGGAGCTGATGGGCTATACGGCGTGGCGAGCCGGGCTGATGATGATACCGCGGGCGGGGGCCGCGATGTTCTCGATGTTCGCGGTCGGACAGGTGGCGCGGCTGAAGGTCGACACGCGCCCGATGGTCGGGCTCGGCTTCCTGCTCTCCGCCATTGGGCTTTGGTGGATGGCGCAATGGAGCCTCGATGTCAGCATGCACGTAGTCGTGGTCGACAGCATGGTGGTCGGCGCCGGCCTGGGAATGCTGTTCCCGGTGCTCGCGGCGGTGGGATTTTCGAACATACCGCGCGACCGGATGGGCGATGCCGCGAGCCTGTTCAACCTGATGCGCAACACCGGGGCCGCGATGGGCATCTCGTATCTCACCAACATGCTGGTAAACTATGAGCAGGTCCATCAATCGAGACTGGTCGAGCATCTATCGGTGTTCGACGCGTGGCGTTTAAGCCAACGGGGCTTGCTTATGCCAGGCAGCCCGCAGTTTCACTTCATGGGACAGTTGGTGACAGGCCAGAAGCAAGGCCTCGGCAGAGTGTACGAGATGGTGACGGCGCAAGCCGCAATTTTGTCGTTCGACGACCTGTACCGGATCATGGCCGTGTTGATGCTCGTGGTAGTACCGGCGTTTCTTGGCCTCAGGCGCGCCCGGAACCAGGCCCAGACCCAGGTCATGACCTCGCACGCCGAATAGCGCCTCCGGATGGAAGCAGCAGTACCGATCGGGGCGGCGCACGCCGAGCCCGCCACACCTTCGCACAAGTGGCTAGTCGCGCTGGCGGTGATGCTCGGCACCACGCTCGAGGTGCTAGACACTTCGATCGTCAACGTCTCGCTGCCGCACATGCAGGGCAGCTTCTCCGCCAGCGTCGACGAGATTGCGTGGGTGCTGACCAGCTACCTGGTCGCCAACGGCATCATGATCCCGATGACCGGATGGATCTCGTCGCGCTTCGGCCGCAAACGCTACTTCATGATCTCGGTGTCGGTCTTCGTGGTCGCCTCGGCGCTGTGCGGCGCTGCCGCTTCGCTCGATCAGATGGTGGTGTTTCGCCTCATCCAGGGTGCGGCGGGTGCCGCGATGGTGCCGTCGTCGCAAGCCATCCTGATGGAGACCTTTCCGCCGGCCGAGCAGCAGCTCGCGATGGCGACGTGGGGCGTGGGCCTGATGGTCGCGCCGATCATGGGCCCGACGTTGGGCGGCTGGATCACCGACAACTGGAACTGGCGTTGGAATTTCTATATCAACGTGCCGATCGGGATCATCGCCTTCCTGATGGTCTCGGCGTTCGTCCAGGATCCTCCCTTCCTGCGCCAGCATCGCGCGCGCAGCGCCAAGGTCGACTACGTGGGCATCGCCTGCCTGGTAGTGGGACTCGGCGCGATGCAAATCGTGCTCGACCGCGGCCAGCGCGCCGACTGGTTCGCCTCGCCCTGGGTAGTATGGACCAGCCTGCTGAGCGCAACCGCTCTAATCATTCTCGCAATCAACGAGCTGCGTATCGCCGACCCGATCCTCGATCTACGGATCCTCAAGATAAAGGTTTTCAGCGTTGGGCTGGTACTGATCGTTGCGATGAGCTCGGTGCTCTACGGCACCGGCCTGCTGATGCCGATATTCCTGCAGGAGTTCATGGGCTACACGGCGTGGAAGGCCGGGCTGGTGCTGGCGCCGCGCGGTCTTGCGACGATGCTGTCGATGGTGGTGGTCGGGCAAATTGCGCGCCGCGGTTTCGACACCCGGCCGCTGGTCGGAGTGGGCTTCATCCTGATGACGATGGGCCTGTGGGCGATGTCGGGCTGGGACCTCGACGTCAGCCTGGGGGTCGTCGTCTTTCCGAGCGTTGTGATGGGTCTCGGGATGGGAATGATTTTCCCGACGCTCTCGGCAAGCTCGCTGTCGGTCGTGGCGCGCGAGAAGATCGGTTACGCCGCGAGCCTCTACAACATGATGCGCAACACGGGCGCCGCGATCGGAATCGCCTACATGACCACTATGCTGGTCGACCATGAGCAGATTCACCAGTCGCGCCTGGCCGAGCATCTCTCGATCTTCGACGCCTGGAAGCTAAGCGAGAGCGCGCCGCGGATGCCGGGCGCGCCGTCCTTCAATTACCTGCCGCAAATGATAAGCGGGCAGCATCAGGCGTTCGGGACGATTTACAACGCGATCCAGGCGCAGGCCGCGATCCTTTCCTTCAACGACATCTATCGGATCCTCGCAGTCGTTATGGCGCTGATGATCCCGGGCTTTCTGCTGTTGCGCAAAGGCCAACGTTCAAGTGGCGGCCCCGCGGCGGCGCACTAGGCTGAAAATATCGCAGAAGATGTCTCAGCCGATCATCTTCGCGAGCGCGTCCTGAAACTCGCCCAGCGCATGCTCGTCGAACAGCACCAATTCGACCCGTTCAAGCGGCGTCCCCGCGCGCAGATGGTCGCGAATTTCCTCCAGCATCGCCACGGCGCATCGCTCGATCGGAAAGCCGGCGATCCCGGTTCCGATCGCTGGGAAGGCGATCGACTTGAGTCCCTGTTCGGTCGCGCGCTTTAGCGAATTGCGCGTCGAGTCGCGCACCGCCGTCTCGCTCGTGCGTCCGCCAAGCAGCATCGACGCCGCGTGAATGACGTAACGCGCACACAGCTTGCCGGCTCCCGTGATCGCCGCCTCGCCGATCGGAATCGGTCCCAGCTTGTCGCACTCGGCCTGGATCGAGGGTCCCCCCTTCGCGCGAATCGCTCCGGCCACGCCACCGCCCAGGATCAGATCGGTGTTGGCCGCGTTGACGATCGCGTCGACAGCCGCTTCGGTCAGGTCGCCCCTGCGCAAAGCGATTTTGGAGCGCCCTCCCTGTTCCATTCGTATCTCCTCCTACTCCAGATTCATCCGTCGCGGCTCATGCGCAGCATGCTTGTGCTATTATCACGTCGCACCCGATGAGCGAGACGACGAGCAGGCAGGCATCCTGGCCAGGTGCGATCTTCGCTCTTGGCCGCGTGGCCATGGTGATCGCGCTCGTCGCTGCCGCGTTCGTCTGGACCGTCCGCGGCCGCCATCGCGCGGCGCCGGCGGCTCCGTCGGGCTATCTCCAGGTTGACATCGAAACGTCGCCTATTGCGCTCGACCCGCGGTTCGCGACCGATGCGATTTCCTCGCGCATCGGCGAGCTGGTCTTCGATGCGCTGGTCAGAGTCGATGCGCATGGACAGTTCTTCGGCGACCTGGCCGAGAGCTTCGAGCGGCCATCGCCCACCACGCTGGTTTTCCATCTGCGTCGCGGCCTGCGTTTCAGTGACGGGCGGCCGCTCACCGCTCGCGACGTCAAATATACATACGATTCGATTCTCGACCCTGCCAGCGTCTCGCCCAAGCGTATCGGACTGCGCCAGCTCGCCGCGATCGCTGCGCCCGACAACGCAACGATCGTTATGACGACCAAAGGACCGTACGCGCCAGCGCTGGAGATAGCGACGATGGGCGTGGTGCCCGAGGGAACGCCGCTGCCAGGCAAAGGTGCCCCGCGATGGCCCGCCGCCAGCGGCGCGTTCGAGGTTGCGAGCTTCGCCCGCGACGAGGCGCTGGTGCTCGCGCGCACTCCGGCCCGCGCGCACGCGCCGGACAACATCCCCGGAATCGTCTTCAAGGTGGTCCCCGATCCGACGGTCCGTGCGCTGGAGCTTGCCGAGGGCGTCTGCGATCTGGCCGAGAACAATATTCAACCCGACCTGCTCGGCTATCTCGGAATGCGGCCCGACCTCGTGATCAATCAGTCGCCCGGGAGCGAATACTACTACCTGGAGTTCAACTTCCGCGATCCTCATCTGCGCGACCTTCGCGTGCGCCAGGCGATTGCCTATGCGATCAGCCGCGAGGCGATTGTCGGCTCGTTATATAAGGGCACCGCACGCGTCGCGAGCGGAATGCTCGCGCCGGAGAACTGGGCCCACAACGGCGACGTGCCGCGCTATCCAAATGATCCATTTAAGGCTTCCAGGCTGCTCGACGAGGCCGGCTATCCGATCGGCCCTACGGGGATGCGCGATCTAAAGTTCGTTTACAAGACCACACCCGAGGGGCGGCGGCTTGGCGAAGCGATCCAGGCAATGCTGCGGCGGATCGGGATCACACTCGACATCCGGACCAACGAGTTCGCGACGTTCTATAGCGACATACAGAAGGGCAACTTCGATTTGACCTCGCTCGATTGGGTCGCGACCGACCTCACGCATCAATACTTCATGGTATTCGATTCGAAAATGACGCCGCCCAGCGGCTCCAACCGCGGTAATTACTCGAATCCCGCGATGGATCGCTTGCTGGAGCAGGGTGAAGTGACGCTCGATCCCATCGCGCGCCACGAAATTTACGCACAGGTACAAAAGATCGCCGCCGCGGACCTGCCGTACGTCTCATTGTGGTGGATGGACAACGTGGTAGTGATGAATCGCCGCGTCAAGGGCTTCATGCCGTTCCCCAACGGCAGCTTGCGCTCGCTTGCCACCGTGTCGATTACGCCAGAGGCGGGGAGCGCGCGCAGGTGATTGGCTACTTCCTCCGCCGCCTCGTCGCGCTCGTTCCGGTCGCGCTGGGCGTCGCAACGCTGACCTTCGCGCTCATCCATCTCGTGCCCGGCGACCCGGTGGTCGCGATGCTTGGCGACTCCGCGGGGCCCGCGGACATCGCGGGAATGCGCCACGGACTCGGACTCGACCGTCCAATCGCCGCGCAGTACGCGAGCTTCTTGTGGGAACTCGCTCACGGCGACCTCGGCCAGTCGATTTCGATGAAAGAGCCGGTCGCGCGGCTAATCGCCGAACGGTTCCCGGCGACGCTGGAGTTGGCGGGCGCCGGATTGCTGGTCGCGATCGTGCTTGCCTTCCCGCTCGGCCTCATCGCCGGCGCGAACCCGGGCGGCGCCGCCGACATGGGCGCAATGAGCTTTGCGATTCTCGGCATCTCGGTGCCGCATCTCTGCCTCGGCCCGCTGATGATGATTGTCTTCTCGCTCGACCTCGGATGGTTTCCGCTGACTGGGCGTGGCGGCCTGGCGCATCTGGTGCTGCCTGCGGTGACGCTGGGGACCGCGCTGGCGGCGATCCTCGCGCGAATGCTGCGCCAGAGTCTCGTCCAGGTGCGCGAGGCCGACTACATCCGCACCGCGCGCAGCAAGGGGCTGAGCGCGTTTGCCGCGTTGATGCGCCACGGACTGCGTAACGCGCTGACGCCGGTGATTACGCTGCTCGGCCTCGAGGCCGGCGCGCTGCTGACCGGCGCGATCGTTACCGAGATGATCTTCTCGTGGCCCGGGATGGGGCGACTGCTGATCGCCGCGATAACCGCGCGCGATTATCCGCTGGTCGAAGGATGCGTTCTTACCTTCGCGCTCAGCTACGTCGTGGTCAACATGGCTACCGATCTGGTCTACGGCATAGCTGACCCGCGGATTCGCTTCGCGCGCGACTGACGGCATTCGCAATGCTGATTGCGACGCATCCGCGAGCTCCGGGTGAATGAAAAATGGCGCGGCGCAATCTATCGCTCATCGCGGGCGGTGCGATCGTCGCGATGCTCGCGCTGGCGGCCGCGTTCGGGCCGCTCCTGGTGCGCGCCGATCCGCTCGCGATCGATCTCACCCAGGTACTTGCGCCGCCGGGCCGCGGCCACTGGCTCGGATGTGACGCGCTCGGGCGCGACATGCTTGCGCGCGTGCTGTGGGGAGCACGGCTCTCGCTGATGGTCTCGACCACGGTGGTGGTGCTCTCGCTCGCCGCCGGCAGCATCGTCGGCGGCGCCGCGGCGCTGGCGGGCGGACGCGTCGACTCGCTGGTAATGCGCCTGGTCGATATCGTCCTGGCGTTCCCGGGCTTTCTACTCGCGATTGCGCTCGCCGCGATTCTTGGCCCCGGTCTTGTCGACCTGGTAGTCGCGCTGAGCGCGATGGGATGGACTGGCTATGCGAGACTGGTCCGCGGCGAAGTTCTGTCGCTGCGCGAGCGCGAGTACGTCGAGGCCGCACGCGCGCTTGGTGCGCACCCAAGCCGCCTGCTGTTTCGTCATCTGCTGCCCGGCCTCGCTAGCCCGGTCGCGGTGCAGGCGACTTTCGGCGTCGGCGGAATCATCATCGCCGAGGCCGCACTCTCGTTCCTGGGTCTTGGGGCGCTGCCGCCCGCGCCGAGCTGGGGCAACATGCTCGACGCCGGGCGCGCGTTCCTGCTGGTGGCGCCGCATCTGACTACTGCACCGGCCGTGGCGATCGGCGCTTCGGTGTTGGGTTTCAACCTGCTCGGCGACGGACTCGCGCGGGCACTTGGCCGGCGCGGCTGATGCAGACGGCTCGGCTGATTTAACGCTTACCTCGGGGCCTGTGCCTGTTCACTGGCATTGAGTACCTATTTTTATCGGCAAGAGATACTCGCGCTGCAATCGAATCAGGCTCCGCGTTTGAGCGCGGCCAGGGTTTCCACGTATGGCGGGTAGGCAATTCCGCGTTCGGTAATAATCGCCGTAACCAACTCGGCCGGAGTCACGTCGAAAGCGGGATTGAAGACTTTGACGCCCTTGGGCGTGATCCGCTTGCCACCGAGATGAGTTATTTCGTCGGCGGATCGCTCTTCGATCGGAATTTCGGCGCCGCTTGGACAATCGAGATCGATCGAAGAGAGCGGCGCGGCGACGTAAAACGGCACGCCGTGGCGCTTAGCCATAACGGCCAGTGGATAGGTACCGATCTTGTTCGCGACGTCGCCGTTGGCCGCCGTACGATCAGTCCCGACGACCACACAGCTCACGCCTCCGTTTCGGATCACGCTCGCCGCCATGTTGTCGGCGATGACCGTCACCGGGATTCGGTCCTTGTGCAACTCCCACGCGGTCAGACGCGAGCCCTGCAAAAAAGGCCGCGTCTCGTCCGCGATGACCACGACCTTCTTGCCCGCATCGCGCGCGGCCCGCACCACGCCCAGCGCGGTGCCGTAGCCCGCCGTGGCGAGCGCACCGGCATTGCAGTGAGTAAGCACGGTCGAGGGGTCCGCGAGCAGCGTCGCGCCGAAACGGCCCAAGGAACGGTTGGCGGCAAGGTCTTCCTCGTAGATGGCGAGCGCCTCGTCGCGCAGGCGACGAAAAAGATGCGCCGCGTCGAGCGCGAGGCCGGCCTCGACCACGCGGCCCATCCGCTCGACCGCCCAGGCCAGGTTAACCGCGGTCGGCCGCGTCGCGCGGAGCCCTTTTGCGACTTGGGCGAAACGCGTACGAGCGCGCGCGCCGCTCAATCCGCGCATTCCCAGCGCCACGCCCATCGCGGCCGCGACACCGATCGCGGGCGCGCCGCGAATCACCATCGTGCGGATCGCCTCGGCGACGCCGCGCCAGTCGCGGTAGACGCGGATGACCTCGCGCCCCGGCAGCAAACGCTGGTCGATCATGCGAACCGCGTCATTACGCCATTCGATAGTATTTACTGCCATTTCGGATCAATTGAAATCAGCCGGCGTCAGTCGCGTGTGTATCTTGGCGCGTTTTGCATGCAGGCGCACCCGGATTCTCGCGTGAATCTCAATCGCGCAGCAAAAGGTATATATTTCGCGCGGATGGCGCGCTTCGGTAAGTTCGCGGCAGTGCCGCAACCGCTGTGCGGCGGCACATGGCTCCGGCACTGCCGCGGCAGTGCGCAATGTGAAAATGGTGATGCGGTTTGCGCGCTAGGCTTTTTCGTAGACTCCGCGAGTCTTGCGCTTGGCCAACCCAGCTTCGATCCAGCGCGTAATCGCGGCGAAGATTTCCGACGGGCGCTTGTCCTTGAGTCCACGAATCTGGCGAACATTGGAGGCCTTGAACTGCTTGGGCAACTGCGCGAGCACGCTGCGCCAGTTGATTCGCCCGCCGCCGCCACCACCGCCACCGGCGCTCGCGGCCCGTGGCGCACGGGCAACAGCGCCGCGTGCACTGCCGCGTCCGGCGAGCCGTTCCCATAGATCCTCATCATGCTTGAGGCGAACGAGCTCGGTCTCCATGGCGCGGATATCTTTGCGCAACTTGGCGAGCACTGCGCCGGCCTGCCGCCGAACCTGGCGGATTGCGGACGCAGTCGATGCGGAGCCTTTCCTTCGTGGCATCCAATAGTCTCCTTGGACAAATGAGTTTCGGCAAAAGGTGAATCGGTATCACGCTACACAAGGGACATCCGATCCACAAGCATTTTGCCGGACCTATGCATTTATACTACAGAGTTTAGTAGTTCATGGCTATCGCCAAATACATCAAGCAGCGCGGGATATCTGCGCTGACTTTACTTGCATAGATAGCATGAGCAACGAGGTGAAAAACAATTCCGGCTCGCCGTTGGCGAGCGACGCGGCCCCGCTCCGCGCTCTATAACGCGACTACCGTGTTGCCGTGGTGCTTAGTACGATCGTTGAGCCGTCCGGTTGCAACTATTCGCCCGAATCGTTCGAGAACTTGCAAGAACGTTGCTCGCAAACAAAGTCGAGTACGAAGTCTCAGGTCTGAGTCGAACTCGCTGACATCGATTTGGATGAACAGGGTAAGAGGCACGCCGACCTCTTTTTCCCAAAGGATGCACGGTGTGAAAGTCACAAGGCCACAACGATTTTGCGGGCACTCTATCTCGCAAACGCTTAAGCATCTTAAAGCAACAAAATGCTATAACGCGCCATGTTATGGTCACGCTATGCTTAGATTTGGCTCAGTGCTATAAAAAGTACGCTATTTTTGACGCAACGTGTGTCGCGATAGCCGCTTTGAGATTGGGAATGGTTTATCGGGGGATTCCGGCGATCATTTTGCTTACGGAAAGACGCGCAGGATTGCGCTACGCGCTGAGCATCTGGTTTCAAGGGTGAGTAGGAGAGTTTTAGAATGGGTCGTAGACTGTACGTGGGGAATCTAGCTTGGACTGTCACCGATCAGGACCTGCAGGACGCGTTTTCGGAGGCCGGTAAGGTAGACAGTTCCCAGGTCATCATCGATCGCGCGACCAATCGGTCCCGCGGCTTTGGTTTTGTCGAGATGGCCTCGGATGATGCCGCGGAGGCGGCGATCAAAAAGCTTAACGGTAGAGACATCAAGGGACGCCCGATTCGCGTCAACGAGGCGCAAGCTCGCAGCGGAAACGATCGCGAGCGGCGCCCGGGAGGTGGGGGCGGCGGCGGGGGCCGCGACCGCTAGAGCGACCCGGCTTGGTGGACGCACTCGCGGCGCGAATAGCTATCGCGCCGCATTCGTCACACCGCCGGACTACATATCGATGCCGATCTCGTCCTGGCCCAAACCGCACGGGTTGGACGTGGAAGCCTGACTGCTTCAACCATCCGGCTGTTATGACCGGAGCCCGGTCAGAGGATGGTGAAGACTTCAAATCATTCCCAAATCGGTCTGCTGTTGGACTGGCGGAATAACTGCCCGGCCGACGTTGCAACGGTGTGTCTGCGCGCCCCTGCCAATCGGCTAATCAGCCGTCCGAGCCGCGCAAAATCCCGCGCGTAGGCCTGGACAGAGTAAGCGCCGCGCACAACGTACGCCGGATGGTACATCGGATATAGCAGCAGGCCGCCGCTGCGGAGTGTGACAGGACGGCGCGGCCGAAATGGCGCGTCGTGCCCCGCCGTCTCGCGCCAGGCCACGGCTCCCAAACAGACGACGACTCGCGGACGGACCGCGGCGAGCTCGGCCCTCAGATGGTCACGGCAGTTGGCGATTTCGCGCGTGCTGGGATCGCGATTGCGTCCGCGTCCGTCACGCGGATTGCATCGAACCACGTTGGTGATGAAGACGCGCCCAAGATCGGCACGCGCGATCATCAAGCGCAGCAGTTCTCCCGAACGGTCACCGCTAAAAGGAATTCCGGTGCGGTCGCCGCCCAGGCGCCCGGGCGCCAACCCCACGAACGCCACCGTCGCCGGCGCCGCGCCGTGGCCCGGCACCACTTGCGAGCGGCATCTGACCAGCGCGTCGCATCGCACGCATCCGAGCATCGCGGCGCGCAGCGCGCGCAAGCGCCCGGCCGCCGTAGCGAATTCGCCGTCCATCGGAATAAATTGCGGACTTAGTTGCCGACCCGGTTGCGAAATATATTGCAAAATATATTCGCCACTATCCGATTCCAGCGGGGCGCATTCGCCTGCGCGCTCATCGCACGGGCGGAGAAGTTTTGGCTACAGGAGTTCCTTCTCTTCGACCGCGCGGAATTCTGCCTCGCCCAGCGCCTCCGCCTTGCGAGTGCCGTGGAGTTCGTAGAGTTCAAAGAGCTTGGACTTGTGCGGGCGTACGCGGCCCAGCGGGCAGTTCTCCCAGTCCTTCAGCGATTCGTCGCAATAGCCCATCCGGTTCTCGCCGCACTTGGGCTGCAGGAACACGGCGATCTCGGGCAGCACGTGTTTTATCCGGGCCCGCATCATCGCCACCATCCGCCGGATCTCCCACTGCGCGCGCACGCACAGCCTCAGGTCGCAGATGTGCAGCATCTCGGCGAAATTCACCATCACGTGAAAGTTCGTCGGCGCCGCGTTAGGCAGCACGAAACGCGCGTCCTCGGCCGGAATCCCGGCCTTGAGCGCGCGAGCGTAGACCTCGGAGGTGCGTTCGAGCAGCCCGGCGAACTCTTCCTCCATGCCGGCGCGGCGCCACGATTCGGGCATCACGAAGGCCAGCCGATCCTGTTTGAATTTGACGTAGCGCTGGCTCTGCTGCTCAAAGCTGATGCCGATACGATGGCGGACGAACTGATGCGAAAGCGAACGCGACACGCCGGAGATCGCGAACCAGAACACGATCTGCTCCAGTGGCGAGGCGTGGCCGGTTTTGAGGCGCTCCGCGATGAACTCGCGAATCCGTTCGTGGCTGATCTTTTCGGTCTTGATCTTCTCCCAGACCTCGATCGGCGAATCCGACGAGTAGCAGGTGCGAAACGCCGCGTAGAGCTTCTCCAACGGGTCGCTCGCATAGTCGATAAGCTCAACCTGCATTTCGGCTCTATTACTGTTCGTTGCCATCATTCTCCGAGCTGCGCCTCCGGTGCTCCAATGTGCGCGAGGTTCACTGAACGAGTTGCAAATCAAGTAGCTGAATTGCCATCGCAGTTATGGAAACCTCAAAGATGTCAGCTAGGGAACGAGAATCACTGAAGACGAAAGACGACGCTTTTGCGACCAACCTCGCACGCTCTAGCGGCGTCATTCCGACGATTCGAGAGGCAGGGAACTTCCCGTCTGGCGACAGAAGATACGCTCTATCGTCGTCCAATAGTGTTCCGCTAATTGCGCGGCCGAACATGCGCGAAAATATCGTTCGGACCCAGTCAGAGGGCATCAGCAATTCGCTCGCAAAGATATCGGCTTCCCGCTCTCTAGGTGTCCTCAAGGGGCTACGGAGCTCGCGCTCCCTTATTGGGCTCTCTCTGAGTGAGCTCAGCCCAGGATGAATAACAAAATGCCCTATTTCGTGGGCTGCGGTGAAACGCCTGGTAGCCTGACTGTATCCGCTGCGCGCAACGACGATCTTCCTTTCGTGCCGCTCAAAAATGCCCGCAACCTCTATCCTAAGCGAGTTTCTACTCGCAACCGTGCCAATTTCATCGGGTTCTTCAAACGCGATCCGCAACAACTCGATGGCTACTGCTCGAGGATCAATTGGCAGTTTGTTCTGGTGGCGGCGCAGATATTCCTGCGCCAGCGCTCGTGCTCGACTTCGGATCAATTGCTCCCTTCGGTCGTTTACCTGCACCACGCGCATCGGCTTCTGTCCAACCTCGTTGTTGTGCATCGCCGTCATCCCAACTTCCACTCTATTTCACCCGCGCGGGGAACGTAATCGCCGCGCGCGCCGTTATCAACTCCGTCAACAGATAGCTCCGATTGCCATTGCGCATCGTCGCCGAGACTCCTAGATTCCCGCTCATGGCGCCGCCCCTCGAAACCTCCTACCGCCGCGTCCTGCGACCGCTTCTCTTTCAACTCGACGCCGAGCGCGCGCATCGGTTGACGCTCGCGATGATGGGGCCGCTCGCGATGCTGCGCAAGCCGGCTCCCGACCCGCCAGCGCTGGCCACCGCGCCGTGGGGCATCCGGTTTTCCAACCCGATCGGGCTCGCGGCCGGGATGGACAAGGATATTCGCGCGGTCGCCGGATGGCAGGCCGTGGGGTTCGGCTTCGCCGAGCTGGGTACGGTGACGCCGCTGGCGCAACCCGGCAATCCGCGCCCGCGCCTGTGGCGTCTGCCCGAGCATCGCGCACTGGTGAATCGTCTGGGTTTTCCGAGCGCCGGGATGGAAGCGGCGGCGCGCCAGCTTCAACGTTTACGCCGTCGCGGCTTGAAAATTCGGCTCGGATTGAACCTGGGACCCAACAAGGACACGCCGCAAGAGCGCGTGGCGTCGGATTACGCGGCGCTGGTCGCGCGGCTGGGCGCGATGGCCGACTTTATCGTGATCAACGTGAGCTCGCCGAACACGCCGGGGCTGCGCGACTGGCAATCGGCGGCGCGCCTTGCGCCCCTGATGCGCGCGATTCTGGCCGAGGCCATCAAGCTCACTCCGCGGAGACCCGTGCTGGTGAAGCTGGGGCCCGACCTTAACGCGCCGGTGCTGGCCTCGGTGTGCGAGGCGGTCTCCGTAAACGGTGTCGACGGGCTGGTCGCGTGCAATACCACGACCGCGCGCCAGGCGGTCGGCGTGCAGACGGAACATGAGGGCGGGCTGAGCGGAGCGCCGCTAAAGGCGCGGGCGCGCGCGATGGTCGCGGAGATTCGCCGCCGCACCGGCGGCAGGATGCCGATAATTGGAGTTGGCGGGGTCTTCAACGCCGAGGACGCCTACGGACTGATCTGCGCTGGCGCGAACCTGGTTGAATTGTACACGGGACTGGTCTACGAGGGGCCCGGCGTGGTGCGGCAAATCAAGGAAGGCTTGCTGGAATTGCTCGCGCGCGACGGGCTGCATTCAATCGCCGAGGCGGTCGGCAGCGCAGCGCCGGCCAAAGAGATCGAACCGTCGTAACGCTTCCGATAGCGCTGCCCCACGTTATTAATGATCAGAGGAACATGATGATGGCTGGAGAGCAGAGAGATCAAAACGAGATCCTGGTCGACGCGCGCTGGCTCGGTGAGAATCGTGCGGATGCGAACGTGGTGCTGGTCGATACGCGTCCGGCGGCCGACTTTCGCGCCGGCCATTTACGCCGCGCGCGTCATTTCGATCCGTTTCCGTTTCACCACGCGGATACCGGCGAGTCCGGGATGCGCGAATTTCGCGCGCAGCTCGAATGGATCTTCTCGGCACTCGGCATCACCGGTGACGAAACGCTGGTCTTTTACGAGAACGACTCCGGGATGCGCGCGACGCGCGCGGCGTGGCTCGCCGAGTACATGGGCCATCGGCACGTGCGCATCCTCGACGGCGGGCTGAAACTGGCGGGCGCGGAACTGACGACCGCCGTCGAGCCGATCGTGGCCGGCGCGTTTGCGGCCGCGCCGCGCGAGGAGATTTTCGCCTCCAACGAATACCTCGTCGAACGGCTCGGCCGCGCCGACGTGCGGATTTTCGACGTTCGCACCGACGAGGAATACTTCGGCGAGCGCGTGCGCGCGCGGCGCGCGGGAGCGCTGCCCGGCGCGGTGCATCTGGACTGGGTCAACAACGTAGCCGCAAGCGGCGCCTTCAGGCCGCCCATCGAGTTGCGCGCCGCCTTCGAGCGGCTGGGGTTGCGCCCGGAGGCCGAGATCGTTGCGTATTGCCAGGGCGGATATCGCTCGGCCAATGCGTACTACGCGCTCAAGCTCGCGGGGTTCGATCGCGTGCGTAACTACATCGGGTCATGGGGCGAATGGGGCAACCGCGAAGACCTGCCGATCGAGCATCCGCGCCGCAAATGAAGCGCGCGCCGCGCTCGCAAGCACAGCGTGCCCAAGCAGGCCGCGCGCGCGGCGTGTTGCTGCTGAGCGGCTTCGAGCCGTTCGGCGGCGAGCGCAGCAATCCGTCTTGGGAGGTCGCCGCGCAGCTCGATGGCCGCGAGATTGGCGGGCTCGTTGTCAAGGTAGTAAAGCTGCCGGTCAGCACGCCGCGTGCGGTGCGCGCGATCGCGGCGGCAATTCGGCGATTTCGTCCACGAGCGGTGCTCGGCCTGGGACAGGCGGGCGGGCGTCCCGCGATTTCGCTGGAGAAGGTCGCAATCAATCTGGCCGAGCGCCGCGCCGGACGCGAAAGCGATGGCGACCTCTCCGGGACGCCGGTGGTCCGCGGCGGGGCGGACGCGCTTTTCGCGCGACTCCCGTTACGCGCGATATTGCGCGCGCTCGAGCGCCGCGGAATCCCGGCGGCGCTCTCGCTGAGCGCGGGCGCGTACGTATGCAATTCGGTGATGTACGCGACGCTGCATACGCTGCGCGCGCGGCCCGAGATTCCCGCGGGGTTCATCCACCTGCCATACGCCGCGCGCCAGGCGGTGCGCCATCGTCAGGCCCCAAGCATGACGCTGGAGATGATGACGGCGGCGGTCGAGGCGGCGGCCGCTGTGACGGCCGCGATGCTAGCGCAAGCGCCGCAGGCGCGCCAGAGCGCATCGCGCAAGCGGCGCTAGGGCGCCAGGCGCGCCGCCCGGATCAGGTGTCGTCGTCGGACGAGCGTCGCACGCCTATCGCCACCATCAGGAGCGGGCTCTTCCCGGCGGCATGCGGCGCGAAGAAGTTCGCGGTGTCGTCATCGTAAAAAGTGAGTCCGGTTGCGCCACGTCCCAGCGCGTAGGCAGCCAAGTAGGCCCGGCCACCGTGTAACCCGGCTTCCAGATGAGCGTCGCGGTACGCGCGATTGCCGAGCGCGCCAAGCGCACGCTCGAGGTCGGCCATATAACAAACCAACGCCGAGCAATCGGCGCCCAGCGGCTGCTCGAGACAGAGGTAGCCGGCCTCGCTGCGGAAATTGCCCGCCTTGAGCAACTCGAACTCGCCGCTTTGCCGCCGGTAGTAGTATGCCCCAGGCTCGATCCCCTCAACCGCGTTGACGATCAAATAGGTATCGCTCAGCGGCGGGAAGTCGGCTCGCGGATGGCGGCTCGAAGCGGCCATTATCGTCGCCAGCTCCTCGGCCCTGATCGCCTTGTGCGCGAACGTTCGGGTCGATCCGCGTCTTAGAATCGTCTCGCCGAGACTCAGCCCCGCGCTTGCATCAAGTAGGTGCGGCTTCACCGCGTTCGCCGGCGACGCCGGCGGCAGCGGTACCGAATCGACTCGTGCGTCGGCGACGGCGGCCACTTCGTCGGGGCTCAGCAAGCGTGACGCCTGATGCATCCGCACCAGGTCCGGATAGCCGACTTCCTCGCGCGAGAGCGGAATCGTCTCGAGATCGAGCGGCCGCAATTCCGGCTCGACGGCGGGCGCGTCGGCGCCACTACCGAGCGCGACCAGGCATAGTGCGCCCTCGTGCTCACCGTCGATCCCGAGCAACGCTTCGATCTCCGGGTCGGCGAAGGCGGTGACCAGTTCGGTGGAGAGCCCTTCGGCCGCGGCGGCGGCGAGCAGGTTGGCGAGTATCGTACCGGCATCCCAGAAGCAGTAGCGGTAGGCCCGTGCGCGATACTTCCACGTGCTGCGCCAAAAAATCGTGCTCAGCGCGAGCACCGCGCGCGCTCGAAGCAGCGAGGGACGTCCCGCCGCCGCGCGCGCTATCAATCCGCGCCAGTCGCCGCGGCGCAATCCGCGCAAGCGCAAGTCGGCGGGAGAAAAGTGATAGAGCCCTTGCTCAAGTTCGCCCGTTTCGGCGACGGCGGCGTAAATTTCGATCGGGTAAAGCGCGCCCGCGGACGGCGCGGCGCGAAAGTGGTAGTCCTGGCCGCCGATCCTGGTGCGGCGCGTTAGCCCGTCAGCGCAAAACAGGATTCTCGTCAGCGCCTCGAGCGTAAGTTCGCCCCCGCCACTCGGCGAATCGCCGGCCGCGATCGCCTCGAGCGCCGGAACTCGCGCGAGGCTCAAGTCGCGTGGCAACGCGAGGCCCGACACCTCGGGATAGAGCTTGTACGGCATCGGGCGGTTCTCCCAGTCCAGGAAATGCCCGTCGGTCCGCACACTGGTGTACGAATGTTTAGTCGTCGCGTGATAAGTCCGCGCCGCTTCGATATCGCGATTGCCCAATTTTTTTGAAACTCCCGCGTGTGGCGGTCTAAGCCCACGGTCTCATCGCCGTGCTATCAATCATATCACCTCGCATATCACCTGCGCGTCAGCTAGTCGGTATCAGCCGGCCCATGCTATTGGACTGACTTGAGCAAACCGATCACGGGAGAGCCGATCACGGGAGAAGCCGATGGGCACCACCACACCCAGGTTCAGCGCCGCCGAAGTGAAGGGCCTGTTTGAGAAGCTCAGCAACTGGGGCCGCTGGGGCAAGGAAGACGAACGCGGCGCGCTCAACTTCATCACGCCGCAAAAGCGCGCTGCCGCCGGCCGCCTGGTGCAAAGCGGCGAGACGGTTTCGATGGCGCTGCCGCTCGCAACCACGTCGGGGCCGGACAATCCCACGCCGGTCACGCACGTGATGCTCTACTCGGGGCCCGGCCTGGCCGCCGCGCTCGACTACTTCGCGATCGCGCCGCACGGGATGGCGTTTACCCATCTCGACGCGCTTTGCCACGTGTTCTGGGAGCGCAAAATGTACAACGGCTTCAGTTCCAGCGAGGTCGGACGCTGGGGCACGCGCAAGTGCGGGATCGACGTCTCGCGCGATGGGATCGTGAGCCGAGGCGTGCTGCTCGACATCGCGCGCCTTAAGAACGTCGAATGGATGGAGTTGGGCGAGCGCGTCTTTCCCGAGGACCTCGACGCCGCCGAACGCGCGCATCGCGTGCGCGTCGAGGAAGGCGACGTGCTGCTGGTGCGGACCGGGCGGATGGCACGCCGGAAGAAGCTCGGCGCGTGGGACAGCCGCAACGACGGGATGCCGGGCCTCGATCCGAGTTGCTTGCCGTGGCTCTACGAGCGGCGGATCGCGGTGCTGGGATGCGACGGGGTGAGCGACGTGCTCCCGACCGGCTACGGCAACGAGCTGATTTTCCCGATTCACGTCGGGATGCTGGTGGCGATGGGCGTGCATCTGATCGACAACGCCGAACTCGACGCGCTTGGCACCGTCTGTGCAGGCCTTTCGCGTTACGAATTCATGTTCACGATGCTGCCGCTCATCCTGGAGCGCGGAACCGCGTCGCCGGTAAATCCGGTGGCGATTTTCTAGTCTTGGGTTACAGACGGGGAGCGCGTTGCGCCCCGCCGAGGAGAAAACGCATGCCTTCCGAAGTCACGGTCATCGACGCCGACGGGCACATTCTCGAACCACCCGATCTGTGGGAGCGTTACCTCGAGCCGAAGTATCGCGAGCGCGCGATCCGGATCGTCGTCGGCCAGGACGGCTACGAGTACCTGGAGATCGATCGCAAGATTTCACGGCTATGCCGCCGCGGCCAGCTCGCGACGCTGGGCGGGATGGGCAAGAAAGTCGCGGACGCGGCGCGGATGCGCGAGCGCGCGATGAGCGGCGAGCTTTCGCCCGAGGAGTTGCGCTACCAGATGCCGGCTCCGGGCGACACGTACCTGGCGGGCGCGGCGTTCGGCACGATGGACATGAAGGAGCGCGTCGCGCTGCTCGACCGCGAAGGGATGGCCAAGGCGGTGCTCTATCCGACGCTCGGCCTGCTGTGGGAAGCCGAGAGCTTCGACGCGGAAATCTCGACCGCCTACTGCCGCGCCTACAACCGCTGGATCGCGGATTTCTGCCGCGATTCGGACGGGCGCCTGATTCCGATCGCGCATCTCTCGCTCGGCGATCCCGCGGCCGCCGCCGCCGAACTCGAGCGCGCGGTGAAGGACGGATGCAAGGGCGCGTTCGTCGCACCGTTTACGATCACCAAGGTCGCGCATGGCGACAAGGCGCACGACCGCGTGTTCGCCGCGGCGCAGGACCTCGACGTTCCCCTCGCGGTTCATCCGACTTTTGAGCCGACCGATTTCGCGGTGCACCATCGCTTCGACAATTTCCGCTGGGCGGTCTGGTACTACGACCTGTTCGCCGGCCAAGGCGTACAGCACGCCTTCGCGACTTTCTTCCAGTGCGGCACGTTCGATCGTTTTCCGGGCCTGCGGATGGTGGTGCTGGAGTCGGGCGCCGGATGGATCGGCTACTTCTTCGACCGCGCCGACGCGATTTACAGCGGCACGTCTTTGGGCGGCACCGTGCGCCTTAAGGAAAAGCCTTCACACTATTTCAAGGAGCGATGCTTCATCTCGGCGGATCCCGACGAGCGTACGATCGCCGGGATGATGCGCAACGTGGGCGAAAACAAATTTTTCTGGGCCAGCGACTATCCGCATCCCGACCATCCCGGCAACTACCTTGAAGAGCTACGCGGGATGGTGGCGCCGATGAGCGAGACGGGCCGGCGCGGAATCCTCGGCGAGAACGTCGCCCGCGCCTACAAGCTGATGTGACGCGCGCGGCGACGCGCTGCTCAGTGATGCGCGCCGCCGGACAGCGCGGGATGAATCCACATCTCGGAGGCGGCACCGACCTGGGCTTTGAGCCCGCCCGCAAAGCGCGCGTTTTCGCCGTCGATGAAAATGTTCACGTGGCGGCGAAGCTCGCCCTGTTCGTCGAGCACACGGTCGCGGATACCCGGATGCTCGCGCGAGAGAGCTTCGATAACTTCCGCGGCGGTCATCCGTATATCGGCCGCGATCGGCAGTTCGAGCACGTCGCGGCCGCCGGTCCATCTGCGCAACGCTGACGGGATATGCACGCGCATCGCTAATCCACGATCGCCGTCTTGACGCACAGGATCGGCGGCAGAAACTCCGCCATCGCGCGCCAGCTCTCGCCCTCGTCGATCGATCCATAGAGCTGACCGCCCCGCGTGCCAAAGTAGAGGCCCACTGGATCGAGCGTGTCCGCCGAGAACGCGTCGCGGAGCACGGTGAAAAATCCGTCTCGATCGGGAAGCCCCTCGCCGAGCGCCTCCCACGACGCACCGGCGTTGCGCGAGCGCCAGACTCTGGGCGCACCGTCGCGCGGCACCCGGAATTCGTCCGAGGTCAGTGGAAAGTTGTAAATCGTTCCGCCGCGCCGCGGATGCGCGACCATCGGAAAGCCGAAATCCGACGGAAGGCCGTTTTCGATCGTGACCCATGACCGCGCTTCGTTGTCCGTGCGATAGACCCCTGGATGGTTTTGCAGATACATGCGCGACGGGTTTTCCGCGTCGAACCGCAGCTTGTGTGGACAAAGCGTCGCGCCGGGAACATCGGGATGCACCCGCAAGCCGTTGACGCACGCGGTCCAGGAATCACCGGCGTCGTCGGTGCGATAGATCCCGCCCGACGAGATCGCGGCGTACATGCGCTTGGGATCCTGCGGATGAACGAGAATCGAGTGCAGGCAAAGTCCGCCGAAGCCCGGGTTCCATTTCGGCCGGTCGGGATGCTTGTATAGCGCCTCGTTCAGCTGAAACGTCTCGCCGCGATCATCCGAGCGGAACATCGCTGCCGGGTCGACTCCGGCCAGCACCACCTCGGGGCCCAGCGCGGTCGCGGCCTCGAGCGCCCAGACCGCGTTGAGCGATTCGCCGCTACCCTTGGGAAACTTGATATTGCCCTCGGTGGGTTCGTTCCAGGTGGCGCCGAAGTCATCGGACCAACTGACCATCGCGCCCCAATGATTGCTCTTGTTGCCGACGATGATTCGCGGCACACCGTTGCCAGTGAACGCCGCCGACCAGACTGATTGTCCGGCGAAATGCGGACCGGACATTTTGAAATCGCCGCGGCGCCGATCGCTCAGGAAAATGAAAGCGCCTTTGACGGTTCCGACCATCAGCAGGATATCGCCGGCGGCGGGCGAAAGCTTTTCGTTCGTCGCCATCACCATCGTTACCTCCCGCGATCAGGCTTCGCCAGATGTTCCGCAAGGCGCTCCATCGAGCTGTTCCAGCCGCCGCGATGCGCATCGCGATCCTTGACGGACTCGAAAACGGCCTGATGCAGGGTGAGCTTCGTTTTTCCACCTTGCTCGGCGAAGGTCACCGTCATCACCGTTTCGTGACCCGGCGTTCCGTCTTCATTTTCATGCGCCCAGGTGAGAACCAGCCGCTCCGGCTCGACGATCTCGCGAAAGACGCCACGCACCCAATGCTCGCGGCCCTCGCCGGAAAGCATGCAGCTTCGCCAGGCGCCGCCCGGCCGCAGGTCCAACTCGCACGAAGGCAAGGTGAACCCGCGCGGACCAAACCAGTGGACCAGGTGCTGCGGATCGGTCCAGGCCTTGAACACAAGGCTCGGCGGCGCGTTGAAGATGCGCTCGATCACGAGTACTCGTTCAGCGGATTCCGTGGCGCCACTGCTTCCCGCGCTGAGCGCCGCTTCTTGTGAAACAACTCGATTCGGCTTCATGGATTTATCTCCGTGGCGATGCGCTGATTCGATCAGGCGTTTGCCAGATGTTCGGCGAGGCGATCGAGGCTTTGCGTCCAGCCCGGCTTCATCCCTTCGAGCATCGAGACCGCGACGCCGTTGAGAGCGACCGCGCTTCTGTGCAGGGTCAGTTTCGTCTTGCCGCCGTGCTCGGCAAAGGTGACGGTGGTAAGCCCGTCGATAATAGGATTGCCCGCCGCGTCCACGGCCACGCTGGTGAAGACCAGTCTTTGGGGCTCCACGACCTCGCGAAAGACGCCGGTGATCGGATGTTCGGCGCCGTCGGGTGCGCGCATGACGATTCGAATTGCGCCGCCCGGCCGCGCGTCCATTTCGCAGACCGGGTTGGTGAAGCCCTTCGGACCCCACCATTGAGCTACCTGTTTGGGATCGGTCCAGGCCTTGAACACGAGGCTCGGCGGCGCGTCGAAGATGCGCTCGATCACGAGTACTCGTTCAGCGGATTCTGTAGTGCCGCTGCTTCCCGCGCTGAGCACCTCTTCTTGTGAAACAACTCGATTTGACTTCATCGTTACATCTCAGTCGTGTTGCGTTAAATTCTATTCGGGTCGAGGCGTCAGGCGGCTTGCTCGCAGTTGATCATCCACGGCGTGCCGAATTGATCCACGAGCATGCCAAAACGCTCGGCCCAGAAGGTTTTCTCGATCGGCATCCGCACCGATCCTTTTTCCGCCAGCGCATGAAATATGCGCTCCGCCTCCTTGGGGTCGTTGACACCAATCGTCACAGAGAATCCCTTCATCGCCTCGTAGCGATCCGGCGGAGCGTCGGAGCCCATCAGGACCTCGTCACCCACGCTGAGACGGGCGTGAAGGATTTTCTTACGCCACTCGGGCGGCACGTGTTCCGCGGCCGGCGTGCCCTCGTGAGGGAGCATAGCTTCGATTTTGCCGCCAAGAACTTTTTCATAGAACTTGAATGCTGCCTCGCATTGGCCGTTGAAAAGAAGATAAGGATTCAATTGCATAGTGCACCCCTTTACTTAGTCGGTTAGTGAGACATTTGTCGGTAAATGAGACACTTGTTGGTTGTCTTACCTGAAGGCTTCGCCAGACATTGCTTCAAGGCTTCGCCAGATATTGCGCGAGCTGATCCAGCGTTCCGCTCCATCCCTGCCGCATCGATTCGTGGCCGGCCTCGAAAGCCGCGCGCTCGGACTCCGACGCATCCAGAGGGACCCCTTGCGCGGTGAGCGTCGTTCGGCCGTCATGTTCCGAGAAGCTCAACGTGGAGAGAGTTTTCAGCGGCCAGTCCGGGGCCCACGGATGACGCGTCTCGCCGCCAGCCTCGTCGGAAAACGAAACCACGAAGATCAAGCGTTCCGGCCTGACGATTTCGCGAAAGATCCACTTACCCCACATCACGCCGCCATCCGGCGCCTGCATGCCGTAGTGGAACACACCACCCGATCGGAGATCGATATTGCACGCGCGCATCGTGAAACCCTTCGGGCCCCACCAGTGCATCAGGCGCTCGCGTTCCGTCCAGGATTTGAACACGAGGTCGCACGGCGCGTCGAAGGTGCGCGTCATGAGGAATTCGCCCTTCGTCGATTTATTCTCCCGTTCCATGTTCCTTTGCTCCAGTTGCAATTCAGACAGATTCGAGAAGGTACTCGGCGACGCGGTCCAGACGGTCGGCCCAGATCTGTCGGTACGTGTCGCACGCGATGACCGATGTGAAAAACGGGCAAGCAGGAAGAGCCACGGCCCGTGCATCTTCACGCTGCTGCGTGGACATCTCTTCAATCGCCACGAACGCCTCGCGTATGGCGTCCGCTTCGGTCGCAGCCGCTCCGATGGCGCCGCCGTTGCGACGTTGATTGAGCAGGCACCAGAACCAGCTCTGTCCACCCGCCCACACTTCGAAGGCAGCGCCCAAATGATATCTACGAATGCGCATGTGTCATCTCGCGTAATTCTCGCGCGCTCTCTACGAAAGCGCAGCCTCGACCGTTTCGGGCGCGTTGCGCAACGCGTTGAAGACCACCCGCGGTACGCGCAAGCGATCGTCCTGATAGATTGCGCGGATTTCGGCGAACGCGCCGTCACCCGCAAGCGTCAGGGCGGCGACCCGATCGAGCAACGCGCCTTTCTCGCCCTCGAGCAACCCCGCATCGCTCATCTGCATCAATCCCCAGACGTCCCACGGCAGCAATTCCATCCGATTGAGCGACGCGAGGTCGCGCAACACGTTGCCCGCGATGAACCACGCCCCGCTGAGACCGGGCACGTGGGACAAGCCAAAGCGATCCGCCGTGGCCCGCCCGGCCCGGCACATCTGCCACGCGTCGCCGGCGATGATGAAGCGATCGCGCGGGACGTCGAGTGGATCGAAATCGGGATGGAAGACCTTTCGCTGGACCGCGTCGAGCTGCGCGTCCACCAATGTCCAGCGCGCCTGACCGGCGTTCCAGTACTCGCATACCCAATGGTCTTCGAACTTGCCCGACGTGAAGTACGCGCCAAAGCCAACTCGCGCACGGGCTGGAACACCCTGCTCGCGAAGGACTGCGCACAGCATCAGGGAAAAATGACGGCAGACGCCGGCCATCCGATCGCCCGGCTCGCGCGCGACGTTCAGCGGACGATCGTCGAGCGCGCGAATCCGCGCGAGCACATCGATGATCGGACGTATGTGCGCGTCATCTTTGCGCTCGTCGGAAAACGTCACGCCATAAGCGAAGGCCGCCATGTCGCGATGAATCAACACGCCCTGTATGACTTCGCATAGCGCCGCGACGTCTCTGGGCAGCGCACTGAAGTCCGCCGCATGCGCGTCCACCGAGGTCATCGGCCCATGCTGCTGATAATATTCGTGCGGATTTTCCATGGCGCTGTTACTCTCATCCTTTGCGTCGCGTTGATTCCCTCAGGCCCTCGCCAGGTATTCGGCGAGGCGGTCCAGGGTGGTGGTCCAGCCCCCATTATGCAGATCGCGCGCCGTGACCGACTCGAAGACGGCCTGATGCAAGGTCAGCTTCGTTTTCTCATGATCGTCTTCGAAGGTCACCGTCAGCACCGTTTCCGGGCGGGTTGGTTTGCCCTCCGCATCCGCCCACTCATAGGTGGAGACCAGTCGCTCCGGCTCCACCAGCTCGCGATAGACACCTTGCTGCCAATGCTCGGTGCCCTCCGGCGAGCGCATGTGAAAGCGATAAGCGCCGCCCGGGCGGAAGTCCGCCTTAAGCACGGTAGTTGTGAAGCCTCGAGGACCTAACCAGCGGACCATGCGCTCGGGTTCGGTCCAGGCTTTCCAGACCAGATGGCGTGGCGCATCGAAGACGCGCTGGATCACGAGCACGCGCTCCTCAGGTTGAGTGACGAAGCTACTTTCTGCGGCCATTGTTTTTCTTCTCCTTGATTTTCAACTCGCGTATTTTCAGCTCGTGCAGATACTCCTCCAGTCGATCGAAGCTCTCCTCCCAGAAACGACGATAGCGCTCCAAGAAGTCGGAGGCGTCCTTGAGCGGACCCGCCGCAAGCCGGCAGGGCCGCCATTGCGCCTTGCGCCCGCGCGCGATGAGCCCGGCCCTCTCGAGCACCTTGAGATGCTTGGAGATGGCGGGAAGGCTCATCTCGAACGGCTCGGCCAGCTTGGAGACCGAGGTCTCGCCCGCGGCGAGCCGCGCCAGGATCGAGCGCCGGGTGGGGTCCGAGAGCGCGGCGAAGGTGGCGCTCAAGCGGTCGGACGCTGGCTGCTGATGAACCATACGGTTAAATAACCTGATGGTTAATTACAGTGGACGCAGGTTATTGTCAAGGACCTCGCTCTTCAACCACGTTGTTCAACCCGGCCTTTTCAATCAAGTCTGCGCGCGGTATTAGAGTCCCCGCATCCAGGGTGTTCGACGATGCGCTATGCAGAGGTGAGGCCGCGATGGCAGAACTCAACTTCAAGTCGGCGTGCGAACTGACCGCGCTCATCCGCAAACGCGAACTCAAACCAAGCGAGGCTGTCGCACACGCCCTCGCGCGCGTGGAGGCGCTCAACGGCAAACTCAACGCCTTCTGCGCGATGCGTGCGGAGCGGGCGATGGCGGAGGCGCGTGCGATGGACGAGCGGGTCGCGCGGCGCGAGGAAGTTGGGGCGCTCGCCGGCGTGCCGATCGGCGTCAAAGACCTCGAGGAAGTGGCCGGGATGGCGACCACCTTCGGCTCCAAGGCATTTCGCGACAATCTCGCCGTCGAGGACGCGATCGAGGTCGCGCGCCTGCGCGCCGCGGGCGCGATCGTGATCGGCAAGACCAACACGCCCGAGTTCGGCCACAGCGCGTTCACCCGCAACCTGCTCTTCGGCCTGACGCGCAATCCATGGAACCTCGAACGCACGCCGGGCGGATCGTCAGGCGGCAGCGCGGCGGCGGTGGCAAGCGGGATGGTTCCGATCGCGACCGCGTCAGACGCCGGCGGATCGATCCGGCTGCCTGCCGCGTACACGGGATGCGTCGGACTCAAACCGTCGCATGGCAGGATTCCGGCTGGGCCGCGGATGGGGATGGAGTCGTTCAACGGCATCTCGTCGGTCGGGCCGATCGCGCGCACGGTTGCCGACGCCGCACTCTTTCTTGACGTGGCCTGCGGGTATCATGCCGCCGACCCCGACTCGCTACCCCATCCGGGCATCTCCTACCTCGCCACGCTCGAGCACTTACCGGCGCGCGTGCGCGTCGCGTTTCATCCCGACTTCGGCCACGCCGTAGAACGCGAGGTGTTGCGCGAGGCGGAGGCCGCGGCGGGTGCGTTTCGCGAGTTCGGATGCGCGGTCGAAACGATCGAAGACCCGGTGCCCGAGACCGCCGGCGCCTGGACCACGGTGCGCGCGGCGCAGCTTCTGGCGCAGCTCGCCGGTGTCCTGCCGCAGCATCGCACGGATATGAACCGCTCGTTCGTCGCTTATACCGAGGCGGCAATGAAAACCGGATGGCGCGAATACGGCGAGGCGCAGCGCGTTCGCGCCGAGTTCAGCGACTGGGCGCGCCGCATCTTCGAGCGCTACGATTTTTTGCTGACCCCAGCGAGCGCCACGGCGGCGTTTGCCGCAAATGGGCCACCGCCGACGGAAATCGAGGGGCAGCGCCTGCCCGATCCGCTGGCGGCGCTGGTGTTCACCTACCCGTTCAATTTAAGCGGCCATCCAGCCATCGCCGTGCGCGCCGGACTGACCGCAGGCGGCCTGCCGTGCGGAATTCAGATCGTCGCCGAACGCCATCGCGACGACCTCGTGCTGCAGGCGGCGCATGCTTACGAGCGGGTGCGGCCGTGGAATCAAAGCTGGCCTGAATTGTAAGGACACTTTACCGCAAGCAGAAGCGGCAGTGTCACGCTCACGCCGAAGCGGCGCGGCTGACGGCGGCTCGAGAAAGTTCAGGACGAAGCGGGCGCCGAGCCCGGCTTGCTGGGAATCACGCCGATGCGCGCGAGCTCTTCCTTCAGGATCGCCCGAGACAGCGGCTTGCACAAAACCGCCGAGGCGCCGAGCTCGTAGCTCTGCGCGATGTCGAGATCGTAGAGCGAGCTGGTGATCACGAACATCGGCACATGCGAGCATGGGTCGTGCGCGCGCGCCGCCGACAGCACGGCGAAGCCGCCGTTATCGGGCAGACGAAGGTCGACCAGCATCAGGTCGGGGCGATCGGTGTCGGTGAACTGCTGGATCAACTCGACCGCTTCGTCGGCGTTTTCGGCCACGATAACTTCGCTCGCATCGCCAAGCACCTGGCGAATTACGGTCACCGCGATAAAGGAGTGCTCAGGATTATCTTCGACCAGGAAAACCCGGACGCCGAATTCAGGCGGCGCTTGCTCATTGGTATCCATATCCATTACGGCCTCGCATCCAGCACTATACATTAATCGCGGCAGAAGTAACGCGACTCATGGCCGCAAAACGCCGCGGGTACGCTCCGCGTTACAGATTTCTAATACAATTGCCGTGCCATAGCGGTGTGATTATCATCCTCTGCTTGGCGCAATCTATGTTCATTTTCACATGGCGCCGTGCGATTTGCGGTGAGCGCGGGGCCTGGCCAAAGCATCGAGAAAGTAAGCTATAATTCGCTTTTGACTAGCTATAAAGAACAAACATCGTCGGACCGTCGCTTCAGATCTGAGGGCCGCAGCGGAATTCCAGGTCGCGAGTGAGACGGCCGCAGAGTCGTTATCGCAACAACTGTTGCACATCAGCACAACCTTGACCGGATTCTAACGCGATGCGCGGCTTCGACGACTATCAAGGGCAGGAGGTTTTTCGGGGTGGACTTGCTGGCGTCGATCAAGAATTCGCGATGGTTCGACAATCCGCTGATGCGCAAGTGCTCGGCGCTGGTCAGCGAGGATCTGGCCGCGACCTACTCGCGCGACATCCAGAAGTGGCTGCTGGTCGCGCCGCTTATTGGGATAGCGTCCGGCCTCGTGATCACGGGCATCGCGCTGCTGATCCTAAGCGGCATCTGGGCCGCGATACGTCCTTTCTTCCTCGACCATCACAGCGCGATCATTCCCGTGACGCTCTTCGGTTTTCTGCTCACCGGACTCATCATGCAATTTTTGACACGCGATCCGGATCGCCACTCCACCGAGGAGATCATTCAGTCGTACCACGAGCATCAAGGCGACATCGACATGCATCCGTTCTGGTACAAACTGATCGCCGCGGTCACCACGGTGGGCTTCGGCGGCAGCGCGGCGCTGGAGGGTCCGAGCATTTACGGTGGCGGCGCGATCGGGTCGTGGCTGTGGACCACGCTCAAGCGGCTGGGGCTGGAGCTCGAGCCGCGCGACCGGCGCATCATGCTGATCAGCGGCGCGGCGGCCGGAATGGCGGCGGTGTTTCGCGCGCCGCTCACGGGACTCATCTTCGCGCTCGAGATGCCGTACAAGGACGACCTCGCGCATGAGGCGCTGTTACCCTCGCTCATCGCCTCGGTGGTTTCCTACGCGGTACTGGTCGCGTTCATGGGGACCGCGCCGCTGTTCGCCTTCGGCGGTGTCACGCCATTCTCGGACAGCGACCTGCTATGGTCGGCGCTGCTGGGAGTAATCTGCGGGTTCATCGCGATGAACTTCGCCAACGGCTTCCGCCGCACGCGAAACTTTTTCGTCAACCTGCGCACCCCGCACACGGTGAAGCTGCTGATCGGTGGCCTGCTCACGGGAATCTGTGGCCTGGCGTATGTCACGCTCTATCCCGGCAAGCTGATTCCGCTGGGCCCCAATTACGAAGCGGTCGACATGATCCTCAATCAGGCGCGCGGCTCGGGCGAGCTGATCGCGTTTGCGCTGACGAAGCTGCTGGCGACGCTGTTCTCGCTCGGCTGCGGCGGAGTGAGCGCAATGTTCGTGCCGCTATTTCTGACCGGCGGCGCAATCGGCAAGGCCTTTGCCCACTTGGTGGTAGGTTCCACTCGCGGCGACCTGTTTGCGGCGGTGGGGATGGCGTCGTTCATCGCTGCAGGCTACAAGACACCGCTGGCAGCGGTGGTGTTCGTGGCCGAGACCAGCGGCAGCCATTCCTACATCATACCGACGCTCATCGGCGCGGCGGTTGCCTATGCGGTCTCGGGTGAGGCCTCAGTCTCGGGCGACCAACGCCTTCACCAGGCGGCGCGCATCAGCGAGCTCAGTGGGATGAAGGTCGGCGACGTGATGCAACGCCACGTGGTGGGAGTGCAGGCCTCCTCGACGCTGCGCGCGTTTGCCGACAGCGTCGCGGCCCATCATCGCTATGCGGTCTTTCCGGTCTACCATGGCGCGCGCACCATCGGCACCGTGGTGGCGTGGGCGCTCAGCAAAGTTCCGGCGGAACGCTGGGAGCGGACGCGGGTGGGCGAAATCGCCGATACCAACGTGCGTTGGATCACGCCGGACACCGACCTCAACGAGGCCACGCGCCTGCTCGCGGGCGAGAATGCGCCACAGATTCTGCTGGTGACCTCGGCCGCGCAATCGCTCGGCATTTCACACGACGCAACGCTCGAGGGAATCGTCACCAAGACCGACATCCTGCGCTCGCTGGGCAACGGCGCGAGCGGCGGCGGGGCGCGCGGCGACCCCGCTGAGCGCGCATGCTGATAGCGCGCGCTCAGCGGCGCAGCCGACACCGCGGCTGAGCGCAACGGGGCCGCACGCTCGCGTTTTCAGCTGAAGTGCGGCATCACGCGCTCCGCGAACAGACGCATCGCCTCGATCAAATTGCGATGGCCGCTCAGACCGCCGATCTCGAACCAACAGACCATCCGGGTAAATCCGAATTGTTCCTTGAGCGCGGCGATCCGGTCGATACAGCGCTGCGGCTCGCCGAACACGCCCATAAGCGAATCCACGTTTTCATACTTGATCGCGCGCATCCGCTCGACCACGCGCTGGAACTCGTCGGGCTGCGCGAGGCTCTCGGGGCGGATAGTTTCCGTGATGGTATGAAAGTAATTTTCGAGACTCGGTCCGATGGTCGCGCGCACCGCGGCCTGGTCCTTGCCTGGGAATGTGAGGAACATCGCCGCCAGCCAATCCTCAGGAAGTTTCCTGCCCGCCGCCTCCAGCGCGCCGCGATACACCGCAAGCCGCTCCGGCAGCACGTTGATCGGATTCACCGGTCCACCGGCGAAAATCGGATAGGCATTGGCGCCGGCGAAGCTGAACGTGTCGGGGCTGTTGGCGGCTAGGCGAAACGGCGGATGCGGACGCTGGATCGGCTTGGGGATCACCTCGACGCCTTCGACTTCATAGAACCGCCCGCGAAAATCCAGGCGATCCTCCGTCCACGCGCGCCTGATGAACGTGAGCATCTCCTGGAAGCGCTCGCGGCTGGTCGCCATGTCGACGCCGTAGCCATGGTAGTTGCTCGGAAACGCGCCGCGCCCCGCGCCGAAGTTGACTCGTCCGCCTGAAAGCACGTCGAGCGTCGCGATCTCCTCGGCCAAGCGCACCGGATGATGCAGCGGGAGCAGGTTGACCGCGATCCCCAGGCGCAGCCGCGTCGTGCGCTCGGCGATCGCGGCGAGTTGGAGGAGCGGCGCAGGCATCAGCGAGAAGCGTGGCGTGAAATGGACCTCGGCCAGCCACAGCGTGTCGAAGCCGAGCCGGTCGGCCTCGACCGCCTCGGCCACCAGCTCGCGGTAGCGCGCGGCCGGGTTCTGCGAGTCCGCGGACGGCAACTGGTAGAAGAGGTCGAATTTCACCCGATACACCCGCTATTCAATATCCGCCGAGCGCCGCGACGCGTTCGCGATGGTAGACCGGCGAGCCGAGGAACGATTCGTTGAAGCGTGCGCGCTTGAACCACAGATGGATGTCGTGGTCCCAGGTGAAGCCGATTCCGCCGTGCATCAGCACCGCGCGGTCGGTGCCCCGCGTATAGATCGAGCAGAGTAGCGCCTTGGCCATCGCCGCGGCGCGCGGCGCGTCCGGCGTTCCGGCATCCTGCGCATAGGCTGCGTACCAGAGCAGCGCGCGCGCCGGTTCCAGTTCGGCAACGATCTCGGCTGCGGCGTGCTTTAGCGCCTGGAACGATCCGATCGGCTTGCCGAACTGCTCGCGCACCTTGGAGTACTCGACCGCCATCTCCAAGGCACGATCCATCCCACCGAGCGAGTCCGCGGCGATCGCGACCGCGCCGATATCGAGCAGCCGCGCGTAGAGGGCCGCGCCGCCGCTTAATTCCGCGCCGGACGTCACGACAACCGCGTCGAGATCGAGCGCGCACACGCGGCGCGTGAGATCGAGTCCGTGGAGCATCCTGATCCGCACGCCGGGCGCGCCGGTCTTCACCACGAACAGGCCGATGTCGGCCGGCGACGGTCCAGTGCGCGCCACCACCACGATGAAGGCGGCGGCGTGCGCGTACGGCACGAACATTTTGGTCCCGCTGAGCACCCATCCCGCGCCCTCGCGCCGCGCGCTCGTCACCATCTCGGCCGGATTGAGCGAGTCGTTGCGCTCGCTAATCGCTACCGTCCCAATAATCGTGCCGGCGGCGAGCGCGCCGAGCCATCGCTCTTTGATTTCGTCCGACCCGCCATGCGCGAGCGCGCTGGCCGCGAGCGCGGAAGAAAACAGAAACGGACCGGGCATCGCGGCGTAGCCGGTTTCAGTCAGCAGCACCGCCATGTCGAGCATGCCCATGCCCGAGCCGCCATAGCGCTCCGGCACGATCAGCCCGTTCCATCCAAGGTTGGCTACCGCCGCGTACAGTTCGCGCGCCGCGCCCGCCTCGTCGGCCATCGTCTTGCGCACGTAAGCGGGCGAACATTCGTTGGTCAGAAATTCGCGGGCGCTCTCGCGCAAATGGCGCTGCTCGTCGCTAAGACCGAAATCCATCTGGGGTTCCCGTCTAAGTTCCCGTGCCGATCTAGCGCGACTTGGGCATCTTAAGCCCGCGCTCGGCGATGATGTTCTTCTGAATGTGCGAAGTACCGCCGCCGATCATCAGGCCCAGCGAGAACATCCATTCGTAGGGCCAGAACGCACGGTCCATCGCCTCTTCCTCGCCGCGCGCGAGCATCGCGCAGTCGCCCATCGCCTCCATCGCGGCGGTCGCGATGTCGTGGTTGAGTTCGGTGCCCGCGAGCTTGTTGATCATTGCCTCGATTCCCGGATTGCGTCCGCGCACCTGGTCGGTCAGCTGGCGCAGCATGTGGTACTTCATCGCCTCGACCCGCATCTCGAGATCGACCAGGCGCTGGCGGAAGACCGGATCGGCGGTTAGCGGGCGGCCGTTACGATGGACCGAGCGGGCGAGCGCAATCAGCCGCGCCATCGACTGTTGGCTCGTGGTGGTCGAGCCCAGCATGTTGCGCTCGTGAAAGAGCGTCGCGTTGGCGACCAGCCATCCTTCGTTGAGTTTGCCGACCAGGTTTTCGCGCGGCACGCGCACGTTGTCGAAGAAAACCTCGTTGAAATTGTGCGCGCCGGTCATCTGGATCAGCGGACGCACGGTGATGCCAGGCGAGCGCATGTCGACGAGAACGTAAGAGATGCCGCGATGCTTGGGCGCTTCGGGATCCGTGCGCACCAGGCAGAACATCATGTCGGCGTAATGGGCGCCCGAGGTCCAAACCTTCTGTCCGTTGATTACGAACTCGTCGCCAACGATCTCGGCGCGCGTGCGCAACGCGGCGAGGTCCGAGCCCGCGCCGGGTTCCGAGTAGCCCTGACACCAGATTTCCTCGGCGGTGAGAATTTTCGGCAGGTAGCGACGTTTCTGCTCGTCGCTGCCCCAGCTAATCAGCGTCGGACCGAGCATCGAGATTCCCATCCCGCCGACGAGACCCGGCGCGCGCGCCCGCACCATCTCCTCGTTGACGATCGACTGGCGCACCGGGTCCAGTTCCTGGCCGCCATACTTTTTGGGCCACGCGAGTGCGACGTAACCCCCGTCGTAGAGGCGACGCTGCCAGGCCCTGGCCTTTTCGATCGCGGCCTTGTCGCGCGTGGCATTGGGATCGGCGCCGCGCAAGCCGCTTAGCGGCACGTTCTCTTCGAGCCACTGCCGAAGCTTTTTGCGGAACTGCTCTTCTTCTGGTCTGAATTCGAGATCCATTGGCGGGCGCTCGAACCTCCGGGGCCAAAGCTCGCCCAAGCATAGTCAAAAGCGGCCCGCGGTTAAAAGCTGATTGCGAGTGCTGCCATAGTTGCGAATGGTGTCATAATTGATGGGCTGGCAACCCATTGATAAGTTGCCAGCAGGAAAGCGCCACGCGAGCGCGAATGAACGCATCGATGACGCCCGAGGATACACAAGACAAGACCGCCCCACCGGACAAGAGCGACGCGTCGCAAGGCGCGCCGACTGGCGCGCCTGCCGCGCCCGCAGGCGCCACGCCCCTTGCGGCGGACGCGCACAGCGCGTCCGCCGCAAAGGGCGCGGGCGATGCGCGTGCCGGCGCCGAAGGCGCCGGCACGAGTTCCTCCGTCCCTCCGCCAGCAGAAGCAGCGGCGGCGGTGGCGGTAAAACCTCCCGCCGCTGCTGCTCCTGCTGGCGCTGCCCAGCCTGCCGCGATGGGCGACCCGGCCGCTAAAGCGGCTGCGGCGCCCACCGCGGCGAAGGCGGCTCCGGCGGCTGGGGCGTCGGCCGTCGTCAAGGCGGCCGCGCCTCAGCCGCCGCCGCCACCGCCACCGCCGCCCAAGCCGCAGCCAATCGACGAGTTCGATCCGCTCGGATGGGACGTGCCGCTCATCTGCAAGGATTGCGACAAGCCGTTCGTCGTGCCCTATCGCAACTTCCACGCCGGCGTGGTCTTCCATTGCCCGTCGTGCCAGGGCTCATGGGTTCCCAACTCCACCATCGCCAAGGAGATGCGCCAGGTGTTCGAGGGTTTCTGGGGGCCGCGCAAGCGCGCCCGCGAGGCCTTCGAGCGCGGAGAGCTAAAGGTCGATCGCGCCGAGTTCGAGCGCCGGCAGGCGGGAGAGCTTAAGGCCTTCAAGGAGCGGCTCGAGCGGCTGGCGGCGGAGTTGAAGCCGGCCGGCAAGCTGGTGCGGCCCAAGGGCCTCGCGGCGATGTTCACCTAGCCGCCCCGTATATAGATGAGCCTGCGGGCAAAGTTCGCGGCGGTCTTTCTGCTCCTGCTCATTGCGCCGATAATTGCCGTCACCGCACTCGAGCTCGACCGCACGATCGCCGTGATGGTCACGGACCTGGGCGACACGGCGTCGCTGCTGGTCGATCTGACGTTCGAACAGGTGCGCGGCGCAGCCAGCGGCGCCGGCCAGGACGCGATCGCGGCCCTGCGCGATAGCCAACCTTTGCAGGCCTTCATTGGCTCCGCTCAGGCCTTCGGTAAGGGTGTCGTCTACTTACGGATCGAGAAACCAGACGGCACGATTATCGCCGGTGGGCCCGCCACGTCGATTGGCAAGTCGGGGTTTGCGGGCGCACCGCCGCCGTTCGACGACCTTCAGGCGATCGCCAGCGGATGGTGGCCGCTCGGGGCGATTCGCGCGTTGTGGGCGGCGCACAACTACGAGATGAACCGCGCAGTCCAGTTCAACGGCAAGCCCATCGCGATCATCGCGGTCGGTGTCTCGACCAGCCTGATCGCGCCGAAGCTCCATCGCGCGTTGGGACAAATCCTGGTCGTGGCCGGATGCGCGATTGCGCTGAGCCTGATTGGCGCCTTGTTCTTCGGCGGACTGGTCTTGCGTCCGCTAGCCGCGATCACCAGCGGTGTCGAGCAGATGACCGTGAGCGACGACGAAGTCAAGGTTCCGGTCGCCGGCTCAGACGAGTTGGGCGTGCTGGCCGCGAAGTTCAACCAGCTCTCGGAGAAGGTTCGGCTCAACCACGCGCAGTGGCAGGCTGAGCGCGGCCAGCTGGTGAACATCTTTCATTCGATCAGCGACGCGGTGCTGGTGCTCGACGTAAACGGGACGGTGCTGTTCGCCAATGCCGAGGCCGAGGGCCGAATCGGACTGCCGGCGGGCGGGATCGCCGACGGCAAAACGCTCGCGCGGCTGCTCGGCAACGACAATCCGCTGGTCAGAGTAGTCGAGATCGCGCGCAACGCCGGGCAGGGAGTCCATGACGTGCCGATCGAGATGGACGACGGCGCGCATAGGGTGCATTTCCTGGTCACGGTCCTGGCGCTGGGGCTTGAGCCGCCGGCGCCCGGGATGCTGGTGATCCTGCGCGACCTCGAGCCGGTGCGCGGCCTGCGCAACGTGGTCGACCATTCGGACCGGCTGATGAGCCTCGGCGAGGTGATCTCGGACGTGGCGCGCCAGATTCGCAACCCGTTGAGCGCGATCAGCTCGGAGCTGGATCTCCTGCGCCGCGACGCCGCGCTGGGCAAGCCGGTCGGCGAGCGCGTGCACGCGGTGCGCGATGAAATCGGGAGGCTCGACAAAGCGGTCGAGGCGCTCAACCCGTTCATGGGGCCGGAGCGCTCCGGGCCGCGCGGAAAATCTACGGCCTAAACCTGGCTGCTCTGCGCCATCGCGCCGGTCTTTTCGAGCGCGTCGTCGTCCGCGTGCGGCGCGTCCGCGCTCTCTGGCTCGTCATCGAAGGCGTGAATCTCGTGCGGATTAAGCCGGCGCGCCAGCGCCAGCATTCTGAGCGCGACGGCTTCGAGCGCCCGCCCGAGCCATCGGCGAACCGGCGCGCCCTTTTCGCCCGGCGCCTGCGAATGCATCGTCGAGAACAGGCTGTCGTACTCGGTAACCGCGGCCTCGACCATCCGCGTATCGACCATCCTGGCGCCGCCGGAGTACGCAAGCAGCATCGCATTGTGACAGAGCACGTTGAGGCGCCGCGGGATGCCGCCGCCGTGACGGATAAGGTAGCGCAAGGCGCCCGACTTGAAGATTCTTTCGGTGGTGCCGTTGACCGCGCTGAGGCGCTGCTCGATGTACTCGCGGCATTCGGCCCGCTGCAGGGGATTGAGCACAGTCTTGGCGCCGATCCGCTGTTCGAGCTGGCGCAGTGACGGATTAGTCAGCCGGCGCAACAGCTCGGGCTGTCCGATGAAGACGAAGTGAAGCTGCTTCTCGTCAGTTTTTCCGCTGTTCGAGAGCAGGCGCAACTGCTCCATCGTCTCGTCGCCGAGCCCCTGCGCCTCGTCCATCATGATCACGACGCGCTCGCCTGGCCTGAGCGCGCACAGGAAATCGTTCACCGCTTCCAGGTCGGCGAGCTTGCTCTTGCTCCGGCTTTTGATCCCGAGCTGCTTCATGATGACCTTCACCATCTCCTCGAAGGTCAGCTTGGGATTGGCGAGATAAGCCGTGCGCACGTTTTCGAACTCGCGCGCGAGGATCGCCAGCGCGAGCGTCGTCTTGCCGGTGCCGACCTCGCCGATCAGCACAGTGAAGCCGCTCGGTTCGTGCAGCAGGCCCCATTCCAGAGCGGCGTAGGCCTCCCGATGCTCCTTGCTCATGTAGAGCTGGGCAGGCGATGAAGTGAGTTGGAACGGCGGGCCGGTAAGACCAAAATGGCTATAGTACATTGGACTTCTGCGACTCCTCTCGCATAACTCCTGGCGCGCCACAACGGTTGGGAGCGGTCGTCAAACGGCCCATCCAAGCCCCCGGCGCTGCCATTCCCCCGTAAGGGACACCCCGCATCTCAAGTTACTATCCCAATGCAATTAGTGTCAAGACACTCCTAGGTGAGTCTATACACAATCTGCTTGCGCTGAGTGTGAGCAAAGGATGTCCCCCAGCGGAGCGTTTTTGCGTCGACATCGGCATGGACAAGAAGATCGCCGGCGCCGGCGAGCGTCTCTACTCGACGCGCAGGCCGGCCTGGATGAGCAGCGGGCGAAGCTGGTCGCGATACTGCGCGATACCCTCGTCGTAGTCGACCCAGCTGAGTGTGAGGCCGTCGAATCCGGCGCGCGCCATCTCGATCATTCCGTCGACCACCTGCTCGGGCGTTCCGACCAGGGGCAAGGCGGAGTAGCCGGCAATGAAGTTTTCGATCATCGCCTTGTACTGATCGCCAAGCGCGCTCTGCGAATTGGGAATCAACGTCTCCAGAAGATTGTGCGCGGCGGCGAAGTCGCCTTTTTCCTTGACGTAGTAGTCGCGATAGCGAAGCGCCTCGCGCTCGGTCTCGCGGCAGACCACGTAGCCCATCGTGAACACGCTGAGCGCACGCCCGTAACGCTCGCGCGCGAGGCGTTTGATATCGGCGCAGGTTGCTGCGAGCGTCGTCAGGTCGGGGCCCAGGGCGAAATTCAGATCGGCATGGCGCGCGGCGAAATCGCGCCCGGCCGGGCTGTTGCCCGCGCTCATGATCAGCGGCCACGGCCGCTGCACTGGCTTAGGTTCGGAATAGGCGCCGGGCACTTTAAAGAAATCTCCCGAGAAATCGAATCCGTTCTCGGTCCACAGGCGCTTGAGCAGAGTCGTGAATTCGTCAGCGTAAGCGTAGCGCTGATCGTGCTCGCGCTGCGACACGCCGAACATCCGAATCTCGGGCTCGTTCCATCCGGCGACGATATTGAGCGCGAAGCGGCCGCGCGAGATGTGATCGATGGTCGCGATTTCCTTGGCCGCGCGCACGGGATGCACGGTCGGCACGTGCACGGTGGCGAAGATGCCGATACGCTCGGTCGCCGCGGCCAGGCCCGCGGCCCAGGTCAGCGTCTCGAAGCTGCGATGGTTGAAATTGGTCGCGCCGCCAAACCCGCGCCATCGCGCCACCGGCACCAGCGCTTCGATTCCCGCCGCCTCGGCGGCGCGGGCGATTCGGACCGACTCATCCCACTCGATCTTGAGTGTGTCGGGCGCGCTGGTCATCGCGCAGCCGCTACTCACGTTGAGGCCGAAAACTCCGAGCTTGAGCCGGTTCGGACTGCCGGCGATCGGATTGCTGGAAGTCATCAGTTCCGACGTATGCGCCGGCGCAGCGTTCGTTGTCAAACCAATCCGGAGTTGCTAGACATCGGAATCGACACGCTGGCCGAATGATTTTTGCTTCCGATGCCGCGCGGCGCACCGGTCGCGGAGGGCAGAGCCCTGATGGAAGAAACGATTAAAGTTAAAGTCGAGCCGATCACCGCCGAGGCGTTTCGGCCCTTCGGCCGGATGCTCGAAGACAAGGAGCCGGTCTTTCCCGAGGTCGACCCCGGCGAAGGACGGGTCGCGATCGAACTGCTGACGCTCAAGCGGCCGGAGAATCCCCGGCGGCTCTCGCAGATGGCGGTGCATTTTTCGTACAACCAGACCTTCATTCCGGTGCGCGGATCGATGGCTTTGATCGTGGCGCCGGCGCCGCGCAACCGCGAGCAGGGTCACGAGCGCTTCGAGGTGGCCTACGAAAAGCTCGCGGCCTTCATTGTCGAGCCGGGCCAGGCCGCATTCATCGACAAGGGCACCTGGCACAACGTGGTCGCGCTCGGCGCGGAATGCCAGTTCATCAACGTCACGCGCAAAAATCCCGGCGAAGGCACCACCGACCTCGAAACCGAAGTCGGTACCGAGAAGGCGCCTGGCGCACGTCCATATATCGAATTCCTCGATCTCAAAAAGCGCGACCGCCGCGTGATCGAACTGGAACTCTAGCCACGCGCCTCGTGCGATTATTCAGCCGCGAACCTCACAGCCATAAATGGAAAAGCTAAAGATAATCGACGCCGACGCGCACATGCTCGAACCGCCGGGCCTGTGGACCGAAGGGCTTGCAAAACGCTTTCGCGATCGCGCGCCGCGAATCATCAAGGACCCCGGCGCGCGTAAGGGCCTGTTCTTCACCTGCGAGCAGTTGCCGCCGCTTCGCATCTCAGGCGCGTTCGCCGCGGGCAAGACATTCGACAAGAAATTTCTCGAGGCCGGGCTCGACAGCGCACCGGCAGGCGGATGGGATCCGGCGGCGCGCCTGAAAGACATGGAGCTCGACGGAGTGGAAGCGGCGGTGCTTTACACCACGATGGGCTTCGTTCTGTTCTGGATCGAAGATGCGGAGTTCCAGGAAGACTGTTTTCGCGTTTACAACGACTGGCTCGCGGAGTTCTGCATTTACGCGCCGAGCAGGTTCGCCGGCCTCGCGATGATTTCGCTGTTCGACGTCGATCGCGCGCGCCGCGAACTCGAGCGCTGCGCAAAGATGGGACTTAAAGGCGCCCTCATCTGGGCCGCGCCGCCCGAAGATCGCTCATATACCCAGCACGCTTACGATCCGTTCTGGGCCGCCGCGCAGGAACTCAGGATGCCGCTCTCGCTGCATACGCTGACCGGGAGGACCAAGACCGCGCAGCAGGACGAGTCGGATATCGGAGAGCTTTACGCGCGAATGGTCATCCGCACGCAGGAAGCGCAGCATTCGATCTGCTCGATGATCTTCGGCGGCGTGTTCGAGCGCTTTCCGGAATTGAAAATAGTCTCGGCCGAAAATGACATCGCGTGGGTTCCGCATCTTCTGGAGCGCGCCGACAAGTATTACCGCCGTTTCAAGCAGGGCTACGGGACTCTGCTATCGCTCAAGCCCAGTGAGTATTTCCGCCGCCAGGTGTTCGCCACCTTTATCGACGATCCGCTGGGGCTCAAGATCTATAGCTTCCTGGGCGCGGATAATTTCATGTGGTCAACCGACTATCCGCATCAGGCCGCGACCTGGCCGCACACGATGGAAGTGCTGGCGCGCGATTTCGCTCCGCTTCCGGAAGCCGACCGGCGGAAGATCGTGCGCGAGAACTGCGCGCGGGTCTATGGCTTCTCGCTCCCCGGCTGAGCTGGCCCGCCGCGAGCTAGAACGCGCTCCAGCCGCCGTCGAGCGTCACCACGCTGCCGGTCATGAAGCTCGATTCGTCGCTGGCAAGGAACACCGCCAGCGCGACGACCTCGTGCGGCTGCCCGAACCGTTTCATCATGTGACGCTCTTCGATTGCCGCCCAGATCCCTTCCTTGTCGGGCAGGTCCTTCACGAAGTTGTGCGGCATCGGCGTGTCGATCGCTCCCGGCGCGATCGCGTTGACCCGGATTCCGCGCGAGCTCAGGTCAAGGGCCATGCCCTTGGTCAGCATCGCCACTCCGCCCTTGGCCGCCGAGTAAGCCGACATGTTCTGCATCGCGACCAGCCCGCCGACCGACGAGATATTGATGATCGAAGAGCCCCCGCGCATCGCAGGCACCGCCCGCTGACTCAGGAAATATACCGATTTCAAATCGACGTCATGCACGCGGTCCCATTCCTCGGGCGTGGTCTCGAGAAATGGCTTGCCCAGGATGACGCCGTGGTTGTTATAGAGCACGTCGATTCGCCCGCCGAACGCTCTCATCGCGCCGTCGATAATCGTCCGGATTCCGTCCGCCTTGGTCACGTCCGCCGCGACGTAATTAATCGCACCGGGGGCGAGCGCTTCGATTTCGTTTGCGACGCCCGGGTTCACGTCACTGGCTAAAATCCGGGCGCCTTCTTCGGCGAACATCCTGCAGGCGACGCGGCCCTGTCCGCCCGCCGCCCCGGTGATGATCGTGTGCTTGCCCTTGAGCCGGTCCATGGTGCACTCCCTGGTTACTCAGTCACGGATGCTGCGCGACATAGTTATTGCGCTGTCATATCTATTGCGCGGTCATATCTATTGAGCTGTCATGGCGCCGTCGACCGGCAGCGACGCGCCGGTCACGAATGACGCGTAGTCCGACATCAGCCACACCACCGCCTCGCCGATCTCCTCGGGCTTGCCCATTCTTCTGATCGGCTCGACCGCGATCAGACGGTCGCGCAGGCGCGGATGGCCCGTCACCATCTCCGCCACCATCGCGGTGTCGATCACGCCAGGACATACCGAGTTGACGCGGATGTCGTGGCGCGCATACTCGAGCGCCGCCACCTTGGTCAGTCCGATCACGCCATGCTTGGCCGCGGTGTAGGCCGGCTGCCCGTGCGAGCCGACCAGCCCGGCGGCCGAGGCGGTATTGACGATCGCGCCGCGCGCGCCCTGCTTGAGCATCTGCAGGATCTCGTACTTCATGCACAGCCACACGCCCTTGAGGTCGACGGCGATGATGCGATCGAAATTCTCCTCGGTGTCCTCGGCGGTGTGCAGCGACTTGCCGATGATGCCGGCGTTGTTGTGCGCGCAATCCAGGCGACCGAAAAGCTTGACCGCGGCGGCAACCGTCGCCTCGACCTCAGCGGCGCGCGTCACGTCGCATTTGTGAAACGCGGCCTCGCCGCCGGCCTCCTTTATGAGCTTGACCGTATCTTCGCCGGCAGGGACCGCGTCGACCACCAGCACTTTCGCGCCCTCGCGTGCGGCGGCGATCGCGGTGGCGCGGCCGATCCCGCTCGCGGCGCCAGTTATCAATGCAACTTTGCCATGCAGAAGCCCTGCCATCTTAAGTACCTCCGGAAATTCAGCTCCATGCGAGCGCCCGATCAGCGCGACGCGATCTGGATATGCTCCTGCGCCATGAAAAACGTCATCCGGGGCGTGTCGATAAACACGCGGCCGTCAGCCATCAGGTCGTTGCCGGCCGGCGACGCGAAGGCTGCAGCGAACGCCTCGACGCTGTCGAACCATAGCTGTGCGACGCCGTCGAAGCGCGGCGCGGCGTAGAGATAAGACTCGTCGATCAGATGCGACTGCAAGTAGCGGCGAATCCCCGGCAGCTTGAGCGCCATCGGCCCGTGCACTTCGAGCCAGTACTTGCGAAACTCGTCGAGCGCCATCCCGGGCTTGATCGCGAGTTGCCACACGCCCTTGACCAGCTTGCCCCCGGTCGGCCCGTCGAGCACGACGTGGTCGCGCGTCACCATCCACTCGACGCGCGTCAGATCGATGAACTTGCGCTCGTCGGCCAGCGCGCCGTCGATATATTCGGGGCTCTGCCTGAGCGCGGCCATCGCGTCGAGTCCGTCGATCAGCACCTCGGCCTCGCCGTCGTAGGGCGAGTTGGAGCCGAAAGCGGCGATGCGATGGCTTTGCACGTAGCGATGGAGTTGCGGAATTTTGGCTGCGATCGGCCCGTGGGTCTCGCGCCAATAGCGATGAAACTCCGCATCGGTCATACCGGCCTTGCGCGTGATGAAATAATGTACGTGGAGCATTGTTCGATCCTCCCGTTGGCTGTCACACCGTTTTACGATCCTGTGCCCGTTGTATAGCGCAGCCTCCGCCGATCACGCCAATGGCGCGAAGACGCCTCGCGCCGTGATGACAGACGGAGGCACGCGCAGTAGTCTGACGCTATCGCTCAGAGCCAAGGAGTCTCGCGTGCATCGAATCGTCAGCCTTCTTCCCAGCGCGACCGAAATCGTCTGCGCGCTGGGCTTCGAATCGCAACTAATCGGCCGCTCGCACGAGTGCGACTACCCGGCCGCGGTCACGCGCCTGCCCGCGCTCACCGAGCCCAAGTTCAATCCCGAGCGCCCGAGCGCCGAGATCGACCGCGAGGTGCGCCGCATCGTCGGCGAAGCGCTCTCGGTCTACCGCGTCGATGCGCAAAAGCTCCGCGAGCTGGCCCCCGACGTCATCGTCACCCAGTCGCAGTGCGAAGTATGCGCGGTCAGCGAGCGCGACGTCGAGGAGGCGGTCGGAAACTGGCTCGGTGGACGCCCGCAGATAGTCTCGCTTGCACCCTACGGACTCGCGGACATCTTCGCCGACATCGAACGCGTCGCTCGCGCGCTGGGCGAGCCCGCGCGCGGCGCCGAACTGGTGGGGCGGCTGATGGCGCGGATGGACGCGGTCGCGGCGCGCGCGCGCCGGGCCGCCTCGCGCCCCACGCTCGCATGCATCGAATGGCTCGACCCGCTGATGTCGGCGGGCAATTGGATGCCGGAGATGGTTGAAATGGCGGCGGGCCACAATCTGTTCGGACGCGCGGGCGAGCACTCGGGACGGCTCGAATTTGACGCGCTGCTCGCCGCCGATCCCGACGTCATCCTGGTCGCACCGTGCGGCTTCAACATGCGGCACACGATGGAGGAACTGCCCGCGCTGGCCGCGCGCGCCGGATGGACCTCGATGCGCGCGGTGGGCGAGGGCCGGGTGTTTGTCGCCGAGGGCAGCCAGTTTTTCAACCGGCCGGGACCGCGGATCGCCGAGTCACTGGAAATCCTCGCCGAGATACTCCATCCCGAGCTGTTCCAATTCGGCCACGAGGGCAGCGGCTGGCACCGCGCCGCTTAGGTTGTCGGAAGGGGCGCGTGCAGGCGGTCACGCCTTCGGTTTGAGATAGGACATTCCGGCGCGCGCGGCCGTCAGGCGGATGCCGAACTCCCCGATCAACGGGCCATTGTCGCAGGGATTGTCGGCGAGCAGGAAATCGACCGCGTCGCGCGAGAAGACCGGCCGCGGCAGCATCTCACCCAGCATCCCGGCCACGCGCATCAGGGCCTGCGGCACGTGCACGACGGGCCTGCGATGGCCGCTCAGCTCCATCATCAACTCGATCAACTGATCGAAGTTCATCGGCTCCGGCCCGCCAATCGCAAACGTGGCGTTGCGTCCGCGCCCCATTGCCGCCATCGCTACGCACGCGGCAAGATCGTCGACCGAGACCGGCTGGACCACCTGCTTGCCGCTGCCCGGTATCGCGAAAACCGGCGCGTACCTGATCGCGCGCGCCAGCAGGTTGGTCACGCGATCATCGGCACCATAGACCAGAGCGGGGCGGAAGATCGTGAACTCGAGGCCGGATTCGCGGATCGCGCGTTCGGCGCGGCCCTTGGCGCGAAACCCCGGCTGGCGGCTCTGCTCGTCGGCCGCCGCGCCGCTGATATAGATGATGCGCGCGACGCCGGTCTTGCGCGCCGCCGCGATCATCGCGACCGTGCCGCCGTAGTCGACACGCTCGAAGGTAAGGCCGCGCCCCGGCTTTTCGATCGGATAGCCGTCGAACTGCGCCGCGTTGATTGCGACTTGCGCCCCGGCGATCGCCGCCTCCAGCGAGGCCACGTCGGTCACGTCGGCGCGGACGAACTCGGCCCCGGTTCCGGCCAGGCGCGCGCGCACCGCGTCGGGATTGCGCGTCAGCACGCGCACGCGAGCCGTGTCGCCCAGCCGCCGCACGATCGCCCGGCCGATAAAGCCTGAGCCGCCCGCGATCGCGACGGTGATGCGATCCATTTTTCAGATACTCAGCAGATGGCCGCGGCCCGATCGCTGCAAAGGAGCAGCCGCTACGATGCGCGCCGGCGGCGGACCGGGCGGCGCCGTGGCCGCGCCGGCGTCGCGGCATGCGCGCCGTTTTTGCCCGCGGATTTGACTGGCGCATCGGAAGTGTCTCGAGCCCCGTCGCCAAGCGTCGTCAGGTGAAAGCGCGAAACCTCGGGCCGGCAGTTGATCCTGATTCTCAGCCAATACGTGCCCAGGCCGCGATTGGTGTAGATGTAAAAATCGCGATAGCGATTCAGTCCCGCGTAAAATTGCTTGCCGATCCGCAGCAGCTTGAGGGGCGAGCCGTAAAACGGCAATCGCACCACGCCGCCGTGCGTATGCCCCGAGAGCATCACGCCTGGGTTGAGATGGCGCGCGTACAGGGCGGTGTCCGGATTGTGCGCGAGCACTATCGTACATTCCTCCGGGCGCACCTGCGCAAAGGCGCGCGCGGGCTCTGCGCGCCGCGACCACAGGTCGTCGATTCCGACCACCACCAGCGACTCGCCGCGGACATGCAGGCGATGGCTCTCGTTCGCGAGCACGCGCACCCCGGCCTGCTCGAGCGCCTCGGTGATCCGCTCGACCGAAGACCAATGATCGTGGTTGCCGGCGACCGCGAAAACGCCCAGGCGCGGCTTGAGCGCGCTTACCGCCTCGCGAAATCCCGCCAGGTAGCGGCGCATCGTCTGCGGCCCGGTGAAGTAGTCGCCGGTCAGGAACACCAGGTCAGGCTGCTGCGCGTTCACCGCGCCGACCGCCAACACGAGGCGCTCGAGGTCCTCGTCGCGATCGACGTGCAGATCGCTCAACTGGCAGGCGACCATCCCTTCCAACGCGGCGGGCAGTCCGCGCACCGGCAAGCGGACGCGCGCGACGTCGATTTCGTCGAGTGTGCGGCGCCAGATGCGATGAAGCGGACGGAACGCAATCGGCGGTTTGGGAGGACGCGCGCGCCGGGGCTGCTCCCTGGCAACCTGCGCTCCCGATAAACTCGCGGTAGAATCAGCCCTCGCCATCAGAATCCTTATTCTAGAATATATCGCGCAGGGTGCGGAAGTTAGCAATCACGGTGACGCGTTCGTCGGCCAGGTCGACCTCCTCGTGTTCCAGTTCCCACGTATGAGGATGCGGGATGAACACCGCGCGGAGGCCCGCGCGCAGTGCCGGGTTGATGTCCGAGCGGGGACTGTTGCCGATCATGAAGGTGCGCGTGCGGTCGAGCGCCGCCGCCTCGACCAGCCGCCGGTACGCCGCTTCGTCCTTCTCGGGCGGCACTTCGACGTGGCTGAAATGGCGCCGCAGTCCCGAGCGCTCGAGCTTGGGCAACTGCTCGCGCGGGTTGCCCTTGGTGAATAGCGTCAGATGATGGCGCGCGGCGAGTTCGACGAGCGTCGCCTCGACGTCCGGCAGCAACTCGCATTCGCGCTCGCGGAAATGGGCGGCTACCCGGTCAACCGCGGCGCCGAGCGTCTCACGCGAGCGTGAAGGCGCAAGCTCCGCCGCGACCATACGCATCAGCACCACGAACGGCTCGCGCCCATAGCCATGGCTCCTGATAATTTCGAGTTCGCGCCGGCGTATCGCCGCGCGCACCGCCACCGTTTCGCCGACGCCCGCCGCGGCCAGTCCGGCGACGAACTCCGCCTCGGCTTCGAGGAAATGGATGTTGGAATCCCACAGCGTATCGTCGGCGTCGAAGATCAGATGGAGCGGACGGCCGTCGCCGAGCCGTTTGCGCGGGCGAGGTTCTTTCGGATGCGCCGCCGAATCTGTCGCAGCCCGATGCGGCTTGCGAGGCGGGCGATGCCGGGGCGGCGGATTTCGGCTGGTCAACTGCAAAACGCGCGCGTCTAGCGCAGCGGACGAAAAAACGCGCGGATATCCTCGACCAGCTTAGCGGGCTCTTCCATCGGGGCAAAGTGACCGCCCGAGTTAAACACCGTCCAGCGTTTGAGATTGTAGTAGCCCTCGGCCCAGCGCCGCGGCATCAAGATGATCTCCTTGGTGAACACCGCGGCGGCGGTCGGCGCCTCGACCACCGGTTGTCGATCGTGCGAGGGCTTCCACGGATTGTGAATCGCCTCGTAGTAGTAGCGCGCCGAGGTTCCGTAACTCTGAGTCGCCCAGTAAAGCGTCATCGTCGTGAGCAACTCGTCGCGGGTGAAGCGGCTCTCGACGTCGCCGCCGCAATCGCTCCACGCGCGGCGCTTCTCCACGATCCACGAGCACAAGCCCGCCGGCGAGTCATTGAGCGCAAACGCGATCGTCTGCGGACGCGTGAGCTGGATTGCGGAGTAGCCGCTGCCCTCGGTAAAAAACGTGGCGGTCCGCTGATACCATCCTTCCTCGCCCGGTCCGTACAGCGAGCGATCCGGCATCCCGCCCAAAAATGCGGTCAACGGGACCATCAGATGGATATGTACTCCGTATAAGAGCTCCGCATACTTGTGTCCGAGTTGCGCGGAAACCAGCGCGCCCCAATCGCCGCCCTGCGCGGCGAATTTTTTGTAGCCCAGCACGTCGCGCATCAGCGCGACCCACAAATCCGCCGTGCGCCAGTAGTTTATCCCGGTGGTCGTAAGCGGCGTCGAAAAGCCGTAGCCCGGCAGCGACGGCACGACGACGTCGAACGCGTCGGCCGGATCGCCGCCAAAGGCGGCAGGATCGGCGAGCGGACGGATCACCTTGTGAAAATCATAGAACGTCCACGGCCATCCGTGGCTCATGATGATCGGAATCGGGCGCGGCCCCTTGCCGGGCTCGTGGATGAAGTGGATGGGGATGCCCTCGATGCGAGTCGTGTAATGATGAAAGGAGTTGATCTCGCGCTCGGCACGGCGCCAGTCGTAACCGTCGATCCAATACTCGACCAGGCGTTTCAAGTAATCGAGGTTGGTGCCGTACTGCCATCCGTCATTAGCGAAGTCGGGCGCGAAGCGCGTGCGCTTCAGGCGCTCTTTCAGATCGCGCAGCGTTTCGTCCGGGATCGCAACGGTAAACGGTTCTTGCGCCATGGCGTCGTCGCCTCCTTGCCCAGTCGTAGGCGGATGTTATCGCCGACCGCGCTCGTGTGGCAAACCACGATCGCGTTTGCGAATGGCAGGCTGGATGAAGATAAATGTGAGATGACCTTGGAAAGGAGCAACGCAAAAATGGCGGAACAACAGCAGCGCTTTTCGTTGATCACTGACAAGAGTTTCGCCGACCTGCGCAAACTGGTCGGCGTGCCGATCGAGGACTCGCTCGAGCCGTGGTGCTACGAGGCGACGCGCGACAATATCCGCCACTGGGCCCACGGCATCGGCGACGACAATCCGCTGTGGTGCGAGCCGGAATACGCGGCGAAGGCGCAGGGACACACCGCAGCGCCGCCCTCATTCGTCTTCGCGCTCAACCGCTCGTTCAGCGGCTACGTTGGCGGCCTGCCGGGCGTGCACGCGATGTTCGCCGGCATCGATACCGTGTGGCATCGCCCGATGCTGCTTGGCGACCAGTTCACGACCAAGGCGTGGCTCAAGGAGTTGGTCGAGCATCAGACCCGTTTCGCTGGCCGCGCGATCCAGCAGATCTATCGCTGCGAATTTTACAATCAGCGCGGCGAGATGGTTGCCGAGGGCGATAGCTGGTGCTTTCGCACCGAGCGCGACACCGCGCGCGAGCGCGGCACCAAGTACGACGAGGTCAAAAAGAAAGAGCCGGTCCACTATTCGCGCGACGATCTGGCGAAAATTTTCGCGCTCTACGAAGCCGAGGAAATTCGCGGCGCCAATCCGCGCTATATCGAGGACGTGAAGGTCGGCGACAAATTGCAAACGATGGCGAAGGGGCCAATGACGGTCACCGGCTTCATCGCCTTCGCGCAGGGATGGGGCGGGCTCTATATCCGCGCCAACAAGCTTGCGTGGAAGCAACTGCGCAAGCATCCCGGCGTCGGCATCCCCAACAAGTTTGGCATCCCCGACGTTCCCGAACGCGTGCATTGGGAGGACGACCTCGCAACGCTCGTCGGAACGCCGGCAGCGTACGACTACGGGCCGGAGCGATGCTCCTGGATGTCGCATCAGTTGACCAATTGGATGGGCGATGCCGGATTTCTGCGCCACCTGTCGGTCGAGATTCGCCGCCACAATCCGGTCGGCGACACGCTTTACATCAACGGCGAGGTTACGAGAGTTTTTGCGGAAGATGGCGCGCACTGTGCGGAGATCGCACAGAGCGCGACCAACCAGGACGGCGAATTGTCAGTGCGCGCGAAGGGAATCGTGCGCCTGCCCTCGCGATCAAAATAGGCGACCCGCAAGATGGGCACGTGGGGTACCGGACTTTATTCGGGCGACCTTGCGATGGATCTGCGGAGCACGATCCGCGCGGTCGCACGGCTGCCGTTCGACGGCGACCGCCTGGTCGAGATCCTCTGCGCGGCCGAGCCGGGTGCGGCAAACAATCCGAATGACGAAGAGCACACGATTTTCTGGCTGGTCGTCGCGGACCAGTTCGCCAGGCGCGCGATCGCCTGCGGCCGCGTTCGTGAAAAAGCCCTGACGATCATCGACGACGGCAGCGACCTGGATTCTGAGAAGGCCGGGAACCTGCTCTCCGGTTCATTTCAAGCGGCTTGAGTTGGAAAGGATCGGATCGGTGCCGATCGACCCGATCAAACTCACGCGCGCCTTTCCCTCGATGAAGCCGGGAACTTCCGCGGCGATCGACGACATCTCGATCGCTAATTCGCTCGGCTTCCTGCGAGAAGTGCCAGCGGTTCCGTCGACTCCTGGGAGGCCGGCGAGGTCGATTTACGGCACTCCAATTTTCATGATCTCGCACCTGGACGACATTGTTTCCGACTGATCGCCTCTATTGCTTGAGACGCGGATCGGCGGCGGACACGCACATCGCGTTGCGCGAACTTTCCCATAGCGCCCGCTCGCGCGCGTCCTTGCCCGGAGCCGCCTTGGCAGCGTCGTCAAAATCGTTGTGCCGTTGCGCTTCGCATTTCTCGCGGGTCGGGTAAGTGCCGAAGTTGGTCCACGCCGGGAGCGGCGCATTGACGTACGCGTGCGTCGAGAGAAGTTTGTGCCTGGAGTTGTAGGATTGGTACATCGGCGGAGCGATCAGGTACCAGCCGGCAAGAAGAATCGCGGTACATGAACGTCTCATTGTTTCACTGTCTTACCGGCGCGGAGATCGCGCCGGGCAGAACCGCGATCGCGCCGGTCGCCGGATTGCGTCCGACGTAGACCTCGGTCTCGTAAACCTCGCGCAATTTCTCCTCGGTCAGGACCTCGTGCGGCGCGCCCCAGCCCATCGTCATCCCGTCCTTGAGCAGCAACACGCGGTCGGCATAGAGCGCCGCGGCGTTGAGGTCGTGCAGCGTCGCGACCACGGAAAGACCGCGCTCGGCCCGCAGTTCGCCGAAGCGCGCGAAGATTTCCGCCACGTGGCGCAGATCCAGATGCGCCGTCGGCTCGTCGAGCAGTGCCACTCGCGGCTCTTGCGCGAGCGCGCGCGCGAGAAATACCCGCTTGCGCTCGCCGCCCGAGAGTTCCTGGATCGGGCGGGTAGCGAGAGCGAGCAGATCGAAGCGCTCGAGCGCCTCGCGCGCGAGCATCAGGTCGCCGCGGCTCTCGAAATGGAACGACCCGAGATACGGCGCGCGGCCCATCAGCACCACCTCGAGCACAGTGAACGAGAAGGCGACCGAATTTTCCTGTCCGACGAAGGCGAGGCGGCGCGCCAGCGCGCGCCGCTCGAAGGAGGCAAGCGGCGCGCCGAGCAATTCCACCGTGCCCTGCCACGGCTTTAGCGAACCGCCCAGCAATCGAAGCAGGGTCGACTTGCCCGCGCCGTTGGGTCCGACGATCGCGAGCATCTCGCCCGGCTCGACCGCCAACGACACGCCGTGCAGCACGGCCCGTTCGCCGTAACCGCCGACGAGGTTCGAGGCGCGAAGCGCCGGCGCGCCCGAGACGGTGGCCGAGGCCTGCGGCGCGGTTCGCGGCGTATCTTGAGCGCTGGCCATCGGGCGCAATCCTTGATCGAGGCGCAGGCTACAGCGCGAGCGGGCCGCGTCCCTCGCGCCGCAGCATATAGATGAAGAACGGGCCGCCGCAGAGCGCGGTTATCGCGCCGACCGGCAATTCAGTGGGCGAAATCGCGACTCGTGCGAGCAGGTCGGCGAGCACCAGGAACGCCGCGCCGCCCAGGAACGACGCCGGCAACAGCAAGCGATGGTCGGCGCCGAAAGCGAGGCGCAACATGTGCGGCACAATCAATCCAACGAAGGAGATGATGCCGCTGACCGAGACCGCCGCCGCGATCATCACCGAGGTCGCGACGAAGATCAGCCGGCGCATCGGATCGACATCCACGCCAAGCTCGCCCGCCGCCTCGTCGCCGAGGCTCAGCAGGTTAAGGTCGCGCGCATGCGCCATCAGCACTGCGAAGCCCCCGACGCCCAGCACCGTCACCATAGCGACCTCGCCGTAGGTGGGCGCCTCCAGGCTGCCCATCAGCCAGAACACGATGTCGTGGACGTAGTAGTAGTTGACGACACTATTGAGCAGCATAATCGCGGCGCCCCAAATCGAGTTGAAGATTACGCCGACCAGGAGCAGCGTGAACGGCTCGAGCCGTCCGTCGACCACCGCCAATCGATAGACCACGACGGTCGAGAGCAGCGCCGCGCCAAAGGCGCACAGCGGCACCGTCGCCACCGCGCCGGCGCGGCCCGCAACAAACACCAGCGCGACGATCGCGCCGAACGCGCCGCCGCCCGAGATGCCGAGGATACCGCCCTCGGCGAGCGGATTGCGCACCAGGGCCTGAAGCGCCGCGCCGACCGCGGCCAGCGCCGCGCCAACCGCCGCGCCCATCAGCACGCGCGGCAGGCGTGCGCTCACTAAGATCGCATGGTCTGGACTGAGCGGCTCGCTGAGCGCACGCACCAGGCTGATATGGACGCTGCCGAAGGTCGCGGCGACGATCGCACTCAGCAGCGCCAGGAGCGTAAGCGCGCCGAGCGTCAGCGCCATCCGCGTGCGCGTCAGATGCGCACCGGAGAAATCTTCGGGCACGGCCGCCGATTGCGCCGCGCGACGGGTACTCGGAGCGGTGGCCTGCGCGGATATTCCGGCCGGGACTTTCATTGCGAAGCGCCCTGGGCGGATTGCGCGGCGCCCTGCGTATCGGATGCCGCAGTAAAAGCCTCCGGATGAATGCGGCGGGCCAGAATCTCCAGCGACTGCCATACGCGAGGGCCCGGATGGAGCATCGGGTCCTCCGGATAGCCGAAGACGTGATGGTCGCGGACGGCCGGGATCGTGGGATAACGCGCCCAAAAACCGGCCGGCGTGTTTGCGTCGCTGCCCATCGCTCCGTCCAGGATCACCTCGGGCCGCATCGCGATGATGTATTCGATGCTGAGCCGCGGCCAATTCTGCATCGCGAGGTCGGCGATATTGTCCCCGCCCGCCAGATGAAGCAGGTCGTCGAGAAACGTGCCGCGCCCGACCGCAACCATCGGCAGATGCCCCACCAGCATCACAACGGTGCGCGGCCTCGTTCCCTCAAGACGCGCGCGGACCGCATCGATATGAGCCTGGATCGCGCCGAGCAGGCGGCGCGCCGCTTCCTCCTCTCCAGTGCGTGCACCGATCAGCGCGATACTCTGCTCGATTCCGTCGAGCGAGCTGTCGTTCACGGTCATGGTCGGATATCCCATCGCCTCGAGCGTGCGGACCTCGCGCCGGCTCGAGGAGAGTCCCGGCCCGATGATGAGATCGGGGCGCAGCGCGGCGATCGCTTCGACGTTGGGCGTGAGAAAAGTGCCCACCTTGGGCAGACGCGTCGCCGCCGGCGGATAGTCGCAATACTGCGAGACTCCGACCACCGCGCCACCGGCGCCCAGCGCGAAAAGGATTTCTGTGACGCCAGGCGCGAGCGACACGATACGCATCGGGGGCGCCGCGGTAGCGCCGACGGCGCCGATCGCGAGCGCGCCCATGAGCGCTGCGGCAGCCGGCCAGGCACGCATCCGATTAAATATTCCGGCAAACATCCGAATAACACGCGCGGCAAGGTCTTCAGCGAAATCTTGCACCTGCGAAGCTATCCGATCGCAAGCGTCGCCGTAAGCAGCCCGGACGCCTGTGGCGCAGCTTGTCTTGCATCGGCGCGCCCGGCTCGGTTACGCTCGCGCATCGCCAACCGGCCCCGATCGCGCAATCGCAAGGAGTGTCAGCGCAGTGCTCAGGATCGCCGTCTGTATCAAGCAGATTCCGCTAGTCGAAGACGCCAACTTCGACCCGATCACCAAGACCATCCGGCGCGACGGCATCAACGTGATAAGCGCGTTTGATCTGCGCGCGATCTCGCTCGCGGTGGAATTCAAGCAGAGCCTCGGCGCCCACGCTACGGTGGTCACAATGGGACCGCCGCAGGCGCGCGGGGCGCTGACCGACGCGCTGGCGATGGGGATGGATCGCGCGGTCCATCTGGAAGATCGCGCGTTCGCCGGCTCCGACACGCTGGCCACCGCGCGCACGCTTGCCAAATGGCTCAAGCGCGAGAATTTCGACCTCATCATGCTCGGCAAGTACTCGCTCGACGCCGAGACCGGACAGGTCGGTCCCGAGATCGCCGAGCTGCTCGGCGTCGCGCAAATAACCGGCGTGCGCAAGGTTCGTATCGAAGGCCGCGCCATCGCCGCCGAGCGCGAAAGCGACGAGGGCTACGACGAGGTCGAATGCGCGATGCCCACGGTGCTGACCTGCGCCGAGCGCGTCGCACAACCGATCCGAGTGAAACCCGAAGCCGCCGAGCAGGCAGGTGCGAAGCCGATCGAAACAGTGCGCGCCGCCGCGCTCGATTCCGACCTTGCGCACTTCGGCGCGGCCGGATCGCCGACCTGGGTGCAGGAGGTGCGCGCGGTCCAGACCAGCCATCCCGCGTGCCGCATGATCGACGCCGCCGACCCCGAGCGCGCGGCGCGCGAAGTGGTCGCGGCGCTGAACGCGATGGGCGCGCTTAAGCGCGAGGAGAAGTCGCGCCGCCCAGTGGGCGCTACGATTCGCAAGCCGGCGCGCGGGCGTGATTTGTGGGTCGCATGTGAAACCGACCTTGCGGGCGCGGTTACGCGCGCCAGCCTGGAGTTGCTCTCGCACGGCAATGAACTGGTCGCTCGGCTCGGCGGCGCGCTGGTCGCGGTGGGTTTTCCCGCCGCGCTCGCGCGTCACGCGGAGTTGCTCGCGAGCTATGGCGCCGACCATGTAGTGGTGCTCGATCATCCGGTACTGGAGTCGTACACGCCCGAGGCCGCGGCCGAAGCGATGGCGCATCTGGTGCGCGAGCGGACGCCGTGGGGCGTGCTCCTCAGCGCGAGCGAGCGCGGCCGCGATTGGGGACCGCGGCTGGCGGCGCGCCTGGGCCTGGGACTCACCGGCGACGCAATCGGTATCGAGCTCGACGCCGAGGGACGGATGGTCGCGCTCAAGCCGGCCTTTGGCGGCAACATCGTGGCGCCGATCCTGTCCAGGACTTTTCCGCAGATGGCGACGGTGCGCGCCGGCGTGCTGGAACTCGCCGCGCCCAACAGCACGCGCGAGGCGGCGGTCGAGACGGTGCGGCCGCTGCTCGCGGCGGTGCGCGGCCGAACGACCGCGATGCACTCGCTGCTGGATAATTCGATCGCGCCGCTGGACGGCGCGCACGTGGTGGTCGGCGTCGGCATGGGCGTGGGCGGACCCGAGGGCGTCGCGGCAGTCAAGGATTTCGCGCGCGTGCTGGGCGCCGGGATGTGCGCGACGCGGCGGGTGACGGACCAGGGATGGATGCCGCGACAGTTGCAGGTCGGGCTGACCGGAAAGGCGATCGATCCGCGGCTATACTTTGCGATCGGCGTGCGCGGCGCTCCCAACCATACGGTGGGAATCAAACGCGCCGAGGTCGTGGTCGCGATCAACAACGACGACGAAGCGCCGATCTTCGAACGCGCGACGCTGGGTTTGGTCGCCGACTGGTCAGTAATTCTCCCTGCACTCGCCGACGCATTTAAATCCCAGTCTTCAAAATCTTAGGCTTCCGTTTGAAACCGGCTCGCTCGCCAGGCGTATACGACGCGTGAATCGCTCACGATTCGCAGTCACGAACAGCGCGCCTACATCGTGGTTTGCTTGAAAACCACCTCAAACAATCTCAGAGAAGCCGTAGACCCGCTAAGCGATGTCTAATTAGCAAGCTTGACCGCTACGCTACATTTACTTATATAGTAGGCTGCGGCGAGGAAGTCTGAGGCTTTCTCCGGTTGGATGTTTTGTGGAGGGCGGGTGTGGTGGTGGACAATATTGAATTTACAGCCGTTCGAAAGTGCTCACCTGCGAGCGGCGACGCACCTTCCGAAGCAACATTTATTTTAATTCGTGCGGGTCTGCTTGTTCGCGAGAGTTTTTTGCTCGCGACAGGTTTGATCGAACATAGGTAGCCGATTCCGCCATGGGGCGAACGCGCGGCACGACTCCGCGTGTGTGGGGAGGAAGGATAATGGGGAAGAGTTGGTCGGTACTACTGTCAGTTATATTTTTCGTCAGTGTGTCTTCCACGGCCTTCGCGGCGTCAGTGGGCGGGACGGTGGCAAGCTCGCAAGGGCAACCACTAAGCGGCGTCCAGGTGATCGTGAAGGACGCCAGCGGTCATGTGATCGGCCAAGGCGCGCCTGGCAGCGGCGGAGTCTATGACATTCAAGGCCTGCAGCCCGGCAATTACAACTTCACTCTCGATCCGGGTTCATCCGGATATCAAGGTCAGACCGTCGCTTCCTATGTTGGCCCCGACGGGATCTGCCTTAACTGGGGGGTTTCGACGACTTCGCCGGCAGTAGCCACGGCGCAGCCGGGGACCGCTTGCGATCCGCCCGCAGCGGCAGCGGCTGCAGGAGCAGCAGCATGGGATCCGGCACCTTGGGTCGGCGCGGGAGCCGTACTGGTGGGTGGCACCGCGATCGGACTCGCAGTTGGGCTGGGGAGCGGATCGGAACACGCTCACAGGACAACTCCGTCGACCGGCCAGTAAAATAGCCCGCCGCGCCGGTTTCGAATCGTCGGGCGCTATTGGTCTTGGATAGCTCTGAGCTACCACAGTTGTCATCGACTCAATCTGGACTCCCTCTGAGCGCCCTTGCGAATGTTAGGCTCGGACGATTTACTGCGGCTCGCGCTCGCGTACCGACTTCAGTAAATCAAAATTCTAATTCCGCCCGTCGGCGTTGCGACGGTGCAACGGCAGGGTGCGGCGCGGCCACGGGATTATCTGGGCGAAAGCGAGCTTAGTTTTCGGCTACTGCTCTGACGATCACCTTGCGCTCTCTTTTAGATGCAATCTGCCATTTGTGACGTTATCACTATGCATAAGTTTCGGTTTGCAGCTGAATTAACCTTTTGACACTTGCCATCTCCTGTATGACGTTCGGTGCCCAGCTCTCGATTTGTGGCACGAAATTAGCGCTACGCCCGCCTGCGATCGCCACCTTTGGCTACGCAGGGGGGGTTACGATGCTGGGCAGGACTACAACTCTACTCACTTCTCTCGCGCTGGGCGTTTGCCTGTTGGGGACGAGCGGATGCTTCGTGACGAGCATCGGCATGGACAGGCCCGAGGTACGCGCGCAGACCGATTTTGGGCCGCCTGAAACGCTGCGGGTGTGCGCGCTGCTCGACGATGGGATAAGCCAGCGCGAGGCTCAGGCGACGCTCGCGGATTACTGGAATCGGGATCAAGCGTCGAAGTACAATCTCTCGGTCAAGATGGTTTCGTACTCGAGCCTCCCGCGCTCGATAGATCAATTTTTCCATTGGCAGATCGGCCATCAAGTGGCCATGCGGCAGATCCCACCCGGATGCGATCGCATGATGTACTTCGTCAATCGCAACGTGCTCGACGTGGCGTGGTCGGTGCCCGAGCTGTACGGCGCTCCCGAAGTGCTCGGCGAGGTCGACGACTACACGATGACGCGGGGGTACGTAGTCGATCGGATTGCAAGCCTGAATCAGGTTTTGATGTCGCCATGGTTCTCGCCGTCCAAGGTCGCGCGTCACGAAACCTTTCACATGATCGGATGCGGACACGACATGGTTATGGATCAGTGTTACAAGCATATCGCCGAAGCCAAATGGGTCGAGAATCGACTGCGCGACGCGGGCTGTTACGAGAAGTCGGGAGTCGAAGAATTCTTCCCATCTTTCTCGCACGCGGGGGACGGGCCGATCCTTCTGACACGGGCGCAAGCCAATAGCATCCTTGGTCTGGAGAAGGATTTGTCGTTCAAGAGTTTCACGGATTGCGCGCGCTACGCGGGCCTCCCCCTCGATAAAAACGGCAAGATGGAAGTGGCTTGGGCGCAGGACTGGATGGACAAGGCGATCCGCGAGGCGCATCGGGAAGCCACCCAACCGGTCGTGGCAGCGGCCTCGCCCGTCGGTCGGACGTTGGACCGCGTGACTGCAACCTCGACTGAGGCGCCGGCCGCAGCGGCTTTAGCGCCGCAGCCGGCAATGTCGCGCGATAAGCAAGCGGCAGTGCCCGGCCCGACCGCATCAGTCTCACACGCCGATACGGCAGCTGGTACGGCGCCGCTCGCGTTCTCGGCGGCTTATCTGGGCGGAGCGCCTCTGTCCCCGAGCACCGGTTCTTATCGTCCTCGCACCTAGTCGAGCGCTGGCGGACGAGTGCTTTGGTCTCAAAAGTTAGCCGCAGGCGAAGCGCGCTGGCGAAACCGCCGCTTCTGTAACGCCCTGTTCGGCGAGGTCGGAAGGAACGCCGCGTCTGAGCGCAAGGCTCGCGGTGAGCCGACCCATCGACGGCGAAGTCTCGATTCCGTAGCCGCCCTGCCCGGCCAGCCAAAAGAATCCCTCAACGCGCGAGTCGTAGCCGACGACCGGGCATCCGTCGGCCACGAACGAACGCAGGCCCGCCCATTTGCGGTTGATATGCGCGACCGGAATGCGCGCGGCGCGCTGAATCCGGTCGACCGCGAGCGCGACGTCGAAGTCTTCGGGCTGAGCGTCGCACGGCTCCATCGGCGTTTGATCGGCCGGTGAGCCGAGGAACTTGCCCGCGTCGGGCTTGAAATAGAATTCCTCGCCGACGTCTATCACCGACGGCCATTTCGCGATGTCGGCGCCAGGCGGCGGATCGAAAATGAACGCGGTGCGCCGCTTCGGCACCAGGCCGATGGGAGCCCCACCGGCCATCGCGCCCACCACGTCGCACCATGCGCCCGCCGCGTTGACCACGACTGGCGCGGCGAAGTCGCCCGCCGCGGTCCTCGCGATCCATCCATGGGAATTGGCTTCGCCCGTGCGCTCGAGGCCTCGGAGCTCGGCGTCGGTTAGGAGCTTGCCGCCCCGCGCGCGCATCCCGCGGATGAAGCCCCAGTGAATCGCGTGCACGTCCATGTCCATCGCTTCGGGGTCGAGCACCGCCCCGGCGAGGTAGTCCTCCCTCAGCAGCGGCACGAGCGCACACGCTTCTTTCGGGTCCAAGCTGCAAACGCCGGCGATGTGACGTGACGATTGATCCAGATTCTGTTCGAGCAGCTCGGACTGATCGGCCCGACCGATGAGGAGCATCCCCCGCTCCGTCAGCAGCGGATGCTCGGCGAATCCCGCCGGCGGGTCGAGAAAAAAGCTTTTTGCGCCCCGGCTAAGAGCGCGAATCACCGAGGGCCCGTGGGTCTGGACGAAGAGCGCGGCCGAGCGGCCGGTCGTGTGGTAGCCGGGCTGACTTTCGCGTTCGAGCACCAGCACCCGGCCATGCGCGGCCAGCTCATATCCGGCGGAGGCCCCCGCGATACCGCCGCCTACGACGATGAAATCGTAACTGTCCATTTCTTTGTTGTCGTCCGCTCTTTTATCGCGCCCGCTCGTGGCAGAGATCAAGCCGGTTGCGGAGCCCGGAGGGTTCGGGCTAACGATCCATGCGGCGCTCCAAAACCTGAAAGGACGTGGTGCGATGGCGAGGACGGCGCTTGCATTCTCGGTAATGCCCGACAGCCCGCTCGAAAAGATCGTCGAATGGACCCGGGACGCGGAGGAGATGGGCTATGCCGCGGTCTTCATGACCGAAGCCAACAACGATTCGGTGGCCTGTTCGCTGGCGCTCGGGATGCAAACGCAGCGTATCGGTTTGGGCACCGCGATCACCAACATCTACCTGCGCCATCCGGCGCTCCTGGCCAACGAGGCCGCGACCGTCCATCAGTTCACTGGCGGACGCTTCATCCTGGGCCTCGGCACCGGCCACGGCGAGGGCAATTCGCGCCTGGGGATCGAGATGGGGCAGCCAATGGCGAAGATGCGCGAGACCGTCACGACGCTGCGCAAGATGCTCGAAGGCGGCGGCACCGGGCCCAAAATAAGCGGCAAGCTGCCGCTCTACCTGGCGGGCGTGTCGCGCCCGATGGTGCGGATGGCGGGCGAAATAGCCGACGGAGTGATTTTCAATTTCTTTCCGCCCGCCCGCGTACGCGAAGCGATGGGCGAGCTCGCCGACGGCGCGCTCGCGGCCGGGCGCAACCCGGCCAAGGTCGAGGCGGCGCTGTTCGCGACCGCGTTTATTGCGAACGACCTCGAAGCGGCGCGCCGTCCGGCGCGCACGCTGCTCTCGCGCTACGGGGCGTTGCGCTTTTACGGCAACATGATGGCGAAAGCGGGCTTCGAGCGCGAGATCGCGGCGATTCGCGCGGCGCGTGGCGACGCCGCGCTGGCGCTCGCCGCGGTGAGCGACGCGATGATCGACGCGACCTTGCTGGTCGGCTCCGAGGAGCGCGTGCGCGAGCGGCTGGCCGAGCTATGCGCGCCGGGGATTGGTACGGCGATCGTGTTCGTCAACCCCGTCAACGAATCGCGCGATGCCGCGGTTCGCCGGCTGATGCGCGCGCTGCGCCCCTAAGGGCGCAGCGCGCGCATCAGCCGGCCCCAGCGCAGCGCGCGCCGTCCGGGGTTGCGGCGTGAAACGCCGCAACCCCGGACAGCGCGCTGGCGGGAGTGGCGTGTGTTCGCTGGGTGGCCGCCGCAGCTTCGCTGCGGCGGCCACCCCACGAACGCGCTACGACGGCGACGCCGGCTGCAGCATCGCGAAGAAACCGCGAATGCGTTTGTAGTTCACGCCGAAGTCGCCGGTGCCGTCGCGCGAGCGCGACCGCATCTCGATCAGGCTGCTGTTCGCGTCGGGGCCGGGCCGCACCTGTATCACAAAATCGTCGCAGAAGCGGAACAGCTTGGAGATCTCGATGCCCTCGATCGTGTGCGTCGCCGGATCGTCGTACACGATAATCCATCCCGGCATCGTGCTGGCCCCCGCCTTCACCTTGGCGAAGGCGTCCTCGGGTTTTTCGTCGAGCCGCAGCGGATCGAGCTTGGGATACTCTTTGCTTTGAACCGGCTCGAATTTCGCGCGGTCGTACTTCATCGAATCGGCCGACAGCTCCGGCGGACGGACGAACGCCGGCGGGTTCGTGTAGTCGGTAGTGATGTCGTTGATCTCCGGATACGGCATCGACATCCAGCGCCACATCGTGAAACCAACCGGGACGGCGACCAGCAGGCTCAGCACGATACCGGCGACGGCCTTGGGCCGCCCGGGCCGGCGCTCAGGGGCCGACGTGCGCGCCAAGCCGACCAGTCCGAACAAAAGGGCCAGGATCGCCATTGCAAAACTCAGCAGGAACATCGAGAAGCCGGCCATCGGCAAGACCATGCCGAGATGGGCTCCCAGGAGGCCGACTCCCAGCAGCACTGCCGCGAGTATCGCGTCCAACATCGAAAGCCAGGCCGGAATCATCTTGTTTCTCCTTGACTGGGCGGCGCGCCGCGACGCGCATCGTGTCCAGCACTAGTGAACCCGCCGGGCGCGCCAAAGTTCCCGCGCCGCCGCAACCTGCTTTTGACCCCCTCGCGACGAACTACGGCAACTGAGCGATCCGTTACAGCAATTGCGCGGTAAATACAAAACGTTTGCGCATCGGGGCGCGCGAAATTGCCCGTCACGCCCCGCTCGGATAGGCTGGAAGCCGAGGCCGCCGGGCCTCTTCTCTTAGGCATGAAGAGCATTTCGGACCGAATCGGGCTTTTGCGCGACCGACTGGCCTCCCGGATCGTCATAATCGACGGCGCGGCGGGCACGTCCATCCAGAACATGCATCTGAGCGCCGCCGACTTCGGCGGTCCGCAGCTCGAGGGATGCAATGAGAACCTGGTCCGCACGCGCCCCGACAAAATCCGCGAATTGCACGACAGTTTCCTCGACGCCGGCGCCGATCTCATCGAGACCAACACTTTCGGCGGCGCCTCGGTCGTGCTAGCCGAGTACGGCCTCGCCGAACGCGCGCACGAAATCAATCGCCTGGCCGGCACGATCGCGCGCGCGGCTGCCGACGCCGCCAGCACCTCCAAGTGGCCCCGCTTCGTGGCGGGCTCGATGGGGCCGACGACCAAGGCCATCTCGGTCACCGGCGGCATCACTTTCGACCAGCTCGCGGACGCCTACCAGGAGCAGGCCGAGGGCCTCATCGAGGGCGGCGTCGATCTGCTTTTGCTGGAGACCGTGCAGGACACGCTCAACTGCAAGGCGGGCCTGGTCGGAATCGAGCGCGCGATCGCGAAAACCGGCGTCGAGGTCGCGCTCGCGGTCTCGGGCACGATCGAGACGATGGGCACGCTGCTGGCGGGGCAGGATATCGAAGCCTTTTACACCTCGCTGGCCAATCGCGGGCTCATCTGGATGGGGCTGAACTGCGCTACCGGCCCCGACTTCATGACCGACCATCTGCGCACGCTCTCGGAGATCTGCCGCTTCGACGTCGCCTGCGTGCCTAACGCGGGCCTGCCCGACGAAGAAGGCCATTACAACGAGTCGCCGGAATCGCTGGCGCGCAAGCTCGAGCGCTTCGTCGACGCCGGATGGGTCAACCTGATCGGCGGATGCTGCGGCACGACGCCCGAGCACATCCGGATGCTGGCGCGGATGGCCGAGGGCAAGCGGCCGCGCAAACCCTCGAGCTTGCGCCGTTCGGTGGTGTCGGGGATCGAGGCGCTGGTGATCGACGAAAACACGCGCCCGGTGATCGTCGGTGAGCGCACCAACGTGCTGGGGAGCCGCAAGTTCAAGCGGCTGGTCGCTGAGGGCAAGCTGGAGGAAGCGGCCGAGGTTGGCCGCTTGCAGGTGCGCCGCGGCGCGCATGTGCTCGACGTCTGTTTGCAGGACCCCGACCGCAACGAGATCGCCGACCTCACCGGCTTTCTCGAAATTGAGGTCAAGAAAGTCAAAGTTCCGCTGATGATCGATTCGACCGACGCGGTCGCGCTCGAAGAGGCGCTTAAGCGCGCGCCGGGCAAGTCGATCATCAACTCAATCAACCTCGAGGACGGCGAGGAACGTTTCCAACGCGTGGTCCCGCTCGCGCGCCGCTACGGCGCGGCGCTGGTGGTCGGCTGTATCGACGAGGACAAGCAGCAGGCGCAGGCGATAACGCGCGCGCGCAAGCTCGCCATCGCCGAGCGCTCGTTCAAAATTTTGACCGAACGCTATGGCGTCGAACCCGAGGACATCATCTTCGATCCGCTGGTCTTCCCGGTCGGCACGGGCGACCGCAACTATATCGGTTCCGCCGTCGAGACCATCGAGGGCATCGCGCTCATCAAGGCCGCGCTGCCGCGATGCAAGACCGTGCTCGGCATCTCCAACGTCTCCTTCGGCCTGCCCGGGGCGGGGCGCGAGGTGCTGAACTCGGTGATGCTCTATCACTGTGTGCAGGCCGGGCTGGACCTCGCGATCGTCAACTCCGAGAAGCTCGAGCGCTACCACTCGGTGCCCGAGGAGGAGCGCCGCCTGGCCGAGGATCTGATCTGGTGGCGCGGCGACGATCCGATCGCGGCCTTTGCCGGCTATTTCCGCTCGCGCAAGGCCAAGCCCAACGTCGAGCAGCGGCGCTCGTTGCCGCTGGACGAGCGCCTGGGGCTCTACATTCTCGAAGGCTCCAAGGAAGGTCTCGTCGAGGACCTCGACGAAGCGCTCGGCGCGCGCTCGGCGCTGGAAATCATCAACGGCCCGTTGATGAAGGGGATGGACGAAGTCGGGCGGCTGTTCAACTCCAATCAGATGATCGTGGCCGAGGTGCTGCAATCGGCCGAGGCGATGAAGGCCGCGGTCGCCCATCTCGAGCCGCACATGGAGAAGGCCGACAGCGCAAGCCGCGGCACGATTGTGCTCGCGACCGTCAAGGGCGACGTCCATGACATCGGCAAAAACCTGGTCGACATCATCCTGAGCAACAACGGCTACCGGGTCGTCAACCTGGGCATCAAGGTGCCGCCCGAGGAATTGATCAAGGCCTGCAACGAGCATCGCCCCGACGCGATCGGGCTCTCCGGGTTGCTGGTGAAATCAGCGCAGATGATGGTGGCGACGGCGCAGGACTTGAAGAGCGCGGGTATCGGATGCCCGATCCTGGTCGGCGGCGCGGCGCTATCGGCGCGTTTTACGCGGATGAAGATCGCGCCCGAGTACGGCGGAATGGTCGCCTACGCCAACGACGCGATGGAAGGTTTGGACCTCGCCAACCAGTTGATGGATGAGGAACGGCGCGCCGCGCTGCGCAAAAATCTGGAGGCCGAGACACGAAAGCTGCTCGCGAGCGCGGCGAAGCCCGCGGCGCCCGCGCCGATGGCCGGCCGGCGCGCGTCCAGCGTGCGCCAGGACGTCGAGATCCCGCTGCCGCCGGATTTGAAGCCGCACGTCGTGCGCGGCTACGACCTCGCCGAAGTCTTCCGTTATATCAACCCGGTGATGCTCTATACGCGACACCTGGGGCTGCGCAACTACGATACGGCGCTCGCCAGCGGCGACGCGCGTGCGAAGGAGTTAACCGCGGCGGTTGCTGAGGTCGAAGAGGTGATGCTCGGGCGCGCGGATATCGCAGCGAATGCGATCTACCGCTTCTTTCCCGCGCGTTCCGACGGCGACCGCACCGTGATGATCTACTCCTCCGATGGCAAGACGGTGCTCGAGAGTTTGATCTTCGGCCGTCAGAGCGACGAGCCCGGCCTCAGCCTTGCCGATTACGTCGCCCCGCGTTCATCGGGCAAAATCGACTACCTGTGTATGTTCGTGACCACAATCGGCGCGGGCGTCCGTGCGCTGGCCGACGAATGGAAGGACCGCGGCGAGTACCTGCGCTCACATATCCTGCAAATCCTCGCGCTGGAGGGGGCTGAGGCTTTCGCCGAGCTGTTGCATCAGAAGATTCGCCAGATGTGGGGCTTCGGCGATCCGCCGGGGATCACGATGAAGGAGCTGCATCAGGCGCACTATCACGGCAAGCGGTTCTCCTTCGGATACCCGGCCTGTCCGCGCCTGGAGGACCAGGAGAAGCTTTTTCGTTTGCTCGAAGTCGACAAGCACGGGATCGGCCTCCAGCTCACCGAGGGCTTCATGATGGATCCCGAGAGCGCGGTGAGCGCGATGGTCTTTCATCATCCCGAGGCGCGTTACTTCAGCCTTTCGGCCGCCGATATCGAGGCGCTGGAGCGCGAGCTAAGCTCCGCGCCGGCCGACTCGCCGCTCGCGCTCGCGTCACGCTAGCTCTTAGTTCAAGATCGCCTCGATTTGCGACGCGGCCTAAGGACGGCGGCGGCGGATTTCGCACGCACGCGGGAACGCGATCGTGAAGGTCGAACCCTCGCCCTTGCGGCTGGCGGCGGAAATCTGCCCGCCGGCAAGCTCGACGCACTTGCGCGCGAAGGCCAGGCCCAATCCCGCACCTTCAAAGCGCCGGTGATGGCCAGTCTGCTCCTGCGAGAAAGGCTCGAACAGCCGCGGCATGTAGTCGTTGTCGATGCCGATGCCGGTGTCGCGGACTTCGAGTTTCAGCGTGCCGCTGCTGTCGCGATCGAGGCCGAGGACGATCTCGCCGCGGTCGGTGAACTTGATCGCGTTCTGGAGCAGGTTGCTCAGCGCACTTTGCAGGCAGTATTCGTCGAAGCGCACTGTGGCGTCGGATTCCGCGATCTCGAGCCGCAGCTTGAGTCCCTTCTCGGCCGCCAGCACGTTGAAATCGTTGGCCTGGTCCTCGATGAACGGGGCGAGCGCGATCGCCGAGGGGTTGAGCGTCAGCGCCCTGGCTTCCATCCGCGAGTAGTCGAGAATCTGCTGGATGGTCTTCAGCAGGCGGCGCCCGGCGCGCCCCAGCGCTTCGAGATAGGCGTCCTGAGTATGGTCGCCGATATCGGCCAGATGCTCGCCGACGAGATCGGTGTATCCCAGGATGACGTTGAGCGGGGTGCGAATCTCGTGGCTGGTGTTGGCGAGGAAGGCGGATTTAAGGCGCGTCGACTCCAGGGCGGCGTCGCGCGCCCGGGCCAGCTCGAGATCGGCTGCGCGACGCTCGCTGATGTCGCGCAGGATCGATACCACGCGCACGCCGACACCCAGATCGACCATCACCGAGGAGAGCAGCGTGGGCACGGTCCTGCCGTCGGCGGTACGCAGATCGGTCTCGAAATTGCTCAGCGCCTCGCGCTCGCGGAGTTCGCGCGCGAGGCGGCGATAATCTTCCGGATTCGCGAACAGCGCGAGCGCCTGCGGATCCTTGCCCAGCACCTGCTCGTGGCTGTGGCCATAAATGCGGCTAAAGGCGCTGTTGACGTCGACGATTCGGCCGTCGTCCGGGGTCGCGATCACGATCGCGTCGTGACTGCTGTCGAAGATGCCGTGAAATCGCCGCTCGCTATCGCGCAGCTCATTCAGCATCCGCTCGCGCGCGGTAACGTCGCGCCCATTCGCTACCAGGCAGGATGCTCCTTTGACGTCCAGCGCGGAGCGGCCGCTCCACTCCACCACCCGCCACGACCCGTCCTTGTGACGGAGTCGGGCGCGCAGCATCCGCTCCTCCGCGCCCTGCTCGGCGATGCGCCGCAGATCCTGGGTAACCGCTTCGCGCTCTTCAGGATGGCAGAAATCGAGAGTGCTCCTGCCGACCAACTCTTCGACCCTGTAGCCGAGAATCCTTTCCGCTGAAGCGCTGACGAACTGGTACCGGTGCTCCAGGTCCAAGACCACTATGAGATCGTTGGTGTCTTCGATGAGCGAGCGGAAGTAGCGCTCGCTCGCGCGCACCTCCTCCTCGGTTTGGCGCTGCCCGATCGCAAGGCCCAGGATATTGGCGACCGATTGGAGGAAATCCACCTCGTCATGGCTGAACTGGCGCGGCTGCGCGTCGTGGATGGCGAGTACGCCGAAGGGATGTTCGCGGCCGTGGATTACCACCGTCACGCCGCTCTGCAACTCCCAGCGTTTAGCGATCAAACTGCGCAGGCGCTGCTCGCTGCTGAAGTCGGTCACGATCACCGGCGCGTTAACCAGCATCGCGTAGCCGGCATCCGAGCGAGCGCCAACCTCCGCCACGATCGTGCGCACCACGTCCGCTTCCCATCCGGAGCCAGCCTTGCCGACCAGCGTCTCGCGGTCCGGTCGCAGCGCCATCACGGTGGCATACGAAGCCTGCAGTGTTTCGCGCACCAGGCGGGTGGCTTCGTCGAACAGTTGCTGCAGAGTGCCGCCGAGCAGCGCGTGCTGGCTCAGCGATGCGATGACCGACTGTTGAAGAGCATAATCGTCGCGCGCATTGCTGGCGTCTTTTATGTCTTGGTCGACCATCGCCGCATCGCTCGCGTGCAATGATCAATGGAAGATCGTTATGGACCCGACTACGTGAGCCGTGTGGTCACCGCACGAGTTTTGCTTTTGGTAACTTAGGTTACTGTCTAAGCGCACCTAAACCAAGGGCCATGTAACCGGTTTCGCTAATATTAACCGTCGTCGCGGCGGCCTGGCGCAGCGAGACTGGCGTCAGCTCACTAGCGGCTTGACGGTCGCGGGAGCCGGATGATAATAATTATCATCTGGCAGGCGGGGCAAAATCGGCGCGCAGGGAACCATCCGAAGGTTCGGGCGGTTCAGGGTCGAGCGATTGAGCCGTTCCGTAGCCTCGCGATGACGTATCGCGCAAACGTGCGGAGCAATTTACGCCGCCTGCTATGAACCACACACACGTTCAGGGAGAGAATAACGATGAAGAGTCTGAAGGGAACCAAGACGCACGCCAATCTCAAGGATGCTTTTGCCGGCGAAAGCCAGGCCAACCGGCGCTATCTGTATTTCGCCAAGATCGCCGACGTCGAGGGTCAGCCCGAGATTGCAGGGCTGTTCCGCGACACCGCCGAAGGCGAGACCGGACATGCCCACGGCCATCTCGACTATCTCAAGCAGGTTGGCGACCCCGCCACCGACCAGCCGATCGGCGACAGCATGCTCAATCTGAAGTCGGCCGTCCACGGCGAGACCTACGAGTACACCAACATGTATCCCGGGATGGCAAAGATCGCCCGCGAAGAGGGCTTCACCGAGATTGCCGACTGGTTCGAGACCCTGGCCAAGGCCGAGAAGTCGCACGCCGGGCGTTTCCAGAAAGCGACCACGACGCTGTAACAGGACGCTTGCATGATATGCGCCGCGCGCACGCGCCGGCGCCTCACGTCGATCAGGATTCCGGCCCGCCGGACGCGCTATCGGGCGCCTGGCGGGCCGGGCTTGTGCCGGCATCGCCGCCGCCGCTGCTCGACCGCAACTTCGATTCGCCATCCGAGAGCCGTTTCAATGAACCGTATCCAGTCGCGACCGACCGACGCTCTTACCTACAATCCCAACGAGCCCAAGTACTGGGAGCGCGCGAAGCTCGATCTGGAACTCGAGCGCGTCTTCGACATCTGCGCGGGCTGCCGGCTGTGCTTCAACCTGTGCCCATCGTTCCCGGAATTGTTCGGCGCGCTCGACCAGACCGACGGCGATGTGCGCAGCCTGAGCGCGGCGCACAAGCAGCGCGTGATCGATTTGTGTTACGGCTGCAAGCTGTGCGAGGTGCGATGCCCGTACACGCCGCACGACGGCCACGAGTTCCAGCTCGACTTCCCGCGCCTGATGCTGCGGGCGCGCGCGGTCGAGGGCCGCGAGCATGGGCTGAGCATGCGCGAAAAGATGCTCGGCAATCCGGACCGCCTCGGCAAGCTCTGCAGTATGGTTCCGAAACTCGCCAACTGGGCCTGCCGCAGCCCTTTTCAGCGCGCGATGATGGAGAAGATGCTCGGCATCTCGCGCGCCAAGCAACTGCCCGAGTTCGCCGGCGAAACGTTCGAGGCGTGGCTCGAACGCACAGGTATCCCAGCCGCGCCCGCCGAGCCTACGGCCAAGGTCGCGATCTTTCATACCTGTTTCGTCAACTACTACAACCCGGCGCCGGGGCGCGCGCTGGTCGCCGTGCTCGCGCGCAATCGATGCGCGATCGCATCGCCCGAGCAGAACTGCTGCGGGATGCCGGCGCTTGACGGCGGCGACGTCGCCTTTGCGCAAAAGCTCGCGCGCGCGAACGTCGCCTCGTTACTCCCGCTGGTGCGCCAGGGATACCGGGTCGCCGCGATCAATCCAACCTGCTCGCTGATGATGCGCAGCGAATACCCCGAGCTGCTCGACACCGCCGAGGGCCGCGAGGTGGCGGCCGCTGTCGCCGACCCGCACGAGTTGCTCTACGCGCTCAGACGCGGAGGCAAGTTCGATAGCGAGTTTCGCACCACTCCGGGCAAGGTCGCTTATCATGTGCCGTGCCATCTGAAGGCCCAGAACGTCGGGCTGCGCTCGCGCGATCTCATCCGTTCCATCCCGGGCGCGGAGGTCGTGACAGTAGACGCCTGCACGGCGCACGACGGCACCTGGGCGATGAAGAAGGAGTTCTTCGAGCTGTCGATGAAGTGGGGCGCAAAGGCGTTCGCGGGAATCAAGGACGCGGACGCGCAGTTGTTGGCCACCGATTGTCCGCTGGCCGCGATCCAGATCGAGCAGGCCATCGGCGTGCGCCCGCTCAACCCGATCGAAATACTGGCGCGGGCTTACGAGGCCGACGGCTTCGCCGAGCCAGTGCCGCCGCCGGAGCCGCCAGAGCTGCCGGCCGCCGAGGAGTCAGAGCCGTGAAACCCATAACTCCGCTCGAAGTGCTACCGGTGACGACTTACGATCGCGTACGGCCGCTGCTGCGCCCGCTGTGCATCGCCGAGAAGGCGCGCCGCCGCCTCGCCGTGGGCCCGCATCTCACGCTGATGTTCGAGAACCGCCAGACCATCTGGTATCAAATCCAGGAAATCCTGCGCACCGAGCGCATCTTCGAGGACGCCGCGATCAACGCCGAGGTCGATACTTACAACGAACTTCTCCCGCATCCGGGCGAACTCTCCGCCACCCTGCTCATCGAGTATGCCGAGCCGGTCGAGCGCGACGCCGAACTCGCGCGCCTGGTGGGCCTGGAGCGGCATCTGTGGATGGTCCTCGACGGGCGCCGTATCGGCGCGCGCTTCGATGAGCGCCAGATGTCACCCGACCAGATAAGCGCCGTCCAATTCATCGCTTTTCCGCTCGGCGCCGACGCTGACCGGTTCGGAGAGCTGGCGGCCGCCGGCAAGGTCGCGATCGAAGTCGACCACCCGCATCTCTCGCTGCGGGTCCCGATCGAAGGCCCGCTCGCAACCGCACTAGCCGACGATTTAGGCCCTGATTAGTCTGCTTTTCTTCCTCGCGCCAAGGGCGCCGTAAGGGGGAACCCGCAAGGTCGATCGCGCAAGGGCGATCGATCGACCGGCTTTGCTTGATGAGGGCCGCCTCACGCGGAACGGCGCTTTTTTGGCTATTCCTGATTTGCATCATATACCTGCTTGAGGTATATTCAAGTTGCTTTTGTATGTCTAAAACATGTTTACATGACTGTTGAGACATCAGCGGACTTCTTGCCACACAGGGCATATTTATGCGGAGTATAAATCCTCAAACCACCTGTTTCGGCATAGGGGCTCTCTTTTCGCGTGTGTCTTGCAACTTGGGCGGCTGAACTAGCTTAATGACCGCGATTACCGAGAAGCTTAGCATCTGCACCGTCACCGCCTTCGGCTTGGTTGTCGCCCTTACGCCTGCGATCAGAACGCTCACCCGGCGTTTGAACATCGTCGCACCGCCCTGTGAAGAGTCGGGCCATCCGGAGCCGACGCCGGTACTCGGCGGCGTTGCGATTGTGGTTGCCGTAATCGCGGCGCTCGGCCTGGTGGGCGAGTTGCCAGTGTGGATGGTGGCCGGGATGCTGACGATGCTGGCGGTCGGGGCCCTCGACGACGCGGTGGCGTTGACGCCGTCGCGCAAGTTGCTCGCACAGATAGCGGTGGTCGCGTTTTTCCTGTGGGCCGGACCGCGAGCGCCCGAGGTCACGCGATGGCCGCTGGTCAACCTGGGGCTGGCGGGCTTCTTTATGGTCGCCGTGATCAACGCCTTCAACCTGGTTGACGGGCTCGACGGACTGGCCGCCGGAGTTGGAATTGCCGCGATGAGCGCGGTAGGCGTCGTTGCATGGTGGTCGCGCGACGTGGCGCTTGCGTGCGCGGCGTTGGCGGCCGGGGCGGCGTTGAGCGGCTTTCTGCTATTTAACTTTTATCCGGCATCGATCTTCATGGGCGACAGCGGCGCGCTGCCGATGGGTTTCCTGTTGGGCGCGTTGGCGCTTGGAGGGGCCGCGCTGCAGCAAAATTCGCATCTTTCGATCGCGGTCTTTCCGGTGCTGGTGATGCTGGTGCCGCTGCTCGACACCGCCATCGTTACGGTGTCACGGCTGGCCACGGGAAATCCGATTTCGCGCCGCGGCCTCGACCATTCGCATCATCGCCTGCTGATGCTGGGGCTGACCGTGCCGCGTGCGGTGGCCGTAAGCTGGGCTCTGGCGGTGACGGGCGCGCTGCTGGCGGCGGGCGAGAGCCTGCTGTCGCATCCCTATGTGCTGAGCGCTCTGCCCTTCGTGATCGCGGGAATCGGCGTGATAGGGCTGTTCATGGTTGACCTGACTTTCGAGGGCAGCGCGCCGGGCGTGGCTTACGGCTATTTGCAGGGCCTCGCCCGTTACATCCTGACCCTCGGTTACAAGCGGCGCCTGGCGGAGGCGGTGCTAGATTTCGCATTGATCCCAGCGGCCTATTTTGGCGCGTGCCTGTTGCGCCGCGATTTCAAGCTGAACGACGCGTTGCTCCTGTCAATGATGGGGACCACTCCGATATTTTTCGCCGCCACCTACACCGCCTTCGCGCTGACCGGCGTCTACCGGGGCATCTGGCGCTACGCCGGTATCGCCGACATCATCCGCTTCGCCAACGGCTCGCTGCTGGCCGGCGTCCTGGTCGCAATAGCCTCGATGTTCATCCGGCTTGAGGTTTCGGGCTCGGTCGCCGTCCTGTACGTGGTGCTGCTGTTCAACCTGCTGGTGTTCACGCGGATGTCGTTTCAGATCCAGCGGCGCACGCTCGCGCTGTTCGCACTGCCGACCGAGCGCGTGCTGGTCGTCGGAGCGGGACGGATGGGCGAGGCCGCCGTGCGCTACATCTTCTCGGGCAGCGACCGCCGGGTACGGCTCGTCGGTTTCGTGGACGACGATGGCTTCAAGGACGGTAAGCTGGTACATGGGCACCAAGTGCTCGGTTCGCTCGACGATCTGCCGCGGATTTACGCCGCTACCGGCTTTCACCGGATCCTCATCGCCGCCGACGCGATCAGCGAGGACCGTCTCACGATGGTCAAGGCTTTCACCGACGCCCATCATATACCGCTCCAGCGCTTCTCGATCGAAGTCAACGAATTCGTACCGGCCATCGCAAACGGCAGCTCTAACGGCGATGGCAGGGGCGATGGCGCAAGCGATAGCAAGACCGATAGTGAGATTGCGGCCACCGAGGCGCCGCCGGGGTCTGTCGTACGGCCCTCGATCGCCTGAGGAGCCTCAAAGGGCCGGGCGCGCCGCGGCGCAGGCTCTCGAAGGCGTTTTTGCCGCAGGACGCTAGTGTGCATTGCCATCTTCTGGCATTGTGGATGCAGCGGAGCTGCCGGATTTGGCGTCTAGGCGTCTGGCGGGGTGTCAAAACGAGCGTCTAAAAAGGGGCTGCGACAGTGATGAACCGCGCACGCAAGCCAGTGAGGATTGTGCCCAAGGGGTGGGGGCGCGAGGTGTGGATCGTCAACGGCGATCTCTACTGCGGCAAGATCCTCGAGATTAGCAAGGGCAAACGGTGCTCGCTGCATTTTCACAAGCTCAAAACCGAATCGTTCTACTTGCGCGCGGGCCGGCTCAAAGTCCGCGTCAAGGAATCACCCGACTCCGAAGTTATCGAGGAGTTCGAACTCGCCGCCGGCGAGTGCATGGACGTTCCGCTGGGGCTGGTGCACCAGATGGAAGCGCTGGAGGACGCCGAGTTGTACGAGTTCTCCACCCAGCACTTCGACAGCGACTCGCATCGTCTCGTCCTCGGCGACTAAGCGGCGCTCACGGGACAGGAATAAAGTTGATGGCCAAAGTTGCTTTGATAACCGGGGTTACCGGGCAGGACGGCTCGTACCTCGCGGAATTTCTCATCCAAAAGGGCTACGAAGTGCACGGCGTGGTGCGCCGCACCTCGAGCTTCGCCACCGGACGTATCGACCATATGCGCAAGGGCTTCGGCCCAGGTCCTTCGCCGCTGCAACTGCACTACGGCGACTTGGGCGACGGCACCGGGATGCGCGCGATCATCGAGCAGGTGCGCCCCGACGAGGTCTATAACCTCGCCGCGCAATCGCACGTGCGCATCTCCTTCGATCAGCCCGAATATACCGCCGACGTGGTTGGGCTCGGCGCGCTCCGCCTGCTGGAGGCGCTGCGCGATCACAACAAGCGCCATGGCCGCGCGGCGCGCTACTACCAGGCGGGCTCGTCCGAGATGTTCGGGCGGGTGGCCGAAGTGCCGCAGCGCGAGACCACGCCGTTCCATCCGCGCAGCCCCTACGCCTGCGCCAAGGTCTACGCCCACTGGCAGACCATCAATTATCGCGAGGCCTACGGACTGTTCGCCGCCAACGGAATCCTGTTCAACCACGAATCGCCGCGGCGCGGTGAGAACTTCGTCACCCGCAAGATCACCCGCAGCGCGACCCGCATCAAGCTCGGCATGCAGGACAAGCTCGCGCTCGGCAACCTCGACGCGCGCCGCGATTGGGGCTTTGCCGGCGACTACGTCGAAGCGATGTGGATGATGCTGCAGCAGGAGAAGCCGGACGATTATGTCATCGCCACCGGCGAAACCCATTCAGTGCAGGATTTTCTCGAGCGCGTGTTCGAGCTGCTCGAGCTCGACTGGCACAAGTACATCCAGACCGATCCCCGTCACCTGCGCCCGGCCGAGGTCGATTTGCTGCAGGGCGACGCCTCCAAGGCGCGGCGTCTGTTAGGATGGCAGCCGCGAGTCGATTTCGAGCACCTGATCGAGATGATGGTCGAGGCCGATCTCGAATTGGCCGAGAGCGAACGGCGCAGCCGCGGCCGCTAACGCTCGCGCGAGCGCACGGGAGCAGAGGGCCGTTCACGAACGGCCCCCTACGCTGGAAAAAGCCGCGCCGATTTCTCCTTCGGTCTTCCGCTCCTTCTGAATTTCTCCGCTCGAAATGCCTGGACGTTTCTAACCACCGATAACGCCGCGATTGCAAATCGATTGGCCTTGCCCTCGAGGGCCATTTCGCGAAAGATGAATCCGAAAGCAGCGGTACTTTACAATATGGCCCAACGGCAACGCAGATTTTCGGCCTTCATGGTGCGCGGCGCACTCGCGCGGCACTCGCTCAACGACGAGAGCGGGGCCTTTCCCGAAAGCTTCGCGCTCACGCGACTGAATGACGCCGTGCAGTGGGCGCGCAAGTACTCCTTTTTCGCCTATCCATTCGTCACCGCCTGCTGCGGAATGGAATATTTCTCGGTCGCCGGCCCGCGCTACGACCTCGACCGCTTCGGCGCCGCGCTGCCGCGCTTCACTCCGCGCCAGGCCGACCTGCTGTGGGTGGTCGGCACCATCACCCAGCGCCAGGCGCCCATCCTGCGCCGCGTGTGGGAGCAGATGGGAGACCCGAAGTGGGTGATGTCCTTCGGCGCCTGCACCAGCTCGGGAGGTCCCTACGACAACTACGCCGTGCTCCAGGGCATCGACCGCATCATCCCGGTCGACATCTACATCCCCGGATGTCCCCCGCGTCCCGAGGCCGTGCTCGACGGGTTGATCAAACTGCAGTACCGCGTCCAGAACGAACGTCAGCCACATCTGTGGTCCAGTCTCCATGGCAGCGGACGCAAGCTCGACTAGCGCGGCGAAGCCCAACGTTCCGCACGCACCCAAGATCGTGAAAGTCACGGTCGACGGTCGCGCGCTCGAAGCGCCCGAGGGCACGCCCTTATTGCAGGTGATGCTCGACGCCGGGCTCGACATCCCGCACTACTGCTACCATCCCAAGCTCAGCATCGACGGCAGCTGCCGCCTGTGCCAGGTGAAGATCGAGGGGATGCCGAAGCTGCAGATCTCGTGCAACACGCAGGTGCGCGACGGGATGATCGTGCATACGGCAGACCCAGAGGTGGCGCTGGCGCGCCGCGGCGTGCTCGAACTGCTGCTGATCAACCATCCGCTGGACTGCCCAATCTGCGACAAGGCCGGCGAGTGCTGGCTGCAGAACTACGCGATGCGCTTTGGCAGCCGCTACGCGCGCACGCTCGAGCCGCGCCGCAAGCATCAAAAGCGCCTCGACATCGGCGAACGCATGCTGCTCGATCAGGAACGATGCATCCTGTGCCGGCGCTGCGTGCGCTTTTGCCGCGAAATCAGCAAGACTGGCGAGCTTGCGGTTTTCAATTTAGGCGATCACTCGGTGCTCGACATCTACGACCGCCGTCTCGACAATAACTACTCCATCTGCACCGCCGACATCTGCCCGGTCGGCGCGCTCGAAAGCAAGGACTTCCATCATCGTATCCGCGTGTGGTTTCTCCAGGAGACCGCGAGCGTATGCCCCGGGTGCGCCAACGGCTGCAACATCATGATCTCGGAGTATCGCAACAGCATCTGGCGATTGATTCCGCGCCGCAACGACGCAGTCAACGACACCTGGATGTGCGACCAGGGGCGGCTGGATTACAAATTCGTCGACGCGTCCGATCGCCTGCGCACGCCGATGCTCGCGGAGAACGGCGCGCTCGTCCAGTCGACGTGGCGCGACGCGCTCACGCGCGCGTCCGCGGCGATCACGGCGCTCAAGGCGCGTCACGGCGACGGCGCGATGGGCGCGGTCGTCTCGCCCCATCTCACCGTTGAGGAGAATTTCTGCTTCGGCGAGTTGATGCACGCGGCCGGGGCGGGCAAGCTCGCGATGGCGGTGCGGCGCGGTCCCGCCGATGATTTCCTAATCAAGGCCGAAAAGGCGCCGAACGCGCGCGGCGTGCGCGAGCTGGGACTCGTTAGCGGCGACGACGACGGGATTGGCGAGCTGATGCGTGCTCTGGAAGCGGGCGAGCTCAAGGGCCTCTACCTTTGCGGTAATGATCCGAACGACCTGCTCGATGTGCTCGACGCGCTTGCGCCCGGGCGCCTCGCGGCTATCCTGGGGCGGCTCGAATTGCTGATCGTGCAGACGCTGAAGCTCGACCCGCGCCTTAGCGCCGCAACCGTGGTGTTTCCCACTACGACCTTCGCCGAAAAGGACGGCTCGTTTATCAATCACGCCGGTCGCGTGCAGCGCATCTACCAGGCGATCGAGACGGGGCCGGGGTGGCTCAGAGATGGCGATATCTTCACGCGCCTGCTCAACGCGATCGATGGCGGTGAGCGCCGCTTCGACGCCGAGGCGATGTGGGAGCCGATAGGGCGCACGCATCCGCGCTTCGCCGGGATTTCGCTGGAGACCCTGGGCGCCAGCGGCACGATGCTGGACGCCGCGGGCGAGCAGCGCCCGGGCGACCTCTGAATCGCTTGCCGTCGGGCGATCAATTGACGCACTCTGTGTTTGCGAACTGGCCTTGCCCGCCGGCGAACAACCGCAGGGAGACAAACAGTTATGGCGACCGTAGCGGTTTCTGAACTGGGTGGCCTCAAAGGCTACCTCGCGACTCATCGCACGCTTGAGACCTACCCGGTCGGCGCGCATCGGTGGGCGATGCTGATGCTCACCGTGCTCGCCACGATCGTCTCCTTCTACGAATTCCAGTTCGCGCCGCTGTTGCCGCTGTGGATTCCGACACTGCACTTCAGCCTGGAAAATTTCACCGTGTTTCTGCTGTTCGCGGTGCTGCTCTCCGGCGGTTCCGCGATGATTGGCGGCCCGCTCGCCGATCGCCACGGCCGCATCATCGTCATCGACGTATGTCTTGCGATCATCATCGTGTTGACCTTCGCCAATCTGCTAATGACCGGGTTCTGGTCGTTCGTGATCATCCGCGGCGCGATGAATCTGACGGCGGGGTTGATGTGGGGCGCGCTCGGCGGTCTCACTCGCGATATGTCGCCGCGCGTGAGCCGCGGTGCGGCTTTCGGCTTGCTCACGGTCGGCGCGGTCGGCTGCATCTTTCTGTGGAACTTCATCAGCGGCGAGACGCTGCCTGTCTTCGGCACCTGGCAATCGCAGATTTGGATCATGGGATTGCTGTCGATCGTGATGTACATCCCCGTCCTGCTGTGGCTTAAGGATCTTCATCCGAACTTGCGCCTGACCATCGTCGAGAGCGAGACGACGGCGGCCACCTCTACCGCGGAGCACCTGCGTGAAGTGCCGATGGAAGTTCCGGCGAGCGGCGCCGCGGCTTTCAGGGAGTTGCTGAGCCGCTGGGAGGTGTGGGTCCTGGTGGTCGGCGCCGTGGCCTTTTTGACTCTGCCGATCACGAGCCAGACGTTTTTCCCTGTGATGTTTAACCGCGCATTCCATTACACTCCGGCTGAGGCGGCCAAGATGGCGTCGTACTTCTGGCTGCTCAACCTGTTCATGCTGGTGCCGGCCGGATTGCTCTCGGACAAGCTGCGGGTACGCAAGCCCCTCGTGTTGATCGGCGACGTCGCGGCTATCGCGGTGCTGATCTGGTGGATCGGTACGTTCTCCAATCCATTGCCGCCGTTCCAACTCGGCGCGGTGATGTTCCTGCTTGGCGGGCTGGTCGCGTTCGCCTTCATCCCGTGGTGCGCGCAATATTCGGAACTGCTCGAGGACATCTCGCCCGCGCTGCAGGCCAGCGGATGGTCGTTCTTCCAGTTGATTTATCGCGGCTGGATAGCTATCTCGGGTCCGCTGGTCGCTTATGTTTCGAGCCACTACGGATGGGCCGCATGGATGTGGGTGGCCGTGGCGGGGATGGCGACGCTTATTCCCGCGATGCTCGCGATACGCGGTGGTTGGGTCCCGGTCAAGGCCGGTAAGGTCTCGGGCGAGCATGCGGCGCCCACGGCGCGACCGTCGCCAGCCTAAACTGATGCGGCGAGATTGATACTGCGACCCTGAAACTGCAATCTGAATCCTGCAAAGCTGATACTGCAAGCTGATACTGCAAGCTGATACTGGAAAACGGGTAAGGACTGTCCTCCGGACAGAATGAAACGAGCCAGATGGCGGTTCGAATAGTAAAGGTCGCGCGGCCGTCGCCCAGCCTGATCGCGCCGTATTCGTTGCGGGCGGTGCTGGTGGGGCTGTGGGTCGCCATGGCCCATCTGCTGCGCAACCTCTTTGGCTTCATACGCGGGCGCCAGGACTTCACCGTTTATTTTCCGGAGCAGCGATTTGTGCAGCCGCCGGCGATGCGCGGGATGCCGGTGCTGGTGCAGATGGAAAACGGCAAGGAGCGATGCGTCGCGTGCGGGCTCTGCGAATGGGCCTGCCCCACCACCTGCATCACGATCTTTCCCGCCGAGACCGCTGACGAGGTCGAACGCTATCCCGAAATTTTCGACATCGACATGTCGCGCTGCATGTTCTGCGGGCTGTGCGAGGAAGCCTGCCCCGAAGAGGCGATCGTGATGAGCCGCGAGGTCGAGATCGCGAGCTACTCGCGCCGCGGCTCGCTCTGGCACAAGGCCGATCTGCTGGTGCCACAGGCTCGCCTCAAGACGCGCACCGATTTCCTGCGCGGGCACTACGAATAAGAGCCTGAATAAGAACCGATGAGCGCCGCCGAAGAACCAAAAACACCCGCACCGCCCGAGCTTTCCGCGCTGTTGCAGAAAGTGACCGCGCGGCTCGGCCCGCTGGTCACCGAGCATCAGAGCTTTCGCGGCGACGACTGCATCCACGTCGCGCGCGAGAATATTCTCGAAGTGGCGCGCGCGCTCCGCGACTCGCCCGAGCTAGGCTTTGACCTGCTGCTCGACGTCACCTGCGTCGATTATTTCGGTCAGCCCGACGGCTTTCATAACGCGCCTGAGGTTTGGGATCGTAACCACAATCTGGTGCGCAAGCGCGCCGAGTGGCGCCATCGCGTCAACCTCCCCGCGCGCGGCGACGCGCCGCGGTTCGCCGTCGTCTATCACCTGGTCTCCACCCGCCTGCTCCATCGCTTGCGCGTGAAGTGCCGGGTGCCCGAGGACAATCCGGTGATCGCGAGCCTGAGCGCGCTATGGCCGGGCGCCAACTGGCTCGAGCGCGAAACGTTCGACCTCTACGGCATCCGCTTCGACGGCCATCCGGACCTTCGCCGCATCTATCTCTACGACGAATTCGTAGGCCATCCGCTGCGCAAAGACTACGCCAAACACGACGAACAACCGATTCAAGATTATGTCGGACCGGGAGCCAACGAACCGCGCCGTCCCCACTGACCTGCCACCCGCCGATCAGTCGCGCGATCTGCTGACGCCGCTGATGCGGATGCAGATGGGCCCGTCGCATCCGGCGACCCACGGCACGGTCAAGATGGTGCTCGACCTCGACGGCGAGCGCGTGGTCAAGGCCGACATCCAGGTCGGCTATCTCCATCGCGGCTTCGAGAAAGAGTGCGAGACCGGCTACTACTACCAGAACATCCCGTATACCGACCGGCTGAACTACAGCTCGCCGATGCTCAACAATGTCGGCTACTGCCTCGCGGTCGAGAAGCTGATGGATCTGCGCACGCCGCCGCGCTGCGATTTCATCCGGGTGATCGCCGGCGAAATTTCGCGCATGAGCGATCACTTCCTGTGCCTGGGCGCGATGGCGCTCGAGTTGGCGGCGATGACGCCGTTTCTCTACCTGCTCGAGGCGCGCGAGCTGATGTGCGATCTGCTCGATGCGCTCTGCGGCGCGCGCGTCACCACCAACTACATCCGTATCGGCGGCGTCTCGGCCGACCTGCCCGAGGGCTTCGATCGCTTCGCCGGCGAGCGTCTGGATCGTTCGCTGGTCCTGCTCGGCGACGCCGACAAGCTGCTCACGCAAAATCCGGTTTTTCGCGAGCGCGTCGAGGGCACCGGCCATCTGGCGCCCGAGATGCTAATCGGGCACGGCGTGACCGGTCCGCTCCTGCGCGCGGGCGGCGTGGCCTACGACGTGCGCCGCGTGCACCCGTATCTCGTTTACGGAGAGTTGGACTTCGACGTTCCGGTCGGCGAGCACAGCGACAATTTCGATCGCTACCTGGTGCGCCTGGAGGAAATACATCAGAGCCGCCGCATGATCGCGCAGTGCTTCGAGAAAATTCCCGGCGGACCGGTGAACTCAGATGACCCTCGCGTGCGCTGGCCGCGCAAGGGCAAGGTCTTCGGCCGGATGGAAGAATTGATCGACCAATTCAAGCTGGTCACCGAGGGCGGACTCATCCAACCGGGCGAGGTCTACCACGCGGTCGAAGGCGCCAACGGCGAACTCGGCTTCTATATCGTGAGCGATGGCACCGGGAAGCCGTACAAGTGCCGATGCCGCGCGCCGAGCTTCTCCAATATGTCGGCGCTGGAGAAGATGATCACCGGCGGGATGCTAGCCGACGTGGTGCCGACTTTCGACTTGATCAACATGATCGGCGGCGAGTGCGACCGCTAGCGCGCCGTCGCCGCGACAACAGCTCGAGCATGAAACACGATGGGTTTGTCGGCTGAAACGCAGGAAAAGATCCGCGCCGAGCAGGCGCGTTTTCCCAACCCGCGCGGTGCGCTGCTCGCGGCGATCTACCTCGCTCGCGACGACCTGGGCGCGCTCGGCCCCGAGGCCTTCGCCGAGGTGGCGCCGCTGTTCGGGATGCGCCCCAACGAAGTCGCCGAGGTCGCCTCTTTCTATTCGCTCTTCAACCTACCCCCCGCGCAGGCGGTCATCCAGGTCTGCACCAACCTGCCGTGCTGCCTGCGTGGTGCGCGCGGCCTGGTGCGTGAGCTCGAGGGCCGGCTTGGAATAAAGTCGGGCACCGCGACGCCCGACGGCCGCTTCGCGATCGTGGAAGTCGAATGTCTCGGCTCGTGCGCGACCGCGCCGGTCGTGCAGGTAAATCGCAATCCTTACCTCGAAAACGTCACGCCGGAATTCGCTGCGAGCCTGCTTGAGTCACCCGACGCGGCGCGCGCGGCGTTTCGCCCTGCGCCGGTTATCTCGCGCGTTCCCGAGGGTGTCGAGGGTTACCTGCTGCCGCGCGGCGACGAAAATTGGCTGACCCTCGAGGAGTACCGCGGGCACGGCGGGTTCGAAGCGGTGCGCAAGGCGGGCGCGATTGCTCCCAAGGACCTCGCCACGCTGGTGAAGGACTCTAACCTGCGCGGCCGTGGCGGGGCCGGTTTCGTCACCGGGCTCAAGTGGACGTTCATGCCGCCGCGCGACGCGCGGCCGCGCTACCTCGCGGTCAACGCCGACGAGAGCGAGCCCGGCACTTTCAAGGATCGCCAGATCATGGCGCGCAATCCGTTTCTGCCGCTGGAGGGAATCATGATCGCCGCGATGGCGATGGAGTCCACCGCGGCCTTCATCTACATCCGCGGCGAATACGTCGAGGAGTTCGCGGCGATGAGCGCGGCGATCCGCCGGCTGTACGAGGCCAAAATTCTCGGCGACAACGCGCTCGGCTTCAACCGCCGCTTCGACATCACTATCCAGCAGGGTGCCGGCGCGTACATCTGCGGCGAGGAGAGCGGGATGCTGGAATCGATGGAGGGGCGCAAGGGTCAGCCGCGCAAGCGTCCGCCCTTTCCCGCGCAGGTCGGATTGTGGGGCCAGCCGACCACCGTCGACAATATCGAGACGCTCTCGCACGTGCCCGCGATCGTGATGCGGGGCGCGCAATGGTTCCTCGACGAAGGGGTCAAGAATGCCTCCGGCCACACGCTGTTCGGCGTGAGCGGACACGTCAACAATGCCGGAATCTTCGAGCTGAGGCTCGGCGTGAAGCTGCGCGACCTCGTCTATAAGCACGCCGGCGGCGTTATCGGCGGCCGGGCGATCAAGGCGGTGATTCCGGGCGGCGTCTCGATGCCGGTGTTGCGCGGCGATCAGATCGACGTCGCGATGGATCACGAATCGCTGCGCGCGGCCGGTACGCTGATCGGCACCGGCGGCGTGATCGTGATGGACGACCGCACCTGCATGGTGCGCACGGCGCTGGTGGTCGCGCGTTTTTTCGAGCACGAATCGTGCGGGCAGTGCACCCAGTGCCGCGAGGGCACGGGATGGACCTACAAGACGCTCCGCCGGATCGAAAGCGGCGAAGGCGCGCCGCAGGACCTGCAGACCCTGGCCGACACCTTCGATTTCATGGACGGCAAATGCATCTGCGCGCTCGCCGACGGCGCGTCGTGGGCCGCGCGCGCGTTTCTCAAGCAGTTCCGCGCTGACTTCGAGGCCCACATCGCGGAGCATCGATGCCCCTTTCCGGAGAGCTTCGAGGTATGAACGAGCATCGGCCAGCCCGCAACGCGATCGTCGCAATCCTCGGCACGCCCGACCGCACGGAGGGCAGTCTCGACGATCCGCGCGAGCGCGAAGAGGACGGCGTGCTCTTCAACGAGAAATGGATCTACGCGGATCTGCATCGTGATCCGGCGGGCGCCACGATGCGCACAGTCTACTGGATGCGCTACGATTTTCGCGGCACCGCCGTGCGCAACAGCGATGCTGAGCCGTGGCGGCCCGACGCCGCGCTCGTGGAAGTCGCCGCCAAACGGGAGGCCCGTCTCCCGCCGCTCGATCCGTCGCGCAATCCGCCGCTCGCGCCGAGCACCGAGTATCGCCCGGTTTCCGAGTTTACCGGCGAGTCCCCGCTCGGCGGCGAAATCCAGACAAACAAATCCTGATTCGAATTCCCTGACGTCCGAGCCGCGCTCAAACGCCGCACGGTAGGGAATTTTTTTACCCGCGCAACGCGCGATCGGTAAGTGCGTTACCATAACGCAATCGCGCGATCGCGGACTAAGGCGCGAATTTCGTCGAAGTAACAGGTGTAACGAATTTGTTCGTAGTCAGAACGCGTGCAACAAATTTTCAAGCATCCTGCGGCGTTACGTCCTTTGATCACCATTATGCGTTGGCACAAGAGGTGCACATTTCAGTGACCGACGGACGAACAAACAAAGATTCTCACTTCGTCTGACAGCAGTGGCATATATGGAGGTCACATGATGCGGAAGCTTATACATACCATGACGCTGGCTATTGCAGGACTTTCAATGGTCCTGGCGACCGGATGCTTCAGTTACCACAAAACTGAAACCGAAACTCCGGCACAGGTCGCACCGTCGGAGCCGCCGGGCCAGAGTACAACGACCAGTACCACTACGCAGTCTGATGATGGGAGTGTGCGGCAACGATCGACCACTACCTACGCGCCGTAAGCTGATGGGATGAGCCGGATGGCCGAACTCGATGAGGCCCAAAGCTCTTTTAAGAGTTGGGCCGAAAACGAAACTCGGCCGTCCGGCATGGGTGATAGTACACCCGCCGTTGAACCGAACGCATTGGACTAGCGCGCTACAAGAACTCGAGCCTGGGATAAACCTCAGCGGCTGTCACTTCTTACAGCGCTCGCGGAACCAGGAACACCGGAGTCATCGACATGCGAGGTGTCGGCGAATGAGGTCGAGGAGTGCGACGCAACTCGGCCGGCACTCGTATGTCCCGACCGGGACAAATAGATCTTCTGGCCCGGATATATTCTGTTGATATCAATTATCTGCGGGTTGTCGTCTATGATCTCATTGAGTGCGCATCGCGAACCAAGATATCGAAGGGCTAATTTGTCGAGCGTATCTCCATACTTCACCAAAATGCTGCGCTGCTGATCGACTTCCTGCTCGACGGAAAGATCTGACACTTGGACCGGTGGCTGGACCTTCCGCTCCTCGTAAGGTTCTTCCTTCGGGCTCTTTTCCTGCTGACTATCTTCCTGCTTCATGGCCGGCTGAGCAGGCAGTGCGGCGGGCAAGACGAGGTTCGCAATATCTTGCTCTCGTATTCCACTATTTTGCTGTGGTGCCTTTTCGGCGGTAGAAGTCAGTACCGTCGACGAGATCCGTGGAGTTCCTGGCGATCCGTTTTCTGAACTCGTATCCGCGGCTGCCCGTTTGACTGGTTAGGATACCAGCGCAGGGATACTTGCGACTATTTGTTTCGCCACGGTTTTAACTGTGGCCTTGGCTGTAGCCTTGAAGGCTGCCTGGGACTCTCGCGCAACGTTTATCGATGCGTCGCCGATAATCCGTGCCGTTTGCGCAGGAACTGCTGCCGATGCGTCGGCGTTGGTCCGCGGCGCCTGCGTAGGCACGGCTCTATAGCCATACCCGGCAAGGAGCAACAGCGCCAATGCGGCGACACCAACATATATAAGCTGCGCTCCCTTGGACGGAATAGTCAGTGTCCATGCGCCGCCTAGTAGCGAACCGCCATGCTCGGCCACCGCCGCCCTGGCGGACTTGAGATCGACCAGCGGCGCTCCGCCAGAATACGCCAGCAGCATAGCGTTATGGCATAGAACGTTAATCTGTCGAGGAATGCCAGCGCTGTGGCGAAGTAGATAGTCGAGAGCCTCCGAATCGAAAATATCCCTCGATCGTCCGTCCCTCGCACGCAACCGATATCCGACGTATTCATGAGCTTCGACAAAACTCAGCCGGTTAAGCACCGAGCGCGCGGCCACCCGCTGATTGAATTGACGCAGCGATGGGCTCTTCAGGCGCAGAGCAAGTTCCGGTTGCCCAACCAGGACGAGTTGCAGATACTTTCCGATCCGCTGGCCATAGTTCGACAATAGGCGGAGCTCCTCGAGAACGTCTTCGCTCAGGCCCTGCGCCTCGTCCACGATTATTGCCAGCCGCTCGTTAGGCATCCGGGCGCCGAGGAAGCTGACTAATGCCTCGATACGGTCCGGCTTGTTCGATTCCATACATGCAATGCCGAACTGCCCGAGGACGACCCGCAGGATGTCTTCGAACGAGAGCTTCGGATTTATCACATATGCGGCGTGCAACTGGGCAAAATTGCGCGCGAGTATGGAAGATACCAGCGTGGTCTTGCCGGTTCCGGTCTCACCGGTGAGCGTCGTAAAGCCGCTTGGTTCGTGCAGCAGACCCCACTCCAGGGCTGCCAGACTTTCGCGATGAGCTTGGCTCAGGTAGAGAGCTTCGGGACCCGCTAAGGCTTCGAATGGCGGACCCGTCAGGCGGAAGTGTCGGTAGTACATGGGCCTCCGGTATGTTGTCGACGCCGACTGATGCCTTCAGCAACCGCCATGCCAGTAGACAGTGGCGAGCGTTATTGGTGGGGGCTTAGAGCTGAAATATGTCGAGGAAACTCCGCCCATCGCCCAAATTTGCTGACGAACGTTTCCTTGCAAGCGTGACAGTGCGCGCGGTCTTTATGCCGGTAAGTTTGTAGCTGTTGCTTTTCGAGCCCTAAACCTTCCGACGCTGAGGACGCCATTTTGTAAAACCTACCTGTTGAAGATATTCCAAATAGGATTGAAAACTTTCGAGTTTAAAACGCATAACGCCAATAGAGCACGCGGAAGAGCTAGATATTGTCATGGGCGACGTCCGGCATAGCTATTGCCGGACGCAGACTATCTGCGGATCAAGGACGAATTCCTGGCCACGGTGTCGCACGAGCTGCGCAATCGCTAAACGCCATTGTCGGCTGGGTCAACCTGCTGCAGAGCGGCAGCCTTGACGCTGCGGGCTCGAAGCGCGCGCTCGAGACAATCGAGCGCAACGTTCATCTGCAAGTCTCGCTGATCGACGAAATCCTGGATCTGTCACGGATCGCGAAGGGCAAGATTCACCTCACTCTTCGTCAGATCAATCTGATACCGCTCATCGAAAGCGCCCTGGATGTGATGCGGCCGCGGGCCGAAGCCAAGAACCTGCAGGTCGAATGGCAATGGAACGGACCGCCACTTCGCGTCAATGGAGATTCCGAACGCCTTCAACAAGTGATCTCCAATCTCATGTCCAACGCAGTGAAATTCACTCCGGCGGGCGGCCGCGTCCGTGTCAGCCTCGAGCCGGGCGTGCGCGAGGTTACCTTGACCGTGAGCGACACCGGCAAGGGAATCGCCACCGAGTTCCTGCCCTTCGTGTTTGATATGTTCAGGCAAGCCGACAGCAGCACTACCAGAGGGCACGACGGATTGGGTCTCGGACTTGCCATAGCGCGCAAGCTGGTCGAACTTCACGGCGGGCGCATCAGAGCCGAGAGCGAAGGGGTGGACAAGGGTGCCACCTTCTCGGTGACGCTGCCGCTGCAGACCGTGCAAGCCCGGCCCGAGCAGCAGGGTGGTTCCGAAATCTCGAATGCACTGGCGGGCACGCTTGAAGGGAGTAGGATTCTCGTCTTTGAAGATCATAGCGATTCGCGCGAGGCGCTCGCGGAACTTCTGCGAAGGCTTGGTGCGGTTACTGTTACCGCGGAGTCTGCGCAGGACGCCCTGACAGCAATCGGGCTTCAGGTTCCGGACGTATTGATAAGTGACATCGCAATGCCCGGACGGGATGGATTTGCCCTGATGCAATCGCTGAACGAGCATCCAGCGAAGAAAGCCGGGAGAATTGTCTCGATCGCACTGACCGGTCTGAGCGATCCTCAACATGCGCGGCGCGCGCTCCAGGAAGGTTTTGACGTATGCATGGTCAAGCCCCTGGATCTCGGGCGTCTGATTGAATACATAGCGTCGGCTGTCAGGCGGATCGCTGAGCAATCGAAGTAAAAACCGGATTGCGGCCAGTAATGAAAATTTTACACACTTCCACAGCCGCAATTTTTTCGGAGCGCACTTTCATGACTGTTTTGAGATGCCTACTAAGGCTAATGGACGCCTACCAAAGCTGAACAAATGGCACCATTGATGCTTGTGTTTTAGTATCATCGCGATCAGGCGAACTGTTCGGTCGGGGCGGGTCAAGAACACGCGGACCGTTCGCATCTGTATCTCGAAAATTGTAACTTTCGCCTCTAACGGGGCGAGGGTCGGAGAAACATCCAAGTGTCTCCAGCCCTACGAACCTATCTGGAAGAAGCGAGCACACATCATCGCCCGCAACGGCGTCAGCTCAGCAGCGAATGCGAACACTATGAAAGCCGGCATCAAAGTACTCATCGTCGAGGACAACGCCGACGCGCGGGAAGCATGGTCCACCTTGATCTCGTCGTGGGGATACCGGGTGGACAACGCGGAAGATGGCGAGCGGGCTTTGCAGTTAATTGAAAGCTCCGACCCGCAAATCCTTCTGCTCGACCTGAGGCTGCCGAAAAAGGACGGCCTGGCGGTGCTCCGCGAAATCCGTGCGAACGGCTGGCAGCTTCCTACTATCGTGATCTCCGGCGAGGGCGATATCGAAGACGCAGTTCAATCGATAAAGCTCGGAGCCTACGACTATCTGCGCAAGCCCGTTGATCCGCATCATATGGAAGTGCTGCTCAACAACTTGCGCACGCATCTGACCGTCAGCAAGGAAAACCAGCTCTTGCGCCGCCGCCTGATGGATGCCGGCGAACTGGGACAACTGATCGGGCAATCGCTCGCGATGCGCCGCGTGATGGCCTCGATCGATCAGGTGGCGCCGAGCAGTGCGTCGATCGTCATCGTGGGTGAAAGCGGCACCGGAAAGGAACTCGCGGCGCGCACTATTCATGACCTGTCTCCGCGGTCCAGCGGTCCTTACATCGCCATCAATTGCGCGGCATTGCCCGAGACCCTCATGGAAAGCGAGTTGTTCGGTCACGAGCGCGGGGCCTTCACCGGCGCGGATCGCCGCCGCGAGGGCTGTTTCGAACTCGCAACCGGCGGAACTCTCCTCCTCGACGAGATCGGCGAGATGAAGCCGGAATTGCAAGCGAAGCTCTTGCGGGTGCTCGAGGAACGGAAGGTTCGCCGCTTGGGCGGCAGTGTCGAGATTCCTGTCGACGTGCGCGTGCTCGCCGCGACCAATCGCAATCTGGAAGGGCAGCTTCGCGACGGAAAGTTCCGGGAGGACCTGTATTACAGACTCAATGTGTTCACGATCCAACTTCCGACACTACGCGAGCGGGCCGAGGATGTCCCGATCCTGATCGAACATTTCCTTCAGCAACTTGCTCCGGCCGCTGGCAAGTCGGTGGTGGGCATGGAAGCTGACTGTCTCGAGTTGCTCAAAGCTCAGCGATGGCCCGGCAACGTGCGGCAGTTGCGCAATGTGATCGAGCGGGCGCTCATCGTTACGCGCGGGCCGATGATCTCGACGGCAGACCTGCCGGAGGAGATCACGTTCGATATGCCAGAGAGCGCCAAACCTCCCCTCGCTGCGGGCCTCAAGCCTGAAAATGGCCACGGCCATCCCGCTCTGGATGTGCACGTGGGGATGTCGCTCAGCGCGGTTAAACGCGAGCTCCTTCTGCAGACGCTTAAATTTACTGGCGGCAATAAGGCAAAGGCCGCGGAAATTCTGGGCGTGTCGTTGAAGACCCTCTACAACCACCTCAAAGAAGAGTAGTCCGGCCTCCGGACAAATCCCCTAAGCCGCTTGGCTAAGGTCCGCTCCAGGACGTGGACCGAAAAGACGCAGACCGAAAATCGGGGCTTTCGATACGCCGAAACCCTGGTTCGGCGCGTGTCTACAGCTCCCATCGCAGTCCAGCTATTTCAAACCTGTCCTCGCAAAAGTAATTTGTACCAATCCATGAGCGCAATACGCGCGGTCATGCCTCACAAATTCAAGCGATTGCCAACCAGGACAGCATTAGAATCCGTCGGCACGGGATTTTCATATAGTCAGGTTGAGTTTAGAGGCCGTCATGATTTCGTTTATCCGCGAGAAAACGACAAGGCTGATCGCCTTGGCGGCCGATCTTTTTATGGAACTGCGCGTTAAACAACCCCGATTACGGTTAGTGACAATGGCGACAAACAGTAAATCCCGAAAATACAGCAAGAAGGCTTCCTCCAAAGTTGGGCGCGCGATGCATGAAATGAAGCGTGCAAACTCAAGTCTGGGAAGTCAGGCAAAAAGGTGAAGAGCCGCAAACAGGCAATCGCTATTGGCCTGTCCGAAGCCCGCAAGTCGGGAGCAAAAGTTCCCTCGCGATAAAGAACTTCGACGGGCGCGTTCGTTCATCGAGTTTTTTGGAGAATAAGAAAAATGTAAAATTACAAATCGTGGGCGATCATCTCTGTTGGCGCGTTGGCCGTCGGTGTTTGCACGGCATGCGCTCCGACCACCACCAGGGAAACCACCACCACAATCGAATATGGCGCAGCGCCGGTTGTGACGCCTCCGCCCTCGTCGTCATCGGAGACTACTACCACGACGACTACCTCGAGCCCGGATGGCGTAGTACAGAAGCGGTCAACCACGACGTATTCACCTCTATGACCGAACCTGATTAGTCAGTAAGCCGGCAGTAAGCCGGATAGGTAGTCGTCATCGATTGAGCTGAGCGTGTTAATCGAACCGCGGTCATCAGGGTCCTCCTTTGGAGGGCCGATGATCGCGGGCTCGCCCGGACTCGCACGCCCCGACAGGTCAAATATGAGCGATCTTTATAGGCATCCCGAAGAATACGACCTGGAGCACCTGGGCGACAGCGAGGACGTAGAGTTCTATGTGTCGCTGGTGCGGAGGCTCCAACCCAGAAAGGTCCTTGAGCTGGGCTGCGGCACGGGCAGAATCACTTTGCCTCTGGCAGAGCAGGGAGCGCAGTTGGCCTTTGACGTAACCGGCCTGGACAGTCAGGCCGAAATGCTCGAGACGGCTAAAAAACGTCTGCTTGAGGCCCCGCCTAAAGTACATGAAAGGCTCCGGCTGATACAGGGCGACATGCGAACCTGGCAATCGGAGTCGGCATTTGACCTCATCGTGATTCCCTGCTCGTCGATCAGTCACCTGCTCACTCTTCAAGACCAGCTCACCGTGTGGAACCAATGTCGGCGCAATCTCAGACCGGGCGGCCGATTTGTGGTCGAAATAACCATGCCCAACATGGCCACATTCGCGGACTCGTTCAACGTTCCGCCGCGCGCCCTGGTGGAGATCGACGTGGATAAGTCGGATGAATCCGACGGGGTCAGGTTCATCCGGCGGAAGACCTCTCGCTATCTAAGCCATGAACAGTGCGCGCAAACGCGCTTTTTGTACGAGAAGTACCAGAACGGACGCGCCATCGACGGTTATATCGATGACTTTGCGGGCCACGTCTTTTTTCCGCGAGAACTACAGTTGCTCTTCCTTCACACGGGATTCGAGGTCGAACAAACGTTGGGCGACTACCGAGGCCGGCCGCTCAAACCGAATTCACCTCTAATCATCATGATTGGCAAGCTGGCCGGCGATGACGTCGCGGACAACCGCTCGCGCCGCGATTGAAGAACAAAGAGGCTCTGCCGATGCCTGTCCGAGACGTGAAAGAGAACGATCGAGCCGCGCCCGAGCAACCCCCGCGGTCACGCGGGGCGCGGTTAGCACCGTGGTTGGGGGTGGGGGTCGTTGGGTTTGTGGCAATCCTGATGGCAGTATCGTATTTGCTGGATCCGACGATACGCTCGTGGGCCGAACGGAACCTGAACGCGAGGCTGAAAGGTTATGAAACCCACGTCGCTGGAGCGCACTTGAACATACTCGACGCCGCGCTCACCTTGCGCGACGTCACACTGATCCAGAAAGCGCATCCACAATCTCCCGTCGCACACTTTCCAATCTTCACCCTGGAGATACAATGGCGCGATCTGTTCACCGGGCACGTCGTGGCAGACTTGTCTCTCTTTCATCCGCGGCTGCATATCGATCTTATACAATTGCGTACTGAGTACACCGACAAAGTGCCCTTGAGCAAAAAGGGATGGCAGGACGCCGTAGAAAGCATCTACCCCATCAAGATCAACCACTTCACGATTGACGACGGTGACGCCATTTACGTGGATACGGATCCAAACCGGCCGCTTAGACTCGAGCATCTGTACGTCACTGCGGATAACATCCGAAATACACGATCGGCCGCCACAGCGTATCCGTCGCCCATACAAGCCGAAGCAACTGTTTTCGATGTGGGACAGGCAAGCATCAAGGGACGCGCGAACTTCCTGACCAAGCCAGTCGCCAGCATCGCTGCGCGCTATCATCTGGAAAATGTGCCGCTCAAACAATTCAAGCCCGAGCTCAGCCGGATAAATTTCACTGTTGAGGGCGGCACGCTAGCTAGTGACGGGTACGTCGAGTACGGACCGAAAGTCGAGAGAGTCGAAGTCTATCAGGCCAAAATCGCCGGCGCGCGATTCGCGTATATCCATGCGGCACCCACGGCCGCCGCGGAAGCTCACCGTGTGGCCGCGGTGAAGGCGGGAACCCGGACAATCAACAACGAACCGGAGACGCTGATCAAAATCGACAAGCTCGAAGTTGTTGACAGCCAGGCGGTTTACATCAATGACACCCAGAATCCTCACTACAAGCTATCGATCTCGAATCTTTACCTTGAGCTGACGAATTTATCCAACCATTTCAGCCAAGGCCCTGCACACTTGGTCTTGCGCGGCCGATTCATGGACAGTGGAGTAACCACTATCCGGGGAGATTTCCGCCCCGAGAAAGCAGGTTCTGACTTCGATCTCGATCTCGCGATCCGCGACGCCAGCCTGCCGGCGTTGAATAACCTGTTGCGCGCCTATGGCAGATTTGACGTTCAGTCAGGGCAACTGTCCGTCTTCTCGCAAGTGAAGGTCCGACGCGGCGAAATGAAGGGGTATGTGAAACCCCTGTTTACTAATGTGAAAGTCTATGATCCTGCGAAGGACAAAAACAAATCGGTCGTGCATCAGGCTTATGAGATGGCGGTTGGTGCGGCCGCCAAGGTGGTCACGAATTCATCCACCCAAAAGGTCGCGACCAAGGTTGACCTGTCCGGAAAGCTCGACAACCCGAATGTGAGTACCTGGCAGGCGTTGGTGCAGTTCGTGCAGAACGGATTCGCCAATGCCATCCTGCCAGGATTCGATCGGCAGACAAAAGAAACTGCGCCGGGCTGAGAACTCCCGGCATTCCACGCCTATGCCGACTTCCCGCACCACCTTATTTCGGCGACGGGCGCTTTGCGCTGCTAAAGATCGCCGCTAGACAGCGACGCCCGGTGGCGCATCGTTTACAGGGGGTCTTCTGCCGGGAGCGCGAGCGAGTGTTCCGCGCACACCTGGAGCAACGCGTTTCCCTCCCAGTCATTCGCAAATGCAGTTAGCGGATAGGCGCAGCACAGCGAGAAGCGGTATGTCCTCGCGAGATCATTCCATAGTTGCTCGAGCTGGATTGCAGCCGAGGAGTTGTTTTCGGCACAAAGCAGGGCCACCATCTCGCCGAAGACAGAGACAAAGTGACTCTGGCGCGTGGCTCTGGCTATTACGTCTCCGACCACCTTGTTAAATTCGATTCTGTCCGGCGCCCCATCGACCATAAACCTGGCCAGGGTGTCGGCCGCGTCAAGCGCCACATATCGTCCTTGGGCGCGGACAGACTCGAGATCCATTCCGAGCAGATGAAGCCGGGCTTCCAAGTCCGCGAGATGCGGCCCGGTCGCCACCAAGACGCACGAGCCGCCGATTTTTAGCGCCTTGGCTGCTCGGCGAGAGATCTTCTCGATGATGAAGCTGTCGTTCTCGTAAAACTGGACGAAGTGCACCGGTTCTTCTGGCCGCTGCCGCATCGTGGGAATCTGACGCGTGTCCTGAGAAATCATCTGATATACCAAGTAAGGACCGGTCTCGATTAGTAGCGCGGACTGATTGAGAGCTTTCTCATAGCCTAAAGTACGCAAGTTCTTAATGATTTTCAAACGATTCGGACGCCGAAAAAAAAATCGCCTCTTCGAGGCTCGTTTTCTCGCGCGACTACAAGGTTCGCCGCGTTTCACGTAGGCATCAGCAGTTTTCTCGGACGATTCTCACCAGGGCATCAATATCCAAAGGCTTCCTGAAGGCTCTAACCACTCCAAGATCTGAGACGGCGGAACTATCAAGGGCGCTCACCACGACGACGGGAATTTTGGCCAGCTCCGCAACTTGTAAAAGCGCGTTACGAAATTGTCTGCCGTTCATCACCGGCATAAGAAGGTCAAGAATGATCAGACACGGCAAGTCCGACGTGTGCAGATAGTCCATGGCTTCAACGCCGTTGCTGGCTCCAACAGCATTGAAGCCCTCGAGCTCAAGAATCTGCATCAGGACCTGCCGCGATTCATCTTCGTCTTCGACCACCAAAATCGTATGAGTGTCCATGATATCAGTGCCCGTGAATTGACGCTGTTCTTTTTCAAGCATGCTGCTCCTTTGATAGAGGCAGCTGCATGGTGAAGATCGCGCCCCGGCCTACTTGCCCCTCGGCAATAATCAGGCCGCCATGGGCTTCCACGACACGTTTGGCAATCCAGAGACCGAGTCCCAGACCCTCGGTGTTCGATTGGGATACGGCGCGTTCGAAACGCTCGAAAATGCGCTCGGCATCATCCGGCGCGATCCCGATTCCTTGATCCTGCACCGCCACGCACGCCTTCTTGTCGTCGACCGAGACTGCCACGGTAATCGGTTTGCGCAGGCCGTACTTAATCGCGTTCGAAATAAGGTTTGACACGGCCTGGTCAATCCGAAACCTATCCCAAGTGCCCGCTGCCGCGCCGGTCACCCGAACCATGAGAGGAATATCAGGATGCAGCTCGGAGTATCTGCGGACGATTTCTTTTATCAACTCGCTCAAGTCGAATTTCTCGAGTTCCAACTCGAGCTTGCCTGCACGAATTCGGGTGACATCGAGCAAATGATCAACCAGTGAATTTATCCGGTTCAATTGAAGCCGGAGCTTGTCCAGTATTCCTCGTATATCGTTCCCTGACTTCTGGGGCATCCGGTACAAAAGCTGCAGTGTCAAATGAAAGACGTTCAGCGGATTACGCAGTTCATGAGCAGCTATGCCGACAAAGTCATCCCGCGCTTTGAGCGCTCCGGCCAACCCACGTTCAACCTGTCGCCGCGCCACCAACTCGCTTTTCAAAATATCCAGCTGTTCGTTAAGCTCCCGTATACGGTTAACCGCCTGGTCATCAGAACCACACCGGATGATTATCAGGGCGGCGCGGGCTTCATCAGCCGGTCGCGCACACCAAGCGATTATTTGACAGGCTTTAGGCCCCTTGGGGGTTCGCCATACAATCTTGCCCCCGACTGCGGAACGGCTTTCCGTCCCAAGGCGAAGCAGCGCGGTCACCTCGGTCTCGGAATTTTCCACAAGAGAGGTCAGGCGAAGATTCTGGTCGATAATCGCCAGTCCTACCATCCTGAGGCCAGCGGGGTTGGCATCGGACACGATGCCGTCGGAAGTCACCAGGAAAGTGGATTCGCGCAGACATCCCACTGCATCGATATACGGAACTGCGTCTGTCACATTGACGGCCGATCCCTGGTTAGCTCAGAGGCTTCGCAAATTAAGGTCGCAAGCGCGCGCGGCCGTCCTGCATCTTTGAGTAGCGTGACGGACTGATATTGCGAGAATATATGCCTTGCCTTCGAGCAGTATCTAATGAATCACTATTTTGAAGATACTAAGCACACGAATGATAACGCGGATGCTAAAGCGCATGATTGATTACGTACCATAGCACCAAAACTGAAATAGGTACGCCGAGCAGCCATGCCACCAAGTATCGCATTTATTCACTCCAGATTGAGTGGTGCGGCGCGGCTTCAACAACGGTAACGCACCGTCGCTGAAGGCCGCAACCGTATCCGAGCAACTATTGGTAACGCTCGTTAAGCCATTTACGAATGTCTTCCTTCCGGTCGCCGGTCCGCTCCTGGATCTTGCCGGAGAGCTTGTCAATATCGCCTTCGGCTTCCAGGAAATCGTCGTCGGTCATCCTTGCCCACTTCTTCTTGATTTCGCCCTTGAGCTGATTCCATTTGCCCTTAACTTGATCCTGATTCATTGCGTCTACCCCTTTCATCTGCCCGCGGCAGAGATCGTTGTTGTTGGCGACCGAAACTAAGGAGCAGCAACAACTGTGCCGCCAAAAAACCCTGTTATGAATTGCACGATCACGGTCGAGGTAACGATTGGTGGAAGGTTTTTCCAGGCGCTTGAAAAAAACGCACGTATGCCGGCTCAGGGTTTGAACCCGGACCGCTAACGGGGCGGCTAGAGAGGCGCCCGAAGCGCTCTGGAGGCTGGAGCGCCGGCTATGCGTAATTGCCGAACCGCTCAGACGTCGGGTTCGCCCAACGCCTTGCGCACTGCGGGCGCAAGCTGGTCCATCGTAAAAGGCTTCTTGACCACGATTTCGTCGGCAAGCTTCCCGTTGAGCCACGTGTGATCGACGTAGCCGGTAATGAATACCGCCCTGATTTCCGGGCGTTTGGCGCGCACCCGTTCGAGAAGCTCGATTCCCGACATCCCGGGCATTGAAAAATCGACGATCATCACCCCGATCGCAGGATTGGCGTCGAGCGCGGCGAGCGCGGCAACGCCGTTGGAGGCCTCGATCACGCTGTATCCGCTATCGCGCAACAACAACGCGGTAACTTCGCGCACATCGTCGTTATCGTCAACCAGCAAAAGATTGGGCGCACTCAATCGATCTCCTGAAAAGGAGGTCATCGCGATTCGCGATGACTGGAATTGGTCCAGACGCACATGCTGACAGTCAAACGAGCGTAAGTAAACGGCAAAAAACGGTTCCGTTTTTTCATTGGAAGATCTACGTGGTGCCGCTGTGCTCGACGGCGTTCTTCGGTGAGAGCGAACCCTCCAATGATTGTGTGAACGGCCTTTATTGCCTTCTAATATGTGATTCTGCGTCATCGACGAGGAGGCCCGATTCTTGCTGAACATTTGTTGTGAACTCGTCGATCGCGAGGGCGTACCGCACCGAGTTCTTTGCGGCTGGCGGCGAAATGGGGCGGCGGATGCGCGACTTCGAATTGTCGCGGACGCCGCTCGGTCCACCGGCCTCATGGCCGCAGAGCCTCCAAACAGCAGTCCAGATCATGCTCGGTTCCCGCTACGCGATGTCGATTGGATGGGGGCCGCAGCTGACTTTTTTTACAACGACGCGTACGGTCCGACGCTCGGGACTAAACATCCCTGGGCCCTGGGCAAACCCTCGCGAGAGGTCTGGAGGGAAATTTCGAACGACATCGGTCCTCGAATCGAAGAAGTCGTGACGACTGGGCGCGCTACTTATGACCAGGACCTCCCGCTGATTCTTCATCGCTCGGGATATCCCGAGGAGACCTTCCATACTTTTTCCTACAGTCCGTTGCCCGACGACGAAGGCGGCATCGGCGGACATCTTTGCGTGGTTATCGAAGACACGGAGCGTTTTATCGCCGAACGGCGGTTGCGAGTATTGCACGAGATCGGGGCGCGAATCCCTAACCGACAGACCATCGCAAGCCTATGCTCGGCGGTAGGCGAATGTCTGGCCGGCAACCGACGTGATATGCCGTTCACGCTGATCTACCTGGTGGAGAGCGACGGCGAGCACGCCGTCCTCGCCTGTAGCACCGGAATTGACGCGAATCATCGCGCGGCGCCAGAGGTGCTTCAGTTGGATGCGGGCGGATGGCCGATTAGGCAAGCGCGGGCGGAATCGAAGGCCATGATCGTTGAGGATCTCGCGCCCCGATTCGGCGATTTGCCGACCGGAGGATGGGATATTCCGCCGCATCGAGCGATGGTCGTTCCGATCGCCGAGCAGGCACAGAATCAGCCGGCCGGCGTTATGATCATCGGCCTCAACCCATACCGTCCGCTGGATAGTGCGTATCGCGGCTTTATCGATCTGCTGGCCGGCCAGATTGCCGCAGGACTGGCTGACGTGCGCGCCTACGAACGGGAGAAACGCCGCGCTGAAGCGCTGGCCGAGATCGCTCGCGCCAAGACTGCGTTTTTCTCCAATGCCAGTCACGAATTCCGCACGCCGCTCACATTGATGCTGAGCCCGCTCGAGGACCTCCTGCTGCGTAGTACCCGCACCGGCATGGTCAGCGTCGATCGAGAACAGATTGAGCTGGTACGCCGCAAAGGCCTGCGGCTGTTGAAGCTCGTCAACACGCTGCTCGATTTTTCGCGGCTCGAAGCGGGCAGGCTTCAGGTCAAGCCGTTCAGTTCACGCGAGCTGCTCGCCCGGGTCCGCACCAATATCGATCTTGCCGGCGAGCGCCGGCGCGTCTCGCGGTCCGACTTCCCGGCCGGACAGGAACTGCTGCGGCTTGCCGATGCCGCCGCGCGCGGCGGGCAGCGCGCCGCGACTCTGACCCAGCGACTACTGGCTTTCGCCCGCAAGCAGCCGCTTAGACCCGAACCTCTCGACGTGAATCGGCTCGCGAGCGGGATGTCGGAACTGTTACGCACCACGGTGGGCGACAATATCGAAATCGAAATGTTGCTGGCGGCAAACCTGTGGCGAGTTTCCGCCGATCACAATCAGCTCGAAAGCGCGATTTTGAACCTCGCCGTCAATGCACGCGATGCGATGCCGGATGGCGGTAAAATCACGATCGAAACCGCCAATAGGTACCTTGACGGCGAATACTCTGCGCAGAACGATGAATTGCTACCTGGGCAGTACGTGATGATCACAGTCACCGATATCGGCATCGGGATGAGCAAGGAAGTCATCGAGCGCGCCTTCGATCCTTTTTTCACCACCAAGGAAATCGGGCAGGGCACCGGTTTGGGACTCTCGCAAGTGTACGGGTTCGTCAAGCAATCCGGCGGGTATGTGAAAATCTATAGCGAAGAGCAGCAGGGCACGACGGTGCGGTTGTACCTGCCGCGTCTGATAGTGGCGGAGACCGGCGAGGGTGACTGTCCGCCGCTTCACCGCATCGTCCCCCGGGATTGGCAATGAGACGTCCCGATATTATGCAATAACTATTTGGATCTGGTGCCGCCGAGATAAAGTGCCGCGCTGAACCGGGAGATCTCGATTCCGGCTGAGGAAGAATCGAGGATCGCGGGCGGCGACGGAGCCGCAGCCGTACCACCGAATCGCTCCTCGCCCGTAAAGAGCACAAGCTCGAAGCCCGAAGCGTCGCGTGGCATCGGTACTGTTCGGGTCTCCGGACTCAAGTTGCAAAATAGCAGCGCGTTTCCACCCGACGAATCACCGCGCCGGATGAGCATCCATCGTTCGTCCTCGTTGAAATCAACCTCTGTCAGGTCTTTACGGCAGTTCGACAAGCAGCGATTCTGTTTGCGCAGCAAGATGAGCGCGCGGTTGAGCGCGAGGAACTCCCGATGCGGCGATCGTGCGGTCTCCGCCCAGTCGATTTGCGAGCCGGCAAAGGTTTCGGGCGCCTGCGGATCCGGGAAGGGCCGGTCTCTGAAGAAGGACTCGTATTCACGCCGGCGTCCTTCAGATACAGCCTTGGCCAGCGCGGGGTCGTCGAAGCTAGTGAAATAGTTAAACGGTGCCGACGCTCCGAACTCTTCGCCCATAAAGAGCATCGGGAGATTCGGCGCGCACATCAGGATCACGGCCGCGAGCGTCTGCTGCTCCGGCGTAAGTAGCGCAGAGAGCCGCTTCCCCGCATCCGCGTTGGCAATCTGGTCGTGGTTCTGATTGAACACGACGAATTGCTGGCCGGGATTCGATTTGGATGAAGCGCCGTGGCGGCGCTGGCGATAGATCGAGCGGCGGCCGTCATAGACAAATCCGTCAGTTAAAGCCTTGGACAGATCTCCGATCCGCCCAAAGTCGGCAAAATAGCCATTCCTGGAACCGGTCAGCAGGGCATGCAGTGAATGGTGAAAGTCGTCGTTCCATTGAGCGTCGATCCCATGACCGCCGATCCTGGGTGAATTGATCACGCGTGGATCATTCAAATCGCTCTCGGCGATAAGCCACGCCTCGCGTCCGAGCAAGCGTGCCTGCTGATGAAACGCTTCCGCCATCTCGCGGAGCACGTGAACCGCGCCGAAGTCGCAGATCTGGTGAATGGCATCGAGCCGCAGGGCGTCGACGTGGTACTCAGTCAGCCAGTACAGAGCATTGTCGATGAACAATCGCCTGACATCATCGCTCTGCGGACCGTCGAAATTGATGGCCGCGCCCCACGGCGTTCTATAACGGTCAGTAAAGTATGGGCCGTACTCGCCAAGATAATTTCCTTCCGGGCCCAGATGGTTGTAAACGACGTCGAGCACGACCGCGAGGCCCTCGCGATGGCAAGCGTCGACCAGGCGCTTGAGTCCGAGTGGTCCGCCATACGCGGCATGCGGCGCGTAAAGATAGGCGCCGTCGTAACCCCAGTTGCGAGCGCCTGGAAACGCCGCGACCGGCATAAGCTCGATCGCCGTGACGCCCAACTCGCGCAAGTATGGAAGCCGGCCGATCGCGCCATCGAACGTCCGCTCGGGCGTGAAGGTTCCGGTATGAAGCTCGTAGAGGATGAAATCTCCCAGAGGACGCCCTCTCCAATCGCGATCGGTCCAGACGAAAGCGTTGGGGTCGACGATTTGAGAAGCGTCATGAACGCCGTGCGGCTGAAACCGTGAAACCGGATCGGGACGCCGGCGGCCGGGCGCAAATTCATAGTAGTACTCAGCGCCGGGGGCAAGATGGTCGGCGAATGCGGTGAAGACGCCATCCGCATCCCGATCCATCGGCAAGACCGCCTGGCGCGGACTGGTGACACATACGGAGAGACGGGCCGCTAGCGGCGCCCACACGCGAAAGCGAACTCCTTTTTCGCTTGGACTGGCGCCGAACTCAAGGCGGCAAATCCGGTCCTGACTCGTTCGAGAATCCAACGGCGTCCTCTCAATCCGACGGCACGAGCATCGAGATTGGCGTTCGCGCGAACGCTTCGTCCATCGATAGCCGCGTCGTACCTTCCTCCACGCGCACGTCGATCGTGCAACCTGTAAACAGATCGACGTAGCGTCGCGCCGCAAGGTCGGGCGGCAGTATGACGTCCGTGCCTGACCACACCGCGCCCGCCGGAAACGAACCCGCCGTGCCCAACTCGGTGAAAAAACGGCCGGCGGCGATTATCACGCTATCGCGCCCGGCGCGCCGCGCGAAAGCGATCACGTGACGCGCGCGCTCGCCGACGGCCTCGAGCGGCACGTATGCTCCGCTCGCGAACAACTCTGGATGGTTGCGGCGAAATTGCAGGGCGCGATGGATCACATACATCTTGATGCGCCCGTCCTGCGGGCTGTCGAGGAGTTTTTCCACCAGCTTGACCTGGTTGCGATCGGCCTCGCGGATGATCTCTTCGAGCATCGCCGAGCGGATCGCGAAGTCCACCCGCCTGCGGTTATCCGGATCGACCAGATTATAGTCCCACAACTCGGTGCCTTGATAAAAATCAGGAACTCCAGGCGACCCTGCTTTGATCACGGACTGCGAAAGTGAATTGAGTATTCCAGCCATCGCGATTGGCCGGCGAAAACTCACGAAATCTCCGAGGAAAGAATTCGCCGAATTGAGCTTGAGCGCCGCGCGCACGAACTCTGCGAGCGTTTTGTCGTGAGCGGCGTTCGGGCTGACCCAGCTTGTGCGGAACTTGGCCTCCTTTGAGGCTTTAAGGATGTAATCCTGAATACGCCCAACGAACTGCTCATGCTCAGCCAGCGTCATCCGCTCGAGCGGCCAGGCTCCGACGAGCGTCTGGTAAAAAAAGTATTCCTCGTTGGCATCGGGGACGCTGATATCTTCCCATTTGAGGCGCAGCGGAGCGTTAAGCCCGTGCCATCGCCGCACCGCCCGCTCCCAGGCGTCGGGCATTTCCGAGAGCACGTTAATTCGCGCGCGCACGTCCTCGCCGCGCTTGGTGTCATGCGTCGAAGTGGCGGACAGCGCGTGCGGCCATTCATTGAGCCTGCGCTCGTTGCGAGCATGAAAGGTTTCGACCGCGACGCCACTCGAGGTTGGATTGCCGCCGACTTCGTTCAGCGAAGCAAGCGGATAAAACCGGTAGAGCGCGGTGTCTTCGAATCCTTTCGCCATCACCGGGCTGGTGAGCTGCTGGACGCGCAAAGTAAAGTCGAGCCGTTCCGCGCGCGCGGCGTCGTCCAGGCCCTCGGGATGATCCAACAACAGCACCGCCGCAAGGAAGTCGAAGGTGAATTCGCTGAGCGCGGCGTTTCTGCGCTTGGCGGCATTGACCGCGGCCATTACGTAGCGGCGATCCTCGCCGCTCACCGAACCTTCGGAGGTTACGTACGAGCGATAAACAGGAAAGCAGGCAATTACTTCGGCCAGCACGCGGCCGAGGCTGTTGAGCGTGAAGTCACGCGACCATCGATGCTGCTCCGAAATGCGGTCGAGCTTGCGCGCGAGCACGTTCTGCTCTCCAGACATCAACGCGCGCAGCACGAGCTTCTTGCAATCGTAGACGATGTCGGAAAACTCGCGCCGATGGTGATTGAAGCTCAAGTAACACTCCATCAACCGCTCAGAGTTGCTGCGGTCAACGTAGAGCCCATTTAGATCGTTTAGAAATTCGTATCCGGTAGTGCCATGCACCGGCCAGTCCGCACGCAATCGCTCATCCGCGCCGAGAATCTTTTCGACCACGATATAAAAAGGAAGCGGTCGCGCCTCCGGATCGCTCGACCTGCTGTCCGTCCTGCACGGGATAGGGGCAAGCGCAGCCGTGCATTCGTTCTGAAGCGTATGTAGATATTGTCCTGGATCGCGGAGGCCATCGACGTGGTCGATCCGCAGTCCGCTGACCAGTCCCTCACGAATCAACCCCAAAATGAGTTCGTGCGTAGCTCTGAAAACGTCGGGGTTTTCGACACGGATCGCGGCCAGGTCATTGACGTCGAAGAAGCGGCGATAGTTGATTTCGTCAGCCGCGACGTGCCAGAAGCTCAGCCGGTACGCCTGGTCATCCAAAAGCATCTCCAGGCGATCGAAGCTGTGCGGGTCACCCTTAATCCCGTTGAGGTCCGCGACCGACGCTGCAACCGCAGACCGCACGGACGCATTCGCTTCCATCAACGCGGCGAGCCGCTCCTTGACGATCTCCTTCTCACGCTGGCGTTCCCGGACCCTCGCGGGGTCGGTTTCCGTGCGCAGCGGAAGATGATTGAGCGCGGTGATTATGCTGGCTAGCTCCATGGACTCGCGGCTCGACTCGCCCAGCTCGGTTGTCAGCCGTGCGAGGGCTGGTTCCAGGATTGCGGTCCAGGTGCGCGGCGCGAGCGGAAAAACGTGGTCGTAGTAAGCAGCTTCGAAAGCGCCCTTTCCGTAGGCGATCGAAATCTGACCATTTTCGAGCACATGCCCGAACTGATCGCCGAGCACCGGGAGCAGGACTTTATTTGCAAGGTCAGCCTTGGGCGGCTTCCAGTCGATATCGAAGAAAGACGCATATGGAGAGCTCGGTCCGTTCTCGAGCACGTCAAACCACCATTGGTTGGAAACGTCCGCGATGCACATGTGGTTGGGCACGGTATCGACGATGATGCCCATGCCGTGCTGCTGGACCTGGCGCGCAAATTGGCGAAATCCCTCCTCGCCACCGAGCTCCCGATTGATCCTTCGGTGATCCATCACGTCATAGCCATGAGGACTGCCCGCCCGGGCCTGCGTAATTGGAGAGATGTAACAGTCGCTGACGCCGAGCCGGTCGAGATACTGAACTATTCCAGCTGCGTCGACGAGCGTGAATTCGCCATTAAGCTGAAGTCGATACGTAGCCGAGGGAATGCGCGGGCTCACTGGCAAGAGAGCTTCAATCTCTGCCTTTTAGAACGACGCCGGCCACCATCAGGCCGCCACCCAGCACGATCGCCGCGATGCTGGCAGTGGGAGGGATGACATGCAGGACGTTCTCATGACTTTGGATAGTTACATCGCCGAGTTTCGCGACATCCTTCGTATCCCTGGTCCGAAAGGCGGGGAACGCCAGGGTCACGATACCCAGAAGAGCGACTAGTGCTCCGATAAGAAGCAGCGGTTTCATAGAAAACTCCGTTGGGCAGACAACCCGGTTTGCGGATGCATGCATGGCAACGCATGCCCGGGCATTGTCGTATGCGCGGATCGTGCCAACGGATTTCCGAGCCCCGATCTTGATCGCGGTCAGATGGCGGCACACAACCACTAAGTTACGTCATACCGCGCTTTTTGTTTATTTGCAATTTGTCCCTCCGACCGCCCACTTCCACTTGACCGTGCTTCTTCGCCCGCGCCGTGCAATTCTTACCGGCATAAAAAGAAATCAACCGCCTCTGAACTCCCCGGGCCGCGCAGTCATGGGGATCCACGAAGCGCCATCCATGGTTTAGTTGGCAAGTATCCTCTAACCTCGCTTATATACCCCAAGGAATGCGCGGTGTACCATCCACCAGAATAGTGCATGCCGATGCATCCCCATAGGACGCGGTCGATTTCGCCGCTGGCGATGTCGGCGGCGTATGTATTCGGCTGCTGTGCGGCGCTCGCGAAGTATCCCGCATAGTCTCCATTCATGCAGGCGCGCTGGTCGGCGTAGCGATAGTCGGCATTGAAGGCGGTGGAATCCTTAATCATCGGCCAAGTGCCCCACTCGTAGTAGACCTTGGTCTGGAGAATCCCCCACGACTGGTAGCAACAGTTCTCGCAACCGAAATTCCACAAGGCCGCAAACGCGCCCTGCACACATTGGCTCTGCGAGACCCGCTTGTCGCCGCCTCCATCGCTAGGATTAGGACCGCCCTGCTTCCATTTGCTTTCGGTCCATGCTTGTGCACGAGCAACATCCTCGTCGATGCCCCATTTGCATGCAGCCCAACGCAAAATCATGTCAGTCGAACCGGAATAATGGCCATCGACGCGGAAGTAGTCCGAGGCCGGCGGATTCTCCCCGAAGACCGGGTGTCTGTAGAACTCGGCAAGCTGCGACGGCGTCGGCATCGTTTGGTTGAAGGGGATGTTGGTCGCTACCGTCTCCGGGGTTGACGGTATGGCCGCTGCACAGGCCTGTCCCGAGGGCAACGGCGCGCGCGGCGGCAACGTAACGAAATGCGCCGGTCCGCCTGCTGCGCTTACTGCGCCGGTTGAAAACATAACGACAGCGCAAGCCGACGCTGCGACAACCACCACTAGGGGACGAAGAAGCGCTCGCCCGAGCCGACTTCGTCGTCGGCAACCCGAATGCCTCATATCAACTGACTCTGGAGTGATCCGTGCTTTAATCGTCGCGCGTAAAAGAATCGCCGTTGGCGAATTACCGTTGGCGAATTAGCGCACCTGACCGGCTTCCGCCAATGCGATTAGCGGCCCTGGCAGCCTCTCCAGTGTTTCCGCGCGGACGGTGTCGGCTCGTTGCAGGGCAAGCAAGCGGTAGCGTTCGCCAAGCGCCCAGACCAGGCCGAAGAGGATGCCCACGCTTTCGGTGAAATCGCCCAGTAAAGCCTCCGAAAAGTTATTGATCAGGATCGGTATTACTATAAGCAGGAACATCGCTTTAAGGTTCCATGCATCGCCGGGCTGACGGAACACGAATACCCACGGCTCGAGGATGATGAAAAGCCATAGCAGGGTGGCAGGTATGCCGACTCCGACGGCGTGATCAAGGTACCCATTATGCAGTGAACTGTGCGGCCCGAGGTCCCAGGGGCCCCACCAAATGGGGAAGTACGAGCTCTGGAAGATAGCTCCCGATACCGCATACCCATACCCCAAGATGGGTCGGTCCTTTATTTGCTGTACTACGAAGTTCCAGATGTCGGTACGGCCGGTCAAGGTACCCACATCGCGTCCCATGTATTCGGCCAGGTTACCGTGCGAATAGATGATGAGAGCTGCACCGAGCACCGCGGCGGCTGTCGCCAATACCAAGACCCCGCGCGCCCGCCACCTCCATACCGAGTAGAGCGCGACGCCAATCGCCAGCGCGAGAAACGGAGATCGCGAATCGGCGAGCGCCGCCAGTGACACCGCCTCCCCAATCATTGCCACCAAAAGCGCGCGCTGGCGGCGACTCGCGCTTCGCCAACACACGAGGGCCGGCCCAACCACGATGAGCATCAGCCCGCCCAAATCGTTCGGCCCGCCGAGAAGCCCCCTGAAGCGGTCCAGGCCATCTGGCGAGAGTCCCAGCTTTTGCATTCTCTCCAATTGGTCGGGTGTGTAGCTTTCGAACGGGCTCTGCCACGTGATGCTGTGAGGCAATATCAAGGCGCCGACCGCGTTCAGAACGAGTACTATCCCGGCACCCACGAGAAGGTGAGACAACAGACGCGTCGGACCGTTGGCCTCGCGCACGTCGAGCACGATTGCCGCAAGGGCGGCCAGAATCAGGAGTGCCTCGGTGAGCCGGGCCAGAGAGTATTCGGGAGCCAGCGAATAGGTGATCGTAAATGCCGCCCATAAGAAGTAGACCGTGAACAGTCTGAAGCCGCCACTCCGGAAGATGCCGGAGCGAACCGCCGTGCTGATGACCGGAAAACAAAGCAACACGAGCGCACCATAGTGGAAGAATACGCGCGCGGTCGGATCGAGAAACGACATGCCATTAATGAGAAGGACCAGCACGAAGGCGCAGATCAGCCAGTCACGATGGCGCGTGACGAATGGCAGACCATACACAATGACGAGCAACGCACCGACGCCGCCGATCGCCAGAAGCATCTTGGTTTCGTCGACCTGCAGACTGAAAAGGAGGATGACAGCCAAGGCCGCAGCGATCATGAGCCGCCCGGCATACGAGGTGGCGCGCTCGCGCGGTGGCGGAGAAAACACGGTTGCGTCGAGTCCCGGCATCTTCACCACTACGATACGAATGCCCAGACGAATGAAACGGGCGGAAGCGGTTGTTGCATTTCCATCAGCTTCCGCGCATTGCGGCGCTTTCGAATGCAGCAACCGTTGTGCCATCGCTTAGGCACATGAAAACGAGCGCCAAACCTTGTTTTTACAGCAATAAGGTGGAATCAAGCACGGAGCGTTCAGTAAATCGTACCGGACCAAACGGTAAATGTTTCTATCGCGCGGTGCCGCTGATACCGTCCGCGAGCTTTGGCGGCATCAAAGGCGGCGGGTCGAGGTAGACGGTTGGTGGAACCGAAGACTGACCTCCAGAACATTGGCGGCTTGTTTTACGCCGCGAAGGGGTGTTCCTTTCTGAGTGAATATGCTTGTAAGCCCAGCGTGCTCGACGGCGCGACGGTGATTGCACTTCCGATCTCATCCACGCACACGATCAATTGCCGGCCTTGACGAATCACCAGGTGCTCGCGCTCCAATTGAGCCAGGTGCTCGGTGACTCTGGGCCGCGAGGCTCCGACGAGATCGGCAATGTCTTGGTGGCTGAACGATGCTTTCAGAAGCGCGCCGCGCGATTCCGTGATTCCGAAGTCGGCGGCCAGTTCGAGCAGCGTGATCGCAATACGCTCGTGAAGGCCGAGGTTGAGAAAACTGGAACTGCGCAGCAGCAGCCGGTACCACTGTTGCAAATCGTTCTGATGAAATTTCTTGAACACTGACTCCGAGCTATTTCCCGCGATTCCATTGAAATCATTCCAGGCCAGGCTGCCGACCCTGCAATCGTTGTAGGCCTCGCAGCGAAAATCGAACCGGCTAAATGGCAGCGACGGAAACTCAGGGATCGGACCCGGCGGAAGCAACGCGACGGTGACGCGCTCGCCGCGGGTGTTCCGGCAAGTGATGCGCGCGATGCCTTGTAAGAGGATATGCGCGTCGGACGCGAGTGCGGGTTCGCGGAAGATTACTTGCGGCCGTTTGAAGTTGGTGAGCGCAAGCGCTCCGGCCAGTAATCCCAGCTCCGAAGCGGAGAGCCACGACAACGGTTTGAGCCGGCTCAACCTGTCGAAATCATTGTCTGGCGGATTTCGGGTTCCATTCAAAATTGCACCCAAGGGAACTATGAGGAACGCTATGCCTCGAGCAGCGAACAAGCAAATGAAATGTAATCGAGGGAACTAAAGCCGTGTCTTTTGAATGACTTTTCCGCGCGGAGCCCCTACCGGATCACAATGCCCCAAGAACCACGCGCACGGGATGGGTGGCACCGTCGTCGGTCAAAGGAATCTTCCTGGAGATGTTCCGCAGCGCCTCGCCATCGAGCTCCTGATGACAGGCCGCCGGCCGGCCTAAGCGTTCAATACATTGCCGGGTCTGCTCGTGAGGTCCGCGTTGTTGTCCTCGCCCGTGCCGACCGAACCGAGCGCGGGGAGCCGATCTTCCGTGTGCTCGTGGCGCCGACGAACCTTCGCGTCTCGCTCCTGCTCCTGCTGACAGTCGCAGCAACGGCGCGTGAAGGGCACTGCGGTAAGACGCGCTTCTGCGATTTCGAAACCGCAGCTGTCGCATAAGCCGTAGTTCCCGTCGCTGATTCGCGTGAGCGCATCATTGATCTGCTCGATTTTGGTCCGCTCGCGCGCGGAAAGTATGGTGCTCAACTCGCGGCCAGTCTCCTCGGAGGCGAGATCGCTGCTATCCAGGCAATCATCTCGGTTACCTTCCCGCTCAGTCCGAAGCGTCGCCTGGCTTTCGTCGATCAGCTTGGCCTTCGTGTCGGTCAAGCGCTTATACGCCTTTGCGAGAAATCGCTTGCGCCTCGCCGCTTCTGCTTTCTTGGTCATAGATTTCACCCTCATGCTCAATCGCAGGATGGCTTCTCCCACCCGGGGGTCAACCTGACGCGATTCGCATGCTCGCTTACGGCCTCTCCAGCCTACATCAGGCGCGAGACCTAAGGCATCGCGCGGGCGGGCTGACCTTTGTGCTGCAGAGAACCGAGACCTGCGAAAAGCGAGTTGAGGTGTGCACAGGTTTTGGGAGGTGCGGCGCCCGCCGGTCTCACGCAGCCGGCCGGCGCAACACCACCGGATCGACCTTGCGCGCGATCAGCTGCCCGTAACCCAGGTTTGCCAGCAGCTTGCCGTTTTCGACGATCGCCTTGCCGCGCAAGATCGTAGTCACCGGCCATCCTGCGACCTGCCATCCCTCCCACGGGCTGTAGTCGCTCACGTGGAAGTCCTCGCGCGTCAGCTTCTTCTTGATCGATGGGTCGATGAGCACGATGTCGGCGTCGCTGCCCGCGGCGATTACTCCCTTGCGCGGATAGAGGCCAAGGATGCGCGCGGCGTTGGTCGAGGTCACGTCAGCGAAGCGCTGCAGGGTCATCCCGCGCTTCACCACGCCCTCCGTGTAAACGATTCCCATCCGCGCCTCGGCGCCCAGGTTTCCGCCGGTCACGTTGTCGATTCGTTTGCCCGACAGCTTGTGATCGAGCGAGGTGGGGAACTCGTCGGTTGCGGTGGTGGATACCGCGTCGTTAATCAGTCCATTCCACAGCGCCTTATTATCGTCGCGTCCTTTCAACGAGGGATAGGTGTGATAGCAAAAGCCGCGCGGCGTTTTGTAGTCATCAGCCGAAAAGCATGCATAGTGATGCAGCGTCTCGCAGTAGATTGGCAGGTTGCGCCCCCGAGCCTCGGCCACCGCTTCCACGCCTTCACTCGCCGAAGTATGTACAAAATACACCCCGGCGCCGCTCGCGCGGGCCAGTCGGATTACCCGATCGAAGGCGAGCTCTTCAGAGAGCTTGGTGTGGACCAAGTTCATGTTCCATCCTTCGGTCCTGCCCTCGGCGGCGAACTTTTCGTAATTGAACTGGACCAAGTCGTCGTCCTCGGCGTGCACGACCATGATGCCGTCGTTTTTCGCGACCTTCTCCATCGCCAACTGCACACGCCCCATGTCGAGCCGCAGCCTGACGCGCTTGGGATGCGGCGGCATCACGTCCGTGGTAAAGATTTTGAAGCTTGGGAACCCCTGCTTGATTACATCGCCGATCTGATCGAATACGCTGATTGGAAGGGCGCCCATCAGGCCGACATGGAAAGAGTAATCGACATATGATTGCTTTTTCCATCGCGCCACCCGCGTCTCGATCCCCTGAGTAATATCCATTCCCGGCTCGATGAAGCAGAAGTCCAGGTGCGTAGTCGTTCCGCCGAACGCCATACCGCGAGTATCTTCTTCGGGGCCAAGTGTGCTTACACCGGCGTCGGGATTGGTAAGATCGTATATATCGAGATGGGCGTGAGGCTCGATTCCTCCCGGGACCACGATCTTGCCGCTGGCGTCGATCGTTCGTCCCGCCTGGGGCGCATGCTCATCGGTTCCGATAAAAGCGATCTTTTCGCCCTGGACGCCGACGCTCCACTTACCGACGCCCTGGGGAGTAACCACTTCACCGCCGCGAATCAGCAGGTCCAACATTTTCGGATGCCTCCATGAAAGGATCGCGTATCGATACACCCGCGAATTCTGTTGAGCGGCCTTAGCGCGCGAACCGGGCGCCGGCCGATTTCCGATCTCTAGAACACAATGCGCGAAAATTCAATGCGCACCCTGGACGACGATCAAGCAACGGTCACCGTCCGGAACCTCGTCGAGCGGCAGTCCGATCTCATCGGCGAATCTCTTGCCCACGATCAGCAGCCGACCGGGGCTCTGGCGGAACAATTGCTGACGGCTCCGCCGGGTGAGCACGTCGGTATTGAACAGCCGCCCCAGGCGCGCCCGCGCGTCGCGGATCAGTTCGACCAGCACAGCGTCCGGCTGAGTGGCGCTGATCGCCAGCGCTTCGTTGGCTATCAGCAGCGCACGCAGCCGAGATCGATTGTTGTGCGCGATGCGGGCGCCAAGCTCGAGCGCCGCACGGCCATCGGGCCCCCCGTCGATCGCCGCGAACACGCGCTCGAACGGGCGATCGGTTCCCTGGATAAAGGCGCCGACGTTGATCGACACCTTTTTCGCCTCGACGAACACTTCGCGCACGACCCCGCCCAGTGTGTCGCCGCCCGAGGCCGCGCGATGGTAGCCCAAAAGAATCCACGCGACCTCGGCCGTGCGAGCGGTATTGATGATGTCGAGAGCTGGAGCGTTGGAGCGCATCGCGTGCGCGTCGATCTTCACGCCATGCGCCCCGGCGTATTCGATCGCCGCCATCAACGCGGGCGGCGGCGGAAGCGTCGCTTGCGCCTGTGTCCCTGGCGCGTCGCCGCCCGCTGCGCCGGCTCGCTGCCCGACCAGCCCGAGCACGCGCGAGGGCGGTTCATCGTCGGGATCGCTGGCCGCGATCGCGATCGCCATCAGCGGCGCGACTCCTTCGGGGTTCGCGACCGCCACCAGGACTCCGCGCTTATGCGTGGTCGTCATCGCTTGCAGAGACCCCATCCACACTGACCGCCCTTTCTCATCTGGTCAAATCCGCCCGAACCGACGCTAACGTTGCGCCATCAGAGCATACCCGATGGCGGACTGCGCTTGTGCATTCGCATTGTGACTGTCTCTCGCTAAGCGCTTGTGACAGGCTGGAACGGTAGGGGTGATGGAGATGCGGGGTTGCAGATGAATCGCGCGCGACGGCTCCTGGTCAGCGCTTTTGCGGCCGTTCTCGTATGCGGTCTGGGCGTCGCGCGGGCGCACGCGGATGAAAAGCCGCTCGCGCGCGTTGTAATCATGCCCGAGTTGATCCCCGACGTCGTGCGACAACTGGTGCCGATTACCGTCGAGCTTGCGGCCGGCCGCGCCGGCCCGCGCGCTTCGAAGATCAAGATCGCCGGCCTGGTGTATTGTGGCGGCGATCGGCAAGGCGGCGGGTGGGCGCTCGGCGTCGCCTATCCTGAGTCGGCAGCCGTGGGATCGAACGTGCTCTCGACGGCCGATTGCCAGGCTCCGCTGCCCGCGATGGCCCAAAGGCTCGCGCATTCCGCGGGCGCGCCGGAGTGGGTCGAGGTAATGAAAGCGCATGTCACCTGGATACCGTGGCTGTTGCGTTTCGTGGTCGCCGACGCGGCCGGCGCGAGCAGGAGCGGAAGCCCGCCGCCCTCGCTCAAAGAGCTCGGAGAGTTCAAAAGCTTCGCGACCTCGAATTTGCATATCCTACCGCCGCCCGGCCAGGAAAACCGGTTCGACGTCGCGATCGGTTTCCTGGAATCGTCGGTCGTCGTGGCTCTTTTTCCCTCCGGCCGCGTGAGCAATCCCGAGCCGTACCTGAAGCGCGACCCCGTGCTCGAAGCCGAGATAGGCGACGCGCCCGCACGCGCCAACTCGGTGGCCGACGCGCAATACGGATTCATCAACGCGCTGCTCAGGCTATACGCACCCTCATTTGAGATCCCGCTTCAACTCCAGGGCATGACGCAGACGCTGACCGCCAGAAATATCAGCGCTTCGGGCGGCGACAATACGATGACGGTCGCGGGACAAGTCGGACTCGGAAATGTCAGCTACAACGCCGCGGTGCACTGCGAGGGCGAGGACCTCGCCATCCGCCAGGTGACGCTCGCCGCGCCGGCGGTCAACTGCGATAACAACGATCTGGTCGGGCAGCTCCAATGCCAGGGGCAACAGGCGGCGAGCGGCGCGCTCGGCGGGGCCCTGACCAATGTTTATCAGGGCCAGAGGTTTCACTACTCGACGGTAGATCGCCCGCTGCGCTTCACGCTCGGTGACGCGGAATTCGCGGCGAGATTCGAGGCGCTAAAATCGAGCTCGCGCGGTTCTACTGTGAGTGAGGACGGGAACGTGACGATCGAGAGAGTCGCTGGCACGCCGGCCCAATAGTTCCGATGGATTGGGAAACATCTCTTTCGATACCGACGTGCGCTAGCCTATTCCAATGGTAGCGGCTCCGACCGGCTCCGCACTGCGTATAGGCCATACCCAGCCAGGACGCAGATGATAGGCATTGCGGGATGGCGGAACCGGCCCCAGTCACCGGGCCCACCCGCAATAGCCATATAGTAGCCTATTATTAAGAACATGGCGAGAATGGAAGGGTCCAATATCACCCAGCCCCAAAGTGTTATACACGCAGACGACAGGTATATCAGCAGCACCGGGACCATCATGGCGGTACTCCAAAAAAGGAGTGGATTGGCGTAGAGCGCTTCGATAGTTGCGATTCTGCCCTTGTCTACCTCAACTGTCAGAAGACCGCCCTCCTTTGGATAGAGGTCGAAGAACCTGAGAAACTCGGTAGAGCCAGGATCAAAGGTGCCTCGAAGCATGCCGTCGAAGTAAATCCAAGCATAGGTCAAGGAGTTGCCAAGCAAAATGTGCTCGGCGGCCCGATCCAAGTAATTGGTCCTCTGCTCTACAGACCAGGTCTGCTGTTCAGGATGATCATGGAAATAAGCGCGCGAGTTCTGATAGCCCAAGCGGTCCCTCATCCCGTAATAGGGCACATGCTGTTCGGCGGCCAGGACCGATGCGGCCAGGATGAAGTACATGTTGTCGCCCGCGATAGCTGAGAAACCAGAGTAGTCAGTCTCGGCCTCGTTCCGAACCTGCCAGAGACCGGTTAGCCCGAAGGAAACGATGACGAAGGCTATGGTGTGAACGATGAGGCGCTGCTTGTTCTGGTGAGCCGTGGCCACAGCCCACACTGTCAGCCCGGCGGCGATTATCACTGGCAAAAAGTAGCCTACCGGCCGAACATACACCGAGGCGGCCAGAGCGCCCCCCGAGGCGAGCAGGTCTGCCGGCGATTGCCGTTTGAGGTATCTCACAAGATAGTAGACTCCGACCATTACAACCGCGGTGAACAGGGTTTCAGGAGCGAGCAAGCTTGTGAATAAGATGGAAAATGGCTCTATCGCATACAGCGTCGCGGCAATGAGAGCTATCCACTCGCCTTCGAACAGTATAAAGGCTGTCTGATATACCATGTACACCGTGAAGCAACTAAGTAAGATCTGAAGTGCGATCGTGACAGATTCGAGGCGGCCCAACAGCAGCCCAGCCGTGAGTAGCAGAGGGTAACCGGGTGTTCGAATGATTTCCGGTGCTCCGTTGGAAAAAAACCGGTGATGCGCGATCAATTCGCGCGCCGGAACAATATAGGAGACCGTGTCAGGCGTGTAGACGATAGTAGCGTCACGCGTATAAAAATATCCGAGTATCGGGAATAAGGTGCGGAGAAGCAGAGCCAGCCCCAACACCCACCAGATTTTTAGGCGACTCTTTGAACTTACTTCCATGTGGGGCGGCGCTCGATCTTCGTCGAGTCCTGAAGCAAGGCCCATGCCTTCCGCTGTTTGGCTAGCGTGACGGCGTTCACAGCTTTTCCATTGGCAGGATGGGAAGCCGCTGTGAAGTGCGTCCCAGAATTTGAACACTGATGTTCGAAAATTCGGACAAATTCTGGCAGATATCGAGAGAGTGAGCGAGCGTCAGCGTGGCGCCTTATTGCTTCCCGGCCTGCCTGAGTTGCGCCCTCAGCTCGTAGCGCTCTTGATGCGGTGCTTCGCTAGCTTGTACGAGAGATGGCTCCGCGAGAGACCAAGTCGCCGCGCCACCTCGGCTTGCGCACCGCCGGTCATTTTAAGCGATCGCTGGATAATTGCCGTTTCGACCGCTGCTAGAAATTCTCGAAGATCAGAGGTCTCGGGGATCAGCTCTGCGAGATGATCGGGGTTGAGCGCCGTTGGAGTACGCGGCGCCGCGTCACTTGGAGCGGAGACTGACGCGGCTACAGGAAAATTTTCCGCAGTGATTTCCTCACTGGTCGAGAGGATACACGCGCGCTCGATGAGATTGCGGAGTTCGCGGATGTTGCCGGGGAAATCGTAGTTCATCAGCGCGCGCGTCGCGTCGGCGCTGATCTTGCGGGGTGACACCTTGAGATCGCGGGCCGCTTGAGTCAGAAAGAGCGTGCACAGCTCCGGTATGTCTTCCAGATGTTCGCGGAGAGCAGGAACCGGCAGCGGCACTACGGCGAGCCGGTAGTATAAATCCTCACGAAAAAGACCCTCCTGTGCTCGTTGCCGTAAGTCGCGATGCGTAGCAACGATCAGACGAACATCGACCTGGCGCGGCTTGGTCGAACCGATTCGCAACACCAAACCGTCCGTCAGCACACGCAACAACTTGGCTTGGGCCGCCATTGACATCTCACCCGCCTCGTCGAGGAAAAGCGAGCCTTCATGAGCCGCCTCGAACAGGCCCTCGCGCGCATGGCTAGCGCCGGTAAATGCCCCGCGCTCGTGCCCGAACAGTTCGCTTTCCAAAAGCGTCTCGGTAAACGCCGCGCAGTTCACGGCCACGAACGGCTTTGAGGATCGGGGGCTGCTGTGATGAATCGCACGGGCCACCAATTCCTTACCGGTGCCAGTTTCGCCTGCGATGAGAACCGTTGCGTTGGTTGGCGCTACGCGCGCGATTTGCTCTCGAAGCCGGCGAATAGCGGCGCTTCGCCCGGTGATCTCCGACGAACCTTCGAGCCGAAGGACTGTGTCGCGAAGCCTTTCGTTTTCACGCAAGAGCAGAGTGTGCTCGACCGCGCGAGCCGCAGACGCGAGTAGCGCTTCGGGCAGAAAGGGCTTCGTTACGAAATCAAACGCTCCACGCCGCATGCTTTCGACTGCGAGTTCGATTGTCGCGAAGGCGGTTAGAAAAACCACCGACAAGGCAGGGTCGGTCTCATGCACCGCGGCGAGAACCTCCAGGCCTTCTCCGTCGCCCATCTTTTGATCCGTAATGACAGCATCGAACCGGCGCTCCGCGAGAACCCGCCGGGCTTCGGCGACACCGTTCGCCTCCATCAGTTCATGCTGTTCCTGCTTCAGATTGGAAACGAGGATTCGCCGCATGCTTGGTTCGTCATCGACCACCAATATCCTGCCCATTTTCAGACTCTCTGCGGCCCAGCTGAGCCGCTGGCAAGCGCGGGAATTTCAATCGAAAAGCAAACCTGCGCCGGTTCGTTGATTCTCAGCTTGATGTCGCCCCCATGCGCCCGGGCGATATTGCGCGCGATGGCAAGGCCGAGTCCGTTCCCGCCCTGCTTCGTAGTAAATAGCGGTTCGAAAATGCGGGTAACGGCTTCCTCGGGTATCGGGCCGACCGGATCGATGACGTCAATGCGTATAGCGCCAGGTAATTTCGTTTGCGCCTGTAGCCGAACCGAGTCGCCACCCTTACAGGCGTCGATCGCGTTGAGCACCAAATTCAATAGTGCCTGCTGAATCTGCGCCGGATCAAAATTGCCCTCCATATCGCTCTGCACATGGACATCGATCGCCACACCTTTGTTCGCCGCGTGAGCGCGAGTGACGGACGCAACGTAGTTGAGAGTATCGGTAACATTCGCCCGAGCGATCTGCGCTGCGCGCGGGCGCGCGTATACCAGGAAGTCGTTAGTCAAGCGCTCGAGACGCGCGGCTTCCTTCGCCGCGATCGCAAACATTTCCTTTCGTTCTGCCTCTCCCTGTCCGGCACGAGTCGCAGTCGCGAGCGAGCTGGAAATCATCGCCACGGGATTACGGATTTCGTGCGCGATCGCTCGTGATAGACGGCCTACCGCGGCAAGCTTTTCTTCGGAAAAAAGCTGCTGTCGAGTGCGCTCGAGTTCCTCCAGATTGCGTACGAACCTTGCCTCTCGCTCGCGCGCATTGTTGATCAACAGCCATACGAGCACTCCCATCACCGTGTAAATTACCGACATCGCTCCGGCTTCGATATACTCACCAAATCGCATCCCATATGCTCCCAGGAAACTGATGAAGTCCGCCAGCACGACCACGGCGATTGTTGCGCCAAGGCCGAGCCTGAAGGCGGCTTCAAGTATCGGAAGCAGCATCAGGGCATAGTATGCCGTGTCCCCGCGAATAGTCAGCGAGGTCAGTACAACCGCGAGCGCTGAGTTGAATCCAAGCGACCAGAACGTCAAGACCTTGCGCTCTGAAGGAGACAGCGGTGCGGTCTGGCTGTATAGCCACGTGACATAAGCCGCTTGCACCACAAAGCCGGCTGTCAAGACTATAACAACGGGCGCTGCGGGTCTGCCGCGAGCGATTCTGGAGATTTCTTGTAGCGTCAGAAGCGCGCCGATTAGAACGAGATTGAGGGGAGCAAAGAACATCTCCTGGCGTCGAAAACACTGGGAGTCATTTGCTGCGAGGTCAGGGCCGCCGTCGCCAGTCGTCGTCGCACGTAGGCTTGGCTCCCAGAAACGCCTGGTCCGTTTATCGTGAGGCATCATACTCACCGTTCAGACCGCGCATTCTCCTGGAACGAAGCATTTCTCGCCGACCCAGACCCTCGGCCGCGCTATCCAACGCAAACAACGCAAATGCGATGCCCGGCCGGAACAAGCACGGGATTCATAATTTACCAACGATCGTCGCGTCTCTTTCGTAGAGTAAGCCGTTACCTTTCAAAGTACGTTCAGAATTTTGTACGGATACGCTTGCCACGCTCAAATTTTCGGACGAACAGACATTTGGGTTGGAAAAATAAGGGCAGAAACCTATGAAAATCTACAGCAGGGCTACCGACCGGATGGCAAGCAACTTGCTCCAATCCACTTCTCGCTCGCTGCGGCGTTACAGATTCTGCAACCATCGCGCACGTCCAGCGCATTTCTCTAGATGGACGCGGCGACCCGGGCCATGGATCTTGTGGCAACAATTGGCGCCTTCGCACGATATACCATCTCATCGATTATAGGTAGAGCAGAGTTGATATTGATTATGGCTCTCAATTCCATCGACCTCAGGCCGCACATTTCCGAAACGCTTTACAATCGTCGAATAAATCGTACTAAATATACTTCTTCGACATCCTTCGGATGAATGTGAAAGTGGATGACGCCTCCGCGGCGTCCGCACTTCCACCTCTAAAGGATCCTGTGTCGACATTTTGATTTTCGGCCAACGGCGCCTGTTTCGACGACCCGACATCGCCGTAAGGCGTTAATTCCTGTGCGCGGAACGAACAGCATCGCAGGCGCGAGCTACGAGAGGAAAAGTTCGATGTTGGAAGCAAAGCGCGTCGCGGATCGCGAAACGCTCTACGAAAAATACGTGAACCCGCAATGGGTGCGGCTGCTCGATGTACTGCAGATGAACGTCGAGTATGCGCGCTGCATCGGCGCCGAACTCCATACGACCGACGGGCGGCGGATTCTGGATTTCATTTCCGGCTATTGCGTCCACAATGTCGGCCATAATCATCCCCGTGTGATCGCCGCGCTCAAACACGAACTCGACCGCAATGGCCCTGCGATGCTCCAGAGTCACGTCTCGGACGTGGCCGGAGAACTCGCCGCGCGTCTGTGCGAGCGCGCCGGCGGCCGCCTCACCAAGGCCTTCTTCGATTCCTCCGGAAGCGAAGGGATCGAGACCGTGCTCAAGTTTGCCCGCGCGCACACCGCGCGGCCGGGCGTTTTGTACGCCGCCGGCGGATTTCACGGACTGACCTGCGGCGCACTCTCTCTGATGTCGAACCCCTTCTGGCGCGAGGGCTTTGGCCCTATGCTCCCCGACACCGAAGCGGTTCCCTTCGGCGACCTCGACGAATTGGCGCGTAGGCTCGCCACCCGGCGCTTCGCCGCTTTCATCCTCGAACCGATCCAGGCGGAAAGCGGCGTGCTCGTACCTCCGCGCGAATATCTCCAGCAGGCGCAAGCGCTCTGCCGGCGCCACGGAACGCTGCTGGTGCTCGATGAAGTTCAGACCGGAATGTACCGCACAGGCCGCTTCCTTGCGGCCCATCACTTTGCGGTCGAACCAGACATGGTGGTACTCGCCAAGGCGCTCAGCGGCGGCCTGGTTCCATGCGGCGCGGTGCTGATGTCGGATGCAGTGAGTACCTCGGTGTACAGCTCGCTCAAGCGCGCGGTCATTCACACTTCGACATACAGCGAAAACAGTCTCGCGATGCGCGCCGGGTTGGCGACTCTCGACGTGCTTGAGGACGAGCGGCTTGGCGAGCGCGCCGCCAGCGCCGGCGAAGCGCTGCGCCAACGGCTTACCGCGCGCCTTGCGAAGCACGAAATGGTGGGTGAGATCCGGGGACTCGGCCTGCTGAGCGCGATCGAGTTCAGGGCGCCACGCCGGTTCCGGCTGCGAGTTCCATTCCAGGCGTTCGCCAGGATCCATCCCGCGATGTTCGGGCAGGTGGTGGTGATGCGGTTATTCCGCGATCATCGAATACTCAGTCAAATCTGCGGCAACAATTTCATGGTGCTCAAGGTCGCGCCACCGCTGGTAATAGAAGATGCGCAGCTCGAGCAATACATCGAGGCGATCGGCAAAGTCGTGGATCTGATGCATTCCTCGGCGTCGTTCTGGTCTGAAGCTTTGCAGCTTGCCGGCCGCGTGATGACCAGCATTTGAGCTTCCTGCCAATTCACATGATTTTACCTCGATGTGCACTTTGGAAGCTCAACGGCGTGAGACTCTCGCCCCCATTGGTCGCGAACTGGCGCGACAAGGATTAGCAATAACATGACATTGTTTACGGGCATTACGCACTCGATGGGCTGCGAGGTAAATCGAGTCTCGCCGCAGGGCGGAATATCGCAGAGCAGAATTGCCGGCGTTGCCAGCGCACTCCCGGAGTATCGCTATCCTCAGGAGGCCATTACCGCCGCGCTCAAGCACCATTGGAACGGAAGTCTGGCACGGCCCGAGCTCCTGGACCGTCTGCATACTCGCGCGGGAGTTGAGTACCGCCATCTGGCTTTCCCGCTAGAGCAATATGCGCGCTTTGGGAACTGGGGCGAGACCAACTCCGCATGGCTCGAGGTTGCGCAGAACTTGGGCACGCGCGCGATCGATGGTGCGCTCGAACGCGCCGGCCTCGAGCGCCGGGACCTCGACGCGCTGTTCGTAGTTTCCGTCACCGGCGTCGCGAGCCCGTCGCTCGACGCGCGGCTGATAAACCTGATGCGGCTGCGGTCCGATATAAAGCGCACCCCGATTTTCGGTGTGGGCTGCGTTGGCGGCGCGCTTGGCCTGACACGCGCCGCCGACTATTTATTGGCCTATCCCGGACATGCCGCCGCGCTGTTGGCTGTCGAGGTATGTTCGCTGACTATCCAGCGCGACGATATCTCGACCGCCAACCTGATCTCGACCGGGCTTTTCGGGGACGGCGCCGCGGCAGTGATCGTGACGGGCTCGCAGCGAACGGCCAACCAGGCGCAATCTGCAGAGGCGGCGGGACCGCACATTGTGGCATGCCGCTCGGCATTCTACCCGGATTCTGAAGACGTGATGGGTTGGAACATTTCGCAGGACGGCTTTCGTATCGTCCTTTCGCCGCGGCTGCCCGAGATAATCAAGCGCCATCTCGCGGGCGACGTCGACGCGTTTCTCCAGAGCTTGGGCCTTGCCCGCGCGGACATCGGCAACTGGCTAATTCACACAGGCGGGCCCAAGGTACTCGAGGCTATTCAGGACGCGCTGGGGCTCGGCGATCGCGAACTCGATCCGTCGTGGGAATGTTTGAGGCGCTGCGGCAACCTGTCGTCGGCCTCGGTCCTGCTGGTTCTGGAAGACGTGATTATGCAGCATCGGCCCGCGCCCGGAACGCTCGGCGTGTTGCTGGCGATGGGCCCTGGTTTCTGTTCGGAGATGATTCTCGTCCGGTGGTGAGGCGATGGACGAGTTGCCGAGTCAGACCGACGTTTTCGTGATCGGCGGCGGACCCGCCGGACTCGCCGCAGCAATCGCGGCGCGCAAGCGGGGCTTCGAGGTTGTCGTCGCCGATAGTGCGCAACCGCCGATCGACAAAGCATGCGGCGAGGGCCTGATGCCCGACGGTGTGGCGGCGCTCGCCCGCCTCGGAGTGGCCCCGACCATCAATCACGGTTTTCCTTTCCACGGTATCCGCTTCGTGGAAGATGGATCATCGGCCGAGGCCTGCTTTCCCGAGGGCCATGGTCTGGGCATTCGCCGTCCGGTACTGCATCAGCTACTCATCGAGCGCGCGTTGGCGGAAGGCGTGGTACTGCGATGGGCGACGCCGGTGAGCGCAATCGACGCCAGCACGATCAAAGCCAGCGGACGGACCGTGCGCTGCCGATGGATGCTCGGCGCGGACGGCACAAATTCGCGGGTACGGCGATGGGCCGCGCTAGAACCGGCGTGGAGCAGCGTGATGCGGGTCGGGCTGCGTCAGCACTTTCGCGTCACACCGTGGACCGACTTCGTCGAAGTCCATTGGCGCGATCGCTGCCAAGCCTATATAACGCCGGTCGGACCCAACGAAATATGCATCGCGCTGATCGGCTCCAGGGCCGGCTTGCGTTTCGCGGACTTGCCGACGATGTTTCCCGAACTTGGCCGGCGGCTTGCCGGTGCGACACCGACCGGCTCGACGCGAGGGGCGATCTCCGTGTCCACCCGGTTGCGCCGCGTGATCCGCGGGAGGCTCGCGTTGATCGGAGATGCTTCCGGATCGGTCGACGCGATCACCGGAGAAGGCCTTGCGCTGGCGTTCCGGCAGGCAACGATTCTGGCCGAGGCGTTGTCGAAAGACGACCTCACGATATACCAGGCGGCCCATCAGCGAATCAGCCGGATGCCCCGGCTGATGTCGCGCCTGATGCTGGGGCTGGGTGGCCGCGCTGGCATGCGGCGCCGCGCGCTGCGCGTGCTGTCTTGCCGGCCGCGCACGTTCAACCGGCTATTGGCGGTTCACGTGGGCGCGCTACAGCCGTCGGCGGCCTCATTGGACGTCGTCGGCTTTGCCTGGCGGCTGCTGGCGGCGAATGGGCTGGGTGGCCGCGACTATCCGTATTGATACTGCCACAGGTGACCAGGGTGACTATCCGCAGATTCTGCGCCACGTTCGGCCTGACGTTGGCGATACTACTCAGTATATACTCGAAAGGTCTGGCTACCCCGTCGAACGCTCGACAAGCTGACGCTCCATGGCAAGCCGCATGAAATCACGCTCAACATGACGGTGCAGCCGAGCGGCGACCGATTCACCGCCACTGCCCATTTTGCCGTACCGTATGTCGCGTGGAGCCTGTGGCATGCCTCCCTCGCGCCCAGCAGTTTAGAGGTAGAGTCCGTCACTGAAAGGAGACGGACAGATGAAGGGCAGCCGGTTCAGCGAGGAACAGATAATCGGGATCTTGCGGGAGGCGGAGGCGGGG